>ERZ773190.75-NODE-75-length-118272-cov-16.244550_pt1 | contig 118272 bp, 122 predicted proteins | sample MGYA00511111_ERZ773190 | MGnify/ENA primary metagenome ERZ773190 (study PRJEB29015, sample SAMEA2737777) | human gut metagenome | biome: human gut; feature: human-associated habitat; material: faeces | place: China | collected 2012 ... | reverse complement strand
GCGGTACGCGAGCTGGGTTCAGAACGTCGTGAGACAGTTCGGTCCCTATCCGGCGTGGGCGTAGGATATCTGAGAGGAGCTGTCCTTAGTACGAGAGGACCGGGATGGACTGACCTCTGGTGTACCGGTTGCACTGCCAAGTGCATGGCCGGGTAGCCAAGTCGGGACGGGATAAACGCTGAAGGCATCTAAGCGTGAAGCCCCCCTCAAGATGAGATATCCCATAGAGTAATCTAGTAAGACCCCTTGAAGACGACGAGGTAGATAGGTGAAAGGTGGAAGCGTGGTGACATGTGGAGCTGATTCATACTAATAGGTCGAGGGCTTAACCGAAGAAGGTTAGGTTTGCAAAAAGAAACGGATAGAACGAGAGTTATCCAGAGGATAATCGGATGAAAAAGAATTTTAATGTGCAGTTTTGAAGGAACAGGAATATAAATATTTAAAATATACAGGCTGTTGTGTTTCGGTACATAACAGCTTTTTTGTTGTATAAGTTTGTTGTAAAACTTTATCTTATATAGTTAAAATTTATATAAAAATGTCATCATAAATAATTTGTGTAAAAATGTATAGTAAATTTAGGCATTTTGTTGACAAATGTCAGAAAGTGTGGTAATTGTTATTATAACAACACAAATAATATATAAATAATAACACATGGTGTTTGCAAAAAGAAAGGCGAGTATATGAATCAGTTAAAAGTATATGAAATGCGGCTCAAGATTTATCTTTTGCAGGACATTTCACAGGAGCAGACGTATGCGGTTTTTGCCAATTATATTGACAGCTGTCTGGCAAAAAATGAATCACTGTTGGAATTGCATGAAACAAACTGTTATAAGCAGTATTGCTTCGACCAGCCGTATCCGCTGGAAAAAGACGGTATTTATAAAGAGGGGAAGGTATATACCGTAAGAGTCAGAACTGTCAGTGACAAGCTGGCACAGTATTTTGCAGATTATCTGGCAAATCATTACAATCATCAGATAAAAGGTCTTACAGTAAAAATCACGATTATCCCTCAAAAATTTATTTCACAGATATTTTCAATTACACCGGTTGTTATAAAGTGTGACGGTACCGGATCGGACAGACAGGCAAAAGGTTACTGGAAGAAGTGTATTTCATTTGAGCAGTATGAGGAACGGCTGAAAAGTAATCTGATAAAGAAGTATAACCGGCTGACCGGTGAAAAAATGAACGAAGATTTTGATTTATACCGGCAGATTGAGTTGAAAAACCATAAACCGATAGCCGTTCCGTATAAAGGCAGAAAACTGCTGGGGGATAAGGTTTGTTTGCAGGCGGCGGAAAATGAACAGGCGCAGGCATTGCTTTATATGGCACTGGGAACTGGTCTGGGAGAAATGAATGCGCGTGGCTGCGGTTTTGCAAATTACAGATATTTGTAAAGGGGGGATTTGATGTTACAGGAATGTATGGAAGTGTTCCGGGAGAATTTTAAGCAATACTCGGAACAGTGGGTTCTGGATAATTATGTTCCAAAAGACGGTACCTATCTTTTTATTAATATTGATGACAATTTTTCTGTGGGAAACCCTATTGAAATTAAAACCGATAGAAAAACAGGGAAAGTACAGGGACAGGAAACCTCGGAATATCAGTTGATTTCATTTTTAGATTATTACAGTAAATTGATAGAGATGAATAAACCGGTTGATTCTACAAAGCAGATTCATTCCAATAATTTCTATGCGTTTTTTGTCAAAAAAGAAAGTCTGGAAAAGAAACTGACAGCAGAAAGCATTAGCGGTTATTATGAGGTTTTGAAAAATCCGGAAAAGAAATACAGTAAACCAAAAGACAGTTCATTGTATGAACTGGTGGAGGAGAAACTCGGTAAAGTTGATGTAAAACAGGCAGAAAGAATCGAAAACTGGGTAAAGGCAGAACTGAAAAATTGTATTGAGACCTTGCATATTGATACGTCAAAGAAGGATTACTTTAAAATATTTTTTATTGGAAATGATGTAGAACAGTCCAAAGAGAATATAAAAAGAGAAGGATTGCGGTATATCGAGCCGAATATTTTCAATAAAAATGATTATAATCAGCAGGCGGAAAATAGTATCAAGGGACTACCAAGTAATAATATGAGTTTGAATGCCAAGAAGCCGTTTCTTGAAAATAAGACCAGAAAAACATCGGTACCATATCTGCTTGAATTAGATGATGCAATGATGCAGATGTATTTTTTTGATTATTTGTCAGGGCAGGCGGCAAAGGGCAAAACCAACATTTATATTGATTTAGATGAAAATAAGATAACTGCCTGCGGTGACAGTGAACAGGCACCAATGATTGAAACCGGTATTTATCTAAGGATACAGACAGGCAAGGAACTTGAAATTCACTATATGGGCAGGATAACTGGTTATAAGCCGGATTTGGACAGACCGTTTACGATGAAAGAAGTCCTGAAAATACAGGATAAAGCCATGGAGAACTTTGAACAGGGTTATGGACGGAAAAATAAGCTGTGGCAGGTAGAAGTGCTGGTTGATGACGTATTTTTTTCAAAGCGGTTAAAGTACAATTACTTTACTAATCCGGAAGATTTATCATTTCATGATAATGTTTTAAAACAGGAATTGGTGAAGTACAGGGAACAGTTGTTTAGCTGGTTCGGACAGGGCAAGGCATGGGGAATAGCGCAGACAATTGATAATATGTCATGGCGGTTAATTGTTCATTCAATAATACAGGGAAACAGAACAAAAGCGACACATCAGTTGAATTTGTGGATATCTATGATGGATTATTTTAATAATGACGGGAGGTATGAAGAAAATATGTCAAAGGTAAGAGATTTGTTAAAGGCACATATTGATGAAAAAGAAGAATGGGATTTTGAAAGCGCAGACGAATACTGCTATGCAGTTGGTCAGTTAATGAATACTTATTTAAGTTTAAGTAAATCAGCGAATAAAAACCTATCTTTTATTAATCCGCTGTTGCAGACAACAAGCAATGAAATGATTAAAAGAACTGTATTGCAGATGTTTAAAAAATACAGTTATGCAATTACGGATACCGATTATAGAATAAAAAATCTGTATGGTCATGTTATACAGTATGATATGACAGGAAAAGAAGTAAATCATTATTTTTTGTCAGCGGGATTTGTAGACGGTAATTTAGTGTATACCAAAAGAGAAAAAGAAGAACAGTAAGCAGGAAAAGGGGTATGGATAATGAGTAAAATGAATAAAAGAGTTTATGGGGTATTAGGAATTTCATCGGTAATGGCAAACTGGAATGCAGATTTTTCTGGTTTTCCAAAGACAACAACTAAGGGACAGTTTTTCGGCAGTGATAAGGCATTAAAATTTCCGATGAAAAAGATGTGGGAAGAAGCGGGAGAAAAGGTTTTAAATATAAAGTCATTTACAGTTTCAAAACCAGATAAAAACGGAGCGGTTTTTCTTGTGCCGCGTACATTGAAAGAACGTTATGAGTATATTTTTGGCGTAGAAGATATGAAAAAAGACAAGGATATCAAAGTAATATTAAAAAATTTATTTTCGGCGATTGATGTGAAAAATTTTGGTTCAACCTTTGCAGAAGCAGATGCTAATATTTCTATTACAGGTGCTGTTCAGATTGGTCAGGGATTTAATCTGTATAACGGCTCTGAAACACAGGAACAGAATATTTTATCGCCGTTTAAAGACCCAAAAGCGGCAGAAAAGAATAAAGAGGGAAAAGATGCCAAAAATTCCACATTGGGAACAAAGATAGTCAGTGATGAAGCACACTATTTTTATCCATTTGTGATTAATCCGAAAGTATATGACAATTTTGAGCAGCTTGGAGTAACCGAAGGTTACACAGAGGAAGATTATCAGAAGTTTAAAGAAGCAGCATTAAAGGGGACAACCAGTTTTGCAACCAATTCCAAAGCAGGCTGTGAAAATGAATTTGGACTGTTTATCGAAACAGAACCGACATTATACCTGCCGAATCTGGATAAGTATGTGACATTTATAAAGGGAGCAGAAAAGAATACAATTCAGGTGAATGTAAAAGAACTGCTTCATGATGTAAAAGACAGAGTGTTATCTGCTGAAATTCATTATAATCCGCACACAACGGAAATTGCCAGTGATATTGAGGGCGTGAAGTATTTTGATATCTTCACCGGAAAAGAGATTGAAAAGCAGTAGGCTGAAAGGTGTGGAGCAGATGAAGGTTTTAAGATTTACGCTCAGCGGAAAGCAGGCTTTTTTTAAAAAGCCGGAAGTGAATAAGTATTACTATTTCACATATGGTCACATTCACCGTGTTGCTCTGCTGGGACTTTTGGGAACGGTTATGGGATATTCGGGATATGCCCATATCGTGCAGAAAAAGAAGATGGAAGCACCGGAGTATCCTGAATTTTATGAGCAGTTAAAGGAATTAAAAATGGCGGTTATTCCATGCTGTGAAAAGGGGAGTTTTCCGCAGAAAATCATTGCATTTAATAATTCGGTGGGATATGCGTCTATGGAAAAAGGCGGAAATCTGATTGTTCGACAGCAGTGGCTTGAAAATCCCAAATGGTATGTATATATTATGCTGGACAGTGAAGTCGCAGAGGCTGTTGCGGATAGTATTATTGGCAGAAAGTGTGTCTATATGCCGTATCTTGGAAGCAATGACCACCCGGCAGACATTACCGAAGCAAGTATGATTGATGCAACAGAGGTGGAAACGCCGAAAAAAATCGACAGCTTTTTTGTACGGGGAGATGCCGTGGTTGATTTAGACGATTTTGAACAGGACAATCCATATAAGTATGAGGAAGCACTGCCGGTACGACTGGATTTAGCATTTAATATGTATGAATACGAACGGTTTGTACTCACAAATCTTGCCGTTTCAGAAATACAGAAAAAAATTTATGCGGTTGATGATATTGACGGCAGGACATATCATATAGCATTTTATTAAAGTGAAACCATAGCCGGAAAGACATTAGATATTGGACTCCGGCTATGGTTTTATGCGTTTTTATGAAATGTTTTATGGAATTGAGGAGAAAAAGATGAAGGAATATATCATACCTATTGAGGATATCATTGTAAAACCGGAGTTATTTTATGCACATTGTGACCGGGGCAATGGGAAAAATCCGGAGATTTTAAAAGAACATGTGGACAGGTGTTATCATTATTTTGAAGAGCTGTGGGAACATAAAAATTTTAAGGCAGTATTTGAAAATTTTCAAAAAGAATTGGCACCGGAGCTTTCCGATGAGGGGATAAAATTGTTTTACAGTCTGATAGTAAACGTCATTATTTTTCATGATTGCGGGAAAATTAACCCACGATTTCAAAGTATAAAAATGAAAAATACATTAAAAAAATGGACAGCAATAGTTTGTCTGGACGGAACAAAACATTCTATACTGTCTGCGGCAATTTATTTTGACTATTTTTATGAGAAGATACAGGAAAGTCTGTTATCAAAAGATGAAAAGAATATGATTCATGTATTCATGCTGGTAAATGCTTATGTAATATCAAGACACCATGGAAATCTGTCGAGGTTTGAAGAGTTTCTGGAAGAATTTCAGCCAAACCGGCAATTAGCAGATATTTTTTCGTGTATGAATCAAGGTGATTTTACGGAAGTATATCATGGACCGTTTTGTAAACGAGACCGGCATATGATGAATATGCCGAGGCAGAACACAAGGATATATCACAGCTTTTTAGAGAAGCAGTGTTCGCACGCAGGATTGTATACGTATATAAGATTTTTATTTTCAGTGTTGGTATCCTGTGATTATTATGCGACATCGGAATATGACAACGGCATACAAATGAGTGCGTTCGGAACGATTGAAAATACAGAGTTTGCCACACAGTATGAGCAGTCGGAGCGGGTAAAACAGATTCGCAGATTGAATCCGGAGAGCTGTGTTGATGATAAAAAGGATATTAATATTTTGCGGAATCGCATGTTTTATGAAGCTGAGCAGACGCTGCTTAAAAATAAAGATACCAACATAGCCTTTATTGAAGCACCGACGGGGGCGGGTATGTTAGTACCAATAAAATCACAAAAAAATAATATCTATATTACCGTTCACATCAATTATAATTTTGTCAATAAAAGATTTCCAAAACGCATTCTTCTCTAAGTCCGTAAACGATGAATAAACTGAAATCCAATCCCCTGATAGTAGTTCTTCTGTTTTTTTACGCGTGTCAACGGCAGGCGAAAAAGGGATACTTCTTAATTCTTCAAGCTGCTTTTTAAAAGAGTTATATTCTTCTTTGTACGTTGCGGCATCAATTAAATCGTCCATATATAAATTATAAAGTTTCTTCTGCTTTCGCTCGATTCTTGCAATTTCGGCAGCAGTATCTTTTTTCTTTGCAGCAGAAGAAACAACGTTAAAACTTGCAATATAATCGGAAAAAGCAAGCTGAATATTTTCTGTGAGATATTTCTCTAATTTCTTTTGGCTCATTTGGTTTTTATGCGTGCAAGTTCGCGTGATATAATGATTGCATCTGTACGTTTTAGTAGCGCGTTCTTCACCTTCTTTGGTTGTATAGTAAGCAGAATAACCGACTAAAGCGTGATTACACTCGGCACAAGTTAGAAGCCCGGAAAAAACATAGGTCTGTCTGTTCCTGCGAATGCGGACGTTACGGCTAAGCAACAGCTGTATATGGTCGAATCGTTCCGGTTCAATAATCTGCGTGCAAAAATCGGGGTCATCTCGATACTGTCCCTTAAATAATGGATTTCGCAAGGCATTGGAAATAGACTTGTAAGAGATGGAAAAACCGTATTTATCTTGCAAAAACAACAGAGTGTTGCGGATACTTCCACAGCTTTCAAAATGCCCGAACAAATCCACTACATACTCGGAATATTCCGGGTCTGGCACAACGTGTTTTTCTGCATCGAGCATAAGCCCACGCGGAAGCGCACCGGAAATAAAAGTTTTATTTTTAAGCTTATATGCAAACACGTCTTTAATTCTGTCACTGTCACGGTCACATTCGTCCTGCGCAACAGACAGGCGAATATTAATGTGCAGACGTCCGTTGGTTGTAGTGGTGTCGTAGTTTTCCGTCACGGCTTTCCACTGCACACCGTTGGCATCCAAAATTTCTTGAATTTTATGATAATCACCGATGTTACGAAACCATCTATCAAGCTTCGTGAAAATAATTAAATCGAAGTTATGCGACCGGACACCGTCCAAAAGACGTACAAATTCTTTACGCTTTGTATATTTCTTTCGCGCTGTCATCGCTTCATCGACAAACGTATCAACCAGTGTCATCTTATTAGCGGCAATAAATTCATCTAAAATAAGATTTTGCGCTTCCAGTGTATCACCGTGCAAAACCTGCCCTTCATGGCTGCATCGAATATATTTAACAACACGCACACCGGCTAAATCGGGATTAAAATTAAAATAAGACATAAAAAATACTCCTCTCTAACTTGCAGAAGTACCGAAGATATGTTAAAATAATAGAACAGTTAGGAATTCGGTCTTCTGAAACTGTTGGGATTGCTTGCAGGGCAATCCCTTTTTTAATGTTACGAATAATAAAAATGCCATATGCACATAATAACCTACATGAAGATATTAACATGGCAGGCACGAACCAAAAAAGACATTACACTAATGCAGTTAGAGCAGATGACAGGCATAAGCAAAACAACACTGAACTACATCGAGAACGGCATCACATCGCCCACTCTGCGACAGCTGGAAGCAATCGCAATAGCCTTAGATGTCAAGATAACAGACCTTTTTGATTCGGAATATAAATAATAAATAAACACAGTATACAGAAGTACAACGTATACCGCAAGATAAAAGCCAGATATTTCCGCATATAAGGAAATATCTGGAAAAGCTATTTACAATGCATAATATCCCTGTTACCTTTTAAGCAGAAAAGGAAGGGGGCGGGGGCATGATACAAAGGATAGCACAGCTACTAAACAAAATGTCAGATTCACAGTTGAAACGTGTATACAGATTTTGCAAATATGTATACATACACAAGTAACAAAAGGGAAGCGGGTTTATTCCTGCTTCCCTTTTGTTACTGCTTATTGACCTTTATTATATAGCATATTTAAAAAGTCCTTTTCGTTAAATATTTTAATATCCGCACCGCTCGCAATTAATTCACTTGCTCGGCGCTCTTTTGTACTATGCCCGGCTTCACCAACAACATTAGAATCTTGCACACCAATAAATAAATAGTCAGTTTTTTTATTAACTCCATTTTTAACAAAACCACCGGCATCAATTACTTTTTGTGCCGCGGCATTTCGTGTCATTGTAGAAAATTCACCGGTAAAAACGACATTTTTACCATATAGCGGATTGCTTTCATTAACAGCACAGTCAGCCGCTTTAATATCTTTTTCGTTATAATCCATATAATGAGGGCGGTTAAATCGCAACATTGGTTTTAATTCAGAAAACTGGTGCATAGTTCTGGTACGATAAGTAAAACAGTAAGTGTGTAACGAATGTCTGTTCGTCATTCGCACAGCCGCAATGCAAATTTTAGCGCAAACAACAGCATCACAAAGTGCATTATGGTGTTCTTCTAATGGAACATTAAAATATTGCGCCCGCGCTTCAAGAGAACCAGAAATGTTCTTGTCACTGATTTGCCGGTTGGTAATTGCTATGCTGTCTATATAAGTGAAATCCGGTGGAACGATTGAGTATGTATCAAAACAAGCTTTTAATACAGACATATCAAAGCGGGCATTGTGTGCAACTATGATGGCACTGCCGTCAAACAGATATGCAATTTGATTCCATATAGAATCGAATTGCGGGGCATTTTTCGTATCCTCCGAAGTAAGCCCATGAATTTCGGTGTTGTACGGTGAATATTCATTGCCGGGCGGCTGAATTAAAAAATAATCTTTTTGAACAATTTCAAAATTGTCCACACATACGATGCCGACAGCACACGCACTATTCATTTCGGGTGTTGCCGTTTCAAAGTCAATTGCTACAAAGTCATAATGCATATTAAATCCTCCCTGTTTAAAATATTTAAACAATTCCCGATTTGATTATATCATGAAAATTGGATATGATGACATAAAAAACCTAAACAAGGGGATTTTTGTATTAAAATGTAGAAAAATGTAAAATAACCCGCGTTTGTTATGAAAAAAACAGCAATAAAAGCAAAAAGCCGGGACACTCAAATAAGAGGAGCACCCGGCTTTTATTATTCTGTTTTCGTCCAACCTTGCTTATGCAACAATTCTGTTGTTCTTTCCTTTAAAAGCTGCCGGAAATCTTCCGGCAATGATACATACATTTCAATAATTGCCTTTTCGGAATCGCTCAAATTGTATTGCGCACATAATTCATCAATCACCGTCTGCGGCAAATCGTCAAACATTTCACCGTCACCATACGTCAAAAAATCGTAATTTACGTTATATTCACGACAGATGGATTTTGCCATTTGTTCGGTCAAATTACGATTATTATTTTCAATGGCAGATATAGCCCCTTTTTTAACTCCCAGTTTTTCACCGAATTTTTCAAGCGTAAGCCCTAACGACTTGCGTATCTCTTTTACACGCTCGCCTTGTGTCATTTGCATAATCACCTCTTTTCGTATTAATTCATTTATTAATATAACATGCGCAAAATAGCTAGTCAATAAAAAAGTTTGCAGAGTAGACAAAAAAGTATTGACAAGTTCTACAATGTAGATTATAATGTCTACAGAGTAGAAAACAGAGAGCAATAAAACAGAGAGGAGCAACAACATGAGAACATTTGAACAGGGTAAGAGATACGGAGAAAACGCAGTTGTATTTGAGGTTGTAAAGAGAACAGCAAAAACAGTTACATACGTAGCTGTACAACACGCAGGAAAGCCAAACGAAAGACGGAGCGAAGCAAAGACAGCAAAGCTTTGCAACTGGGACGGCAGAGAGGTGTTCATCGCAGGAAGTCAGACAGTAGAAGCATAAAAGACCGGGGCGCAAGCCCCGGAATATATAAATAAATTCATTATCAAAACAATTAAGACGGCTACAGAGTTTATTGAAACGCTGTAAGCCGTAAGCCATAAGGGCGGCGGATAAGCCGCCCAGTAAAAGAAAGGAAGTGAAAAGAGCATGGAAGGAAAACTGGACGTAAAAAAGAAAGATGTAAAAGAATTTGTACAGCTGGTAACACAGCTGACAAAAGAGAACCAGGAAGCGGTTAAAAACGTCATGATTGGCATGACGATGGCACAGCAGATTAATAAATCGGCATAGTTAAAGGAAAAGAAAGAAGGTGAATCCGATGACGAAGAACAAAAAAATGACAAAGCGGGAAAAGGAAATAAGAAGAGTGATTCTCTTAAACTGCCTTTTTGATGAGGAAAAGAGAAGAACAAAGATAGAGCAGGAAGCGGAAAGATTGCACATCGCAGGACACCCGGATAGGGCAACTAAAGTGATTAATGAACTTGATGACAGCATTATTATCGGGTTGAGAGAGGAATTGAAAAAACTTGATGAAGAACCAGACGAAACAACACCAAGCGAAGAACCGGAGCAGGGCAAACAGGCAGCAGAAGCCGAGGAAGTGGACCCGGAAGCAAGAAAACGGATTCTTGAACTTTGTGAAAAGAATCCGCGAATAATACGCGGGAATTTCATTTTTTATCAAGATAAAGAAGCAAGGACAGTGACAAAAAAGATAATAACGGATTTGCTTGAGATAAAGCCACTTACCACGGCAAAAGCAACAGCAATCTTAGAAGATGTGGCGGGCATCTTAAAAGAAGTCGCCGCAAAAAGAACGTTTTAAAAAAAGGACGGTGAAAAAATGACAGACGAAAAAGAAAACGGCACTAAATTAAAATTAAAAATGCTAAGTAAAAGACCGCTTTCGGACGAACCGAAAGCACTACAGGATTTTTCTGAAAAATATTGGTTAGACGGGAATATACCATACCAATATCATACGCTTGAAATAGAAGACGGAAAAAATGAACTGGAGCAGCTGATGATTAATGACATAAGAGCATTGAGAAATGATGCTGTATGGTTGCGAAGAACAATGACAGAAACCGCAGGAAGAAGACGAAGCCAGATAGAAGAACTGAAAAAAGAAAACAAGCACATTAAATTGCTTGCAACAATTATGATGTGCTTGTTTGTGGCTTTTAAAGTCGTAAAAGGCAAACGAAAGGGACAAAATGGAAGGCGAGAAAATAAAACGGCTGCATAAAGCCAAGTACACAGCGCCGCAGATTGCGGCAGCACTGGGAATTAGTCTAACTGTCGTAAGGAAAATACTTGCCGAAGAAGCGACAGAACAGACCGAAAAGGCACTTGATGCAATCGGGGCGGAACGACATGAAAAAACAGAGAAAAGATTAAGAAAGAGGTAAAAGACATGACAAAATTCATGGAATTTAAAAATGGAATCGTAATTGCAAACACTACACCACATAACATCGTAATGCAGGATACGGACGGTAAACTTGTAACGGTGGAAAATAACCCGGACAAATTAATTAATGCCAGCACAACACAAGTTTACTGGGGTGGAATCTATACAGAACCAAGTTTCGACCCTACAACAGAAGGATTGTATATCATCGCAGAAATTAAAAAAGATTTTGCAGAGCAGTATGGCACAACCGGTAAAACCCTTGTTATCATCGGCAGCATTATTGCCGCACAGGCTTACCCGGAAGAAGTAGCGGCAATGTTACCAGTTCCCGGCTACGAAAGAGTAGCACCAAACGAGAAACGTATGCGGTGCGACCAGTTCACGATGTACCGCAGAAAGTAATCAATAAGGCAGCAGATTATAGCAAATAAAAAAGAAAAAAGGAGCAAACACAACAAAAAAACAACAAAAATAAATAAATTTAAACAAAAAGTAAATAAAGTAAAGTAGATAAAAGTAAATGTATTCAGTACCCGCGTAGCGGTCAAACGTTGCGCCGGGTTTCGGGTTTCGTTGCGGTAGTTCCCCCATTTTGGCGATGAAAAAAGATATCTAGACAGCTACCACCGCCAAAATAAAAGAATCGCAACAGCGCATAACGGTGCTGTGTTACCACTGTTATGCGGCTCACGGGATTAGTTTAAAGGTAAAACCAAAAGGAATGTTGCAACTCTCCCCCTCGCGCAACACCCGCCCTTTTGAAAACCGGTTCGATTCCGGTTGTCCCGATTAGCGCGCTTAATAAAAAACAAAGAGAGGTACAAAGCTATGAAAATGAAGTACAACGAATTTAAGACAAGAATATGCGAAGAAGTAAAGAAAAAACTGCCGTCAGAATACGCGGATTATACAGCTATGGTAATCAATGGCGATACGATAAAAAACGACAGATTCACAGTTGCACCGCCGCGACAGGCGAATAAAAGGAGAATTTCTCCGGCGGCAAATCTCTATGAAGCATATAGAGTATATGAAAATACTGACGTGGATTTTGAAACACTTGTAGACGAAATGACAGAGCAGTATATCGAAGCAGAAAAAGCGACAAAAAACAAAATTTTTGAAATGATAACGGACAAAAACACAACTCTTAAAGAATTTTTTAAAGCAGCAAAGCCGCAGGACAACACAATATACTATCTTACGAGCCTTGACGATGCCATGTTAAAAGATAGACCGTACCGGGAATATTACGGCATGGCAATGGTGTACAGACTTGTATTGCACACCGACGATGAAAAACAGGCAGGCGTTGAAGTGACAAATGAAGTTATGAAAATGCTGAAAATGACAGAATCTGACCTGTACGAAGCAGGGCAGAAGAACACCACCCGGATTTTAGAACCGCAGTTTACGGCAAGCGCGGATTTTATCGAAAAACAGGCGATATACGAATTGAAAAAGCACGGAGCACCGCAGGAAATCGCGGAAGCTATGGCAGCAATGCGGAAAAAAGAATGGCAGTTCGGAATGAAAGAAGATTTTTACATAATAACGTCAAAGTGGGGGAATGATGGCGCATTGTTCGGGCTGGATAAAAATGTACTGGCAGATATAGCCGACCAGATAAACGATGATTTGATAATAATATTTCCGACAAAAGATGAAGCGATTGCATCACGGGCGACCGGAAACGATGCGGAAGGATTAAAAAGCATTTGCGACAGTGGCTATAGAGAAATACTTAGCAAACACAAAGATGCAAACAATATGCGTTGCACAGACAACGTATTTTACTATAATCGCACAGACAAAGAAATTACGGTAATTGCATAGAAAAGAAAGACGGACAGACAAATATGAAAGAAGAAAAAACAAGGGCATACATTTCGAGACCGGTAACGGGAAACGAAAATTATATGCAGCAATTTGAAGAAGCAGAGCAGAAAATAAAGGCTTGCGGGTTTAATGTAATAAATCCTGCAAAAGTGTTAAAGCCGTTAGAAGATGTATTAACATACGACCAGTGCATGAATCTGTGTATGGAATTGCTGGACTATGCAGACTGTATTGTTATGCTGGACAACTGGAAAGATTCGCGCGGAGCAAATAGGGAGTATGGATTCGCAGACGGCAGAGGGATGAACGTATACAATATATCGGTATTCCAAGCAGCAGACAAAACAACAAACAAAGGAGCGTAAAGGATGCGCAAGAACTTAAAAGAAGCCCGCCAAGCGGCGGGCATGACACAACAGGAAGTTGCGGATAAGCTAAATATCGGATTGAGATATTACCAGATGATTGAAGCCGGGGAACGGACAGGCGACTTCATTATTTGGGATTCGCTTGAAGACCTTTTAAACATACATCAACGGATACTCCGAGAGAATGAAGAAAATCATCACGACAAAGTAGATAGTCGGTAGGAACTTTCAGAACATCGGCAATTTTAACAAGAGTATCCAAAGATGGTGAACGGTCGCCACTTTCATAGAATTGGTAAGCACGCAATTGAACACCAATAGAATCCGCCATAAATTGTTGAGTAAAGCCACGGTAGACACGCAAATCGTGAAGCCTATTATTAAACATTTTGCAATCCTCCTAAAAAAACTTGACTATGAACAGATTGTACGTTATTATTGGATTAAATTAAACGTACAGAATGTTCATAAACAAAATGTACGTAACAGCGAGAGGAGAACAAAATATGGCATTTAGAATTTACAAAGCGTACAGAATATTGAGCAGAATGACACCACAGCAGCTTGAGAGAGCGTACAGACTAATTAAATACGTGTACATATACACGAAATGAAGAAGGGAGCAAAACATATGAAAACAGAATTAAAAGAATACAGAAACCCAAACAACCCGGAAAACAAACCAAACCCGGAAAAGGCATATAGAGCAATCGCCCTTATCCTTAGCCAGAGGGACAATGGTGTAAAAGTTGAATACAAGGGACTAAAAAAGAAAGACACCATCGAAAAGGTGTCGTAAAAAGGAGAAAGGCATTCGGATATAAAAAGTCCGAATGCCTTCTGGGTTGTTGCCTTGTATTACAAGGTAACTGAATAAGTACAGCATTAGTATATCGCACATTTATAAAAGTGTCAATACTGCGCTGGGCTGAAAAACGTTTTTTCGGGCTTGTAATGGATAGTAACAAGTCAACGATGTAATTTTTTAAAATATCTAAAATACATAGCAGGCGGGCAGAAGTATGGACACAAAAAGAAAGAGAAAGAAAGTATATATAGATTACGATTATGAAGCAATTTTTGATAAGGCTCTTAAAGACGTGCAAGAATCTAATATCGAAAGGTTGTGGAAACAGGGAGCAATAAAGTCTATATATGCGACAAAAGAAATAAAAGCGGCTGAACAGCTTGAAGTGGAAGTATATCCCGAATTTAAACCACATGAATATAAAAGCGTAAAGACAAAGTTGCAGATTGAGCGGCAAAGACGGGCGCAGCACAATCTTAACGAAAAGAACAGCCGCAAAATGTGTGAGCGTACTATAATTGCAAATTTTGACAACGACGACATCTGGGCAACCTTAAATTACACAGACGAATACAGCCCGGAAACCATGGAACAGGCAAAAAAGGATATAAAGAACTATATCCGCCGTCTAAACACTAAAAGAAAAAAAGACGGCTTGCCGAATCTGCGTTATGTGTATGTAACGGAGTGCGGCGCAAAAGGAAGATGGCATCATCACATCGTATTGGACGGCGATATGGCAATGGACGATGTAGAGAGGATATGGCAGAAAGGCAGAAGAAACCAAGTCCGCCGCCTGCACAAAGACGAAAATGGACTTGTTGGGTTGTCTAAGTACATAACTAAACCCAAAGAGAAAAAAGGAAAATACCAAAAGACATGGAGCGCGAGCAAAGGACTTAAAAAGCCAAACATTAAGAAAAACCATTATAAATTTAAACAGAAGGACATAAACGAAATAGTTACCGGTAGAGCGAACATCGAAGACAAATTAAATAAATGGTACAAAAAGGACGGCTACAAACTAAGCGAGTATGAAATCCGTTACAACGACATAAACCGCCGATTTTATATCTACGCGAGAATGTACAAGCCGGTAACACAGGAAGCCAAACCATCACCAATACAATGTTGAATGAAAAATATGGGACAGAAGTAAATCAAAGAAAGAGAAGAAAGAGAGGACAAGAGCATGAATGTAAGATATGCGAAGCGTTCCGAAGATACGGAACAGATAAACGTTGTTGAATGGGCACGCTGGCACATGCGCCAGTATCACGAATTAAAATGGCTGCACCATGTGCCAAACGGCGGCAGCAGAAACCAAGTTGAAGCGGTAAAACTGAAACAAATGGGAGTAAAAGCTGGGGTTTCAGATTTGTGCCTGCCATACCCAAAAGGGCAATACTGCGGGCTGTACATCGAAATGAAGTTCGGGGACGGTACACGGACACAGGCACAGAAAGAATTTTTGTATGATATGGCGGCAGCTGGACACTATACGGCAACCTGTTACACAGCAACAGATGCGGTTAATATCCTGCGGGAGTATTTGCAGTTATGCGCGCCGGGAAACAAAGAAGACGGAACGGCACGGCAGCAGATGACGATGCCGAACAACAGCGTTATAAAAAACGGAGAACTGAAACAGACAAGGCAGAGAAAGGGAAAATAAAATGGGTAGTGAAGAACAGGACTATAAAATTGCAATGCGTGCGTTCTACCGCAAATACAACGAAATGCGCAAATATTACAATCTGCGCCTGCGCTGCATAAGCGGCATTAATCGCGAAACAACTATAAAAGTCTACAAAGAAGCGTTAAACGGCAGAATATTGGTTCTGGACGTGCAGGAAGCAGACGAAACAACGTGCTACAAACGAGCACTGGAAGAACTGAAAAGCTACGAAATGATAATTAGAACAGCGTGAAACAAAGGGAAGAAAGCGAGGATAAACACATGAAAATAATAGCAGTAATGAACCAAAAAGGCGGAATCGGAAAAACAATGACCGCCGCAGCAATTGCATATCTGTTAGGAGAGGAGCATGACAAACGTGTATTGATTTGCGATGCGGACCAGCAAGGCAATATATCCATGCTGTATAGTCGGTACGATGAGGAAGGGCAGGGAATGGCGGAACTGTTAGAAAATCATAGAACAACCGGCGGAGCATATTCGACAGCGGACTTGATACAGACGACACCGTATAACAACATCGACATTATCCCGGCAAACGGCTATTTGATGCGGACAAACATGAATCTAATGTTGACAGAGCAGCAGAACCAAGTTACACGGTTCACGGTGGCTATGGAAGAAGCACAGAACGCATATGACTATTGTATTGTGGATTGTGGGCTTTTAATGGACATGACTGTAACAAACGTATTGACCGCGGCGGATATGCTAATCGAACCGGTTAAGGTCGGCGGGTTCGAAGTAGAAGCGGCATTAAACACGAATGAACAGATAAAAACATTACGAGCGTTAAACCCGGATATTAAAACAAAAGTGCTGTTGACTATGCAACAGAAAAATAAAACGACTGCACAGGTAAAGGAATGGGCGGCAGCAGAATTTAATTGTTTTTCTACGGCAGTGCGGCGGTCTGTAGTTGCGGAAAAATCTACAATCGCACATGTGCCACTTCCTGCATTTGCGAAGAACTGCATAGCAACACAGGACTATAGAGCAGTGACGGAAGAACTTTTAAAAGAAATATAAAAAGGGGATGTAAAAAATGAACATGAACAATATGCCGCCGCTGGTGACTATAAGCCTGCAAGAATACGAGCAGATGAAACAGGAAATAGAGCAGGCAAGACACACAAAAGAAAAAAGCAAGACCGCCGTCCAACGCAAGCTGAAAACTCTATACACGATAGATAAGAGAGAAGCGGAAAGAATATTTAAAGAGATAGACGAAGATGAAAGCATAAAAACCGACAAGCAAATTAGAAAAGCGGTTACAAATGCAATAAAAACGATGAAGATATACGTAAGTAGGCAAAAAGTAAGGGAATTAATACAACAACAGGACGAAGATATAAAAAGCCTGACAGCGGAAGAATTGAAAGAAATTGTAATAGAATTTACGGAGTAGTGAGAGGAGATAAGGATATGGCATGGAATGTAATAGACGCACTTAATAAGAACACGCAGGCGGCAGCAGTAGACAACACACCAAAAGCAAGATTTAGGGTAAAGGATATAAGCATTAATAAAATATACAGCAATGCAAAGAATTTCTATAGTATGCCGGATATAGAACAGCTTGCACAAGATATTTACGCGGTAGGATTATTAGAAAATTTAACAGTAGTATACGCGCCGAGCGAATCCGGGGATTATCGACTTATTGCCGGGGAAAGACGGTGGAGAGCGTTAAAACTTTTAACGGAGCAGGGACACAAAGAATTTGAGTTCGTTTCCTGCCAAGTAAAAACACCGGCAGAAGAAAACGAGGAAATCGTGCAACTTATTATTGCGAATACATACCGCAATAAAACTGCAAAAGATATATTGGAAGAAGAACAGCGATTGAAAGAAACCTTACAAAAAATGAAAAAAGACGGCTTGACTTTACAGGGGTACAAGCTGGATAGCGGAAGACTGCGGGACATAATAGCGGATATGTTAAAAATGCCGACAACCAAAATTGCGCAGATAGAAAGCATTAACAAGCGCCTTATCCCCCAATTTACGGAAGAACTAAAAGAGGGAAGATTGACATTTTCCGCCGCTTACGAACTTAGCGGCATGACAGAGGAAGAACAAAACGACCTGTTAGAAAAATACGAGAAAAGCGGATTGACGTTTAAAGAGATTAGAGAAGCCAAGGAAGCCAACCGGCAGCAGACGGACGATGAACAGATACCGGGGCAAATCGAAATACAGGAAGAAGACCCAAACGAAACGGAAGAAGACCAAAACGAAACGGAAGAAGTACCGGACGAAACGGAAGAAGACCCGGACGAATACGAAGATGCACACCCAGAAAGCATAACTTCCCTGTGCTACAGCTGTACACGATATGAAAGCTGCAATGTTAAAACGGGGACATGTCGAAGCTGTGACCGGTATATAAACAGAGCAGAAGCACAGAAGACGGCAGAACAGCGGTACAACGAAGAACATGAAAAAATTGACCGGGAAACGGCAAGGAAATTAAAAGAACAGGAAGAAGCGGAAAGAATAAAGACACTTCCGAGCGAGAAAGAAAAAAAGGTACATGATATTAAAATCGGCAAGGAATTTTTTGAAGACGTAAAGAACAACGTAAAAACGTTTGAACTGCGCAAGAATGACCGAAATTACAAAGTCGGGGAGATACTGGAACTACACGAATACGAAGCAGGAGAAGAAACGGGCAGAACGTGCAGAAAGCTTATAACGTACATGCTTAAAGAGTTTACAGGATTACAGGACGGCTATTGTATATTAGGGCTTAAAGACGAATAAAGGAAGGGCGGCAGATGAAGACAGAGAGCATAAACATTAATAATCTACAAAGGTACTGTGATTCATGCTTATTCCGCATAAAGTTAGGAAAAAACGCACAAGGACAGTATATCTATGGTTGCGGCAAAGCTGGAAAGTGCAAAGAGAGGAGCAGAAATGGAGAGATTAACAAGTAACAAGACAACATCTGATATGAATATGCTTGAATTGGCATATAACAGCTGTTATGCAGATGAAAAATGTAATGCGAGATACAGGAACTACGAATTAGATATCGACAGCAGGGAACTTGCAAGAAAACTTATTAAAGATATGTGTAAAGAAGATTTATCTTATATGTCAGATGAAGAATTTGACGAATACGTGTCTGAAATGCTGTCAGTTGAAATAGATAGTCAGATAGGACTTTTAGCTGTATTCTATCGTAACTTATGGGCTATGGCTGAGTTAAGGGAGAAGTTAAAAGAATATGAGGACTTAGAGGAACAGGACAGACTTTTGAAATTACCCTGCAAAGAAGTGTATTACATTGTTGATAAGAATAATCCGAAATATGCGGCAGTAATGAGTAAGTCTATAAGAGATTTGACAGTTTATGAAATTGAAAATATTGATATTGACGGAAGATATTTTTCAACAGAGGAATCAGCAGAAGCAAAGCTGAAAGAATTGAGAGGTAGAAAAAATGAGTGATAAGCAGAGCAATCTCACAGACAAAGAAATGGAAGATTTACAGGGCATAGTAACTGACACATTAAATAGATATTTGTATAAAGGAAAGCGAAGCAGGTTTTTACTTTGATGTATTGCTTGAAGATGGAAGATTTGAAGAGGAACATATTTACGATTATCAGGATTGTATGGAGGTTATCGGCAACATATTTGACAATAAAGATTTATTAGAAAAGGAGTTTTTTGAATGAGAGTAATTTCACAGGACGGAGCAATAGATGTTCCTTATGAAATGGTAGTTATTCAGAGATTTAGAAATGCTATTTGTTTTTTGAACCGTAATTTAACAGGAGTAGAAGACTTGATTAATGACATTGCGTTGGCTGAATATTCCACTAAAGAAAAGGCAATTAAGGCTATGGAAATGCTTAGGGAACAGTATAAGAGATTAGAAACCTTGAAACTTTATACAAAAGGAAGTCGCGAAGATATAAGGGAAATATTAACATTAGATGAACTTGGATGCACAATTTTAAAAACTAGAAAGCTAAGTGTTTTTCAATTCCCACAAGAAGATGAAATCGAGGTGTGAGTATGCAAAACACACAATGAATGGGATTGTGAAACATTCATTGTCGCAGAAGGAGAAAACAAAAATGATAATATGCGATAAGTGCAGTAAAGAGATTAAAGAACACCAAACCCGAAAAAAAAGCCGGGTAGTGGCAAAAGACAAAAACGGCAAGGACATCGAAGAAATATTTTTTATCTGTCCACATTGCAAAGCAAAATACACAATAACGTACATTAACGAGGAACAAAGGGAATTAATACAGAAGCGCAAAAGACTACAGCAAGTATATAAGTATTCTAAAGCTGTGGAATTAAAAAAGAACTACATGGAAGAAGAACAGGAAATATTAAAAAGGCAGTTAGAAATTGCAAAGGAATTAAAAGAGAGGTACAAAGATGAATAAAACGATATTAATAGGCAGGCTGACAAGGGATGCACAAACTCGATATACAGACGGGGATGAACCAATGGCAGTATCCCGGTTTACGCTTGCCGTAGACAGGAAAATAAAAAGAGAGGAAGGACAGCAGACAGCGGATTTTATTAGTTGCGTAGCATTTGGGAAAATCGGGCAGTTTATCGAAAAATACGGGCAGCAAGGGGTAAAACTTGCTATAGAGGGAAGAATCCAGACAGGAAGCTACACAAACAGGGACGGACAAAGAGTTTATACAACAGATATTGTTGTTGAATCTGCGGAGTTTGCGGAATCCAAGCAGGCAGCAGAAAGTAATAATGCAGGACAGAGGAAAGAACCGGCGGCAACAGAAAACAGCGGATTTATGCCAATAGAAGCAAGCACGGAGCCGTTACCTTTTACGTAAATGAACAGAAAGGAAGTGAAGCAAAAAGGAAAAGAAGCAAAGCCCACGAACGGGCAAGGAAAAATGAAAGACACAAAGCACATTGACAATTAAATACATAAGCGAATAATTGAAAAATAAAAGAAAAAATAATAAAAGGTATTGACATAAGGGTAACCCTATGATATAATAAATACATAAGTTAAGGAAAGGAGGAAAAAAGATGTCTAAGAAGAAAAAGCTGGAGAAGTTAGAAATAGTTCGGATAAAAGCTGAAATCATCTTTTATGGGGTAGGCTCAATATCCGCAGTGATAACAGCAATATCCGAACTAATCCAAGCTTTCAAGTAAAAGGGAAGGGCGGGGAACCGCCCGACCTTTTACACTTCTTATTATAGCACATCTTATATAAAAAATGAAAAAAACAGCAAAAATTTTTTTAGTGTCTGCATGGGTACTGTTTATGGCAAACAAAAATGCAACAACAAGCGTGATACTATTGATAGCTGGAATGAACGGACTGATTCAAGCTATAAAAATGACAAGAAAGGAGTTTAAAAATGCCAAAAGGTAAACCAAACGCACAGACCGAAGCAACAGAGAGATACCGGAAAAAAGCCGGCATAATTACAAAAGGATTTAAAATGAAAAAGGAACTTGCTGACGATTTCGCCGCTGCCTGTGAAAAGGCAGGAGTGAGCCAAACGGCAGCAGTAACCAACTTCATGACAGAGTTTATAAAAGAAAATAATTAAAAGGGAAACCGCTATCTGTTTGTACAGGTGGCGGTTTCTTGAAATTAAAAAAGGAGAAGGAAAAAGGAATGAAAAGAGGAAAAGAAGAAACGGAAAAAGAAAAGGCATGGAACGACACGCGGCAACTTATGGAATCATACAGCGAATTGAAAAGGTACATAGAAAATGCTGTTACAGAAGAAACGGAAATAAACCCGGATAAATATAGACAATATGAAAGACTAAAGGGCGAAAATGCGGAACTGAAAAGCATAAAAGAGAGCAAAGCGCAAACAGCAATGATGATAATTAACATCGAGCGCGCCATGGAAGAAGTAAAAGAAGAATACACGAAAAAAGGGCTTTTGTACAAATATGAAGCCTTTAAAATGCGTTATGTAGATAAAAGGACACTGGAAGACATCGCCGAAAAATTAAACTGTGGGAAAAACAGCCCGGCGAACTGGATAAAAGAGATAAACAGGAAAATGGCAGTGAAGTTATATGGTGTAAAAGCACTGTAAAAGATGTAAGAAAATATAATGAATTGTATTAAAAATATAGAAAAATAGGGAAAAACAGAGGGAAAACAAGGGGAAAAAGGCGGAAAAAACAAGGGTTTTAAATAAGTATAAATATAAATAGAATATAGCTTGTAGAGTTACGAAGAAGACCGAGAGCACAACAACTATTGTTGTATGCTGTCGGTCTTTTATTGCGCTTAAGGGGTATGCCTGTACAGCGCAGGAAAGGGCACAGGAAATGCTATTGCATAAATGTAGATGTGGGGCAATTATACCGCAGGGCATAAAGATGTGTAAGGAGTGCGAACAACGGCAGCAGGGGCAGCAGTCCCGGCATATGCAATATAACAAGCACCGCCGCAATAAGCAGGCGGCAGACTTCTACACATGTACAGCGTGGCGCAAGACAAGAGCCGAAGCACTGCAACGATTCGACTACATAGACATATATGCGTACTATGTAGACCACGTAATAAAAGGCGCGGACATGGTACATCACATTGTACCTATTGCGGACGACTGGAGCAAGCGACTTGAAGCGGATAACCTTATCCCGTTAAGCAGCGACACACACAACAGGATAGAAGCCGCCTATGACCGCAGCACAGCGGACAAAAAGGCAATGCAACAGCTACTTTACAGACTAATAGAGAAATACCACAGCGAGAACGACACAGGAGTGACTGGACAGGGGGAGTATTAAAAAGTTGTTAAGGAATTAACAAAAGTCGCGTATACCCTTTTGTTTGGAGAAAACTCCCCACGGGAATTTTCGGGAAAGAGAAAAAGGAAAATGTGTCAGATTCTGACACAAATGCAGTAAGAAAGGGGGACGGCGGGACATGGCAGGACAAAGACAGCCAATTGAATTGGTTGCATTAAAAGGCAAAAAACACTTAACAAAAGCCGAAATTGCAGAACGAAAAAAAACGGAAGTAAAAGCGGCGGCGGATAAGGTCACAGCCCCCGCATACCTCACGCAAACACAAAAGAAAGCGTTTAAAAAAATTGCAAAAGAATTACAGAATATCGAATTGATAACCAACCTCGATGTTGACAGTCTTGCGCGGTTTGTAATCGCACAGGAAAAATATATAGAGGTTACAGAAGCACTAAACCGGCAGCCGCTAATGATACAAAAAGAATACCTAAACCAAGAGGGCGAAACAGTAATGCAAACAGAAGTGAACACGGAAGTTGAACGTCTTGCACTTTTGCAAGACAGGTATTACAAGCAGTGCCGACAGGGCGCGGCTGATTTTGGCTTAACGATTTCGAGCCGATGCCGTTTGGTTGTCCCCAAAGCAGAAGAAAAGCCGCAGAATAAATTTGCAAAGTTCGCGTAAGGGATTAAATGCAGGATAGGGCTACACAATACGCCCGCGATGTACTCGCGGGTAAAATAGTCGCCGGGGAATTGGTAAAGGCGGCTTGTAAAAGACACTTAGACGACATCGAAAAATCGAAAGCGGCGTCGTACCGATACTATTTTTCTGTGGAAGAATCGGAAAGGATTCTAAATTTTGCGGAAACATTAACAATTGCAGAAGGAACAGAACCGCAAAAGGTAGAACTGTATCCGTTCCAATGCTTTATTTTAGGCAGCCTGAACGGCTGGCGGACAAAAGACGGAAATGACAGACGATACCGAACAAGCTATATACAGTTGGGGCGGCAAAATGGAAAGTCATTTTTAAATGGTATTTTAGCGGCATATTATGGGAACTTTGACGGTTTTGAATACGGACAAATTTACTGTACAGCAACAAAGGCAGACCAAGCCAAAATCGTGTTTAAAGAAATCGTTAAATTTATCAAATCGGATGAAGATTTAAAGGAATGCTTTGTAATCCATGAACACAACGCAACGATAGACTGCAAATGGACAAACAGCGAAATAAAAGCATTAAGCGGAGATATAAAGTCTATAGACGGATTCCGCCCATATCTGGGAATTGTGGACGAATACCACGCCCACAAAACAGACCAGATGTTTAAACTGCTAGAGGGCGGTATAAAAATGCTTTCATCCGCACTTATAAGCATTATTACAACAGCAGGATTCGACCTAAAAAGCCCATGCCGGGCAGAATACGAATACTGCAAACAGGTAGTAACCGGAGCGGTCGAAAATGAAAGTCGATTTGTGTATATTGCACAACTCGATGAAAAGGATGACATATGGAAGCCGGAAAACTGGCTGAAAGCTAATCCGGCACTTGAATATAATCCGAAAGCACTCGAAAACATGAAGCCTATAGCGATTGCGGCAAAGGCAAAAGGTGGCGCGGATTTAAGGGATTTTATCGTAAAGCAGTTGAATTGCTGGATACAGTACACGGAAGACGTCTATATAAAAAATATTGATTGGTGGATACAATCCGAAAGCACGCGAACACTCGAAGATTTTCGGGAAATGTGCTGTTATGTCGGTTTGGATTTGTCCAGCGGCGGGGATTTAACGTCCTTAGCAATCGTAATTCCATATTTGACACCGGAAGGCACAAAAAAATATTTTGTGCACGCGCACAGCTTCATACCGGCAAATCGTATGCAAGAGCATATGCAGACAGACCGGGCGCCATACGATATTTGGACAAAAAATGGCTGGATTACCGTAACGGAAACAATGGGCGGCATAAAGACGGATTACAAGTATATTATAGCTTACTTAAAAAACATAATAAAAGAATACAAGCTGAATATACAGTATATATGTTATGACCCACACAATGCATCTGCATTTTTAAACGATTTGGAAGAATTGGATTGCGACAGTTTGGCGGTAGTACAGTCGGCGCGGTCATTGGGCGATGCAACCGAGGATTTCCGGCTTGAAATTCAAGCCGGGAACGTGGAACACGAAAAAAATGATTCTGTGCAGTGGTCGCTTGCAAACGCAAAAGTAACAACAAATAGTTTCGGAGAAATCAAGATTGACAAAGAAACAGCGGGAAACCGCATTGATATTATAGATTCCATTATAGATGCATGGACGCAGGCAATGAGCGGAGAAGCAAAAGAAAACGCAGAGCAGCAGGCGGCGGACTGGCTCGACTTTATGGACAAATTAGGCATTTAGAAAGAGGGTGAAAAGATGAACTTCCGGCAGAAAATCGGATTAAAAATTGCACAAATGTTTAACATTAACGTTTTGCCGGGGACGGTAAAACACGAAGATGATGAAAGCGGGCTTGAATGGCTGGGGCTTTTGCGTGGGAAAAGAAAAGAACCGACTGCCGATGTTACATATTTTACCTGTTTAAAAATGATGAGTGAAACACTCGCTAAAATGCCGTGGAAATATTATCAAGAGACAAGCAAGGGCATTAAAAAATTAAAAGATACGGACGAATCACGATTGCTGCGAATCCGTCCTAACCCATACATGACACCAACGATTTTTTGGAACACGGTAGAAGTAAACCGCAATCACTACGGTAATGCTTACGTGTATATACAAAGAGTATTTGACCGAAAAAAATTCGGCGGAAAAATTAAAACAACTGGATTGTGGATTTTGCCGTCTGACTGTGTGCAGATTGTTGTGGACGATGCCGGATATTTTACAAAAGAGAATGCTATCTGGTACATGTACACGGATAAGTATTCCGGGCAGCAGTACATTTTTAAAAGCAGTGAAATACTGCACTTTAAAACATCACATACAATGGATGGAATCGCAGGCTATCCGGTACAGTACATATTAAAAGAAATGGTAGACGGTGCGATTGAAGCACAGAACTTTTTAAATAATCTGTACAAAAACGGATTAACAGCAAAAGCAACATTGCAGTACACCGGAAGCTTAGACGAAACGAAAATAAAGAAAATGCGGGAAATTATAGAGAGATTCGGCGCAGGAAGTGAAAACGGCGGCAAAGTGCTGCCGATACCCGACAGCATGAAACTAACGCCGTTAGATGTTAAATTGTCGGATTCACAGTTTGTCGAATTAAAAAAATATTCCGCATTGCAGATTGCCGCAGCTTTCGGCATTAAGCCGAATCAAATAAATGACTACAGCAAAAGTAGTTACAGCAATAGCGAAATGCAACAGCTTTCTTTTTATGTAGATACAATGCTTTTCGTCTTAAAGCAATACGAGGAAGAAGTAAACTATAAGCTTCCGCCGGAAGAAGACATAAAAGCCGGTAAATACTTCCAGCTAAACGAAAAGGCACTATTGAGGACAGACAGTGCTACACAGATGAAGATATTAACAAGCGCCGTAAATAATGGCATGGAAACGGTAAACGAAGCCCGCAGAAAGTTGGACTTAGAAGACAAGGAAGGTGGGGACGTTCTTATCGTAAACGGCACATATGTAAAACTTACAGATGTAGGCGCGGCATATGGGAGAAATAAAGAACCGCCGGAAGAACTACCGCCACAAAAAGACGTATGGGAAGAAAAAGACATAGAGCAGGAAGACCCGGACGAACCGGAAAAAGAAAAACCGGAAGGAGATGAAGAAGATGCCTAAAATGGAATTTACACGGCAGACACGCCAAAAAATCGAAAATGTTGGCTATATGGAAACGCTGGAAAGCGACAACGGCACAGATTTGTATATTTACGGCGACATCGTAAGCACAGATGCAGACCGGTGGTGCACAGAAGACACATGCCCACAGTCTATAGCGGATTTTATGCGGACTATAGACACTAATGCAGACATTACATTGCACATCAACAGCGGTGGCGGCGATGTGTTCGCGGGTATTGGAATTTATAACATTTTACAGCGACATGCTGGAAAAATTACTGGCATGGTAGAAGGGATTGCGGCATCTATCGCAAGTGTCATTTTAATGGCGTGCGACACAATTATTATTGCAAAAGGCGCGCAATTAATGATACATAAGCCGCTTGCGTTTGCGTATGGAAACGCAGACGATATGACAAAAATCGTTGAAAATCTGAACCGTTGCCAGCAGATGATTACAGACATCTATTTGACGAAAACGTGTAAAGGGGTAACGGCGGAGCAGATAACAGATGCGATTAATGCAGAAACATGGTACACAGCAGAAGAAGCTGCAAAAGTATTTAATGTACAGCAGGACAACACTGTTGAAGCGCTTGCAGCATATACGACAGAAAAGACAGTTGCAAGGTATAAAAACACACCGAAAGACTTAAAAATTCAAAATGCAGAAGCGGAAGAAGTCGAAACGGCAGCAGAAAAAGAGAAAAACAAGATATTAGAAGACCTGTTTTTGTATGGAACTTAAAAATTAAAAAGCAGAACAGAAAGGAAGAAAAAACATGAATGACGAATTAAAAAAGTTACTGGAACAGATTAATGCCAAGAAGCAGGAAGTTAAAGACTGCATTGCAGCCAACAAGATACCGGAAGCCAAGGCAGCAAAAAAGGAACTTGTAGAAATGCAGGATAAATTCAACTTGCTTATGGACTTAGAGGACGAGGAAGACGAGGAAATCAAAGACCACATTAGAAGCGGCGGCGGGACAAGAGCAGGCGAAGAAAAAAAGCCGGATTTTAAGGACGTTGCCGGGGCATTTGTGAATCGAATTGTGTGTGGCTTAAAACGTATTAGAATGCCGGAAAAAGATGAAAAAATCATGAACGCAATGTCAGAAACGTCACCGGAAGACGGCGGTTTTACTGTGCCGGAAGACGTAAAAACGAAAATCGTTGAACTGCGCAGAACTTCGGACGATTTAGAACAGTACGTAAATACGGAACACGTAACAACTAAGAGCGGCAGCCGCGTAATGGAAAAAGATGCAGATTCTACACCGTGGGAGGACGTAGACGAGGGCGCAGAGTTTACAGAAGGCAATACACCACAGTTTACAACAGTAAAGTATGAAATTAAGAAAAAGGGTGGCATCTTAAAGACTACAAGGGAACTGTTACAGGATACAGCAGAGAACATTTTAGGCTACTTAAATAAGTGGATTGCAAAAAAGTCACGCGCAACACGTAACGCGGCAATTCTAAAAGTAATGAAAGACATTACAGATGGCAAAGAAGTTGTTATTGAGACATTCGACGACTTGAAAGATGTGTTCAACGTAACATTAGACCCGGCAATCGCGGCATCGTCGGTCGTTATTACAAATCAGTCCGGCTATAACTATCTGGACAAGTTAAAGGATTCACAGGGAAAGTATATTTTACAGCCAGATGTTACGGACAAAACGAAAACGATGCTTTTCGGTGTGTATCCGGTTAAAAAGGTAAGTAACAAGGTACTTAAAAATACAGAAGTAAAAGACGGTTCTGAAAATGTAACAGCTTACAAATACCCGGTATACATGGGCGACATGAAGGAAGCTATCACATTATTCGACCGCGAAAAAATTACTATTGAATTAAGCACCGAAGCGGGCGACCTTTGGGCAAAAGACTTAACAGGCATTAAAGTACGTGACCGTTTTGACGTGGTAGCGTTTGATAAGACGGCAATTGTCAAAGGCGAAATCACGGAAAAAGTAGCAGGATAAGAGAGGAAAAAGCATGGAACTGGCGGAACTGAAAGCGTGGCTACACATCGACTATGATGACGATGATGAAGTTATCAAGCTGATATATGATGCAGCTATTGAAGAAATGACAGAACTGATACCGGAATTTGACAGCGAAAATTTAACAGCCCGCCAGCGCCTACTTATTTGCACATTCGTTAAAGAATTGTACGACAAGCGGGAGCAGACAGAAGCAAAAGAAAGCAAATTGCGCTATGCGGTACAGTCGATGTTGTTAAAAGAAATGTTGGGATAATGATATGGCAGACGAACGGATTAAAATTTATCGGCGGCAGCAGGAAATAGAAAACGGAAGAAGCACCGAAAAAGAGCCGATTCTATTTTATTCCTGCTGGTGCAAAGTAGGCAAGTTGTACGGTGCAGAGTTATACAAAGCGTTAGAAATTCGCTTAAATAACACGGTTGTATTCGAGGTTAGGAACTGTAAAAAGATACAGGAAATAACGGAAGATTTAAAGGCACATTATATAGAGTATTGCGGCAGAAAATACGAATTGTACGCGTTCGATTACAAGGATGATAAAAGAACCGTGCAATTAAAAGCGAACATGATAACGTAATTTGATTGTGTCAGATTCTGACACAAAAAGGCGGCGAGAAAATGAGGACAACAATAGAGTTCATCGGATTAGATAAGCTGATAAAACAACTTGAAGAACTGGCAGATGATAAAGAAATCCGAAAGACGAATAAAAAGATTTTTAGACGTGCTGTAGATTATGCAAAGCCAAAAATGCAGGCACACATTCCACGAAGTACCGACAACAGCAAAAGCGGTAAAAAAGGATACCGACCGGACGGACACGCGGCGGACAATGTGCCGACCGAAGCAACGACAACACATGGAATCGTCGGCTGGGAAATCTTAGGAGATTCAAGCAGCGGAAGCCAAAGAAACGCGGGTAACTGGTTTTATCTTAAATTCGTAGAATGGGGGACAAGCAGGATGCCGCCGCAGGACTTCCTACAAAATACCCGTAGAGAATCCGAGAGCGGTTGGAGCAGTATTGCAGACAACGAATATCAAAAACTTTTAGATGAAAAACTAAAATAATAAAGGCGGTGAAACGGTGGATATAATCGCAAAAGCGGCAGAAGCATTGCAGGAACTTACAGCAGAGGGCTACAGGGTGCAACAAGGCTGGTACGATGCCAATATCCGGGAACTGCATATAACGTTATGGAATTTAGGGACAGCCCCGGCGGGACATTCAGACGATGCGGAAGAGGTCGAAGCCGGAAATATACAGATAAACATATGGTCGGACAAAGACCAGGTTGAATTAAAACAGAGAATTAAAAAGCTAATGTGTGCGGCAGGGTTTATGTTTGCAGGCAGCAACGATGATTTAGAAACGGACACAAAAATATTTGCGAATGCCGCCCGGTTCACATTAACAGAAGAAAGAGAGGATGAGGAAAATGAGTGCAGTTGAAAAAGTAGTTAGGTCAAGAACGGTATCATTTCGAGATATTTACATTGCAAAAGTAACAAAAAACGATACGACAGGATATGAAACGGATACACCTGTTAAGCTGGCACGAGCGATTAGCGGAAAAATTTCCGATAAATTCACGGTCGAAAAAATTTATTCCGATGACGGAACAGAAGACACAAACGAATATTACCAGGGTACAGATGTAGAGTTAGAAGTCAATAGCCTTGCGCCGCAGGATAAAGCGCTACTTTTTGGACATCTGTATGAAAAAGGCTATCTTGTTAAAAACAAGGATGACAAAGCCCCAGAAGTTGCAGTCGGATACAGAGCAAAGAAGTTAAACAATAAGTATGAGTTCACGTGGCTGTACTGCGGAACATTCGGGCAGGGCTACGATGACAATTATGCAACACAGGAAGACAAGGTAACAACGCAGACGGCGACAATTAAAGGCGCGTTTAACGAGCGCGCATGTGATGGCAACTTTGCCGTACAGGTAGACGAAAGCAATCTTTTAGCAGAACACACAGACGCGGCAACAGCAATTAAAGACTGGTTTAGCAAAGTTCAGGAACCGGCAGAAGCAACAGAGGAGTAAACGGAAATGAAAAGAGAAATTATTGTAAAAGGGAAAAAGTACGTAATGCCAAAAATGAGCATTGCGACATACTTAAAGTATATCGAAGTGCGCGACAGCGTAATGAGTACAGAAGAAAAAAACGGCTTATATACAAGTGAACAGTTTACACAGATGTTAGAAAGCATTTGCAATGTGTACGGAAACCAGTTTGCTATTGCTGACTTGCTGGACGATAATAGCGGATTAAGCGTTACAGATGTAATTATGGAATTTGCAGCCGTTGAAATGGAAGTGGGCAAGGAAGTAGAACGAAGAACGGACAAACTGACAGCAAATTTTACGAATGGGGGACAGTCCCCGAAATCGAAATCAAATTACAATCTGAAACGCGGGAAGAAGAACGGCTATACAGTAGCAAAATAACAGCGGCGCAGTATCGAAGATATACCGAACTAATGGAACACGGCGAAAAGGCGGAAGACATCGAAAAAATATTTGCTTTTAACGCACAGATAATAAAAATACTTTTTGATGTACCGGAAAGCGTTATTTTACAGGCGGACGTTATGGAACAGCTGGCAGCAGCTAAGGCTATACATTTTGTTATGCAGGATATTATTACACCGAAATTTTTGGAATTAAACCCGGAGCGACCGGAATTAGTGCCAGAAGAAAAAAGCGCGTTTGACGAGTATGACGAGGAAAATGGGTATAACGATTTGCCGGAGAATAACAAAAATGTATGGCAGATTTGCCGGGAGAATCTCGACAGGGTAGTAAAACTGTGCGTTAAAGGCTTTAACGCTTCTATAACAGAATGTATGCAGACGGAAATAATAAGCCTGTTAGACCATCTAAAGTTTGAACTTGCAACCGTAAAGGAAAAATAAAAATATAAACTCTACAACTCTACTATTAAAATTCGTAACTCTACCATTTTGAAAAAGGTGGTGGACATATTGGCAGGCGCTTCTATTAAAATTGGTGCTTCTACAACAGAATATCAACAGGCGATGCGCGCCGCAACAGCGGCAATGAAGCAGTTGAGCAGCGAATACAGCTTAGCGGCGGCAAATGCGAAGCTGTACGGCACACAGTCGGACGCGTTACAGGCTAAGGTTGCAGAACTTACCCAAAAAATGGAAGTCCAGAAGACCAAAATAGCGGACTGCAAAAGCCAGTATGAAACCTTTACCAATCGACTTAAAAACCAACAAGAACAACAGGAAAAGTTAAAAGAAAAGATTGCGGCAGTAACCGAAAGCTATAATGCAAGCGTTAAGGCTGTCGGAGAAGATGCAGAAGAAACACAGAAATTAAAAAAAGAACTGGAAGAAACAACAACCGCATACACTAAAAACGAACAGAGGATAAAGAATACAACAAACAGTCTTAAAACGCAGAGCGCGGCAGTAACAAAGGCAGAAGCCGACTTAACGAATATGAAAGTGGAATTGCAGGACGTAAATGAACAGCTTGCCAATTCCAAAATGGACGAGTACGAACAGAAGACCGCGAAACTTGCAACAACTTATGCTTTAACGACCGCAAACGCAAAATTACATGGCACGCAATCCGATGTTTTAAAAGCGAAAACGGAAGAATTAAGCGCAAAAATAGATATACAGAAGCAGAAAACAGAAGACTGCGAAAACAGACATAAAACATTAACAGACCAGTTAAAAGCACAGCAAAAGCAGCAGGAAAGTTTAAAACAGAAAATAACCGCGGCAACCGAAAGCTACAACGCGAGTAAAAAAGCTGTCGGAGAAGATGCAGAAGAAACAAAGAACTTAAAAAATAAACTGGAACAGGCAACAACGGCTTTCGAGGAAAATGAACAGCAGATAAAGCAGACGGAGAAAGCACTCGAAAAGCAGACTGAAACCGTAACAAAGAACAAAACGGCGCTTGCCAATATGCAAATTGAATTGAAGAATAGCAATGAGCAGATGGCAAAACAGGGATTTGAAAGCTACGCACAGAAAGCCGGAAAAGTAAGCGGAGCATTGCAAGCTGTAGGACAAAAAGCAATGTATGTAACTGCGGCAGTTGCAGGAATTGGCACGGCATCCGTGAAAACAGCAGCGGATTTTGAAGCGCAGATGTCCAAAGTAAAAGCGCTGAGCGGAGCAACGGCAGAAGAAACAAACAAGCTTACCGAAGCAGCAAGGGAGTGGGGGCGCAACACAAAATACAGCGCGACAGAAGCTGGGCAGGCGTTTGAATACATGGCATTAGCCGGATGGGACACTGAAAGTATGCTTGACGGTATCGGCGGCATTTTAAATCTTGCGGCGGCATCTGCCATGGATTTAGGAACAGCATCGGATATTGTAACAGATTATCTAACGGCTTTCGGACTAACTGCAAAGGATGCAGCAGGATTTGCAGACCAGATGGCATATGCCATGAGCAATTCCAATACAACAACAGAAGATTTAGGCGAAGCGTATAAAAACTGTGCAGCAACAGCACACAGCATGGGCTACAGTGTAGAAGAAACGACTGCGGCACTTATGGTAATGGCGAATAGTGGTGTTAAAGGCGGAGAAGCCGGAACGGCGCTAAATGCGATTATGACGAGGTTGGCAACAAATACAAAAGAGTGCGGCACGCAGCTTGCTAAATACGGTGTAAATATCTACGATGCCGAAGGTAACATGAACAGCTTTTCAGACATTTTAACGGGTATTCGCGGTGTATGGAACGACCTTACAGACGAACAGCAGGCAAATCTCGCAAAGACGATTGCAGGAACAAACCAGTATTCGGCGTTACAAACTGTAATGAACGGCTTGACGGACGAAGCCGAAGAAGCGGGGCAGTCTTTTAACGATTATAACGCAGCACTGCAAGACTGCACCGGAACAGCAAGTGACATGGCGGAAGATATGCAGGACAACCTGCGGGGGCAGATTACAGAGCTGAAAAGCAAAATGCAGGATATCGGCATCACTATCGGTAATATATTAATACCAAAATTAAGAGAAGGCGCGGAATGGGTCGGTAATTTGGTGGATAAGTTTGCCAGTTTAAGCCCGGAAACACAGAACACAATAATAAAGGTTGCCGGGTTCGCAGCGGCAACAGCACCGGCTATTTTAGCTATGTCCAAAATCATAAGTGCTACAGCAAAACTGTCAAGTGGATTGGGAAAAATTAACGAGTTCATGGCAGGCGGTTCAAAAGCGGCGGGGCTGCTAAAAAATGCACTCACAGCAGCGACGTCACCGGCGGGATTGGCAGTAATAGCAATTGTCGGTATCGTTACAGCAATAGTATTGCTGTGGAATAAGTGCGAAGCGTTCCGGGATGCGGTTACAGGCATATGGGATGCAGTAAAAAATGCATTTACGCAGCTTAAAGAAAGCATAACAGAAAAAGTTAATGCGTTAAAAGAGAAATTCACCGAGTTTAAAGAGCATTTAAGCGCAGTATGGCAGGGCTGTAAAGAAGCGGTTTCGACCGCGTTTGAAACGATTAAAAATGTTATAACGGTTGTAATTATGGCGATTGCTTCATTGTTTGAAGCGGCTTTTACAATTATAACACTGCCATTCCAGTTCATATGGCAAAATTGCAAAGATTTCATAATTGAAACGTGGAACAACATCAGCGAAGTAATAAGCAACACTGTTGACAAAATCCGAGATTTTGTTTTATCAAAATTCGAGATTTTAAAAAATGGAATAATGGTAGTATTTTCCACGATACACGCATTTTTTAGCGAAATATGGAACAACATCAGCGAAGTAATAAGCGGCGCAGTTGACAAAATCCGAGATTTTGTTTTAGCAAAATTCGAAATTCTGAAAGCTGGCATAACGGCAGCGTTCTCTGCCATACATACGGTAGCAACAGATATCTGGAACAAAATTAGCGACACAATAGGCGGTGCCGCTGACAAAATAAAAAACTTTGTGACAGGTAAATTTGAAGCAGTAAAGGATAGTGTAACAGGTGTGTTTGAAAATATCGCATCCATTGCAAGCGATAAATGGAACAGTATAAAAAATGCCATAACGGAGCCATTGGACAGAGCAAAAGAAGCAGTTGGAGATGCAGTTAATTGGATAAAAGACAAATTCGATTTTGACTGGCATTTTCCACATTTAAAGATGCCGCATTTTAGCATAGACGGAAGCTTTTCTTTAAATCCGCCGAGCGTGCCACATTTAGATGTGGATTGGTATAAGTCCGGCGCGATTATGAACGATTCCATGATTTTTGGAATGAACGGCAACACCTTATTAGCCGGGGGAGAACCGGAAACGGGCGGCGAAGCAATATTACCGTTAAAGCCGTTCTATACGGAATTAAATAATATGCTGGATAAAAAGCTAAAAGCGGTTGAATACAGCACAAATGTAATTGTGCAAAATTACACGTACTTAGATAGCGAGGAAATCGCTGGGAAAACATACAACAAAGTCGATGGAAAGTTGGCAGAAGATAAAAGGAAGGGGCGGTGAAGCACGTGAAAGTAAACGGTATTGATATACGAAAGTACAATGCAAAACAGCTTACTGCGGAAGTACTGCCGCCCAGCATATCCGCGAACTATGAAATTATTACAGGTGCGGCACTGCCGGCAGAATTTGACACAGATATGCCATTAGGAACATTAAAGCTGTGTCTGTATTTCCGAGGAAAAGACCGGAACAACATAATCCGCAATATGTCGGATTTTTTAGAGAACTTTGGACAATCCAGCATTTTACAGGTGGACGGATACAAGGGATACTATAAAGCTTTTGCATCTGGGACAGACTACACAAAGTTAAAAGTAAAAGACCGATACAAACTTGATTTAGAGTTAAAAGGCTACTTTTACGACACGGAAAAAACGTTGCTGTATGACGGTGTAAAAGAGTGCCAATTTGAACGGCTGGGCAGCAGAAAATGCCCGGCTGTAATAGAGATTACAGCAAAGAAGCAGTTAAACAATTACACAATAACAGGGCTTACAGACATAATAACGGTTGAAAACTTGCAAGCAGGAAAAACGCTTGTTATAGACGGCGAAAATGGAACGGCTACAATTGACGGCATAAATGCTTTTGACATGGTTTCACTGTGGCAGTTCCCGGCATTTGAAAGCAAAGATATAAAATTGACATTTTCAAGTTGTGATGCCGCTGTAAAAATACGTTATAAGCCAATGTGGCTATAACAAGGCACAAAAATCAAAGAGGTAATATAGATGCAGATTTTTGATGATGAAAAAAGAAGAATATGCACACTGACAGGCTATAAGGATAGAAAAATCGTTGAAACACTCGCAAGCGGCGACAAAGAGATGACTTTTCAATATCCGGCAAATGGCAGATATGTAGAGCAGCTGAAAGAAGAATATTATATCAAAACAAAAGAAGATATCTATGTTATTCGCGCGATTAAAAGCGGAGAACAGTACAACGAGTACACAGCACAGCTTAATGTAGAGGAACTGGAAGCGCAGGCATTTCCTTATGGCTTTGCAAGCAAAGAACAGACGATAAGAGCGTGTTTAGAGTTTGCATTTAACGGCACTGGTTGGACGGTCGGAAAATGCACAATAACAAAAAAGCGCACGATAGACCGTGATGACATTGTTACAGCATGGGAGATATTACAAGACTGTCTTAATACATACCGATGCGAGTGTAAAATCGACACTATTAACAAGATTGTAAACATCTATGAACAGATAGGCGAAGACCGCGGACGTTACTTTATAGAAGGACTAAATCTTAAAAAGCTTACTATTAATTCGGATACGTATGATTTCTATACACAGCTCATGCCGCTTGGAAAAGACAATATTAGTATAGAGTGGTTAGGAAAAAGCTACATTGAAAACTATAAATATAGTAAAAAGAAAAAACTTTATGTGTGGAAAGATGAGCGGTACACGAATACTACAAGCCTGCTTGAAGATGGAACGGCAAAGCTGGAGGAAATGGCAAAACCTTATATCGCATACGAAGCGGATATAATCGACCTTGCGAGCCAGAATAAAAAATACAGCAATGTACTGGATTTTAAAATTGGCGATACCGTGATGATGGTATCAAAAAAGAAAAAGACAAGACTTAAACAAAGAATAGTAAAAATAACAAAGTACCCAGAACAACCTAAAAAAAACACAATAGAACTGTCTAACACTACAAAGACATTTGCACAGGTGCAGGCAGAAGCGGAAGACCAGCTGAAAACGGAAGCAATAAGCATTGCAAACGCAGGCACCAAAAAGACATTACAGGACGGATACTATACAAAAGAGGAAGTTGAGAGTCATATAACAGCTTCTAAAGAAGAGATACGATTAGGGGTATCGAAGACATACGAAACCAAAACGGCGGTAGCGGAAAAGATACAAGAAGTAAACGACCGCACAGATGAAAAACTGACAGAGTACTCTACCACAGAGGAAATGAAATCCGCAATAAACATGAAAGCTGACGAGATAGATTTAAGCGTATCGAAGACGTATGAAACCAAAACGACAGTAACCGAAAAGATAAACAGCACAAAGGAATATGCGCAGAGTGCGGCAGATACGGCAGAGCAGAACGCAAACAACCGCACAGATGAAAAATTGACAGAGTACTCTACCACAGAGGAAATGAAATCCGCAATAAACATAAAAGCGGACGAGATAGATTTAAGTGTAACAAGGAAATATGAAGAAAAATTAAAAGACTATTCCACGACCGAAGAAATGAAAGCAGCGATAAATTTAAAAGCTGATGGGATAACGACAGAAGTAAACAAAAAGGTTGGAACTGATGAAATAATATCCAAAATAAACCAGTCCGCGGAACAGATAGCGATTGAAGCAGCAAAAATAAACTTTAATGGTGTTGTAACGGCTAACAGCAATTTTATAATCGGAGAAGACGGCAAGGCAACAATGCCTGCCGGACGAATCGGACCGTTCGAGATAAGTGCCGAAGGGCTGCGATACGCAACTGGTGAAAACGTGCAGAGCTATATTAACTACGACACAATTATACTAAGCAATCAGTCGGCGGCAATCCGACTATATCCAAGCGTTATACGTATAGCAGCAAAAGAAAACGGCGAAGAAGTGGCAATATTTGAAATAAACGCAGGAACACGCGAGATAATCGAGGCAGGAGACTGGACTACACCGTGGTAAAAAAGGAGAAAAAACATGAACAACACAGATATTGATACAAATATAAAAATGGCTTGTGCAAGGGGAGAAATCCTAAACGCAGTGCAAAAAATGGCAGGATTAGGACTTACAACAAGTGACATAGATGGCATTTTATCCGGGGTACTGGCAGATTTGCGATTACAGCAAAAAATGGAACTGCTGAATGAACATATAGAACTTAACAGACAGCAGCAACAGAAAATTGATGAATTACAAAATGAACTGGTAAAAGCAAAGGAAGCAGCGAAAAAGGTATTGAATACCGAAAAGGAGAACAAAGATGGCGGAATTGAAAGAGATAACTGAAATAACGCTTAAATTGCGAGATGAAGAAATTAACTATCTGGTATCCGCAAAGCAGGGCGACAGAGCAACAAGATATGTGTATGCAAAAATCCAGAGCGATGATGGAACGGAATACACGATACCAGATAACTGCATCGCAATAGTAAACATTAAAAAGCCGGATAAACATTTCTGTTACAACGAATGCAAGATTGAAAATAACCGTGTAATAATCAAATTAACAAATCAAGCGCTGGCTGCCGCAGGAACGGCGCACGCAGATATAGAGCTGCGGAATGAACAAAACGCATTAATCTTGTCAACGCAGTCTTTTGGAATCGAAATAGAGCAGAGTATGCGAAATGAAAACGCAATACTTTCAAGCAACGAATTGACGGCACTCGAAAGCAAAGTACAGAAGTACATAGACGATTTGATTAAAACAAAAGAAGAAGTATTAAAAGTAGAAGAAGCTGTAAAGATTGCCGAGGAAGCGAGAAAACAGGCGGAAACGGATAGAGTTAATGCAGAGAGTAACAGGCGGGCAAATGAAGCGGCACGGCAGCAGTCGGAGAGCGACAGGCAGGCAAATGAAGCGGCGCGGCAGCAGGCAGAGGACGGCAGACAGGCAAATGAAGCGGCGCGGCAGCAGTCGGAGAGCAACAGGCAGGCAAAAGAAGCAACACGGCAGCAGGCAGAGGACAACCGGCAGGAAAAGGAAATGCAGCGGCAGCAGGCAGAGGACGACAGGAAGGCAAAAGAAGCGACACGGCAGCAGGCAGAGGACGACAGGCAGGCAAAGGAAACGGCACGGCAGCAGTCGGAGAATGACAGACAGGAAAAAGAAACGGCACGAAAGACAGCGGAAACACAGCGCGAACAGCTGTTTAAAGAATACAAAACTGTAATGAATGATAATACAGATGTAGCAAAAAATAGCGCAAGCAGTGCAAAAACCAGTGCAGACAGTGCAAAAAATTACTATGAACAGGCAAAAGGAATTTCTGAAACACTGTCCGGCGCATTGCGACCGATGGGAACAGTAGCATTTGTGAATCTTCCAGCGTTATCAGCAACGAAAAGCGGTAATATGTACAATATTTCGGACCAGTTTTTGACAACTGTGGACTTTAAAGAGGGTGCAGGAAACGTTATTCCGGCGGGTGCAAATGTATACAAAACAGAAGACGGAAAGTGGGACGTTCTTGCAGGTACACCGGTTACTGGGGTAAAAGGTAGTGCAGAAAGTGTGTATAGGCAGGGGAATGTTAATATTACAGCGGAAAGTGTAGGTGCGGTGCCAGTAGGTGGCAATGCAGGAAGTGCAACAACGGTCCAAGATTACAATGATACATCGAAAAAAATAAAAGTCGGCTGGGTAGGTTCCGCGTTGAACGAAGACCAGATTTTGGCTATAGCTTGCTACAGCACCGGTGACGATGATACCGTAAAAGCCACAATCAAAGATGTACCAAAAGCTACATTTGTAAACTGGCTGGGGACAGTTCTAGCGGCAAACAACGCTGCACACTTAGGAAGGAATGGCAATGCAGGCTACCCGATGACGTTTAACTGGGCAGGCAAAGGCGGGCAGCCTACATGGCTTTGGGGTGGTGAAAACGGTTCGGATATGTATGTTTATAATCCTAGTAATTTTAATGTTAGTTATGCGGCAAGCGCAGGAAGTGTAAACTGGGCTGGGATAAAAGACACACCCTCTACATATCCACCGGAAGCGCATACTCATAAATTGAATATTGTATCAAATTCGACATTTACAATTAATAATTACAGTGACAACCCGGTAAGCATAGTACAAACTGTTGACTGTGGCGAGTACATAACCATGGGGAATATGAATATGCGACATTATAAACTGCTGTTATGCACGAAAGATGAATGTAAAACTGGGATAGTTACAGAATTTGACATAACAAAAAACAATAAAACTTTAGTACCGGTTACAAGCGCAAATCCGGCGCAAATAATAAGCAGCAATAAAAATATTAATTTGTATTTTGATATACATTTTAACTATTCAGAAAATTTTGGCGGCTGGAAATGGAGTTGGGACGAAGAAGGCTATATTACAATTTATGGCGGTAGTGGTACTGCAGACTTCTCGACAAAAAATTTCTTCTGGGTAGATTGTTGGGCACAGTAAAAAATAAAAAACAACAGAGGAAAAGCGGGGTGATAAACATATACAATAACAGCAGCTAAAGCAAAAACAAAGTAAAAACAGAAAGGAGAAAAGAATGGAAGTAATTATTTCTGCGGCATTATCTGCCGGGGTAACGCTTGCGGTATGCGTTATTAACAATGCTTCGCAGGCAAAACAGACACGCAACTTGTTAGATTACAAGTTAGAGGAATTAACCAAGCGTGTAGACAAGCATAACAGCGTTATAGAACGTACATATGCGTTAGAAAAACGCGCAGAGGTAGACGAAGAAAAAATCAATGTAGCAAATCACAGAATCGCAGATTTGGAAGGAGCAATTAACAATGTTTAAGAACACAGTATTTAAAGTATCAGTAAACACAACAAAGTGGGCAAAGGCGGCAGCAGTAAGAGCAATTAAAACAATGGCACAGGCAGCGATTGCAGGAATCGGCGCAGCGGCGGCAATGGGACAGGTAGATTGGAAATATGTAATGTCTGCAAGTGTACTTGCTGGCGTGCTGTCCGTTCTGATGAGCATTACAGGTATCCCAGAAGTAGAAGCAGACAGAGAAACAGAAAACAATTAATAGAGAGAAAGAGAGGACAAGAACATGAAAGTTGGTTTAATTAGCGGTCATGGCGCCGGAGATTGCGGCGCGTGCGGTTATGGTTACGAGGAAGCGGACGAAACTATCCGCATTGTAAAAGCATTAGATGCGAAGTTAGAAGCGTGCGGCATTGATACAGTAGTGTATCCATACGAGCGCAACGCATTTAAAGACTGTAATAGAGGTTTGGGCTTACAGGTCGATTTTTCGAGCTGTGATTATGTAATAGAAGTACACTTGAACAGTGGGCGCGGGGACGAAACCGGGGACGACAACATTGGTGGAACTGAAATTTATGTAACACCGCGCGAAGCAACAACAGGAACAGAAAACCTTATTTTAGAGTACATGGAAGAACTGGGATACCGCAATCGCGGAGTTAAGACAGAAAATTTCCTCGTAATTAACAAGGTCAAAAATCTGGGCGTGTCTTCCGCATTATTAGAAACGTGTTTCGTGGACGATGTGGACGATATGGAACTTTATGAAAGAAAATTTGATGAAACGATGAATGCAATTACACGCGGAATCTGCGATGGATTCGGGGTAGGATATACGGAAGAAGACACGGACGATTCGACAGACGAACCGGAAGAAAGCGCGGACTGCATGAGCCGGGAAGAAAAAGAATACTATGTAAACTGTACATACCTGGAACTGTTAGGACGTCTTGCAGACCCGGACGGGCTGGAAAACTATGTTGCTGCAATCCCGGACAACGCAACATGGGATTCCAATTTATACGAATATGTAGATGCCAATATAAAGCAATCAGAAGAGTATGCACAGTATCAGCTTAGACAGTACATCTATCGTGTATATAATGCAGAACTGGGCAGAAATCCAGATGAAGACGGCATGGAAAATTACATGGGATACAGCAGATATCGCGACATCTACAGAGATATTCACAATTCGGACGAAGCACGAGCATACAGAGGAGAATAAAAAATGAGTGTATATATCGGAAAAGAATTTGACACTGCCACGAATAAGGAATACAAAAAGCAGGACGCGGCAGAAGCAGCAGCGAAAAAGAATAACTTTGCTGTATTTTCAGAAAATGGCGAAGTGTTAAAGGATTATAGACCTGTGGAAGAAAAAACCGAAAATGAGCCGGATACAAAGCCACAGAACTATACAGAAAGCGCAGAAGAACAGGACACCGAAACAGATATGTTTTTTGGTGTGCATGCGAAAAGATGCGCTGGGGAAATTAAGCGGATTTTCCCCGGCAGTATCCGGGTGCGTAACCGTCCGGCATGGGAAAGTGATGCCGTAAGAGGTGCAACCACATTTACGACTAAAAAGGTAACACACATTTTAGATGTGGACGGCAAAACCATGTACAGGACGGCAGACGGCTATTTTGTAACCGGAGCACCGGAACTGGTCGAGTTTACAAAAATGTAGACAAAAACGGAGTAAAAAACAAATACAACCAAAAGCCCCGGATTCTTCCGGGGCTTTTTATTATGCCAATGTGTACCGGGTTTAATTCCCAGCACACATAAGGCGGTGCGTATCGAGTATGAAATACTCGCCGGCTTCCCAGTAGGAAACCTGTACCTGTCTTGCAACAGGATTTTCGAGGTTGTAAATCTCGATTGTAAGGGAATTAGTATTCCCTGTATCAAAGACGACTGTATCGTCCTGCGTTCTATAAATAAGTTCAAAATCAAACTTATCCAAGAATGATATTAAAAGGTCATTGCTGACCGAGGAAGCGGCGAGAGCCGCTCCGAGTGATTTTATATTGTCAAAATTAAATTTGTTTTTCATGTTTTTATCCTCCCTGTATTTGATGATATTATTATAACGCACATAGATATAAAAAACAATATGTAATAATAGACAAAATAACGCACATATAAAAGGCTGAATTTGTGCAATATAATAACGCACATATAAACGTTGACAATATAACGCACATATGTTATTATGTTATAAAATATAAAAAGGAAAGGAAGTAAAACATGGAATTAAAAACCACAAAAAAACAGCGAGAAGCAGTAAGGAAATATGAGCAAAACAACTATAGACTAAATATCGTATTTCCAAAAGGAACGAAAGAAAGAATTGAAGCGTTAAAACTGGATAAAACCAATTCGGCATTTATTCGGGATACGGTGCTAAACAAATTAGATGAATTAGAAAAGATTCTAAAATAACGCACATATATGTGTTGACAAAATAACGCACATATGATATTATAATATTGTCGAAAGGCAATAACCCGATAGGGAGAAAGGAGCGACATGGAAGAGATGACAGCAATGGAAATGCAACGGTTTTTAAACCAGCAATACGCAGAAGGGAAAACAGAACTGGAAGCGTACAGAAACTTAATTGCAATTCTCGGACTAACATATCCGCAGAAAGCAGAAGAAAAAGGGGCTGAATAAACAGCCCCTACAACAAAAAAACGAATGGCAAGGCGGAAAGGTCGCCGCCTTGCCTAAATAAAAATAACATAAAAGGGAGAAAAAAACAATGAATAAAGAAAAATTAAAAATGAAATATAATGTAGACGCTGATAAGGTCAGCTGGAAAGAGTGCGAGAACAGGGGCTATAAGTGGAAAACTTCTGACATAAGCAAAAACGGCTACTATATTAATAAAGAGGGCAACGACTACACAGTTGTAGATGCCAAAACAAATAGCGTGTGTCATTCCACACATGATTTATCCGAGCTAGAAAGAGAAAGAAAAATGAGAATAAAAAAAACGATTGTAACAGACGGCATAGATTTGTACACATGGAATAGGGATAATCTGCATGATTTAATACGCGACTTTAACGATAAAAATGAAAAAAAGATGTTGTTAAGGTCTTTTGTAATAAACGCTAATGGATTTGCATCTTTTAGTCTGGCTTTTGATGGGATAGGACTTGCACTTTTAGAACAGTTTTGCATCGAAAACAACATCGAACTGGTAAAAGTACCGCCACTTAGTGTGGACGTACACAGAAATTTAGATAAGCTAATGAAAGCGGCAAAAATAAGATAGAAATGGGGGAACACAAAATGAATGATATTAAAATTAAAGTTGAGGGCAAAAAAGCATACGTATATACACCTTACAATAAAAGCTTTACGCAAAAAATAAAAAAGATAAGAAGTGCGATATGGAACGGCAGCGCGTGGAAAATTGATGCGGATTTCGTGCCGGCTGTAAGAGAAATTATTAAAGACGTATACGGCTACGATGATACGGATACAGAAGTGGATACTGTAACATTGAGAGTTACGTTCTTACAGCACCAAGAAAAATGGCATGACGATATAAGAATGTTTGGCAAGACCGTAGCAGCTGCATATGGCAGAAATACAGGCGCAAAGCTAGGGGAAGATGCCGCACTAATAAAAGGCAACGTGTACAGCGGCGGAAGTGTTAAGAATTGGACAACAAACATAGCTATGGACAGCGTAATATTGCTGAACAACGTACCACGGGAAATGTATGAAAAGAGAAAAGACACATACAGCCCAGAAGAAATAAAAATAGAGATTGCAGAAGATAATAAAAACAGCCGGGAGAAACTAAAAGAGGAAAAAGAAAGACTATTGAAAAGAATAGCTGAAATTGACAAGTTGTTATTAGCTTGTGAGTGAAATCATGCACTTATGATATTGTAATATTGTTGGAAGGAGAAAAAATATGAAAACTTTTTTTGATGAACCAGATGAACTGGTAAAAAGCAGGATTTCCTACAGAGAGTACAAAAAGGGAAATGACTGTTATTGTCCAATAAAGAATACGTATGATGAAAACGAAAAAACAATCGAGGTCGAAAGCTTTCCATTTATCGAAAAATGGAAAGTGACTTTTAAAGATGAGGTTTTTGACGTCTATGTAAACAAGTATCACCATAAAACTGATTGGGTATCAGACGTATATGTTCAAGCTGATAGAGAGACAAAAGCATTGCAAAGAATATTGGCTCGCAGAAGAACTTATACAGAAGAATATTTAAAACAAATAAATGAGAGCGATAAATTCGGAACTCTTTTAAATTTCACTTTTATTGAAAAGATACCAAAAAAAGATGTCAGCCTGCAAGAATACAAGGAATTATTTTCCGGCGCTTACTGGAAAGATGACTTTCTTTTTTGTCTTAGATAAAAAAGAAAATTTAATTTTTAGTATAATAAAGAAAGGCGAAAAAATGAAAATTTATATCTGGGAAAATGGAACAAGAGCACGTAATAGTTGTGAATTTACAACTATTAATATGAAAATGTATGAAGTGGGTGATATTTATGCTCATGGTACGATTGTCGAAATAGAAAAATTGGAAAAGGATTGTGAACAAAGCAATGATGAAGCATATAAATATGATTGCTATTGCATTACTGCCAGTGACAAAGATAACGATGAATACGATTACTATATCGCAGCACTGCCGGCTGAATATGATTATGATAACTGGAGCGAGTCTATAGATAGAGATTTATTTGAAAGTTTGCATAATGACAGGAGATTACAAGATTGCCGCTACAGCAGGGATTTTGTGGACGTAGTTCTAGAACTGGTAGCCTGGCAAGGCGGTAGCAACGCTGAATATTGCGGAGCTATTGCCGAGATATTTGGAATCGACACGTTAAACGAGGTGTTAAAAAAATACGGTTATATCTATAACGTCGAAACCGGGGAACTAGATTATATATAAAATAAGTAGGTAGAAAACTATGATATATGTTTAGAAAAAATGGCGGCATTAAGCCGCCATTTTTATTTATCCACACATTACACAAAAATATTGTGGATAATAACAATCTTTTTACTTTGTACTAACAACACCGCACCCACGGGGGCCGGGAAGTCAAATCTGGCAATGAATTGCAGTCTGAAATTATTGGATAAAAATATCAATAAGATTTTTTATGTGTATCCGTTTAATACGCTGGTCGAGCAGAATTACGATACGCTTGAAAAAATATACGGGCAGACAGATATTTTTAAAAGTATTGCGGTCATTAATTCCATTACACCGATTCCGCTAAACGGAACAAGAAAATTCTGGGAAAATCTCGATAAAGAAGAAAATGAGAAATTTTATCAAAAAGCACTGCTGGACAGGCAATTTTTGAATTATCCGTTTATTTTAACAACGCATGTCAATTTATTTCAAATTATGTTTGGGTGTGAAAGAGAAGCGGCAATCAGTTTTTATCAACTGGCAGGCAGTGTTGTGGTGTTAGACGAGATTCAGAGTTATAAAAATGTGCTGTGGACAGAAATTATGATGTTTTTGCAGTGTTATAGCAGACTGCTGAATATGAAAATTATTATTATGTCGGCGACACTGCCGAAGTTGGATATGCTTACCGGAAATCATGAAAAGGTTGTAAATCTGATTGAAAATCCGGAAAAATATTTTCAGGACGCACGTTTTAAGAAAAGAGTGGCATTGTCGTATGAATTGCTTTATCCGGATAAAAAGACTGAAATGGAAGAACTATATGCGCATGTTCTGGGGCAGGCACAAAAGGGAAGAAAGATTCTTATGGAATTTATCACGAAAACAAGTGCGGAGAAGTTTTATCATATGCTGACGGAGTCCGGACGGGAGGATTTACAGATATTCTGCATGACGGGGGATGACAATCAGATTGACAGAAAACGCATTTTAAGGGAAATGGATACAGCAGACAAAGATAAGGCGGTAATACTGGTGGCAACGCAGGTTGTTGAAGCCGGCATAGATATTGATATGGACATTGGCTATAAGGATATCAGCAAATTGGACAGCGAGGAGCAGTTCATCGGGCGAATTAACCGGAATTTTAAAAGAAAAGGTGTTGTCTATTTTTTCGATATGGATAATGAAAGCGGTATTTATAAGGAAGATTACCGCGTTGATACAGCATATACATTAAGAAAAGATGAGATGAAACAACTGCTGGCAGATAAGAAGTTTGGTAAATATTATGATTATATTTTAAAAGGAATAAGAAAATACCGCAATGACAGAAAGAATGAAAATGGAATAGAGGCTTTTGTGGATAAGGTCAAAAAGCTGGATTTTGTATGGATTTCTCAAAAGATGAAATTAATTGATAACAATGATGACTGGAAGATGTCGGTCTATTTTGCACGGGCAATTACGACAGATAACGGAGAAATCATTGACGGAAAGCAGGTGTGGGAGCGGTACAGGGAATTATTAAGCGATATAACAATGAATTATGCGAAAAAACAGGTATTGTTGTCAGAGGTGAAAAGTAAGATGAGTTATTTTATTTATCAGATAAAAATTGACAATAGCCTGGATTATAATGACAGAATCGGTGAGTTGTATCTGATTGAAGATGCAGAGCAGTATTTTGAAAATGGCAGATTAAATACCGATAAATTTTATTCGCAGGGGAATTTATTTGTGTAGTCCGTATCATTTTACAGATAAAATTTTGTAAGAACGGGGGTTCATATGAAGGTAAATGGAACGCTGATGAATTACTATTTTCACTGTAGGCGGCAGTGTTATCTGCATGGAAATCGGGTAAATCTGGAGGATAACAGTGAAAATGTGAGGATTGGCAAAGCAATTCATGAGGAAAAGGCGGTGGGGAGTTCCAACTCGGAAATCGCGATTGAAAATATCAAATTAGACAAGCTGACGGCAGAATATCTGACGGAAATCAAGAAATCGGATGCAGACGAAGAAGCCGCCAAGTGGCAGCTTTACTATTATTTGTACGTTTTAAAGACAAAAGGAATCGTACGGAAGGGCAGACTGCAATTTGTCGAAAAGAATAAAAAAGATTCTAAAACGCTTATTTTAGAATTAACACCGGAAATCGAAAAACAATTAAATACGTATGTGGACAAGATAGAGGATTTGCTGGAACAGGATACGATACCGCCGGTTTTAAATGAATCAAAGTGTAAAAAATGTGCTTATTATGAGTATTGTTATATCTGACGAATACGGAAAGCGGGTGGATTATGGGAAGTACAAGATATATTATGTCCATGGGAGAACTGACGAGGAAAGACAATTCATTGTGTTTCCGGAAAGACGGAAAAAATGTTTACATTCCAATCGAGAATACGAAAGAAATTTACTGTATGAACGAAGTCACGGTAAATACAAAGCTGTTGGATTTTTTGTCACAGAATTACGTTATCGTACATTTTTTCAATTATTATGAAGGGTACAGTGGTACATTTTATCCGAAAAATCAGTATAACAGCGGAAGACTGATAGTGAAACATGTAGAGGCATATGACAATTCCAGAGAAGTAATTGCCAAAGCGATTGTATGCGGAATTGGCAGGAACATTTACGAGGTACTGTATCATTATTATAAGCATGATAAGAAGGAAGTCAAGGAAGTTTTGGACTGGATTCGCAGGGAATTTTATGTGAAAGTGGAAAATGCGCAGAATGTAAAAGAAATTATGGCGGCAGAGGGCGAAGTGTGGATGCGTTTTTATGGGACATTCCAGTATTTTCTGCCGGAGGATTTTGTGATGAATAAGCGGGTGAAAAGACCGCCGGATAACCCAATTAATGCGTTGATTTCTTATGGAAATACGCTATTGTATACAAAGACGATTTCGGCGATTTATCAGACACATTTAGACCAGCGTATCAGTTTTTTGCACGAGCCGTCAGAGGGGCGTTTTTCATTGAGCCTTGATATGAGTGAGGTTTTTAAGCCGGTCATTGTGTACCGGACGATATTTGATTTAGTAAATAACCGGAAATTGCAGGTTGAAAAGCATTTTGACAAAAAAGTCAATTATTGCTTGTTGAATGAAGAAGGACGAAAAATATTTATTGAAGCATTTGAAGCGCGCATGGAATCGGTATTTGTGCATGACCGGCTGAAACGAAAGGTAACTTACCGGACGGCATTAAAGCTGGACTGCTACAAATTGATTAAGTACATATTAGAAGGGCAGGAATTTGTTCCGTTTTCGCTGAAGGATAATCGGTAGGAAGTGAGGGTATATGGCAAAGAAATTGAACTATAATTACGCATTTGTATTTTATGATGTCAATGAAAAGCGGGTGCAGAAGGTCTTTAAAATTTGCAAAAAGTATTTGTCACATTATCAAAATTCGGTTTTCAGGGGAGAGATTACGCCGTCAAAGCTCATTGGATTAAAGACGGATTTGAAGCAGGTGATACAGGAAGACGAGGATTTTATCTGTATTATTAAGCTGTTTAATGAAAATGTGTTTGGCGAGGAGGTGCTTGGAAAGAAGGATAGGGAAAATGGTGAGCAGTTGATTTTGTAATACAATGAAAATTTACCAGCCGCCAATCAGTGTAAAATTGCGTGAATCCGCAAAAACAGTGACATTGCAGCGATTTTGTGAATTTTTTTGGCAAAGGGTGCGACGGCTGGTAAAAATTTTTAAAATGTTGATAAATACTGAGAAATCTGATATAGTGGATTGTATGAAATGCAGGAAATGTGTTGGATAAACTTTAACATGGGATGTTTTGAAATCTAAAGGCTCAAATCGAGCAAAAATACCAAAATAATAGATAAACTTTAACATGGGATGTTTTGAAATCGCAACGTGATGTGGCAGAGATTTTGCACAATTTAGATAAACTTTAACATGGGATGTTTTGAAATATGCCATTCACTTTCATTTTTACCGCCCCTTTCTGATAAACTTTAACATGGGATGTTTTGAAATTACTTTTGGTAAGAGTTTAAAGAAATTTGCAATAGATAAACTTTAACATGGGATGTTTTGAAATGCAACCGGCAATGAATTATAATCCAGGATATGCCGATAAACTTTAACATGGGATGTTTTGAAATAAATCATTTTTGATTGATTCTAATGAGCTTGGCTCGATAAACTTTAACATGGGATGTTTTGAAATCCAACTGTGATATAGTTGATTTACCTTTCTTTTTGATAAACTTTAACATGGGATGTTTTGAAATGCAATAACAGACGCAAAATGAAAGGAATGCCGATGAGATAAACTTTAACATGGGATGTTTTGAAATTGGAAAAGCCCTTAAAAAGGGATTGGAACAAGCAAGATAAACTTTAACATGGGATGTTTTGAAATCGAGAATATCATTGCACCCAATCGTTGACCCTGCATCGATAAACTTTAACATGGGATGTTTTGAAATTTATGTACAACTGCATATAAATCTGCTCCTGCTACGATAAACTTTAACATGGGATGTTTTGAAATACAGTTAAGCCAGTTGCAACTTGGACAGCACAGGGATAAACTTTAACATGAGATGTTTTGAAATGTATTCGCTTCTGAAGTAGTATTGCCGTCTTACGAAGATAAACTTTAACATGAGATGTTTTGAAATCTAAATCCAAACAAGCCTGCCGTTTTGTGACTTTTGATAAACTTTAACATGAGATGTTTTGAAATTGTAGTTTTCAAGCCCTTCATCGTCCGGGTTTCTGCGATAAACTTTAACATGAGATGTATCAAAATCCAAGAACGTCCCAAACACAAGGAATAAACCACTATTTGATGAAATGTAGCAATAAAAAACAGCTTATGCACATATTTCCCCAAAAACCATTCGACATCATCGGCTATTTATGTTATTGTAATAAAAACATTAAGAAGCAGGTAAAGACAGGCTGTATAAATTCATAAAATACATCAATAGCCTGCTAGCTGCCGGAATTGGAGGAAAAGACAATGTACGAGATGAAACCGGAATATTATACAGGAATTGCCCAGATTGATGAAGAGCATAAAAAGCTTTTTGAAATCGCAGATGAAGCGTATGAATTATATAAAAATGAATTTATACCGGATAAATATGACCACATCGCTAAGATTTTAAATGAATTGAGAGATTATACAAAGATTCATTTCCAGCATGAAGAAGAATACATGAAAAGCATTAATTACAAAGGAATGTTCATGCAGAAGGTACAGCATGACCAGTTCTGCCAGAAGTTAGATGAGCTGGATTTAGAACATTTAGATGAAAATTCTGATGAAGTCATTCAGGAAGTACTTACATTCTTAACAGACTGGCTGGTACATCATATTCTGGAAACAGACAAGAAAATTGCAGAATAAAACAGAGCATATAATAGAATATTGCAAATTATAACTCTGAAACCGCCGCATAAGCGTTGTCAATGTCGTAAAAGACAAAAACAGTGCTTGTGTGGCAATTTTTAATGTTAAAATAACTGTTCAGAGTCCATCCTCAAAATGCAGAATAAAAAAGCTATTAAAACATAATGAGAAAAGTTATCAAAACGCACATTGACAGTTCAAACCCAGACATTTATACTATAGAAGTTAGCTAAAGCTAACCAAAATAAAAAGACGACAAATATAAAGTCTAAAGGTAATAAATTTTTTTTGCCTATGAATTAGCGACAACTAACATAGAGTAGCAGTAACAAACAAAATATACACAAGCAGAAAGTAGAAAACAACAACGAACACTAAACAGCAAGTAAGTGAATCAACCAATGAACAAATGAATGAATCAACAAATCAGCAAATTAACAAATTAGCCAATAAGTAAATTCGCAAATAATCAATCAGAGGGGAAGTGGGAAAGCTGGATTCGATAGAATTTTTAAAAATACGAATCTTAGTCAGTTTATTAAAAATGTCACCGGAAAATTGCAATGTAACCAATCTGTCTAAGACACTCGGGGTAGAAAAATATACGGTGAGCCGGGTATTTACGGCGCTGGAGAAGGACGGTTATTTGAATCGTACGGATTCAAGACATCCGCGGCTTGAAAAGCTGGGTGAACAGACGGCGCGTAAATACGCGGAGCGGATGGACATTGCAACAAATCATCTGATTTATGAAGGCGTGACAGAGGCGCAGGCATGTAATGACGCACTGTATTTATCCATGTACTGCTCGGATGAAACTTTTGAAGTGATTCGCAGTATGGAAGAACAGTACCGCATGAAGCATCTGCTTCGTACATATGAACGGTTTGATGGCACGATTTTGTGCAACGGACTGCGGGACGGTCAATATCTGCTTCCATTTATTATATACAGGGAAACCGTGAAAAACGGCAGCAACATTTCCATGTCCAACGAAGGCTTTATACATCCCTGTACGCTGTCGGTCACGGACGGCAGGGGCATGATTTTGTTAAAGGCACAGCGGGTCGAGAAATATTCCGCGATGACGGGCAGAAAAATGAGCGGAAAGATTAAATGTCTGAAATATTTTGACGGGTCAAAATTTTGTGAAGCACAGCGAAACGGCGATTTGATTTCATTTCCGGCAAGCGTGCTTGAATTTGTCAATATCGGAAGCGATTCCGGCAGGATTTTTCACGGAAGTGTGTGTCTGAAAATGACCTGCTCCGTGGGGATTATGCACATGCCGGAGAGTACGGCAATATTTACACTGTTATTTTAAAATGCTGGAAATACAGCGGAAAGTAGAGAAAAAAATGGAAAAGAAAAAAATAGTGTTGTCTTATATTTTGACAGCAGGAGCACTCTTGCTTTTGTTTTTGTGGGCGGCAAATACGGGAAGTCTGAAGGTGTCGGCAAAACAGTTATTTAGCGGGCTGTTTGTCGCGTATGATGAAAATGTTGCAACAATTTATGATTTGCGTTTTCCGAGAATCTTTATTGCAATGGCGGGCGGCGCGGCAACAGCAGTATCCGGTGTGCTTTTGCAGGCCGTCATGAAAAATCCACTGGCAGACCCCGGCATTATCGGTGTCAGTTCGGGTGCGAGCCTTACGGCAGTACTGCTTACGGCATTTTGTCCGTCATTGTACTTTTTCACACCGGCGGCGGCATTTTTAGGCGGTCTTGCCGCATTTTTTCTGGTATATGTGCTGTCGTGGAAGGACGGTTTATCGCCGCTTCGCATTATCTTAGTCGGTGTGGCGGTCAATGCAATGTTTACGGGACTGATGAGTGCATTTAATTCAGGCACGGGCAGCAGTTATTCCGGAGCGGCAAGCATTGTCAATGCCAATATCACGATGAAAACTTGGACAGATTTTAAAACATTAATCGGCTATGTGGTGGTTGGACTGATTGCTGCAGTGGTTGTTTCGGGACAGTGTGATTTACTGGCATTGGAAGATAAAACGGCGCGCTCTATCGGTGTATCCGTGGCAAAAAGCCGTATGGTGATTTCCGTGATTGCGGTACTGCTTGCCGCGATTTCAACAGCCGTTATCGGGGCAATCAGCTTTTTGGGGTTAATTGTTCCGCATATTGCAAGACTGCTGGTGGGCAGCAGTCACAAAACGCTCGTGCCGTATTCAGCTCTGCTTGGTGCGGCTGTACTGCTTCTTGCGGATACAGTCGGAAGAACGGTTGCCGCACCGTATGAAATCAGTGCTTCCGTGATTATGTCTGTTGTAGGCGGACCGTTTTTTATCTTGTTGCTTAGGAGGTCAAAGCAGGGATATGCAAAATAATAAAGAGAAAAAGAACGTATTTGAAATAGAAAATCTGTCATTTGCCTATGATAAACATGAGGTGCTTAACAACCTGAATCTGTCATTTCATGAAGGCATTGTCACAACGATGATTGGACCAAACGGCTGTGGAAAATCTACGCTGCTCCAGTTGATGACGAAAAATTTAAAACCGGCAGGTGGAAAGATTTTATTACAGGGAGAGGATATTGCACAAATCAGGCAGAAGCAGTTTGCACAGTCGGTTGCCGTGGTACATCAGTATAATACGGCGCCGCCGGATTTAACTGTGGAAAAGCTGGTATCTTACGGACGGATTCCGTATCACAAAATGGGCGTTCCGTTTGACAAAGCAAAGGATATGGAGCGGATTGAATGGGCGCTTGAAATTACCAATACCACAAAGCACAAGGATAAGACGGTCAGCCAGCTTTCCGGCGGACAGAAACAGCGTGTGTGGATTGCAATGGCACTGGCGCAGGATGCAAAGGTTCTGCTGTTGGACGAGCCGACAACGTATCTGGATATCCGCTATCAGCTTCAGATTCTGCGGCTGATTCGCAGGTTAAATGAAGAATATGGGTTTACGATTATTATGGTACTCCATGACGTCAATCAGTCGTTGTATTACAGCGATGAAATTGTTGCGTTAAAAGCCGGAAAATGTATTGCGCAGGGAAGTCCCCAGCAGATACTTACGGGTGAACTCATACAAAAAGTGTATGACGTCACGTTAAAAGTATCGGATATAGACGGAAAAAGGTTTATTCTTCCTGTGTAAATTTTATATTTTAAATCTTTTATCTACGATGACAGTCTGTCATCGTGAATAATATTATAAATGATATGATAAATAATAAGATAAAGACTGTTACCGCAAAGACATTTTGTAATGGCTTTTGCGATAACAGTGTTTTATTATCATGTAGAAAGTCCCAAAACATATCAAAAAGTAAATTATAATCATTACAATTCCTTATAAAATGCTTTCATAAAAGCTTCTAAGTCATACTGGTCTTTCATTCCCGCAGTTTCCATGGCAGAGTGCATTGCATAAATTGGAATACCGATATCGGCACTGCACATCGGAAGATTTGCGGCGACCATTGGGCCGACGGTACTACCGCCCGGTATGTCAGAGCGCATATGATTTTGCTGGCAGGCAATATGATGACGGGCGGCAAGCTGTAAAATCACGCCGGTCATATCGTCATCACTGCAATATGCGTGTTTTGCGGAAGCCTTAATGGCAAAGCCGCGGTTTAACGGCATGGCAGATGTAATATCCGATTTTTCAGGGTGCGCCGGGTGTATTGCGTGCGCAACGTCCAAAGAAAGATAATAACTGTGTACAAGGCTTTGCAAAAAGTTTTCTCTTGAAATATTAAGGGCATTGCAGATACGCTCCAAAGTATAGGAAAGGAGATTGCCGTTGGCACCGTTTTTACTGCGGCTTCCGATTTCTTCATGGTCAAACAGGGCAGTTACACAAATACCGTCTGACGGATTGGCTTCAATCAGCCCGGTCAGGCATGCCTGTACCGAAGAAATGTTGTCAATGCGCGGTGCCATAAACATATCGCCGGAAAATCCGGTGCGCACCGGTTCTGCATAGTGGTATACGGACAAATCAAAGCATAAAATATCCTCCGGGTTTTCACCGGTTTCATCTGCAAGAATCTGAAGAAATGCAGCGGTGTCCATGTGTTCGTCCATACCGCAGATTGGAAGCAGATCAGTCTGTGCATTGAGGGCGACACCGTCATTCATGGCACGGTTTAAATGAATGGCAAGATTCGGCAAGACTGCCACAGGGCGTTTAAAGTCCACCAGTTTCATGCGCGGGTGTGCAGATTGTGGATTTTTTAACGCAATCCGTCCGGCAATTGAGAGTGGACGGTCAAGCCATGTACTGTAAATTGCACCGCCGTAAACTTCTGTATTTAAGCGGCAGCCGTTTTTAGAGGAAACGACCGGATTGTATTTGATACGAAATCCCGGATTGTCAATATGTGAAGAGGAAAGCTTCCATACCGGGGTATCGGAAAGGTCTGTGCCGATTTGAAAGCCGAAAACCGTTGTACCAAACGGGCAGACGGCATATTTTCCGCCCGGAACCAGTTCCCATGTGCTGTCCCAGTCCAGTGTTACAAAGCCAGCTTCATTAAGCCTGCGCATGGCTTCTTTTGCGGTATGGAACGGGGAAGTGGAAACGGAAATGGTCTGTTTTAACTGTTCAAAGGTTTGTTGAATCTGAGTATCCATAAAAAACTCCATTCTGCTGTGTAAGCTGTTTTTTCAAAGTATAAGGCTTTTGCCATAAAAACTCAAGAAAATCGTCATTTCCGCCGATACTTTTTATATAAAAGTGAGAATCAGAAACAGCAGTTTACAAAAAAGAGGAGAAAGCCATGCAGACAGTACAGTTTAAAGTTTTAAACACCGATACACAGGAAACCAACGTGCAGATGCAGACAGAAAATAAGGCACAAAATACACAGAATACAGAGGTGTCAGGTGTAGAAAGTACCGGAGAAAGCGCAGGAACAAAGAAAAAGACGACCGTTTCCACAGGACAGACCGGAGTTACGGATGCGGAAAGTGCCAGATGGGTTGCCGGTTTGCAGTTAAAAAAATGTGCTTATGAACAGGTCAGTGCGATAACAGAAAAAATTAAGGATATGCTAGATCCGACTTCGGGCATGACAGATGCACAAAAAAGCTCTTATGACAGAAAAGTAATGAATAAAGTGTATTCCGGCAAGAAGCTGTCGGCTGAGGAAATGCGTTATATCAAAATTCATTATCCGGCATTGTATCCGTATGTGGAGCGGGTGCAGATTCAGCGGCAGGCACTGGAGGAGCGAATCAAGCACTGTCATTCAAAAGAGGAAGTGCAGGACGTTTACAGTGAAGCGATGTTTCATATCAGCGATGATGACCCGGCAAAGCAGATGCTGTATGCCGCATATGATGATGTTTTAAAGGAGTTTAAGAAAACATCGGATTATCAGGAACTTCCCGAAACAAAGGAAGATGCCGAAAAGAAAAAACAGACTAAAAAAGTTTCGTCTGCCGAACCGGCAGACGAAACAGATGATATACAGGAAGATTGGAAAAATGCTTTCCTGTCGGAAAGTACCGGTGTATCCGTAGGTACTACACATACAGATAATCATTTAAGACCGGCCACAAACCCTGCTGTTTAATATCGTCATACATTTGTTTTAAGCTGCGGGTGTCGGCAATTTCAAATTGCTCGTCACCGCAGTCTTTTTCTTCACTGCCTTCATATTTGGCTTCATGGTCGCCGATACCGGTGCTGACACCGGCAGATACCTTGGTGCAGGCAATCTTAATAATACCGTTTCTAAAAGAAGCGGATTCCCTTGATGATACGGTAATTCCGGCAAACGGCAGGAAAATGCGGTATGCACATAAAACTTGACAGAGCTGTTTTTCATGTACATCCAGCGGATTAATTTTTTCATTATTAATAATCGGTCGTAACCGCGGACACGACAAAGACATTTCCGCATGCGGATATTTGCGTTGGAGATAATATACGTGCAGTGCCGTGGCAAGCGCATCCTTACGGAAGTCAGACAGACCTAACAGAGCGGAAAATCCGACACCGCGCATACCGCCCATTAAAGCACGCTCCTGTGCTTCAAAGCGGTATGGGAAGACACGTTTGTGTCCCATGAGATGAAGCGTTTCATATTTGTCGGCATTATAAGTTTCCTGAAAAACAGTCACATAGTCTGCACCACATTCATGCAGATAAGCGTAATCCTTTGTATTGCACGGATAAATTTCAAGACCCACATTTCTGAAATATTTTTTGGCAAGACGGCAGGCATCGCCGATATAGGTAATGCTGCTCTTTGATATGCTCTCACCCGTCAGCATCAGAATTTCTTCAATGCCGGAATCGGCGATAACCTTCATTTCATGCTCAATTTCTTCCATGGAAAGCTGTTTTCTGTGAATATCGTTATAGCAGTTAAAACCGCAGTAAACACAGTAATTTTCACAGTAATTTGCAATATACAGCGGTGTGAAAATGTAGGTAGAATTACCGAAGTGGTTACGCGTTTCACGCTCGGCGCGCTGTGCCATTTTTTCCAGAAACGGTTCTGCGGCAGGGGAGAGCAGTGCCTTAAAGTCCTCAATGCTGCAGCGGTCGTGGGAAAGTGCAGCTAAGACATCGCGCGCCGTGTATTTGTCCGGCTCATAAGCGTTCATGGCAGCAAGCACCTTATCACGGATATCGGAGGAAATCTGCTCCATGTCCGGCAGATATGCCATGTGGTCTGTACGGGAAGCCGGATTATTTTCCAGTTCTGTTTTTCGTTTTAAAGCGGCAGGACTTAATTTGCCGTTCTGAATAATAAAATCATTTTCCTTTTGATTGGTGTCCATAAAATAAGACCTCTTTTCTAAAAATTAGTTATGTAAAAATCCGGTCAGCGGATCGGAAGCTTCGCCGCCTTTATTTAATACACGTCCAAGACCGGAAAGGTAGGCACGCCGTCCGGCTTCAATTGCAAGACCGAAAGCTTTTGCCATTTCAGGAATATTTCCGGCAGTTGCAATCGCGGTATTTGCCATGATAGCGGCGGCACCCATTTCCATAGCTTCACATGCCTGTGAAGGCTTTCCGATACCGGCATCTACGATAACCGGGAGGTCAATTTCATCAATTAAAATCTGAATAAATTCTTTGGTTGCAAGTCCCTTATTAGAGCCAATCGGAGAGGCAAGCGGCATGATGGAAGCGGCGCCTGCATTGACTAAATCTCTGGCGGCATTTAAGTCAGGGTACATATACGGCATAACGATAAAGCCTTCCTTTGCAAGAATTTCAGTTGCCTTAATCGTTTCGTAGTTGTCAGGAAGCAGGTATTTAGAGTCGTGCATAATTTCGATTTTGACAAAATCACCGCAGCCCATTTCCCGTGCAAGGCGCGCAATGCGGACAGCCTCGTCGGCATTTCTGGCACCGGACGTATTCGGAAGCAGTGTGACACCCTCCGGGATATAGTCCAGAATATTTTCGCTGTCTTTGGTATTGGCACGTCTGACAGCCAGCGTGATAATCTGCGCACCGGCATCGGATACGGCTGCGCGGATTAAATCCAGATTGTATTTACCGGAACCTAAGATAAAGCGGGAAGAAAAGGTATGTCCTCCCAATGTAAATGTATCATTTTCAATCATAATTTTTCTCCGTTTCCGAGCAGTCTGACTGCTCTATTTTAATTTAGAATTTAGCCGTGTTGTGAAAATGTTTATCAGCCGCCGCCCATAAACTGCACGATTTCGATAACATCGCCGTCCTGAATCCGTGTATCGGTATAATCTTTTTTGCTGACAATCACTTCGTTCCGCTCAACGGCAATGTGGGACAGCACATATCCTTCGGACTGCAGATAATCTGCAATGCTCATGCCGTCTGCCTGCATGGCTTCGTTTCCGTTAATCTGAATCATGGAAAACCCTCCTGTCTGTAGATTTGATAACCCGCTGATGTGTCCGGCATATCCGGGTAAAAGTCTTGTTATAAAATAAAAAAAGACCGCACGAAAGGAAAGCTACACCCGCGGTGGTGTACCCCTTCGTGCGGTCTTACTGACGAACACTCTGTCTGTTATCATAGCATAAAAAATGAATTTGTCAAATTTTTTTGAGAATTTTTTATTCTATTACGGATATTTTCTTGAAAATAAACTTGACATATACCCCACAGGGGTATAATATGTGATTAAAAATAAAGTTCAAATATATTGTAGTAGAAATGGAGAAAATATGCAGGAAGAAGAAATGTGCTGTTGTCATAAGCATAAGGAACGCTCTGAAAAAGAGTACCGGGATTTAATTAATCGTTTAAACAGAATAGAGGGTCAGATTCGTGGAATTAAAGGCATGGTTGAAAAGGATGCGTATTGTCCGGATATTCTGATTCAGGTGGCGGCGGCCAATGCGGCGCTGAACAGCTTTAATAAAGTGCTGCTTGCCAATCACATCAAGACTTGTGTCACAGATGATATCCGTGCAGGAAAAGAAGAAACGGTAGACGAGCTTGTAAAAGTTTTGCAGAAATTAATGAAGTAACAAAAGATATAAATAACATGAATAAAGCGAATAAAATGGTGCCGGGGCGCAAGGTTTTTACTTCTACCCACCGGATATCATAAAGACTGGAGGGAATAATAAAATGGAACAGTATACAGTAACAGGCATGAGCTGTGCGGCATGCAGTACGCGTGTGGAAAAAGCCGTATCCAAAGTGCCGGGCGTAACATCGTGTTCCGTAAGTCTTCTGACCAATTCAATGGGCGTAGAAGGCACGGCATCGGAACAGGATATTGTAAAAGCCGTCACAGATGCCGGATACGGTGCTTCCAAAAAGGGAAGCAAAGCGGCAGAAAACACCAAAAACGGCAGTTCGGCGGCTGGCAGTTCATTTGGTGATGAGGAGCTGTTAAAAGACAGGGAAACACCCGTTTTAAAGAAAAGACTGCTGTCATCGCTGGTATTTTTAATTGTCCTGATGTATTTTTCCATGGGGCATATGATGTGGGGCTGGCCGCTTCCGGCGGTGCTTGCCGATAACCATATCGCCATGGGGCTGATTCAGATGCTTTTAACGATTGCGGTGATGGTGATTAATCAGAAGTTTTTCATCAGCGGCTTTAAGAGTCTGTTTCACAAAGCACCGAATATGGATACACTCGTGGCATTAGGCTCGGCTGCGGCATTTGTATACAGCACGTATGCGCTGTTTGCCATGACTGATGCACAGGTGCATGGCAATATGGACGGTGTTATGCACTACATGCACGAATTTTATTTTGAATCGGCGGCAATGATTCTGACACTGATTACGGTCGGTAAAATGCTTGAAGCCCATTCAAAAGGAAAAACAACCGATGCTTTAAAGGGTTTGATGAAGTTAGCACCGAAAACGGCAGTGCTGTTAAAAGACGGTGTGGAAACGGAAGTTTCCATTGAGCAGGTACAGAAAGGCGATATCTTTATTGTACGTCCGGGAGAAAATATTCCGGTAGACGGAAAAGTATTGGAAGGCAGCAGTGCAGTCAATGAATCGGCACTGACAGGAGAGAGTATTCCTGTGGATAAAGCGGCAGGCAATCTGGTATCCGCGGCAACAATCAACCAGTCCGGTTATTTAAAATGTGAAGCGACAAGAGTCGGGGAAGATACGGCACTGTCACAGATTATCCAGATGGTCAGCGATGCGGCGGCAACAAAAGCCCCGATTGCAAAGGTCGCCGATAAAGTATCCGGTATCTTTGTACCGGCAGTTATTACGATTGCGGCAGTAACCATCATTGTGTGGCTGCTTGCGGGACAGAGTGTCGGATTTGCATTGGCAAGAGGAATTTCCGTGCTGGTTATCAGTTGTCCGTGTGCATTAGGACTGGCAACGCCGGTTGCGATTATGGTAGGCAACGGCATGGGCGCAAAAAACGGTATCTTATTTAAGACGGCGGTATCCTTGGAAGAAGCGGGAAAGATTGAGATTGTGGCACTGGATAAGACCGGAACCATTACAACCGGTGAACCAAAGGTCACAGACGTTATCTGCAATAAAGGTGTCACGGAAAAAGAACTGATTTCATTTGCGTATGCACTGGAAAAAAAGAGCGAACATCCGCTGGCAAAGGCAGTACTGGCATATGCCGAAGCAGCGCAGACAGATATTTTTGAAGTGAATAACTTTACGGCACTTCCGGGAAACGGACTGACGGCAGAATATGAAAATGCGGTATTGTCAGGCGGAAATTACAAATTTATCAGTACCCGCACCGCGGTTTCACAGGAAATGCAGGAGCAGTCACAAAAGCTTGCAAATGCGGGAAAGACACCACTGTTTTTTACAAAGGACGACAAACTGCTTGGAATCATTGCGGTTGCGGACGTTATCAAGGAAGACAGCCCGGAAGCCGTCAGACAGTTACAGAACATGGGAATCCGTGTTGTCATGCTGACAGGCGACAATGAACGGACGGCGAAGGCAATCGGCGCACAGGCAGGCGTAGATGAGGTTATCGCAGATGTCCTGCCGGACGGAAAAGACAGCGTTATCAGCCGCTTAAAGCGTGACGGCAGGGTTGCAATGGTCGGTGACGGCATTAACGATGCACCGGCGCTTACGAGAGCCGATATCGGTATTGCAATCGGTGCGGGAACGGATATTGCAATTGATGCGGCAGATGTTGTACTGATGAAAAGCCGTTTAAGCGATGTTCCGGCGGCAATCCGTTTAAGCCGTGCAACGCTTAGAAACATTCATGAAAACCTGTTTTGGGCATTCTTTTATAATATCATCGGAATTCCGCTGGCGGCGGGCGTATGGATTCCGTTCTTTGGATGGAAGTTAAATCCGATGTTTGGTGCTGCGGCAATGAGCTTATCAAGCTTCTGCGTAGTAACCAATGCGTTACGCTTAAATCTTTTCTCTGTACACAATGCAGAAAAAGATAAAAAAATAAAATCAAAAAAGAAAGTAGAGGACAAGAAAATGGAAAAAACATTAACAATCGAAGGAATGATGTGCGGACACTGTGAGGCAAGAGTAAAGAAGGCACTCGAAGCCCTTCCGGAAGTCAAAGAAGCAGTTGTCAGCCATGAAGCGGGAACAGCTGTTGTTACCTTAGAAAGTGCCGTTTCGGATGAAGCATTAAAAGAAGCTGTGGAAGCACAGGATTACAAGGTGATTTCCGTACAGTAATATTGAATTATTTCCGGCACAGTGGTATGATAAGTGGATAATTGCAAATGTAAGGAGTAAGTATGTTTCGGAAAACAATGGAAGAATACGAAGCGGATACCAGAAAAAAACTGGTAATAGATATCCGGGAAAAAGAAGCGTTTGACAAGGAAACGATGCCCGGAGCCCTTCATATGGACAGTGAAACGCTCAAACAGCAGATAAAAGAACTCACAAAGGATCAGACACCTGTTTATCTGCTGTGCCATACAGGACAGCAAAGTGATGCACTGGCAGAGGATTTTGAAAAAGAAGGCTATGAAGTATACAGTATACAGGACGGATTCCGTGCATATCTGCGGTTAAAGCTTCGCACAGTTATGCGTCAGGAGGATTTAAAGGAACAGTGCTGTGCCGATGTGGAACGCAGTATTGTAAAGAAGTTCCGAAAGGAAATCTGGCGGCCGTTTACAAAGGCGATTAATGAGTATGAACTGATTAAAGACGGCGACAAGATTGCAGTCTGCATTTCCGGCGGAAAAGATTCTATGCTGATGGCAAAGCTTTTTCAGGAATTAAAGCGCCACGGACAGCAGAATTTTGAAGTTGTATATCTGGTAATGAATCCGGGCTACAATCCGTTTAATTATCAGGTTATTTTAGACAATGCACAGTTTTTAAATGTGCCGATTACGGTATTTGAATCGGAAATCTTTGATATTGTTGCATCAGAGGAACAGTCACCGTGCTATCTGTGTGCGCGTATGCGCCGCGGCTACCTGTACAGCAAGGCAAAAGAGCTTGGCTGTAACAAGATTGCGCTGGGACACCACTTTGATGATGTTATCGAAACCATTTTAATGGGTATGCTCTACGGGGCACAGATTCAGACCATGATGCCAAAGCTGCACAGTACGAATTTTGAAGGCATGGAGTTAATCCGTCCGTTATATCTGGTGCGCGAAGAAGATATTATCCGCTGGAGAGATTACAATCATTTACAGTTTATCCAGTGTGCATGCCGCTTTACGGAAAGCTGTGCTTCCTGCGGCGGAACGGAGAAAGGTTCAAAGCGTGCGGAAATTAAGGCGCTGATTAAAGAATTAAGCGCGAAAAGTCCGTACATTGAAAAGAACATTTTCCGAAGCGTGGAAAATGTTAATCTGAATACTATTGTTGCTTATAAACAAAACGGTCAGAAACATTCATTTTTGGAGGATTATGATTCTAAATATTAAGCAGACACAGTTTGGTGCCGAGCCGGAATTTGAAATCGAAGATACTGCCACAGGGGAAACGCTGGCAAAATGCACATCGCTGAATCACATTTCCACGGAAATCGTATTTGCGGGACAAAATGCGTATACGCTGTCCTTTGAGCCGGTCTTACAGGAAAGAGAAGGCGAAAAGAATGAACTGATGTATAGCATTTTAGAGCATAACCGGCCGGTGGGCGGTCTTTATACGGCAGAGGTCTGTCAGAAAAGGATATTATTTGTATCCGTGGGATATGACTATTATAAAATACAGTTTTACGATAGAGAGTATCAGCTGTATGAAATCGGTCTGGGAACGGACCGGCATTATCTGTGTTTATATGAAGATGGACAGACGGTGGCGATTGTGCATAAGCCGACAGAAGTAAAAAGCCACTTAGATACCTATATGGTGTATCTGGAAAATGTGAAGTACCGGGATATCGCCTGTATTGCGGCACTGTTTATAGATGGTCTGGAATACAGCAGCAATGATGAAATAGCGGACAGCGCCATTAAGGAAGAATATCTTTCCTTTAATAAAGAGCTGAATTCAAAATTTGATGCTGCATTTTTAGAACGCGTCAAAGCAAACAATATGTAACAAATGCCTTGCCATAAGCCGCAAGGCATTTTGTATTATTCGTGTACGGTCGGAAGATGGCTTAAATTGTTGTCTTCCGTGCCGTCAGGGATAGATTTTAAATATTCCGTATCTTTGTTGTGCGCAACGCCGACACCTTGAATTTTATTTTCTTTTGCAAGTTCAACGCCGGATTCCCTGGACACAATCCGTCCGTCAGAGAGTTGATAGCCGGTCACAGTGCCGCCGGATTTTACAAGTCCGGTAATTTTTAAAGCGTCCGGTCCGGCATCGGAAATGCTGTCCATTGCCATTATCGGGAGGATACTGCTGGTTTTTTCTTTATTCATATTCACACCAATCTCCATTCCGCAGGCATTTTAATGCCGGAGGAATCGCGAGTCAAATGTCAGATTCGGCTCTGCGATAAGGGCAGCTTTGTGATGCCTGCGGCACAAAGTGCCGTGTAAAAAATCAGCACAGCAGTGTAATTTTTTACACTAATCTCCATTTTTATAAAACAAGTGATGAGGTTACAAAAATAGTGTATGAAACTTCTGCACGATTATAAGTAGAAAAAAATGTATCGGAAAATCAAGGAAAGTGGTATAATCATTGCATGAGCAGGACAAAGCTGCGTATACTATTTTTAGATTTTAAATATGAAGTTTTATGCAAAATGCAGGCAGAAAGTGAGGCAGTTATGGGACTGATTAATAAAGAAAAAGTACTGCGCGGTGTGGGAAAAGCCGTAGATGCAGCCAATAATGCAGCAGATAAAGTGCATGATTATGCAAAGGAAAAAGAATTGGATAAAAAAGCGGAAGAAGCGGTTCACAAAACAGAGAATTTTATCAGGGAAAATGAAATTGATAAAAAGGTTATCAATGCCGGAAAAACACTGGAAAACGGTGTGATCAGCGTGGGAGAGAAGCTGGAAGAAACATTTAACAAACTGTTTTAAAAAAAATCAGGGGAACTGTAAGAAATTCCCCTGAAATTTTTTACAGACATATATTTATGCGCAAAATGGTCTCAGTAATGTTTCGAGCTCATCGGTGCTGTGGTCATTTCTTACGACGCGAAGTGTCATGACACGACGCGGATCCATACTTAAAATGCCAAGCATTGATTTTGCATCGAAGAAATAACTTCCCATACAAATGTCAAAATAACCGTCAAGCGTATTAATTGTATTTACGAATTTTACCGCATTGTCTGTTGTTTTTAAAAGAATATGGTACGTTAAAGTGTTCTTGTCTGAGTTCATTTCCTTACCTCCTTCAATGTTGAGAAGCGAACCGATTTAGTAAAGTTCTAAATATCAGAACTTTTTATTTATATACTTATCATGCCCAAATGTCAAATAAAATCTACAAAGTATTAAAAAAAGTACATTGCAGATTTTTAAAAAGCAGGCTAGTGTGAAAAATAACGCTGATGCGCTTATTTTTCACACAGAACTTTGTGCCGCAAGCATCACAAAGTTGCTTTTTATCGCAGAGCCAAATAAGATTTGGCTCGCGATTCCGCAGGCATTAAAATGCCTGTGGAATGGAGATTATTAAAAAAAATGTAAAAAAGAATACATCGGAATGGAGTACAAAATGATTAAAAAAGAGATTAATGAAATTAAATCACAATATACATTGGAAGAGTGTGGTATTTTAAGACTGTGTGGCTGTTATGTCAACGGTGACAAAGAAAAAGTGGCACGGTTTAACCAGACGTTTTTAAATCTGCCGGAGGAAGAAAAACATAAATACTTCGATATTTTTAGAAAAACATTGTCGGGAACACCGGGCAAGAATCTTTTGGATATGCGTTTTACCATGGATTCCTATGCAGACGGCGGCGCGAGAACCTTTTTATATCAGCTGCGCGACAGCGAATTAAAAGATGATGCCCTGCTTGAAAAATTTTATGATAAAGTCATTGAATCATACAGTCATCCGGGAAATTATCTGATTCTGCTGATTAATCAGGTGTATGACGTGCCGGGACGGACCAGTGACGGCATTGACATGGAAGATGCATCAGATGAGGTGTACAGCTATCTGCTGTGCAGTATCTGTCATGTATCGCTTTCAAAACCGGGACTGGGATATTTTGAAGAAGATCATGCCTTTCATGACCAGCAGCAAAATCATATGGTGGATTTGCCGGATATCGGATTTTTATTTCCGGCATTTAATAACAGGAGTGAAGACGGGGAAGGCGTGTTATATTATTCAAAGGATGCCAATGCGTTTGAACAGCTGTTTCTGGCACAGGTTTTAAACTGTGAAGTGCCGCTTTCTGCAGGCAGCCAGAAGGAAAATTTTCAGGTACTGGTAGAAGAAACCCTGGGCGAAGAATGTAATTATGAAACAATTAAAAATATTCATGAGAATCTTAATGAGATGATTCAGGAACAGAAAGGAAATCCTGAACCGGTGACAATTGATAAGACCGAGATGCGGGATTTGCTGGAAAAAAGCGGTGTAAAAGAAGAACGTTTACAGGATTTTGAGGAACATTTTGAGCAGGCGGTAGGAGAAAATACACGGCTGATGGCAGCAAACATTGCGGAAACACGCAAGTTTGAGGTAAAGACACCCGATGTTGTGGTAAAGGTCAATCCTGAAAGAACCGACCTGGTTGAAACCATGGAAATCGAAGGAAAGCAGTACCTGGTCATTCAGATTGACGAGCATCTGGAAGTCAATGGGATTTCAGTCAATCCCGAAACAGGAGAGGTGCAGTATAACGAATAATATAAAAGACAGAAAGGGGCAGATACAGCAATGAAAGAGCGGGTTACGCAGCGTTTTTTAAAATATGTGGCAGTAGATACGCAGTCCGATGAGGCTTCAGACACGTTTCCGAGTACAGAAAAGCAGAAGGTACTTGCAAAAATGCTAGTGGAGGAATTACGCCGGATGGGCGTGCCGCAGGTAGAAATTGACGAACAGTACGGTTATGTCTATGCAAAGATTTTATCCAACAGGCCAGATGGAGAAAAAGTGCCGGTGCTTGGATTTATTGCACATATGGATACTTCTCCCGAAGTATCGGGAGCGGATGTAAAACCGCAGATTATCCGTCAGTATGACGGCAAAGACATCGTGTTAAATAAAGACAAAAATATTGTTTTATCGGTGGAAAAATTTCCGGAACTTGTACGGTATACCGGACAAACGCTGATTACGACAGATGGTACAACCCTGCTTGGTGCAGACGATAAAGCCGGTGTGGCAGAGATTATGACGATGGCAGAGCAGCTGTGCAGCCATCCGGAGATTGTACACGGGGATATTGCCATTGCATTTACCCCCGATGAAGAAGTGGGCGGCGGCATGGATCATTTTGATGTGGGGCGGTTCGGTGCGGACTATGCCTATACTATTGACGGCGGGGCTCTCGGCGAGCTGGAATATGAAAATTTTAATGCGGCGAAGGCAGTCATTTATGTAACCGGAAGAAGCGTTCATCCGGGAGATGCCAAGGATAAGATGAAAAATGCTGCGGTCATGGCAATGGAATTTCACAATGAACTGCCAAAGCAGGCATGTCCTGAATGTACAAGCGGCTATGAGGGCTTTTTCCATCTGACCGGCATGCACGGCAGTGTGGAAGCGGCACAGTTATCGTATATTATCCGTGACCATGACCGTGAAAAGTTTGAAAAGAAAAAGCAGCTGGTGGAAAACATTTGCAGCAAACTGAATGAAAGGCATGGTGGAGCGTTTTTTACGGCAGAAATCACGGACCAGTATTATAATATGAAAGAAAAAATTGAGCCGTATCTGTTTTTAATAGAAAATGTAAAGACATGTATGAAAAAGCTGGACATTAAACCGCATATCCAGCCGATACGGGGCGGGACAGACGGCGCAAGACTTTCCTTTATGGGCGTTCCGTGTCCGAATCTGTGTGCAGGCGGTCATAATTTTCACGGACGGTATGAATACTGTTGTGTAGAATCTATGGAAAAAATCACGCAGCTTCTTATATTGCTGGCACAAAAATAGGAATTTAGAACCAAAAGTCCGCAGGCAGATTTGAAAAGAATCTGTCTGCTTTTTTTTATTTGTCGGGTTTTGACATACGAAATGCACAAAAAAATGTCAAAAAATTGACAAAATAAACATAAACATATTGAAAATACACAAAAATGAAAGACAACACCAAAGTATCATTGACTAAATGCCAATAAAGTGTTACTTTAATAAAGAACTTAGATAAAATGTTTATGCAAAAGCATTTCAAAAAACTCCTGAAAATATTGTAATGTAGATTTTGCATAAGCATTTTTTTAAGTGGAATATAGAATGTATTGGGATTATCTGTGGCTGGGCGCAGATAAGAAAGGAGTGCTATGAGAAGAAGCTTGAAGAAAATGATGGCTGTCGGACTTACGGCTGCGATGACAGTCGGTTCTATCAGCTTTCAGGGGCTGTCAGTAAATGCAGCGGGACTGCCGACAACCGACGGACATAACAAATATGTCAACAGTGAAGTCTTTAATGTGATTTCTGATGATAGTTTTGGTACAAAGGAATTGGAGAACCCTTTATTTGACAAGACAACGGGAAACAGTGACATCAGTAATTTACAGGTTCCAACACTGGCATATGACGATACAAGCATTGCACTTGTATGGGATAAGCCGGAAAAATATGATAATGTAGCAGATTATAACGTTTACGTCAACGGCACACTTGATGGGACAGCAAGAAAGAATTATGAAGAAAATGCCAAATGGGCAGATACATATATGAAATCCTTCTATGAATACTATGAAACCAATAGTGACGTAGATATGGTAAATGTGGATATTCATTCTTATCGTGCAACAGGTCTTACACCTGACACAGAGTATACCTTTAAGGTTGTTGCAGTTGATAAGGACGGAAAAGAACTCGGAACGGCAAAGGAAATCAGTCAGAAAACGACAGTTAAGCCGGAGGAGTTTAACATTTTAGATTATGGTGCAGTGGCAACAGAAGGTTACACTTCTTATAATGATGAAGTCAATGCACTCGTAGAAAAGAATACAAAAGCAATCCAGGCAGCAATTGATGCCTGTACACCGGGCGGAAAGGTTGTGATTCCGCAGGCTGAGGACGGAAAGGTCTTTGTATCCGGTGCACTTTGGTTAAAGAGTGACATTACAGTAGAATTAGACGGTACACTCTGGGCATCACCAAACAGTGACCATTTTGAAATCGGTTTCTTAATGTATCCGTTCTACACCGATACAAGAGGCTGGGGCTTACTGAATGCCACAAGTGCCGATGAAAATGCTCCGCTCGAGAATATCCGTATTACCGGTAACGGTACACTTTACGGCAACGGCTGGAAGTATGGTGCAGGCGATAAAATGTATGAAGACGGTTACACCTCCAATACCGGTGTAAATACGCAGGCAGGTGATCCGTCAGATACAGAAAACTATGGTCTGCCAAGATACATGGGCGGCAGTAATACAAAGGTTTATTACTATGGTATCCAGGCTGCCGATTCTGCAAAGAAATATCTTACCAACCTCACAAACGAAGACGGTTCAAGAAAGTATTCCGATGAACTGATTGATTCGCTGTCAGGCTATATTGAAAAAGATCTGGCAGATAACGGTAAGGTTGATAAAAACGGAAAGGATAAATTTATCGATGTAGAAACGGGAAATAATGCAGGTATTGAAAAGGCAGATATTACCAATGCTTATGCGACACGTTCCAGCCTGTTAATTATGAGAAATGTCAGCAACGTTTATGTAGGTGACATTACTGTTGAAAATCCGGCAAACCACTCTGTTAATATTCTGGATTCCAGAAATATTTCAACAGAAAATGTCAAGGTATTCTCTTATGACGGCAACAACGGTGACGGACTTGGATTTGGCTGTTCACAGAATGTAATCTGCTGGAACAACTTCACAGATACAGGTGATGATAACTTAGGTTTCGGTGCATCTGTTGGTGAAGGCGCAAGAGACAGCGATATTCAGACCAATTCAGAAATCTGGATGTTTAATAACTTCCTTCGTGAAGGTCACGGTGGTCTGGCAGCAGGTTCACACACAGGAAACGGTATTCAGGACGTATTATTTGAAGATACCGTCATGAACCACATTGATATGGCATTCCGTTTCAAATCTGCACCGACGAACGGTGGTTTTATTGCCAACATTACAATGCGTGACTGCGCAGTTGCAGATACACAGCAGGCATGGGTACTTACAACAAGCTACAGTGACCCAAACAGTGCATCTACAACAGAATTTGCAGAAATCGGAAAATTCTACAACTTTGCATCGTACAATGTGTCCGTATACGGCGTACAGTATAATACCGTACAGGTACTTGCAGATGTTGATCCGGTCAGCAATCCACAGAAACCATGGCATACACACAGCCACTTATACTTCCAGGATATTACCTTTGGTAATGTCGGAACAAATGGCGGCTTTAAGAATAAGAACGGCTGGGAATCATTAATCGGCTGTGAAAATTCAGTATTCTATAACTTTAAGACCGTATCTTATGCAAAGAAGGCAGTAGATAAAAAGACGGATAAGACATGGAATAATATGCAGTATTGCAAAGACATTGTATTCCAGGGTACAACATGGGATTCAGTCAACAACTGCACCGATAAGATGCAGAACATGATGTCAGGTATTACTGTAAAGGATTCAACCGTAAAGGCAGAAGTTGTTCCGGCTGTTACAGAACCGGATTCAGGTTCTACGGGTGGAGAAGGTGAAGAAACAACCGTTAAGGCAGCATGGGATGCAGCGGCAATCGCAGCAGCTACAACAACTGCCAACGGACTGACAGCACATGCAGATGCCAATGATGCAAACGGCGGCTGGAAGACTGCAACAGTAACAGAAGCCGATACAACAGGTGAAGGTGCTGTATGGCAGGTCGGAACAGAATATGTTGCAGCCGGTAAGACGAAGGCAATGGATTCAGACGGTAAAACACAGTCTAAGGGAACAATTCCGGTATCAGGATGCTTCCTTACATATGAAGCTGCAGAAGACGGCGTATTAAGCATTGACCAGAAGACGCTTGCAACCAAGAGATTTTATGTAGTGGATTCAGATGGTAAAGTTGTTGTAGACTATCAGAATACCAATGAAAAGGATACAGCAGCAAAATATGAAACATTAACTGCACAGGTACAGGCTGGAAAGACCTATTACATTTATGCAAACGGCGCAACAGCAAATATTTTAAAGATTACATTTGCTACAAAGACAGCCGGTACAGCAGCGCAGACAGCAGTACAGGCACAGACCGCCAAGGCTTCTGACGGACGTCAGGTAAAGCTTTCATGGAATGCGGTTGAGAATGGAGCAGAAGAAGTATTCTACGGTGTAGATACTTATGTAGATGGTGAAAAGGTTGATATTACAGATGGTATTACAGGAACAGAAACCATTATGGACAGATTATCATCCGGTGTAACTTATACATTTAAAGTATATGTAAGTGAAAAAGGTGACAATGCAAACAGCATGAGTGTTACAGGACAGAATAAAACATTACTCGGCGAAGTAACTGTTACTGTAGACGGTGAAAAAGATACAGCAGATATTGAAGCACCGGAAAATGTGACATCAGAACTTGCAAGTGCAGTTTATACACATGCACAGGGAACATGGACAGCAATCAGTTCAAGTGATGCAAGAATCAGAGGTTATAAGATTTACGCAAACGGAAAGCTTGTCAATACAGTTTATAACTATCAGATTCCGAAATTTGCAACGGCAGAAACCGTATCAAAGCAGATTGGCAGACTGACACCGGGTACAGAAAATACCGTTGAAATCGTTGCATTTACAGATGCAGAGGTTGAATACAAGTACCCACAGGCACAGATTACAACACTTGGCAGCTATGATTACAAAGCGCCGGTATTCGCAGAAAATGCAAAAGTAACGGCAGAAGTAAAGGATAACGATGTTGTTCTTACATGGACAGCAGCAACAGATGACACCGCAGTCGGCGGATACCGTGTATATGTTGACGGAACACCGGTTGTACCGGAAGGTAAGGACTTCAATCCGGTAAACGGCGATTATACAACGGCTGAAACAACTTATACAGTAACAGGTCTTGATTTAACAAAAGACCATACATTTACAATTCAGGCAGGCGATACATGGTGGAAAGCCGCACAGACTATGGGAACATATGATAAGATGGCAGGCTTTAACTGGACCGTAGAGGGCATCAGCACAACACTGAGTGCCAGATATGAGTCGGATTCTGCTGTAACAGATGCTTCCGGTGCAAATATAGCGGTTGCAGTAAAGGCAGATGCAGGTGTAATTCCATCAGGAAGCCAGCTGAAAGTAACAGCATTGGGAGAAGGAAATGCATATGATGCAGTAAAGAAATCTTTTGACAATAAGAAGTTCTCACTGCTGGATATCAGACTGCTGGATACAGAAGGAAATGTCATTCAGCCGGATGGAACAGTTACAGTTACGATTTCAGTTCCAAATGGTTATGACTCTGCAAAAACAAAAGTATTCTATGTTGCAGAGGATGGAAGCATGGAAGATGTAAATGCAGTTTATGCAGATGGTAAAATGACATTTACAGTGGCTCATTTTAGCAATTATGTAATTGTGGATGAAACAGTAGTCAAGGATAATGACAATTCAAACACTGGTGATGACAACCAGAATAATGGTGGACAGAATAACGGAAACCAGAACGGTGGCAATCAGAACAACGGTGGACAGAATAACGGAAACCAGAATGGTGGCAATCAGAACAACGGTGGACAGAATAACGGAAACCAGAGCGGTGATAACCAGAATAATGGTGGACAGAATAACGCAGACCAGAACAGCAATAATCAGAATAACAGCCAGAATGGCGGAGCAGTATCAGATCATACAGATACAGGCGTAAAGACAGGAGATTCTTTTGCAATGTGGTTCTATGTAATTCTGATGGCAGCTGCAGCAGGTTTTGCAGGATGCCTTGTTATGAAGAAAAAGAAACTTGAAAAATAAAGAGCAGAAAATTGTATAATTAAAAGGCAGGGACACCGCATAGCTTGTGTTCCTGCCTTTTGCTGTATGATGTTAAAACTTATAGCTGTGGGCTTTGCCCCGACAGCATTATAAAGCGGTTGTATAAATAGCAACCATGTCTTCAACAGACAGGTGTTTTACTTTTCCGGCATTGTGGTGGGTGGAAATGTCACATTTTTCAGCCATAGTGCGAATCTGCTCCGGTGTCGGGGTAACGCCGAGTTCGGATAAAGAAACCGGCATATTGATGGAGTGATAAAAGTCTTCCATGGCTTCTATGCCCTTCAAAGCGGTTTCTGTATCATCTGCACCGGCGGTTACGCCTAAGACATGTGTGGCAAACTGCGCAAAGCGGGCAGGACGGGCATCCAGTACAAATCTTGCCCAGCTGCCCCACAAAGCGGCGAGTCCGGCACCGTGTGCCACGTCAAACAGACCGCCGATTTCATGCTCCATTTTATGGGTTGCCCAGTCACCGCCGTCCGTGCCGCAGCCGGTCAGTCCGTTGTGGGAAAGACTGCCGGCCCACATGACTTCTGCACGCGCATCATAATTAGCAGGTTCGTCTTTTAAAATCTTTGCATTTTTCATAACGGTGCGCATTAAAGATTCACTGATACCGTCTGTCAGTTCCATATTGTCACACTGGTTAAAATAGCGTTCCATGGTGTGCATTAAAATGTCAACACAGCCACTTGCCGTCTGATATGGCGGGAGTGTCATGGTCAGCTCCGGATTCATAACGGCAAAGCGGGCACGGCTGAAATTACTGCTGTAGCCGCGTTTAATCTGACCGTCTTCTTTGGTGATAACAGAAGAACCGCTCATTTCACTTCCGGCAGCAGCAATGGTAAGCACTGCGCCGATTGGAAGACAGCCTTCTGCCTGACGTTTAAAATCATAAAAATCCCAGACATCGCCGCCGTTGTAGACACCGTAACCGATGGCTTTCGCAGAGTCAATGACACTGCCGCCGCCGACAGCAAGAATAAAATCTACATTTTCTTTTTTACAGAGTTCAATACCTTCATAAACAAGGGAAAGGCGCGGATTTGGAACAACGCCGCCCAGTTCTACGTAAGAAACCGCTGCTTCGTCAAGGGATGTCTTAATGCGGTCGAGCAGACCGGAGCGGACAACACTGCCGCTTCCGTAGTGAATTAAAACCTTTTTGCAGTGCTGTTCTTTAACCAGCGCACCGGTCTGATTTTCAGTGCCTTTGCCGAAAACAACCTTTGTCGGTGTATAATAAGTAAAATTTTCCATAGATAACTGCCTCCAAATATTTTAAAATAAGTATGTATTTATAAAAAATACATGACAGATGAGAATGATTTCAGTATTATTATAGAGAAAGATTTTTTAAATTTCAAGAATGGAGCAATGTGAAGCACCCTTAAATTTAAGGCGCTTCACATGGCATTTTGTGCTGCGGGCATCACAAAATGCTTTTATCGCAGAACTGAATGAATTCAGATGAGAAATCGCCCGTGCGAATTGCTCATCGCTGGATTGCGATAAAAGGGCGCAAGAAAAGGAGAAAAATATGACAACAATTCAGACGATTGCTGCAACGACGGAATGTAATGATGTAATTCCTGAGCAGATGAATACAGAACTGACAATTTTAAGCGGCAAGTTTGCCGGTACGTGCTATGCAAAGGAAGGGTACCAGACGATTCGTACCCAGCCGGTGGAACGTGCGGTAAAGAGAGCAGAAGGCACGGCGGAACGCGGACATCATTCGGTATTCCAGCACTGCATGGTGACAATGGAAATCCAATGTCCGAAAATCATTGCCATGTTGTTAAATTCTATCGGTGTATCCAATACATCAGAAAAAAGTGCAAGATACACCAAAATGCAGCCGCAGACCGAAAAAGAACGGGAGTTCTATGAAAAGTGGCATACACTGGTATTAGAACGGATTTGTGAGGTGTATCCGGGAAAATTTGATGAAAAGGAAGTGGACAAGCTTGCCTATGAAAATGCAAGATATATGATTTCTGTTTTTTGTCCGACTGCAATGGTCTATTCCCTGCCGTTCCGTAACATTTTCTATGTGCTGGACTGGACAGAGCAGATGAAGAAAAATCTGGAGAAATTATCCGGCGGCTTTAATAAAAGACTGCATGACGAACTGGAATCCTTAGAGGAGCAGTTACTTTTAGTTGTCGGCGGAAAACAGAATTTCCATGACAATAAAAATGAAGCCTTCCGCTTTATGCCGGTACAGGCTTACGGGGAGGACGATAACGACAACCGTGAATATTTTGGTGATGTCTATACGGCAAAATTCCTTGCTTCCTTTGCACAGGTAGCACAGGAACAGCGCCACAGAACCCTGCGCGTAAAAATTCATTTCAGCGGGGACGATGCAGAAGAATATGGTTTTTACGTACCGGAAATTCTTCGGGGAACACCGTTAGAGGAACAGTGGCTTTCGGATATGCGAAGCATTAAGGAAATATATCCGCAGGGAACCCTTGTATCCGTTACGGAACAGGGCTTGTTTGAAGATTTTGTATTAAAAAGCAAAGAGAGAATGTGCGGCAGGGCGCAGCTTGAAATTATGCGCATTACAGAACAGCTCACACAGAAATTTGGTAAGAATGCAGATAATCTGTCCACTGCCAATAAGAAACGTTTAAAAGACATCACAGAAAGCGGGAAACCATGCGCCCGCTGTGGATTTGCGGACTTTACCTGTACGGAAGGCTGTAAATGGGGCAAAAACGGCGCTTTAACACGCACAATTTAGGAATACAAAAATATAGAATAGAAAGCTGTCAGATACAGAAATGTAAAACATTTTCTCTGACAGCTTTTTTGTATATTTTTTTAAGAATCCGCCATACTGAAATTGTGATGTTAAAGTGGAGGAGCTTTATGAAAAGAAAATTTGGTATGGCGGATAAGCTTGGGTATATGTTTGGCGATTTTGGCAATGACTTTGCATTTATATTATCGTCTATGTTTTTGTTAAAATTTTATACGGATGTGATGGGCGTATCGGCGGCAGTCGTTGGTACGATGATGATGGCAGCGCGGCTGCTTGATGCGTTCACGGATGTGACGATGGGGCAGATTGCGGATAGAAGCCGCGGAAATAAAAAAGGCAAATTTGCACCGTGGCTATTAAGAATGTGCGGACCGGTGGCAGTATCTTCATTTTTAATGTATGCTTCGTGGTTTGCAGAAATGCCGATGACATTTAAGATTATCTGGATGTTTTTTACGTATCTGCTCTGGGGCAGTGTGTTTTATACGGCAATTAATATTCCATATGGTTCGATGGCATCGGCGATTTCGGCAGAGCCAAAAGACAGAACGGCGCTATCGAACTGGAGGACAATCGGCGCTACGCTTGCGGCAACGGTTATTGGTGTTGTACTGCCGTTAGTGGTTTATTACACCGATGAAAACGGGAATGCCGTGCTTTCCGGTACGCGTATGAGCATTGCAGCATTCTGGTGTTCTGTAGGTTCAGTTATCTGTTATCTGTTGTGTTATTTTATGGTAACGGAGCGCGTAAAAGCAGAAACAACAAAGCAGAAATTCTCATTTATGGGACTGATTGGCAGTCTGATTCAGAATCGTGCGCTCATCGGAATTGTGGTAAGTGCATTGCTGTTACTGCTTTCCCAGTTGTCGTTATCCAATATGGGTGCATACATTTATCCGAATTATTTCGGTGATGTCAAAGGACTTTCGCTGGCTTCACTGATCGGAACGGCGGTCACGCTGGTGCTGTCTGCCTTTACGGTGCGGCTGGCAGAGCGGGTCGGGAAAAGGGAAATGTCGGCGGCCGGATCGCTTATCGGTGCGGCGGCATTGATAGCGGTATATTTTGTGCATACAAAAAATGTGTATGTTTGGCTTATTTTTTACGGCATTTCCTATATCGGACTGGCAATGTTTAATCTGGTGTGCTGGGCGATGATTACAGATGTCATTGACGATACACAGGTGCGTACCGGACAGCGCCCGGACGGAACAATTTATGCGGTGTACTCCTTTGCAAGAAAGTTGGGACAGGCGGCATCATCAGGGCTTGTCGGTGTTTTGCTGTCAGTGATTGGCTATAATACGGCAACGGCATATGACGAAAAGGTTGTAAACGGCATTTATACGATTACGTGTATTGTACCGGCAGCAGGATTTGTTTTACTTGCACTGTCCTTATGGTTTTTATATCCGCTTGGAAAGACTAAGGTGGAAGAGAATGCACGAATTTTAAAAGAACGAAGAGACAGAAGCGGAATGTAAGGGACTGGCAGTCCGTTGTTTTGGTATAAAAACAGGAACAATTGCTGATATTATTTACTTTTACACGGTAATGTGGTATAATCAAAATTATTTAAATAGTGTGACCGGATTAAAATTGAAAATTAAAATACGAAAGGTAGGAGAAGGTTATGGAAAGAGCACACAAGGCGAATCTGCTGGTGATTCTGGCATGTGTTTTAGCATTGTCAGTAACAACGATTATGTCTTATGGAATGTCGGCAAAGTCTATTAAGGGCTGTGGTGTGTTGGTAGCAACGCTGGTCATTGTAGCTATTGCGAATTTTTTGAAAATCAGCGATTTTGCCAAAGCATTGGTCATTGTTTTATGCCCGTCTTATGCAGTATTAATTTATTCAGGCTTGGTGAATGGTAATAGAATTGCATTTCTGGCAAATTTTATCACATTAAGTATGGCAGCGCGGTATTTTGATAAGAAAATTATCAAGTATTATGCGATTTCGTTTACGGCGACAAGTGTTGCCTGTCTGTTTATTAATGTTAAGATTATTGATGAGGCATTTGTTGGTGCAATTTCAAAAATTTGTTTATTTGCAGCAAGTGCAGTGCTTTTATATCTTGGGACAAAATTTGGGGAGAAAAAGACAAGGCAGGCAGAAGCGGCACTCTGCCAGGTGCAGGAAAATACAGCAGTTGCCAACCGGATTGCTTTTAATCTGAACAGGGAAATTGTTGAATGTGGCACACAGGTAGAAGAAGTGACTTCCCATGCACAGTCTGTTAAGACATCCGCAGAACAGATGGAGCAGGTTGTGGATGAATCCAGCCGTGCGATTCAGACAGTTAGTGAGAAACTCATACAGCCAAAGAACAGATTGATAAAAATTATGACTATGCACAGCAGCTGGAGCAGAGCTTTGCAGAAGTGACACAGGCAGTCAATGACGGTAATAAAGAAGCAAAGACAGTTCAGAAATCGATGCTTGAAATGTCTGAAACGGTCGGTCAGGCAAGTGATGCCACGGCAGGGTTGTTAGAACAGATGAATACGATTACAGGCATTTTAAATGATATTAATGCAATTGCCGGACAGACAAATCTCCTGTCCTTAAATGCTTCAATCGAAGCCGCAAGAGCCGGTGAACATGGAAAAGGATTTGCGGTGGTTGCAGACCAGATCCGTGTTCTTTCAGAAGACAGCCGGAAATCGGCAGACAGTATCAAAGAAATTATTCTGACACTGACAGAAACCGTCAATGGTGTGGTAGACAAGATTTCAGCAGGTGCTGATGCGGCAAAGAACAGTTCCGTACAGATTGAAGATTTAATCGGTAAACTCGATACTGTCAATAACTCCGCAGAATCTGCAACAGTGGTTGTCAAAGAAGAATACGATGTTATCGGCGAGGTCAAAAGACAGTTTGATGATATTCAGGAAGAACTGGATACCGTAGCTGCAACTTCTGAAGAAAATGCTTCAATGGTTGCGGAAATCGGCAATAATATTGTCAATCAGACGGATTATGTCATGAAGCTTTCCGGTTCAATTGACAGTTTAAAGGAGTCTTCTAAGAAGCTGGAAGAACATTTTAATGAATAAAAATACAGATTTAGTAAATTATCTGGCGCAAAAGTATAGACAGAATAAACAGTTCTGTATAGATGAAAGCCGCAGGGGCATATGCTTCTGCGGCTTTTGGTATTTCAGCTATCTTTATGCGGTCTTTAATCGCCATGTTGACAGAACCGCCGGTTGCGTGGAAGAATGAGCCGTGTGGCAGGGAGTCGATGACGGTTGCACCGCTGTGAATCATCGCACCTGCAAGAATACCCGATGTCAGAATCCGTAAAACGGAAGACATCATACCCTGTGCGCCGCTAATCATCGTATTAACAGTGCCGGTCAGTCCGCCACCGCCGATGAATCCGCCGATTAACGCACCGAGAATAAGACTATATGCAAGGTGGACTTTTTTAATAATTAAAATAATTGCAATCACGAGCCCAATCAAAGCTCCAATTTTTCTCTATAATGATGAAAATGTCCGTATTGTGCGGAATACCTGCTCTGCGGTGTCCGCCATATTCTGACGGGCGTTGGCAGGATTCATGGCATCTTCTAAAGAAACAACATTTCTTAAAACCGGGAAAAAGGCATCAATGCCCTCGCGGTTGCAGGCAGTGGCATCTTTTGTGACACAGCCTGAGAATGCAAGTACCGGTTTGTCAAACTGCTTGGCAATCTTTGCGACACCAATCGGGGCTTTTCCCATAACCGTCTGACCGTCTAACCGGCCTTCTCCGGTTACGACAATATCTGCATCTTTGATATAATCACTTAACCGGGTTTCTTCAAGAACAATCTTAATCCCGGATTCAAGCGTGCCGTTTAAAAAGGTCATAAAGGCAAAACCGAGACCGCCTGCGGCACCGCTTCCTGCCGCTTTCGGATTGGCGTGCGGGAAAATTTCCCGTGCCAGTGTGGCATAGTAAGCCAGCCATTTATCCATTTGCAGAATCATGGCCGGCGTAGCGCCTTTCTGCGGACCGAAAATAGCACTGCATCCCTGCTCGCCGCACAGAGTATTGGTTACATCACAGGCAATACGGAACGTACAGTCTTTTAATTCCGGCAGGACATTGTCGGTGGTAATTTTATCAAGGACTTCAAGCCCCATAGCGCCGAAAGGAACCGGATTGCCGTTTTTGTCAAGCAGTCCGAAACCGAGGGCCTGTAACATACCGGCACCGCCGTCATTGGTGGCACTGCCGCCGATACCCACAATAAAGTGGCGGCAGCCTTTTGTAATCGCATCGCGGATGACTTCGCCGACACCGTAGGTCGTTGTATAGAGCGGGTTGCGCTCCGTGTCGGGAACAAGTGTAATACCGGCAGCACCGGACATTTCAATAATGGCAGTCCTAGTGCTGTCAACAATGCCGTACTGGCAGGATACCGGCTTGCCGAGCGGTCCGGTGACGGTAACGGTTGTAAGCTGTCCGGCACAGCCGAGTGTCAGTGCTTCAACCGTTCCCTCGCCGCCGTCTGCGAGCGGACGGACTTCAATCTGCGCATCGGGATAGACGCGCCGGATACCTTCTGCGGCGCTGTTTCCCGCTTCAAAGGAAGATAAGCTTCCTTTAAAAGAATCAATTGCAATTACTGCTTTCATAAAATCAACCTCACAATCTTTCAACTTATTTATCATTTGGTTTGGAATCATCTGTTCATAGTGTTTTGTATCACGCGTGTTTTTGATGATGTTATTATAACATGGAAATTGTCAGTAGAGAAGCAGCACAGCAGATTGTCGATACGGTAAAAGATGTGTGCAGCCAGAATATTAATTTTATTGACGAAAAAGGCTTATCAGAGGATGCGCTGTGCCGGGTGGTCATTGTACGGCTGAATGTGCGTTACAACCCGAATAATTTGTTTATGATACAGTCGGCGATTACACAGGCATTGCGCAGCTGACCGGCTACAATCCGCGTAAATTTACCGATGCCGTCGTCTTATACAGTGCTGTGCGGCTGGAAGATATCCCGGAATCATAAAAACGATGGACAAGTAATTAAGAAAATTTCTCAAAAAGTTCTTGACTTCTAATGAACGTTAGCATATACTAACGAAAGTAGGAAAGAACTATCAAAAGTTATTTATGATACACAAGAAAGGAGCTGCAATGATGCCGTTATCAATGGTTAAAGCGGGGGAAACAAATATTATCAGAAAGATTGGCGGAAAGGAAGAAGTCCGCAAGTTTTTGGAAAATCTTGGATTTGTGACCGGTGGGGAAGTTACTGTAGTATCTGAGATAAATGGCAATATGATAGTCAATGTAAAAGATTCCAGAGTTGCAATCGGTAAGGACATGGCAAACAAAATTATGGTTTAGTCATGCTTATATAGAAAACATTTCATGAGGAAAGAAGGAACAGAGTTATGAAAACGCTGAAGGAAACAGCTTGCGGCCAGACGGTGAAGGTAAAAAGACTTCACGGTGAAGGCCCTGTAAAAAGACGAATTATGGATATGGGCATTACAAAAGGTGTCGATGTGTATGTACGCAAGGTTGCACCTTTAGGAGATCCTGTAGAAGTAACAGTAAGAGGATATGAGCTATCGTTAAGAAAAGCCGATGCGGAAATGATTGAAGTGGAAGCATAATTTTCTTGCGGGGTGATAGACAGAAATTTTTTTTACATAGGGGTTAGAAAACGCTAACAAAAATAAGTTATATGAAAGGAAGCATTGAAATGTCGATTAAAATTGCACTTGCAGGTAACCCAAACTGCGGTAAGACGACACTGTTTAATGCACTGACCGGTTCGAATCAGTTCGTAGGTAACTGGCCTGGTGTTACAGTAGAGAAAAAAGAAGGAAAACTAAAGGGACACAGCGATGTAACCATTATGGATTTACCGGGTATTTACTCTTTATCTCCATACACACTGGAAGAAGTTGTGGCAAGAAACTATCTGGTTGGGGAAAGACCGGATGCCATCTTAAATATCGTAGATGGTACGAATATTGAAAGAAACCTGTATCTTTCCACACAGTTAATGGAACTGGGAATCCCGGTTATCATGGCTGTCAACATGATTGATATTCTTGAAAAGAACGGGGATAAGATTCATTTAGATAAGCTTTCAGAAAAGCTTGGCTGCCCGGTTGTAGCAATTTCAGCGTTAAAGGGAACAGGCATTAAGGAAGCAGCAGACAAAGCTGTTGATTTAGCAAAGAAAGCAGCAACTGTAACAATTGCACATTCATTTGCAGACAGCGTAGAAGCAGCGATTTCAGCAGTGGAAGCAAAAATCGGAAGCGATGTGGCAGACGAACAGAAGCGTTTCTTTGCCATTAAGTTAATCGAAAAAGATGATAAGATTAAAGATATGATGAAGTCCGTACCGGATGTATCCGCAGAGGTACAGAAGTTAGAGGATGAATTTGATGATGATACAGAAAGTATCATTACTAATGAAAGATACCAGTACATTTCATCCATCATTCATGACTGCTGTACAAAGAGCAAGAAATCAGAAGGCGGCTCTGTATCCGATAAGATTGATAAGGTTGTAACAAACAGATGGGCAGCCCTTCCAATCTTTGCAGCGGTAATGTTCCTTGTTTACTATATTTCTGTAACAACAGTCGGTTCATGGGCTACAGACTGGGCAAATGACGGTGTGTTCGGCGATGGCTGGCATTTATTCGGAATCGGTACATCTGCTTACAACGATGCAGCTGATGAATATGCTCCATATGATGCTGAAATCAAGGGCTTCTTAGAAGCAGCAGAAGAAAAAGCACCGGATGTCACAAAAGAATTTACAGAAGTTTATGATGACGAAGATGCCGAAGAAGCAGATGTCGATGCAGCAATCAAGGCATTTACATCAAACAGTGCAATCAAATCTCTTACAACAGAGGTTAACATTGCAGGAGAAGACGAGGACGAAGAACTCGTAAATGTGAATGTAGCAACATTTGAAACAGCTTTGGAGCAGGAAGAACCGGACCCGGCTGACTATGGTGTATGGGTACCTGGTATTCCGGTATTAATCGGTAACGGACTGGATGCAATCGGCTGTGCTGACTGGCTTTCAGGATTAATCCTTGACGGTATTGTAGCCGGTGTCGGTGCGGTATTAGGTTTCGTACCACAGATGCTTGTATTATTTATTTTCCTTGCATTTCTGGAATCATGCGGCTATATGGCACGTGTTGCCTTTATCATGGATAGAATTTTCCGTAAGTTTGGTCTTTCAGGAAAGTCCTTCATTCCAATGTTAATCGGCAGCGGCTGCGGTGTTCCGGGTGTCATGGCTTCAAGAACTATTGAAAACGACAGAGACCGTAAGATGACCATTATGACAACAACATTTATTCCTTGCGGTGCAAAGCTTCCAATCATTGCTTTAATCGCAGGTGCGTTCTTTGACAATGCAGGCTGGGTAGCATGGAGCGCATACTTTGTAGGTATTGCCGCAATCATCTGCTCAGGTATCATCTTAAAGAAGACAAAGATGTTTGCAGGAGAACCGGCACCATTCGTTATGGAATTACCGGCATATCATATGCCGACTGTTGAAAATGTACTGCGCAGCATGTGGGAAAGAGGATGGTCATTCATCAAGAAGGCAGGTACAATTATTCTTCTTTCAACAATCGTGTTATGGTTCTTAATGAACTTTGGATGGGCAGACGGCTCATTCGGTATGCTTGAAGCTGAACAGCTTGACAGCAGTATCCTTGCAGCAATCGGTAGTGTTATTGCACCAATCTTTGCACCACTTGGATGGGGCAACTGGAAGATGGCAGTAGCAGCTATTACAGGTCTGATTGCAAAGGAAAATGTAGTAGCAACATTTGGTATCCTCTTTGGTTTTGCAGAAGTTGCAGAAGACGGTGCAGAAATCTGGGGACAGCTCGGTGCAAGTATCGTACCGATTGCCGCTTACGGTTTCTTAGTATTCAATCTTCTTTGTGCTCCTTGCTTCGCAGCGATGGGTGCGATTAAGAGAGAAATGAACAACACAAAGTGGTTCTGGTTTGCAATCGGATATCAGACAGTTCTTGCATATATTGTAGCATTCTGTATCTATCAGATTGGTTCTGTATTTACGGGAAATATCCACGTAGTTGGATTGATTATCGCACTTCTTTTTGTAGCCGGTTTTATTTATCTGTTAGTAAGACCTTACAAGGAAAGCGATACATTAAAAGTCGATATGAAAAAGAAAGCATTTGCAAAATAATGTATGAATAGGGAAAAGGGTCTGTATCAACAATCTGCTGATGCAGACCCTTTTTGTCAAATGGAAAAATTTGTATTTGTATCAGAAAGGATTGGTGTGTTATGGGAACAGTTATTGTTGGAATCATTGTACTTGCAATCGCAGGCGGTGCAGCATACAGCCTGCACCGTGACAAGAAAAACGGAAAATCGCAGTGCGGCGGGGATTGCAGCCGTTGTGGCGGACACTGCCATTAGAGATTTTGCGGAAAACCGCAGCAGAAATGAGGTATGAATGAGAAAATTAGTAAATGGAATCTGTATTTGTCTGGGATTTTTATCCTTTGCCATCGGCATTGTAGGCGCAGTACTCCCGGTACTGCCCACAACGCCGTTTTTAATTCTTTCGGCAGCGTTGTTTGCGAAAAGCTCTGAACGCTTTCACACATGGCTGCTGTCCACAAAGCTGTATCAGCGGTATATCGGGGATGCGGTACATAAAAAGCAGATGACAAAAAAAGCAAAGCGGAATCTGCTGGTAACACTGGGGATTATTTTTGCCATTGGTTTATACTTTTCGCCTCTGTTTGCAAAAATAATTATTTTGATTGTAGCGGCGGGACACTTTTACTACTTCCTGTTCCGGATTAAAACAGTAGACGGACAGGAAAGCATGGAGCTTGAAAATGAGTGCGAATAAAATAGATGTGGAAAAGAAACGGGCAGAAGAAAAAAAGCTTTTGTCCGTTATGATAGGAATATACTGTCGTGGTAATCACAGCGGCAATGATGGAAATAGAAAAGAATTGTGCGATTCCTGCAAAAAACTGGAGGAATATGCGCTTTTCAGGACAGAAAAATGCCCATTTATGGAAACAAAGACTTTTTGCAGTGCCTGTAAGGTTCACTGTTATGCAAAAGAACAGCGGGAACAGATTCGTGCAGTCATGCGTTATGCAGGACCGCGGATGATATTTTCTCACCCGGTACTTGCATTAAAGCACATACGGACGACCATAAAAGAAAAGAGGAAAAAGAAAAATGTTTCATAAACGGCTCATGCAGGAATTTCGTGATAACATGAAATACGTTGCGGGCATGGTTGCAACACAGTGGCTCATGCTGATTGCAAATGTATTTTTTATGTATACGCTTGCCGGGTTTATCAGCAGTGCGGCAGACGGCACGGCAAAGACAGCAGATTTGCAGAAGATTTTTATTGTGCTGGCATGTGTTATCGCAGTGCGTGCGGTAAGCACCTATGTCAACAGCAGACTTTCATTTGCGGCTTCCTGCAATGTAAAATCCAGAATCCGTAAAATGGTCTATGAAAAACTCATGCGTTTTTCGGGTTCATACAGAGAACACCTCTCCAGCGCGGAAGCGGTACAGATTAGTACGGAGGGAGTAGAACAGTTAGAGATTTATTTCGGGAAATATGTGCCGCAGTTTTTCTACAGTATGTTAGCGCCGCTGACACTTTTTGTCATTGTCGGCATGATGAACTGGACGGTTGCGGTGGTTTTATTAATCTGTGTACCGCTGATACCGGTATCCATTATTGCCGTGCAGAAATTTGCAAAGAAAATGCTGGCAAAATACTGGGGAACATACACAGAGCTTGGTGACTCCTTTTTGGAAAGCCTTCAGGGACTGACAACCTTAAAAATATACAGTGCCGATGAACGCTATGCGAAAAAAATGGATGAGGAAGCCGAAAAGTTCAGAAAAGTGACAATGCGTGTGCTGATTATGCAGTTAAATTCTATCAGCATCATGGATTTGGTGGCATACGGCGGTGCGGCACTCGGTATTGCACTCAGCCTTTTGAAATTAAAAAACGGTGCAGTTACACTGACGGAGTGTTTCTTTATCATTATGATTTCGGCAGAATTTTTCCTGCCGCTTCGTATGCTCGGTTCATTTTTCCATATTGCGATGAATGGCAATGCGGCGGCGGATAAGATTTTTAAACTACTCGATACCAAAGAACCGGAAGAAGGCAGTATTAAAGAAACACAAGGACAGACCATTTGTTTTGAAAATATCAGTTTTTCATATACACCGGAAAAACAGGTATTAAAAGAAGTCAGCTTTTCAACCAAAGAACGGGGGATAACGGCACTGGTCGGTACTTCCGGCTGTGGAAAAAGTACAATCACATCCCTGTTAATGAAGGAAAACAGACCGCAGTCCGGCGTGATTACCTTAGGCGGCGAAGTGTTGTCTGATTTTACGACAGAAGGGCTGATGAAAAAGATTACAAGAATCACGCATGACAGCTATATTTTTAAAGGCACGGTGCGCGAAAATCTGGCAATGGGCTGTGAAACCGCTTCTGAACCGGAAATGCGGGAAGCACTCGGACAGGTCGACCTGCTTGGCTTTGTTGAAGAAAACGGCGGACTGGATATGGAAATTCTGGAAAAGGGTGCGAATCTTTCCGGCGGACAGAAACAGCGTCTGGCACTGGCCCGCGCCTTACTGCATGACAGTCCGGTTTACATTTTTGATGAAGCCACTTCCAACGTCGATGTGGAAAGTGAAAATAAAATCATGGAAATTGTACAGGATCTGGCACGTGAAAAGTCTGTTATTCTGATTTCACACAGACTGGCAAATGTGACCGCAGCAGATAAAATTTTATATATGGAACAGGGAAAAATCGCAGAAAGCGGAACCCACGAACAACTTATGGCACAGAATAAAGCCTATGCGGCGCTGTTTAACAAACAGCAGGAATTAGAGCATTTCAGAGAGGAGGCGGTATAAATGAAATCAAGAAGCGGTATACAGGTAATGGCAGGACTGATTGGCATGATCCGTCCCCTGCTTTCTAAAATGTGCCTCGCAGTATTAATGGGCTGTGTGGGCAATCTGATGGCAACATTTATTACCGTCTTAGGTGCATACGGACTGACAACCTTGCTTGGACTAACCGGCGGATTAAAGCTTTCGGTGATATTTACACTCCTTGCGGTATTTTCGGTACTGCGCGGTATCCTGCGGTATGCGGAGCAGGCAAGCAACCACTACATTGCATTTAAACTGCTTGCAGAAATCCGTCATCAGGTATTTGCGGCACTGCGAAAGCTCGCACCGGCAAAGTTAGACGGCAGTGACAAGGGAAATCTGATTTCCATTATCACAACCGATATCGAGTTACTTGAAGTATTTTATGCGCATACAATTTCTCCTATTGCGATAGCAATTATTACATCGCTGTTTATGAGCATTTTTATCGGACGGTTTGATGTGCGGCTCGGACTTCTTGCTTTTGTATTTTATGTTATCGTGGGTGCGGGTATCCCGCTGGTAAACGGAAAACTCGGCAGTGCGCTGGGCGGACAGTACCGGAAGCAGTATGGCGGATTAAATACGGCGGTGCTTGACAATCTCTACGGCATGGAAGAAATTATCCAGTATCAGGCAAAGGAAAAACGTCTGAAAAATATTGAGGGCTACACCGATTCCCTTGAAAAGGTCAACAGCCGTTTAAAGAACAACGAAGCGGTACAGCGGATTGTAACCGATGCTGTAATTTTACTTGCTGGAGTAACTATGCTTGCAGTCAGCATGCAGCTGTACTGGGACGGAGCAGTGTCCTTTAATGCAGTGCTGATCTGTACGGTTGCAATGCTTAGTTCCTTTGGACCGGTATCGGCATTATCCGCACTTTCAAACAATCTGACACAGACACTTGCAAGTGGAAACCGTGTATTAAATCTTTTAGAGGAAGAACCGGTCGTGGAAGATGTGGCCGACGGTGCGGCTGCGGCAGACGGTGTGATTGCGGCAGAGCATCTCGACTTTACTTACAGCGAAACGGACGGCAGTACACGCCATGTCTTTTCGGATTTTTCGGCAGAATTTAAGCCGGACCGCATTTATGGAATTTTAGGAAAGAGCGGCTGCGGAAAGTCCACCCTGTTAAAGCTGATGATGCGTTTTTACGAAACGGACGGCGGTGCAATTACGTACGGCGGTAAAAATGTCAATGAAATCAATACGGAAGCACTGCGCAGACACATTTCCTATGTCACACAGGAAACGTTTTTATTTCAGGATACGATTGAAAATAATATCAAAGTGGCAAAGGCAGATGCGACAAGGGAGGAAGTGTGTGCGGCGGCGAAAAAGGCAGCGATTCACGAATTTATCGAATCTCTGCCAAACGGGTATGACACAAAGCTTTCAGAACTTGGCGATTCACTCTCCGGCGGGGAACGCCAGCGAATCGGCATTGCACGCGCGTTCTTACATGACTGTCCGGTCATCTTCTTAGACGAGCCAACCAGCAATATTGACAGTCTGAACGAAAGCATTATTTTAAAGAGTCTGTATACGGAAAAGCAGGGAAAGCAGATTCTTTTGGTGTCCCACAGAAAGTCAACCATGGCGATTGCCGATACGGTTATCGAAATGAATTGACAAAAGCGGAAAACTGTTATAGAATTTATCCTATCGGATTACTAGGATAAAGGAGAACAAACAGATGCTCACGCAATTTTCAAGAACAGAGCTTTTGCTTGGAAAAGAAGCAATGGAGCGGCTGGCACAGTCACGGGTTGCTGTGTTTGGTGTCGGAGGCGTAGGCGGTTATGTGGTCGAAGCACTTGTACGAAGTGGTGTCGGTGCATTTGATCTGATTGATGATGATAAAGTATGCCTGACGAATTTAAACAGACAGATTATAGCAACCAGAAAAACAGTCGGAAAATATAAGGCAGAAGTGATGGCAGAAAGAATCGCAGAGATTAATCCGCAGGCGGACGTAAGAATTCACAAGTGTTTTTTCCTGCCTGAAAATGCAGAGGAATTTCCGTTTGATGAATATGATTACATTGTCGATGCCGTGGATACGGTGACGGCAAAAATCGCGCTCGTAATGAAGGCACAGGAAATGCAAATTCCGATTATCAGCAGCATGGGTGCGGGCAACAAGTTAGACGGCAGCCAGTTTAAAGTGGCAGATATTTATAACACAAAGGTCTGTCCGCTGGCAAAAGTCATGCGCCGCGAGTTAAAAAAGCGTGGTGTAAAAAAGCTTAAAGTTGTCTATTCGGAGGAAAAACCGACAAGGCCAATTGAAGATATGTCCATCAGCTGCCGTACAAACTGTATCTGCCCGCCGGGGGCAAAACATAAATGTACAGAGCGCAGGGACATTCCGGGAAGTGTGGCATTTGTTCCGTCCGTTGCGGGACTGATTATTGCAGGCGAAGTTGTCAAAGACCTGTGTGCAGGCAGTGACAGGACAACATTTTCCGGAAAATGGGAACGAACCGGTTTTACATAAGACATGCGGCAAAAAAAGTGCAGGAGAAATGCAGGAAAGAGAGGTGGCACGATGAAGCAGATTTTATGTTTTGGAGATTCAAATACGTATGGACTGGTTCCGGCGACAACAGACCGCTACGGCTGGGGTGTGCGCTGGACAAGCATTATAAATGAAAAACTGGGATTGCAGGAATACCGTGTGATAGAGGAAGGACTTTGCGGCAGGACAACGGTATTTGACGACCCGTTCCGCGAAGGCAGGCGGGGAACACAGTTGTTTCCGACGCTGCTTGAAACCCATCGTCTGCTGGACTGCATTGTGATTATGCTCGGCACAAATGACTGCAAGACAGTTTACGGCGCATCTGCCGGTGTGATAGCAAAAGGTGTTGAAAAACTGATAGAGCAGGCACAGCGGTTTGCAAAAGATGCGCCCATTTTACTGATTTCACCGATTCATCTGGGAGAGGGTGTCTGGGAAAAAGGCTTTGATATGGAGTTTAATGAAAATTCTGTTGCCGTCTCAAAGGGACTGGCAGAGGAGTATCGTAAAGTCAGTGAAAAATACGGGCTGGCATTTTTAAATGCCGCGGATTATGCACAGCCGGGAGCCGCCGACAGAGAGCATCTGGACGAGGAAGGACATCAGCGGCTTGCAGAGGCGGTACTGCACGAAATAAAGAACATTATTGATAAAAAAAATCAATAAAAGTTATTAACAACTAACACAAATAAGAGTATACTAACCCGTAGAGGATTGAAAAAAATTATCAATAAGAGGGCTGGTATTTATGGAGAGTAATCAGAACAGTCTGGAACGCTATCAGCGGACACAGATGAGGAAAGAAAATATTATTGAAAAGCTGCGGGAGCGCGGCTGCCGGATTACAAAGCAACGGCAGATTCTGCTGGATGTTATTTTAAAAGAGGAATGTTCCTGTTGTAAGGAGATTTATTACAAAGCAGCCCGGCGCGACAGTAAAATCGGAATGGCAACCGTTTACCGCATGATGAATATGCTTGAGGAAATCGGTGCTGTCAGTCGGCGCGGAACGTACAAGGTGTCGGGACTTCCGGCGCAGGACGGGGTATGTCTGGTGGAATTAGAAGATAACAGCACCATTACCGTGTCGATGGCAACGTGGAATCAGATTGTCCAGTGCGGGCTGGAAGCATGCGGCTATACACAGGGACAGAAGGTAAAATGTGTAGTAGCCGGTCAGCCGGGTGACAGAGAGGAAGAAAAAAGATGGGAACAATTATAATTATTGCAGTACTGGTGGTACTTGTTTTATTTGCATTTCGCGGAAGCTTTGCACACTTTAAGGGCGAAGGCGGCTGCTGTGGCGGTGGCGGCAGTGAGCCAAAGCAGAAAAAGAAAAAGCTGGCTGGTGAAGTCATTGCTACCAAGATTATCAGTATTGAAGGCATGCACTGTGAAAACTGTAAAAATACCGTAGAAAAGTATATTAATCAGATTGATGGTGCATCGGCACAGGTGAATTTGAAAAAGAATATTGCGGTTGTGCAGTTGGACAGACCGGTTGAGGATACAGATTTAAGAACTGCCGTAGCAAGAGCCGGATTTACAGTTGCCGGCATTGAGCAGATGGAGGCTTGATGAATGAGATAATGATAAGATTTCTCAATAAGGCAAAAAGTAGTGGAAATTTTATCTTAACGGCATTAAAATAGCTGATAAACAAAAAACGGCAAAAACAGGAGGATTTTATTATGTTAAAGAACTTCAAGAAAATTGACACAAAGCACACAGGATTATTTGCAGCAGGCGTATTATTCGGTACTGCGGGAATTAAGATTTTAGCAAGTGAAGATGCAAGAAAACTGTATGCAAACTGCACAGCAGCCGTACTTCGTGCCAAGGAATGTGTCATGAAGACTGCTACAAACATTCAGGAACACGCAGAGGACATCTATGCAGAAGCACAGCAGATTAACGAAGACAGAGCCGCAAAGGAAGCTGTTATTGATGACGAATCAGATTTCGTAGAGGACACAGAAGAAGCAGCAGAAGCCGAGGATGCAGAATAATTTTTAGAAGGCAATAAAAATGCCTGCGGAATGGAGAAAAGTATGAAGTTTGTCATCAAACATGAAATCCGCGGCAGACTGCATGTTCATCTGATACAAAAACGCATGACGTTTGAGGAAGCAGATACGCTGCAATACTATCTGAGTACGAACAAGTATATTACATCTGTAAAAGTATATCAGCGGACGTGTGATGTTGCGGTAACATATGTAGGAGACTGCGCGGAAATTATTAAGGCATTCCAGCGGTTTGCGTACAGTAAAGTCGATGTGCCGGACGTTTTTATACAGAATTCCGGCAGGGAACTCAATCAGGAATACTGGGACAAGCTTGTCAACAAAGTGGTACTCCGCTGTGGAAGCAAGCTGTTTTTACCGTATCCGGTGCGGGCAGTGGCTGCCACGATAAAGTCTGTCCGTTATATATGGGAAGGCATCAAGTGTCTGGCACACGGTAAAATCGAAGTGCCGGTACTGGACGGAACGGCAATCGGCGTGTCTATATTCCGCGGTGATTTCGACACAGCGGGTTCTGTGATGTTCCTGCTTGGAATCGGTGAGATTCTGGAAGAATGGACACATAAAAAGTCAGTGGGCGACCTTGCAAGAAGCATGTCTTTAAATATCGGCAAAGTATGGCTTGTCAGTGACGGACAGGAAGTTTTAGTACCGGCTGAAAATATTCAGGCAGGGGATAAAGTGGTTGTCCATATGGGCAATGTCATTCCGTTTGACGGTATTGTAAGCAGTGGTGAAGCCATGGTCAATCAGGCATCTCTTACAGGGGAATCCCTGCCGGTACGCAAGGCAGAACAGGCATCTGTTTATGCGGGAACGGTTGTTGAGGAAGGCGGGTTGACGATTCAGGTAAAACAGGTCAATGGTTCAAGCAAGTTTGAAAAGATTGTAACGATGATTGAAGAATCCGAGAAGTTAAAATCTTCACTCGAAAGCAAGGCAGAACACCTTGCCGACAGACTTGTGCCTTATACACTCGGCGGAACGGCACTCACTTATCTGTTTACAAGAAATGTGACAAAGGCGTTATCCGTCTTAATGGTAGACTTTTCATGTGCGTTAAAGCTTGCTATGCCGATATCCGTATTGTCTGCAATCCGTGAGGCAAGTGTCTACGATATTACCGTTAAAGGCGGAAAATATCTGGAAGCAATGGCAGAAGCGGATACGATTGTCTTTGATAAGACCGGTACGCTTACCAAAGCACAGCCCACTGTTGTGGATGTAGTTTCCTTTAACGGAAAAACACCGGACGAGCTGCTCCGGATTGCGGCATGCCTTGAGGAGCATTTTCCGCATTCTATGGCAAAAGCAGTGGTTGATGCGGCACGTAAAAAGAATCTGGTACATGAAGAAATGCACTCTAAGGTGCAGTATATTGTCGCACACGGCATTTCTACAACCATTAATGATAAAAAGGCAGTGATTGGCAGCTATCACTTTGTTTTTGAAGATGAAAAGTGTATTATTCCGGCAGGAATGGAACAGCGCTTTGAAGAACTGCCGTCAGAATATTCACACCTCTATCTGGCGATTGAAGGTGTCTTAGAGGCTGTAATCTGCATTGAAGATCCGCTGCGCGAAGAAGCCGCAGCCGTTGTTAATTCTTTGAAATGTGCAGGCATTTCAAAGGTTGTTATGATGACCGGTGACAGCGAGCGTACCGCAAGTGCGATTGCAAAGCGTGTCGGTGTGGATGAATATTATTCAGAAGTTCTGCCGGAGGATAAGGCTTCCTTTATTGAAAAGGAAAAGAAGGCAGGACGGAAGGTTGTTATGATTGGTGACGGTATCAACGATTCACCGGCATTGTCAGCAGCAGATGTAGGGATTGCAATCAGTGACGGTGCAGAGCTTGCAAGGGAGATTGCCGATGTAACGGTAGGCGCGGATAATCTGTATGAAATCGTGACATTAAAGGCAATCAGTAACGGACTGATGAAACGGATTCATAAGAACTACAGAACGATAGTAGGCTTTAATTCGGGTCTGATAGTGCTGGGTGTTGCAGGTGTGCTTGCGCCGACAACATCAGCAATGTTACATAATACATCAACGCTTTTAATCAGCTTAAAGAGCATGGAAAATGTGCTTTCATAAGAAAAAAGCGGTATTCCACCAGCATTTGGAATACCGCTTTTTTTGCGGTGCGCCTGCCTTGGCGCACCATTTATGGTAGCTGCACGTTATTATTGATAATCACACACATCAATCATCGATTCTAACAGTTCTTTTTCTTCAGGAATATGTTTTGTCATACGGGCGGCAGCTACGATTGGAAGCCATGAATGGACGTAGCGGCGGTCGGTATGGGTCTTTTTGCAGAAATCAACAAGATATTTTTCCGCAAAGCTTTCATCTACCAGCTTTAACATTAAATATGTGTTGGCAACATCGGCACTGGCATTGCCCTGTGTGGCATGAACCCAGTCAACGGCAGTGATAGCGGTAATTTTTCCGGCATCGTCCGTTTCAACAAGGATATTGTCCGGGCAGTAGTCGCCGTGGCAGAGCTTGTTGTGCTTTGGCAGCGATTCCAGTCGGGTAGACAGCTCATATTTAATGTTGGAATCCAGTTCCAGTTCATTAATCTGGCGCACCAGCTTATCCTTTAACTTTAATAGCAGTGGGTTGGAGCGCTTATTAAAAGCAATCTGATAATCTACCATGGCATGCACGTAGCTGTCAATATTTTCAGGGTGTTCCTTGATTAATTGTGTCAGCGTTACCCCTTTTGCATATTCACTGGTGATAACCCACTGACCGTCTTCTACGGAAACGCTTAAAATCTTTGGAATATCCAGCCCAGTGTCTTCAACACGGGCTGTATTTAACGCTTCATACAAAACATCGGTTTTGCTGTAGTCCGGGGCAAAAACCTTGCGGACTGTATTGCCGTCTTTGTAAACGGCTTTGGTATCTTTTTTAGAAATGCAGTTGTTCATATTCATATCCTTTCTGCCATACCGGCAAATATCATAATGTCACAAATCACAAATCAGCAGCAGATTTATTTACCGTAGTAAGCTTTTAAATACATTTCCTTGATTTCACGCATGAGCGGATAACGAGGATTTGCGCCGGTACACTGGTCATCAAAGGCCTGTTCTACCATGTCATCTAATGTATCTAAGAAATATTTTTCATCTACGCCGTAATCTTTAATTGTCTTTTTAATACCGACCTTTGCTTTTAATTCTTCGATAGCGGTAAGGAAGTTTTCAAATTTTTCATCGTCATTCTTGCCCTGAATACCAAGGAAGTTTGCACATTCTAAGTAACGCTCCTTGCAGTGCGGATATGCATACTGTGAAAATGTACCCATTTTTGCCGGTACTTCTGCGGCATTAAAACGCATGACATCGGTAATTAAAATGGCATTGGCAATACCGTGCGGCAGGTGGTGGAAAGCACCCAGTTTATGTGCCATAGAGTGGCATACCCCTAAAAATGCATTGGCAAATGCCATACCAGCCATCGTAGATGCGGTTGCCATCTGTTCACGGGCTTTGGCATCATGCGGACCGTTTTCATAAGCCGCAGGCAGATAAGTGAAAATATTTTTCATTGCCTTTAAAGCAAGACCGTCTGTGTAGTCGGTTGCCATGATAGAAGCGTAAGCTTCCAGTGCATGTGTTAAGGCATCAATACCGGAAGCGGCAGTTAAGCCCTTCGGCTGATTCATCATCATGTCGGCATCAATAATTGCCATTTTAGGAAGCAGCTCATAGTCTGCAAGTGGATATTTGATACCGGAATCCTGGTCGGTAATAACGGCAAACGGTGTTACCTCGGAACCTGTACCGGAAGATGTCGGAACAGCGATAAAATAAGCCTTTTCGCCCATTTTCGGGAAGGTGTAAATACGTTTGCGGATATCCATAAAGCGCATTGCCATATCCATGAAATCAGCTTCCGGATGTTCATACATTACCCACATAATCTTACCGGCATCCATAGCGGAACCGCCGCCGATAGCGATAATGCAGTCCGGCTCAAACAGACGCATGGCTTTTGCACCCTCTTGTGCGCAGGCAAGTGTCGGATCCGGGGCTACATCGTAAAATGTGGTATGCACAATACCCATTTCATCGAGTTTATCTGTGACACATTTTGTATAGCCGTTTTTATATAAGAACTGGTCGGTTACGATAAAGACGCGTTTCTTTCCCATAACCGTTTTTAATTCATTTAAAGCAACAGGCAGACAGCCCTTCTTAAAATACACCTTTTCAGGGGCACGGAACCAAAGCATATTTTCTCTCCTTTCAGCAACGGTTTTTACGTTAATCAGATGCTTTACACCGACATTTTCAGAAACAGAGTTGCCGCCCCATGATCCGCAGCCCAGTGTGAGGGAAGGTGTCATTTTAAAGTTGTAAAGATCACCGATTCCGCCTTGGGAAGAAGGGGTGTTGATTAATACACGGCAGGTCTTCATCGCTTCTGAGAATACGGCAACCTTTTCGCTTTCCGTTGCGGTATTAATATAAAGAGAAGAAGTATGACCATAGCCGCCGTCTGCGATTAAGTGGCTTGCCTTATCAACTGCATCGTTAAAATCCTTTGCCTTGTACATAGCCAGTACAGGAGAGAGCTTTTCATGGGCAAATTCTTCTGAAATATCCACAGAAGTGACTTCGCCGATTAAAATCTTTGTGTCTTCTGGAACGGTGACACCGGCGAGTTTGGCAATCGTATAAGCACTCTGACCGACAATCTTGGCATTCAATGACCCGTTGATGATAATGGTCTTACGGACTTTGTCGATTTCATCTTTTGCAAGGAAATGACAGCCACGCTTTGTAAATTCCTCTTTGACCGGTTTGTAAACGGCGGTATCGACAATGACAGACTGCTCGGAAGCACAAATCATGCCGTTATCAAAAGTTTTTGAATGAATAATGGAGTTGACCGCAAGAATAATATCAGCCGAAGCATCAATGATTGCCGGGGTATTGCCTGCGCCAACACCGAGAGCCGGTTTGCCGGAAGAATAAGCGGCTTTTACCATGCCCGGACCGCCGGTTGCAAGGATAATGTCGGCTTCCTTCATCAGGGTATTGGTAAGCTCCAGAGAAGGAACATCCACCCAGCTGATAATGCCCTTTGGTGCGCCTGCGGCAACAGCAGCTTCCAGTACAACCTTAGCGGCAGCAATGGTGCTTTCCTTTGCACGAGGGTGTGGGCTGATAATAATTCCGTTACGTGTTTTTAAACAAATCAAAGTCTTAAAGATCGCTGTTGAGGTAGGATTTGTTGTTGGAATAACAGCGGCAACGACACCGATCGGTTCAGCAATGCGCTTGATTCCGTAAGCACTGTCCTCCTCAATAACGCCGCAGGTCTTTGTATCTTTGTATGCATTGTAAATGTATTCGGAAGCATAGTGGTTCTTGATGACTTTATCTTCCACAATGCCCATGCCGGTTTCGGCAACTGCCTGTTTTGCAAGAGGGATTCTTGCTTTGTTGGCAGCGAGTGCCGCAGCTGCAAAGATTTTATCGACCTGCTCCTGTGAATAGGTTGAAAAAATCCGCTGTGCTTCACGGACTTCTTCAATGCGCTTTTCCAGTGCTTCAACAGTATCAACAATCATAATATTCTTTTCTGACATTTGATGACCTCCAATTTTGTGTAGATTAAGATTGATAATTTATTAACAATGATAGTATACCGTACTTTATGAACTTTGTCAACAATTTAACAATATTGAAAGAAAAAAATTGCTGTGATAATATTATATATAAGACAATAAGGGGGTTTTTATGATGGATAATTATGGTTTTTACACAGGAAAAAGCTTTGATGCATATGAGTTTTTCGGGTGTCATACAGATGAAAATGGTGCGGTGTTCAGGGTGTTTGCACCGGCGGCAGTCCGGATTAGTGTTATCGGGGAGTTTAACGGCTGGCAGGATACACCGATGAATAAAATCGGTGATGGCAATTTCTGGGCGGTCTATATTGAAGGGGTCAAGCCGGGGCAGATGTACAAATATAAAATTTATAAGCCGGACGGCAGCTGTATGGACCACTGTGACCCATACGGATATGGTATGGAGTTGCGCCCTGCTTCGGCTTCGATTGTAAGAAATCTGTACAGCTATGAATTTCAGGACGATGCATGGATGAAGAAGCGCAGCAATGGGCTTGATTCTGCATTAAACATTTACGAAATCCATGTGGGTTCGTGGAAAAAACCGCAGAATGGGTGGTACCGGTATGATGAGCTTGCCACGCAGTTAGTTCCTTATTTAAAGGAGTACGGATACAATTATATCGAGCTGCTTCCGATTGGAGAACATCCGTGTGACGAGTCGTGGGGATACCAGTGCAGTGGCTTTTACAGTCCGACTTCACGGTATGGTACGCTGGACGATTATAAAAAAATGATTGATATCCTGCATCAGAATAATATTGGTGTGATCATGGATTTTGTGCCGGTACATTTTGCGCTGGATGCGTATGCACTGGCAAAGTTTGACGGAACGGCGCTGTATGAGTATCCGCATAAGGATGTTGGAAACAGTGAGTGGGGAAGCTGTAATTTTATGCACTCCCGTGGCGAGGTGCGCTCCTTTTTACAGTCCTGTGCGAATTACTGGCTGAAGGAATACCATGTAGACGGTCTGCGCATGGATGCCATCAGCAATATGATTTACTGGCAGGGCAATCCGGCGCGCGGTGTGAATAAGGATGCCGTTGCATTTTTACAGAACATGAATGAAGGACTGGTAAACAGACACAGCGGCATATTGCTGGCGGCGGAGGATTCCACGGTGTATCCGGGTGTGACAAAGCGCGTGGCGGAAGGCGGGCTTGGATTTACTTACAAGTGGGATATGGGTTTTATGCACGATACGCTTGAATACTTCCAGAAAGATACGGGGGAACGCTTAAACAATCGTAATAAGCTGACATTTTCCATGCATTATTTTAAAGATGAGCGGTATCTGCTGGCATTTTCGCATGATGAGGTCGTGCATGGCAAGGCGACAATTATTCAGAAAATGAACGGCGATTATGACAGAAAGTTTCCGCAGGCGCGTGCACTGTATGCGTATATGGCGGCTCATCCGGGCAAGAAACTCAATTTTATGGGCAATGAGATTGCACATTTCAGGGAATGGGACGAAAAACGCGAGCAGGACTGGAATCTTTTGGATTTTCCGAAGCACCGCGAATTTGCAGCGTATATGCAGGCATTGAATCACCTGTACCTTTCAGAGGAAGCGCTGTGGAACGATTACGGCGGTGACGGCTTTGAATGGGTCCATGCGGTATCCCAAAACTACCCGGATACAGAACATTCCTGTGTGTTTGCATGGAAGCGCAAGGCAGAAAACGGCAGACAGCTGTTGTGTGTATTCCAGTTTGCAGACCGCGCAGACGGCGTGACACTGCCGTTGGCAGAAGATGAAAAACCGGAACTGGTATTCGATACGGACTGGATGGAATTTGGTGGGGCAACACCAAAGCAGGATGAGGTTCTGACGGCTCAAAACGGCAGAGCGGTAACGAAAATGGCGGCATTTTCGGCAAAGTTTTTTGTGGTTGGGAAGCGTGATGAGGAAGAAACAGATAACATGGGAGCAGACACTACAGAAGCCGGTGAGCCGATAACCGCAGAACCAATAGAAAAATTGTCGGAAAATTCATCCGTAAAACTTGTAGACGGTGCATGGTTTGACCGTGCGGTGGTGTATCACATTTATCCGCTGGGATATTGCGGTGCACCGCAGTATAACGAGGGTGAAAAGACACAGGGAAGCCGCATTTTAAAGGTTCTGGATAGAATTGGGCATTTAAAGGCACTGGGGGTCAATACGATTTATTTCGGACCGGTATTTGAATCACTGTGGCACGGGTATGATACCTCGGATTATTACAGAACCGATTCGCGGCTAGGCAGTATGAAAGATTTTCAAAAAGTTTTCAGGGCATTAAAGGAAAATGGCTTTAAAATCGTGCTGGACGGTGTGTTTAACCATGTCGGCAGAGGTTTTGAACCGTTTCGGGACTTGCAGGAAAAAGGAGAAGCTTCCATATATAAAGACTGGTTCTGCAATGTGCATTTTGGCAGCAGTACACCGCTGGGTGATGCATTTTCCTATGATACATGGCAGGGCAACTGGGAGTTAGTCAAGCTGAACCTGAAAAATAAGGCAGTAGTAGACCACCTGCTCGGTGCAGTAAAAATGTGGGTGGAAACCTTTGATATCGACGGACTGCGTCTTGATGCGGCAGACTGCATTGATAAAGAATTTTTCAAGCAGTTAAAGGTGTATACACAGGGATTAAAGAAAGATTTCTGGCTGATGGGCGAGATTATCCATGGTGATTATAAGATGTGGGCGAATCCCGATATGATGCATTCCGTGACGAATTATGAGTGCTGGAAGGGCATTTATTCAAGCCACAATGATAAAAATTATTTTGAAATCGCCCATTCCTTAAGACGGCAGTTTGCAAAGGGCGGCATTTATGAAAATCTGCGTCTGTACAATTTTTTAGATAACCACGATGTCAACCGCATTGCAAGTCTGCTTAAAAATCCGGCGGATTTGGAAAATGCGTATACCATGCTGTTTTGTATGCCGGGCATCCCATCCGTATATTACGGCAGTGAATGGGGCATTGCCGGAGTGAAAACAAGCGGAAAAGAAGCAGACCTGCCGGTTCGTCCGCCGATTGAAGAAGCGGAAGCGGCCAAGCGGGATACCGGGCTGGAAAAGCATATTGCGGCACTTGCCAGACTCAGACAGACGACCAATGCACCGGTTTACGGTGAATATGCCGATATTCTGGTACGCAATGAACAGCTTGTGTTTGTCAGACAGTATAATAAGGAAGCGGTGATTGCGGCATTTAATATTGCGGATACAGCGGTGTCACTGGATTTTGAATGGCAGGGTGAAAAATATGCGGTTGAACTTGCACCGCATGACAGTCATGTGATTGTAAAAGAATAAGAGGGGGAATTATGGGGGCAGAAAAATGTCAGAAACGCGTCCTGGTTGTAGAGGATAATGAACTGAACCGGAAAATTGCCGCACAGGTGATTGAAGATGAGGGCATTTTAACGGAATGTGCCATCGACGGTCTGGAAGCGGTAAAAAAGGTCAGGGAAGCACCGGAGCATTATTTTGATTTGATTTTAATGGATGTCCAGATGCCGGGGTTAAACGGCTATCAGGCAGCAGAGCAGATAAGAGGTCTTGGAAGATGCGATACCAGTGCCGTACCGATTCTTGCCATGACGGCATACACATTTCCGGAAGACTTGAAGCGGGCAGAACAGTCGGGAATGAGCGGATATATTGCGAAGCCGCTGGATATGGACGTTTTATATGAAAAGCTGGAGCAGTGGCTTGTGAAAATGTAGTGATATTTAATTAAACGTATTGTCATCATGGTAAATGTGTGATATAGTATTTAAAACTAGATGAGTTGGTTCACACATGCAGGAGGACAGTAATGGGTTATAAGATTTTAATTGACAGCTGTGGAGAGATTCCGCAGTCACTGAGGAGTACAGGAGTTGTTGAAAATATTCCGCTGAGTATTATGGTGGAAGATGAAACAATTATAGATGATGAAACATTTGATCAGAAAAGTTTTCTGGAAAAGGTAGCAAAGAGCAAAAACTGCCCGAAGTCGGCATGTCCGTCACCGGAAGGCTATATGAAGGCATTTGAGTGTGAAGCGGACAGAATCTATGTCATTACGCTTTCATCAAAATTAAGTGGTTCTTACAACAGCGCAGTGCTTGGCAAAAATCTCTATGAAGAAGAATACAGCGACAAACAGATTGTTGTACTTGATTCTAAATCGGCATCAGTCGGTCAGACCCTGATTGCCATGAAGATTGTGGAAGCAGAGGAGGCCGGACTGTCCTTTGAAGAAGTTATTGCAAAGGCAGAGCAGTTCCGTGAAGAAGAACACACCTATTTTGTACTGGAATCACTTGAAACACTGCGTAAGAACGGCAGATTAAGTAATTTAAAGGCACTGGCGGCAGATGTACTTAATATTAAGCCTGTTATGGGGTCTGATCCCGACGGCAATATTGTTCAGCTGGATAAGGCAAGAGGCATGAAAAAGGCACTCGATAAAATGGTAACACAGATGTTTAAGAATGCCGGCAATACGGAGGAAAAGGTACTTGCAATTTCACACTGCAACTGTCCGGAGCGGGCAGAATGGGTGAAAGAACTGGCACTTTCCAAAGGCACATTTAAGGATTGTTTTATTGTGGATACCCGCGGTATCAGCAGTCTGTATGCCAATGACGGCGGCATTATTATGGTTGTATAATGAAAGTAAAACGAAAAAAGATATGGGCAGTATTTCTGCTTATAATTTTATGCGGCTTCTTTGTATCCGTGGCGGCAGAACCGTTTTGGTACAGGGAGAGCGTACAGGCGGACACAATGACCGCCGCACCACAACTGGCAGTGCAGACCGTGAGTTTAGAGCAGACGGCATTACAGATAAGGATAAATGCTACACTGCGGATATTTTTAGCTGCCGTGGCAGTGATTTTGGCGGCAGGCTGGCAGTCAGCCCGGTATTTTCCGAAACTGCGGCAGATACATACCGGGGACAGCCGGGAGATTATCTGCTACATTCATAAGACGGATGGAAAAAAGAAAAACGCTTCTATGTAAAAATCACAAAATCGTATTATAAAATACAGACATAGGAGTATATAATGAAATTTCATTTATCAAACCTGTTTAACGGACGAAAGGCACTGGCAGAGCAGGAAGAAGCATCCGGGGAAATGAATATTTTAAAGGCAGGACTGCTGGAAAAGCCGGAAAGTGCCATTGCGCAGGCAAGACTGGCGGCAAAGCTGATGTTTGATGAAACAAAAGATGCGTCAATACTGGCTGCAGGGCTTCTAAAGGACTACGAAGAAAATGCCTATATGCAGATTAAAAAAAGTGAAGAAAAAGTAGATTTATATGAAGACCAGATTTGTAATTATCTGCTTGAGATTTCAAAAAGGAAGCTGACGACCGCTGAGAGCCAGCGTGTATCGGTTCTGTTACATACGGTAAATGACCTTGAAACAATCAGTGACTGTACCTGCAGTATTGGTCTGGCGTACCGGAATATGTATGAGAAAAATGCGGAATTTTCGCAGGAAGCCGCGCAGCAGCTTGAACTGGCGCAGCAGGCAGTTCGGGAAATGCTTGAAAAGACCCGGGCGATGTTTGACGATATCCAGCAGATTCAGGAAGTCTATGCGTATCATCAGGTAGTCAGTGAGCTGTTAGACCGGCTTCGTGAAAAACACATTGAACGGCTGAAAAGCAGCCGGTGTATGGTGGAGAGCGGGCTGGTACTGACAGACCTTATCAACTATTACGAAAGAATTGCCGTGCGCTGTCAGCGGATTGCAGGGTATCTGATGCAGGAGGGCAATGAGGCACTGAAAATCCACGGACATGAATACTGGTTTCCTGCAAAGGATTACCGGGAGTTATATGAAGGCTGCAGAGAACGGTATCTGGCAGAGGAGTAACTGTTAAAGGGACGCAGGAGAAAAATCCTGCGTCTTTTTTAGTGCAGAAAGCTTCAATAAAGCAATTGACAGCATACCATAGGGAAAAGCAAATAAAAGTAAATTATTTTATAATTCGCTTGAAATGGAAGGGGAATATGATTTATGCGATATTGCTGATGCATAACTTGGCAACATATGCAGATGAAACTGTCTTAAATGAACAGGGAAAGATTGATTATCATGTATTTAAGCCGGTACTTTTTGAGTTTCCGACATACGAGTATTTCAAGACAGGTGAGAAAGCCGTGGATTGTGCAGTGAGGTAAAAAAGGTCATGGGTTCATGGCATTATGATGAAAGTGATATTGAACGGCTCAGCATGATTATGACACTGCATGATGTCGGTTTTACCAATGAAGAAATTCATAAGTATATGTCGTTGTGGACGCTTGGTGAACCGACCAAAGAACGGGACTGGACCTTGCCCAGCGCGAAATGATTACATTCTGTTTTCTGATGGCACAGGGCGGCTGTGAACCACAGCTTACGGCACACGCAAAAGGCAATATGAATATGGAAAATGACAAGGCATTTTTAATCCGTGTTGTTTCGCAGTGCCTGCCATACATTGGCTATTCATGCAGTTTAAATGCGATTGCCTGCATCAACAAAGCGGCAGAAAACGAATAATAAGAGTGAAAAATGCGGTAGAAGGCGGGGGAAAAAAAGTAAAACAGGAAAAATGTGAGAGAAAATTCAGGGGAGGAATCAAGGTGGAACTTCGCGTATTAAATTACTTTCTGATGGTGGCAAGAGAAGAAAATATTACACGGCAGCTTCCATTCTTCATGTGACACAGCCGACACTTTCAAGACAGCTCATACAGCTTGAAGAAGAACTTGGAGTGCGGCTTTTTGACAGAAGCAGCCACAATATTGTACTGACAGAAGATGGTATGTTACTGCGGCGGCGCGCGGAAGAAATTATCGGACTTGCGGAAAAGACGAAAAGAGGGCTGACACACGAGGAGGAGTGCATCGCAGGAGAAATTTCAATTGGCTGTGCCGAAACGAAAAATATGAGTTATCTGTCACAGAAAATTGTCCAGTTCCGGGAACAGTATCCGGGTGTAATATTTGACATTTATACTGCAAATGCTGATGATGTGAAGGAACGCATTGAAAACGGCATATTGGATATGGGATTAATGATAGAACCTGTGGAAATCAGCAAGTATCATTTTAAAAAGATGCCGTACCGTGAAAGATGGTGCATTTTGATGAGGAAAGACTGTCCGCTCGCAAAAAAAGAGAGGATTGAACCGAAAGATTTAACGCAGGTTCCGCTTCTGATTACAAGCCGCAAATCCGTAAAAAATGAATTGGAAAGCTGGTTTGGAAAAAAGAACAGCGCAACGCAGCAGCCGTCCGCAAATTTATTGAATATATTCAGTCTTCATTGTGAAGCCGTTTGCGGGTTTTGCGGTATTTGGCAGGGATTTTTTCAAGCGGCATGGTTTCGGGGGCATGGGTTGAACCGGCTTCTTTGGCTGTTTCATAATACCAGCACTTGTAATCAAGCGTATCAAGAGTTTCCTGAAGCTCTGCCATCTGTGCCTGCAGAATTTCACGCTGCTTATAAAATAATTCAAGGCGCTGTTCAATCGTTTCATCGCCCTGTAGGGCAAGATTGATGTACTCGCGGATATCTTTTAAAGACATACCGGCTTTTTTTAAACAGCTGATGATTTTTAACCAGCCGTAGTCGGATTCCTGAAACATACGGATACCGCCCGGGGAGCGTTCTACAAAGGGAAGGAGTCCTTCCTTGTCGTAGTAGCGCAGGGTTGAAGCCGGAACATCCAGCATTTTTGCCATTTCACCAACAGTATAAATCATAATAATCCTCATTTCTGAGCGACTTTGTCGTGAAGATGCGATGAGAAATTCGCGTAGGCGATTTCTCATCTGCAATCAGGGAGATTTGTTTTCGCTCAGAAACAAATCGCTGTGCAAAAAATCAGCACATCAGTGTGATTTTTCACACTAACCTCCATTCTGCAGGCATTTTAATGTTGTCTAAATAACTTAAAGATTACTTTAACTTTAAAGACAGTATATCGTGCAGAAAAGAAAACGTCAAGAAAGAAAAAGAGAGCGGTTATCTTTGTTACTAATGACATTATGATGAGCAATATTTGTGTTATAATTTTTTTATGATAAATTCTTTTTAAACATGCGAATAAATGTTATCCATAAGGGACAAAGTGCGGAAATTGTGATATGATAAGTATAGAAAATATTGTAATTTGGCAATAAGCCGGCTTAGAATTGGGGGTTCATATGATAAACAGACAGAAGCTGTCCGCGGCACTTGAGGAATATAAAAAAGATTTTGACAGTGAGTGGCAGGACGAAAAATACAAGTGGCAGGCGGTAAAATGTTTTCAGGATAACTGGGATATCGATGCAGGGGATTTTGCGGCAATGCTTGCAAAATCACTGGAAAAAACGGCGAATCTGCTGGCATCAATCAATAATTTCCCGAAAAAAATGATACTACAGTACGCAGGGGAAGAAGCGGAAACGGTCAGGGCGATGTTTCTGCGCCTTTATGATGAATCCAAGGAAGTGACAGGACGCATTTTGCGGTTCCAGTCCGATGCTCAGGAACTTTGTGAACGTTTATCGCCGGGATATGTGCACTATCAGCGTCCTATGGCAATTACGGCATATCTGTGGCTCAGATACCCGCAAAAATATGAAATGTATAAATACAGTGTCAGTAAGGCGGCGGCAGAATATCTTGAAAATCCGTATAAGCCGGTAAAAGGACATACCGAGGAAAACATCAAAGAAAATACTAAAATGATTGATGAGATTCAAAGGGCTGTAATACAGGATACGGAACTGACGGCGATGTATGAAGCGAAGCTTGATACAGAGTGCTGCCCGGACAAAAGTTACAGAATGATTGCCGCAGATGTTTTATACTATATAGCAGGCAGGCTTTCCAGAAAGGAAAAGCAGGCACAGGAAAAATGGATTGGTACAGATTATAATCCGGGGATATCAGCAGAAAAATGGGAAGAATTGTTTGAAAATGAGAAAATTTTTAATCAGACGAGCTGGGAAATTTTATACCGTTTTTTGGATTACGGCGGCATGGCAACGTGTAAGCAGCTTGCGGTTCAATACGGGGAAACAGCCAATTTTTATAACAGCGGGGCAACGGCACTGGCAAAAAGAGTGTCAGAGTATCTGAATCTGGATACAGAACAAAAGGAAAAAGACGGGACAAAGCGGTACTGGACAATCCTTTTTGTCGGAAGAAATGCGGAAAACAGCGAGGACGGTGTCTTTGTCTGGAAACTGCGTGATGAATTAAAGGCAGCACTTAGAAATGTGGATTTTTCAGACACGCAGTTATATGCGGAACGCTCCGATATGGATACAAACGGTACCAACTACTGGTGGCTCAATGCCAATCCGAAAATCTGGAGCTTTGCGGACATTGATGTGGGTGAAGAACAAAATTACACCATGTACAACGAGAACGGCAATAAGAGAAGAATTTTTCAAAATTTTCTGGCGGCAAAGGAGGGCGATGTTATTATCGGATATGAGTCGTATCCGGTCAAAAAAATCGTTGCACTGTGCAGGATTACAAAATGCAATGATGGCGAAAATCTGTATTTTGAAAAAACGCAAGAACTGACGGCACCGATTGATTATGCAGTATTGAAAGAAGCACCGCAGCTTGAAAAAATGGAATATTTTATGAATCCGCAGGGAAGCTTATTTAAGCTGACAAAGGGAGAATACCATTTTATTATGGATATAATCCGTGAGGAGAATCAGAAAAATCCGATTGCCGTCGGTGAAAAATTCACACCATATACCAAGGACGAATTTTTGTCAGAGGTTTATATGACATCGGAAAAATATGATGCTTTAAAAGGACTGCTGTATAACAAAAAGAATATTATTCTGCAGGGTGCACCGGGGGTCGGAAAAACATTTGCGGCGAAAAGACTGGCATATTCGGTCATGGGTGAAAAAGACGATTCAAGAGTGGAACTGATACAGTTTCATCAGAATTATTCCTATGAAGATTTTATTATGGGCTATAAGCCGTCAGGACAGGGGTATGAACTGCAGACAGGCATTTTTTATAAATTTTGTCAGAAGGCGGCAAATAATCCGGAAAAACCGTACTTTTTCATTATTGATGAAATTAACCGTGGCAATATGAGTAAGATTTTCGGGGAACTGCTCATGCTGATTGAAAAGGATTACAGAGGGAAAAAGCTGATACTGGCATACAGCGGCAAGCCGTTTTCTGTGCCGAAAAACATTTATATTATAGGTATGATGAATACGGCGGACCGCAGCCTGGCACTGATTGATTATGCACTCAGGAGAAGTTTCAGCTTTTTTGCGATGGAGCCGGGTTTTCAGACGGAGGGCTTTCAGGCATATATGAAAAAGCTTGACAACGACACTTTTACGGCATTGATTGAAAAGATACAGGAGTTAAACCGCGAGATTACAAAAGATGCGTCACTGGGGGCAGGCTTTTGTATCGGACACAGCTATTTCTGCGGACAGGAGGAGTGCAGTCAGGTATGGATGCAGTTGGTGGTGGAGTATGACATTTTACCAATGCTTGAAGAATACTGGTTTGATGAGCCGTCTAAAATTCAGAAATGGCAGAATGTGTTAAGAGGGGTATTCAATGACGAATGATAAGGGCATTTTAATCAAAAACATTTATTATATGCTGACTTATGCGTTCCAGACTCTTCGGCGGTCTGATTTTGATACGGTAGCGGCGGAGAAATTTGAAAATATCCACGACCTGTTTGCCGCAATTCTGGGAAAGGGAGTGGCATATCAGCTAAAGCAGGGATTATACAAAGAGTATATTTTGCAAACAGAGGAACGGACGGCACTCCGGGGAAAGTTAAAGCTACAGGAAACGATGAAAAACCGGATACGCCAGCGGCAGAAGCTGTTCTGTGAGTATGATGAACTCTCGGAAAATAACCTGCTTAATCAGATTTTAAAAACAACCATGCTCATACTGCTTCACCATGGAAATGTAAAGCCGCAGAGAAAGGCACTGTTGAAAAAGAATCTGCTGTTATTTGAAAATGTGGATACCATTTCTATAAAGCATGTCCGTTGGGAAAAACTGTGGTATCAGCGGAATAACCAGAATTACAGAATGTTAATAAATATCTGTTATCTGGTAGCAGACGGACTGCTCCTTTCAACGGAAAAAGGAGAGGTAAAGCTGGCGGAATTTTTGGATGAACAGGCGATGTACCGTTTGTATGAAAAATTCATTTTGGAATATTACCGGTACCATCACCCGGAATACCGGGCGAATCCTGATGTGATTCCGTGGAATGTTGATGACGGTGTGACAGCATATCTTCCAAATATGAATACGGATATTACATTAAAATCAGGGGAAAAGACCTTGATTATCGATGCAAAATATTATGCCCATACGATGCAGACGGTGTATGATATAGAAAAAATCCGCTCAGATCACCTGTATCAGATGTTTGCATATGTAAAAAATCTTGATAAAGAAAATACAGGGACGGCGGCGGGAATGATTTTATATGCAAAGACACAGGAGGAAATAATACCGGGGAGCCGGTACGTAATGGGCGGTAATATTATCTGGGTGCGCACACTGGATTTGAATCAGCCGTTTACACAGATTGCGGGACAGCTTGAAAAAATCGCAGAGGATTATTTTGGGGAAAATGTAATGGAACAGAATGCAGATTCCATAATAAGGAGGTAGAACAGATGCAGTATTTTAAGTTACAAATCGGATGTATGCTGATCGTGCTTTACGTGGCATTTATTTATATCCGTGAGAAGTATGAATATAAAGTAAAGCAGAAAGAGCCGGTATTTGAACTGCTTTTGATTACGGGAATCCTAAGCATTGTATTTGACGGGGCAACGGCATATACCGTAAATTATCTTGATAAAGTGCCTGGGCTTGTCAATGCTGTGCTTCATGCCTGCTTTTTGTGCGGACTGGATACACTGTCATTTGTAATATTTTTATATATGTACGATATAACAAGAGGAGTGCCAAAAAGCAGAAAAATAAAGACATTAATCATACTGCCGCTGGCAATATGCATTGCAGTAGTGATTCTGTTTATGCCACAGCTGGAGTACCGTTCCGGCAGAATTACCAATTATTCCATGGGAATTTCTGCGTATACCTGTTTTATTATGGTCGCTGTTTATATGCTGGGAACGGTCATTCTTCTGGTAAAAGGCTGGAGAAATATGGGACATCATAAGCTGATTACGCTGACGACCTGTATTGCGGCGGCAAATGTGGTGACGATTTATCAGATGATTTATCCTGAATCGCTCATATCCTGTCTGGTGCCGACATTTGTCATTATCGGTTCTTATCTGAATGTTGAAAATCCGCTGTTTACAAAGCTGCAGGCGCACAACCGTGAAATGGTCATGGGCTTTGCAACATTGGTGGAAAACAGGGATGGCAGTACAGGAGGGCATATCCGCAGAACAACGACATATGTAAAGCTTCTGGCAGAAGAACTGCAGAAAAGGGGAATGTATAAAGAACAGCTGACACAGGATTACATAGAAAATCTTACCATAGCCGCGCCAATGCACGATGTTGGAAAGATTGCCATACCGGATGCTATTTTACAAAAACCGGGCAGGCTCACAGATGAAGAATTTGCCATTATGAGAACGCATGCGGAAAAAGGCGGAGAAATCATAAAAGAAACGTTTGGACATATCGGTGACGGTGAATATGAAAAAATGGCATATGAGGTTGCAAGGTATCATCATGAAAAATGGAATGGAAAAGGGTATCCGCAGGGGCTGACCGGAGAGGATATTCCGTTATGTGCAAGGATTATGTCGGTAGCAGATGTATTTGATGCGGTTTCCGCCAAAAGATGTTACAGGGATGCGATGCCGTTAGAACAGTGCTTTGAGATTATTGAAAAGGGCAGCGGACAGGATTTTGACCCTGACATTGCGGAAGTATTTCTGGATATGAGAGAACGGATTGGGCAGGTAGTGGGGGCAATCTGATGGATTCACACATGGATAATAACTGTACTGCTTTTTTGGAGCTCTAATATTGACATGGATTGGCAGCCGGTTGTATGCTTATAAATATCAGAAAACAGACATGGATATTTGCAAAAAGAAATAAAAGGACAGGTTATACGATGAGCGGATTTGATAAAATGAATAAAAAACTGCTGGCTTCACAGGTAGAAGATGCATTAATGGACGATATTTTAAATAAGCCGGTTCCGATTGGGGAAAAAATCCCGAATGAATATGAACTGGCAGAAATGTACGGTGTAGGGAGAAGCACAATCCGTGAAACAGTAAAAAGTCTGGTATCCAAGGGCATTTTAGAGGTGCGGCAGGGTTCGGGAACGTATGTTATCGGAACAGATACACTGGAAAATGATCCACTGGGTTTTTCTAAATATGAAGATAAGTATAAGCTGGCACTGGAGCTGTTTGAAGTCCGCTTAATGCTGGAACCGGAGATCGCTGCGCTCGCCGCCCAGAAAGCGACAGAGCAGGATAAAGAAGAAATTGTGCGGCTGTGTGATGAGGTGGAGGATTTCTATCGTGCCGGAAAAAATCATACAAAAAAAGATCAGGCATTTCATGCGGCGATTGCAAAAGCAAGTGGTAACAGTGTGGTAGAGTCACTGATGCCGACAATTCACACGGCGATTATTACATTCGTCAATCTGACCTATCACAAGCTGATGGAAGAAACAATCCAGACACACAGGGCGGTTACGGAAGCAATTGTGCAGGGCGATTCAGTCGGTGCAAAATGTGCCATGATTATGCACCTGACCTATAACCGGCAGATGTTGGTGAAAATGATGCAGGAGCGCAAAGCAGGCAATAAAACAGACGATAATAAAGAATAATAAAAACAATAAATCGGTTGGTAAACAGCAGGGAAAACGAGAGGAAAAATTTGTAAAATACATCAGACAATTTATGCGGGCAATGTTAAAATATGGAATTATAAAATGAATAGTTGTGCAAAAAGCACAAAAATAAGACGGATTACAACGGTTAATCCGTCTTTTTTTAGTACAAAAAACGAAAATAAAATAAACACATCGGATGTATTGACATTTGTACAAATAAAATATAGAATAAAATCAACAAATACATCAGACGTCTTATGAATGTTATTCGTTGTTTTACACAACGCAATGCATTACAAATTAAAATGAAAGTTTCAAACAGGCGGAAAAGGTATGATGTTTTACGGAATACGGCTTCCGCGGAAATGGAGGGTATTATGGACCAAACAACAAGATTGATTCTTGCGGCGGTAGTGGGAATGATTTTACTGCTCGTTCTCATTATCAAATTTAAGATTCATGCAATGCTGTCAATTCTGATTGGCGCAATTACAATCGGTCTGATTGCAGGAATGCCGTTTTCACAGATTGTTACGGCAGTCAATGACGGTATCGGTAACACATTAAAGGGGATAGCCCTGTTAGTAGGTTTAGGAAGCATGTTCGGTGCAATTCTTGAAACGTCGGGCGGCGCACAGACACTTGCCGTTACAATGGTCAACAGGTTCGGTGATAAAAAAGCGGCATGGGCGCTGGGTATTACAGGACTGGTTATTGCAATGCCGGTATTCTTTGATGCAGGACTGATTATTCTGATTCCACTGGCATTTTCGCTGGCAAAAAGAACAAAACGTTCCACACTTTATTATGTTATTCCGTTATTGGCAGGACTTGCCGTAGGACATGCATTTATTCCACCGACACCGGGACCTGTACTGGTTGCAACGATGTTGGGCGTTGACCTTGGCTGGGTTATCCTTATTGGTATTGCCTGTGGTACGGTAGCAATGATTGTAGCCGGACCGGTATGGGGGTCTATCTGTGGAAAGAAATACATGGTTGAAGTACCGGAGCACATTCAGCAGCAGGAAGATATTGATGAATCAAAGCTTCCGAGCTTTGGACTGGTTGTAACCATTATTCTGATTCCGCTGGTACTGATTATTTTAGATTCTCTTGCAGGTGTAGTGGGATTTTTGACACCCGTGGCAGGCATTCTGGGATTTTTAGGCGAGCCGTTTGTGGCACTGCTGATTGCAACACTGGTTGCGATGTATTTCCTTGGAACAAGACACGGTTACACACTGGCAGAACTTGAAAAGATACTCACAAAATCTTTAGAGCCGACAGGTCTGATTCTTTTAGTAACAGCCTGCGGCGGTGTATTAAGATATATGCTTCAGTATTCAGGACTGGGCGATGTTATCGGAAATGCCGTTTCATCAGCCGCACTTCCGTTAGTTGTGGTAGCATTTATTGTTGCCGCACTCGTAAGAATCTGCGTAGGTTCTTCTACCGTAGCTATGACTATGGCAGCAGGTATTATTGCTGCAATGCCGGAAATTGCGACACTTTCACCGCTTTATCTTGCCTGCATTACAGCAGCAGTAGCCGGTGGCGCAACGGTCTGCTCACACTTTAACGATTCCGGTTTCTGGCTGGTACGTTCATTAGTCGGACTTGATGAAAAAACGACATTAAAGACATGGACCATTATGGAAACACTCGTTGGCGGAACAGGATTTTTAGTAGCACTGTTGATTTCATTCTTTGTATAATGTGTAAAAACTAGCGATGGCGGTTTGGCTTTAAGCGGAAAAACCGCCATGCACGACAGATTTGTGCCGCAGGCATTACAAATCTGTTTGTATCGCAGAATTGAATAAATTCAGTTTGCGATTTCTTTGACATTAAAATGCCTGCAGAAAAGAGGATTATTGTGAAAAATCACACTGAGGTGCTGATTTTTCACAGGGATATTTGTTTCTGAGCAAAAACAAATATCCCTGATTGCAGATGAGAAATCGCCTGCGCGAATTTCTCATCGCATCTTTACAACAAGTTGCTCAGAAAAGAGGATTATTATGGAATTAAAAAGTCAGGAAATGAGAAAACTTGCACCGGAGCTGGATCCGTTAAGAATCGGAACGGGCTGGAAGCGTGAAGATTTATCAAAACCACAGATATTTATAGAAAGTACATACGGTGATAGTCATCCGGGAAGCGGTCATTTAAACATTTTAGTGGAAGAAGTACGAAAAGGTGTTGCACAAGCCGGCGGATTCGGTGCAAGATATTATGTAACAGATATCTGTGACGGCGAAAGTCAGGGTACGGACGGCATTAATTTCAGTCTTGCAAGCCGTGAAATGATTGCCAACATGATTGAAATTCAGGGCAACGCAACCGTATCTGATGCCGGTGTCTATCTGGCAAGCTGTGACAAGGGTATGCCGGGCAACCTTATGGGACTTGCGCGTGTCAACATTCCATCCGTAGTTGTTCCGGGCGGTACGATGAATGCAGGACCGGAAATGCTGACTTTAGAGCAGCTCGGTATGTACAGCGCAAAATATCAGCGCGGTGAGATTGACGAAGAAAAATTAGACTGGGCAAAATGCAATGCTTGTCCAAGCTGCGGTGCATGTTCCTTTATCGGAACGGCTTCTACAATGCAGATTATGGCAGAAGCACTTGGGCTTGCCCTTCCGGGAAGCGCACTCATGCCTGCTACAAGTCCGGATTTACTGGCATATGCAAGAGAAGCCGGAAAACAGGCAGTCAAACTCGCTTACATGGAAAATATGAAACCGTCCGATATTGTAACGATGGAAAGCTTTGAAAATGCAATCCTTGTGCATGCTGCAATTTCAGGCAGTACAAACTGTCTGCTTCATATTCCGGCACTGGCACATGAATTTGGAATAGAAATTACAGGCGATACATTTGACAGACTGCACCGCGGCGCGCATTACCTGCTTGATGTCCGTCCGGCAGGAAGATGGCCTGCTGAAACATTTTACTATGCAGGCGGCGTTCCGGCGATTATGGAAGAAATCAAGGAACATCTGCATTTGGATGTTATGACAGTAACAGGAAAGACACTCGGCGAGAATCTGGAAGATTTAAAGAAAAACGGATTTTATGAGCGCTGTGAAAAGTGGCTTGCACAGTTTAACGAACGGTACAACACCAACATCACCCGCAAAGATATCATACGTCCGTACGATGAAGCAATCGGCACGGAGGGCAGTATTGCAGTCTTAAAAGGAAATCTTGCACCAGAGGGCGCAGTCATTAAGCATACAGCGTGTCCGAAGGAAATGTTTAAGGCAGTTTTAAGAGCCAGACCATTTGACAGCGAAGAAGAATGTCTGGACGCAGTGCTTCATCATAAGGTACAGAAAGGTGATGCAGTCTTTATCCGTTACGAAGGCCCGAAGGGAAGCGGTATGCCGGAAATGTTTTATACCTCCGAGGCAATCAGCAGTGATAAAGAACTTGGAAAGAGTATTGCGCTGATTACAGACGGACGTTTCTCAGGCGCCTCAACCGGTCCTGTTATCGGACACTGCAGTCCGGAAGCCGTAGACGGTGGTCCGATTGCCCTCGTTGAAGAAGGCGATTTGATTGAAATTGACGTAGAAGCAAGAAAGTTAAATATTATCGGTATCCACGGCGTGAAAATGACCGAAGAAGAAGTGCAGGAAGTATTAAAACAGCGCCGCCTTGCATGGAAACCGAAAGAACGCAAGTACAAGAAAGGTGTACTGAGGCTGTTTAGTGAACTGGCAGCCAGTCCGATGAAAGGGGCTTATCTGGAATACGATAAGTAAAATCCTATCTTTTCCTAATATAAATGATGCAATCCGCAAGGCTGGGTATCCGGTCTTGCGGATTTGCCGTTGTATTGCATGATATAGCGAATAGGTATTTGATATTTACGGCGGACATTGGTATCATAGAAATATTACAGGATAAAATGCAATAAAAGGATAGGTGATAAACGTATGAAACCGCAAAGACAGATAAATCAGGAATATTTAACAGGGGAACGCCCTTTATTTGGGGAATCGGGACTTCAAATTAACCATACTCTATTTGGGGAAGGCGAATCTCCGTTAAAGGAATGTCATCAGATTGAAATGGAAAACAGTATGTTTCAGTGGAAATATCCTTTATGGTACAGCAGTGATATTGAAGTCAAAGACAGTACATGGGCGGAAATGGCGCGCGCGGGCGTGTGGTATACCAACAACATTCATATCGAAAATGCGCTGATTGAAGCACCGAAGAATTTCCGCAGGTGTAACCAACTGAAGTTAGACAACGTATTTTTACCGAATGCCGCGGAAACGCTTTGGAATTGTAGTAACGTGACATTAAATCAGGTGTGCGCAAAGGGCGATTATTTTGCAATGAACTGCACCGATATGCAGATTGACAATTTTGAACTGGCGGGAAATTACTGCTTTGACGGTGCAAAAAATGTGGAAATCCACCATGCCAAAATGCTGTCTAAGGACGCTTTCTGGAACAGTGAAAATGTGACGGTGTACGACTCTTACATTTCCGGGGAATATCTGGGCTGGAATTCAAAGAATCTGACACTTGTCAACTGTACGATTGAGAGCCTTCAGGGAATGTGCTACGTTGAAAATCTGGTGCTGAAAAATTGCAGACTGTTACACACAACGCTTGCATTTGAATATTCCACGGTAAACGCAGAGATTACGGGAAAAGCGGACAGCATTTTAAATCCGAAGGGCGGTACAATCCGCGCAGATGCAATCGGAACACTGATTTTAGAGCCGGATAAGATAAAGCCGGAGGATACGCAGATTATTTGTGAAAATGTAATGGAAAGGCGGAAAAAATTTTAAATGGAAAATTTATTTGATAAACCGGTAAAACGCAGAGGAACGGGCAGTTTAAAGTGGGACGTTGCCGAAAATGAACTGCCGATGTGGGTTGCCGACATGGATTTTGAAACAGCGCCGCCGGTAAAAGAAGCTATTTTAAAGCGGGCGGAGCACGGCGTGTTTGGCTACACGGACATTACACCGGAGTGGTATAGTGCCTATCAGAGCTGGTGGAAAGACCGTCACGGATTTGAAATGGAAAAGGAGTGGCTTATTTTTACAACGGGTGTCGTTCCGGCAATTTCAAGTATTGTAAGAAAAATGACAACGGTTGCGGAAAATGTGGTGGTTATGACACCGGTTTACAACATTTTCTTTAATTCCATATTAAATAACGGCAGAAATGTGCTGGAAAGCCGTTTAAAATATGAAAACGGCGCATATCAGATTGACTTTGATGATTTAGAGGAAAAACTTGCAAATCCGCAGACGTCCCTGTTGCTGCTGTGTAATCCGCATAATCCTGTCGGAAAAATCTGGGACAGGGAGGAACTTAAAAGAATCGGGGAATTATGCTGGAAACATCATGTACTGGTGCTTTCTGACGAAATCCACTGCGATATTACAGAGCCGGGCAAGGACTATAGTCCGTTTGCTTCGGTATCTGAAACGTGTAAAAATAACAGTATTACATGTGTTGCGGCGACAAAAGCATTTAATATTGCGGGAATCCAGACGGCGGCAGTGATTGTGCCGGATAAAACGATTCGTCACCGTGTCAGCCGCGGATTAAATACCGATGAAGTGGCAGAGCCCAATGTATTTGCATTGACCGCACCGATAGCGGCATTTACAAAGGGCGGGGCATGGCTGGACGAACTGCGTGCATATTTATGGGAAAACAGAAAGACAGCGGAAGCATTTATAAAGGAAGAAATTCCGCAGATTTCAGTTATAGCGGCGGAGGCAACGTATCTGTTATGGATAGACTGCACACGCATTGCCAAAAAAGAAGACAACCTCTGCGCATTTATCCGCAGCCACAGCGGGCTGTATCTGTGTGACGGCGCGGAATACCGCAACGGCGACGGCTTTTTAAGAATGAATCTTGCCTGCCCGAAAACGCAGGTGGAAGACGGACTGCGCCGGTTGAAGGAGAGCGTGGAGGCGTATCAGAAGCGGTATGCAGGGTAAAAGGCCTGATTTGAAATAACGTGTTCATTCAATGCTTTACGGGCATGAATTGATATAAGGCAGAACTATTGGATATGAAAAGCGGTTCTTTATATAATAATGGAGATTATTATGGGACACGTTACAAATCAATACTATGAAATCATGCAAAAGACAGGATTGGCTTCAATTGTAGCATTAACAACAAAGAAAAATCCGTTTCCGCAGGAAAAGGTCAATTATCTGCTGATTACCGGGCAGATGAAATATGACAGCAGTGAATATGCCACTTTAAAAGAAAAAATCCAGATGGCAGGATATGCGGTGATTCTAGTTGCAGAAGCAGCGCAGATTCAGATTGCAAATCGTCTGCTCTGGGAGTGTAGAAATGTGACAGCGGACGCAAGAATACTGGAAGTTGGAATCGGCTCCGGAATGATTGCAATGCAGCTTGCGCCATGCTGTAAAACTTATTCAGGGCGTGATATTTCAAAAATAGTGCTGGATAAATTGGACGGAATGGCAAAAGAACGAAAAATGAATAATCTGCGGTTATATCCGTATGCAGCAGATGAGATTTATCATATACAGGAAAAATTTGATATTATTTTAATGAGTTCCGTGACAGAATATTTTAGCGGATATAATTATCTGCGGAAAGTTATAGAGCGTTGTATTGAGCAGATTGATGGAAAAGGGGTTATTTTATTTGCGGATATTTTTGATCTGGACAAAAAAGACAGTTACAGACAGTCCGTATATCAGTATGCAAAGGCACACCCGGGCGTGCGTTATAAAAGGGATTTTTCGCATGAATTATTTATTCCGCATGAATACTGGAAAGATATTGCCAACCAGTTTCCGCAGATTACAAAAACATTTATATCTGATAAAATCGGCAGATATAAAAATGAGATTAACCGGTTTCGTTATGATGTACTGTTTGAAGTCAATCATTCACGCCAATGGCAGGAAGAAGTGCCGCTGTACAAATATCAGTTCGGTATGTGTGACTTTTTAAATACAAATGAACGGGCGGTGTGATTTTTATAAATAGTTATCTGAACATGAAATGTGAAGAAAATAAGAAATTATCCTCATAAAATGTGATGAAAAACAGAAAGTACCCTCATAAAATGTGAAAGCGTATACATAGAGATAAAAATGTGGTATACTATGCGCAAGCTGCAAGCCGTGCCGGAAGAAAGTAAAACATTCTAGGACATTATACGGCGAAAGGTAGTATATTATAAGCAGGAGGGAACGGACTGTGTATTTAATCAAGAGAAGCCTTATAAATAAAGGGTTTTGAATGATTTAAGTCCTATTTTTTTATGAAGTTATGAATTTTGGATTGACATATTTTCATATGACAGTTAATATAATATTAAAGACAGGCAACTTGAGTGTCTGCCAAGCGGCAAAGTAAGGT
>ERZ773190.56-NODE-56-length-138010-cov-7.797050_pt1 | contig 138010 bp, 118 predicted proteins | sample MGYA00511111_ERZ773190 | MGnify/ENA primary metagenome ERZ773190 (study PRJEB29015, sample SAMEA2737777) | human gut metagenome | biome: human gut; feature: human-associated habitat; material: faeces | place: China | collected 2012 ... | reverse complement strand
CGCAAATGTGGGCTACTCGCCCACACCTCGCCAGCATTTTTGAAAAATTGCTGGATCAAAAAACTTTTATTTGCCTGCGGCTCATAATTAAAAACATTTTATTGCACGGATTCTATGAATTCGTGCAATTTTTTGTTTACGATGAAATTCGCTGCATCCAGACTGCCGTTTCACAGTTTCCAAAGCGATTATAGCGGTTCAACCCATATAGACATTCTGGGTCACGAGTAATCATGTTACCCTGTTCCCGACAGTTCAACGTCATTTGAATCCCCAATTCTCGCAGAACCGGATTGCTCTCCGAGCAGAGAAAGCCATAAGGATAGGCAAACACCACAGGCTCTATCTGTAACTCCTCCTGAAAACGGGTTTGCAGCAATCCCAAATCAGAAAGCAAGGTATCATGGTACTGCTCTTCCGGTTCATTCTCCTGAATCCGGCAACCGCAGCGGTCTGTATGACTGTGCATCTGATAGGTATGGCTGCCGAGTTCGACCCGTCCAGAATCCAACAGGGCTTGCAAATCCTCCCACGTCAGATAGGAATAGGAATCTTCATGCGGGGATTCCGGAGCAAGTTCATCTGTAAACTGCCCGACCACTGAAACAATTGCACACATGTCATACTGTTCGAGCAGGGGCAGGGCAAGGCTGTAATTGTTATAGAATCCATCATCAAAGGTCAACAGAATCGGCTGTTCCGGCAAATCTCCCGTGCCATTGACATGGCGAATCAATTCCGCAGCAGAAACGCTTGTGTATCCAGCATCTTTTAAATAGGATAAATCGGCTGCAAATGTTTCCGGTCGAATCCGATAATCGCTCTCTGTGCCAGGGGCAATGCTGTGATACATCAGAACGGGCAGAGAAACGGGCGTTTCTGCATGAACGGTTTGCGGACAGCCTTTTGTAAGCAAAAATGCAAGCAGAATCAAACAGCCGTCCAGAATCAAGAACCAGATGCCTTTGTGAGAACGATGCATACGCAGTGCCTCCTTAGCGGATATTCTGTTTATCTTTATGCAGCGATTGGCTGGAATATACGGGAAAAGCAGAGAAATGACGGAATCCGTTCCCGTCATATTTTTACAAGCTACTGCATAAAATAGTGCAAAATGGGTATCATCATGAGGTGATGGCATGAGAAGAAAACGCAGACACAGAAGAAAAAAACGGATTTGGGGTGTAGCAGTTTGCCTGTTGGGAATTCTTTGCAGTGTACCAGCTTGGCATGTTTCCGCCGACCCCCAGAAAGAACCAGAATCGCAGTCTGATGCAACAGATATTGCCTTGCAGAATGTCCGAAGTGAAGGATGTGTACCGCTGCCGGTCTGGAATCCTTTGCAGGAAAAAGCAGAACAAATCACCATGCAGGCAGCAGAAACCCAGTTGGCAGACAGCGGGCAAGTGGAACATCCGAGCGTAGATGCCAGCGTTGTCCCGTACCCGACCAGCTGGAACATTCAGGAAACGTGTGATGTGATTCGTACCACCTATGAAGATTATACGGGAGATGCCTTTTTTACATTGCCGAATGGGGGCATGGTAAAAAATAAGACCGACCATTCCAATGCAGAGTTGCTTGCAGAAAGCGAATTACCTCCAGCATTTCGGATTGCAGTCAACGACCAGCCACAGGTTTTAATTATGCATACGCATACGACCGAAACCTATGAACCGGAAGTGCGGGAACATTACGACCCGCAATTTAGCTATCGAACAACCGATTGCAGCAAGAATGTAGTGGCGGTTGGAGATGCGATTACCGCAGAGTTACAGGCTTCTGGAATTGGCGTGATACACAGCGATGCCGTGCACGATTATCCCTCTTATAATGGAGCGTATGACCGCAGTGCAGAAACGGTTCGGGGCATTTTAGCAGAGTATCCGAGCATTAAAGTGGTCTTGGACATCCATCGGGATGCAATTTGCAGCGATACGACTTTAAGTCAGCCAATTGTCACCATAGACGGAAAAGAAGCTGCTCAGATTATGATTATTTCGGGATGTGACGATGGAACGATGAATATGCCGAATTATCTGATGAACTTTCGGTTTGCCTGTCGCTTGCAATCGCAGATGGAGCAGCAGTATCCAAATTTTACCCGTCCGATTTTGTTTGACTATCGGCATTATAATCAGGATTTGACAACCGGCAGCTTGTTGATAGAGGTTGGCTCTCACGGAAACACAGTCGAACAAGCTGTGTATTCTGGGCATTTGATTGGGAAATCCTTGGCAGAGGTGCTGTTAGATTTGAAATAATCAACTCACAGGAATCAGAAAGGAGCAGGAAACTTGAAAAAGCGGACAAAAAAATGGCACCGTCTATTTCAGTACGGTGCACTCTACTTGTTATTGCAATTCTTTTTGCTAGCATATTTACAGGTTGCTTGCCAGTCAGAGAACGCCTTGCAGCGAGAGCCGAGCGTTCGGGTGGCGATTACCGAGCAGAACGCCGAAGCCTTGCAGGTATCGCTTTTGCAGAATACCTATACCATTCCCACACAAATACAGGAAACAACGCTACCTATTCCAGTTTTTGCACCGTAGGACAGCTGCTTGCTGTATCTGTTCTGGGAACTACTGCAATCAGGCAAAATTTGAATATGCTGGCAGGGAATCTTCCAACGGCTGAATCGACTTTGCATATGTATGATAAAAGCGGTTCAATTCGCCCCGATAGATGAGGTGGGCATTTGAAATATACCGCAAGTCGTCCGGCGTGTGCAGGGAAAGCGGTTTGTTCAGGCGGACACCGGACTGTGCAAGCAGGGTTGCCACGAACTGAGAACAGTGCAGCTTGTGTTTTCTCGACCAGCGAATCCGCAGGAAGGTTGTGCCGAGCCCCAGCACATTGTAAGAAAACATCGAGCGGTGATTTTTGAAGTATGCGAGGTTTTGTTCAAATTCCTGCTTTTTCTCTTTGGTCACGGGGATTGCATAGATTTCGCAGGGGATGACCAAAAATCGCCCTAACGTGCCCTCGCCGACAATTTCCTGATTGAATTCGGCGGGCAATGGAAAATGAATGTGGTTTCTGCAAAAGCTATACATTTCCTCCAGCGTCAAATCCAATGCCACCGAGGCATGGTTATAAGGCTTTCTGGTAAAAAATTGCAGTACTTTTGCAACGGATGTTCCGGTTTGCATCAGCAGAACGAAGATGTGATCCTGCATTTCTCTCACTCCTAAAAAATTGTTTACAAAATATCCGATATTATTATAGCACAATCCCTTGACAAATGCAAGAGGGTGTGCTATAATATAAAAGGTTCGTGAGATGAATGTAAAATATGCGCCTGTAGCTCAGCTGGATAGAGTGTCAGACTCCGACTCTGAAGGTCGTGCGTTCGAATCGCATCAGGCGTACCAAATACACATCTTGCGTCCCTCCCCATGAGGGATGTCAAAAAAAAATAGGGGTATAGCTCAGCAGGTAGAGCAGCGGTCTCCAAAACCGCGTGTCCCGAGTTCGATTCTTGGTGCCCCTGCCAAGGAAAAAGTCTTATCAGATTCTGATAAGACTTTTTTTTATTTCTCTTCAAAAAGAATCAACCGCCCTAATTGCAAAAATTGTATCGCAATCGGGCGGTTTCGTTTTTAGAAAGTTTACAAAATGGGAGCAGCTTAAAACCGAACTTCCACTGCCAAAAGTTTTCTCTGTCTGAACCTGCAAAAAATCATGAGTTTTCCGAATGGTTGCCCTCGCATCTTCCCTAAACAAAAACCAATCGGGGCAACCCATTCTATCAACGGATAACGGAAAACGCAAACGTAGAACAAAAAAATACAAAAGGGCAAGATTCAGACAGACGGAAGAACCGGCTTACTCTGGCAAGTCAACCTCCAGCAACACCGTATTATTGATATAGTCCAAGGCAGTTTGTGCCTTTGCAAGCGTTTCTGCAAGGACTTCATAATCTTTCTCGACGGTTTGGATATCATAATTGGCATACCGATAATCAATGATGGCAGAATTTCGACTATACAATGCATTTTCTCGCTGTTTGGGCAGCAGTTCTTTCATGCGGGACAGCTTTTCCAGCCGATTGGTCAGCTGCGGCAGATAGATCAACATCTGGTCAATGGTCATTTCAAATTCCGGAATGACTGTGGTTGTGTTGAATACATTTAACGTATGTTTCAGCTTGCGGATGTTGGCTTCAATGGCAGCCTGTTCCGCCTGCATGGCAGCATAGTCATATTCCGGTCGGACAGATTCGAGATCCTCCCCCAGAGAAGCAAGAAATGTTTTGGTATTTTCTTCTCGTCGTTGTAATGCTCTGAGCGATTCATTCCATTGCCGCAGTAGTTTTGCTGCTTGTGCCGATGTCATTTTCATGAAGATGCCTCCTTTATTTATTATAATGTATCGTTATACAGTTTCTCCCTTTTCAATTCGTTCTGCCAAGTCACTGAGATAGACCCAGCGATCCATTTTTTCTGCAAGCTGTTCTTCCAAGTCGTCTTTCTGGTTGGATAGCTCCTGTAATAAAACATAATCGGAAACCGCTGCTGCAATTTTCGTTTCAGTTTCCTGAATTTGTTCTTCCAAGTCTGCAATCACAGATTCAATCGTTTCGTATTCTCGTTGTTCTTTGTAGGAGAATTTCAGTTTCTTTTTTCCGACAAAAGTTTTTTCTTTCTTTTCGGTTGATTTTTTCTCAGACTCTGCCGGAGCAGTCGGCAGGGCATTTGCTGCATAGTCGCTGTAATTGCCGTTATAGCGGCGGATGCTGCCATTCCCCGGCAACTCCCAGATTTCCGAAGCCATCTTATCCAGGAAATAGCGGTCATGAGAAATGGCAATCACTGCACCGGAGAAACTTTTCAGATAGTCCTCCAAGATGGTCAGGGTGACAATATCCAAATCGTTGGTTGGTTCGTCCAGCAATAGAATATTCGGGGCAGCCATCAAAATTTTTAGCAGATAGAGCCGTTTCCGTTCTCCGCCGGATAATTTTTCAATGCGATTCCACTGCAATTCCGGCGTAAACAAAAACCGTTCCAACATGGTTGCAGCCGTAACCGTTCCCTCTGGTGTCTGAATGCGTTCGGCAGTTTCCCGAATGTAGTCAATGACTTTTTGCGTGGGATTCATCGTTTCGCATTCCTGTGCGAAATAGCCGATTTGTACGGTGTCGCCCCATGTAATTGTACCGCTATCCGGTTGCAGAATGCCGGCAAGCAGTTTCAGCAGCGTGGATTTTCCAGCACCATTTCGCCCAATGATACCGATTCGAGCCGCACGGGGCAGCTGATAGGAAAAGTCCTGCAAGAGCACATTCCCTTGAATGGATTTTGTGAGGTGTTCCAGTTCGATGGTTTTCTTTCCCAGTCGGGAAGAAACCGATTGCAGCTGTAAGGATTCTGTTTCCACGGGTTTTTCCCGATTTTCTAAGGCATAGAACCGCTCCATGCGGTCTTTGGACTTTGTCCCTCTTGCCCGAACGCCTCGCCGCATCCATTCCAGTTCCTGGCGGTAAAGGGTACGGTTTTTCCGTTCTCGTGCTTCCGCATCGGCTTCCCGCTGGGCTTTCTGCTCTAGGTATTCGGAATAATTTCCACGGGAAACGAATAACTTTCCACGGTCAACTTCCACGATTTGATTTGTGATGCGATTCAAAAAATAACGATCATGTGTTACCATGACAATCGCACCCCGATATTTTTTCAGCTGGTCTTCCAAGAATTGTACCGTTTCATAGTCGATGTGGTTGGTTGGTTCGTCTAAAAGCAAGACATCACTGGGCTGAATCCATGCCGCCGCAATGCCAGCTCTTCGCCGTTCTCCGCCGGAAAGTGTACTGATGTCGCTGTCCACGTTGGAGATGCCAAGCTGCTGCAAAATCGATTTGGCTTCAAATTCTTTTGCCGACTTCAAATCTGCTGGCAAATGTGCCATGACTTGTTCTAAGATGCTGCCATGTTCTGCAAAATCTGGAATTTGCGGCAGGTAAGAAATCCGGATGCCTTTGGTGCGGATGACCGTTCCGCTGTCCGGTTCTTCCACACCGGCAAGAATCCGCAGCAAGGTAGATTTTCCCGTCCCGTTGATGCCGACAATGCCGACTCGGTCGCCTTCGTTGAGAAAAAACGAAACGTCATTCAAGACGGTTCGTTCCAGATAAGTTTTTGAAAGATTTTGTGCAGATAATAAAATCATGCTGGATTCCCTTCTTTTGATGTAAGTGATGCAGGCTCTGCGAGTGGCAGATTCCGGACGCTCTTTCGATGAATCATCGTTCCGCTGACAACAATATGCCGGATGGGTATTGCAGGGTTTTTAATGCGAGCTAATAGCTGCCGCACGCCTTTTTTTGACATTAAATTTATATCAACTGCATATGTAGTGATTGGCGGATTTGACAATTCCGCAAAAATAAAATCATCAAATCCAACAACAGAAATATCATTTGGAATGGAAAAGCCAGCTTTTTGCAGGAGACTGATCAAGATATAAGCAGTCGAATCGCAGTTGCAGGCAAATGCAGTTGGCATTTTAGAGAGTTTTTCGAGAGAGATTGCAATTTTTCCCTCAGCATCTCGGTCAGGCAGCACTTGTTTTTCTGTCACGAGAATGCCAGCTTCCCGCATGGCACGGCAGTAGCCATAGTAGCGGTCTAAAATGCTGCTGGTTTCTTCGATAGAGCCGACAAAGGCAATTTCTCTGTGGCCAGCTTGCAGGAGATGTTTGGTCATGAGATACATACCATAATAGCCGTCTGAAATGACGGAATCCTGCTGCAATTCTGCTTGAAACGCATCTAAAACTAAGCATGGAACAGAAGCTTGTTCCAGCATCTTATAGTAGGAGAGTGAAAATTTTCCTATGACGATGCAGCCTTGAATCCGATTTTCTGCAATCAAACGGGGCATTGTACAGGTTTGTTCAGCGGATTCTGAAATGACTTCCAAAATGCCGATGTGATTGCCCTGTGAAAGATGAAACAGCACACGCTCATACATTGCCCAGTAAAAAGACTGTCCTTTTTCAATATAGCGGTAGGAGGTAATGATACCGATGGTATAGCAGGGCGTCTGTTCCTGCTTATTTTTTTGAAACTGATAGCCCATTTCTACCGCAAGTTTCTGTATTTTTTTCCGCAATTCTTCGCTGACGCCATCTTTTCCCGCCAGTGCTTTGGAAACGGTTACAGTACTGATTTGTAGTTGTTCTGCGATATCGGACATCCGAACGGCTTTTGCCAAGTAAGTCACATCCTTTTGGAATGCAAGCGGAGAAATTACCCCTGCATCCGCATCTTTTTAAATTTAATTTTAACTAAATTATATCAAACCTGTCCAATTTGTCAAGGGCAGCCGCCTGCAATTTTAGAAATTTTACAATTCCACAGGCGAATAGCGAGGAAATTAGTTGTGAAAATCAAAAAAATTAGCTAAAAAAGAATCGGCATTTGCAACGAATCACAAAAAATGTGGCTGATAATTGTTGAATATGTGCAAAACAGCCATGTGAAATTTGTTCAGAAAAGAGAAAAGCATGATTTTAGCTAAAAAATAGTTGACATTTACGGAAAAATAAGCTAAAATAAAAGCACAGATTAAGTAAACACGAAACACTAGTACAGAAAGGAATGGTTTCTCATGAAAAAATGGATCGCACTCGCAACAGGGTTATCGCTGGTACTCAGCGGATTTGCAGCAGCTGGCTTCCAGCCCAGCAAGGTACAGGCTGCCGACCGAACAGGCTTTGTACAGACCGACGGCACACAGTTTTTGTTAGATGGTTCTACCTTCTATTATGCCGGAACGAACAACTATTACCTGAACTTCAAGCCACAATATGAAGTCGATCAGGTTATGGAAGATGCCGCAGCAATGGGCTTGAAAGTCATTCGTACCTGGGGCAATCTGGATGCCGGTGTCAAGACCGACAAGGTGAACAAAGATGGATACACCGTTTTCACGGACAGCGTAGACGGTTCTGGGGAAAAGGAAGGCGTTTACTACCAGTACTTTGATGCTGACCTTGGAAGACCAGTGGTCAATGAGGGAAAAGACGGCTTGCAGAAGTTGGACTACGCCATCTATAAGGCAGAGCAGGAAGGTGTCCGGCTGCTGATTACGTTCACCAACAACTGGGAAGCATTCGGCGGGATGAGCCAGTATGTAAAGTGGGCACAGCTTGCCGGTGAAAACGTCACAGGGCACGATGATTTCTATACCAACGAAACCATCAAGGGTTGGTATAAGGATTACATTAAAACATTGCTGAATCATGAAAATGTGTATACCGGAGTCAAATATAAAGATGACCCGACCATCTTCTCCTGGGAACTGGCAAACGAACCACGTTGTGAATCGGATGCCGGATGTGAAAATCATGTTGTAGAAAATTGGGCATCTGAAATGAGTGACTATGTAAAGTCCATTGACTCCAATCATATGTTGGCAGTCGGCGATGAAGGATTTTACAACTACGGTTACAATGATTTTCCGGAGGGCGACCACAAGTATGTTTATCATGGCAGTTCCGGTATGGACTGGCTGAGCCTGACAAATTTGCCGAATATCGACTACGGAACGATTCATGTTTACTGCGATCAATGGGGCTTGACCAAGGAACAGGGAAACTTCTGGTTCAAGAAGCATGGCGAAGATGCAGCAGCAATGAATAAACCTGTTATCGTAGAAGAATTTGGATGGAAAGACAAGAGTGAACGAGCAGACGTTTACAATGAATGGTTTGACATCTTCGAGGGGAACACCTATGAGGGCGTTGAATATGCCGGAACGAATTACTGGATGCTGGCATCTCTGACCGGAGATGGGACACTGTATCAGGATTATGACGGCTATACCGTTTATTATAAAGGCGATGCACAGGGCAACCCGACACAGGATGCTTGCGATGCCATCATGGCACACGCACAGCGGATGGATGCCAAGAATACACAGAACAGCGTTTCCCCAAAGAAAGCAAATTTTGATATTGTAAAGCCGGCAGACATCCAGCTGCGGACAACGATGGAACTGGGCAGCGTTTCCGGTGTACAGTTTGGCGACAAGATGTTGACCGAGGGCACAGATTATACGGTGGAAGACAATGTGATTACGATTTCTGCAAAGGTTCTGGAAGGGCTGGAACTGGGCAACTATAAGATTACCATTTTGACCACCGATGGCAATCAGCCAACTGTTTTATTGAGCGTGATTGACTCCAACGCAGAAACGCAGAAAAAAAGTGTGATTGACAACTTTGAATCCTATGCAGATGATGCAGAATTGGCAGCTGCTTACCACCGGAACAGCAGCGGCGATTCCCTGACGGTTTCTCTGGATGCGGAACATGCCAAGAACGGCAACTATGCAATGAAGTACGAATATTCCGTTGCAGATGGCGGAGCAGGTTACTGCGGAACGACCAAGAAGCTGAACGGTGCAGATTGGACGGGCTTTGACGGCATTCACTTCTGGATTCTATCCGATGGCAGCAATCGGGATACCACTATTCAGTTCATTGATGGAGCAGGTGCTTACTGGGAGAGCATTCAGCATGTGACTGCGGAAACAGGCTGGCAGGAAGTCAAGATTCCGTTCTCCGATTTCCGTTTGCAGCAGTGGGGTACTGCCGCTGAAACACCGACATTGAATGGTGTTTCTGAATATTCCATTTATACCGGACAGAACGGCAATCCGGGTACTGGCGTTTGGTATTTCGATGACATCGGTTTGTATCAGGATGGTGCAACTGTTCCGGATGCAGAAGTTGTAGAAAGCAGTGCAACCTTCTCGAAGCAAGCTCCGGCAGATGTGATTTTCACCATCATTACCAATGGGCATGCAGTGACCGGCATTACAGAAGAGGGCGAAGCATTGCAGCAGGGCGTAGATTTTGCCATCAACGGCAGCCAGTTCCGGTTCAATCAATCCTATCTGGAAACCTTGTCCGAGGGCGTTCACACCTATCATGTGGGCTTTGCAACTTGTCCGGATTTGGTACTGACCATTACCATTACCGGAAGCACCGTTACCACGACGGAAACCACGACAGAGCCGAGTGAAACAACCACAACCACAACAACCACAGAAACCACAAGCACCGAAACAGAAGTTACAACTGGTTCTGAATCCGAAACAACCACAACAACAACTGATGCAGATACAGACACCAATTATGGCGATGTCAACTTGGATGGTAAGGTAGACTTGGTGGATGCAATCACCATGAACAAGTATCTTGCAGGACAGATTACACTGTCTGAACAGGCAACAAAGAATGCGGATGTCAATGCAGATGGTTCGCTTGGCGATGGTGACAGCACGACTCTGATGCAGTTTGTTCTGATGATGATTCCGAATCTGCCAGCATAAGCGTGAAAACGGAGGGGTATTTTTGATATGAAGGGTTTGCAGAAATTTGCAGCACTTTGCACCAGTGTGGTACTGGGTGTATGCGGAATGGGTTCTGTTTTGGCACAGCCGCTGACGGCCGATGCAGCAACAGAATCCACCGTTCCAGAGGGCTTTGTCTATGTCGATGGAACACATTTCATGTGTGATGGAGAACCGTTCTATTTTGCCGGCTGTAATTCCTATGATATGTTTACACTGGGTGATGGTTCGAGCAACGATTCGACCGAGGCAATTGAAACGAAGTTTATGAACAAGGAAGCCATTGATGCCAGAATGCAGCAGATGGAAGACAATGGGGTTCGGGTTTTGCGAACATGGGGCTTTTCTAATGAAACATGGCATGGTTTTGAACTCGCACCGGGCGAATACAATGAAGCAGAATTTATGCTGTTTGACTATATCATGTATTCTGCCCAGCAGCACAATATCCGTGTGATTATCACGCTGGAAAACTACTGGGAAGCCTATGGTGGAATTGACAAGAAGCTGAGTTGGGCAGGTGCTGGCAGCGGCGGCAACCACAAGAGCCGTGCGGCATACTTTACCAATGAAACTTGTAAGCAGTGGTATAAGGATTATGCAAAGCATTTTGCAGAACGTACCAACTATTTTACAGGCGTGCAGTATAAAGATGACCCGACCGTCTTTGCGTGGGATTTGATGAATGAGCCACGGTATCAGGATGCAGGCGAGGATAGCACAGGTTTGACACTGCGGGCTTGGGTCGATGAAATGGGTGCGTATATCAAGGAAGTTGACCCGAACCACATGGTTTATGCAGGGCTGGAAGGACACGGCATCCAGTATGGATTTGGCGGAGATGAAGGAAATCCATTCGTCTATATCCAGCAGTCCCCATATATTGACTTTTGTTCGGCTCATCCATATCCGGATGAACATTGGGCAAACATGACACCGGAAGACACCAAAAACACCATGGTGCAGTGGATTGAAGATGCCCATCAGGAAGTAGGAAAGCCGTTTGTAGTCACAGAATTTAATGTGCATAGTTCTTTGCCGGAGGCAGAATATGAAGACTATTGGAAAGCGGTTTTCGATACGATTGAAGAATACGATGCAGCAGGCGGTTTGTTCTGGGAATTCAATGACCGCAAGCTGAGTGAATTCACGGTCATGGATGGTGACCCGATTCTGACCTACTTTCAGCAGCATGCTGCTCGCATGGAAGACAAAACCCCGATGAACAGCCTTTACACAAAGAATACGGTTGTGGACAAGGATAACCCGATAGATGTTCTGCTTTCTTATGAGATGCAGAGCGGAACAGTGACTGGTTTGCAGCTGGATGATACCATCCTGACTGCTGGGACAGATTACGAACAAACAGAAGATACGATTACCGTTTCTGCTTCTGTCTTTTCTGATGTTGCAACGGGAGAACATACGATTCAGTTGCTGACCTCAGAGGGCAACCAGCCAAAAGTAAAAATTCGGGTTTACAGTGCTGCAGAAGAAGCACAGAAACGCAGCGTGATTGATGACTTTGAATCCTATGGAGAAGATACAGCCCTTGCAGCTGCTTATACAACAAATGTGAATGGTGATACTTTAAAGATTTCTTTGGATGCCGAACATACCAAGAACGGCAGCTATGCGATGAAATATGATTATTCTGTTGCAGACGGCGGAGCAGGTTACTGCGGAGCAACCAAAAAGCTGAGCAATGCAGATTGGACAGGCTTTGACGGGGTTCGCTTCTGGATTCTGTCAGATGGCAGCAATCGGGAAACCACGTTCCAATTTGTAGACGGAGCAGGTGCTTACTGGGAGAGCATTCAGAAAGTAACCGCAGAAACGGGCTGGCAGGAAGTCAAGATTCCGTTTTCCGATTTCCATGTGCAGCAGTGGGGCACTGCTGCAGAAACCCCAACTTTGCAGGGCGTTTCAGAGTTCTCGATTTATACCGGACAGAACGGCAATCCGGGTACCGGCGTTTGGTATTTTGATGATATTGGCTTGTATCGGGCAGGAAGTACCACAACCACAACGACTACTACGACTGGGACAACCACAACGACAACGACCACAACAACTACCGCAGAAACCACAACCGATGCAGATACAGACACCAACTATGGCGATGTCAATTTGGATGGCAAGGTAGACTTAGTGGATGTAATCATGATAAACAAGTATCTTGCAGGACAAATTACACTGTCTGAACAGGCAACAAAGAATGCAGATGTCAATGCAGATGGTTCGCTTGGCGATGGCGACAGTACAATTTTAATGCGGTTCATTTTGATGGTGATTCCAAATCTGCCATATGTAGAATAACATTTTTCAAGCCAACTCCTTAAATAGAATATAGACCAAAACTCCATCATGATGTATTTCGTGGTGGTTTTTTGGTTTAGAATCAAAAGCATAAAGATTCATTTTATCAATAAAATGTTCCGATTTTCTTAAAAAAGAAAAGAACTACTAGCTGAAACGATAAAAAACAAGAATTGCAAAGAAATTTATATAAATCTCTTGACAAGTTCCATAAATGTGCTATAATAATAATTACAGAAAGCGGGTGAGAATCATGAAGAAGCACACATACAGCATTGTACTGACGGACACAGTGGTGCAGGAAGTAGACCGGCTGGCAGCCCAAAAGGGCACGAATCGTTCCACGATGATGAATCAGATTTTGGCGGATTATTTTTCCTGCAAAACACCAGAAAAACAAATGGCTTCTGTTTTTTCGTTGATTGAACAGCAGATGCAAAATATTTTTCGGGTACAGCTGCAAGCCTCCGATGCGATGATTTCGCTGCACAGTGCTTTGCAGTATAAATACCGTCCAACCGTGCGGTATCGTGTGGAGCTGCTGCGAATCCCGACAGAAAATAGCATTGGCTGGCTGAAGATTTCCTGCCGGACGCAAAATCAAGCTTTGCTGCACAGCATGCAGCAGTTTTTCCGCTTCTGGATGCATTTGGAACTGCAAACTTACCCAGCGTATCGAACCGTTCCGGAGTTGTACGTTTTAACAGAGAATGGAATGGTACGGCGGTTGCTTCGGCAGAATCTAGAAACGGAAGAAGAAGTTGCCGATGCGATCAGTTCCTATATTCGTCAGTTTGACCGCCTGCTGAAACAATATTTTGCAGGCTTGCAGCAGCAAGTTCCGGCAGAAGCGTTGCAAGCGGCTCTGGAACAATCTTACCTGCAAATGCAGGCTGGATTGTCATAGAAACAACTTACAGCCACACAACCAACAGAAAGAAATTCGATTGGATGACCGATTGCAAAAAAATTGGTGTCCGTTTTGATACAAGGAGGAATGAATCATGAATGCACAGAAATTGACAGAAAAATCATTGGAAGCCATTCAAAGTGCAAATGATATGGCGATTTCTCACCAGAACCAAATGATTCAGCAGGTGCACTTGCTGTGTGCATTGCTGGAGCAGGAGAACGGCTTGATTCCGCAGCTGTTTGAAAAAGTCGGCGTTTCCAAGGAAACTGCCGTTCGGGATTTGGAACAGCAAATCAATCAGTTGCCGTCCGTAACGGGCAGTGGCAGAAAAGCAGACTCTGTTTACATCGCACAGGATGTGGACATGGTTCTGACGGATGCCGAAAAGCAGGCAGATAAAATGCGGGATGCCTATGTATCCGTGGAACATTTGATGCTGAGCTTGTTCGACCATGCAAATGCAGACTTGAAAAAGCTGTTCCAGAAGTGGAATTTGAAAAAGGCAGACTTCATGAAAGCCTTGATGGCAGTACGGGGCAATCAGCAGGTAACCGGACAGAATCCGGAAGAAACCTATGATGTCCTGAAAAAATACGGTCAAGACTTGGTACAGCTGGCTCGGAATAACAAGCTAGACCCAGTCATTGGCAGAGATAGTGAAATCCGAAACGTCATCCGAATCCTGTCCAGAAAGACCAAGAACAATCCGGTGCTGATTGGCGAACCGGGTGTTGGTAAAACAGCGATTGCCGAAGGGTTGGCACTGCGAATTGTACGGGGCGATGTTCCGGATAATCTGAAAGACAGAATCCTGTTCTCTTTGGATTTGGGTGCATTGGTTGCCGGTGCAAAATATCGTGGTGAATTTGAAGAGCGGTTGAAAGCCGTTTTGAACGAAATCAAGAAGAGTGAAGGCAAAATCATTCTGTTCATTGATGAATTGCATACGATTGTCGGAGCAGGCAAAACAGATGGTGCAATGGATGCTGGCAACCTCCTGAAGCCGATGCTGGCAAGAGGCGAACTGCATTGTATCGGTGCAACTACCTTGAACGAATATCGGCAGTATATTGAAAAAGATGCAGCACTGGAACGGCGATTCCAGCCAGTCATGGTCAATGAACCGACGGTGGAAGATACCATTTCGATTCTGCGTGGTCTGAAAGAACGGTATGAAGTGTTCCATGGCGTGAAGATTCAAGATCAGGCCTTGATTGCAGCCGCAACGCTCTCTGACCGGTATATCACCGACCGGTTCTTGCCGGATAAGGCAATTGACTTGATTGATGAAGCATGTGCTTTGATTCGGACAGAGATGAACTCGATGCCGACCGAAATGGATGAAATCCAGCGGAAAATCATGCAGCACGAAATCGAAGAAGCTGCCTTGAAAAAAGAAGACGACAAGCTTTCTCAGGCACATCTGCAAGAAGTGCAACAAGAACTGGCTCAAATGCGGGAACAGTTCCATGCGATGAAAGCAAAGTGGGAGAACGAAAAGGCAAACATCTCGAAAGTGCAGAAGCTGCGGGAAGAGTTGGAAAGCGTCAACGCTCAGATTGCAAAGGCAGAACGGGAATACGACTTGAACAAAGCTGCGGAACTGAAATACGGCAAGCTGCCGTCCCTGAAAAAGGAACTCGAAGCCGAAGAGGCAAAGGCGGAAGCTGCCAAGGAACAGAGTGACAATCTGTTAAGGGATAAGGTCACAGAAGAAGAAATTGCAAGAATCATCTGCCGTTGGACAGGGATTCCAGTTGCTCGACTGATGGAGGGCGAACGGGAAAAACTGTTGCACATGGAAGACATCCTGCACCGCCGTGTCATCGGTCAGGATGAAGCCGTTGAAAAAGTCAGCGATGCCATCTTACGTTCTCGTGCTGGCATTCAAGACCCGAATCGTCCGCTTGGTTCGTTCCTGTTCTTAGGGCCGACAGGTGTCGGCAAAACCGAACTCGCAAAGGCTCTGGCAGAAGCCCTGTTCGATGATGAAAACAATATTGTCCGGATTGATATGAGTGAATACATGGAGAAATTCAGCGTGAGCCGTCTGATTGGGGCTCCTCCTGGATACGTTGGCTATGAAGAAGGCGGTCAGCTGACCGAAGCTGTCAGAAGAAAACCGTACTCCGTGGTATTGCTGGACGAAATCGAAAAAGCACATCCGGATGTCTTTAACATCCTGCTGCAAGTGCTCGATGATGGTAGAATCACCGACTCGCAGGGCAGAACGGTGGACTTCAAGAATACGATTATTATCTTGACTTCCAACTTAGGTTCTCCGTATATTCTGGATGGCATCAACGCAGACGGCGAAATCTCCGAAGAGGCTCGCCAGAAGGTTGACCAGCTGTTGAAGCAGTCGTTCCGTCCGGAATTCCTGAATCGTCTGGATGAGATTGTATTCTATAAACCGTTGATGAAGACGGAAATCTATAAGATTGTAGACCTGATGCTGAACAGCTTGAGAAAGCGGCTGGAAGACAAACAGTTGTCGTTGACCGTAACGGATGCAGCCAAGGATTATATCATTGCCAACGGCTATGATGTCAACTATGGTGCTCGTCCGCTGAAGCGTTGGATTCAGCAAAAAGTCGAAACGTTGTTGGCTCGAAAAATCATCGCAGAAGACCTTGCACCGAATACCATGTTGACCGTAGATTATGACGGCAACAAATTGATTGTTCGGTAAAACGCTCATTTATGCGTATTTTTCCATAAAAAAAGAGGAAAAAAACGGCGAAACTTCTGTACATTTGTCATTTTTGCAAAGAGTTCTTGACAAATCCTTTGGAATCCGCTATAATGCGTATAGATAACGAATTATGGAGGAATTACAGTATGACAAAAACAGAATTGATTCAGGGTGTACAGGAAAGATTGAACTGCACAAAGAAAGATGCAGAACTGGCAGTAAACACCGTTTTTGAAGTGCTTACAGATGCACTGGTTCACGATGAAAAGGTTGCGATCTCAAAGTTCGGTTCTTTTGAAGTGCGTCAGCGGAACGAAAAGCTCTGCAAGAATCCGCAGACCCAGGAATTGATGGTGGTTCCGGCTTCCAAGGCTCCTGTTTTCAAGGCAAGCAAGACGCTGAAGGACGCTGTGAATCAGAAGTAATCAAACACAAAGGATTTTCCAAACAAGGAAGGGAGTAATTGCAAGATGCCAAAACAGACAACAACAGAAAAGGCTGCTGCAACACCGGCAAAGAAAACTGCTAGCCGGAAAAAGGTTGTATTTACCTTACAGTTTGCAGGCAAGGAACTGACCGTAGCAGAAATGGAAGCTCTGGCAGTTGCTGCATGGATGGAACAGACTGGCGGACTGAAGAAGGACGCAAAGGATATTCAGCTCTATGCAAAGCCGGAAGACAGCATGCTGTACTACGTCATCAACGGCGAATCTGGTTCAGTTGCCCTTTAATGGAATCAACAAACAACACAAAAGCCCGTCTGTGGTTTCTCACAGACGGGCTTTTTGTTTTTATCATGCTGTGTGTTACTGTTGAAACTTTGCAGCAATGGTGATTTTTTGCTTGATACCGAAAGCAATGTTTTGCATCGCCAGCAGCATCGAAACAGAACCATTTTGTTCCGCAACTTTGATGTTCTGGAAGTCCAACATGGTTTCTTCTGCTGCCAGTATCGCTTGCAATTGTGGACAGTTCGAGAAAGCAGCAGTTTGAATCTGCGTGACACTGGTAGGAATCACAAGCAGCCGTAATTGACTGCATCCAGCAAATGCATTTGCTCCAATTTGTGTGATACCGGACGTAATCACAACTTTCTGAATCGAGTCTTTGTAGTCGTTCCACGGAGCAGGGCTTGCATCGGAATCATCGGTCATTGCTCCCGTGCCAGAGATGGTAAGAACGCCGTCTTCAAACGTCCAAGTTGCATCTGTTCCGCAACTTCCGTTTATTGAATTGGAAAGGGTGTAAGTGGTCTGCGTTCCATCCTGAAAGGCAACTTGAAAGGTATTTGCCCCCTGATAGGTGATGGTTGCAGGGGCACGATTTTCTTTTTGCGAGTCGATGAGGACATCGGAATAAGAGCCATCCGGATTGACGGTAAATTCAGAAACCCGAAATGGTTCATCATAGTTGTAATTGAAATCGATGAGAATGATTTTGTTGTCAACAGCAAATACATTTGTAAAGGTGCTGGATAATTTGATGTAGTTGGTGCATTTCGTCCATGTTTTTCCAGCATCTTTTGTAGCATAGACAAAGTAAGCCGTTCCGCCTGCTTCTCCGCCTTGTTCCACAAATGCAACGCCGTTGTTTCCATCTTGCATGACGAGTTTTTTGTCGTTGTATAATGCCTGACAGCGCAAGCCGCCTGAATGCAGTTCACTGTCGAAAGAATGGTTGTCAATCGTTACCGTTTCGCCATCTCCGCATGAAATCGAAACCGTACCGGATGCACTTGCTCTTGCAGGCACGGAAAAACAGGATACAAACAGACACCAGCAAAGCAGAATGCCAAACCAACGCAACAGTTGTTTTTTCATAAGAAACACCTCCAAAGAAAAATTGCAGGAACAAATGATACTTCTGTTCCTGCAATCTGTTTCAAGATTCTGTTATTTCGCAGCGTTTTCCACTGCAAATGTCAAAACGCACATCAATCCTGTTCCAATGGCAACGGCTGCCGGCAACGCTCCGCCCTTTCCGAGCAGGAGACTTGCGATTCCGCCCAGTGTTCCGATGATGGCGAGAATCGCACACACCAAAACCGGAACGTGCAGGAACAGCAGAATGCCGCTCAGCAGCGAAATCACCAACGCCAGCAGACCGACCAACAGGGAACGGTCTTGCAGGGGATTCTTCTTTTCGTTCATATGCAGGATTCCCGATTAGGCACGCAGAGTTGCACCGTGTTCTTTCAATGCCTTCAGAACCCGTTTCATAGCTGCATCTGCCTGTTCATCGGTCAGCGTGCCTTCGTGAGAACGCATCCGGATGGAGAACGAAACGCTCTTCATACCAGCAGCAATCTGTTCGCCCTTGTAAACGTCAAACAGCGTAATCTGTTCGAGAATGTTGCCAACGGCGTTCTTCATGGCAGCCTGCAAATCGCCAACCGGAACTTTGTCTGCACAAACCAGACTCAGGTCACGGGTGATTGCCGGGAACTTTGGCAGCGGCTGATAGGTGATTTCTGTCTGTGCGAGCGGCTGCATTTCGTCAATCAGCAGCTTTGCAACATAGGTGCGAGTACCGATGTCATAATTTTTCTGAACGGTCGGGTGTACTTCGCCCAGATAACCAATCGGGGTTTCTCCGGCATAAATCACAGCACTTCTGCCCGGATGCAGAGCACAGGTTTCGCCGAATGGTGAATCTGTACCGCAAGCCTTGTAAGTGCAGTCATGCAGTCCAGCGGTTTCGAGAATGGTTTCAACCATGCCCTTGAGCGTGAAGAAGTCTGCATCATCGCCATACATACCGATGGTCAGGCGGTCTGGTTCTTCCGGCAGCTTGTCCGGAGCAGTCGGCAGATATTCTTTGCCGATTTCATACAGAGCCACTGCAGCGTTCCGGTTCTTGTAGTTCAGGGACAGGGTTTCCAGCATAGACGGGAGGGTTGTTGTCCGCATAACGCTGGTATCTTCGCCCAGCGGGTTGGAGATGACAACGGTTTTCCGCAGGCTGCTGTCTGCCGGCAGAGCGATTTTATCGAAATACTTCGGGGAGATGAAAGAATAAGTCAGAATGCCGTAGCAGCCGACTGCAACCGTTGCATTTTCCAATGTCCGGCGGAATTTCTGCTTCGGGGTCAGGCTGGCATTGGCAACGCCCTTGATAACGGTAGACGGAATGTTGTTGTAACCGTAAATCCGGGCAACTTCTTCGGCAAGGTCTGCCGGACGTTCCAAGTCAATCCGGAAGCTTGGAGAAATGCAGGTGTCGCCGTCCACTTCAATTTCCAGCATCTTCATGGTGTCGCACATTTCTTCTCTGGAAATATCTGTGCCGAGGAACTTGTTGATCCACTCTGGGTCAAACGGAATGCGGTTTCTCTGCTTTTCGTTATAATTGAGGTCAATGTGGGTGCGAACCGGTTCGCCAGCACCTAACAGTTCAACCAGTTCAAATGCCCGTTCGAGTGTCCGCAGGCAGCCCTCTGGGTCTAAGCCCTTTTCATAACGAGCGGATGCATCTGTCCGCATGCCGAGTTTCTTTGCAGTGCGGCGAACCTGTACCGGTTCAAAGTAAGCAGATTCAAATACAACGGTGTTGGTATCTTCCATAATACCGCTGTATTCGCCGCCCATAACGCCAGCAACCGCAATCGGCTTTTCAGTATCCGCAATGACGAGCATTTCCGGAGAGAGGTTTCTTGTGACACCGTCCAGTGTGGTGATGGTTTCACCCTCGGCAGCGTTCCGAACGACAATCTTTCCATCCTTGACATACCGCAGGTCAAATGCGTGCATCGGCTGACCGTATTCCAGCATGACATAGTTGGTGATGTCCACAAGGTTGTTGATTGGACGCACACCGCTTGCACGCAGCCGTTCCCGCATCCAGCGAGGAGATGGAGCAATCTTTACATTCTTGACGATACCAGCTGCATAGCGTGGGCACTTTTCCTTGTTTTGGATTTCCACCTGCAATGCGTCCTGAATGTTGCCGTCAATGCCTTGGAAGGTCGGCTTTTTCAGGTTCAGCGGAACGTGATAGGTTGCAGCAGCTTCTCTTGCCAGACCGGTAACAGACAGGCAGTCCGGACGGTTGGAAGTGATTTCAAATTCTACCGATGTATCATTCAGACCGATGGCTTCGTGAATATCCTGTCCAATCTGACAATCTTCCTGAATGAGGAAAATGCCGTCTGCAATGGCATACGGGAAATCATGAACCGTTAAGCCCAGTTCACCGAGGGAGCAGAGCATACCGTTGCTTTCTACGCCACGCAGCTTGCCCTTTTTGATTTTCACGCCGTTCGGCAGTTCTGCACCGCAGAGGGCAACTGGAACGATGTCGCCAGCCTTGACGTTTGGTGCACCGGTTACGATTTGAATCGGCTGTTCCTGTCCAACATCGACCTGACAAACAACCAGATGGTCAGAGTTTTCATGCGGAACAACCGAAAGCAGCTTTCCGACGACAACATTTTTGATTTCGCTGCCCTCTTCGGTGGCAACTTCTACCTTTGAACCGCTCATTGTCATGGCAGCACAGAAATCTTTCACAGTGGTGTCCAGTGTGACATAATCCGAGAGCCATTTCATGGATAAATTCATGCTTATAATCCTCCTTTACGCAAATGCCTTAGAACTGTTCCAAGAACCGATAATCATTCTCGAACAACAGACGCATATCTTGAATGTTATACCGCCGCATGACAATTCGTTCCAGACCCAGACCGAATGCAAAGCCGGAATAAACATTGCTGTCAATACCGCAGCCTTCCAGAACTTTCGGGTGTACCATACCAGCACCCAGCAATTCGATGTAACCCTCGCCCTTGCAGAGCCGGCAGCCCTTGCCATAGCAGTTGTAGCACATTACGTCTACTTCTGCACTCGGTTCGGTAAACGGGAAGTGGTGCGGACGCAGGCGGATTTTGCAGTCATCGCCATACAGCCGCTGCATCAGCAGTTCCAGTGTGCCTTTCAGGTCTGCCATGGTGATGCCCTTGTCAACAACCAAGCCTTCTACCTGATGGAACAGTGGGGAATGCGTTGCATCAATGGCATCCGAACGGAATACCCGTCCCGGAGAGATGACCCGAATCGGCGGCTTCTGCTGTTCCATAACGTGTACCTGAACAGAAGAAGTCTGTGTCCGGAGCAGGATGTTATCAGTAATATAGAACGTATCCTGTGTATCTCTTGCCGGATGGTCTGGTGGCAGATTCAGAGCTTCAAAGTTATAATAATCGTATTCCACTTCCGGACCATCTGCAACAGAAAAGCCCATGCCGAGGAAGATTTCCTTGATTTCGTTTTCCACGATGGTCAGCGGATGCAGACCGCCGATTTTCTTCTGCTTGCCCGGCAGTGTGATGTCCAGGGTTTCCGACTGGAGCTTCTGTTCCAGAGCAGCTTCTGCAATGGCAGCCTGCTGCTTTGTGATCGCAGATTCAATGTCCGAGCGAACGGCGTTTGCCAGCTGTCCCATAACCGGACGTTCTTCTGCGGAGAGTTTTCCCATTTGTTTCAGGATGGCGGTCAGTGCTCCTTTTTTTCCAAGGTACTGTACCCGAATCGCATCCAGCTGCTTTGCATCCGTACAGGTTTGCAGGGCAGCTTCTGCTTCCTGCCGAATGGCTTCCAATTGTTCTTTCATAAGTGACCTCCCATGTTTTTTCATTCCAGACGTCGTTTCTGCAAAACGGTGTCAATGGAGATGGCTTCGGAAAAACGGCAAACAAAAAAGACCCGTCCTGAAACAGGACAAGTCTTGCAACTTGCTTATGAACCACCCATTTCCAAAGAGCCAGCACTCTCTTGCCCTTTACGCAGGCAATACGTCTGCACCTACCATACTGCCGCAAAGCGGCAGACTTCCGCACAGCCGCTCAGAAGGGAACTTCCGCACTGGATCGGTTGCAGCATTCTTTCAGCCGGGGAATGCCTCTCTGTTGCAGGAATCACAGCCGTACTTTCTTCGTCACAGCGTTCTGCATTCTATTATACACAGTTTTCAAAAAAAATCAAGTCTTTTCTTGAAATTTTACAATTTGTATGATAGAATAAACTTACAGCTTGCCGACAAGCGAAGAATCTTACAGAAAAGAGGCAGATTATTTCATGGATCATTTTGCAGAGTATTTGGTACAAAAGCGGCCGACTTCCCAAGACCGCTTGAAACAGGGATTGATTGTTGCAGCAGCCGTTGTGTTGTCTGTTCTCATTGGGGCAATTTCCGTTTTGACAGGCTGGCTGTTCCTGCTGGTGCTGGTAATTGGAGCAATCTACGGGGCATATTACTTGCTGACCGGATGTTATACGGAATATGAGTACACCGTGACCAATGGCGAATTGGATGTCGATAAAATCGCCGGAAAGCGGAAGCGTTCGCACTTACTGACTGTTCCGGTTTCCAAGTTTACAGGGTTCGGCATTTATACCGACCAGACCGATGACCCCTCGGATGCAACTTTATTTCTCTGTTCGGACAACACGGGAGAAAATGCATATTATGCCGATTTCACCACAGAGGAATACGGAACGGCTCGGCTGATTTTTACGCCGAATGAAGAGATGGTACAGACCATCGTTCTATTCCTTCCGGCAGCCCTGAAACGGCAGTTCCGGCAGGGCTAATGGGGAAGTGGTTATTGCTCCTTTGGCTGGGGCTGGCGAGTCTGCTGCTGTTCGGGATGATGGGAGCAGACAAGAAAAAAGCCAAACGGGGGCAGTGGCGAATCCCAGAAAAGACGTTGTTTTTGGTGGCAATTTGCGGCGGTGCAGTCGGCGGCACGCTGGGGATGTATCAGTTTCACCATAAGACGAAACATCGTTCGTTTCAGATTGGATTTCCATTTCTCGCCGTTTTGCAGCTGTTGCTGCTGGGGTATCTTTGGATGAATTAGCCAAAAAATCAAGATGTTCCGTGCATTCTGTACAATTCTTGGGGAACGGGGTTGTATAGAATGCACTATTTTTATGACAGAATGAGAAAAACATCTGTACAAGTGTCGGGAAATGTGCTATAATGAACGATGGTAAAAAATGTCCCGAGTCCTTAAAGGAGGAATTATGAAATTACAATGGTGGAAACGCAGCTGTAGCGTTTTACTGGCAGCAGCGATGGGCTATTTTTCCATTGGGATGCCGGTTCAGGCAGAAGAAGCACCCATTCTGGAAGAACAGCCGGAACAACTAGAACCAGAAGCAACCGAAGCAATTGAAATAGAAGCAGATGCTGTAGAAGATCCGAATGTAGATGTGACAGAAGGCTCTCTTCTACAAGCGGCAATCGATGCCGGATACATGGAGAACGGAAAATTTGTATTGACTTTTTATGCGAAGAAAGCAAGCGGAACGCCGATTGAATTGACGGATGCGGAAATCAATTATTATGATGTAGACGGAAATGGAAGCGTGGATGTCAATGATGCCGTTTGCTTTTTGACGATGTATGCACGGAAAGCAGTTGGACTAGATCCCGTACCGCCGGAGGGCTGGCCGCTGACACCGCCGAATCCAAATGAATCCGAGGCAACGGAAACAACAACCACAACAACGACCACGACCACGACAGAAGAAACGACAACCACCACAACAACGACCACAATCCCCATTACCACGACAATGACAACCACCACAACCGTACCAACTACCACAACTACCACGACGCTCACAACAACATTACCGACCACAACCAGCACTACAACAACGACTGCAAAGGCGACAACCACGCAGAAAACAACAACAAAGGCAAGTACAACCACTACAAAAGTAACTACGCAGAAAATAACCACCATGGCAGGCACAACGACTGCAACCGGAAAGACAACCACACAGAGCGGAACGACCACTGTAACTGGAAAGACAACGGCACAGAGCGGAACAACCACCGCAACCGGAAAGACGACGGCACAGAGCGGAACAACCACTGCAACCGGAAAGACAACGGCACAGAGCGGAACAACCACTGCAACCGGAAAGACGACGGCACAGAGCGGCACAACCACCGCAACTGGAAAGACAACCGCAACCGGAAAGACAACGACAAAAACGAACACAACCACTGCCACCACAAAGGCAACTACGACCACTGCAAAGACGACCGCAAAGCCAGCTGCAACCACAACCGTGATTACATATGCAACCAAGCCGGGAATCGGAGCAGGTGCAATTTTTGAGGGCGTAGACGTTTCTGTTTATCAGGGAAACATTGACTGGAATAAAGCAAAGGCAGATGGCATTGAATTTGCAATCATGCGTGCTGGATATGGAAAATATGTCAGCCAGAAGGACAAGTATTTCGACCAGAATATGAAAAATGCAAAGGCTGCGGGCTTGCCGTGCGGGGTATATTGGTTTAGCTATGCATTAACACCAGAAGATGCCATCAAAGAAGCAGATGCCTGCTATGAGGTTATCAAGAATTACAAGCTCGAATATCCAGTATCATTTGATATGGAAACAGAAAGCCAGATGAAGTTGCCGAAAGAAACTGTTGCACAGATTATCGAAGCGTTCTGCGGCAGAATGGAATCCTATGGATATTATACCACGCTGTATACTTATGCAAGTTTCTTGAATTATAAGGTGGATGACCGTATTTTCGACAAGTATGATATTTGGGTTGCCCATTACAACACCAGCAAGCCGGCATTCAACCGGAATTACGGCTTGTGGCAGTATTCCTGCACAGGCAGCGTTTGGGGCATTACGGGAAATGTTGACCGGGATTATGTCTATCTGGACTACGAACGGATTATTAAAAATGCACATTTGAACGGATTTTGATTCGTAAAGAAACCATGAAAAAATCGGGGGCAATTTCAAGATTGCCTCCCATTTTTTTCTTGACAATTTGGAAGTTTCTGTGTATAATAAAAGCATCTGAAAATGGAAAGGATTGAAAAAAATCAGGATGAAGCGAAATGATGAGAGAAGAAAATGGCTGCCATTTTTCGTTGTCTTGTTGACATTGATGACGGTTGCAATCGTTCTTTTTTTCTATACCTGTCAGACGACAGTAAAAGTAGAAACGCCTGCACAATTTCCGATTATTACGGAAACCACCACTACCACGACAACGATTAAAACAACCACCACAACCACGACCACCACAATGACCACCACCACGACTACCACAACCGTATTCGTGGACTATACGATGCATATTGATATGACATCCGTGAAACAGCACAAGGCAAGCAGTCCGAAGCTGGTCGGCTGGATTTATATTCCGGATACGGTCATTGATTACCCGATTATGCAGGCAGAGGACAACAATTATTTCTTGCATCTGGACTGGATGGAACAGGAAAGCTTCGCAGGCTGCATCTATGAGGACTATCGGGGCAATATTGACAAAACAACGATGACACTGCTGTATGGGCACAATATGGCAGCCGGTACGATGTTCAGCAACATCAAGTATTTCAAAGACCCGGCTTGGGGCAAAAGCCATCCGTATTTTGAAGTTGCCTCTACCGAGAAGCGGTATCTGTATGAAGTGCTCTCTGCCAATGTGCTGTATGGAGAATCCGGAGCAGAGTTTTCTTACTGGCGACCGAATAAGGGCTTGACCATGAACAAAGAAGAGTATCTGGAATACTTACAGCAAATCAAGAAAACATCGCTCGTGTGGTACGGAAAAGAGGATGTGAAAGAATACTTAGACAGCAATGTCATTGTGTTACAGACGTGCAATTCCGGCGATGATGACGGAATGCGATGCGTGATTTTTGCCCGTTGCTTAGGCGAACGGTAATACCAACAGAAAGCGGAATTGTTGCATACAGTTCCGCTTTTTTATCCAGAACGAACAGGAGAAAGAACAATGCAAGAATTATCATGGAAGACCATTTGCGGATATTTTCCGAAGCGAAACCGAAACAGCCACAAGGGAACATTTGGCACGCTGCTTTGTATCACAGGCAGCAACCGGATGCCGGGAGCGTGTGCCCTTTCCACATTGGCAGCGTTACGCAGCGGAGCAGGACTTGTGAAAGTTGCAACCACCGAGCGAAATTTGCCGATTCTGGCATCGCAGATTTATGAAGCCGTTTATCTGCCAATGCAGACAACCGAAACAGGAGAAATCTGCTGGGAGAAGAATGCAGCTGTTTTGCAGCTGGCATTGAAACAAGCCTCTGCTGTGCTGATTGGCTGCGGTTTGGGCAATACCGCTGCCACGCAGGAATTGCTGCGAAATGTGGTGAATTTAGTCGAATGCCCGCTGATTATGGATGCAGATGGTCTAAATGCTCTTGCTTCCTGCATAGATATCATGCAGAAGCAAAAACCGAATTGGATTCTGACACCGCATCCCGGAGAAATGGCACGGCTATCCGGAACAACTACCGCCGCAGTGCAGGCAAATCGTCCGCAATGTGCAGCAGATTTTTGCAAGCAGTTTTCCGGCACGTTGGTTTTGAAAGGTGCAGGCACAATCATTCAGCAGGGAACAACGGCAATTCAGAATCCGACTGGCAATCCGGGCATGAGCCGAGGCGGTTCAGGGGATGTTTTAGCAGGTATGATTGCAGCTTTCGCTGCACAGGGGCTTTCCCCGTATGATGCAGCGTGTGCCGGAGCATATCTGCACGGGCTAGCAGGTGATTTTGCAGCAGCACGATATTCCGAACAGGCAATGTTGCCGCAGGATTTGCTGCGTTGCCTGCCGGAAGTCTTTTTGAAGTTGGAACAGGAACGGACAGCGAAAGAATAAGAAAAAAGCTGACAGCTTTGTGCAGCCGGAAGACCAAAAACGATATCCTTGAACAAGAAAAACGGAGGCACAGAGATGAAAATACCAATGATTGGCTTTGCATTTACCATGACAGCCTGTTTCCTGATGACCGGTTGCAGCGGTGTTGGGGTTGGAGGCGGCAGTACCACGTCCAGCAACCAGCTGAACACCGCTTTTACAACAGGCGTTACCATGGAACTAGAGGAGATGACCGCAGAGGGAACGATGCAGCGAGTAGGGGCAGGGGAATGGAATGTTTCCTTTTCCGAGCCGTCCCAGCTGGCAGGGGTACGGCTGGATTTCCAGAAAGGGGAAGTGACTGCCTCCTATAAAGGGCTGGCATTTTCCGTTCCGCAGACAGCTTTGCCAGCAAAGTCGATTTTGTATCAGTTTATTTTAGCAGCCGACCAGCTTGCAGAGGAGTCCACCTTGCAGGGCACATCGAAAGATGGCGGTATGGTGTTGAGCGGTGATTTGGAGGCTGGCAGCTATGAACTGACCATGACAGCAGAGGGCGTTCCGGCGATTTTCTCGATGAAGAATCAAAATGCGGTTCTGACCTTTCACGATTTTGTTTCCAACGGGGCAATATCAGAATCAGAAACATCCACAGAATCAGAATTACAGACTACAGAACCAGCGTTGCAAACAGAATTAACAGAACTGGAAACAACGCTGGAATCACAGGAGTAAAAATTTTTTTGAAAAACGCTTGACAATCCGTGCGGATTCTGATATAATGAGAGAAATGAATGTGGGCAAAGACGCCTTTCTCAGAAATGAGGAAGGCGTCTTTTCTTTTATAACCTATTCATAGTAAAAGATTGCAGCCACAAGACAATAAAAAGTTACAGATGGGAGAAATGCATATCATGAAAACCAACAACCTTCATGAGGTGCTTCATATAGGAACAGAGCTTATGGAATTTCACAACAAAAAACAAGAACGGGACTTCTATAAGCCAAGATGCAGGCAGATGCAGTTCCGATAAAGTACCGGATTGCAGGGAAACCGTTGCTTTCTTGCAGCAGCCATGTCGGAGAAATAGAACAACAAACCATACGTGCCATGTTGCTTGATGGTCGACAGGCAGCATCTGACTTGCAGGGCATGAATGGAAAAACCGACAGCGACCAGTTTGCAGCAGAATCAGAACGAGTTTTACTTGCGGATTTCTCTGGGCAAGAACACCGCTGGAACTGCCCGAAAGCCAACCGCATAGACGACACGAATGGCAACCGAAACGGTTGTATGCAGCTTTCATTCCAGTCGACTAGGAAGTGCTTGAAAACGATTCCAGTATAGCAAAAAGACAGGAGATGAAGAATCCTGCGATGTGCAAGAAAAAATACCGCCGTACAAATAATTTGTATTGGCGGTATTTTTATGACTCTATCTCTTCTGGTTCGGCAATCATATTATTACGGGACTGCTGATTCCGGTATTGTTTCGGTGTTAAGTGCGTGTATTTTTGGAACAGCTGAATAAAATGGCTCTGGGAGGAAAAGGCAAGCGAAGCGGCAATGCTCCGGCAGGGATAATCCGTATAACGCAGCAGATTTTTTGCCTCCTCCATTTTTTGCATGAGAATATAATTATGAATGGAGCAGCCCATTTGCTCTTGAAAGAGTTTGGAAAGATAGCTGGGATGCAGCTGCAAATATTCTGCAATATCCGGAACAGATAGCTTTTTTCGGATGTTCTGGTGAATGTAATTGATACAAATTGCAATATGTTTCGAGGAAATATCTTGTTTTTGCAGCCGTTTCATTTTCAGTGCGTATTCCATACAGGCTTCATCGTGCAGGGCTTCCATGTCCACCAGTCGGTGGGTTTGGTCGGCAGATTGGATGTAGTTGTCTTGAATGTCGAACGCTTGTACTTCCGGCATGCCGGCTTGTATGCAGAAATGTGTGAGCATGGTAACAGTAACAATGAAATGATACCGCATATTTTGAACGGAAGTTTCTGAAAGAACATTGTTGTCACAGAGTTTTCGGAAATCTTTTTTTTCTAGAAATGCTTCTACTTCCTGTAAATTTCCGCTGCTGACCAATTGATAGAATCGGGAGCGGATTTCGGTTGGATAATGTAGGACTTTTTGTTTCGATTTGTTTTTTTGATAAAAATTCGTTGCCATAATGATTTTGCCCCCTGACCAAGCTGAAAATGAAACTATCTTAATTATAACACATATTTTGTAGAAACACAAGAGGCAAAATCGAAAATATTGCAATTTGTTTTTGAAAAATCAGAAATTTTATGAGTTCATCATGAATCGAATCCAGATTCCCAATAAATGGGATGATGAATCTGTGGCAGAAACTGTTCCAGAAAGACATCTTGCGATAGAAAAACGCTGGAAACATCCGAGCAGGGCGAAAACCACCAGTGAGAAACCGACTGGAAATCAGGGTGCAGATAGAGCGGACATTGATTTTGGACATCAAATAATAGTCCAAGTGGCGAGAGCGTATGCGGAAGGCAATGCAGCAGTGTGCAACAGGCGGTGAGCATGGTTTCCGGACAGGCAGGGGCTGGGGTTTCTTCTGGGTGCAGATAGAGGGCATAGCCGGATTCGTGCGGAATCACGCTGCAAACTGGCATGGTTGCTTCTAATTTTGACTTTTTCAACAGGCTTTTCCATTGATTGCGGTTGTTGTAAGCAGGATGACAATACCGTACAAATTGCAGATTGGTACGCATGAAAAAGGAATAGATTTGTAATGCAGTCGAGTTCATATTGGTTTCTTCCCCTCCTGCTGCGGACAGACAGTATGCAGGTAGTAATCTACAAAATGTTTCGGGGTCAGTCCGGTAAATTCTTTGCATTCCCGCTGAAAATGGGCTTGGTCAGCGTAGTGAAACATGGTAATATAGTCAGAGATGCTCTTTTCTTCATGGGATTGCTGCATCATGGTATGCAGGGCAGCTTGAAAGCGTGTGATACGGGCAAACATTTTCGGAGCATAGCCCAAAGCCTCCGAGAACATCCGGTTGAGGTGGCGTTCGGAATAGCAGAGTGTTTCTGCCATTTCGCTGATTTCCAATTCTCCGTTGGAGGATGCCGTTAAATATAGCATATCCTGCACGGTTTCCGGAACGGTGCAGTGTTCCGACTCTGTGTGTGCCAGTTCCGATTGCACGATGGCAACCCGTTCGGAGAGCTGTTCTGTTGCAAACAGTCGCTCCATCAGGGAACAGACTGCCGGAGAAAGTTGCGGAACAAAGGTTTCGGTGTTGGTGACTTCTCGAATCGAAAGCGGAACATCTGGGAAGAACATCCCCGGTTTCATCCGGATTCCAAAGTAGGCAGCATCCGGATAGACAATCAGCGGCTTTCGGGCGAGCGGAGAACCAATGAGTTCCATTTTGAATTGCTGATCGTGCTGGATGAATACCACATCCACGCAGCCATCTGGAATACAGACCATGAACAAATCCTGATTCTGAGAACGGTCAATAATTTTATGTGTGGAGAACTGATAGAACCGTGCGGTATAAGGCGTGGTCTGTACCTGTTCTTCATATTGCTTGACATCAAACGAAAAGAACGGTTGATGCATATGAAATTCCTGATAGGATGGATAAGCATTTTTCATCAAAAAGACTCCTTTCCGGCAGAAACGTCTTGGAATATTTCTTATTATAAAAAGGGTGTCTGATTTTGTCAATTGCACGGGAATGATTTCTTATTTTGGTATGCGACTTTTTCAATGGACTTTCAAAAATAAAGTTTCCAATGCAGAATTTTTCTGTTTTTCAGCAGTGAAAAAAGAAAAATAACGGTTTCAGGATGTCCGATTTTTTCAATAAAAGCGATAAGTGCCGTGCTATAATAGAGCCATAAACAAAAAACAAATTCGACAGATGCAAAGGTGCATGAGAACCAGATTCGTTCTCGTGCACCTTTTGTTTTTTTGTTTCCCATAGCGGATTTTCCCAATATGGAAGAAATCCAGAATGACAATAGAGGAGGTCCTTGTCATGCGAATTAGCGAGCATCCCATTATTGAAAGCTACAACAAGGGAAGAAAGGTCACTTTTTCCTTTGATGGAAAGGAATTAAGCGGCTACGAAGGCGAGTCCATTGCGGCAGCACTGAAAGCAGCCGGCGTGATGGTGCATCGTTATACGGCAAAGCAGCACAAGCCCCGTGGAATCTTCTGTGCAATCGGAAGATGTACGGACTGTGTTATGATTGTCAATGGCGTCCCGAATGTGCGTACTTGTGTGACTCCATTAGAGGAAGGCATGCAGATTCAGACACAATATGGTGTAGAACCGAAGAAGGAGGACTAAGATATGAAACGACATGAATTGATTGTCATTGGTGCAGGCCCTGCCGGCTTGAGTGCAGCCATTGAGGCAAAAAAGAACGGCATGGATGTCATCGTATTTGATGAAAACCAGCGGCCGGGCGGTCAGCTGTTTAAGCAGATTCATAAGTTCTTCGGTTCTAAGGAACATCATGCAAAAGTGCGTGGATTCCGAATCGGTCAGCAGCTGCTGGAAGAAGCCGAGGGGCTGGGCGTTCGTGTAGAACTAGATGCAACCGTCATGGGCATCTATGAAAATAAAGAAGTCACTGTGAAGAAAGACGGCGAAGTCCATCACTATAAGGGCGATGCCATCATCATTGCAACGGGTGCAGCAGAAAACATGATTCCGTTCAAGGGCTGGAACATTCCGGGTGTCATCGGAGCAGGTGCAGCCCAGACCATGATGAACATTCAGGGCGTACAGCCGGGGCAAAAGATTTTGATGGTTGGTTCTGGTAATGTTGGTTTGGTTGTCAGCTTCCAGCTGTTGCAGGCTGGCTGCGAAGTGGTTGCCATTATTGATGCAGCCCCAAGAGTTGGCGGTTATGGTGTCCATGCAGCAAAGCTCACCAGAACAGGCGTTCCGTTTTATCTGTCCCATACCGTTGTAGAGGCAAAGGGAACAGACCGCGTAACGGGTGCAGTCATTGCACAGGTAGACGACCATTTCCAGCCGATTCCGGGCACAGAAAAGGAATTGGATGTGGATACCATTTGTATTGCAGTTGGCTTGACGCCGATGTCCCAGCTGGCAAGCAATGCGACCTGTAACATGGAATTGATTCCGCAGAAGGGCGGTCATGTTGCCCTGCTGAGTGAATACGGCGAAACATCCGTTAGCGGCATTTATTGTGCCGGAGATGTTGCCGGAATTGAAGAAGCAAGTTCCGCAATGATTCAGGGCAGAAGCGTTGCCTCTCATGTCAGCATGAAGGCAGGCTATCTCACTGAGGCAGAATTTGAAGAAAAGTATACGGGTTATCAAGAGGCACTGGGTCAGCTGCGGCAGGGGATGTTTGCACCGAAGAATAAGGGCAGAAACGACTTTACCGAAACCGATGAAGGCTATCCGATTTCCAAGACGTTGCTGGCACACGGCTATATGACCGAAGAAGAACTGGCAGCATTTCCGGCAGCTTCTTATCAGAAGCCGGGCATTCATCCAGTCATTGAATGTACGCAGAACATCCCGTGCAACCCCTGTCAGGACGCATGTAAGTTCGGATGTATTAAGGTTGGGGCAAACATCACTCGTCTTCCGGCAATTGATGAAGAGAAGAAGTGCACGGGCTGCGGCTTGTGCGTTGCATCTTGTTCCGGTCAGGCAATCTTCCTAGTAGATGAAACGTATGAAGAGGGCTATGCATCCATTGCGTTCCCGTATGAATTTTTGCCGATGCCAAAGATTGGCGACAAGGGAACGGCACTGGATCGGCAGGGCAAGCCCGTCTGTGAAGCAGAAATTGTCGGCGTAAAGCGTGCACCGATTATGGATAAAACCGCAGTCGTTACGATGAAAGTACCGATTGCATTTGTAAAAACGGCAAGATTTTATCAGCCGCTTGTCTGAGAGAGGGGAAGGTGTCAATATCATGCGTAAGATGATTCGTGTTGCAAATCCAGAACCGTTCGTTGCAAAAGACGATGACGATATGATTATCTGCCGTTGCGAAGAAATCACAAAGGGTGAGATTCGGAAAGCCGTTTATGACGGCATGCGAACCACCAACGAAGTCAAGCGGTATTTGCGTGCCGGAATGGGACTTTGCCAAGGGCAGACCTGTCAGCGGCTGGTACAAGGCATCATTGCCGCAGAGTTAAAGACAAGACCGTCTGAGTTGGGAATGATTCAGGGACGTGCTCCGGTTCGTCCGGTCGAGATTCTCACATTCAGTAAGAATATTACAGACGTAAAGGAGGACTAAGCCATGCTGGAAAAACGAGAAGCAGATGTCATCATCATTGGCGGCGGTATTATGGGATGTGCGACCGCTTATCGGCTCGCAAAGCAGGGCGTGGACGTTCTGGTGCTGGAGAAGAAAGAAATCGGGAACGGCGGTTCTTGCCGGAATGCCGGCGGTGTTCGGCAGTCTGCAAGAGACCCGAAAGAATTGCCGTTGGCAATGTATGCCGTTGCAAACATCTGGCCGCACCTGAGCGAAGAACTGGGCGTGGATGTTGAATACCATCAGGGCGGCAACCTGCGGCTTGGTCTGACGGAAAAAGATATTAAGGTGTTGGAAAACCACACTGCAAAGAGCTTGAAACTGGGCTTGGATGTCAAGATGATTAGTGGCGACGAAGCACGGGAAATCTGCCCGTATATGTCGAAAGAAGTCGTTGCTGCAAGCTGGTGTCCAACTGACGGACACGCAAACCCCTTGAAAGCAACCTTAGGTTTTTACCGGAAAGCGTTGGAACTGGGTGTTACATTCATAACAGGGGTCAAGGTAGAAGCATTGGAAAAGGTAAAGGGCAGAGTCCGCAGAGTTCTGACGAATGATGGCGTTTATGAAGCAGACCAAATTCTGTTGTGTGCCGGCTATGAGTCCCGAAAGATTGCGAACACCGTCGGCGTAGATGCTCCGGTAGAACGGCAGTTCAACGAAGTTCTGGTAACAGAAGCACAGCCGAAGATGTTTGATATTATGATTGGCGTTGCTGGCGGTGAATTTTATGGACATCAGTCTGAACACGGTTCGTTTGTATTGGGCGGCAACAGCGGCTTACAGGCGTTCACCTCGAACAATGACAATTTCGTCACCAACAGCCTGACTGCTCCCTGTATTTCACGAGGCATTATCAAGTATTTCCCGATTCTGGACAAGGTGAAAGTCGTTCGTACTTGGTCGGGCTGGTATGACCAGTGTATCGACGTGCTGCCGGTTATCGACAACGTGAAAGAAGTGCCGGGCTTGACGGTTGCCTTTGGATTCAGCGGACATGGTTTCGGCATCAGTCCAGCCGTTTCCATTGCCCTGAGCGAACTGATTCTGAACGGCAAGTCCACCACCATTGACATCAGTCAACTGAATTATGACCGCTTTAAGGCAAAGGGTTAATTTCGCAGAGGAGGGATTGCTTGATTCTACACAATGACGCTGTGGATGCCATTTTGACACGAAGAAGCATTCGCAGCTATCAGGCAAAACAAATTTCCGAAGATGCATTGGAAACCATTCTGACTGCGGGGCAATATGCCCCCAGCGGAATGAATCAGCAGTCTGCAAAGGCGATTGTTGTCCAGAGCAAAGAACGGATGCAACAGTTGGTGCAGCTGGCGAAAGCAGCAGAGCAGGTTGACCATAACCCGTTTTATGATGCACCAACCGTCATTCTGGTGTTTGCCGATGCGACCCAACTCGCACCGCTCGAAGACGGCTGTAATGTACTGGAAAATATGATGCTGGCAGCACACGCCATCGGTTTGGGCAGCTGCTGGATTTATGCAGCAAAGGTGCTGTTTTCAACCGAAGAAGGTGCTGCGTTTCAGAAAGAACTGGGGCTTTCTGAAACTGATCAGATTGTGGGTTCGATTGCGGTTGGTTATCCCGACGGTGCAGCTCCGCAGCCAAAGCCACGCAAGGAATCATTTTTCCGAATTGTGTAAAAATAGGGCTTGACAAATTGCAGGGGATGTGCTATGATGAAGTTGCATAAAAGTGCATGGTTCGACGGACGGTTTCATTGACGGAATTGCCAAATCGAATCATAACAATAATCAAATATTTTATGGAGGGAAATACCAATGAGCAGATTTACAATTCCAAGAGATCTTTACCACGGCAAGGGTTCGTTAGAAGAACTGAAAAACTTGCAGGGCAAAAAAGCCATGGTCGTTGTTGGCGGTGGCTCGATGAAGCGGTTTGGCTTCTTAGATCAGGCGGTTGCCTATCTGAAAGAAGCTGGCATGGAAGTCGCTCTGATCGAAGGCGTAGAACCGGATCCGTCTGTTACCACGGTTTTAAAGGGTGCAGAAAAGATGCGGGAATTTGAGCCGGATTGGATTGTTGCCATGGGCGGCGGTTCTCCGATCGATGCTGCAAAGGCAATGTGGGCATTCTATGAATATCCGGATACCAAGTTTGAAGACCTTTGCACACCGTTTAATTTCCCGACATTGCGGACAAAGGCAAAGTTCTGTGCCATTCCGTCTACATCCGGTACGGCAACCGAAGTAACGGCATTCTCTGTCATCACCGACTATGAAAAGGGTATCAAGTATCCGCTGGCAGACTTCAACATTACGCCGGATATTGCCATTGTCGATAGTGCACTGGCAGAAACCATGCCGAAGAAGCTGGTTGCACATACTGGTATGGATGCCATGACACACGCAATTGAAGCGTATGTTTCCACGCTGCACTGCAATTATACCGATGCAGTTGCTCTGCACGCCATCAAGATGATTCACAAGGAACTGAAAAAGTCTTTTGACGGCTGCATGACTGCAAGAGCAGAAATGCATGATGCACAGTGTCTGGCAGGCATGGCATTCTCCAATGCTCTGCTGGGAATTGTACATTCTATGGCACATAAGACCGGTGCTGCTTATACCGGCGACCATATCATTCACGGCTGTGCAAATGCCATGTATCTGCCGAAGGTCATCAAATACAATGCAAAGAACGAAGAAGCTGCAGAACGCTATGCACAGATTGCAGACCATATCGGTCTGGGCGGCACGACCACAACAGAAAAGGTTGATGCTCTGATTGCAGAACTCCGTTCGATGAATGACCAGCTGGACATTCCGCAGGCAATCAAGTTCTATGGTGCAGGCGGCGTGAAGGCAGAAACTTCTATCATTGATGAAGCAGAATTCTTGGAAAAGCTGCCGACTGTTGCAGCCAATGCCATCGGTGACGCTTGCACCGGCTCGAACCCACGGCAGCCATCGCAGGAAGAAATGGAAAAGCTGCTGAAGGCTTGCTATTATGATTTGGAAATTGATTTCTAAATTTTATTTCGATAAAAAAGAATTTTCCAAAAAGAAAAAGGATTTTTTCGTTTTGCAGAAAACCGGTTGACAAATCGAAATCGGCTTGCTATAATAAGCACATCAAAACAAAAGATATCCTATACCAAAGAAAAGCGGACAACGAGGTCAGGAAAAACCAGTTGTCCGCTTTTTCTTGTTTTTGAAAGCGAAAACCAAGACAATGGCGTCTATTTCAGTCCCATTGCCTTGGTTTTTTATTTGCCCATATGGAGGGGGAACTTCCATAAATCAATGAATAAAGGAGCGTATCAACATGAGTTATCCGAAGGTAGACATTCTGTATTTAAGTGAAAAGGATATGCTGGCAGCCGGTGTAAACAACGTCGTTTCGTGTACGGACTGTATGGAGGAAGTAGTAAAGCTGCTGGATGATGGCGATTACCGGATGGGCGGCGAGAACGGCAATTCTCACGGCTGCATGATCAGCTTTCCAGACAATCCGGAATTTCCGAATATGCCGAAGAATGGATCTGACAGACGGTTCATGGCAATGCCGGCATATCTGGGCGGAAAGTTCGATATGGCTGGCGTGAAGTGGTATGGTTCTAATGTGGAAAATCGGGAAAAGGGTTTGCCTCGTTCCATCCTGATGGTCATTCTGAACGACAAGGAAACGGGTGCACCAAAGGCATTCCTCTCCGCAAACCTTATCAGTGCATATCGTACCGCAGCGATTCCGGGCGTTGGCGTAAAGCTGCTGGCAAAGAAAGATGCAAAGGTTTTGGGTGTTGTTGGCCCTGGCTTCATCAACAATATTACGATTGAAACATTTGCAGCGTTGCGTCCAACTTTGGACACCCTGAAGATTAAGGGACGTGGCAGAGCTTCCATTGACCGTTGTATCGCCTATGTCAAGGAGCACTGCCCGCAGTTCAAGAACATTATTGTTTGCGACACGCTGGAAGAATGCTGCAAGGATGCGGATATTATGACAATTGCAGTTTCTACACCGACTGGCGGTCATCAGAATTACCCATTCATCAAGCGGGAATGGCTGAAGCCGGGATGTCTGGTTTGTGCACCGGGTGCAGTAGATTTCCCAGATGAACTAGTTTGCGATCCGACTGTGAAGCTGGTCGTTGATAACAAGAAGCTGTATGAAGCATGGGCAGAAGAATATCCGTACCCGACTTTTGATAAGATGTTCCTGTTGGGCGATAAGTTCACCGACTTGGCACACGATGGAAAGTTGGATTGGGGCATTGTGCAGAACATCGGTGCAATTGCAAACGGAAAAGTTCCGGGCAGAGAATCGGATGACCAGATTATTTTGTATTCCATCGGCGGTATGCCAGTAGAAGACGTTGCATGGGGCAAGACCGTTTATGAAAATGCACTGGAAAAGGGCATTGGTGTCACGCTGAATCTGTGGGATCAGCCGTACTTGTATTAATAGAACGTTACAAGAATGAAATAAAATCATCCGCCGCTTTTCAATGGAGAAGGTCTGCTGAAAAGCGGCGGTTCTTTTGAGGATAGAATGGGAGGGAGTTTGATATGGCTGGAAATGTTGCATTTATGTTTCTCTGTACCATTATGGTGTTGGGAATGACACCAGGGTTAGGGATGTTTTACGGCGGCATGGTACGGCGAAAGAACGCCTTAAATACCATGATGTTTTGTTTTGCCATGATGGGAATCGGCATGCTGCTGTGGGTTTCCATTGGGTATTCGCTTTGCTTTGGCGAAGACCATGGCGGTATCATTGGCAATCTGCACTATGCATTTTTGCAGAACGTGCCGTGGACATCGGACAGTGATGAAGTTCCGCCGATGATGCTGGCGTTGTTTAATATGATGTTCGCCGTGATTTCTCCGGCAATTATTCTCGGCTCGCTGGCAGAGCGAATGAAGTTTTCCAAAATGATGCTGCTCTGCATCATCTGGACGCTGGTGGTCTATTATCCGCTGGCACATATGACATGGGGCGGCGGATTCTTAGATGACCCGATTGGTTCAATTGACTTTGCAGGCGGAAATGTCATTCACATTAGCACGGGTGTTTCCGGTCTGGTTGCCTGCATGATTTTAGGCAGAAGAAAAGGCTTTGGGGCAATGTCCTATCATCCACACAATATTCCGTTGTTCCTGATTGGTGCAGCCGTGTTGTGGGTCGGCTGGCTGGGCTTCAACTGTGGCTGTGCTGGTGGTGCAAATGAAATTGCCATCTTGACTTTGGCAAATACTACGATTTCTTCCGCAGCAAGTATGGTGGTTTGGATGCTGATGGAAACCATCCTACAAAAGAAATGTACGGTTATGGGTGCGGTAACCGGTGGTATCGTTGGCTTGGTCGGCATTACGCCGGGAGCAGGTTATGTCCCAATTTGGTCAGCGTTTTTGATTGGTGCGATTGCAGCCCCGATTTGTTTCTTTGCCATCAGTAAGGCAAAACAGAAGTTCGGCTATGATGATGCTTTGGATGCCTTTGGATGTCATGGCGTTGGCGGTATCTGGGGCGGCATTGCCACCGGATTATTTGCCAACAGTTCCGTAAATGCAGCCGTTCCACACAATGGTCTGGTCTTTGGAGAATGGCGGTTATTTGTTGCACAGCTGGCAGCCAGTGCCATCAGCATTGCCATTGCAGCTACTTTTACCGCTGTGATTATGCTGATTCTCAAGAAGTGCGGCGGTGTTCGGGTATCGGACATGGAAGAAGCACAGGGCTTAGATCAAATCGAACACGGCGAGCGTGCATATCCGGCATTCAATGGCTTAGACTGAGAAAGGGTGTGACCATATGAAAAAAATTGAAGTCATTTTCCGACCGGAAAAATTAGAACCGCTGAAAGAAACACTGCTGGAGGCAGGCATTAAGGGGGCAACCTTCTATCAAGTCAGCGGCTGCGGCAACCAGCACGGCTGGATTGCCTATCACCGAGGCAGCGAAGTTATGATGAACACCTTGCCAAAAGTGTATATGATGACGGTTGTACCAGATGCGGAAGTGGACGGGATTTTGAAGCTGATTAAGCAGTGTGTCTATACCGGAACAGTCGGAGATGGAAAGATTTTCATTTCCACCGTGGATGAATGTATCCGGATTCGGACAGACGAAACGGGTGATACGGCTTTATAAAAATCCAAATAGAACAAACAATCCTGACGAATTGGCATTTCCCGTTCGTCAGGATTTTGTGAGTAGAAAGCGAGATGGGACAGATGAACCGACAACCAATCATTGGTGTAACGCCATTAGTAGATGCAGCAAAAGAAAGTTACTGGATGCTGCCCGGCTATTTCAACGGGATTTTACAGGCAGGCGGATTGCCGTTGATGCTGCCTTTGACGACCGATGCCAGCCGGATTGCACAGCTCTGTCATTTGTGCGATGGCATTCTATTGACGGGCGGGCAGGACATCCAGCCGGAATTATACGGGGCAGAACCGCTTCCATGCTGTGGCGAATGCAGTCCGGAACGGGACAAGATGGAATTGCAGCTGCTGGAACTGGCATTTCAACAGGATTTGCCAGTTTTGGGCATCTGCCGAGGAATTCAGCTTCTGAATGTCTGCTTTGGCGGAACGCTGTATCAGGATTTACCGGAGCAAGTTTCCAATTCGATTTCGCATCACCAAATACCGCCCTATGATCAGCCAGTACATACCATTTCGGTGTTGCCAGAAACGCCGTTGGCAGCCTTGCTAGAGCAAGAAACATTGGCAGTGAACAGCTATCATCATCAGGGCATTTTGAAATTGGCAGAAGCCTTGCAGCCCATGGCAGTTGCACCAGATGGATTAATTGAAAGCGTATGGCTGCCGGAGAAAGCGTTTGTGTGGGGTGTGCAGTGGCATCCGGAATATGATTACCAGAAAAATGTTGCCAGTCAGCAGATTTTTCAGGCACTTGTACAGGCTGCTGGCAAACAGAAAAAATGAGAAATTTTCATAGATACAGAGGTTTGCACTTGATTTTTTCCAAGAAACGTGTTACACTAATAGCATTAACAATGACTGGAGGAAACAATCATGGTTGTAATTGAAATGGAAAATGGAAAGAAAATTGAGCTGGAGCTGTATCCGGAGATTGCTCCGATTACCTGTGAAAATTTTGAAAAGCTGGTAAAGCAGGGCTTTTATAATGGTCTGATTTTTCACCGTGTGATTCCGGGCTTTATGATTCAGGGTGGCTGTCCGGATGGAACGGGCATGGGCGGCCCGGGCTGGAATATCAAGGGCGAATTTGCTGCAAACGGTGTCAAGAATGACCTCAAACACACCCGTGGTGTGATTTCGATGGCACGGGCAATGAACCCGAATTCTGCTGGTTCGCAGTTCTTCATCATGCACGAAGATGCTCCGCATCTGGATGGACAGTATGCCGCATTCGGCAAGGTCGTTTCCGGCATGGATGTTGTAGATGAAATTGCAAGCGTGCAGACCGACTATGCAGACAAGCCGCTGACCCCGCAGGTGATGAAGTCTGTCACCATCGTAGACTGAAAGTAGTGCAATTGGCACAATGGGTTATCACACAAAGCAAAAAGAACGCATTCTTGATTTGCTGAAAACCTGTGCAGGCGAACACCTCACCGTTTCCGACTTGGGAAAGCAGCTGGAAGAAAACGGTACACCTGTTGGAACAGCGACGATTTATCGCTATCTGGAACAGCTGACGGAAGAGGGTGTTCTCCGGAAATATATTCTGGATGGAAAATCCAGTGCGTGTTATCAGTATCTGGGGGAACATGCGACGTGTCAGGAGCATTTTCACTTGAAGTGTCTTTCCTGCGGAACGCTGTTCCATGTACAGTGCACGTTTCTGGATGAGATGCAGGCACACATTGCAGCCCACCATCATTTCCAGATTGACCATACCAAAACGGTACTTTATGGATATTGTGAGCAGTGCCAGAATGCCCAGCAAAAAAAAGAATCGTAAGAAAAGCAGCATACAGTTGGAACAATCTCCAGCTGTATGCTGCTTGTTTTATTGAAATGCTGGCGGAAATGGGGATGTTTGCTGTTTCGGCGGCTTTTCATAGATACGAACTGGAGCATGGTCTAAAAAGCCAGTCTGTTGCCGAACCGCCACAGATTTGACTTGTGGCTGATAGATTTTTACCGGAGCATCTGTGGGTGTCTGCGGTTGTTTTCCATATTCCATACCGATTCCTCCTTAGAGATAGGGCTTGAGACGATTCAAGTACGCTTCTTCCTGCTGCATCATTTCTGCCCCTTGTTTCCGGACAGAGTCCGTCAGGTTGGCATGATGGTTCATCAGCTGGGAAAGCTGAATCAAGCCCATGTTTGTTCCTTCCACCATCAGTTTTGCAACTTGATGGCTGTCTGCACCGCCCAGACAGTGTAGGCGAATGCTGGCACTGCTGCAAACCTTTGCGAGCGTGCCCAGTTCTTTGGGGTATTGATAGAATGTTTTCATCTGCTGCCGGATTTTTTGCTGCTGAGTTTCGTAGTAGTCCAGCTGGGTGCAAAGTTCTTTTCGGAGGTCGGGGTCTTGGGTGTGCTCCAGAACACAAAAGATGGCATCTTTTCCGACCGCAGCATTTTTATACAGTCCGTTTAAGACGGAAATTTCTGCTTGTTTCATAAAAAAATTCCTCCTATCTGATTCCGGAAATAGTATCTGCCAAATCGGCGAAATTATCCGCAAACCATCCAAAAAACATTGACAAAACTGTAAAAATCCAGTATACTGGACATAGATGCAAATTTGCAAAAAAGGGAAGTTTAAAAGAAGGAAATGAGAGGTACAACAATGAAAAAGAAACAATTTTTATGGCTGATGATTGCCATCGGCATCCTGTCTACTGGGAGTGGGTGTGACTCTGTGAAACCGGTGTCCACCACGCAGGAAATTCCGACCGCAGAAGAAACCAATCTTGTGACAACTGCTCCGATTTCTGAGGGAGAACAGCCAGCAGAAACCACAACCGTTCCGCAAATCGCAGACGTTCTGACGACTGCAGCAACAACACCCACGACAACAGGCGAAGAATATGAGGATACTTCTTTGGTGGAATTGCTGATGGAGCGAATGACGCTGGAGCAAAAAGTTTGTCAGATGTTTATTGTTACGCCGGAGTCGTTGACGGGTTATAATGGGGCAGTCACAGAAGCTGGTGCACTGTCAAAAGAATCCTTTACAGCCTATCCGGTTGGCGGACTGATTTATTTTTCAGATAATCTGGAGGATGCTCCGCAGACAGTTTCAATGCTCTCCACCATGCAGGATTATGCACAGGAAACAACCGGCGTCGGCTTGTTCTTGTCCGTGGATGAAGAGGGCGGAACAGTTGCCAGAGTGGCGGACAACCTCGGCACAACCAAGCTGTATGATATGGAATATTACGGCGAACGGCACAATCCGGAAGAAGCGTATGCCATTGGAAATACCATTGGCTCTGATTTGAGTCAGTTCGGATTCAATGTAGATTTTGCCCCCGTTGCAGATGTCAATTTAAATCCGAATAACGAATTGGGCAGCCGGATTTTCAGCAGTGATCCGGATATTGTTGGCGATATGGTTTCGGGTGTTGTTTCGGGCTTGCAGAACATGGGTGTTTCTGCAACCTTAAAGCATTTCCCAGGACTGGGTGCTGGAGATGGCAACACCCACTATGATGATTTTGTCCTGATTGACCGTTCTTATTCCGAATTGAAAGAAGAGGAATTCAAGGCGTTTCAAGCTGGCATTGATGCCGGAGCAGATTTCGTGATGGTGGGACATCAGATTACTACTGCTGCTGGCGACCAGCTGCCGAGTGATATGTCCTATACCGTTGTCACAGACTGGTTAAAGGGAACACTGGGATTTGATGGAATCGTCATCACCGATGCACAGAACATGGCAGCAATTACCGAAAATTACAGCCCAGCAACCGCAGCAGTCCAGTCGGTTTCCGCTGGGGTGGATGTGATTTTGATGCCGATGGATTTGTCTAATGCAGTCAGCGGTATTTGTGATGCGGTTGATGCTGGTACGATTTCCGAAGAACGCATTAACGAAAGCGTCTATAAAATTCTGATGAAAAAGCTGGAAATGGGCTTGCTGACGATGCTGGAAGAAGATCCAGACAGCACCACAACCAGCACGACCACAACGGACATCGCATTCTAATTGTAAACAATTTGTTTCTTATCGAGAATTAGTATTGACAAACAGAAAAAGGTGTGCTATACTATAATCACAGTTCAGGAACGAACTGCACAAAGAAAAAAATTCATGTCAATACGATTCGAGGAGGAACGAATATGAAAAAGTTTGTATGTCAGGTTTGCGGTTACATTTATGAAGGCGAAAATCCGCCGGCAGCATGTCCAGTATGTAAAGCTCCGGCAAGCAAGTTTGTAGAGCAGAAGGAAGAAAAGACCGAATGGGCAGACCAGCACTTTGTTGGTGTTGCAAAGGATGTTGACCCGGAAATCGTAGAAGGTCTGCGTCAGAACTTTGAAGGTGAATGCTCCGAAGTCGGAATGTATCTGGCAATGGCAAGAGTGGCACATCGGGAAGGCTATCCGGAAATCGGTCTGTACTGGGAAAAGGCAGCGTATGAAGAAGCGGAACACGCTGCAAAGTTCGCAGAACTGCTGGGCGAAGTTGTAACCGATTCCACCAAGAAGAATCTGGAAATGCGGGTTGCTGCGGAAAGCGGTGCTTGTGCAGGCAAGAAGGCTCTGGCAGCAAAGGCAAAGGCTCTGAATCTGGATGCGATTCACGATACTGTTCACGAAATGGCAAAAGACGAAGCAAGACACGGTTGTGCATTTGCAGGTCTGCTGAAGCGGTATTTCGGCGAATAAGCAACGAACTTTATCATTGACAGAAAATCATCATAAAAAAGCCGCCATTCACAGCGAATTTCCACTGTGAATGGCGGCTTTTGGTTTTGAAAAACATCCTCAAAAAAGAGAAAAACTTAGTCCTTGCGAATCAGGAACTTTGTGAAGTCAACAACGTCCAGCAAGTCGAATTTCAGGTCTTCATTCCAGTCATATTTTTCCAACGGCCATGCAAGCCCCGGTGCATCAGTCAAAATGAACAGCTTCCGTTTCATACCAATCAAATCCACAACATTCAGAGCACCGTCCCCGTTGATGTCGCCCTTGATGGTGGTTTCGCTTGGGTCAGTCGGATCGGTTGGGTCAGTCGGGTCAGTTGGTTCTACCAACTTTGCAGCTGGCAGCAGTGCAATCTTATAAATCCGAGAGCTGGAGTTGCCCGTACCAACGCAGACACTGTTCAGTGTTGAAAGATCTCCCCATGCCTTCTTGATATCTGCATAGTTGAAATATGCAATTCCCTTTTCCTTATCTACATCATAAGCAGCGACCGTTGTCCAATTACCCCACTCTTTATCCATGAAGTTCAAGTCTGGATTCATGATGTCCGTATACTGAACGGCAATTTCCACATCTTCGCTCAGTTCTGAACCGCTCACCATCTGTGCATCAAAATAATTGGAATCTGCGGCAAAAGTACCGCCGTCAGCGTTTTCATAGATTACCTTGATTGCATCGGAAAGGTCACTGTGCTTGTATTCCGGCAGATGACGTTCGCTACCCCATTTTACGCTAGAATCATCCAGAACGGAAAGCATTGCATCAATGACCGGTTCGGATGCACTGAACCACTGCAAGCTGCTGCGGTCTAAGTATCCATGGCTTTCAGAAGCATTGCTGCCGTTGTTGATGGCGTTGTTGTCCCAGAGGAAGCACGGAATGCCGAGTTTCTTTGCCCAATTCAAATAGTAGGTTGCCCAGTCTACTCTTGCTTCGGTGTTGTTGTAGTTGGATGCACTGAATTCCCCGATGACAACTGGAATATCTTCATTGGTGAATGTGGTCTGGATGTCCTTGAAAATCTTGTCCAGTTCGGTCTTGTTGGTGTCAGAGAATGTCATGTGGTCGCCGTCACCCATTGCAAAGTTATACGGGCAGTATGCATGAACGGAAGCAGCGATATAGTTATCATCTTCCGGTATCTCCAAATAACCATAAATGGAAGAATATGCAGAAGCTGCATAGCCCGGAATCATCAGCAGACGGGTGTCCTTGTAAGGAGAATCCACGCTGCGGACAGTTTCAATGAAATCATTGTCCAGCTTGTTGACAACTTCATAGCAAGCTTCGTTTCCGTTCCATTCCAGAGCACCGGAATTTGCGGCTCTTGGTTCGTTCATGCCTTCAAAAATCAGGTGCTGGTCATAGTCTGCAAAATAGGTTGCAATCTGTGTCCACATCTGTTTCAGCTGCGGAGCCATTTCCTCGTAAGCAGTTGCAAAGTCGGAACGGTTGATCCATTCTTCGTGGTGCAGGTTCAGGATGACATACATGCCCTGCTGATACGCATAGTCAACAACTTCCTTGACCCGTTCCAGCCAGCGGCTATCAATCGTGTAGACCGGATTGCCGTTTTCATCGGTGGTCTTGGTCACGTGGCGGAACCAGCTGGTCGGAATCCGGACAGAATCAAAGCCCTTTGCCTTGATGGTGTCTACCATTTCCTTGGTCACTGCCGGATTGCCCCAGGACTTTTCAAAGCTAGTGATGTCGTCATAATTGCCGTAACCGGTACTGTCCAGAGAGTTCCCGATGTTGAAGCCCAGTCCCATTTCCTGTGTAATTTCAAGGGCACTCATAACGTCCGCAGCATCTGCGTCCACTGGCACCATTGCCGCAAACGGAACAAGACAAGCAGCGGAAAGTGCTGCTGCTAAGATGCGGTTCATTTTTTGATGTTTCATAAATTCCTCCTTCGATGATCCATCCTGCGATTTGCAGAATTGTGAAAATAATTTCCTCCCACGAGCCTGTATTTTGTGAAAAAACAAAAGTGCTCCCTTATAGTATAAAAAAATTTCTCCGGTTTGTCAATGCTTTTTATCGGATTTGTCAAATTTTATGGCTGAAATTTCAAAAAGCACCCGAATTTGGCGGGGAGTGGCAGTCAAAATTTGAAAAAAATACGAGGAAAATGTTGTTTTTTGTAATTTTTCTCTGTACAACCGTCAGAAGATGTGCTATAATTGAGGAAACGAACAGATACAAAGAACAGGAGAATGGAGGAAGATTATGAAAGGTTTCCAACGAGTAGTTGGTTGTCTGCTGGCAGTCGGGTTTTTGGGGATGATGCCGACACCGGCGATTGCAGCAGAAACACCAACTGTGATTGAAATGCCGTATGCTTCTTCGCTGACGGCAAAAGACGGCAGTATTCGAGTGGTCTTGCAGGACAGCCGAAAGGTGCACGTCACCATTCAGAAGATGACACAGGAGGGTTCGGATGCGTACTATGATGTGATATTAGATCCGACACAATCCAGTGCGAACACTACTGAATATGTTTTTTATCTAGATTGCTGTGAATATAATCTCAGTACGGCTTCGTATGTATCGACCTATCAATTGACGATTGCCGATGAAAGCACACCGAAAGCGGTCTATACCGAAACAGACATTGCGATTTTTGACCCGCATTTTTCTGATACAGTCAACACCACTTGTTATCGGTATGCGGTTACCATGCTGAAAGGAACGACGGGCGGCGTGGTTGCAACCGTACCGAAAGAAAATATTTCCAATGGTGTGCGAACGGTAGAAAATCAGGTGACCTTGCGATATGTTCCACAGACAACCGCAATCACAACGACATCCACGACAACAACCACCACACCATTCACAACCACTTCGACAACGACCACCACAGCACCAGCATTCAAACTGGGGGATGTGGATGGAAATGGGATGATTGAAGTTACTGATGCAGTTCTGGTTTTGACGTATTATGCGAAATCAGCAGCAGGAATTGCGGTGACGATTGATTCCAGATCGGCAGATGTCAATCAAGATGGAATCGTAGATGTTGTGGATGCAGTCGGCATTCTGACGTACTATGCAAGACAGGCAGCCGGATTGCCGCCGACATTTTAAGACTAGAACAAATTGGAACAATTATAGGGGGTATTTTTTATGGAACAAAAGCAAATTTTCGGTGTAATACTTGGTGTTATTGTTTGTATTGTCATGCTGTTTGCAGGACTATATTTGACTGGACAGATTGGAATGAAAAAGAATGTTGTTCCGGCAGCTGCGGAAGTACAGACTACAGAAACAACTGACACTACCATGACAGCAGCAGAAACAACAGCAGAAACCACGACTGTGACAACTACCACTGCACAGTCAGCGGAATCCTTGTCCGCAGCAGAAAAAGAACGGCTGCACACGATTTATGGAGAAAAGATGACGGTTGTCGGGGATTCGATTGCCTATGGATTCAATGCCTACGGCTATATTTCCGATGAACAGAATCTGGCACAAGGCTCGGTCGGGATTCGGAACATTCATGATTTCACCTTTACAGACAATGACGGGCAGGAAGTCGATGTATTGGATGCCCTCGAAGAACGACAGCCAGCATACATTTATATGTCTATGGGTATGAATGATGTCAACATGTGCACGGAAGAAGAATACATCAACTATTATCAGGAGGCAATTTCCTCGATTCAGCAGCTCTGCCCGAACAGTAATATCATTGTTGCTGGAATCACACCCGTTGCATCAGATAGTGACTATACCGACAATGCAGAAATCCGGAAATTCAATGACGGTCTGGAACAGATGATTGCCGATTTACAGCAGCCCAATGTGGTTTATTTCGATGCCTATTCGATTGTTGCTGACCCAGATACACAAGACATGAATCCGGATTACTCCGGCGGCGATGGTATTCACCTTGCCTCTACCGTTTATCAGGAATTGCTGGATGCGGTGTATCCGCTCATGGATACGATGCCAATACCGGATTCCATTCGGGAACTGCTACAGCAATCGGATTTTTCCGCTGCAACGGAGGAAACCACAGAGGAAACCGAAGAAGAAACCGATTTTGATTCTGGAGCAGATTCCGGAAACTGGACAGATTCTGAAACATACGAATAATGCGAATCAGTCTTTTTGCAGCAGCGGTTGCAGAAAGACTGATTTTTTATTTTTTCCGGCGAAAACGCTTGAAAAAAAAAGAACGCTATGCTATAATAACAATAATGTCATGTAGAAAAAGAGAGGTTACTATGCAGGAAACGACAAATTTACAGAAAACCATGTCCATACAGGCTTGTACCGAACGGGTGCAGAAAATCGTAGCAGTTTCTTACCCGTGTGCAAAAGCATATGTACATAGCTTTGGCTGCCAATTAAATGTATCGGACGGGGAAAAAATCAAAGGGTTGCTCCAGTCAATGGGGTTTTCGCTGACCGAAACGCACGAAGATGCAGACGTGATTGTATTTAATACCTGTGCCGTGCGGGAAAGTGCAGAAGACCGGGTATATGGAATGTTAGGTGTGATGAAAAAGTATAAAGAAACCCACCCTCGTACGATTTTGATTTTAAGCGGCTGTATGGGCTCTGAACCAAAGACGCTGGAAAAAGTACGGGCACACTATTCCTTTATTGATATTCTCATGGGAACTGCCTCCATCGGGGAACTGCCTCGTCTGTTGGCAACCTATTATGATACGAAAAAATTCGTCTATGATATGGATAGCACTGCAATGCCGTCCGAACAGATGCAGCAGGTTCGCAACAGCGGATTCAAAGCGTCTGTTCCAATTATGTACGGCTGCAACAACTTCTGCACTTATTGCATCGTTCCGTATGTACGGGGACGGGAACGCAGTCGGCAGCCGGAAGTGATTCTGCGAGAAGTCCAGCACTTGATTCAGGACGGATACAAGGAAATCATGCTGCTGGGGCAGAACGTCAACTCCTACGGAAAAGATTTGGAACAGCCGATTTCCTTTGCAGAATTGCTGCGGAAAATCAACGCCATGGAGGGTGAATTTGTCATCCGGTTTATGTCCTCCCACCCGAAGGATGCCACACCGGAATTACTGGATACGATTCTTTCTTGTGAAAAAGTAGGGCAGCATTTGCACTTGCCGGTACAGTGCGGCAGCGATGCAATTTTGTCTGCCATGAACCGCCGCTATACGGTGGAACAATATTTGAACATCGTCGATTATCTTCGGGAACGCCGACCGGATTTCTCACTGACCAGCGATTTGATTGTTGGATTTCCGAATGAATCCGAAGCAGATTTTCAGGGTACACTGGACTTGATTCAGCGAGTTCAGTATGATAACCTATATACATTTATCTATTCCAAACGCAGCGGAACAAAGGCTGCCAATATGCCGGATGCAACTTCTGATGCCGAAAAACGGCAGCGAATGGAACGGCTGCTGACCTTGCAGCGAGAAATCGCCACCAAGAATTATAGACGGTTTTTGGGCAGAACCATGCGGGTTCTGGTAGAGGGCGACAGTAAGCGTGGCGATGGCTGGCTGTTCGGCAAGAGCAATGAAGCCATCATTGTGGAATTTATGGGCAATCGTTCCTTAATCGGAACTTTTGTTTCTGTGCAGATTACCGAGTCGAAAAACTGGGCAGTCAGCGGCAGATTATTAGATGATGAGAGAAAGGAAGCTGTGCAAAAATGACAGTCGAGGAAGCAGTACGGACACTGGGAAAATGTATTCAGGCAGACCCCCGTTATCAGCAGTATCAGCAGGCAAAACAAAACAATGATGCCGATACGGCTTTGCAGGAACAAATCGGTGCATTCAATATGAAACGGATGTCCTATCAGCGGAAGATGGACGAAGATCCGGAAGAAAATGCAGAAGCCTTGCAGACTCTGGAAAAAGAACTGGATGCCCTCTATACGGAGATTCTGAAAAATCCGAATATGGTTGCATTTCAGGAAGCCAAGGATAAGATGGACAGCATGACCAAGCAGATTGATGCCATTATTACGCTCTGTTTGCAGGGAGAAGATCCGGACACCTGTCATCCGGATTTGAGCCAGTGCAGCGGAGATTGTTCCGCCTGCGGCGGCTGCCACTGATTGAGGTGCAGGATTCATGGAGATACAGAAAGAAAAGCTCTCTCCGATGATGCAGCAGTACTTTGCACTTAAGGAAAAATATCCGGATTGCGTGCTGTTTTTCCGGTTGGGAGATTTTTATGAGATGTTCTTTGATGATGCCATCCGGATTTCCCGGGAACTGGAACTGACACTGACTGGCAGGGACTGCGGACTGAAAGAACGTGCCCCGATGTGCGGGATTCCGTATCACAGCGTGGATATGTATTTGAAACGGCTGGTGGAACGGGGCTATAAAATCGCCATCTGTGAACAGCTGACCGACCCAGCCACCACAAAGGGACTGGTGGAACGGGATGTCATCCGAATCGTAACGCCGGGGACACTGATTGAAAGCAACCTGCTCGAAGAGGGAGCAAACAACTATCTTTGCAGCCTGTATTTTGAAGAGGGCGGCGACTGTGGACTTTGCTTTGCAGATTTGTCCACGGGGGACATTATTGCTCTGCTGCCGGAACAGAAGAATTTAGAGGCAAATGTGATTGATGCCCTTTCTCGCTATACACCAGCAGAAATTTTGATGAATGAAGATGCTCTGTTGCTGAAAAGCGTGATGGAGTTCATCAAGATTCGGTTGCAGTGTGTCGTCACGATGCGAGATGCAGAATGCTTTTCTGCAGAACGCAATCATGATTTTGTGTGCCATCAGTTCCAAGTGCCGGAATTGTCCTATTTACAGCTGCCGGAAACGGGTTCAGAAACAGCAGCTGTTTATGGTATGATGGACTACATCAAGGAAACCCAGAAGAATCAAATTGCCCGATTTATTTCCCTGACAGTCAATGATGATGATGCTTATTTAGGGCTGGATTTCAATGCAAGAAGAAATCTGGAGCTGACCGAAACGCTGCGGGGCAAAGAACGAAAAGGTTCGCTGCTCTGGCTGATGAATACCGCAAAAACATCCATGGGAAAGCGAATGCTGAAAACATGGATTGAACAGCCACTCGTTCAGCCGGCAAAAATCATGGCTCGATTGGATGCCGTGGAAATTTTCGTCAAGAAAAGCGTTGTTTTGATGGAAGTGCGGTCGATTTTAGATTCTGTCTATGATTTGGAACGCCTGATGACACGGGTGCTCTATAAGACGGCAACCCCAAGAGATTTGAAAGCACTGGCAACAACGGCAAGACAGATTCCAGCATTAAAGGCAGAACTGGAAAAGGTTGCAGACCGCAAGTTGCTGGCAAGACTGCTCTCCCAGATTTCCAATCTGGATATGGTTGCCGATTTGGTTGACCGTGCAATTGTGGAGAATCCTCCGGTTTCTGTCAAGGATGGCGGTGTGATTCGGGAGGGCTTCCATCAGGATTTGGATTACCTCCGAGGCATCATGAACGGTGGCAATCAAATCATTGAAAAGATGGAACAGTCCGAACGGGAACGCACCGGCATTAAAGGCTTGAAGATTGGATTCAATCGGGTGTTCGGCTATTATATCGAAGTGACCCGTTCTTATTATGATTTAGTGCCGGATGATTACGTCCGGAAACAGACACTCACCAACTGCGAGCGATTCATTACACCAGACTTGAAAAAGACAGAGAACGATATTCTCAGTGCCAAGGAAAAAGCCCTGCGACTGGAAGAATCGCTGTATGTAGAAGTTCGAGATTGCCTTGCTGCACAGCTGAAGCAGGTACAGGAAACCGCCTCGGCGATTGCACAGGTGGATGTATTGGCAGCATTCGCAAATGTTGCAATTGAAAACCAGTACACAAAGCCGGAAATTGCCATGGATGGCGTGATTCAGATTCGTGGTGGCAGACATCCCGTTGTGGAACGGATGCTCAGCGATGACATTTTCGTGCCGAATGATACCTATCTGGACAACAAAGCCAATCGGATGCTGTTGATTACAGGCCCGAATATGGCAGGAAAATCCACCTATATGCGACAAGTGGCATTGATTACGCTGATGGCACAGATTGGCTCATTTGTTCCGGCAGATTATGCGAAAATTTCTGTTGTGGATAAAATTTTCACCCGAGTTGGAGCATCGGACGACCTGACCGCTGGACAGAGCACGTTCATGGTGGAAATGCACGAGGTTTCCGACATCCTGAAATATGCAACGCCAAACAGCCTTGTGATTTTGGATGAAGTCGGACGGGGCACATCGACCTTTGACGGTGTGAGCATTGCCCGAGCCGTTGCAGAGTACATTTGCAATAGTCGGCAGATTGGCTGCAAAACGCTCTTTGCAACGCATTACCATGAACTGATTGATTTGGAACATACCATTGAGGGCGTGAAAAATTACAGTATTGCAGTGAAAAAGCATGGCGATACCATTCGATTCCTGCGGAAGATTGTGCCGGGCGGCATTGATGACAGCTATGGCATTGAAGTTGCCAAACTGGCAGGGCTGCCGGAAAAAGTCGTCAAGCGTGCCAGAGTTCTGCTGCGGCAGATGGAACAGCAGACCGCTGCCCAGAATCAGAAGCCGGAACAATCAGACGATATGCAGTATAGTTTTGCTGCGATGCAGCAGGAACAAGCGGTTCAGATGCTGAAAAAGACCAACTTACAGGAACTTTCTGATGCGGAATGCCGGCAGGTTCTGGAAGAAGTAACGAATTTGCTGCGAAATTGACAGTATCGCAGGAATAGACAGAAAGGAGCACGGCTGTGTCAAAAATTGCAGTGTTGAGCAAAGAAATTTCAGAATTGATTGCAGCCGGAGAGGTGATAGAACGGCCTGCCTCTGTTGTGAAAGAGGTCGTTGAAAATGCAATTGATGCAGAGGCAAAACATATTACCGTCGAAATCAAGCACGGCGGAACAACTTATATGCGAGTTGCAGACGATGGCTCTGGTATTGCAGCGGAAGATGTGCCGACGGCATTTTTTCGCCATGCAACCAGTAAGATTCACGACCGGAAAGATTTGGAATCCATCTATACATTGGGATTTCGAGGGGAAGCGTTGGCATCCATTGCAGCGGTTTCCAAAGTAACCCTGCTGACGAAACGCCGAGAAGATGACTATGGAACGCACTATGAGATAATTGGCGGAACGCCGACAGGCGAACCGGAGCAGGGCGGCTGTCCAGATGGAACAACGATTCTCATTCGGGACTTGTTTTTCAATGTTCCGGTACGGCAGCGGTTTATGAAAAAAGATGTGACGGAAGCCAACGCTGTTAGTCAGATTGTGCAGAAAATTGCGTTATCGCATCCGGAAATTTCCTTTCAAATGATTCGGGATAATCGAATGGAATTTTGCACGGATGGCAACGGCGATTTATACGCTGCGATTTATGCCTTGTTTGGAAAAGAGTTTGCCCATGATTTAATCCCCGTGCAGTATGACGATGGATTTTTACGGGTGAGCGGTTATGTCGGAAAGCCGCTTTATTCCAAGTCGAACCGCACATTTCAGCATTTCTTCATCAACGGGCGGTATATCCGTTCTCGTGTGTGCAGCGTTGCACTGGAAAGTGCCTATCAAAATTTGATTATGACTGGAAAGTTTCCAACGTGCGTGTTAATGCTGGAGATGCTGCCCGTGGATTTGGATGTCAATGTCCATCCGGCAAAGGCAGAAGTCCGGTTTACCAGCGAGAAAAATGTTGCAGACAGTTTGTTTTTTGCGGTGAAAAATGCACTGCTGGAAAACGGGCTGATTTATGACTTTCAGTTTCGCCATAATGCACAGGACTGGACAAAACAGCCAGCTGTTTCCACGCCGATGCAGCAACCGACATTGCCGCATCTAAAAGAACCATCTGACCCGTTCGCCTCAAAGGCAGAGCCGGAAGTAGAATCTCCCCCACCGCCGCAGACGATTTACCCGACGCAATATCATTATGACATCGGGGAAACCATGGCAACATTGATGCCGGAGGGAACTCGTCCGGCAGCCCTTGAGAATCCGCAAGCGGAGCATATAGAATCAAAACCGGAATTAGAATTGGAACAGAACGCAGAACGCGAACCGCAGCCGGAAGCAACTGCGTTGCCGGAAACGATTCTCCCACTGCCAACCACAACATCAGAACCATCTGTTCCGGAGTCACTGCCGGAGAAGCAGACGATTTTACCGGAAATCCGTGTGATTGGGGAAGTGTTTCAGAATTATATTCTGGCAGAAATCCCAGCGGAACAGAAACTGGTGATTTTTGATAAGCATGCTGCCCACGAACGGGTGATTTTTGAACGGCTGAAAAGCGGTGCAGCCAAACAATATCAGCAACTTTTGATGCAGAAAACAGAAACACTCTTGCCAATGGATGAATTTGCATTGGTGCAGGAGCAGACCGAACAGCTGGCAAATATGGGCTTTTCGTTTGACTTCTCCAATCCGCCCTTTTTGCGGACAACGGCTGTTCCAACTTTTTTGCAGTCGCTGAACATTGATGAAATCGTCACGGAGATTGCACACAATTTTGCACTTGGAAAAATCAATCCGCAGACGGCGTATCTGGACGATTTGCTGCACACCATGGCGTGCAAGGCAGCAATTAAGGCACATGATAAAAATGATTTGGCGGAATTGCAGGAACTGGCTCAGATTGTCTATGCAGATGAACAGGTTCGGCACTGTCCGCACGGCAGACCGGTGATGTTTGTTATCAAAAAACACGAACTGGAAAAACAATTTAAGAGGGTATGAGATGCAGACAAAAGAAAAAATCCCGATTCTTGCTGTGGTAGGGCCGACCGCCTCCGGAAAGACTGCCCTAGGCGTAGAACTTGCAAAGGCATACAACGGGGAAGTGGTTTCAGCGGATTCCATGCAGATTTACAAGGGCATGGACATTGCAACCGCAAAGCCAACACCGGAAGAAATGCAGGGCATTCCGCACCACTTAATTGACATTCTGCCACGGGATACCATTTTTAATGTTGCGGACTATGTGAAGCTGGCGGAACAGGCGATTGCAGACATCACCCGGCGTGGAAAGCTGCCGATTCTGGTCGGTGGAACAGGGCTGTATCTTGCATCGCTGCTGGACAATGTGCAGTTTGCAGAAACCAAACAGGATGCTGCCCTGCGGAAAGAGCTGACAGACTACGCAGAAACACATGGGACGGAAGCCCTGCACGAGCGATTGAAAGCAGTTGACCCAGTCGCTGCTGCGGCGATTCATCCGAATAATGTGGTGCGAGTGGTGCGGGCGTTGGAAGTGACATTGCTATCTGGCAAGCCGTTCAGCGTGCAGAAAGCAGAGAGTCGCACGCAGCCTTCCCCGTATGATGCTTGTATCATCGGGCTGGACTATGAAGACCGGCAGGTTCTGTATGACCGCATCAATCGGCGAGTGGATTTGATGGTGGAAAATGGACTGGTGGAAGAGTCCTATGCCGTCTGGAAAACCAATCCGAAACAGACCGCAGCGAATGCCATCGGATACAAAGAATTGATTCCCTATTTCACCGGAGAAAGCGATTTATCCGCCTGTATCGACAAATTAAAGCAGGAAACACGGCGATATGCCAAACGGCAGCTGACTTGGTTTAGAAAAAGAACGGATGTCGTGTGGATAAAATTGTACAAATTTAACAATAACAAAGAAATCTTAGAAAAATCCAAGAAAATTATAGCCAAACAGCAATTCTTGTGCTATAATAGAATAGGTCTTTTTGAAACAACAGAAAAATGAGAAGAAAAAGACCGGATGCGTAGGAAGGAGCAGTTACAATGAACAAAATGATGAACTTACAGGATGTATTTTTAAACCAGGCAAGAAAAGAAAAAATCCTGGTGACCATTATTCTGATGAATGGTTTTCAGTTTAAGGGCATTGTCAAAGGATTTGACAGCTACATTGTCATCCTGGAATGCAACGGAGAACAGAATCTGGTGTATAAGCACGCCATCTCTACATTAAAACCAACTCGCCCCATTGCGATTCTCGATGCGGCAGAAAAAGAAGATTGATTGAGGTATGGATTCTAACACAAGAATGATGCACATTCTGCTGATTGTGCTTTCGATTGCCATCATTGCCACCATTGGTACGATTTTTTACCACTTTGTGGACACGCAGTATAAGACAGAAACGGCAGTTTCTGCCACGGCGGAACAATCGGAAACCTTTCAGGGGGTTTATGTGCGAGATGAAACCGTATTGACCTATAACGGCTCTGGTGCGATTAGTTATAACGTACCGGACGGCGGAAAGGTCGAAAAGGGCGGAACGATTGCGGAAATTTATGCCGACCAGTCCGCCATTGAAACGAATCAGCAAATCGCAGCGTTGCAGCAGGAATTGAATCTGCTGAACCGTATCTCCAACCCCGGCATTTTACAGAATGCCCAGCCGGCAGAATTGTCCACACAAGTGAAACGCTATTACAATCAGATTACTTACTGCAAAGATAGCGGAAATCTGTCTGGCTTGCAGGCTGCAAAGAGTGATTTCCAGATTGCCTTGAGTGCTTATCAGCTGGTCGTCAATCAAGGAGCAGAAAACTTTTCAGAGCAGGCAACTGCCGTTTCGGAAGAAATCACCAAGCTGCAAAATTCCAAGCAAGCCCCACGGGATACCGTAAAGGCAGCTTCTCCGGTTTATTTTGTCAGCTATGCAGATGGATATGAATCCAAGCTGACTACCGACAACATCGACAAGCTGACCATTGATGACATCAAAGCGGTACAGAATAACAATGGTCTGCAAAGCGATACGATTGTGGGAAAGACCATTGACAGCTACGGTTGGTATATGGTGGGTGTCATTGACAATACCACATTGGAATATCAGGTGGATGATGAAGTCACTCTAAAACTGGCAAATTCCGGTGCAACGGCAAATGCGGTGATTACCGATTTGCGGACAAGCAGCGACCCAAAAGAAACGCTGATTGTATTGCACTGTGATTATATGACATCGGATTTCGTAAAGAACCGTTCCGAACGGGTCGAAATCATCAAGGGTGAGTATGAGGGCATTCAAGTGCCAAGAAGTGCCATCCGGTTCAAGGAACTGGAGGAAACTTCTACCAACGTACTGACTGGCGAAGAAACAACGACCAAAGTCAATTACCGTGGCGTTTATGTCATGGACGGCGAAACGGTTACATTCCGGAAATTGGATGTCATCTATGAAGGCGATGACTATGTATTGTCTTCACTGAATGCCGGTGACGGCTATTTGATTCTTTATGATTCCATTATTGTAGAGGGGATAGATGTAAATGGAGAATAGTTTTGATTATATCACGGAAAACTATAACCGGATTTACAACGAGATTGAAGCGGCAAAGGCAAAATACCGGAAGCCATCTGACCATGTGGATTTCATGGCAGTGACCAAAACGGTTGCACCGGAAGCCGTCAATCACGCCATTCACTGCGGTATTTCCCTACTGGGGGAAAATCGGGTGCAGGAATATCTTTCCAAGCGGGACTTTTATGACCCGTCCGCAACGGTGCACTTTATTGGACACTTACAGACCAATAAAGTCAAATACATCATTGAAGATATGGCACTGATTCACTCTGTGGATTCGGTGCATCTTGCGAAAGAAATTGACCGGCAGGCTGCCCGTGTTGGAAAAGTGCAGGAGATTTTGATAGAAGTCAACATTGGTGATGAAACGTCCAAGAGCGGAATCGCACCGGAACAGTTAGTGCCGCTGCTCGAAGAAGTCGCAACCTTCCAGAATTTGAAGGTAAAAGGCTTGATGACCATCCCGCCAGCCGGAGAAAATGAGAAATTTCTATCAAAAATGCAAGATTTATATCTTGACATTCGCAGCAAAAACATGGATAATATAGATATGGACATCCTTTCCATGGGTATGTCCGGCGATTACGCAAAAGCCATTCAGTATGGTGCAACCCTGGTACGAATCGGCTCAGCACTTTTTGGTGCAAGAGTCTACCGATAAAATGAACCTGTGACATAGAAAAAAACAGGCTTCCTGTACTGAACCCGCACATTGGCAGTCAGGCAGAGAAAAAGAAAGATAGAACGTGCGGAGAACGGAGATTGTTATGAGTTTTTTTAATGGATTGAAAGATTTCTTTATGCCGAATGAAGACGAGTATGCAGAACCGACCGAACCGGTCACCAAAAAAGAACCGGAACAGCCGGCAGCAGCTGCACCATCGCCTCAGCCGAGTTCTTCTTATGAAAGCAGCAGCTCTGCTTATAGCAGTGCATCTTCCTACACACCGCCGGTGAACCCAGCACCAGCTCCCAACGAACCGCCGAGAAATAATCGGGTGGTCAACATCAAGGCAACGACCCAGCTGCAAGTGGTTCTGGTAAAGCCGGAACTGTTCACCGATGCAAAGCAGATTGCAGACCATCTGATGGCAAATAAGACCGTTGTTCTGAATCTGGAATCCGCAACCGAAGCCAACAGAAGACGCATCATTGACTTCCTGGTGGGCGTTGCCTATGCACAGAATGGCAACATCAAGCCGGTTGCAAACCAGACTTATATTGTAACCCCGTATAATGTTGGATTCGTTGGTGATGAATTCGTGGGGGAACTGGAAAATAACGGTTTGATTATGTGATGAATCGCAGAGAAACAGAATCGGAATCGGTTTTCTTTTCCCGTTTGCAAGACCTCGCCGACCGCTGTCGGCGGGATTGTGCACCCGATTGCACCATGTTTCTGGATGAAATGCAGTGTGCCGCTGCGGACGCATTTTTGCAGCGGCAGGCGGAATTGGCGTATCAGTTCTGGGGCGGTTATGAACAGGCAGAGCGAAAATGCTGCTGTTTGTATCCGGATTTTCTGGAGTTCGATCCGGCTTGGGTCGGATGCCGATGCGTCACCATCCGCTATTCCAACCTGCAAACACTGGAGCATCGGGACTTTTTAGGGGCAGCATTGGGCTGCGGACTGAAACGGGAAACCATCGGCGATATTCTGATTGAAAAAGGAAAAGCACAGCTTTGGGCGACCGATGCCGCAGCTGCACTGCTGGTGCAGTCTTTGGAAAAGGTAGGGCGTGGCGGCGTTCGCTGCACGGATACAGAACCGTTCTCCATTGTTCCCGTCCGGAAACGGATCGAACATCATGGAACGGTGTCTTCTCTTCGGTGCGATGCAATTGCGGCAGTGGTTACCAGACAAAGCCGGGAAAAGGCGGTCAGAATCATTCAACAAGGTTACATGGAGCGAAGCGGTCACACCGTTTTGCAGCCATCCGAACATATGCAGACCGGTGATATTTTTGTCATACGGGGCAGCGGCAAGTTCCAGCTGATTTCCGTATCCGAACCTTCTAAAAAGGGAAGGCTGCATATTTTCATTGAACAATATAAATGAGAGGTGGGCACAGAAATGATTAGTGCAAAGGAAATTCACGAACTTCGATTTGAAAAAGCTGCTTTTGGCTATAAGCAGGAAGACATTGACGAGTTTCTGACACAGCTGGAACAGGAAGTTGAAATTGCCGAACAGGAAATGGCAGACAGCAACGAAAAGATTCAGGTGCTGGCAGACAAAGTCCGGGAATATATGCGGGACGAAGATGCCCTGAAGGATGCCCTGTTGGGTGCACAGCGGGAAGGTCACCGGATTATTGCCGAAGCAAATGCCAAGGCTGACGGCATTATTGCCGATGCCAAGAAGCGTGCAGATGCTATGATGGATGAAGTAACCGTCAAGCATGAAGCCCTGCTGGCAAAGAATCAGGCAGAAATCGACGAAGCACATCAGGCTCTGGCAGACGCTAGAAAGCAGGTTGCAGACTTCAAGAAGGCTCTGTTTGATATGTATAAAGAACACTTGCAGATGCTGTCAACGATGCCAGAAGAAGATGATTTGGAATTCGGCTTCACACCGCAGCAGGATGAACCGGAAGAAAAAGTACCGGAACAGGAAATCCCGGTGGTATCCGCTCCGACTTCTGACCCGTTTGCCTCTTCGCAGTTCTCTGCAAAGACCATTCAGGGTTCTTATGATTCGCACTTTGGCGATTTGAGCGATGATGAAGACGAGGATGCGTAAACAAGCCGCACTTCATCGTATTTGAAAATTGCCTGCACAACAGGCAGCAAAAGGTAATTCAATGAAAGGAGGGTTCTTTCCAGTTGAAAATAGGCTGGAAAGAATCAGATACAGATATGGCACAGGATTATAATGCAACATTGAACTTGCCGAAAACAGCATTTCCGATGCGTGGAAATCTGCCGAAGCGAGAACCCGATGTGCTGGGAAAATGGGAAGAACAAGACCTGTATGAAAAGATGGTTCAAAAGAATCAGGGTCGTCCGATGTATGTTTTACACGATGGCCCGCCGTACGCAAACGGGGAAATCCATCTTGGTACAGCATTGAATAAGGTTTTAAAAGACTTTATCATTAAGTATAAGAACATGAGCGGCTTTTGTGCACCGTATGTGCCGGGCTGGGATACCCACGGTCTGCCGATTGAATTGAAAGCATTGAAGTCCATCGGTGTGGAAAACGGTGCAATTTCTCCGGTAGAACTGCGGAAGCACTGCAAGAATTTTGCAATGAAGCACGTTCAGAATCAGATGAAGCAGTTCAAGCGTCTGGGCAGCTTGGGACATTATTGTGACCCATATTTAACTCTGAAGCCGGAATATGAAGCAAGACAGGTAGAAGTCTTTGGCGAAATGGCAAAGCGTGGCTATATGTATAAGGGCTTGAAGCCGGTATACTGGTGTCCGGATTGCCAGACTGCCTTGGCAGAAGCAGAAATTGAATATGAAAACGATCCATGTGATTCTATCTATGTAAAGTTCCAGGTAATGGATGACAAGGGCGTGTTCTCGAAGCTGGGCATTGACCCGAAGCAGGTTTACTTCGTTATCTGGACAACGACTACCTGGACCATTCCGGGTAACCTCGCTGTTTGCGTTGGCCCTGATTATGAATACACCCTCGTAAAGGCTGGTTCGGAATATTACTGCATGGCAGTAGAACTGGTTGCACCGACCATGAAAGCGGCTGGTATCACCGATTATGAAACCATCGGCACATTCATGGGCAGCGAACTGGAACACATCCAGACCAAGCACCCACTGTATGACCGGAATTCCATGGTGATTGTCGGCGACCACGTTACACTGGAAAGCGGTACTGGTTGTGTTCACACCGCTCCGGGCTATGGTGTAGAAGACTTTGAAGTCTGCAAGAATTATGATGAAATCGGTATTCTGGTTTGCGTGGATGCACACGGCAAGCAGACCGCAGAAGCTGGCGAATTTGAAGGCATGGACACCCAGCAGGCAAACAAGGCAATTGCTGCAAAGCTGGTAGAATGTGGAGCAATGCTGGCAACTGAACGGATTGTCCACCAGTATCCGCACTGCTGGCGTTGCCACCAGCCGATTATTTATCGTGCAACCGAACAGTGGTTCTGTTCCGTTAAGGGCTTCAAGGATGATGCCATCCGTGCAATCGAATCCGTTCAGTGGATTCCGGAATGGGGCGAAGAACGCATCAAGGGTATGGTACGGGATCGCAGCGACTGGTGTATTTCCCGTCAGAGAACTTGGGGCGTGCCAATCCCGATTATTTATTGTAAGGATTGCAAGAAGCCAATCATCAACGACACCACCATCAAGAACATTGCAGATTTGTTCCGTGCAGAAGGTGCAGATGCATGGTGGACAAAGGATGTCAAGGACTTCATTGACCCGTCTGTCACCTGCGAATGCGGCTGCAAGGAATTTACCAAAGAATATGACATCATGGATGTTTGGTTTGATAGCGGCGTTTCTCACACTGCGGTTATGGAACAGTATGATTGCCTGCGTTGGCCGGCTGACCTGTATCTGGAAGGTGCTGACCAGTATCGTGGCTGGTTCCAGTCATCCTTGCTGACTTCTGTTGTCTATAAGGGTAAAGCTCCGTATAAGGCAGTTTGTACGCATGGCTGGGTTGTAGACGGCGAAGGCAGAAAGATGTCCAAGTCTTTGGGCAATGGCATCATGCCGGATGAAATCATTCAGCAGTACGGTGCAGATATTCTCCGCCTGTGGGTTGCTTCTTCCGATTATCATTCGGATATCCGGATTTCCAAGGCAATTTTGCAGCAGCTTTCCGATGCGTATAAAAAGATTCGGAACACCGCAAGATATATTCTGGGCAACCTCGGAAACGGGGCAGGCTTTAATCCAGATACAGATATGGTTTCTGATGACCAGCTGCATGAATTAGACCGCTGGGTATTGATTCGTCTGGATCGACTGATTGACAAGGTACACGAAGGGTATACCAACTTTGATTTCCATGTGGTATTCCACAGCATTCACAATTTCTGCACGACCGATATGTCCAACTTCTATCTGGACATCATCAAGGATCGTCTGTACTGTGAAAAGGAAACCTCCGTTGCAAGACGGGCTGCACAGACAACCATGTATCGTATTTTGCGTGGTATGACGTTACTGCTCGCTCCGGTACTCTCCTTCACCGCAGAAGAAATCTGGGGCTTTATGCCGCACGGTGCAGCGGATGACACCGAAAGCGTCTTCCTGAACCAGATGCCGGAAAAGAGCGGTCTGGTTGCAGACGATGCATTCACAGAAAAGTGGAATCTGATTTATCAGACTCGTTTGGATGTCAACAAGATGCTCGAAGAAAAGCGGAATGAAAAGGTAATTGGGAAGTCGCTCGAAGCTGCGGTAGAAATTGCCGTTGCAGACGATGCCGCTTATGCAATTCTTTCTGAAAATAGAGAGCTGCTCGAAAAGGTTCTGATTGTATCCAGCGTAACAGTAACAAAGACCGATGCAGCAGAAAATCAGTATCTCATTACAACAGCAGCTGGCGAAAAGTGCGAGCGTTGCTGGATGTATTCGACAACGGTCGGCGAAGACAAGACACATCCGACACTCTGTGCAAGATGTGCACACGTCATTTCTGAATAAAAGACGATGATAAAGATGACAGCCTGCCGGTTTTGTGCGGCGGGCTGTTCTTGTCCTCAGCGAAAAAGGGAGGAGCGTTTTACTTGATCATCCTATCTTGTATCTGCATCGTCTTGCTGGTCGGAGTTGACCAGTTCATTAAATATTGGGCTGTGCATACATTACAGCCACAAGGCAGCATTCCGTTTATCAAGATTGGCGGAAAAGAAGTTTTAAACCTGACCTATCTGGAAAATCAGGGTGCAGCATTCAGCAGCTTTTCGGGAATGCGATGGTTTTTAATCGCTGTCACCGTCTTATTGATGGTAATTTGTGCAGTGCTCATGGTGAAATACCGAAAGCGTTCCAAGATGATTCCGATTTGTTCTGCATTGATTATTGCGGGCGGCGTTGGAAATCTGATTGACCGCCTGTTCCGAGGCGGAAAAGTGGTGGATTATCTGGATGTTCGGCTGTTTCATTTTGCTGTGTTTAACTTTGCAGATTGCTGCGTAGTCGTTGGCGTTTTTCTGCTGGCAATTTATCTGCTCTTCATAGAGGGCAGCTCGAAAAAATCCGACCAGAAAGAAGGTTCTGCATGAAAGAACCGTTGACGTTTACGCCGGAAGCGGTCGGGCAGCGTTTGGATAAATGGCTGGCGGAACAGGACACCTTAGACTTGACCCGTTCGGTAATTCAAACTCGCATGGAACAGGGCGATGTCACCGTCAATGGTGCAGCCGTTTCCAAGAATTATAAAATTCGCAGCGGTGATGTCGTGCAGGTTGTTATTCCAGAACCCGTTTCATTGGAACTTGTACCCGAACCAATTCCGCTGGACATTGTCTATGAAGATGATGATTTGCTGGTGGTGAATAAGCCGAAAGGCATGGTAGTACATCCTGCTCCCGGCAATCTGACGGGAACACTGGTACATGCATTGCTGTATCACTGTGGCGACCGGCTCTCCGGTATCAATGGTGTGATTCGTCCGGGCATTGTGCACCGCATTGATAAGAATACCAGCGGCTTGCTGATGGTGGCAAAGAACGACCATGCTCACTTGAAACTGTCGGAACAGATTCAGGCACATACCTTCACAAGAGCCTATCAGGCGATTGCCGTCGGGCGATTCTCGGAAAAGTCCGGAACGATTCATGCACCGATTGGGCGGCATCCCGTTGACCGGAAAAAAATGTGTGTCACGCAGAAAAATTCCAAGGATGCCATCACGCATTATACCGTGTTGGCGGAGTCCGGCAACTATACGCATCTGCAATTACAGCTCGAAACAGGCAGAACCCATCAAATTCGGGTGCATCTGGCATATCTGGGGCATCCAGTGTTGGGCGATGACGTGTATGGAAAGCCATTCCCGAACCTGACAGGGCAGTGCCTGCACGCCGGAAAAATTGGATTCATGCACCCGACCACGGGCGAATATATGGAATTTACCAGTCCGCTGCCGGATTATTTTCAGGCAGCTTTGCGAAAACTACGGTTTACAGAAGCAGAAGGGATGGTGCAGCCATGAAGAACGATGTTTGGCTTTTCTCGGATTTAGATGGAACATTATTGCCATCTGACAAGCGGATTCCGGATGACCTGCGAGACGGCATTCAGCAGTTTGTTCAGCAGGGCGGTCATTTTACGATTGCAACAGGGAGAACCATTGAATCTGCTCGAACCTACTGGGAACAGCTGTCCGTAAAAGAGCCGATGATTTTATTCAATGGGGCAATGATTTACGACCCTGTTTCCGAACAGATTCTCTATCAACAGCCGTTGTGTGCATCCGCCAGAGAAATGGCAGCTGCGGTTCTGAAGGAATTTCCGCAGGCAGGCTCTGAGATTCTCTGTGCAGATGGAACGTATGTCATTCAGAATACCATCTATGAGCAGCAGCACGTTGCCATCTGTCAGGTAACGCCGAAATACTGCACGCTGGAAACTATGCCGGACATTCCGTGGATGAAGATTTTATTTGCGGTTGACCCGTCCGATATGCCTCGCTTGCAAGCGTTTATTCAGGCACAGAACTGGACAGATGTGGATTTCATTCAGTCATCCGATAGCTTTTATGAGATGCTGCCGAAACAGGTTTCCAAGGGCAGTGCATTGTTGGAATACCGAAAGCGGTTTCATTTAGAATCCCCGTCTATTGTAGTAGCAGCCGGGGACTATGAAAACGACCGTGCGATGCTGGAAGCGGCAGATTATGGTGTTGCTCCGGCAAACGCACAGCCTGCCATTCAGGCGATTGCAGACCATGTTTTAACTCATACTTGTGATCAAAAGGCAATCTTAGAATTGCTTTTATGGATACAATCAAAATTTTAACAACGGAGGGAATTTCCATGGAGGAAATCACAAAGAAAAAGTTACAAGCGATTGCTTGTAAAGTGCGGATGGGTGTCATTGAAGGCACTTATTGTGCAAAGTCCGGACATCCGGGCGGTTCGCTTTCTATCAGCGACTTGCTGACGTATCTTTATTTTGCAAAAATGCACATTGATCCGAAACAGCCGGAAATGGCAGATCGGGATCGGCTGGTACTTTCCAAGGGACACTGTGCACCGGCATTGTATGCAACACTGGCACAGCGTGGTTTCTTCCCACAGGAAGAATTGCAGTCTTTGCGGCACATCGGTGCAATGTTGCAGGGTCACCCGTGCATTCATACACCGGGCATTGATATGTCCAGCGGTTCGCTCGGACAGGGCATTTCCGTTGCCTGTGGTATGGCTCTGGCTGGCAAGCTGGACAACGCTGCTTATAAGGTTTATACCATTTTGGGCGATGGCGAAATTGAAGAAGGTCAGGTCTGGGAAGCAGCGATGTTTGCATCGCATTATCATCTGGACAACCTGCTGGCAATCGTAGACTATAACGGCTTGCAGATTGATGGACAGCTCTCTGAAGTTTGCTCTCCAGAACCGATTCCGGAAAAGTTTGCAGCATTCGGCTGGCATGTCATTCAGATGGATGCTCATGATTTTGATTCGATTGAAGCAGCATTTGCAGAAGCAGAACAGATTGTGGGACAGCCGGTTGTCATCGTGCAGAAGAGCGTAAAGGGCAAGGGCGTTTCCTTCATGGAAAATCAAGTTGGCTGGCACGGCAAAGCACCGAATCAGGCAGAATATGAACAGGCAATGGCGGAACTGACCGCACAGCTGCAAGAACTGGAGGGTTAAGACATGGCAGGCGAAACAAAAAAGAAAGCAACACGGGAAAGCTACGGCGAAGCACTGCGGGACTTTGCAGAAACCTATGAGAATCTGGTCGTACTGGATGCAGACCTTGCAGCTGCAACCAAGACGGGTATCTTTAAGAAAGCATATCCGGAACGGTTTTTTGACTGCGGTATTGCAGAAGCCAATATGATGGGCGTTGCAGCTGGTCTGGCAGCCTCCGGAAAGATTCCGTTCGCCAGCACATTCGCAATGTTTGCCGCTGGCAGAGCCTATGAAATCGTTCGGAACTCCATTGGTTATCCGCACCTGAATGTGAAAATCGGTGCAACCCATGCTGGTATCTCGGTTGGCGAAGACGGTGCAACGCACCAGTGCAACGAAGATATTGCCCTGATGCGTACCATCCCGGGCATGACCATTTTGAATCCGGCAGACGATGTAGAAGCAAGAGCCGCTGTAAAGGCAGCCATTGAAATGGAAGGTCCAGTTTATCTGCGATTTGGCAGACTGGCAGCTCCGATTTTCAACGATCCGGAAACCTACCAGTTTGAAATTGGAAAGGGCATCACTCTGAGAGAAGGCAAGGATGTCACATTGGTTGCAACCGGTCTGATGGTATCCGAAGCACTGGATGCAGCAGAACAGCTGGCAGCTGATGGCATTTCTGCAAGAGTTTTGAATATCCATACCATTAAGCCGCTGGATGTTGATTTGATTGCAAAGGCAGCCGCAGAAACGGGACTGCTGATTACAGTCGAAGAACACAGCATCATCGGCGGACTGGGTGCAGCAGTTGCAGAAGCAGTTTGCGATACCTGCCCAGTGCCAGTGGTACGAATCGGGGTTAATGATGAATACGGACATTCTGGCCCAGCAGTGGATTTGCTGAAAGAATTTGGTCTATGTGCAGAGCATATTGTAGAAGTCACAAAGGCATCTATGGCTAAGAAAGCATAAGGAATCGGTTTTCTTTCGCATTTCCGATAGAAATAACAGATTCGATTGCAGCGGAACTGCTCCATGTGCAGAAAATGGCAGAGAGCAGTTCCGCTTTTTTGAAAAGGAAAAGAATGAATGAAAGATGCCTTTTTAGTTTCATGTGCGTTCGGAGGAAACAAAAAATGACGCATAAAAAGCGTTCGGTCACACCTGTACAACTGATTGCACTTGGTTTTCTCATTATGATGTTATTGGTAACAGGCTTGTTATTGCTGCCAGTTTCGCAGCGGCATCCGGGCAGCCTTTCGGTTGTGGAGGCTGCCTTTACGGCAGTCAGTGCCGTATCCACCACGGGGTTGACGGTTGTCGATACGGCGAGTACCTTTAGCACATTTGGATATGTTGTACTCTGCATTTCAATGCAGATCGGCGGTTTGGGGATTACGTCCATCGGTGCAGGACTGATTGCGTTTACAGGCAGAAAGCTGCGGATGCGAGATCAAGTCTTGGTGCAGGAAGCCTTGAACTATCCAACGATGAAAGATGTACAAGTATTGATTCGTTCGGTTTTGATTACAACGATTATCGTCGAATCTTCCGCAGCATTTGTGGGATGGTTTTTATTTCGCCGGCAGTTTGATGTTCTTCCGGCGTTGGGAATTGCGATTTTTCACAGCGTTTCCACGTTTAATCATGCGGGGTTTGATATTTTAGGCGGATTGCTCTCTTATCGAAATGATGTGGGGTTACAGCTGTTGACCATTGCAGAAAATATTTTAGGGGGCTTTGGATTCTTTGTCATTCTGGATATTTTGCGGAATCAGCGGTTTCACAAGTTCAGTTTACATACCAAAGTTGTGCTGACCACTTCCGGATTTTTGGATCTCACCAGTTCGCTGTTACTGAAAGCAATTGAAGGCGACTCGCTTTCCTGGGTGAATGCGTTCTTTATGGGCATCACTTCCCGAACATCGGGCTTGACAATTGCGAATGTGGGTGATTTTTCCAATGCCAGTCAGCTTTTGATTTGTGTATTGATGTATATCGGAGCATCGCCTGGTTCTACAGGGGGCGGCGTAAAGGTCACCACAATTTTTGTGCTGTTTCGAACAATTGTAGCATATCCGAGGGGAGAACAGCCCGGTGCATTCCGGAAACGGTTTTCAGCTGGGACGGTACAGCAGGCAATGGTTATTTGCAGTTTGGCACTTGGAATCGTCTTGACAATTACATTTATTCTTTGCCTGTTAAATCCGACGCTGCCATTCTTGTCGCTGCTCTTTGAAACTGCATCGGCATTCAGTACCGTGGGACTTTCAACCGGAATCACCAGTTCTGTTGCCACTTTTGGGAAGTGGCTGCTGATGGCGGCAATGTTTGGCGGAAGACTGGGCACATTAACTGTGGTTTCGCTCTGGCTCCGGAAACATCGGCAGACCATTCTGCTGCCAGTGGAAAGCATTTCCGTTGGATAATGGACAGCTGGGTACATACGGGAAAAACCGGACAGAAGAAAGGAGAACCATCATGTTTGGAAAAAAAGTAAAAACAGAAAATGGATTGTATGGAATTATCGGATTGGGACGGTTTGGCTATGCATTGGCACAGACTCTCTCGGAATCCGGAAAAGATTTGATTATCATTGACGAAAACGAAGCAAAAATCAATTCTGCGGCAGCGTTTACCGACCACGCCTATGTGGTGCAGGAGCTTTCTAAGGAGAATTTCCGAAAAGTCGGGATTGATAACTGTGATGTTGTCATCATCTGTATCGGAGAACGGATAGACACTTGCATCTTGGCAACGCTGAATGTTATTCAGCTGGGTGTGAAGCGGGTTATTGCAAAAGCAACCAGTGCAGAACAAGGCTGTGTGTTGGAACTGCTGGGAGCAGAAGTGGTCTATCCGGAACGGGATATGGCGATTCGTCTGGCAAATCGGTTGCTTGCTCCGGGCTTTCTGGACTTTATCACGCTGAGTGAAGAAGTTGACTTGATGGAATTGAGCGTGACACAGAAAATTGCAGAAAAAACCGTGCAGGAAATCAATCCTCGAAAGATGTTCGGTATCAACCTGATTGCAGTCAAGCATAATGGTTCTTTGGAGATTGAAATTAAGCCGGATACCATTCTGCACCGAGGCGACACCGTTTGTGTCATCGGAACACGAGAAAATATCCGGAAGTTTGAGCGGTTCTTGAACGAATAACCGTAGGCAATTCATCCATCAGAAAAACAAAAATCCGTCCATGGAAAATTCCACGGACGGATTTTTTCTATTTGGAGTTGGGAAAACAAATGGTCACTGTAACAGCCGATGCACAGCATGGTCAATATCTCTGGCAACATCGGCACGGTTCATGGTGTACAGATGAATGCCGTCTACGTCCTGTGCAATCAGGTCTACAATCTGCTCGATGGCATAGGCAACGCCAGCATCTTGCAAGGCTTCCGGATTGTCCTCATACTTGTTTAGAATATGCAGGAACTTTTTCGGGAGCGTTGCACCGCACAGCTTCACCATGCGTTCGATTTGTTTTTTGTTAGTCACGGGCATAATCCCTGCTTCGATTGGAACAGAAATACCAGCCTGTGCAACTTTGTTTCGGTATGTATCGAATGCATCATTGTCTAGGAACAGTTGTGTAATGAATTGGGAAGCCCCTGCATCTACTTTTCGCTTTAAGGTTTCCAATTCTTCCGCTGGGCTGTGCTGTTCCGGATGTCCCTCCGGATAGCAGGCAGCCATGAGGTGAAAGCTGGGGTCATAGTCGTGAATATATGAAATCAGTTCGTTGGCATGGGAGAATCGACCGTTCGGGGTTGCCGTTTCTGAACGGTCGCCCCGTAACGCTAGGATGTTGTGAATGCCGTTTTTCCGCAGCTGTTCCAGAATGCCGTTCAAGTCGGATTCGGAGAGATACAAGCAGGGGAGATGAGCAACACTTTCTGTCTGGCAGGTGTTTTGAATGTAGGATGCAATGCCAACCGTATTCTTGCAATTTGCTCCGCCGCCAGCTCCGTAAGTCACGCTGATAAAGTCTGGTTTCAAGTCTTGCAGAGCGTCCAATGTCCCATAAATGACGCTCGGCTCAGAAGTCGGCTTTGGCGGAAAAATTTCAAAGGAGAATGTCGTCTTATTTGGAGAGCTCACACCGTACCTCCTGTGCGGCACAAACCAGATGTTCCAGACTCGGAATGGTTTCCTTGTCGCCTCTGGTTTTCAGACCGCAGTCCGGATTGACCCAAAGTTTTTCAACCGGAATCTTTTCCAGCATCTTGTGCAGTGCCAACTTGATTTCTTCGACAGACGGAACTCTTGGAGAGTGGATGTCATAAACACCTGGGCCAACTTCTGTCCGGAAGTGGTGTTCCTGTAAGCTATCCAGAATCTTCAAGTCCGAACGGCTTGCTTCAAAGGTAATCACATCGGCATCCATATCATCGATTTCAGCAATGATGTCTGTAAATTCACTGTAGCACATATGCGTGTGAATTTGTGTTTCCGGCTTTACACCGCTGTGCACCAGACGGAATGCCGGAATTGCCCAGTCCAGATAGTCGCTGTTCCAGTCAGATTTCCGCAGCGGCAGTTTTTCCCGAAGTGCTGCTTCATCGACCTGAATCATAGTAATGCCGTTTGCTTCCAAATCCAATACTTCTTCCCGAATGGCAAGAGCGATTTGATAAGCACTTTCTTTCAGGGAGATGTCTTCTCTTGGGAATGACCAGTTCAAAATCGTAACTGGACCAGTCAGCATACCCTTCATTGGCTTTTTTGTCAGGCTCTGTGCATAGACAGACCAGTTTACCGTCATTGGCTTTGCACGCTTTACATCGCCCCAGATGACCGGCGGCTTTACGCAGCGAGTACCATAGGACTGCACCCATGCATTTTGGGTAAATACATAGCCGTCCAGACTTTCACCGAAATATTCTACCATGTCATTCCGTTCAAATTCGCCGTGAACCAGAACGTCTAGACCGATTTTTTCCTGCAACGCAACGCAATCTGCAATCTGCTGTTTGTTGAATGCTTCATACTGTTCCTGAGAGATTTCCCCTTTCCGGAATGCGGCACGGTTTGCACGAACAGCGGCAGTCTGTGGGAAAGAACCGATGGTGGTTGTCGGCAGCAGTGGCAGACCGAAGGTTTTCTTCTGAATCTGTTCCCGTTCTGCGAATGCTGGCAGACGAACAAAGTCTGCATCTTTCAGAGCAGCAACCTGTTCCTGAACGGATTTGTTTGCACCGCTTCTCGGAGTTGCGAACAGAGCCGCATTCTTCTGATAAGCAGCAGTTTCCTGCGGATGGTCTGCGGAGAGAATCTGTTTCAGTTCGTTCAGTTCGGTCAGCTTTTCCGCAGCATATGCAAAGTGCGACAGCACTTCTTCGGAGAGCTTGTGTTCATTGGCTGTGGTATATGGAACGTGCAGCAGTGAGCAGGATGTGTTCAGAACAATCTGTTCTGCATGCTGGCTCAGTTCTGCCAACAGGGACAGGGTTTTGTCATAGTGATTCTTCCAGATGTTCTTGCCATTGACAACGCCAGCGAACAGAATCTTGTCGTTCGGGAAGCCCTGTTCTGTAACCAGCTTTGCAGACTGCTTGCCTTCGAGGAAGTCCAGACCAATGCCGTCTACATCCAGCTTGCAAATGGTATCATAGCAGTCCCGTACATCGCCAAAATAAGTCTGGAGCAGAACCTTTACACTGCCCTTTGCTGCCAGAATGCCAGCATACAGCTGTGTAAAGAGTGTCTTGTCCTCTGCGGTTAGATCCATAACCAGACAAGGTTCGTCGAACTGTACCCAAGCAGTGCCGAGGGTCTGGAACTTTTGGAGCAAGTCTGTATAAGCCTTTACAATATCTGAAACGAAATCCGCAGCTGTTTTCTTACCGTTGTAAACAGCCAGTTTCAGGAACGTATAAGCACCAATGACAACCGGTTTGGTTTCTACGCCAGCAGCCTTTGCTTCCTGATAGAGGTGGAACGGCTTTTCATCTGCCAGACAAATGGCAGTGTCATCTTCCAGTTCCGGTACCATGTAGTGGTAGTTGGTGTTGAACCATTTTTTCATGGCAAGGGCTTTTACGTCACCCTTATCGCCCTGATAGCCTCTTGCAGCTGCAAAGTAGGTATCCAGCGGAGCAAGTCCGAGTTCCCGATATCGCTTCGGAACAGCGTTCAGCAAAAAGGCAGTGTCCAACATGCCGTCATAGAATGAAAAGTCATTGGACGGAATCCAGTCCAGACCGCTTTCTTTCTGCTGTGTTAAATTGGCAAGGCGAAGGGTCTTTGCCGTTTCCTGCAATTCTGTTTCGGTGCAAGCTCCACGGAAATACTGTTCACTTGCAAACTTTAATTCTCTATGTGCCCCGATGCGAGGGTATCCGACAATTGCTGTTTTCATATCAAAATCCTTTCTGGTTGTAGGTGGATGGATGCGAAGCATCCGGATTGCTTTTCATTGTACACCAGAAAACAGCCGTTGTAAAATACCGATTTTCCGCTGTTTGTGATAGAAAAAAACTATACTGATTTTGTAGGTGATGGAATTGTTTATGGTTCGTTGCAGGTATGCCGCCGCAGAGCTTCCATGTATGCTGTGCCCAGTCGGCTCAAGGTCATATTTTTTCGGGTGACTGTACCAATCCGAATCAATTCCGGAATGGCAAGCGGTCGGGCAATGATATTTTCCCCGTTCAGTTCCTTGCTGATGATGCCGGTGCTGATGGTGTAACCGTCCAGCCCAACGGCTAGATTAAACAGCGTTGCACGGTCACGAACTTTGATGGTCATTTCCCGTGGGATGGTGCTGAGGATTTCCTCGGAGAAGTAAAAAGCGTTGTAGTCGCCCTGTTCAAAACAGAGATAGGGATAGGGTTTCAGGTCGTCCAAGGTGATTTCTGTTTTGGCAGCCAGCGGATGCTTGAAGCTGATAAAGACGTGCGGAGAGGCGGTGAACAGTTCCTCAAAGACCAGCCCGTTTTCTGCAATCAACTTTTGAATGACTGCTTGATTTTCACGGGAGAGATACAGCACGCCGACTTCGCTTTTCAATCTGGAAACATCCTGAATAATTTCAAATGTCTGTGTTTCCCGCAGTGTAAAATCATAGCTTTGATTGCCGAATGTTTGAATGACATCAACGAAAGCATTGACAGCGAACGAATAGTGCTGGGCAGAAACGGAAAAGATTTGTTTCAGCTGTTTGCCGTCCAGATATTTTTCTTCAATCAAGCCGACCTGTTGCAGCACCTGTCGAGCATAGCCTAAAAATTCTTCACCCTCATTGGTGGCAATGACCCCTTTGTTGGTGCGGTGAAAAATGGTGATTCGCAGTTCTTTTTCCAGTTCTTTAATGGCAGCAGTTAAGCTGGGCTGCGAGAGAAACAGTGACTGGGCAGCTTCGCTCATCGTCCCTTTTTCGGCAGCTGTAACCGCATATTTTAATTGTTGAATGGTCAAAAAATCCACATCCTTTCTGAAATCGTTGCGTGGGAAAAAATCTATTTTATTATACTACAAATACGAGTTTCTGTCTACTGCAAAACAACGGATTACAGCATGATATTTTTACAATTTAGACATAAAATCACATTCCTTTTTTCTGGATTTATGATAAGATAGGGAAAGAAGATGCACATCTTTTCTTGCTTTTTGGTGAATGCGACAAAAGATGTGAAAACAGCGTGAAATGGGAAAGAATAGAAAGGAGTTTATTGTGAAACGAAATCGATGCAAAAAAATTGCAGCAGCCTTGCTCTGTGTGGTCATGGGCTGCACCACATTGGGGCAGGGCTTTTCCGCAGCCGCTGCGGATGCCACAACATCAGAGGAAGAAGTGGAAATCAACTTTGCGAAAGCTTTACAGATGTCCTTGTATTTTTATGATGCAAACAAGTGCGGCTCTGGCATTACGGGCGGAAATCTGGAATGGCGTGGGGACTGCCACACGGAAGATGCAGCCGTACCGCTGAAACCAATGGGGGAAGATTACAAGGGCACAAATCTGTCACAGAAATTCATTGATGCTAATCGGGATATTTTAGACCCGGATGGCGATGGAACGATTGACGTTGCTGGCGGTATGCACGATGCTGGCGACCATGTAAAATTCTGTCTGCCGGGCAGCTATGCTGCCTCCACATTGGGCTGGGGCTATTATGAATTTCGGGATGCCTATGTAGATTCCGGACAGCAATGGCACGTTGAAGATATTCTGCACTGGTTCAATGACTACTACTTAAAATGCACGTATTTCGATGAGAATGGCGATATTTTGGCGTTCTGCTATCAGGTCGGAGAGGGCGACATTGACCACAACTATTGGAACGCACCGGAATTGCAGAATGAAAGCCTGCTGGACTTTGCACGACCGGCATATTTTGCAACAGTAGAAACGCCTGCTTCGGATATGTGTGCCGGAGTTGCAGCTTCGCTGGCAGTGAATTATCTGAACTTTCAGGATACCGAGCCGGAGTATGCGAAACGCTGCCTGAATACCGCCATCAAGATGTATGAATTTGCAGTCAAGACACATTCCGAGGCGGAAGACGGCAAAACCGTCACCAGCTTGGGCTATGATGGCGGATTCTATACATCCAGCTATGATTATGACGAACTGGCGTGGGCAGCAGTCTGGCTCTATGAATGCACCGGAGAATATGATTATATTAACGACATTATTGCCGTTGATGAAAATACTTCTGGCGATATGGGTGCTCATCCCTATACGGGTTATTTGAAGCGAATCATTGCAGACACCGGAAACTGCTGGCAGAATATCTGGGTGCACTGCTGGGATACCGTATGGGGCGGTGTGTTTGCAAAACTTGCCCCGATTACCAACACGGCGAGAGATTGGTATATTTTCCGCTGGAATCTGGAATATTGGTCGGGCTTGACGCACGCTGACCCGGGCGGGCCGGACGATGTTCTGTGGAACTTGCCATATGACCCGAAAACAGCACCATTTGTTGCAGATACCACCGACACAACATTTCTGGCAAAAACACCAGCTGGTTTTTCCATGCTGAATAACTATGGTTCTTGTCGGTATGATGCAGCTGCACAGCTCTGTGCACTGGTCTATGAAAAAGAAACGGGCGATGACAAATTTGCAGACTGGGCAGAAGGTCAGATGGAATACATCATGGGAAAAAATCCGATGAATCGTGCATATATTGTCGGCTATTCCAAGAACGCTGCCTCGCATCCGCACCATCGGGCTGCACATGGTTCTAAGACGTTGAACATGGATGAACCGGCAGACCAGACACATGTTCTTTGGGGTGCGTTAGTCGGTGGGCCAGATGAAAAGGATTTCCACAACGACCAGACCAAGGATTACATCTACAATGAAGTTGCCGTAGACTATAACGCTGCTTTTGTTGGAGCGTGTGCAGGATTGTACCAGTATTATGGCAAGGCAATGGGGAATAAGCCTGTGGAAAACTTCCCACCGTCTGAAGCGTCTATGAAGGGCGATATTCAGGAAATTTATATTGATGCAAGAGTGATGCAGGAAACGGATGCCCGTTCGCAGATTGAAATTTCCATTTGCAACGATACCTCTTTGCCGCCTCGGTATATCAGTACGTTGAGTGCTCGGTATTTCTTTAACATCAATGAAATGCTGAAAGCAGGGCAGACCATTGATGATTTGGACATTGAAATTTACTATGATGAAGAAAATGCCAACACCAACGGAGAGAGTTTTGCAACGATTTCCAAGCCAGTCAAATGGGATGATAACGGAACGTATTATGTGGAAATCAGCTGGAATGGCTGTGCATTCTATGGAACAAGAGTGTTCCACTTTGGCTTGATTCCGAAGATGGATGCCAACTATACAACTCACTGGGACCCGACCGATGACTACAGCCGAGATGGCTTGATTTTGGATGAATACACCAGAACGAAAAAAATCACAGCTTATCAGGATGGCGAATTGGTCTGGGGTGAAGAGCCGGAGGGCGGAACGGTTGTGCTGGGTGATGTCAACCGAGATGGAACAGTCAACTTGCCGGATATTGTCCTGCTGCAAAAACATCTCTGCAACAAGGCAACCCTGAAAAAGCGGAATGCAGTTGCAGCGGATTTGAATGCAGATGGTGCGATTACCATTTTGGATGCAGTTTTGTTGAAGCGGAAACTGCTGTAAAAAGAAAATACGAGAAACAAGAAACTGCCATTTCCGATTGTGGAAGCGGCAGTTTTGTTTTTTCTTGACAATATCCCCAAAACTCGGTATAATAGAACTAATCGCACAATCCAGAAAGGAGCACCGCCATGCAAACGATTTTTACTGCTGCGGAATTGAAAGAAAACTATCAGATTTTACTGCGGTTACTGGGACAGCTGCAAACAGAAAACGATTATCTACAAGCAGCCATGGACAATCTTTCCAAGATTCCCAACAACGCCATTCCGGGCGATATTGCCAATCAGGCGAAAGCCATTGCCATTTCCGAACTGTCGAAAAATCGGGAGAAAACCAATCAGAAGTTATTAGAAACCTATCAAAAATTATACGAAGATTTAAGACCGTTTCTTTTTCAGGAAAACGAAGTCTAAAAAATCCAATCAATGGAGGCAGCTATGGCATCAGAAACCCTGCAAACAGCCATTCAATATACCTATTATCTCTGTGAACTTTACGAAAAAAACGGCGAACGCATCCTCGGCAATCAGCAGCCGCTTGCGGAATTTGCCGGATTTTCCTATTATAAATACCTGTTATATCTTGCAAATTTAGACCGCCAACTGGAAGAAACAGAAGTGCAGTATTTAAACGACTTGCTGCATTATAACATGACCCTCTCACAACTGCAAACATTTTGCAAGCGACATCCATTTACAGCAGAGAGCGTGCAGGATACCTTGCGTGGCTTGCTGGACTTGTGGATTCGAGTGGATTTGGCAGAGCAAGGGGACAGCAGCTTATCGCTTTTCTTTTTAAATCTGCTGAATCTGATGGGGCTGTCTTTTACTGCCGATACCAACCAGCGAGATGAACGGCAGGCATCTGCCATTGCAGCGATTTTGTTGCCGTTGCGAGTCTATCGCAATCGAAAGTTGCAAGGCTGGCGGAGCACTGCAAAAGAAAAGCCTTTTGCAATTCCGAGTGGCTGGAAACCAGCAATGCCAGCTGCTCCCGAAGAGCCGGAAGCAGCACCGGAAGAATCCACTCCCGAAGTACCAGAAACACCGGAAATCCGTCCGCTGGCGGTGTGTATGGAAGAGTTGGAAAGCTTGACTGGTTTGCAGCAGGTAAAAGAAACGCTAAGCAGCTTAATCAATCTGGTTCGGCTGCGGCAGCTGCGACAGGAACGAGGATTGCCGCCGCTGCAAGTTTCCTTACATATGGTTTTTTCGGGAAATCCGGGAACGGGGAAAACAACCGTTGCCCGTTTGCTCTCGGAAATCTATGCTGGGCTGGGGGTTCTCTCAAAAGGGCATTTGGTCGAAACCGACCGTGCCGGACTGGTCAGCGGCTATGTTGGACAAACCGCCATTCGCACCAAAAAGGTGATTCAAAAGGCATTGGGCGGCGTGTTGTTCATTGATGAAGCGTATACATTGACTTCTGCTGCGGGCAGCAATGATTTCGGTATGGAAGCCGTGAACACACTGCTGAAAGAGATGGAAGACCATCGGGATGACTTAGTGGTAATTGTAGCAGGGTATCCGGCAGAGATGGAACAGTTTCTGGATTCAAATCCGGGGTTGCGTTCTCGATTCCGGAAGGTCATTTACTTTGCAGACTATACGCCAGAAGAATTGCTGACGATTTTCCAGCATATCTGTGAAAAGAGTGCGTTAGAGCCAACAGCTGAAGCAAATTTCTATGTGTTGCAATATTTCCGGAAACGCTGTGCGGAGAAATCGGAATCTTTTGCAAACGGGCGAGAAGTCCGGAACTTTTTTGATACGGCATTGACCCGACAGGCAAACCGCCTTGCTGACTGTGAAGAGATTACAACCGAAATGCTCACCACGCTGACACTGGACGATGTAAAGATTCGATAAATAGAAAATCGGCAGCCACAGAAAAACTTGTGGCTGCCGATTTTGTTTGCTACGGGGAAATCGCTGTTTTGCATTAGAATGTTTTCGGCTTAATGAGATAATTGCCGTCTGCATCCATTGTCAGTTGCAATGTGCGAAGGTAACGGTCATAGAAGTTCTTTTGTTCGGTTTCGCTTGCCTGAATTCGGCAGTTTCGATAAACTGTTTCGAGCAGTGTATGAGCATTCAAATTCAATGCCTGCTCCAGCTGTCCTTTCAGTTCTTCTTGCAGGGCATAACTTTTCAGTTCTGCGATGTTTCCGGAACAGAAGTCATCAATCGAACAATAGAAAATGCCGTTGTTTTCAAGTTTTTCCTTGATGTCTTTTCCACACTTGCTGTATTCAATCATTACTAAGAAATCTGCATCCGGCAGAGAGGAAATCAGCCCCCAGTAGTCCGAATCGCTGGATACCAAGATAAACGATTGAATATCATTGCTGTAAAATTCTTTGCAAGCACCTGCCGTCATCTTGATATCAACCAAGGATTTATAGTCATTAACCCGTTCCACTTCGATGTGTTCCACTTCAATATCCAAGAAGTGGGATAAACATGACCATGCACGGGTCGTGTGAACATCATCGAACAGAATAATTTTCTTGACCTTTTGGAGTTCTTCCTGATTGAGATTTTTTAAGGTCGCATATAATTTATAGACATCGGAGTTTTCGCAGTCTACAATAATCGCAGTTCGTTCGCCCCGTTCAATGAAATCATAAATGGTGGTTTTGGTGGTTTCACCAGCATCGAGCACCTTTTCGGTTTCAAAGAAATAGTCGTTGTGCATCTCATATAAGATATTGACAAATTTATTATCGTTGAATAGCATATTTCCGCAGTCCTTTGGATGCTGCCAGTAAATATAGGTTTGATACGGATAAAATTCCATATTTGCCATATATTTTGAAAATTCTGATTTTGGAACATCAGTCTTTTTGTTTTTCGGCATGAGGAACAGGCTGCGGAGATATTCCCATTTCAGCCATTCCGGAAACAGGTCTTTGCAAGCATCAATGTGTTCCTGAATGAGGTCATTAAAATGCTCCATGTAAAGAGAAGAACGAGAGTTGACTAAAATCACTGGGATTTCCCATTTCTCCAGCTGTTTAATATCATCCTTATCAAAAAATTCAATGGTCTTGAGGTTTTTCAGTTCATATCGCAGCATATCATCAATTTTTTTGAATCGATGCAACAGTGTCATTCGCAATTTACAAAGGCTGCGGATGGTACGGGCGTTTTGGTTTTCGTCCAGTTCTTTTAAATATCCGGGACGTTCTGTTTCAAATTGGTTGTATAAAACAGTTTTTTTCACGCCGATTAAATAAGCGACTTTTGAAACAATGTCTTTGGTGTTGGTTCGTTCCATAGAAATTCATTCCTTTCTGTTTTGTAATGGGTGTTTAATGGATGTTAAAAAGTGCATTTGTAGTGATTTCCCCGATGCAATCTCTATTATAACATATTTTTGTGTCGATGTCGATTGTTTTTTTAAAAATAAAATGCAAGATTTACAAAACAAATTGACTTTCTCGGGGTTTTATGGTAAAATAGAAACACTGTACAATCGTTACAGAACTTATGGAATCCATTTCATACAGAGATTTCCGAAAGCGGAACGGCAAATCTTTGATACCGATTGGATTCTAAATCAAAAAGGAGAATGTTTGATTATGACAACCGCAATTACGCTTGCAATGCTGATTGTATACATTGCCATCATGATGGGCATTGGAATCTATACAGCCAGTAAAACCAAATCCGTCAGTGATTTTGTGCTGGGCGGTCATAGTGTCGGTTCATGGCTGACCGCATTTGCCTATGGAACATCGTATTTTTCCGCTGTTGTATTCATTGGCTATGCTGGACAGTTTGGGTGGAACTACGGGGTTTCGTCCACATGGATTGGAATCGGAAATGCTGTGCTCGGCAGTGCCCTTGCATGGCTGGTACTGGGCAGACGTACCCGACTGATGAGCAATCATTTACAGGCAAAGACGATGCCGGAATTTTTCGGGAATCGGTTTCAGTCTGTCAGCTTAAAGATTGCCGCTGCACTGATTGTATTTGTATTTCTGATTCCTTATACGGCTTCGGTTTACAATGGCTTATCCCGTCTGTTTAATATGGCATTTGATTTGGAATCGGATGCTTCTTACCGAATCATCATCATTGCCATGGCAATTGTCACCGCCATTTATGTCATCCTTGGCGGATACGCTGCAACGGCTTTGAATGACTTTATTCAGGGCATTGTTATGCTGATTGGAATTGCAGCGGTGGTTGTCTGTACCTTACAGAATCATGGCGGCTTTTCAGAATCCCTGCGGCAGATGGGCGAGATTGAACAGGGACAGTATGCAACCTTGTTTGGACCTGAACCGCTGAACCTGCTGGGTGTTGTTATCTTGACTTCCCTCGGTACATGGGGACTTCCGCAGATGGTACATAAGTTCTATGCCATCAAGAATACCGATGGCATCCGCAAAGGTGCAGTAATTTCCACGATTTTTGCATTGGTGGTTGCTGGCGGCTCTTACTTCATGGGCGGATTTGACCGGTTGTTCTGCACCTTGAACGGGGAAAGCGGAAAGACTGCCATTGCCACGCTGGCAAACGGCAAGCCGGAATATGATGCCATGGTTCCGGCAATGCTGCAAAGTGCTCTGCCTGATTTGCTGATTGGTCTGGTGGTCGTTTTGGTATTGTCCGCTTCTATGTCTACGCTGTCCTCATTGGTTTTGACATCCAGTTCCACCATGACCATTGACTTCATCCGTCCGAGAATGAAGCACCACAGCGAAAAGAAAGAAGTCATCATTATGCGGGTGTTGATTGCTGCATTCCTGCTGATTTCTGTTTTGATTGCGTTCAATAAGAATGCATCCATTTCCACGCTGATGTCCTATTCTTGGGGAGCACTGGCTGGTTCTTTCTTAGGGCCGTTCGTCTTTGGTCTGTATAGCAAGAAGGTAACTGTTCCGGCAGTCTGGACAAGTTTCATTCTGGGCGTTGGCGGTACAATTGGACACATGATTCTATTTGGATTTGGCTGGTTCCCAGCCCTGACAAAGTCCGCAGCTTCTCTGCCGCTGAATCTGGCATCTCCGATTAATATTGGTGCAATCCTGATGATTTTGTCTTTGATTGTCGTTCCGGTCGTCAGTTCCTTTACAAAGGTAAAAGACCCGAAGGCAACCGATGCAGCCTTTATCTGTTATCAGCAGAAGTAAGAATTGCTGTATTTTGCATGAAAAAAAGCGTATCCGTTTTTGCAACGGGTACGCTTTTTGTGTTTGTAAGAATGATGCTGTTTTTAGAGCGGCTGATTCGATAACTTTTTCAGCAGCGGAACAATCATACCACCAACACTGTTTCCGGCAATGGCAAGAATGAAGTAAACAATTGCCTTGGACGGCTCTGGACAACCAGCAAAGAAATAGTAGAACATATCTGCAATACAGTGGTTGAATCCGCAGATAATAAAGACCATAACCGGCATCACGACCACGAACAGCGAACCGGTAAAGTTTTGTTCTTCTTTGCATTTCCGGCTGCCTTCTACAGCAGTAAACATCAGAATTCCGCAGAAAATTGCCAGAATAAAAATGCTCAGCGGATTGTCATGAATTTTACCGCTGACGGTTGCCTGTACTCGGTCGGAGATGGTAACATCCATCGTGCTAACAGTTGATGTAAAGAACCGAACTTGTCGGAGCAGGAGGGCTGCAATCAATGTTCCGAGGGCGTTGCCCACAAGAGTGACAGCGGTTTCAGCAACATAAGGCAAATCCCGATTGACAATGTATCCGACTTTTCCGGTGAATAACCCATACTTGAACTGTACGATACAGAACAGCCCCAGCGAGAACAGGAATGCCCCTAAGAATCGGTTTTCACTGGAGAGGCTCACCATGCCGCCAATTCCCAGCATCAGACCGGACAGAATCCCGTCCGCCAGAAAGGAAATCCACTTGTTTTTATTCGGTTTTGTTTGTTCCAAAATATCCACATCCTCATCTTGTTATTTTTTCTGTTTTGTAGTGTAACACAGCAAGCTCTTTTTGTCAAGTCATTTTGCCGGCTTTTTTCTGGAATAAATGAGAAATGAAAACTTTTCAGTAAATCTATGTCATTTATAATAAAAATTATGGCGTATTGGGCGAAAGTGGAAGTTTATTCTCTGAATACCAACTCAATCAACCATGTGGAAAATATGAATATTGCTTGACAGTCCACAGAAATTATGCTATAATGAAAGTATCTTCAGAACGGGGATGGGTTCTCATTCTGAACGTAAAATTTTATATCATTTCATACATCTTTCTAATCATTTTTGAAAATATTTTACCGCCTGTCCTTAGAAAAAAATCGGGCAGGAATTTACAGCAATCAGCAACAGAACACATCGAACAAAACGCTTTGCAGAAAGGAAGAGGAATTATGAAAAACCAGAATCAAATAAAAGTATTTGTCAGTGTCTTTTTAGCATTGCTTTCCATTCAGGGAACTGCAATGACAGGGGCAGCAGCGATGGAATCTGTACCGCTTGCCACGGAACAGACCGAACAGATGGAAGAAGCTGTGACAGAAACGATGCCGGAGGAATCCCTATCATCCGATGCTTTGAGCATTTCTTCCAACGATGCCATTCCAGACATCATACAGGGAACGCCGCTTGCCATCAACGGAACTGTAAAATCTGATTTTTCCAAAATTACAGTTTTAACAGTGGGCGTTTACAATGCTGCTGGAGAACAGGTCATTGGAAAAACACTCTCTCCGAATCAGGTAGAATATGATTTGCAGAACTTGAATGATGCTTTGCCGTTTGAGAACTTGCAGGCTGGCACGTATCAATATCGTGTTACTGCCAGCAATGCAACCAATCAAAATTACATCGTAATCAATCAAAGTTTTGTCGTATCCAGTGACCCGACTGTACAAGTTGGGGCGACAGAAGATGCAATTACGATTGAAAATGGCAGCAAGATTCCCAATATTACCGTGGGCACATCTGTTTCCATCAGCGGGATCGTTCGTTCTGCTTCATCCAATATCACAACCATTACCGTTGGCGTTTATGACAGCAATCATAAGATGGTAACCGGAAAAAATGCTTACCCAACTGCATCCATGTTCAATGTCAAGAAATTGGATGACTTTGTGGATTTCAGCGAATTGCCGGTAGGTACTTATACCTATGAGATTACCGTTACCAATGGTACGCATACGAATTATACGGTTGTCAATCAAAAGTTTACCGTATCTTCCAGCAGCACAGCAACCGACGACAGCATTAAAATCACCAACAATGCGACGATTCCAAATATTATGGTTGGAAAAGCTGTATCCATTCGTGGGACTGTCACTTCTGCAAAATCGAATATTACCAAGATTACCGTTGGGGTGTTTGATGCAAACAATACGTTGGTAACCGGAAATTCTGCATCTCCGAATGCAAAAACATACAATGTTGCAAATATGGATGCAGCGGTAAAGTTCGGAAACTTGAAAGCGGGTACTTATTATTATAAGGTGTTGGTAACCAATGCTGCCCGCAAGGATTATGAAGCCGTGAATCAGAAGTTCATAGTTTCGGAATCCGGCAGCAGTACCACGACAGATCAAATCAAAATGACCAATGGTGTGACAATCCCGAATATTACAGCAGGAAAGTCGGTTTCGATTCGAGGAATGGTGACTTCTGCAACCTCTAACATTACAAAATTGATTGTTGGAATTTATCGGGAAGATGGCACAAGCGTTACGGGAAGAACGGTTGTGCCAAATGCAAAATCCTATGATGTTTCAAAAATAGACCCTTATGTAAAGTTTGGCGGATTGTCTGCTGGTACATATTATTATAAGGTATTAGTAACGAATGCAACCCATACGAATTATGCCGTGGTCAATCAGAAGTTCACCGTTTCGGATGGCAGTACCACCACAACGGATAAGCTGAGCATAACCGGCGGTGTAACCATTCCGAATATCAAGGTCGGCAACGTGGTTTCGATTCGAGGAACAGTCACTTCCGCATCTTCCAACTTGAAGAGCGTGACGGTTGGCGTTTATGACAGCAACAACAAGTTGGTAACTGGAAAGACAGTAGCTCCAAATGCTAAGACCTACAATGTTCGCAATCTGGATGCATATGTCAGCTTTGGTGATTTGAAAGCCGGAACATATTATTACAAAGTCATTGCATCGAATGCAGCAAATACAAATGTTGCCGTAGTCAATCAGAAGTTCACCGTTTCGGATGGCAGTACCACCACAACGGATAAGCTGAGCATAACCGGCGGTGTAACCATTCCGAATATCAAGGTCGGCAACGTGGTTTCGATTCGAGGAACAGTCACTTCCGCATCTTCCAACTTGAAGAGCGTGACGGTTGGCGTTTATGACAGCAACAACAAGTTGGTAACTGGAAAGACAGCAACACCGAATGCAAAAACCTACAATGTCCGCAATCTGGATGCGTATGTCAGCTTCGGTGACTTGAAGGCAGGTACTTATTATTATAGAGTCTTTGCAACCAACGCTACTACAACGAATTTCCCAGTTGTAGAGCAGAAATTCACGGTTTCTGCGAACGGAAGTACAACAGCATCCGACACCTTGAGCATTTCGGGCGGTACAAGTGTTCCGAATATCACAGAGGGAACGTCCGTTGTAGTAAAAGGAACGGTGTCCTCTGCCTCTTCCAATATCACCAGTGTAACAGTTGGTGTTTATTCTGCATCCGGAAACTTGATTACCGGAAAAACAGCAAAGCCAAATGCAAAATCATATGATTTGCGAAAGTTGGATGCTTATGTCAACTTTAACCTGTTGACACCGGGCAGCTACCTGTATCGTGTAACGGTATCCAACGGCACAAAGACACAACAGTTGGTCAATCAGGCGTTTCAGGTTAAGGCAAAGAGTGGCAGTGCACAAAGCAAAGATAAATTGACGCTTTCCGGCGGAACAACTATTCCCAATATCAAAGTTGGAAAAGCTGTCAGCATTCGAGGAACGGTGAAATCGGGAACTTCAAACATTACCAGCTTAACCGTTGGTGTTTTCACCTCCTCCGGAAATTTGGTGACAGGGAAAACCGTTCGACCAAATGCAAAATCCTATGACATCCATCAGGTGGATGCATACGTCAATTTCAATCTGCTGTCCCCAGACACCTATTATTATGGTGTGGTTGCAACGAATAGCAGCTATCAAAATCAGATTGTTTCATATCAGAAATTCACTGTTACCAAGTAACAAGAAAGAATATCTGCTGATAAAAAATCCGGTATCCCGTTTGGGATGCCGGATTTTTGCTTTATTGTTTTATTGGATTGGATGTTATCAGTTATAACATCGGGTCGGATTCGAGCTCAGCAGGTTCTTCAATTGGAATAACTTCTAAAACGATGCAAGTAACATTGTCAATGCCACCATAATTGACGGCAGTCTGTACCAGAACCGCTGCTTCATTGAAGTAATCCTGAGAGAGAATATCTTGAATTTCCTGTTCCGAACACATGTCAACCAGTCCATCTGTACAGAGCAGGAACTTTCTTCCGGGCTGTAATGCAACCGGCGGACGGCTGTCCGCATTCAAGCCCAACCCATTCTTATCAACGCCAACATAGAGCGTTAAACGGTGCTGATCTGCACTTTTTTTGGCTTGAGCCTCGGTATAAATACCGGCATCTAATTTCTGATTAGCAAGGGTGTGATCCCGTGTCAGACAAATTAAATCTTCTTCATCCTGCATATAAATCCGGCTATCACCCAGATAATAAAGTTTTGCAAGCCCGTCAATAAAATACAGCATTGCAAAAGTGGTACCACCGCTCAGGCAATTTTTTTCTCGCAGCATATCACAGATAGAATTGTTGGCTTCTGTGACAAATTCTGTGACAATTTGATCCACAGCCCGCATTCCCTCTGCATTTTTCAGGCGGCGTTCATATTTTTTCATGGTCTGTACTGCAATTTCGGAGGCAATTTCTCCGTAAGCAGCCCCGCCCATGCCATCAAAAACGGCAAAGCTCATGCCGTCAGCATCGCTGATGGTATAGGTTGCAGAAAAATCATTTCGGAAGATTTCATTCAACCGTAAACCTTCCAAATAAAAATTATCCTCATGATTTCCACGCACTTTCCCAATATGCGTGGAAACAGAAACTCTCAGGTTATAAGCAGTAATGCCAGGTTTAATAAAAAGTGTATCGTCCTGTGTTTGGAAAATCTCATTCTTATTGCTGGAATAATAATATAGTGCTTCTTCTTCCTGTTCCATATCTGAATTTGTATCAAATTTCATGGTTATGCTCTCCTTCTTCTCAATTCTTTGCCGCTGCAATCACAATGAAAATTCTGCTGTCCGCAGAGCCGATTTCATGGAATGCAGCATGGTTGGTTATCCAACATGAAATTGTGCTTTCGTGAAGACGAATAAACCATATACTATCATACCACACTTTTTCCAAAAAGTAAATAACAAAATGAAAAATCCTGTTTGCCATTTCGATGATTTTTTCAGTTTTGCGATTTTCTATCTGAAAACAGAAAAAAGAACACTCCCGAAAACCATGTTTCGGAAATGTTCTCTTTGAATTCAGAAAGTTATATTGCATAAAAAGTATGCGGAATCGTCTTGCACTGTGCCACAAACGGAACAACCTTCCGCAGAGCCGAACAGCATTTGCGAGCAGGTTCTTGCGAGGGGAACAGCCCGAAAACCGCTGAGCCGCTGCCCGTCATCAGACTAACAAATGCTCCCCGTGCGAGCATTTCCTGTTGCAACTTCTGGACAATCGGCAGTTCGGTGACTTCTGCGAATAGATTTCCGCAGAGCGGTGCAAGGCCTTTTGGTTCTGCATATGCCTGTAGCCGCTGTTTCATCTCCGGAACATTTGGATGTGGCGGATTTTGCAGGGCATCCATTGCCGCATACGCAGCCGCTGTGGAGATACCGCCTTTTCCCTTTGCAAGGACAACTGATACATCGCCCAAATAGGGAAGCGGTTGGATTTCTTCGCCAACGCCGGCAGCATATGCCGTACCGCCGTAGAAGAAAAATGGAACATCTGCCCCCAGCTGCAATCCCATTTCACAGAGCTCTGCATGAGAAAGCCCTGCTCCGGTCAGCTGATTGCAGGCGTATAAAACCGCTGCTGCATCGGAACTTCCGCCGCCCAAGCCCGCTTGAGAGGGGATATATTTTTGCAAGTAGATGTCAAAGCCGACAGGACATCCGGTTTTCTTTAAGAATAAATCCACCGCTTTCCATGCAATGTTCCGTTCATCTTTTGGAATCCACGGAATATTGCAGAGAATCCGAATGGCTTGTTCTCCGGTTCGGTGGGGGAACAGGGTCACTGTAATCGTATCATAGAGGGAAACCGTCTGAAAAACTGTTTCCAAGGTGTGATACCCGTCTGCCCGTTTTCCGACAACATCCAACGCAAGGTTGATTTTTGCCGGTGTCTTTAGAACCATCCGTTTCACGGTGTATCCTCCTGCTTATGCCGCTGGACAAAGGCTGCAATGTGTTCCAGTGCCTCCATGAGGTGTTTCAGGGAGTATGCATAGGAAACCCGTACAAAGCCTTCGCCGCTTTCGCCGAACGCACTGCCCGGAACAACGGCAACCTTTTCTTCCTGCAAGAGCTTTTCGCAGAATGTTTCGCTGTCCATGCCCGTGCTGCGAATGCATGGGAACACATAAAATGCTCCTTCCGGATTGAAGCAGTGCAGCCCCATCTTATTGAAGCCGTCTACAACAATTCTCCGGCGGGCATCGTATTCATCGACCATTTTCCGGACTTCATCATCACATTCCTGCAAAGCGACAATGGCAGCGTACTGGCTGACAGTCGGTGCACACATAATGGCATACTGGTGAATTTTCAGCATTTGTTTTGCGAGTGGCTTCGGGGCACAGAGATAGCCCAGCCGCCAGCCAGTCATAGCGAATGCTTTGGAAAAGCCGCTGACATAAATCGTCCGTTCCCACATGTCCGGAATTGAGGCGATGGAACAGTGCTTTGTGCCATAGGTCAGTTCGGAATAGATTTCATCGCTCAGAACTAAGATGTTTGTTCCACGGAGCACTGCTGCAATCTTTTCCAAATCTTCCCGTGTCATGATACCGCCTGTCGGGTTGTTCGGATACGGGAGAATCAGCATCTTTGTCTTTTCTGTGATGTGTGCCTGTAATTCTTCCGGTGTCAGCTTGAACTTGTTCTCTTCCTTGGTTGGAATCGGAACAGCTACGCCGTGCATCAGTTCCACAATTGGTTTGTAACAGACAAAGCTTGGTTCTACGACCAGAACCTCATCTCCCGGATTGACGATGGCACGGATTGCAAGGTCAATGGCTTCCGAACCGCCGACCGTTGCAATGACTTCAGAATCTGGGTCATAAGTCAGGTCATATTTGCGGTTCAGGTAGTTGGCAATTTCTTTCCGCAGGTTCATCATGCCGGAGTTTGCACTATAAATAATCCGTTTCCGTTCGAGAATATCGACAGCTTCCTTTCGTACGACCCACGGTGTCTGAAAGTCCGGTTCGCCAACGCCCAGACTGATGACCCCTTCCATCATCGCAGCAACGTCAAAAAATTTTCGGATGCCGGATGGCTGCATGCGTTTTACTTGGTCGGACAAAAGAGAATCATAATTGATCACAAATGATCGCCCCTTTCCAATGGACAAAAAGATAAAACAGTCAGCAGCTGTGCGGATTTTTGAAAAGTCTGCACAGCTGCTGTCAAAATCCGATTCTTTTTATTTTTCGGCTTTTTTGCCTTACGGGAAATAGAAGCCCCGTTCGTCCTTTTCTTCGTCCACAACGATTTTTCCCATTTCCTTGTACTTTTTCAGGACAAAGTAGGTTGCTGTAGAGAGGACATTTCCGAGTGGAGCAAGCCGCTGGGAAACAAACAGGGAAACATCCTTGACGTTTGCACCCTTTACGGTTACGGCAAAGTCATATGCACCTGCCATCAGGGAGATGCTTTCCACTTCATCATACTGCATGATGGTACGGGCGATGGATTCAAATCCGCAGTCCCGCTGCGGGGTTACCCGCAATTCTACAATGGCAGTGACCATATCTTTGTTAATGGCTTCTTCGTTCAGAATGACACTGTATCCTTTGATAATGCCATCTTCTTCCAGTTTCCGAATATCCGCCGCCACTTCTTCTTCCGTTTTTCCCAGCATAACCGCAAGCTGTGCGTTGGACAGACGGGCGTTTTGTTGCAGCAAAGAGATTAACTTTTGCATAACCATCAACCTTTCGTATTTTTTTGATATTTCCTTTCTGCGATGGTGCAGAAAATGGACTTTATGGAATGGGAATATAAACGGGTTCTCGCTCTAAGTAATAGCAGAGATAGGAGAATCCGGCTTCCTTTGCAATGGCAAGGGCTTCTTTCATGCCAAAGCCGATATCTTCCGCACAGTGTGCATCAGAACCGATGGACAGGCTTTCTCCGCCCATTTCCCGATATAATTTGATGTATTCGAGTGTTGGGAACGGTTTCCCGTATTTCTGCCGCAGTCCGGAGGTGTTCAGCTCTAAGCCGCAGCCATTGTTGACCAGTGCTTGCAGGCATTCGTGAATCTGTTCTTCATAGACAGATAAATCTACCGGAATGCCAGCTTCGCCTTCGATGTAACGCAGCGGATAAGTCATATGTCCCAGCACATCGAATTTTCCCCATTGACAGAGTGTCAGCAGTTCCGAGAAATATTGTTCCAGCAGTTTTGGAACATCTTCTGTGCGATAATCCAGGAAATAAAAATCCGGTTTATTTTTCAGTTCGTGCAGGGAGGCAATGACAAAATCCAGCCGGTTATCCTGCATCACAGAGTCCGCCAGACCAAAATCACAGGGAATCTGTCCCAGTTCAATGCCGCTGATGATATGCAGGCGGTTGCCATAGGCTTCCTTTGCGGCGTGGTTGTCTTTCATCGCTTTTTCCATGCGTTTGTAATAGCTGTATTCTTCTTCATCATTGCGTGGGGTTGTGCCATAATACCCCTGCGAATGCCAGCGGTTCAGTTCTACATGTTCTGTAATTGCCAGTGCTTCCAAGCCAAGGGAAATGGCACGGCGGCACAGTCCGCCAACCGTTCCGGTTCCATCCGGGGAATTTCCGGAATGGGTGTGACAATCAATTCCAAACATCCGTGTTCCTCCTGTCTGATTGGTTCATAAAATGGTTTGATTTTGATTTCAACATACGCTGCATCGATTTTTCGTCAGATACAATATCTATATTATAACACAGGCTGGGAAATCTGTCAACGAAATTTGAAAAGTGCAATCTGGCGAAATCCTGCACGGAATTTTTGAAAAATGACTTGACACCGCATTCTGTGTCATGCTACAATAAAAGGGAAAAGAATGGATGAACGAAAGAAACCGATTGCAGCAGCAAAATAGAAATGGTTCTTTTTTTGTGCAAAAAAAGAAATTTCAGAATTTCTGTGTGAATGCTCTTGTAAGTTGATAAAAAAAGTGCTATAATAAAAAAGAACGGGTTTCCTGCTGCAAAAAGATAATTAAAACAAGCGATACACGGTCAGCAACGCAGCTGCCTGTCAAAATAATCGCAGGAATGTGAGGGATTTTTGTGAAATTAGTTTCCATTGTTGTACCGTGTTACAACGAGGAAAAAGTATTGCCGCTGTTTTATGCGGAGATTACCAAGGTCATGAGCCAGATGCAGGAAAAATATCCGGAACTGGATTTTGAACTGCTGTTCATCAATGACGGCTCAAAAGATGGGACATTGCAGGAATTTCGGAAGATGGCAACGATGGATCACCGGGTACGGTATGTTTCTTTCTCCAGAAACTTCGGGAAAGAAGCCGGTATGTATGCAGGGTTGCAGCATGCAAAGGGGGATTATGTTGTCATTATGGATGCCGATTTGCAGCATCCGCCGGCATTCTTACCGCAAATGTATGAATATGTCAAAGATGGAGAGTATGACTGTGCGACCACACGGCGTGTCAGCCGAAAGGGTGAATCGAAAATTCGTTCCTGGTTCTCCAGAAAATTCTATAAGATTATGAACCACATTTCCCAAACCGAAATTGTTGACGGTGCACAGGATTTCCGGTTTATGACCCGTCAGATGGTCAATGCGATTTTGGAAATGAGAGAATATAACCGCTTTTCCAAGGGTATTTTCAGCTGGGTTGGTTTCCGGACACGCTATATTCCGTATGAAAATGTAGAGCGTGCAGCCGGTACAACTTCCTGGTCGTTTAAATCCCTGTTCAAATACTCGCTGGAAGGAATTTTTGCATTTTCTACCGCTCCGCTGGCACTGGCTTCTCTGTTGGGAATTGTCAGCTGCCTGCTGGCGTTCATCATGATTTTAGTCGTCGTGATTAAATATCTGGCGTTTGGCGACCCGGTACAGGGTTATGCAACGACCATTTGTGTGATTCTGCTGATGGGCGGCTTACAGCTGTTCTGTACGGGAATTGTAGGGCAGTATTTGTCGAAAACCTATCTGGAAACAAAGAACCGCCCGATTTATCTGGTACAGGAAACAGAAGAAGCCGTTCAGCAGCCGGATTCAAAAGCGAATCCAAATCAGCAGAATTGAAGTTGCATACACAGACCGCCCGTAAAGATACCGATTCCGCACCGAAAAAGGGAATGTGGCTGTTTGTCTTTTTTCTGCTGCTGATTGCAGGGCTTGGCATTGCAGTCAGTCGGTTTTATGCCGCCAAAACAGAAGACCCATCCGCTTCTCACCATGTTTCTTCTGTTCCGGAGCAGGACAGCTGTTACATCTTTCAGGAGGAAAGCACCGGATTGTATGGACTTTCCGATGCAGACGGCAGAATCATTGCGGCGGCAGAGTGGAAAAACTTGTCTTTTATCGGCGATCATGGCATTGCAGCGGTCAAGCAGATCGGGGCAGAATCGGTGATGGGCGTATTAGACCGGGAGGGAAACGTCATCGTTCCGTTTGTCTATCAGGATTTGTCCTATGTGAACAATCAGATTCTGGTCGGAAAGCTGCTGCATGAAGATTTGTATTTCCTGTATGACCGTTCTTTTCAGGATCTGACCAACTGCACCTGGAATGCCTATCTGCTGAAAGATGACGGGCTGACGCTGCAGCGGGGAACAGACAGCTTTTTCTATCAGCAAACAAAAGACGGAATCGCACTGCGGTCATTCGACTTGCAGCGAACCATACAGCGAAAGGCCGTCACGATGCACTGTGAACATCGGGTCACTGCACAGCGGTATCCCGTGGAAGTCTGGCAGATGCTGGGTGATGACTTGAGCGAATTTTTGAAAGCCTATCAGCGAAATGATGAAACGGCAGCCGCTGCCTTTTTGTCATCCGATGCCGTCACGCAGCTGCATCCGCTGATTCCCAAAAATAAAGCGGAAAAGTGGCTGGTGGATTGGAACAGTTCCATTGGCATTTCCAGTCAGATGATACAGGACAACACTGTTTTTTGCACCATCACTGTGAAGCGGGATACAGAATCCGCTGTTTTACGGGTTGCCTTTTCTACGGAATCGACAGCCGGAACATTACAGATTACAGGTCTGGAGATTTTACAGGAAAAAGCAGAAAAAACAGAGGAATCTTCTGCACTGGAAACAACTGCGGACTTTGTAATAAATGATGGAGGGCGGGACATTTCCGCCAATCCATTTGGAAGCGTTCAGGAAGAATGAGAAAAGAGGTTTCAAACATGAGTAAGAAAGTTGCAATCATTATGGGAAGCGACAGCGATTTGCCAGTTGTAAAGGCTGCCATTTCCGAATTAAAGGCATTCGGCGTGCCGAGTGAAGTGCATGTAATGTCCGCACACCGGACACCGGAACTGGTCGCAGAATTTGCAACCAATGCAAAGGAAAACGGATTCGGTGTGATCATCGCTGCTGCCGGAAAGGCTGCTCACTTGGCTGGTGTCATTGCTGGTCATACCACCCTGCCGGTTATCGGGATTCCGATCAAGTCCTCTACACTGGACGGACTGGATGCCCTGCTGGCAACCGTACAGATGCCGACTGGTATTCCGGTTGCAACCGTTGCGATTGACGGGGCTGCAAATGCAGCAATTCTTGCTGTTCAGATGCTGGCACTTTCCGATGATGCACTGGCAGAACAGCTGGTACAGCGGAAGAAGACCATGGCAGAAGGTGTTGTAGAAAAGGAAAAGAAGCTGCTGGCTCAGCTGGAAGCGTAACCAACCGCAAAACAGCCACGGATGATTTTTTATTTTTGTACGATTGAGGGAGTTTTCCCTCTGTCATAAAACTGTGACCCTGTAAAAAACAAGCAGAGTCAAAAAATGGAGGAAAACAGTTATGGAAAACCTGCAGAAAAAAGAACAGATGTATGAAGGAAAAGCAAAGAAGGTTTATGCAACCAATCAGGAAGGCATTGTAATCGTAGATTATAAGGACGATGCAACTGCATTCAACGGCGAAAAGAAGGGTACAATCGTTGGAAAGGGCGTTATCAACAATAAAATGTCCAACTACATCATGAAGCAGCTCGAAGCCGCTGGCGTACCGACACATCTGGTAGAAGAACTGAGCGATCGGGAAACCGCAGTCAAGAAGGTTTCTATCGTACCGCTGGAAGTCATTGTAAGAAACGTAGCAGCCGGCAGTTTTTCCAAGAGAATGGGCGTTGAAGAAGGCAAGGCTCTGCTCCGTCCGATTATTGAATTTAGCTATAAGTGCGATGAACTGAACGATCCGTTCATCAACGATGATTATGCACTGGCTCTGGGTCTGGCAACCGAAGAAGAAATCAAGACCATCAAGGCTTATACCGCAAAGGTAAACGAAGTACTGAAGGAATTCTTCCTGAAGATTGGTATCCGTCTGATTGACTTCAAGATCGAATTTGGTCGTCTGGCTGATGGCACGATTATTCTGGCAGATGAAATTTCTCCGGATACCTGCCGTCTGTGGGACGTTAAGACCAACGAAAAGCTGGATAAGGACCGGTTCAGAAGAGATATGGGCGGTACAGAAGAAGCATATCAGGAAGTTATGCACAGAATTTTTGGAGAATAAGATTATATGGGCGGATTTTTTGGTGCAGTTTCCGCAAACGACTGCATTTCAGACGTATTTTTTGGAACAGATTATCATTCACACCTTGGTACAAGACGGGGCGGCATGACCGCATTTTCTCCGGCACTGGGATTTCAGAGAAATATCCACAGCATTGAAAATTCCCCGTTCCGGACGAAATTTGAAAAGGACGTAGAGAGAATGCGGGGCAATATCTGCATCGGCTGTATCAGCGATACAGACCCGCAGCCAATTATGGTTCGCTCGCAGCTGGGGCTTTATGCAATCTGTTCGATTGGTGTCATCACCAATGCAGAAACCTTGTCCGAAGAATTGCTGGACAAGGGCTGTGCAAACTTTGAAACCATGAGCAGCGGCAGCATCAATTCTGGTGCATTGATTGCAGCTCTGATTGCACAGCGGTCTTCTTTCGTGGAAGGCATTCGCTATGCACAGGAAAAAATTCAAGGTACGATGTCCTTGGTCATCATGACAGAGGACAGCATTATCTGTGCAAGGGACAAGATGGGACGATTACCGATTCTCATCGGGAAGCGGTCAGACGGATTCTGCTTCTCGTTTGAATCGTTCGCCTATCAGAAATTAGGCTACCAGACCTGCCACGAATTAAAGGCAGGCGAAATCCTCAAGCTCACAAAGGATGGCTATGAGATTTTGCAGGAAGGAACAGACGAAATGAAAATCTGTACATTCCTGTGGACATATTACGGCTATCCGAATGCGTGCTATGAAGGGGTCAACGTGGAAATGATGCGTACCCGAAACGGGGAAATCATGGCGGAAACGGATATCAAAAACGGAAAATTGCCCGATGTCGATTATGTGTGCGGTGTGCCGGATTCCGGCGTTCCGCACGCCATCGGCTATGCAAACCGCAGCGGCATTCCGTTTGCAAGACCGTTTATTAAGTATACGCCAACTTGGCCGAGAAGCTTTATGCCAACCAGCCAGACCATGCGGAATAAAGTTGCAAAAATGAAGCTGATTCCGGTGCATGATTTGATTGAAGGCAAAAAACTGCTGTTTGTAGATGACAGCATTGTAAGAGGCACACAGATGCGGGAAACGGTGGAATTTCTCTATGAGAACGGGGCAAAAGAAGTGCATATGCGTTCAGCCTGTCCGCCGATTATGTATGGCTGCAAGTACCTCAATTTTTCAAGAAGCACATCAGAATTAGAACTGATTGCACGACAGATTATTGACGAACACGAAGGCATTGACGGAATAAAATACATTCATGAATACAGCAATTCCAATACGGAACGGGGCAAACTGCTCAGAGATGAGATTTGCCGGCGATTGAAGCTGACTTCCTTAGAGTTCCAGTCCTTAGAGGGAACCGTTCAGGCGGTCGGAAAGCCAGAATGTCAGCTTTGCTCCTATTGTTGGAGTGGAAGGGAATGATTGAAGTTGATGACAGGACTGCATGAGGAATGCGGCGTATTTGGTGTTTATGCACCACACACAACCGATGTAGCAGCAATGACCTATGCAGCTTTGTATGCACTCCAGCATCGGGGGCAGGAAAGCTGCGGGATCGTCGTAAATGACAGAGGCGTTTTCGCCCATCACAAAGATCTGGGCTTAGTACCGGAAGTGTTTCGAGCAGAGGACATGGAAAAACTCGGACACGGCAATATTTCGATTGGCCATGTTCGGTATTCCACAACCGGAAAACCGAACCGTGCAAATGCACAGCCGATTGTGGTACGGCACGTGAAGGGTTCGATGTCCATTGCCCACAACGGGAATCTCACCAATTCCAGAGAACTGCGGGAACGATATGAGTTAAAAGGTGCGATTTTTCACACCACCAATGATACAGAAGTCATCTCCTATGCGATTACAGAGCAGCGGTTACAGCGTTCTTCGATTGAAGAAGCTGTTGAGTATGCCATGTATGACCTGAAGGGGGCATATTCACTGGTCGTGATGTCGCCGAACAAGCTGATTGCAGCGAGAGATCCACACGGATTCCGTCCGCTTTGTATGGGTCGCTGTAAAGATGGCAGCATTGTATTCGCATCGGAATCCTGTGCACTGGATAGTGTCGATGCGGAATTTGAGCGAGATATTGAACCCGGAGAAATTGTCGTGGTCGAAGATTGCAACGTACATTCCATTCGGACACACTGCGGACAGAAGCGGTCGATGTGTGTGTTTGAATATGTGTATTTTGCACGTCCGGACTCTGTGATTGAAGGCACTTGTGTGCACACCGCACGGCTGAACGCTGGTCGGATTCTTTGGCAGGAGCATCCGGTGGAAGCAGATGTTGTTGTCGGTGTTCCAGACAGCGGTCTGGATGCCGCACTGGGGCTTTCGATGGCATCGGGCATTCCTTATGGAATTGGTTTTGTCAAAAACCGTTATGTAGGCCGTACATTTATTCAGCCATCTCAGAAAATGCGGACAAATTCTGTTCGCATCAAGCTGAATGTCCTGAAAAGTGTCGTAAAAGGAAAACGGGTCATTCTGGTAGATGACAGCATTGTCAGAGGAACGACCTGTAAGCGGATTGTAAACTTATTGCGGGAAGCAGGAGCAACGGAAGTACATATGCGGATTTCGTGTCCGCCGTTTACCAACCCTTGCTATTTCGGCGTGGATATTGACAGCCGGGAAAACCTGATTGCCTGCCAGATGACGATTCCGGAAATCTGTTCTTATATTGGAGCAGATTCTCTCGGATATCTGAGTTTAAAGGGCGTAAAATCCCTGACTTCTCCGGATTTGCAGGAGGAGGATTGGTTCTGCACGGGCTGTTTTGATGGAACATATCCGATTGCAGTGCCGAAAGAAATGCCAAAAGACAAATTTGAAAGTAAAATCGGCGAATAATTGCCGTGGAGGAATCAAAAAGCATGAAGAGCTACTCAGAAAGCTACAAAAAAGCCGGTGTTGACGTAACAGCTGGCTATCGAGCAGTCGACTTAATGAAGAAACATATCGCACGCACCATGACAGACAATGTGCTGACTGGCATCGGCGGTTTCGGCGGACTGTATGAACTGGACGTAACCGGCATGGAACATCCGGTACTCGTTTCCGGTACAGACGGCGTTGGCACAAAGCTGAAAATCGCATTCCTGATGGACAGACACAACACCATCGGCATTGACTGCGTGGCAATGTGCGTCAATGATATTATTTGCTGTGGTGCAAAGCCGCAGTTCTTCCTGGACTATATTGCATTGGGCAAGAATGTTCCGGAAAAGGTTGCAGAAATTGTTTCTGGTGTGGCAGAAGGCTGCGTACAGGCTGGCTGTGCATTGGTTGGCGGCGAAACCGCTGAAATGCCGGGCTTCTATCCGGTCGATGAATATGACGTGGCTGGTTTTGCAGTTGGTCTGGTGGATAAGAAGAAGGTTCTGGATTTGAACAACCAGAAGGAAGGGGATGTTCTGATTGCACTCCCGTCCAGCGGTATTCATTCCAACGGCTATTCTCTGATTCGGAAGGTCTTTACTGTGAACAGCCAGAATCTGGCTCGTCATTTCTCGGAACTGGGCACAACACTGGGCGAAGCTCTGCTGATGCCGACCAAGATTTATGTAAAGCCGATTCTGTCCCTGCTGGAACAGGTAACTGTAAAGTCCATCGCACACATCACCGGCGGCGGATTCTATGAAAATATTCCGAGAGCACTGAAGAAGGGCTTGTCCGCACAGATTGAAAAGAAGGATGTCAAGGTACTGCCGATTTTCGATTTGGTTGCAAAGACGGGCAACATTCCGGAACACGACATGTTCAACACCTTTAACATGGGCGTTGGTATGATGGTATGCGTGGCACAGGAAGATGCAGATAAGGCTCTGGAAACTCTGCGGGCTGCCGGAGAAGATGCTTATGTACTGGGTACATTGGTTTCTTCTGATGAAGGCGTTATCCTGAAGTAAGGACGGTTTCCAATGAAAAACATCATTGTACTGGTTTCCGGTGGCGGAACGAATTTGCAGGCACTGCTGGAAGCAGAACAGGCGGGAGCATTTCCGGGCGGTTCGATCACTTGCGTGATCTCCTCTCGGGGCGATGCCTACGCCCTGCGTCGGGCAGAACAGTTCCATGTCAAGTCAAGAGTCATTGCAAAGAAAGACTATCCGGATTTCTCTGCTTATACAGATGCAATGCTGCTGGCATTGAAGGAAGAACAGGCAGACTTGATTGTCCTTGCCGGATTCCTGACCATTTTAGATGAACGCATCATTGCAGCCTATCCAAACCGGATTATCAACGTGCATCCATCCTTGATTCCGGCATTTTGCGGAGAGGGATTCTATGGTTTGCGGGTGCATGAATGTGCCCTGAAACGGGGCGTGAAATATTCTGGTGCAACCGTGCATTTCGTAAACGAAATTGCAGACGGTGGGCCGATTATTTTACAAAAGCCGGTTGCAGTGGAAGAGGGCGATACGCCGCAGACCCTGCAAAAGCGAATCATGGAAGAAGCAGAGTGGAAGTTGCTGCCGGAAGCCGTTCGGTTGTTCTGTGCAGACAAGCTGGAAGTGCATGACAACAAGGTGACCCTTTTGGAACAGCCAAAGCTGTCCTGATCCATTCGTCCAACTGGAAAACGCAAAGAGAGGCAAGAACAGATTTATGAAGACCAACAATCTTTTTGATACATTGAAACAGAATGCTTACCCAGGCAGAGGCATCGTGCTGGGAACATCCGCAGATGGTGCATCTGCAGTTGCTGCTTATTTCATCATGGGCAGAAGCGAAAACAGCCGAAATCGGGTATTTGTAACCGATGGCGACGGCATCCGCACACAGGCATTTGACCCATCCAAGATGGTTGACCCAAGCCTGATCATCTATGCACCGGTTCGGGTGCTGGGCGATACCACCATTGTCACCAATGGCGACCAGACCGACACGGTTTATGACCAGATGCTGGCTGGAAAGACCTTTGAAGAATCCCTGCGGATTCGGGAATTTGAACCGGATGCTCCGAACTATACCCCTCGTATTTCTGGCATCATCGAACGGAAAGACGGCTATCAGTATGCCCTGTCCATTCTGAAGAGTGCAGACGGCAATCCGGATTCCTGCCAGAGATATACCTTTACTTATTCCAACCCGATTGCTGGCGTGGGTCATTTCATTCACACCTATCAGGGCGATGGAAATCCGCTGCCGAGCTTTGAAGGCGAACCGGAAAAGGTTGCCATCGAAGGCGATATTGACACCTTTACCAATGCCGTTTGGGACAGCCTGAATCCGGAAAACAAGGTTTCTCTGTTTGTACGGTTCATCGACCTGAAGACTGGCAAGGCAGAAACACGGATTGTCAACAAGAATCAATAAACAAGAGGGAGATGCAGTTATGGCTTCAGAAATGCAATTGAAATATGGATGCAATCCGAATCAGAAACCATCCAGAATCTTTATGGCAGATAACAGCGACCTGCCGATTACCGTATTGAACGGCAAGCCGGGTTATATCAACCTGCTGGATGCGTTCAACGGCTGGCAGCTGGTACGGGAATTAAAGCAGGCAACCGGATATTGTGCAGCAACTTCGTTTAAGCATGTTTCTCCGGCAGGTGCTGCCATTGGCAAGCCGCTTTCCGATACCTTAAAGAAAATTTATTTTGTCGATGATTTGGGCGAACTTTCTCCGCTGGCTTGTGCTTATGCAAGAGCAAGAGGTGCAGATCGAATGTCCTCTTACGGCGACTTCATCGCACTGTCGGATGTTTGTGACGTTCCGACTGCAAAGATGATTCAGCGGGAAGTTTCTGACGGAATCATTGCACCGGGCTATGAACCGGAAGCACTCGAGATCCTGAAATCCAAGCGGAAGGGCACTTATAACATCATTCAGATTGACCCGTCCTATGAACCAGCCGCACTGGAACGGAAACAGGTATTTGGCGTAACCTTTGAACAGGGCAGAAATAACCTGAAAATTGATGAAAGCATGCTGGAAAACATCGTAACAGAGAACAAGAACTTGCCGGAAGACAAGAAGCATGACCTGCTGATTTCTCTGATTACCCTGAAATATACCCAGTCTAATTCTGTCTGCTATGTCAAGGATGGTCAGGCAATCGGTATCGGTGCTGGACAGCAGTCCAGAATCCACTGCACCAGACTGGCTGGGAACAAGGCAGATATCTGGTGGCTGCGGCAGCATCCAAAGGTAATGGGTCTGCAATTTGTAGACGGCATTCGCCGCCCAGACCGGGATAATGCCATTGATGTTTACATCTCAGATGAATACATGGATGTTCTGGCAGATGGTGCATGGGAAAACATCTTCAAGGTAAAGCCGGAAGTCTTCACGAAAGAAGAACAGAAGGCATGGCTGGCACAGAATACCGATGTTTGTCTGGGCTCAGACGCATTCTTCCCGTTTGGCGATAACATCGAACGGGCACACAAGAGCGGTGTTAGCTATATTGTAGAACCGGGCGGTTCGATTCGGGATGACCATGTTATTATGACCTGCAACAAGTATCATATGGTCATGGCATTCTGCGGCATTCGGTTCTTCCACCACTAAGAGAAAATGGAATTGGCAGGCTGCTGGTATTACTGGCAGCCCGTCAGTCAGACAGGAGAGAAAGAATCCATGAAAATTTTAGTTGTTGGCGGCGGCGGCAGAGAACACGCCATCATCCGCAAACTGAAAGAAAGCAAACAGGTGGATGCCCTGTACTGTGCACCGGGAAACGGCGGAATCTCCAAAGATGCAGAATGCTTTCCGGTCAAGGCAACCGATGTAGAAGGCATGGTTGCACTGGCAAAGCAGCTATCTGTTGATTTGGTTTTTGTTGCACCGGATGATCCGCTGGTATTGGGTATGGTTGATGCCATGCAGGCAGCTGGATTTGCAACCTTTGGCCCCAATAAGGCGGCTGCAATCATCGAAGGCAGCAAGGCATTCTCCAAGGAATTGATGAAGAAGTATCACATTCCGACCGCAAAGTATGAAATTTTCCACGATGCAGATGCAGCGATTGCATACATCAAGCAGGAAAATCAGTTCCCGACCGTCATCAAAGCAGATGGTCTGGCTCTGGGAAAAGGCGTTATCATTGCAGCCAATCTGGAAGAAGCAGAACAGGCTGTCAAGAGCATGATGGAAGACAAGATGTTCGGCGAAAGCGGCAGCACGGTTGTTGTAGAAGAATTTCTGACAGGACCGGAAGTTTCGGTACTTTCCTTTACAGATGGCAAGACCGTTGTTCCGATGGTGTCCTCGATGGATCACAAGCGGGCACTCGACCAGGACAAGGGCTTGAATACCGGCGGTATGGGAACGGTTGCACCGAACCCGTATTATACAAAGGAAATTGCAGATACTTGTATGGAAACCATCTTCCTGCCGACCATTCGGGCGATGCAGGCAGAGGGCAGACCATTCCAAGGCTGTCTGTATTTCGGCTTGATGCTGACACCGAATGGCCCGAAGGTCATTGAATATAACTGTCGGTTCGGCGACCCGGAAACACAGGTTGTATTGCCGCTGCTGGAAACCGATTTGGTTGATATTATGCGTGCGATTTCGGAACAGAAGCTGGCAGAACTGCCGGTTGTCTGGAAGAATGGCTGTGCAGCTTGTGTCGTTATGGCAAGCGGCGGCTATCCGAAAAAGTATGAAACCGGTCTTGCGATCTCCGGTCTGGATGATGGCGGACAGGTAGCAGGCTGCACGGTTTATCATGCCGGAACAAAGCTGGCAGAAGATGGACAGCAGCTGCTGACCGCTGGCGGAAGAGTCCTCGGCGTGACAGCAACCGCTGAAAACTTGCCGGCTGCATTGGAAAAGGCTTATGCAGGCGTTGCAAAGATTCACTGGGAGAACGTCCACTATCGGCACGACATCGGACAGCGTGCATTACAGGCATTACAGTAACGAGATTGGGATGCATACATCCGGAGGTGCTTTATGAATCCAAGATTGCCGTTTTTAAGAGAGAAAACAGCGAAATTGACGACATCTCCGGGTGTCTATCTCATGAAAAATGAACAGCAAACGATTATCTATGTGGGAAAGGCGAAAAATCTGAAAAATCGGGTGACCAGTTATTTTCGGGTTTCCGCTGATCATACACCAAAAGTTGCCAGTATGGTGGCATCGGTCTATGACTATGATTTCATCGTGACAGACTCGGAATATGAGGCGTTGGTGTTGGAATGCAGTCTGATTAAGCAGTATCAGCCAAAATATAACATTCTCCTAAAAGATGATAAGGGATACCATTATATTTTCATTTCCGATGAGCCATTTCCTCGCTTCTCCGTTCAGCAGAACAAGGAGAAAAAAGGGACGTATTTAGGCCCTTATATGAGCGGATTTGTTGCGAAAGAGGCAGTCAAAGAAGTGAACAAGGTGTTCCGGCTGCCAACCTGTCAGAAATCGTTTCCAGCATCGTTTCATCGGGGCAGACCTTGCCTGAATTATCACTTGCAGCAGTGCATGGGGCTTTGTCGGGGGAATATTTCCCAAAAGGCATATCAGGAAATCATTCAGCAGGCGATTGCCTACCTCAAAAACGGCAGTACGGCATCCGTGCAGCAAATGCAACAGGAAATGGAAGCGGCTGCGGAACGGTTGGATTTTGAACGGGCAGCCATTTTGCGTGACCGGATGAAAGCCATTGCCAAAGCAGGCGAAACACAAAAAATTCTCGATTCGGATATAAAAGAAGCCGATGTGCTATCAGTCAGCGAAAGCGGCGGAAAGCAGTGCATTTCTCTGCTTTTATATCGGAATCGAAGACTTTTTGATAAACAGACTTATCTGTTTTCACAGGTAGAACCCACTGCCGGACTGTTAGCGTCCTTTATCGGGCAGTATTATGACCAAGCGGAAAAAATTCCAAGCGATTTGCTATTGCCCGTACCGCTGGAAAATATGGAATTGATGCAAAAAATGCTGGCAGAACGGGCAGGACATCGTGTCCGGCTATCTGTTCCGCAGCGTGGAGCAGCTGCCCATATTTTGCAGTTCTCGAAACACAATGCCAACGAAACGCTTGCCCTCCAGATGAGCCGGACGGGCAAAGAAATTCAGGCATTGGAAGAGTTGAAACAGGTGCTGGGACTTCCGGCAACGCCGGAGTGGATTGAAGCTTACGACATTTCCAACTTAGCTGCCACGTCCATGGTGGCTGGGATGGTTGTTTTCCAGAAGGGAAAGCCTGCCAAAAAGGCATACAAACGCTTTTCGCTGGAGCAAATGCCGGGGCAGGATGACTATGCTTGTATGCAGCAAGTCTTGCGGCGGCGGTTGCTGCATCTGGTGAAGCAGGACGGGGATGCTGGATTCTGTAAAACACCGGATTTGATTTTACTGGACGGCGGACAGGGACACGTTCATGCCGTGCAGACCGTGTTAGAAGAATTGCAGCTGCACATTCCCTTGTATGGCATGGTCAAAGACCAGAAACACCGCACCCGTGCAATTGCCAAGGATGGCGGAGAAATTACCGTTTCCCGTACCAGTGCCGCCTTTCATTTTCTGACGCAGGTTCAGGATGAAGTCCATCGCTATGCGATTACCTATATGCGAAGCCATCATAAGAAAACGTCGTATGCGTTGGAGCTGACGCAGGTCAAGGGCATTGGCGAGAAAAAAGCACAGGCGTTGTTGGTGCAATTTAAGACAAAAGAACAGTTGAAAGCAGCCTCGGCAGAGGAACTTGCGAAAGCCGCCGGCGTTTCGCAGGCAGTCGGGCAAGCATTATATACGTTCATTCAACAAGAAATGTAAGAAATTAGAAGATAGGAGCAAGGCAGTTATGCGAATTATTTCTGGAACGGCACGGGGCAGACGATTAAAGACGTTAGAGGGAATGGATGTTCGCCCAACCACCGAAAAGGTGAAAGAAGCCATTTTCTCCTCCATTCAGTTTGACTTGCCGCAGGCAACTGTTCTGGATTTGTTTGCAGGCAGCGGACAGCTGGGGCTGGAAGCGTTGAGCCGTGGAGCAAAACGGGCATATCTGATTGACCATTCTCCAAAGGCACTGTCTGTCATTCGGGAGAATGTTGCAGCCGCTGGATTTTCGGAGCAGGCAGAAGTCATTCAGACGGAGGCAGCTGCATTCTTAAAGAGCAGTGCCCCCACGATGCAATGGGATTTGGTCTTTTTAGACCCGCCGTATCGGCACGATACCATTCAGGAAATGCTGTTGCTGTTGGAACACCACGTTGCACCGGATGGAAAGATTATCTGTGAACACGAACGGGAATTGGAACTGCCGGAGGAACTGGGTGTCTGGCGGAAAAAGAAAACGTATTCGTACGGCAGCATTGCAGTAACCGTGTACATTTATAAGGAAGAAGTGACGCAAAATTGAAAAGAATTGCAGTTTATCCCGGAAGTTTCGACCCGGTAACAGTGGGGCATCTGGATGTCATCCGCCGTGCCTCGAAGCTGTTTGATGAATTGATTGTGTTGGTTTCCAAAAATATCATGAAATCCAATGAGAGTTTTACCCCACAGGAACGGGTTTCCATGATCACACGGGTGACGACCGATTTGCCGAATGTACGAGTCGACCTTTCCGGTGGGCTATTGGTGGACTATGTGCGGGACGTGCATGCAATTGCAATTGTCAAGGGCTTGCGGGCAGTCAGCGACTTTGAATATGAATTTCAAATGGCACTTGCCAACAAAAAGCTATATGACCAGGCAGAAACGATTTTCTTGACTGCCTGCACTGAAAATATGTATCTCAGTTCCAGTGTCGTGAAACAAATTGCGGCATTCAACGGCGATATTCGGCATTTTGTTCCGGATGTGCTGCACGATGAGATTTTGCAACGCCTCTCAAAGGAGTTACCAACATGAAAATTGATGAAATCCTGGATTTGATGGATCAGCTTTTGGATCATGCAAAGCCCATTCCGTTTGCCTCTCATAAAGTGATTGTGGATGGTGACCGGCTGCGGGAACTGATTAACGATATGCGGATGAATAAGCCGGAGGAGATTCGCCGTGCAAAGCTGATTGAATTTGACTGCGACCGCATCATCCAAGAAGCCCAGACCAACGGGGAACGCATTGTGCAGGAAGCCGAACAGCGTGCAAAAAAATTGGTGGAACAACAGACCATTACCATGGAAGCACGGGAACGGGCAGTGGAAATGCTGACCAAGGCACAGGCTGCCTCTGAGGAAATCAAGAATGCTTCAGAGAGTTATGTCATGCACTTATTAACCGAAACCGAACAGTATCTCAGCACGAATTTACAAGAGGTACAACAAACGAAAAATCGGATTCACAACCGAAAAAAATAAAAAAAGAAAGTTTGCATAAAAGTTTTATTTTAAATTTAACGTTCGTACATCTTTCTTTGTTATAATATTGTCATATGCAATGGCATGCTGCTTTTTGGAATGGCATGCAAAAAAAATGAAAGTTTGGAAAGGAGATTCCGTGATGGATAAAATTGATGCAATGCTCATTACATTGTTGCAGGAAAATGCGAGAGCACCGCTGAAAGTACTGGCATCGAAAGTATTTTTGTCAGCCCCTGCTGTTTCCTCCAGAATTGACAAGTTGGAAAAACAAGGAATTATTTTGGGATATAATACGATTATTGACCGACAAAAGCTGGGGTACCATATTACCGCATTTATCAATTTGGAATTGTCTGCTGACCAGAAAGCGGAATTTTATCCTTTCATTAACAGCTGTCCGAATGTATTGGAATGTAACTGTGTGACTGGCGTTTATTCGATGCTGATTAAGGTTTCATTCCCGTCTACACAGGAATTGGATACGTTTATCGGAAAAATTCAGCGGTTCGGCAATACGTCTACGCAGATCGTTTTTTCAACGCCGGTTCCCCATCGGGAAATCAGTGTGGAAACCAATCTTTAAGAGAAAAGAATACTGTAAGGTACTTCTGCCTTGCAGTATTTTCTATTTACAAGGAGATTCTTCATGTTACATATCATCGCCGGCGGTTCGGGAACAGGAAAATCAACCCTGCTCATGCAGAAAATCCGACAGCTGCTGCCACAAGAGCCAGACTGCATCATTCTTGTTCCAGAACAATTTTCTTATGAATTTGATAAAAAACTCTATCACTTTTTAGGTGCAACTGCCTTTAATCAGTTGGAAACCCACAGCTTCACTTCCATCAGCCGAATGCTGTTTCAGAAATATGGGAAACATGCAGCACAATATGTCGATGCAACTGTTCGGAAAGCCCTGTTCTTGCAGGCAGTACAGACGGTTCGGCAAAATCAAGTGCTGTATTTTTTTGACCGGCAGTGTGGAAAGACCGACTTCATGGAGCACCTCGAACAAATTTTATCGGTGCTGCGGCGGAACGGAACAGACTCCTCCGCCCTTCTTGAAACAGCACAGCAATGCTCCGGACGGCTGCGGGATAAGTTGCAGGATGTTGCAAACATCTATCGGGAATACGAATCACTTTTGGAAGAACATCATTTGCAGGATGCCTTGACGGATATTACAGAGGCAGCCAGCATTGCCAATGGAGCAGACTTTTTCCTCGGAAAAACCATTTTCATCGATGAATTTGAGAGCTTTACCGAAGATGAATATGCCATGCTAGAGGTTATGGTTGGAACAGCAGCTGATATCTATATCACGCTGCGAATGGAAGAACAGAGCGAATCTGCAGATACGCTCTTTGCAACCGTGCAGGAAACCCGAAACCGGATGCTCGAACTGGCGAAGCGGTTTCACATTGCCAGTGATGTGCAATTCTGTGCAGAAACAAAGCGGTTTTCCAGTGCAGACCTTGCCTATCTGAGCAAGACGGTTTTCCGTTCGGGTTCGATTGCAGCATGTTCGGAACAGGCAGAGCACATTCATATTTTTGAAGCACGAGATGCGGTTTCTGAGTTGGAATATGTCTGTGCAACCATCCGGAAACAGCTGATGCAGGATGATACCTTGCATTGCAACGACATTGCAATTTTGACCAACGATTTAGAGGCTTACCGTCCAATTGTGCACCATGCATTTTCTCGCTATGAACTGCCGTTTTATCTGGATACAGCGGTTTCGGTTCTGCATCATCCGTTTTCCGTATCCCTGTTGACCCTGCTGGAACTGGTACAGCAGCGGCATTTGCAGACGGATTGTCTGTTACGATATGCAAAGGCAGGCTTTTCCGGCTGTGATTGGCTCGCTCTGTCAAAACTGGAAAACTATTGTTATCAGTGGGACATCAAAGGAAAAACGTGGGAAGTGCCATTTCCTGTACCAGAAAAAGAATCTCTACAGGAAGAACAAGCAGAGATGGAGCAGACCCGTCAGCAGTTGGTAATGCCGATTTTAGAGCTGAAGCAGACTTTTTCTGATTGCAATACCGGGGCAGATTATTGCAACGCCCTGTATGCCCATCTGGAGAAAATAAACCTGCTGGAACAGCTTTCCGCCGCCTGTCAATCCGAGAATGCAGAAAAAACGATTGCCCAACAGCAGGATGCAAAATACATCTGGGAACAGTTTCTCTCGATTTTAGATACCATTTACCGCTTATACTGTAAAAAGCCAATGACAACGGCAGATTTTTGTCAGACGATTTCTTATCTGTTTCAGACGATTACCTATGCAACACCACCTCGCACCTTGGATGCGGTCTTGATTGGGCAGACCGGACGTTCTCGTCTGCGTGACCCGAAAATCGTATTTGTCATTCATTGCAGCGAAGGGGCATTTCCAGCAACCGGGCTGGCAGCAGATTTATTTTCCGAACGGGAATACCGCCTGATGGAGGAAAAGCAGTTAGTCATCCGGAAATCGTTGCAAAAAATACTGGCGGATGAACGGCTTGCCGTCTATAAAACGATTTCTGCTCCGGCTCAGGAACTCTACTTGACCTATCCGCTGGTGGATACTGCCAACCAAAAAAGTTATCCCTCTTTCCTACTGGGACAGATACCGGAATGGTTTCCGAACGGTAAACAGTTGCTACAGACAGAAGCACAAGTTCCCCTCTCTTATTATGCAACCACCATGCAGTCTGCCTATTATCACTATGTCCGGAACTTTTCGGAGCATTCCGCTGCGATTGCAGCCGTGCAGCATGTTTTGCAGCAACAGCCCGTCTATGCTCAGAAAATCGCCTATTTGCAGAGCGTGCATCAGCAAATGGACTTCTCCATTACAGAACCCAAGCATATGGAACAGCTTCTGGGCAAGCAGCTGCACCTGTCTGCATCAAAATTAGAAACCTATCGGCTCTGTCCGTTTCAGTTTTTCTGCGGCAGTGCATTGCATCTGTATGCACGGAAAAAAATCCAGTTAGACCCTGTCAATCAAGGAAACCTGATTCATTACTGTCTGGAGCAGATGCTGCGGAATCATACACGAGATGCATTTCTGGCACTCACTCCCGAAGAATTGGAGAAAAAGCTACAATATTGGGTGAATCAGTATTGGAACACCGCACTGGGCGGCGACTTCTCCAAAGACCCCAGAAGTTATGCAGTTTATGCGGAAGTCCAGCGACAGCTATTGATTACCTTGCTGCACGTACAGGCAGAATTGCGGCAAACTCGATTCTATCCGCATTATTTGGAATTGCCGATTCGCAGTCATACCGCATTCTCGCCGCTGAAAGCCCTGACAGAGGACGGGCACAGCCTGCAAATTGAAGGCATTATTGACCGTGTGGATACCTGCGAACTGGACGGGAAGACTTGCGTGCGAATCATTGACTATAAGAGCGGAACGAAGAGCTTTTCGTTTGGAAATCTGCGGTATGGGTTGGATATGCAGATGTTGATCTATCTGTTTTCGCTGATCTATAATCAGACACCGCTGCAAAATGCTAAAATTGGCGGCGTTTTGTATATGCCGGCTGGCGGTGTAAAGACGAATCAGGAACGGGGCAGTGCCAAGTCCAAGCAGGAGTTGGAGCAGGATGCCTACCGGATGAGCGGCTTGCTGATTGACGATGCGGAACGCATTCGCTGCATGGAACCAGATGGAAAGGGCATCTATATTCCGGCAAAGCTAAAAGCTGGCACAAGCGGAGCATCGGAACTCATCACCGGAAAGAATGACGTTTATCTGTCGGAATCCGCCTTTCATGCCCTGTATCGCTATGTGATGGAAACCTTGAAACAGACTGCCCAGCAGATTTATCAGGGGGACATTGCAGCAAATCCGCTGATTTTACCGAAGAAAACGGTCTGCAAATATTGCAATTATCAGGATATTTGTGGAAATCTTCAGCAACAGCCCTGCCGGACAACGGAACCGGATGCACAGGAAGCCATGCTGGAACAATTAAAAACGTGGGAGGAATCTGAACATGGCATGGACAAATGAACAGCAGCAGGCAATTACCCTGCGAAATAGCAGCCTGATTGTTTCGGCAGCTGCCGGCAGCGGAAAAACCTCTGTTCTGGTGGAACGGCTGATTCAGATTTTATCCGACACCACAGAGAAAGTCTTTGCTGACCGGATGATTGTGGTGACGTTCACGAACGATGCAGCTGCGGAGATGAAACAGCGGTTGCAGACCGCATTTGAAAAACGCATTGCAGAAGAGCCGGAAAATCGTTGGTTACGGCAGCAGCAATTATTATTGCCAGCGGCAAAAATCAGCACCATCAATGCGTTTTGTTTTGACTTGATTCGGGAGCATCTGGGCGATGGCGAAATCACCTCCAGTTTTCGGGTCATGGACGAAACCGAGCAGGACTTGCTATTCCGTGCAGCGGTTGACGAAGTATTGAACCGCTGGTATACCGAACGGGCAGCTGAGATGCAGCTGCTTTGGAATGCGTTCTGCAACCATACCGATCAAGCCTTAGAAGAATTATTGCTGGAATTAAAGACGTTTCTTGCCTCGATTCCATTTCCGGAGCAGTGGAAACAGCAGGTGTTACAGCGGTTTTCCGTGCCGGATGCAGAAAATCCGGACTATTTGGAATTTCTGAAACTGATGCAGGAAAAGGCTGCTGTCCTCACGGACGAAGTGGAACGGCTGTATACATTATCCGAAGACCTCTATGAGGAAAAGAACAATGTTGCAGAATGGATGAGCGTGGATTTTGACACGATGCACGCTCTGTTACACGCTCTACAGCAACAGCCGGCAGATGCGGAACAGATTCTGAAAATCATTCAAAATCATCTGGATGCACGGGCAGGGAAACGCTATCCCACCAAGCGAAAAACTGTTTCCAGTACCGCTTTATTTGAACAGATACGAGATCAGCGGAAACAATATGATGCGGATATGAAAGCCCTGTTCACAGAGCTACAGGAAACATTGCCGTATTGTCGGGAGGATTTTCAGGCACATCGGGAATTACTGCCGATTTTGTTTGCGTTGTCGGAGGACATTGAACAGGTGCTTTGGACGAAAAAAGTACAGCGGAATGCATTAAGTTTTGATGACGGGGAACGGATGACCTTGCAGCTGCTGTCAGAGATGCAGGACGGCGTTCTCACGCAAAGCCCACTGGCAAAAGCCCTCTCTGAGGAATATCAAATCATTATGATTGACGAATATCAGGATGCGAACAATAAGCAAGACATGATTTTCAAGCTGCTTTCGCATGGCTGCCGAAAAGATGCAGACGGAACGCTGCAATATGGAGATAATGCATTTTTGGTGGGCGATGTCAAGCAATCCATCTATCAATTCCGGCTGGCGAATCCGAAAAACTTTTTGCAGTGCGTGCGGTTTGCGGAACGGGAAAGCCAACAGACGGAACAGCCACGTATGCGATGCATCAAGCTGAATAAAAATTTCCGCAGTTCCGATGCAGTCTTGCAGTTTGTGAACCTGATTTTCTCCCATATCATGCAGGGAACAGATACCGTTTCCTATGACCCGTCGGAATGGCTGTACCCCGGAGCAATGGGTTATCAATCTCTTCCAGAACATCAACAAGGCGTTGAGGTTGCGTTTTTACCGGAAACAGAAACCGCCGATTTCCAGGTAATATGGATTACCCACACCATTCAACAGATGCTGCAAAGCGGGTATCCGGTGTTAGAGAAAAACGGAACGGTTCGTCCCTGTCAGCCGGGTGATTTCTGCATTCTGCTGCGAAAAGGAAAGCCCTGCCAGAAGTATGCAAAGGCATTGGAAGCCCTGCAAATCCCTGTGAAAAAAGTCGAGGAACAGGGATACTTAAAGGCACGGGAAATCACCATCTTATTGAATATGCTGCGGATTCTGGACAATCCGCTGTTGGAAATTCCACTGGTTGCCGTGCTTGCTTCGCCGATGTTTCAATTTTCCATGGATGAAATCTCCATGCTGCGGCTGCTAGACCGCAAGGCATCTCTTTATTATGTGTTGAGCGTGGCAGCTGGCGATGCGGAACAGCTGGCAACACCAGAATTACTGGAAGCGGTACAGCAGCTGCCAGAACCATTTCGGGAGAAATGCCGTTCATTCTGGCAGATTTTTCAACAGCTGCGAACAGACAGCACGACATTACCGCTGGAAGAACTGATTCGGGAAATCTATGATACCACAGACTTTCTTTCCGTCATGCAGCTGTATCAGGACGGCGAGAAAAAACGTGCCAACTTAAACTTACTGATTCAGTACGCCCGACAATATGAGGCACAGGGACAGGCAGCCTTTACCGGCGGTGTTACAGGCTTTTTGCGGTATATTGATGCTCTGCTGGAACATGACCGAGATTTGGAGCAGGCGAACCCCTCCAACGGGGCAGATTGTGCGGTATTCCTGAAAACCATGCACCGTTCCAAGGGGTTGGAATTTCCGTTTGTATTTTTGGCAGAACTGGAAACAGAGTTTTCCAAACAGGACAGCTCCAAAAAAATGCACGTTTCCGATACGGGAAGAATGGGGCTGTATTTATACGATGCAAAGAATTATCAAAAGTATCAGACCTTATCCTATTTGGTATTGCTGAAAGAGAAAAAACAGCAGCTGTTACAAGAAGAAATGCGGTTGCTGTATGTGGCAATGACCCGAGCTAAGCAGAAATTATTCCTACCACTTCAGCTGGGGCGAAAAGAAACGGCAATTGCCCGTCAGCTGCAAAACAAGGATTTCTCCAAGGAATTTGTCTGCCGTGCAGCGGTTTCCTCCGCCAATTGTATGGCATTCTGGATTTGGTACGTTTTGTATTGCCGACAGGATGCAGAGTTTTTGAAGTGTATGCATGAGTGGGAAGCAAGGCGACCCCTGCCGGAAGAAACAGACTTCTCCACACTGTCGATTTCCTATACAGCAATTTCAGAAGAACAGCTGGATGCAGAACAAGCCGAAACGGTTGCAGATGCATTGCCAGAACCAGACGCAGCGTTACAGGCAGAAATCGAAACGGCATTGCAGTTTCACTATGCGGATACGGCTGCAAAGCAATTATCTCTGCTCAGCGTGTCCAGTCTGACGCATGATAAAACGCAGACTGAACCGGAACAGGAAATCAGCTGGGCAAGACCACGCTTTTTACAGCAAGAGGCTTTGACGGCAACCGAACGAGGAACGGCAACGCATACGTTTTTACAGTATGTATCTTTTTCCGAGGCGGAGAAAGATCCGAAAGCAGCCCTGCAAACACTGGTACAGAATGGGCACTTGACCGAAGCCGAGGCGGACAGCATTCGCCTATCGGATATTCGACACTTTTTCCAGAGCGAATTGTACCAGAGAGTTCGCCGTTCGCCGCTGATTCTGCGAGAGAAAAAGTTTTTGGTGCAGCTGGATTTGCTGTTGCCAAAGATGCAGGGGGAAGAATGGGATACCTTGAAACAGCAGCACAATCCAGAGAGTATGATTAAGGGAATCATTGACCTTGCATTCTGGGAGCAGAACGGCTTTGTACTGGTGGATTATAAGACCGACACGACACGAGATATGACGGCGTTGGCGAACCGCTATCGGATGCAGCTGCGGCTGTATCAGCTGGCATTAGAGGGAATCACGGGCGAACGGGTGCGGCAGTGCTGTTTGTTCTCAACCTATACCGGAGCGGTTGTATTACTTTAAAGGAGAACTGTATGGAACAATCTTTAACCAATATGCGATATGTACGAACCCTATTGGAACGGCATGGATTTCACTTCTCGAAGAAGCTGGGGCAAAACTTTCTCATCAATCCGGATGTTTGCCCCCGCATTGCAGAGATGGGCAATGCCAAGCCGGAACATGGCATTCTGGAAATTGGAACGGGAATCGGAACACTGACCGCAGAGCTTGCCAAGCGTGCAGAAAAAGTAACTGCTGTGGAAGTAGATGCACGGTTGTTTCCGATTTTGGAGGAAACCGTTGGACAGTATGAAAACCTGCATATCATTCATCAGGACATTTTGAAATGTGACATTCCAGCACTGCTGGAACAGGAGTTCGGAACTATGCCGGTTTCGGTTTGTGCGAACTTGCCGTATTATATCACCGCTCCGATTCTCATGCACTTGCTGGAGAGTCGGGCAAAGCTGGAAACAATTACGGTTATGGTGCAGAAAGAAGTTGCAGAGAAGCTGACCGCTCCAGTTGGAACACGAGAAGCCGGAGCAATTACGGTTGCCGTGCAGTATTATGGAACGGTTACACAGCTGTTTTCTGTTTCGAGGGGCAGTTTTTTGCCGCCGCCGAATGTCGATTCTGCGGTGATTCAAATTCAGTTGGGAACGCCGTATGCGGAGCAGGTTGCAGATGAAAAGCACTTTTTCCGGATGGTGCGGAGTGGTTTTTCTCAGCGGAGAAAAACACTGGTCAATGCCCTGTCGGCAACGATGGGCTATGAAAAGGCAGCGGTTGCGAAAGCGTTGACGGGCTGCGGATTGTCGGAAACCGTGCGGATGGAATCGCTTTCCATGGAACAGCTGATTGCTCTGCATCGGGCATTGCTGGAACCGTAATTGGTTTTTTCAACTGCGGTCGAGCTGGCTCAGCTCGGCGAGGTAGATTGTTAAGGAGGGCAAGCTGCCCTCCTTAACAGAGGTATTGATTAGACATTATTGCAATCTAAGAGAAGTAAGTAAATGCTGTTCGCCATTCTAAAAACATAAAAAATTCCTGTAAACGATCATCTAAGAAAGATTCATGGGCAATTCAGACAACACAACCATCGGCGAACAGCACAAAGGCAAAGAGCGAAGCGATTTTGCCGAACCAAAGACAACCGTTTTCCAAAAGATTTGACTTCATCCAAATCAACCCCGAAAAAATCCCAACAGTCGATTTGTGGAATTTTCAGGACTTACCACTTGCAAACAGAGCAGAAATATAGTATAATATGAAATACCGAGGAAATCAGAGGGAAATCCTGTCAGGATACCGCTGCCCTCGGTGTGCAATTTTCATTACCACAATTAGAAAAAGAAAGGGGACTGACGTACCTTATGAATCCAATCGAACGCACAACCCAGAATATGCCGATGGTTGCCATGCGTGGCGTTGTAATCTTCCCGAAAATGGTCATGCACTTTGACGTGGCAAGGGATGCTTCTATTCAAGCCGTCAATGCAGCGTATGCTTCGGATCATCAGCTCTTTTTGGTTGCACAGCGGGATATTTTTATAGAAGAACCGGAACAGAAAGACTTGTACGAATTTGGTGTTATTGCAGAAGTACGCCAGGTACTGAAAACACCGGATGGTGTCATGCGGGTGTTGGTGGAAGGTGTCCAGAAAGCAAAGCTTTGCTCAATGGAAAAGCAGGATGCCTTTTTAACGGCAGAAGTAAAGCCGGTTTCCTATAAGAGCCGTGCCAAGATCGATGACGTGGAACTGACGGCAATGATTCGGACGCTGAAAGAGTCATTCGACCAGTACTGCGATTTTTTCCCGAGAATGCCGAGAGAATTGGTTGTTTCTGTGCTCTGCCAGGATGACCCATACGAATTGTTCAACAACATGATTTTCAACATCAATCTGGACTACCGCCAGAAGCAAGAACTGCTGGAAGAAAATCATATTCTGAAACGGCTGGACATGCTGCTGCGGATGTTGCAGCATGAAATTGCAGTGCTGGATTTGGAACGGGATATTCAGGAACGTACCAAGGAAAGCATGGATCGTTCGCAGAAAGAATTTTACCTGCGGGAACAGATGCACATCATTGAAGAGCAGCTGGGCGAGGCCGAGGACGAACAGGAAGATGCAGCGGAATATGTTGCAAAAATCAAGGAATTGAAGCTAGAGCCAGCAACCGAAGAAAAGCTGCTGAAAGAGGCCGACCGAATCGGAAAACTGCCGCCGGCAACGCAGGAAGCCTTTTTGATTCGGAATTATCTGGATACCGTTTTGAGTCTGCCGTGGAATCAGGAAACCAAGACCAAAGTCAACTTAGAAAAGGCAAGAGCCATTCTGGACAAAGACCATTACGGCATGAAAAAGGTCAAGGAACGGGTGTTGGAGAGCATCGCTCTGCATGCCATGATGCCGGAAGTGACGGGACAGATTCTCTGTTTTGTAGGCCCTCCGGGTGTCGGCAAGACTTCTATCGGAAAATCCATTGCCAAGGCTCTGGGCAGAAATTACGAACGGGTTTCGCTGGGTGGCATTCGGGATGAATCCGATATTCGAGGACACCGGAAAACTTACATCGGAGCAATGCCGGGACGCATTATGGATGCAATGGCACGGGCAAAGTCCAAGAATCCATTGATTCTGTTGGATGAAATTGATAAGATGAGCAATGATTTTCGAGGCGACCCATCCGCTGCAATGCTGGAAGTGCTCGACAGCGAACAGAATCAGGCGTTTCGGGATCACTACATTGAAGTGCCGTTCGACCTGAGCAAAACACTGTTTATTGCAACTGCCAATACGCTGGACACGATTCCAGCACCACTGTTAGACCGAATGGAAGTCATCGAACTGGGCAGCTATAACCGAGAGGAAAAGTTCCAGATTGCCAAGCATCACCTGTTGAGCAAACAGATGAAAAAGCATGGCTTAAAGGGCACACAGTTCAAGGTGCAGGATGCTGTTTTGTATACGCTGATTGACGATTACACCCGAGAAGCAGGCGTGCGGGAACTGGAACGGATGCTGGCAGCTCTTTGCCGGAAAGCGGTCAAGGAATTGGTTTCCGGAACGTGCAAACGGGTGACAATTACCACCAAGAATCTGACAACTTATCTGGGACATAAAAAATATCTGCCGGACGACCAGAGCAAACAGGATACTGTTGGCATTGTCAATGGTCTGGCATGGACATCGGTCGGCGGTGTGCTGATGCCGTTGGAAACATTGGTACTGAACGGAAAGGGCATGATTGAATTGACTGGCTCGCTGGGTGATGTCATGAAAGAAAGTGCTAAGATTGCCGTTAGCTATGTGCGGAGCATTGCCAAGCAGTATCACATTCCGGAGGACTTCTATTTGAAGAACGACCTTCACATTCACGCTCCGGAAGGAGCAGTGCCGAAGGATGGTCCTTCTGCTGGTGTTACGATGGTAACAGCGATTGTTTCCGCTCTGTCTGGGATTCCAGTGCGGCATGACGTTGCAATGACGGGCGAAATTACGCTGCACGGAAAAGTATTGCCGATTGGCGGCTTGCCGGAAAAGGCAATGGCAGCCTATAAGGCAGGCTTGAAAACTGTCATCATTCCAAAACGCAACGAACCGGATTTGGAAGATGTTGACGAAACCGTACGGAACGGGCTGGAATTTGTGACGGCAGAAAACTTAGAAACGGTTTTGAAAACCGCTCTGGTTTCTGTTCCAGAACCGATTCAGCCGGAAACACCGATTGCAGAACAGCCGGACGAGCAGCCAGCTGTCTTTTCTCCAAAGGCTGCCGGAACACCTGCACCGGAAACAAAAACCTTGATTCCGGTATAAGAGGAGGAACGGATGAACTTTCAACAAGCCACATTTCTGGCATCGTACGGAACATTTTCCCAGCTGCCGCCTTGCAAGGGCATGGAGATTGCATTTGCAGGGCGTTCCAACGTGGGAAAGTCCACGATGCTGAATAAAATTTTCAACCGGAAAGCACTGGCGAGAGTCAGTGCCGTTCCCGGCAAAACTGCAACCATCAACTTCTATCAGATTCCGCCAATGACCTTTGTCGATTTGCCGGGGTATGGATACGCAAAGGTTGCAAAGACAGAGAAACGCCGCTGGGCAGAATTGATTGACGGCTATCTGGAATCTGACCGAGATATCCGCTTGACATTCCTGCTGCTGGATATGCGGCACGCTCCCTCTAAGGACGACTTGCAGATGATTGAATACCTGATTGCACAGGAAATGCCATTTGTCATTGTCCTGACCAAGGCGGACAAGCTGAACAAGTCGCAGCGGAAAGCCCGAATGGAAGCGTTTCAGACGGAGATTCCTTATTTTTCAGACATCCATGTCATTCCGTTTTCCGCAATGACCCGTGAGGGCGTAGACGAAGTACGGAATGTGATTACAGAATTAGCAGAAGCAGACGAAACCGATGCAGAATGAAAATGCGATGAGAAAAAACACTGCGTAATGCAGGAAAGGAAGTAAAATATGTTTGTATCAGAGGATTTACAGGTAAATGCACAGGGACACTTGACCATTGGCGGACAGGATACCGTAGAGCTTGCAAAGCAGTACGGCACACCGCTGTATGTGATGGATGAAGACCTCATCCGGAAGCACTGCCGGTCATTCAAGCAGAGCATGGACAAGTTCTATCAGGGCAAGGGCTTAGTTTGCTATGCCAGCAAGGCATTCTCCTGCAAGGCAATTTATCGGGTGATGCAGGAAGAAGGCTTGGGCGTAGACGTTGTTTCCGGCGGGGAACTGTACACGGCGATGCAGACCGGATTTGACAGCAGCAAAATTTGTTTCCACGGCAACAACAAGACCACTGAAGAATTGCAAATGGCACTGGATTATCAGGTCGGCAGAATCATTGTAGACAACATCTATGAACTGCACCAGCTGGAACAGATGTGTCAGGAGCAGGGCAAGACGGCTCGCATTATGTTCCGGATCAAGCCGGGTGTCGATGCACACACGCATAACTTTATCCGTACTGGACAGATCGACAGCAAGTTTGGCTTTGCTCTCGAAACTGGCGAAGCCATGGAAGCAGTCAAGGAAGCGTTGCAGTGCAAGAGCCTGCATCTGTGTGGTCTGCATTGTCATATTGGTTCGCAGATTCTGGATACCAACGGATTTGAAGCAGCTGCGGAAGTCATGATGCAGTTCATCGCAACCATTCAGAAAGAATTACATATCACCATCGAAGAACTGAATCTGGGCGGCGGCTTTGGTATTTGCTATACCGAACAGGATGACCCGATTCCATACGAACAGTACATGGAAGCGGTTTCCAAGGTGATTCACCGTTGCAGCGAAGAATATGGTGTGCCGCAGCCGTTCATTCTGATTGAACCGGGTCGTTCCATTGTTGCACCGGCAGGCATTACCCTGTATACCGTTGGCGGAAAGAAAGTTATCCCGAACATCCGGACTTATGTTTCCATTGATGGCGGTATGTGCGATAATCCACGTTATATTCTGTATCAGTCTGCTTATGATGCAATTGTTGCCAACAAGGCAGACCAGCCGAAGGACACCAAAGTGACCATCGCCGGCAAGTGCTGCGAAAGTGGCGACCTGATTGGGGAAAATATGCCGTTGCAGGCATGCGAACCGGGCGACATCATCGCTGTTTGTGCAACGGGTGCTTATAACTATTCGATGTCCTCCAACTATAACCGTCTTCAGAAGCCAGCCGTTGTATTTGTAAAGGATGGCACTTCCAGAGTTGTTGTAAAACGGGAAACGCTCGAAGATTTGGTACGGAACGACTGCGAATAATCAGCGAAAGGATATCGGCATGAAAGATGCACAGCTGGAGGAGGATTTGCAGGCTTTGGCGAAAGCGTTTCTGCTCCTGAAAACAGAAGAAGAATGCATTGCATTTTTAAAAGATGTCTGCACCTATCAGGAATTGCGTGCGTTGTCCCAGCGGCTGCATGTTGCAAGACTGCTGCGGAAGCAGTATGTATTCCATGAGATTGTGCAGGAAACGGGTGCAAGCACGGCGACCATTAGCCGTGTGAATCGCACCTTACGGGACAGCACGGGCGGTTATCAGGCAGTACTGGAACGCATGGAACCGGAAACGGACACCAAACCAGAATCCTAAAACAGAATTTATGAGAAAACGGTTTTCTTCTGACATGGAAGAGAACCGTTTTTGTTTTTTATTTACAGGTCATAGCCAGAGTCTGACCAATCGGAAAGTGGGTCGGGTAAGAAAATTTGATTCTGATTCCGCCAATCTCTCGGCGGAATGCCGTAGATATTTCGGAAGGCTCTGGAGAAGTGCAGGGGGTTGGCATACCCAACCGCATTGCTGACATCCCGAATCGAGAGCCGAGTGAGTTTGAGCAGTTCCGTTGCTTTCAGCATGCGATAGCTCAGAAGAAATTCCTGCGGCGTTTTTCCGACTGCATTTTTGAAGATTTTCCCGAAATAGCTGCGATTCAGTCCGCAGACATCGGCAATATCTTCTACTGTAATATCGTTTTGGAAGTTGTGTTCGATATAGTTGAGGGCTTCATGAATATAAAAGTCCCGTAAGCTGCTGCCGCTGGAGAGCGGTGCACTGGCAGTGGAACGAGCTAAATAGTCTAAAAACAAATATAAATGACCGATGAGATGGATGGGGGAGGAATCCCGATTCTGCGTGATATAAATCATTTCGTTCATCATCTCTTCCCGCAAATCTTTAGATTTTGCATGATAAACCGGATTGTTTGGCGAGAATCCGCAGGCATCTAAAATGGATTTCACCCGCAGCCCGTCAAATTCCACCCAAACATATTCCCACGGCAAATCCTTATCCGCAATATACGTGGTAATCTGATTGGGGAAAATCATAAATCCCTGTCGGCTTTTAATAGAAAAAGATTGTGTCTGACCGTTTTCATCTGCCGTCATCAATCTGCCTGTTCCGGACATAATATAGTGGAACAAATAGTGATTGCGGGCAGCTGGGCCAAACGAATGTGCCGGCTTGCATCGCTCCCAGCCAAACTGATACAGACCCAAATCGACAAAATTTTCACTGGGAAATACCGAAAAAATTAAATCTTTCATCTTTTGTTCTCCTTGCACAAAAACGAAATTGAAAAGTTGTTGATTTCTATTATAACACACAATATGCCAAAATGCAATATGAAATTGCATATTTTAAAAAAAAATCGCATATTGGTATTTCTTTTCTCGATTTATGCTATTTACAGGTCGCAAACGGGTATGTTATAATAGAAACACAAAATAACAGAAACGTTTTTAAAAACGAAAAGAAAAAGGAGGAAGAACGATCATGAAAAAAAGAAATGCAATTTGTAGTTTGATTCTGGCAGGCGTTTCTCTTTCCACACTGTTGTTGCAAGGATGCGGTTCTAGTAAGACCAGCGATGGAAAGATTGAAGTGGAACTGTTGCAATACAAACCGGAAGCAGTTGCAGCATTTGAAGCGATGGAAGAACGCTTCAATGCCACCCATGACAACATTCACCTGACCATCGAATCCCCGAACGAAGCCGTTACGGTTTTGAAAACCAGACTGATTCGGGAAGATTATCCAGACATCATCGGCATTGGCGGTGATATAAACTATTCCAACTTCCTGGATGCGAATTTGTTCATGGATATCTCTGATTTTGAGGGCATTTCCGATGTCAAGCCAGCATATCTGGACATGGAAAAAGAATTGGAACTTGTTCCGAAAGATGGCACATATGCACTGCCGTATGTTGCAAACAGTGCAGGTGTCCTTTATAACAAGGACATCTTCGAGGAACACGGCTGGAGCATTCCGGAAACATGGGACGAATTTACCAGTCTCTGTGAAGAAATCCAGTCCGCAGGTATGACACCGCTGTATTTTGGCTTTAAAGATACCTGGACTTGCTTAGCACCGTGGAATGCACTGGCAGTTGGTCTGGCAGAGTCGGACACTTGCAGTGAGGTCAATGCAGGCAATACCACCTTTACGGATGCTTATCGGGATGTTGCGGAAAAGATAAAAGTGCTGCTGGATTATGCAGAACCCAATCCGTACGCATACAGCTATAACGATGCATGTACAGCATTTGCAAGAGGCGAATCGGCAATGTATGTCATCGGCAGCTATGCTGTTCCGCAGATTCAGTCTGTAAATCCGGACATCAACATTGACTCGTTTACGTTCCCGGCAAATGACAAGGAAGAAGACAACGTGCTGAACTCCGGTGTCGACTTGCAGTTCTGTGTGATGAAAGAAACCAAGAACAAAGAAGCCGTTTACGAAGTGCTGAAGTTCTTGTATGAAGATGAAACCATTCAGATTTATCTGGATGAACAAAATGCCATTCCGTGTAAGGAAGGCGACTTCACATTACCATCCATGCTGGACGGCATGCAGAGTTATATTCAGGAAGGCAGAATGGCAGACTACCAAGACCACCATTATCCAAGTGAAATGAGCGTGGATGCGATGATTCAGACGTTCTTGATGGATGATAGTTCCAATGCCGTTGATACATTCCTGAGTCGGTTCGATAAGGAATGGAAGCGGTATAATCGGGACTTGATTGCAAAAGTCAAGAAATATCAGGAAGAAAAGGGGGAACAGTAAATGAAAACAAAAAAAGTAGCATCTGCAAAGGATCGGACATTTTTAATCATCACGATTCCGATTGTGGCATTATTCTTTTTATTTAATACGCTGCCGTTGATTACTGGTGCGTTCTACAGCTTTACCAACTATCGTGGATACGGTGACTTTGATTTCGTTGGATTCCGGAACTATATCGACTTGTTCACAGATTCCAGAGTTGGACATTCTTATCTGTTCACCTTTAAATATGCGATTGCCGGAACGATTCTCATCAATGTTCTGAGTTTGCTGCTGGCAATGGGCTTGAACAGTAAGATTCGCTGCAAGAGCCTGCTCCGTGGGATGTACTTTGTACCGAACATCCTCGGCGGATTGATTATTGGTTATATCTTCAGCTTTATTTTCACCTATATCATCCCAGCCGTTGCAAAGGCAATGCACATTGGATTCCTGGAAAACAGCATTTTAGCAAGCGAAAAGCATGCATGGATTGGCGTTCTGGTTGTCGGCGTTTGGCAGGCAGTTGCCATGAACACCATCATTTATATCTCTGGCTTGCAGACCATTCCGACCGATATTTACGAAGCCGGCGATATTGACGGTGCAAATCCGTGGCAGAAGTTCTGGAAGCTGACGCTCCCGATGCTGATGCCGTTCGTTTCCATCAACTTGGTATTGAGCACCAAGAACATGCTGATGGTATTCGACCAGATCATGTCTTTGACAAAGGGTGGTCCTGCACAGAGCACCGAGTCCATCTCCTACCTGATTTACCGAAACGGTATGGACGGCGGACAGTTTGGTTATCAGTGTGCAAACGCCGTCATCTTCTTTATTGTAATTGTTGCATTCTCTGTCATCCAGCTGAAAATGACAAATAAGAAGGAGGAACAGCTATGAGAAAAACAAAAAAAATCGGCGGCTCTAACGTGCTTGTTACAGTCTTGTTATTCTTGGGCTGTTTGACAATTCTTTTTCCGCTGTATATGACCATTATCATTGCATTCAAAAACCCGAGCGAAATGACCAACGACGTTGCCGGTGCACTGGCATTCCCGAGTAGCTGGAAACTGGACAACTTCAAAGAAGCCATGGAAGTTACAAACTTTTGGCACACCCTTGGAAACAGCTTGCTGATTACCATTGCAACCATCGTGCTGACACTGTTGATTCATTCGCTGGCTGGTTATGTCATCGGCAGAAACATGGCAAGAAAAAAAGGTTATCGGTTCATTTATTTCTACATTGTAAGCGGTATGTTCGTTCCGTTTGCAATCCTGATGATGCCGCTGGTTAAGGAAACTGCGATTTTAGGGTTAGACAATCGGCTTGGTGTAATCCTGCTGTATCTGGTCTTCTATATGCCGATGAATGTCATGCTGTATAGCGGCTATCTGAAAAACATTCCGCTGGCAATGGAAGAAGCGGCTGAAATTGACGGGGCATCTGCTTGGAAGACTTATTGGACAGTTATTTTCCCGATGATGAAGCCGATGCATGCAACCGTTGCAGTTCTGACCGCTCTGGGTACTTGGAACGACGTTATGACACCACTGGTTATCATGTCCGGTACAAAGGGCACGACCCTTCCGCTGGCACAGTTGAACTTCCAGACACAGTTCGGTACAAACTATAACTTGGCATTTGCATCTTACCTGTTGGCATTGATTCCGATTCTGATTTTCTATGTGATTTGCCAGAAGCAGATTTTGAACGGTGTTGCAAATGGTGCAGTAAAGGGTTAAGGTGATCAAGTAAATGCAGTTAAAAAATGAAGTGATGTTGATTACCTATGCGGACAGCATGGGCAACAATTTAAAGGATTTACACAAGGTTTTGAATCAGTATTATGCAAAGGCAGTTGGCGGTGTGCATATTCTCCCATTCTTTCCATCCTCTGCCGACCGTGGCTTTGCTCCGATGTGTTATGATCGGGTTGACCCGAACTTCGGAACATTTGCAGATGTAGAGGCAATCGGAAAAGATTATTACCTGATGTTTGACTTCATGGTCAATCATATCTCTGCACATTCGGCTTATTTTCAGGATTTCCTGCAAAAGAAAGACCAGTCTGCGTATAAAGATTTCTTCATCCGCTATTCTGATTTCTGGGAGAACGGAGAACCGACACAGGAGCAGGTGGACTTGATTTACAAGCGGAAACCACGTGCTCCGTACATTGAAGCAGAATTTGCAGACGGCAGCAAAGAAAAAGTCTGGTGCACGTTCTGCGAGGAACAAATTGATTTGGACGTACGAAAAGATGCCACCAAGCAGTTTATCAAGCAAACATTGGTGGATATGTGCCATCATGGGGCAGCCGTCATTCGTCTGGATGCATTCGCTTATGCGATTAAGAAACCGGATACCAGTTGTTTCTTTGTAGAACCGGACATCTGGGAACTGCTCTATGACATTGAAAAGACAGTCAAGGCAGAGGGTGCAGAAATCCTGCCGGAGATTCACGAGCATTACACCATCCCGATGAAAATTGCAGACAAGGGCTTTTGGATCTATGACTTTGCCCTGCCAGTTCTGACCCTGCACGCCCTGTATAATCACACTGGCGTTTATCTGAAACAGTGGATGGAACGCTGCCCGATGCATCAGTTCACCACACTGGACACCCACGACGGAATCGGCATTGTCGATGTAAAAGACTTGCTGCCGGATGAAGAAGTGGACAAGGTAAAGGAACAGATGTATCAGCAGGGAGCAAACGTAAAGAAGATTTACAGTTCCGAAGCGTACAACAACCTCGATATTTATCAGGTCAACACCACGTATTATTCAGCGTTGGGCAATCAGGATGATGCGTACTTGCTGGCAAGAGCCATTCAGTTCTTTGCACCGGGCATCCCGCAGGTTTATTATGTGGGCATGCTGGCAGGCAGCAATGATGTGGACTTGATGGAACGCACCAAGAATGGACGGGACATCAACCGGCATTATTACTCGCTGGAAGAAGTGGCGGAGCAGCAGCAACGTCCAGTGGTACAGAAATTGAAAGAACTGATGGAACTGCGGAACACGCATCCGGCGTTCTCGCTGGAGGGTACGATTTCTATTCAGGCAGAGGGCGACCACCTGCAAATCGTCCGCACGTATCAGTCGCACAAGATTGTGTTAGATGCAAATCTTTCCAACTATCAGTTTGAAATTCACGAATAAAGAAAAAATGTGTTCGCATCGTATGAGAGAAATCTCTCTACGGTGCGAAACTTGTATCAAAGAAAAAGGAGCGATTCTTATGGCAATTCAAGTTGTAACAACCGAACAGTCCACCTTGTTCACCATTCGCACAAAGCATACCACCTATCAGATGAAAGCAGATGAATACGGCGTGCTGCTGCATCTTTGGTATGGTGCATCTGTCGAGGGCGATATGTCCTATCTGTTGGATTATCCGGATGTTGGATTTTCCGGAAACCTCTATGAAGCAGAAAACAGAAGAACTTACTCTTTGAATACCTTGCCGCTGGAATATGCAACCGAAGGCGTTGGTGATTTCCGGATTCCGGCAGTTGCAGCAACCCATGCAGACGGCAGCAATGCATTAGATTTGCGGTATCAGTCTTACAGCATTCTGAAAGGCAAGTATGCGATTGCAGGGCTTCCGGCAGTCTATGCAGACGAAGACGAAGCAGAAACATTGGAAATCGTTCTGAAAGATACGGCAACAGATTTGCAGGTAACCTTGCGGTATGGCGTTCTGCCGGAACTGGATATGCTGACTCGCTGCGTTTCCATCCAGAATCTTGGCACAACGTCGATTACACTGACAAAGGCAACTAGCTTCTGTTTAGATTTGCCTTATGGAAAGTGGGAATGGATGCACTTCCACGGCAGACATGCGATGGAACGGATTACCGAACGAACACCGCTGATTCACGGCATTCAGGAAAGTTCCAGCACAAGAGGCACATCCAGCCACCACCAGAACCCGACTGCCATTCTCTGCACACCGGATTGCACGGAAACCAATGGCAGCTGTTTTGGTGCAGCATTCCTGTACAGCGGCAGTTTTCAGACAAAGATTGAATATGACCAGATGCGGCAAGCAAGAATGGTGATGGGACTGCATCCGGATTTGTTCCGCTGGGAACTCCAGCCGCATGCAACCTTTGATACACCGGAAGTGTTGTTCACTTACAGCGATAGCGGCTTAGAAACCCTGTCACATCGCTTCCAGAAAACCATTCGGGAACACGTCTGCCGTGGTAAGTATCAGAAAATCGAACGTCCGGTTCTGATTAACAACTGGGAAGCAACCTATTTCGATTTCAACGAAGAAAAGATTTTGAAAATTGCCGAAGAAGCTGCTCGTCTGGGCGTGGATATGCTGGTATTGGATGACGGCTGGTTTGGCAAGCGAGATGATGACTGTTCTGGTCTGGGCGACTGGTTCGTGAATGAACAGAAGCTCAGGGGCGGACTGGGTACACTGGTGCAGAAAGTCAAGGCTCTGGGCATGCGGTTCGGCATTTGGTTTGAACCGGAAATGATTTCGGAAGACAGCGATTTGTACCGCACCCATCCGGACTGGGCAATTCAGATTCCGGGCAGAAATCCGATGCGAAGCCGGTATCAGCTGCTGTTGGATCTGTCAAATCCGGATGTGCAGGATTACTTGTACAAGTGTATTTCTGACATTCTGAACAGTGCAGATATTTCCTATGTAAAGTGGGATATGAACCGCAGTATCAGTGACTGGTATACCGCTCTGCTGCCAGCAAATCGGCAGGGCGAGTTGCCACATCGGTATGTGCTGGGTGTTTATGCATTGTTGGAACGGCTGACTTCTGCATTTCCAGAGGTTCTGTTTGAGGGATGCAGCGGCGGCGGCGGACGGTTTGACGCTGGAATGCTGTACTACTGCCCGCAGATTTGGTGTAGCGATGACACAGACGCTTATGAACGAACCATTATTCAGTATGGCACATCGTTCTTCTATCCGGTTTCTGCGGTTGGTTCTCACGTTTCTGTTGTTCCGAATCACCAGACTGGCAGAGTTACACCGATTGAAACCCGTGCCGTGACGGCAATGGCTGGCAGCTTCGGCTATGAATTGGATTTGAATTTGCTGTCAGACGAGGAAAAGGAAGCAGTTACACAGCAGATTCAGCAGTTCAAGGAATACGGTTCGCTGATTCACAACGGAACGTATTACCGCCTGAGCAATCCGCTACAAGATGCCTATGCACTCTGGGCGTTTGTATCTGAGGACAAGAAAGAAGTCTTGGTACAGGGCATGATTTTCCGGACAGAAGCAAACATGGTGCGGCATTGTGTTTCGCTGCGTGGCTTGGATGCAAAGGCAGTTTACCGAACAAAGGACGGAGCAGCCTATACGGGAGATACCCTGATGCATGCAGGGGTTCTGCTGCCGAAATCTTGGGGCGACTATTATCCGGTTTCCATGCATTTTGTCAGCGAATAATTTTGCAACCATGATTTAAAACGATTGCGGCACGCTGCGGAAGAGATTCTGCGGCGTGCCGTTTCTGTTGATTTTTCGGGGGATTTCTTAGTTTTAAAATTTGTCGACTATTACGAATTTCAGCGAAAAAACAGGGAAATATTCTGTTAAATGACGAATTGAAATACCTTGAAAACCTATCGCATCTATGGTATAATAGAAGGTAACGAAAACGGCAAAAGGTGGGGAATGCGATATGAAGACGATACTTTGCTTTGGGGACTCAAACACATATGGCTATCAGCCGGAAACGAAAAAACGATACGATGAAACCACACGCTGGACGTGCTTGTTACAGCAGGCAATTCAGCCTTACGGGTGGCGTGTTGTGGAAGAGGGTCTGTGCGGACGCACAACCAACTTGAACGGCATTCGCCGGGAAAACCGAAACGGTGCTGCGGTGCTGCCAATGCTGCTGGAATCCCATGCACCGTTGGATGCGGTGATTTTGATGCTGGGAACAAATGACTGCAAAACGCAGTTCCATGCAACGCCGGAATCCATTGGAGCAGGCATCGAAGCTCTGATTGCACAGGTGCGGGTATTCGATGAACAGCTTCCAATCTTATTGGTTTCCCCCATTCATCTTGCAGCGGATATTGCAGAAAAAGACCCCGCATTTTCTGCGGATTCTGTTCCCATCTCTTATGCGTTAAAATCCGTCTATGCAGCGATTGCAGAACGGGAACACTGCATGTTTTTTGCGGCTTCGGATTATGCAGAACCTTCGGATGCAGATGGCGAACATCTGGATGCAGAAGGACATCAAAAACTGACCAAACAGATGCTGAACGCATTACAACCATTACTATGCGGAAAGGAACAGGAAAAATGACAACGAAAGAAATGCAGGAAGCAATTCTAAAATGGAAAAAAGAACAGGACTGCTGTATTCTGGCACATTGCTACCAGACCCATGATATTTTGGAAGTGGCAGACTTTGTCGGAGATTCTTTCGGATTGGCACAGAAAGCAGCACAGACCAATTGCAAACGGGTGATGATGTGCGGTGTTCGTTTTATGGCAGAAACCGTCAAGATTCTGTCGCCGGAAAAGCAAGTCTATCTGCCAAAAGCAGAAGCTGGCTGCCCGATGGCAGAACAGCTGGATGTGGAAATGTTGCAGCAGATGAAAGAAATCTATCCGGAACACTGTGTGGTTGCCTATATCAATACAACCGCTGCACTAAAAACGCTGTGTGATGTCTGTGTCACGTCCTCTTCCGCAGTGGATATTATCCGGAAGATTCCAAACAAAAAGATTCTGTTCATTCCGGACTGCAACCTTGGTGATTATGTGGCAAAGCAAATTCCGGAAAAGGAATTTCAGCTGATGCATGGCGGTTGCCCGACCCACGTTCGGATTACCGTCAAGGACGTAGAAAAGGCACGGGCTGCACATCCGGATGCAGAGCTGCTGGTACATCCGGAATGCCAGCCAGCAGTCACCGCACAGGCGGACTATGTTGGCAGCACAACCGGCATTATGAATTATGCAGCAAAGAGTGACAAGAAATCGTTCATCATCGGCACAGAAAACAGCATTGTACAGCATTTGGGCATGCAGTTCCCAGACAAGCTGTTTTATCCGCTCTCGAAAGATTGTGTCTGTCACAATATGAAAGTTACGACATTGGCAGATGTTTTGCACTGCTTGCAGGGCGTAGACGGCGAAGAAATTCAGATGCCGGAAGATGTCATGCAGAAAGCAAAGGTCTGCATTGAAGAAATGTTGAGGTTGGGAAATTAAGATGCAGAAAAAAGTATTGGTCGCAATGAGCGGCGGTGTGGATAGTTCTGCAACAGCTGCGATCTTGTGCCAAAAGGGCTATGATTGTATCGGTGTCACGATGAAGCTGTACAATCTGCCAGATGATGCGGTTCGCAGCAACACCTGCTGTACGCTTTCCGATGCAGAAGATGCAAAGAGCGTTGCATATCGGCTGGGTATGCGGTATTACGTCATGAATTTTACGGCAGATTTTGCCAAGGAAGTTATTGACCGTTTTGTATCTGCCTATGAACGGGGCGAAACGCCGAATCCTTGTATTGACTGCAACCGATATATGAAGTTTGAACAGCTGTACCAGCGAGCTGCCCTGTTGGGCTGCGATGCGATTGCAACCGGACACTATGCACGGATTGCATACGATGCAGAACGGGGCAGATGGCTGCTGAAAAAGTCGAAGAACGAGGCGAAAGACCAAAGTTATGTGTTGTATTCCATGACACAGGAGCAGCTGGCACATACGATTTTTCCGCTGGGGGACTATACCGACAAGGCGGAAGTGCGGAAGTTGGCAGCAGAATCCGGTTTGCTGAATGCAGAAAAGCAGGACAGTCAGGATATTTGCTTTGTTCCGGATGGCGATTATGCAGCGTTTATTGAACAGTATACGGGAAAGCAATATCCGCACGGAGATTTTGTAGACCGGAACGGCAAGAAGCTGGGCGAGCATAAGGGCATGATTGGCTATACCATCGGACAGCGGAAGGGTCTGGGCATTTCTGCACCGCATCCGCTGTATGTCTGCAAAAAGTGCGTGGAAAATAATACAATTGTACTTTCAGAGCGAGAGGGATTGTATACTACGAAACTGATTGCACGGGATTTCAACTGGATTGCCTATGATGGTGCACCGAAAACGCCGATTTCCGTCACAGCAAGAACCCGTTACCATGCCAAGGAGGCAGCAGCAACGGTTACCCCGCTGGAAGATGGAACGGTACAAGTTGTATTTGCAGAGCCACAGCGTGCCGTGACTGCTGGTCAGGCAGTGGTACTGTATGATGGAGAAATTGTAGTTGGTGGAGGAACGATTACTTCCGCTGAATAAAGATAAAAAAGTCCAACAGAAATGTTGGACTTTTTTTGTTGCATGAAATTTCATCAGACAGAAACTTGAAATAGCCCGTGCCGATTGCAGTAGCTGTAAATCGTACCGTGTCCCATCATCGGGAAGCGTACCATTGGATTTTGTTCCGGATAACACTTGATGAACGAAATCCGGTCACTGGTGACATAGGCGAAAAAAGAGAGAAAATGTGTTTTTTCCATCGGGTGTTCCATGGAAACCACATAGTCATATTCCACCTGCTGAATGGTGAGTGTATGTGTGTCTGTCGCTGGCTCTGCCTGTAACTTCGGCAGCGAAATGCCGCAGCAGCTGAAAACGCCTTCGCCCATTGAGTACAGCACATTTCCGCAGATGGGGCAGACATAAAAGCCCATCTTTTTCAGGTTTCCGCTGCGGTTTTGATTGACAATCTGCACACCGGAAAACAGTTCTGAAATAGAAACCTGCAACGCCTCTGCCAGCGGCTGAAATAATGACATATCTGGCATTCCTCGCCCCGTTTCCCATTTGGAAATGGTCTTGTCGCTGACTGCAAGGCGTTCCGCCAGTGCCTTTTGTGTTAAGTTTTGCTGCTCTCGCAGCCGTTGAATCATTGTTCCAATTTCTTGTGCGTCCATAAAAACAACCTTCTTTCTGAGTGGATGCTTTCAGTATAACACAAGCGATTCGGTTCTGCAACCTACGTTTCGTAGAGTGCTTTTAAAGAAAATAAATCTATAATTTAGAATAATATTATTAGAAAAAGCATTGATTTTTTCCCAGAAATGCGGTAAAATAGAAAACAGATTTCGGCATTGTGTCAGTGTACATAAAACCAAAATGCCGGAACGATAGAAAGGAGCTTCGTAATGTATATTACTTGCTTGGATTTGGAAGGCGTATTGGTGCCGGAAATTTGGATTGCATTTGCAGAAGAAAGCGGAATTCCGGAATTAAAGCGTACCACCAGAGATGAACCAGATTATGATAAGCTGATGAAGTGGAGAATCGGCGTTCTGAAAGAACACGGCCTTGGCTTGAAAGAAATTCAGGAAACCATTGCAAAGATTGACCCGCTGCCGGGTGCAAAGGAATTTTTGGACAAGCTGCGGAAAGAATGTCAGGTGATTATTATCAGCGACACCTTCACACAGTTTGCAGGCCCGTTGATGGAAAAGCTGGGACAGCCGACCATTTTCTGCAATTCTCTGGAAGTTGCAGCAGATGGCGAAATCACTGGCTTCAAGATGCGTGTTGAAAACTCCAAGCTGACCACCGTAAAGGCATTGCAGTCCATTGGCTATGATACCATCGCCAGCGGTGACAGCTACAACGACCTCGCAATGATTCAGGCAAGTAAAGCAGGCTTCCTCTTCCGGAGTACGGAACAGATTCAGAAAGATTATCCGGAACTTCCGGCATTTGAACGGTATGAAGATTTGCTGGCTGCAATTGAACAGGAATTGCAGAAGTAAGCAAGTTTTTGATTCTGATTGCATACAAAAAACGCTGTTGCACGATTTTTTGTGCAGCAGCGTTTTTGCGTTTACTTGTTAGAAATGGTAATGGTATAAGCACCATCTTTTAGGTCGCCAACCGTCACGGTTACGCCAGGGTCAATCGTTTCTTGTTCGTTGGAATCGTACCAATGGAAACCGGAAATCGTTCCATCAATCACATCTCCCGTTTTGAAAACGCTGCCGCCCTCCTGCTCGTTGGCAAGCCGAATTAAGCGGATGCCGTCATCATCATTGTTTGTATACTCCGAACCATTCTGATATTTGAAGTAAGCGTACCAATAATCTTCCTGCAAGTCTGCCTGAATGTGGTAGACCCGAATGCCATTGTCAATACTCTGCCAGTAGTTCATGTGGGAATTGATGTAACTGTTATTATCATCTTCGGTGACGTATTCAATCATCAGGTATTCAGAGAAATAGCGTCCATCCAGCTTTCCATAGGGGATAATCACGCAGTTTCCGTTTTTGGTCTGAGCATTTTGCAGCTGGAACGTCTGTGTGCCCTTGCTACTGTCATAGACAGAAACTTGATTCTTCTGATACCAGCCCAGCATCAGCTTAGAGAAACAGCCAAAATCCGAAGCAGCATCGGCATCCATCAATTCTGTTCCGGCATTGCCTTTCATGCCCTCGAAATCATCGCTGTTATAGAGGTAGTAGTCCGGCAAGCCCATGCAGTGCCCCATTTCGTGGAGATAACTGCTGTTGAAGTTGCTGTAATTGGTTTCGCTTTCAATCTGAGCGTTTCCGGTGATGATATGCCCAATGGTAACACCATCCACCGTATAAGTGGAATCGCCGATTGGACCAGCACACGGCCACCAGTTGTCATCGCCAGCAGCAGTTGGAACAGAGAACAGCGTTGCATCAATTACACCATCGTTGTTGCCGTCAAACTGGCTGAAATCCACGCTATCGTTAAAGGCATCGTAGCATTCCCGTGCAAGCTTATCTTTGTCCGTATCATAAGCAGAACGGTTTTCTTTTGTGGTATAGCGGAATACCTGTCCATCGAGGTGCATCGTTCCCTTGGAAGAGCGTTCGTAGAATGCACGCATACTGTCGAATGGGTAATTGCTGTCGCTGGTATCTGCTTCCCCGAATGCGATTTCCTGAATCTGTTCTGCAGAAAGGTCTGTGGTATATTTGCAGTCTGGGAAATCCACATAGAAAATCACCAGCTTGGCATCACCCTGCGAGGGCAGGGAAGCCTTGACTGCCTGAATGGATGGTGTTAAGAATGTAGCATCTTCCGCATCTGTGGTGGTGGTTGTGGTTTCTGTGGTGGTGGTAACAGGGGCAGTCGTGTCGCTGGTAACGGTAGTCGTATCGGCGATTTCCTCCCAGATTTCGAGAAAATCTTCGTAGAGGACGCAGTGTTTCAGCATCATCAAGTCTGCTACATTGACAACGTGGTCTTGGTTGAGGTCAGCACGCTGTAGGATGTCTTCCCCCTGCAAAGCATCCAACCGGAGCAAATACCGCTGCATTTTTACAATGTCAACCATCGAAACAACGCCGTCATGGTTCAGGTCGCCCCGATAGCCACGCCATTCCCACGATGCATAGGCGTGCGGAAGAGCAATCATGCCAATTCCGGCGGCAACGGTTGCAGCACTGAGCAACGCTGTTCCGATGAGGGCACTTTTTTTCATAGAGAATGCCTCCTTTTTCCGTTCTAAAATCAGATGGTTTCATCATACCACTTTTCACAAAAAGATGCAAGATGCATTCTCTTTTTTTAGCAACTTTTCTAATTTTTCGAGCAAGATTTTGTGGATTCCGTGCAAGCCGAGGCGGAGGAAACGGCTTCCACGGCTGTCCAGAACGTCTGCCATTCGGATACATTCATACAGAGAAACGGCAGCATCCAGCGTTCCCACGGATGCTGTGGGTGCTGCTGAAAGAACGAGATACACTCCCGAAAGAGCGGTGGATGTCCGATGGTTTGCCGGATGGTGCAGAGAATGGCAACGCCGTCCAGCTGTTCGTCAGCGGAGCAGTTCGGGAAAGCCGTTTGTACCTGCTGAAGCAGCCATTGCCCTTCCGGCAGGGAAGAGAAACTTTCTGGATTCATAGAAAACACCTCCTGTTGGTTGAAAAAAGCCAGTCGTTCTAGAGGAACAGACTGGCTTTTCGAGAAAGATGATTTAAGAGAGCGAATTACTTGGCAGCCTGATAGCCCAATTCAAACGCTTTCAAGTTCATGTCTAAGAATTTTGCCGGAACGGTGTTCCGAATGGTTTCGAGCCACTTTTCATACGGGATTTCGGTGGACTTTGCCATCACGCCAATCAAAACAACATTGACGCATTTCTGACTGCCAGCCTGTACCGCAAGCTGTAACGCATCGACAGCCGTCAAATCGCAAACGGCATCCAGCTTTTCACAGATGTGTTCTGGATATGCCATTGCACCAGTAATGACAGGCATCGGGTCAATCTGCTGGGTGTTGGCAATCATCTTTCCGCCCTGTTTCAGGTAAGGAAGAGCACGATAGGCTTCGAGCGGTTCAAACGCTAAAATCAAATCAGCCGTGCCACGGTCAACGATTGGGGAATAAACAGCATCGCCATATTTCACATAGGTTACAACGCTGCCGCCTCGCTGGCTCATACCGTGTACTTCAGAAACTTTGACATCATAACCGGCATCTGTGACAGCGTTGCCCAAGATTCGGCTGGCAAGCAGCGTTCCCTGTCCGCCGACACCAACAATCATAATTTGTTTTGTCATGGTTTATGCCTCCTCTTTCTTGTGAATGCAGCCAAACGGACATACGTTCAGGCAGAGTCCGCAGCCGTTGCACTGGGTCGGGTTGATGATTGGCTTTGTGCCATCGAAAGAAATTGCCGGGCAGCCCAGCTTCATGCAGAGTTTACACTTCTTGCAGTCTGTGCTGATTTCGCAGCAGCCTGTATATTTTACGGTTTTCAGCAGGGCACACGGACGCTGTGCAATGATGACAGACGGTTCTTCCGCAGCGATTTCCTGCTTCACAACGGCTTCCATCTGCTTGACATCGAACGGGTCAACAATGGCAATTCGTTCGACACCAACGGACTTACAGAGCGTTACCAGATTCACTTGCTTGGTAACTTCTTTCCGGATGGTGTAACCCGTGGTCGGGTTGTCCTGATGTCCGGTCATGCCTGTGATGGAGTTGTCCAGAATGATAATGGTATTGATGCCCTTGTTATAAACCACATCAATCAAGCCCGTGATACCGGAGTGAATAAAGGTAGAGTCGCCGATGACAGAAACGGTTTTCTTGGCAAAGTCATTGCCTCTTGCCTTTGCCATACCCATTGCAACGCCAACAGATGCACCCATACAAATGGTGGTATCCATGCTGTTCAGCGGAGCAACTGCCCCCAATGTATAACAGCCGATGTCGCCGGAAACCTGCAACTTCAGCTTGTGCAGAACATAGAACACACCTCTGTGCGGACAGCCTGCACACATCACTGGCGGACGAACAGGAATCGGTTCACCCGGCACTTGATAAGCTGGCTCTTCTTCGCCCAGAACCACCTTGCGAATCTGATGCGGTGTGTATTCGCCCAGCAGGGAGAAAGCTTCCTTGCCGATGACAGAAATGCCGAGGCTGCGGCAGTAGGTTTCAATGAACGGGTCGAGTTCTTCAATAACATAGACGGTTTCATGCTGTGCAGCAAAGTCCAGCAGCATTTGCTTCGGCATCGGGTAAATCATACCCAGTTTGCAGTAGTCTACCTGGTCGCCGAGGGCTTCCTTGGCATACAGATAAGCGATACCAGCGGAGATGACACCGATTTTGTTGCCCTTGGATTCTACCCGGTTAATCGGACAGGTTTCTGCATATTCTGCCAGTTTCCGCATCCGTTCTTCTACAACCACGTGCCGTTTGATGGCATTTGCCGGCATCATGACATACTTGGCAGCATCCTTTTCATACGGTTTCAGAGCAACTTCTTCCGGTTCTTCCAGTTCTACCAGACTCTGAGAGTGGGAAACACGGGTGGACAGCCGGAGAAATGCCGGAGCATCGAATGTTTCGCTGATGGTATATGCAAGCTTGGTGAAGTTCTTGCATTCTGCGGAATCGGACGGTTCGAGCATTGGAATCTTGGCAGCTTCTGCATAGTGCCGGGAATCCTGTTCGTTTTGAGAAGAATGCATACCTGGGTCATCTGCAACGCAGAAAACCAGACCGCCGTTGACACCGCTGTAACTTACGGTGAATACCGGGTCAGCCATGACATTCAAACCAACGTGCTTCATGCAGGACATCGCACGAGCACCGCCGATGGATGCACCAATGGCAACTTCAGCAGCAACCTTTTCGTTTGGTGCCCATTCCGCATAAATTTCCTTGTATGGGACAATCTGTTCTGTAATTTCTGTGCTTGGCGTTCCCGGATAAGAGGAAACAACCCGAACGCCTGCTTCATAAGCACCTCTTGCTACAGCAGCATTGCCGAGCAGTAATTTTTTCATATTTGTTCATCCTTTCATGGGGTTTCGTGTTCGGTGACACCGGATTCTTTTGCAACCAGATTTTCAACACAGTACCGCTTCCGCAGCTTTGGTTTTTCAATCTTTCCGGTGGGGTTTCTTGGAACATCGGCAAAGATAATTTTTCTTGGCCGCTTATACCGTGGCAGTGCCATGCAGAACGCCTGCAACTCTTCTTCGGTGAGTGTTGCTTCCGGCTTCACTTCTACGATAGCAGCCGTAATTTCGCCCAAACGGGCATCTGGCAAGCCAATGACAGCAACGTCTTTGATTGCATTGTGCTGGCGGAGGAAATCTTCAATCTGTACCGGATAAATATTTTCGCCGCCGGTGATGATGACATCTTTCTTGCGGTCAACGAGATAGATAAAGCCGTCTTCGTCTTCCTGTGCCATATCGCCGGTGAACAGCCATCCATCCTGTAAAACTTCTTCGGTTGCCTTTTCATCCCGATAGTAGCACTTCATCACGCCCGGGCCTTTCACAGCCAGTTCGCCGACTTCGCCCTGCGGAACGGTGTTGTGGTTCGGGTCAACAATCTTGACTTCCCAGCCATAGCCAGCTTTTCCGATTGCACCGACCTTGTGCGGATTTTCAACACCGAGGTGTACGCAGCCTGGGCCAATGGATTCGCTCAGACCATAGTTGGTATCATAAGCATGGTGTGGGAAATAAGCCTTCCAGCGTTTGACCAAAGACGGCGGAACAGGCTGTGCACCGATGTGCATCAACCGCCACTGGTCGAGGTTGTAGTCGTCTAGATTCAAATCTTTCCGGTCTAGTGCATCCAGCAAATCCTGTGCCCACGGCACGAGCAGCCAAACGATGGTGCATTGTTCTTCGGAAACGGCTTTCAGAATCCATTCCGGCTTGACCCCACGGAGCAGGACTGCCTTTCCGCCCGTCAGCAGCGAACCAAACCAGTGCATTTTTGCCCCCGTATGATAGAGTGGCGGAATGCAGAGGAATACATCGTCCTTTGTCTGACCGTGATGGTGCTGTTCGACCTGTGCAGCGTGGCTCAGGCTTCTGTGTGTATGTAAGATGGCTTTCGGGAAGCCAGTCGTACCGGAAGAAAAATAGATGGCAGCATCATCGTCTTCTGTCAGCGGCACATCCGGATTTTTGGAGGTGCAGAACTGTGTCAGACGGTCATAGCTTTCTGCAAAGGTCGGGCAGTCCTTTCCGACATACAGCATGCTCCGAACACGAGGCATACAATCGCAGATTTCCTCCACCCGTCCGGTAAATTCAGGGCCAAATACTAAGAAATCCGCTTCTGCTAAGTTCAGACAGTACCGGATTTCTTCGGCGGTATAGCGGTAGTTCAGCGGAACGGCAATCGCTCCTGCTTTTAAGATGCCGAAATAAATCGGCAGCCATTCCAGGCAGTTCATCAGCAGGATGGCAACTTTTTCGCCCTTGCGGATGCCTCTGGACAAGAGGAAGTTTGCGAACCGGTTTGCCTGGCAGTTGAAATCTTTCCAAGTGATTTCCCGCCGGACATTCTGCCCCGTACCGGATTCAATCAGGGCGTATTCTTTCCACGTCAACCGACCATGGACGGTGGGCGGCGGTGTAATTTCAACCAGACTGGTATCATCTGGATAGCGTTCTGCATTTTGCCGCAGTAGTTCTGTGATAGGCATTTTTGACATTCCTTTCTGTTTCTGTTTGTACCAGCACAAGGCACAAACGATCTTTTTTATTATAGCACAATCTCTCTAAAAAAACAATACGAAAACCAAAAAAACTGCAAAATTTGCAAAAATGCTGCCAGACGGGAGCAGACAACCTCCATCCGGCAGCAAAATGATGGGAATCAAATGAAAGG
>ERZ773190.39-NODE-39-length-171899-cov-68.842625_pt1 | contig 171899 bp, 149 predicted proteins | sample MGYA00511111_ERZ773190 | MGnify/ENA primary metagenome ERZ773190 (study PRJEB29015, sample SAMEA2737777) | human gut metagenome | biome: human gut; feature: human-associated habitat; material: faeces | place: China | collected 2012 ... | reverse complement strand
GCTTCTTGTGTTATCATATTCATGAGGAGTACTTCTTTCTTAGGTTAATGTTTTTAGCGATTTCATTATACCATATTTTGAAGTTACTCCTCTTTTTATTGGGTCATATCATTTTAGCACATACAATTTGAAACAAAAATACCCTCAGCTATTATTTTCTTTGCGTTATATGTTTTTGATGTTCCCGGAGGTCCTTGAAGTATCATTTGGTGAACCTCTAACTCATTCATAATGTCTATATATTCCATATAATCTTTTTCCATTGTAGTTTACCTCACTATTCTAATTAACACTAATACAATTCTCTCTAATAAACAACACTTATTATAACTTAACATCACTATAAATCCTTAGTGTATGTTTTGCATCTTCTTTTAACTTTTCTATCAAAGACTTTGGCTCTAGTACCACAACATCATTTGAATAATTCTTAGCAAACTGAAACATAGAAATTTCATTTACATTTGCAGTTACAGTTACATCAACAGAACTTTCATCAGAAAATTTCAAGTTCTTTTCAAACATATCAACAACATCACTTAACAATGCTTTCCTTACCCTAAACTTTGCTTTTACCGTATCGCTAGCATACATATAAACATGCTCATCCATATATTTCTGCAAATCAAGTGGTTGTCCGTTAGCGCCTCTTAAACTCTTAAATGGCTTTACATCTTCATCAAGAATTTTTATATTTGCTATTCTGTCTACTCTATAATTTGACACATCCATGTACTTATCATTGTTACAGATTAGGTAATACTTTCCCTCTTTTGCTACCATTTGATATGGGTTGATTTTGTATTCTCTAACAGTACCGTCAGAAGTTTTTCTACAATGAAGTTTCTTGTCTGTACCATATTCATAATAATTGAAAGACACTTTCTTTTTCACAGTAATTGCCTCATCAAGAATATCTATGGTATAAAAAAGTTCTTTGTTATCAAGGTTATAATCAGTAGAGGTTACAATGTGCTTTATGCTAGGCTTAAAATACACACTGGAAAGTTTCTCTAGTTTTTCAACAAGCTCTTTTCTCTGAGAATAAGGAATATGTCTTGAAAAAACCAGACTGTCAATCAGCAATCTTAATTCACTATTAGAAAATTCATTTGCATAATAAAAGTCAGACCAAACATAACTTTCTTCCATTTCACCTGTCTTTTTGTTAGGTGTCATTCTTACTGTTTCGGTGTATTCAATATCATAACCGGCATCTATCAAATCCATAATATTTCGCTTAATAGCTTTTCTGTCTACTGACATATCATACTCTTTTTTTAGAATATGTATTATTTCTTTTTGACCTAGTCTGTGGTTTTCATCGGTATATTTTCTTAGAATTTCTAGGATATTCAAAATAAGAAGTTTCTTAGGTTTGTATTTTAAGTCTTTCTGATAATTCTGCATAAAATCACCTCATACATAAATATTTTATCATTCTACTATCAAATTGACAATATTATATGTGATAAAAAAGGAACATAGAATTTTGTATAATATAGTCAACACACAAGGAGGTTTAGTAATATGAACAAAGATATTAAAAAGATAAAGTCTTCTCAGTATCTTGACAGGTATGATATTGTCAGCATTGATATACCATATGGAATAGAAGAAATAGAATGTTGTGCATTTTATAATTGTCCTAACCTTCAGCACATTACAATTTCTAATACTGTTAAAGCAATAGGTTTTTCTGCTTTTAGGTTTTGTACCAATCTTGATAATATAGTTATCCCTGACAGTGTTACTTTTATCGGTCATGATGCTTTTGATAATACTAAATGGTACAAAAACAATAGTGATGACTATGTTATTTTAAGTGACAAATATCTAATCAAATACAGGGGCAAAAGTGAAAATGCCACAATACCTAAGTCGGTAAAATATATTAGTCCTTATACCTTTGACAGATGTATACACCTTAAAACCATTACTATTCCCAATGGCATAAAGGTAATTGAAAGTTTCTCATTTTTAGGTTGTAGCAATATAAAGTCCATCATTATTCCAAACAGTGTTGAAAAAATCAGTGAATATGCATTTATAAATTGCAAAAAGCTTGAAAGTGTTTCTATCTCTGAAAATGTTAAGTATATCAGTAAAAAAGCCTTTGCCGGTTGCAGCAAAAACCTAACTGTCTTTGCTCCTAAAAACTCTTATGGAAATAAATTTGCCGAAGAAAATTGTATTGAATATCTTGAACTATAAAAATGACCTGTGGGTAAAACTCACAGGCCATTTTTATTTAACTTTAATATATGACTTTTTCTCTATTACTGTATAGAAATCGCCATATAGATTTTTTAAGAATTCTGTTTTAGCAATATTTCTATCTGCTATGTAATCTTCTATATTATAATTTTTATCATAATTGTTAAGAAAATTCTCAACAGATTGCAAGGTACTTTTCTTATAAAATTCTAATTTAGTTTCTATATCTTTCTGTTTATTGACTTCATTTAAATTTTTAGTTTTAGCACCTAATTGTCTATTTATAGTTCTTTCAAGGAACATTAAGTTTCCTAAACTATCCACATACTCATTATCACTATACAATGAATGTGAAAGTATATGTTCAATATCAAGTGCTTTTTTAGGTTCTTGATTTGAAGAATAGAAAATTGCATTTTTCACATTATAAATAGTTTCGTTAGTACTTTTACAATCATCAATGTAACTAAGTGAAAGAAACAGATTTTTTGTACGATTATCAAATACCGATTTATCAAGTACATTCTTAAAACCGACAAAATCAAAATTTTCTTTTTCTAAAGTTTTAATCAAACCATCTTTTACTCCTTCAATATTGTTACAAGGGTTACTGTTTTTACAAAAATAAATATCCTTAATATTTGTAAATACACGATAGACAATTCTTGAATATGAGGCACTGTATAGCGAACAGTATTGCCATAATAATTCTGTCAACTGCTCTGCATTTTCAATTATTGTTTCATTTATCTTTTTATCATTTATCCACTGAATAAATACAAGGTAAAAATACATATTTTTTAAGTTGCCATAGCCACTTATTCCTAGTAATTCTCTTGAACAACCTTTCATCAAATCGCCACTATTTTTATCTCTATTATTCATTAGATAATTTTGTGTTTCAACAATACAATCAGAAATATCCTGAAAAACTTTTAGCAAATCCACATTATTAAGTTTTTCAGGCAATGGTGAATTGAAAAATCCTTTTTCATCAAAAAAGAATTTATTGTTGCTCATTCTAAGGCAATCACCACTTTTATTAGTTTTTGAAATTAGATAAAACCTAAATGTATCAAGCAATACATTTTCATCAACAGAATAATTTTCTTTCAAAGAATTAACTTGTTGATAAGCATCATTAATCTTTTTAAGGGTACTATTTTTATCACTGCTATTTTTGCAAATATAATCACAAAATTTTATCTTAAAAATATCCTTAACATCTAGCTTTAGACCTGTTGTGTTGATAGAATCGAAAATTTCTAATAATGTAGAAATAGATGCAGTTTCACTTACAAAAATTGAAACAAAGAGAATTTTCTTATCTATAAATCCTTTAAAACTCTCTAAATTTTCCTTCTCAATGCCGGACACAAACTTATCTAAAAGTTCTTTATTTTTTCCATAATTTGTAGATTTATCATTGATAGCGTTAACTATATCAACATTATTAATTTGATTTATCACCTTTGGTAAATTATTTTCTTTACCTAACTTTTCTGCTAATATACTTTTCAATATATAAAAGGTAGTTATTCTTTGGTGACCGTCAATAATACTAAGAGAATGATTTTCACTTTTTCCAAATTGTAAAATACCAAACATTAAGAATTGAGCATTTTCTTCATTCTCTAAATAATCACAAAACTTTGCGTAAATAGTATTGGTAAGTCCGTTAATTTCTTTTTCTCCCCATTCATAAGGTCTTTGATATGCCGGAATTATAAAATTATTTGAACTGCATAAAACATCTGATAAAGTTTCTGTTTTACTTTCTATATCTTTCCTTTCTAATTCATCAAGTAGTTGTTTCACTTCATCAAAGTGGGTTAAGTCATATGCAATATTAAGAAAATATTTTGCAAATTCATCATTGCCATTTTCCGCACTATTCCTACCATAAGCTATAGCTAATCCTACAACATCCTCATTAGGCTCTAATGGAAAGCCGTATTTCCTACTAAACTTCTTCATTGTTTCAATAGGTGCAGGTTTTATTTCCAAATGTGTGGTTTGTTCAATATAAAACAACTCACCATAAGCAGCATCAGTATTAGAATCAAAATTCAAACTATAATCTTCACAAGCAATAGCCTCTTGCCACATTTTCTTTTCAATAAAGTAATAACCAAGATTTCTATAACAACGGGCTAAATCCTCAGATTTATAAGCAAAATTGAAAATTTCAATTGTATAATCAAAGAATGTTTCAATGTCACCCATAGCCTTGTATGTTTCTGCATATTCAAAGGCAATATCGGCATCCATAGGATTCCATCTTTTTGCTTTTTCAAGTGCAACATTTGCCTCTGTATAACGACCAAGTTCAAACAGTATATTTCCATAAAAGAAATATATTGTAGCAAATGGAAAATTAGATGGTCTAATATTTTTCTCACTATCTCTGTGTCTATAACCATAAAGTAATTCTTGCATAGGGTTAATGAAACAAAAATAATCACTGACTGAATCATTCTGATACATACCGGCAGAAATTAATTCTTCAGCCTTTTCAACTAATTTTTCAACTTTATCAAGTGCCAAATTATAATCACCTGATTGTAGGGTAGAAAACAAATCATCAAGTTCATTTTCTATTTCTTCATTATCTTTTTCAAAAGCATCAGCAAATTCATTGACCTTTTCTTCAGGCAACATTCCACTTATAAGCCTACCACAAGTCCTGATAATCTCTTTTCCAAATTCATGGTCTTTGTACTTTTCCATTTGTTCCATTAAGTACTGTATATCTTTTTCATTTTCACCGGTTAAACCACTTGCAATATCTCTCATAATTTCTTGATAATCCATAATATCCTCCTTGAATAATTAAATTTATATAAAATAATTAATTATTATTATTTGTTTCTGTATATTATGCATTATATCATACTCACTTTTAGAAACACAATAGAAAAAGTAAGATTATAGTGCATTATAAAAGATAAGTCCCATATTTGGGACTTTGGTTGTTGTTATTGGTACGATATAATCAAATCTTTCTTTACCATATCTGCTCTGTCGTTATAGTTTCCTAATTATTCTTGGTATGATATAATCCTTTTAATGTTTTTCCTAAATTTGCAATAGTTATAGTTCCCTAATTATTCTTGGTATGATATAATTGAAGTGCTTTTTAATTCGTCACGCAAAATGTTATAGTTCCCTAATTATTCTTGGTATGATATAATTGTTGTTAAATCAACATCATCATATTGAGTGTTATAGTTCCCTAATTATTCTTGGTATGATATAATTATCTGTAACTCTTTGTTACAAATATAATAGTTATAGTTCCCTAATTATTCTTGGTATGATATAATGTTTTCAACCTTTCTTAATATGTTTCATAGGTTATAGTTCCCTAATTATTCTTGGTATGATATAATTGTATTTCTGATTTTTGCGTTGTTGTTTGTGTTATAGTTCCCTAATTATTCTTGGTATGATATAATAATCGTCATCATCTCTAATGGTCATATAAAGTTATAGTTCCCTAATTATTCTTGGTATGATATAATTTAATGGTTGTGCTATTGAAATTATTAATAGTTATAGTTCCCTAATTATTCTTGGTATGATATAATAGAGATAAGTAATAGGAACAAAAATAATTCGTTATAGTTCCCTAATTATTCTTGGTATGATATAATTGAAATGGCACTATTGTATAGAGAATTAGAGTTATAGTTCCCTAATTATTCTTGGTATGATATAATTAGTCCAGTAGTCGAAAGACTATTGTGTAGGTTATAGTTCCCTAATTATTCTTGGTATGATATAATATTTAAATTCACTATAAATCGTGTTATTATGTTATAGTTCCCTAATTATTCTTGGTATGATATAATTTGATGTAAACTAACCCACCCACGCACGATGTTATAGTTCCCTAATTATTCTTGGTATGATATAATCCTACAGTTGATTGCTTGATACTTATCAGAGTTATAGTTCCCTAATTATTCTTGGTATGATATAATCGTGAGTAGGTTCGTTTTCGTTCAATAACTGTTATAGTTCCCTAATTATTCTTGGTATGATATAATATACCTTCGCCAACAAATTTACCGACTTCAGTTATAGTTCCCTAATTATTCTTGGTATGATATAATAAATTTATTATTGTTATCATATTCAAAAACGTTATAGTTCCCTAATTATTCTTGGTATGATATAATACTTTGTTCTTGCTGATTGTGTGAGCTAAAGTTATAGTTCCCTAATTATTCTTGGTATGATATAATATGAGCAATTAAATTTACAATTTCATTTAGGTTATAGTTCCCTAATTATTCTTGGTATGATATAATGGCAATAATATATCAATAATATCTCATATTGTTATAGTTCCCTAATTATTCTTGGTATGATATAATATTAGTAGTTCCTCGTCTTCTATCATATCTGTTATAGTTCCCTAATTATTCTTGGTATGATATAATTGTAAGTTGGTCGCCTATTGAAGCGTTTAAGTTATAGTTCCCTAATTATTCTTGGTATGATATAATAGGGACTAAAGAAACTCCCATAAACACTAAGTTTATGGGAGTTTTCTTTGCGTAAAAATTATTATTTTTAACAGTAATACAATCAGAAACACAAGAAAAATCAAAAAATAGAAAGTTGTTCAAATACTTGTTGTTTTTCTTCGTTTACAAGATCACCTATAAGAATTTCCATTCTTTCATACTGTTTTTCAGTTATCACTAACATTCGTACAGAACCATTTTCCGGAGTATTATCTCTAATTCTTGATTTATGTTTCTCAACATCATCAACGCCATTACAAATTCTTGCATACACAGAAAACTGCACCATAAAAAAACCATCTTTTAGTAGAAAATTTCTAAATCTTGTTGCAACCGTTCTCTGTCTTTTGGTTTTTACAGGTAAATCAAAAAATACAATTATTCTCATAAATTTATTCATATGTATGTTGTTCCAAATCAATAATCTGTGGCAATAATAAAGATTTATTCTTATCATTATACCAATTAGATAAACTTTTTATTGTTAGTTCAATAGCTTTTGCACAAGCAAACAATTTATTGTCTATTATTAAATCACAATTTAATAGATTCGCCAGAGAAGCCTTCGTATGTGTATCTATTTCATCTTCCAAAGCAAATTTTTTTACATACAAATCTACTATTGGTCTAAATGGCTCAATGATATCATCTGACAGATTAAAACTATTTAGATTACTCTTATGAAAAATACCTAGTGAAGGTTCATATCCATATACTACAAGATACTTTGATATTGTACTTCTCAAAATAGAATAACCATAGTTAAGTTTTGGGTTTATAAAGTTATCTTGAGTTCGGGTATAATTTTTACCAAACAATAACTTAAAATATTTTGAAGCTGCTACTGCCTCCATATTATCCGGATCGCCAGACTTAACCATACTTTTCAAAACATCTATGCTTTTCCACTCATCTATACCACACAATTTTAAAACAGTTGCTTGATTTTCTATTTTTTGACAAACAATTTGTTTCCATAGTTTTTTCTTATTAGGTAAAGTCATTTCTAACTGATTTTTTAGCACTGATAGATGTCTTGAATGTCTTAATAACGGAAGAAAAGTTCCACAAGGGTGATGTGTTTTGTCAGTTACATACAAGGTAATAGCATATTCAGATAGTCTTGACAACAAATATGAATTCATTGTTATTTGCATAGAATCAATAGCAATGCATTCAATATCTTCTAATGGAACTTTAAAAACATCACCATTATCTATTACAAGTTGTTGATTTTTTACATATAATCTTGCTGGATTTGTAAGAAAAATTACCCTATATCCCATCATCTAAAACCCATTCGTTTTTCTTTTTTAACTTTCGAAACATTCCCCAAAACATCAACTTGGTATTTTTCTAAAGACTGAAGGTTTTTCACTCCTAAGCTTTTTTTGATGTAACAATTGTCATGAGTAACAACCCTTATAGAAGCTGTATTAATACTAGTTCCTTTAAAATACACAAATTCCTCTCGTAGGGATTCTGTTTTAGGCAAACTGCTACTTTCATTCATTAATGAAAATGTCACATCACTGTTTGACTTAATTTTAATTAAATCATTTCTGTACAGAGAAAATAAAAAGTCTTCATCATTCATAGCTTTCCATTCTCCACCTTGAACTATTGCTTTATTAGGCAATTCATTTTTTACTGTATCAGCAACATAAATTGGCACTAAATAATATCCGTCTTCCGTACGAAACACATCAGTCCTTATCATATCACCATTTTTAGCTATAGTAGTGTTATTATTTAATGTAACTGATGAAGTAATTTTCTTGATAATTTTCACTGACTTTACAAGTGGACCCTTAGAACCATCACTTTTTGGCTTATAGAAAGGTTCGGTAAAAGCATCTTCTACCTTCTTTTTGCCATTCTCTTCCTTATGCATTTCTTTAAATTTTATTAAATGATTCTTTAATGCATCATATAATAATCTATCATCATCAGGATTGTAATAATTAGCAATTTCGTTATTGTTATCTAAACTTAATTTATTCAAATCAGTTTTAACAACTTCATATTTTTGACCATTTTCTACAACCATTCTTCTTAATGTATCTTGATGAGCCGGTCCAGTTACTTTTCTATTAACCATTCTTGATACGAAGATTGGTTTAACCTTTTCGTCTCTTGCATAAGTAGGTATAGGATTAGATGCTAAAAGTCTCTCTGGATTTTTAGAACATCTAATATCAAGCTCTGTTCTAAACCACTTGTATGGCATAGGAAAATAATTTTTCACTTCACCAGTTATTTTATCAACATCTAATGTTTCATTGTTGTTCTTGATATACAGAGTTTCCTTATATTTAGAATACTCTGAGATTCTCTTTATCATTGACTTGGTAACGCACGCAATAACTATTGCATCCGTAGCATGATGAGCATCACCATTTGCACGGATTTTTTCAATACCCCATCTTTTACGAATGTAAGAAGTTATTGCACCATTCACTGCTATTACCGTTTCCTTTCTGTTAGTAGAACTTGGTGCAAATTTAAGGTATTTCTTAATAAACTTCAAAAGAAATCTTGAAAGATATTGTGTATCCTTTAAATTTCTATTCTTAAATCCATCAAAATCGTCTTCCGAAATTTTTTCTTTAAGAAGATTCTGCTTTTTTCTAAAGCTAAGATGAGAATTCTTCACCCAAACTATAAACTCATCTCTTTCTTTACCACTCAAATAATTAAGAGGTATTCTGTTGCCTTTATTTTGATTTTCATTGGTATGCACAAGAACTTTGTTTGAATAAGAATCATCAAAAGAAATACTATAAGGAACAATATGATCCACCTCAGCATAACCTTCTGAAAATAGTTTTTCTATATTTAGTGGTTTTTGTGAATAAACACATATTCCATCTTGTTCTTTCCACAATTTATATTTCACTAAATCAAAAGCAGTAGGTTTAACAACTCCCAATTTTTTTAATTCTTCAAAACTTTTCTCGTTTTTCTCCCTATTTGATTTTTGATTACTCTCAATATTTTTTCTTTCCTTATAACTCTTTGCAAGTTCCCTAGCTAGTTCAATATTGATGTATGTTGGACTTTCACCCTTTTCTCTAATAATAGAATTAATAACCTTTATAGTTTGAGAAACTGTTCGTCTAACTACAGGATTTCTTATTTCATCAAGTTCTGGAGCATCTTTTGGATTTGATGGTAAATACATTTGCTGACACTTATCATCATCTTTAAAGTTATAACCCAATGCAGTAATAGCTTCATTGTACAACATTCCATCTTCAAGATATGGAATCATTTTATTTAAGACAGCAATAGAAAGATTTCCAAACTTTGTAAATGATGGTATTGTAAGAGCAACATTAATTTCATCTTCCAAGAAATTCTTTTCTTTCATTTCCTCGATAATTTTTGAGTCGTTTTTGTGAAGTGTAAGTATCGTTGCTAAAGTATTTTTCTTCTCAACACTCCACTCTAAATATGAAGATCCATATGCTTTTTTAAATTCATAATAAGCAGTTAAGTAACTAAACTTTGTTTTCTTTTCAGTTTCAGTATAATCTTTTGAATTATATGAAATGTTGAAAAATTCTTCATTAGATAAACCTAATTCTGTTCTAATAGAAGAATAGGTTATCTTATTCTTTTTAAAAGCTAAAGTAACAACTTTTTCTCTTTCTTCCTTAGTTAACGGTCTCCTATTTCCATTGTATAAAATTTTCATACTATTGACCTTAGTTAACAAGTTTGAATACTCAAACGAATATGATGCTTTTGGGGCTGCCTTTAAAGTAGGTTCAAATGTACAATTCTTCACCATTTTTCCAATTAGATTTCCACCGTATGGGCTACTTTCATCCGGTCCGTCATCAAAATTTCTTTGTGACAAATAGATTTTTAGATATTCGTTTTCAAAGGATTCCGTTGCATGTTGATTATTGAATTTTCTCTGTTGATTAAATATCACTTTGATTTCATTTTCATAATCAACTCTTAAGAAAGTCATAGAATAGTCTGATTTATTTCTTTTTCTTTGAATAAACTTTTCATTTTTAAATAACATTTCACCTATCGTACGATAACCGTTATCTGTAAAAATTGACTTATTCTTTTCAATTTCTTTAAGCATCTTGCCATCATCAGAATTTTTATTTTTTGCATCAATCTTTCTGTTAGACTTAAAACCTCTTCTCTGTGATAAATGAATCAATAATCGAATAAACTCATCTTTTGTTAATTTTCTATTCAATGCTTCATATCTAATCTCATAAATATCTGATAAATTCTTTCTTTCATAGATAGATTGAATGTACTTAAAATCTACATTCATAGTATCACAAATAAGTTTTTTGATTCTATCTTTTCTGTGAGTCTTTCTTCGGTGAGTTCTCCTAGATCCTCTAAATGATCTTCTTTCAGCAGCTAATGATTTTCCAGTACCGGTTTCAGCTTTATCAAAAGTTCTTACACACATAAAATCAATTTTGTAAGGTTCTTCTTTTTCGTTTAAAAGAACCGTTCCACTACCTACTGAAGCAATTCCACAATCAATGCCTAAACCATAACTCATAATTAACCTCCTAACAAATATCAAATTATAAAAGATAATGCCCTATTCAAAATGAATAGGGCATCAGAGCTTTACGGTTTGCTACCTTATTATAGCAACCTAATTATTCTTGGTATGAAATAATTTAATATTATATTAACATATATTTTATAAAAAATCAAGTATTTTTATTAAAAAGTTCTAATGCCACTCATAATATATCACATATACATAAATTTTTCAATAAATATAACAAATTTTACATAATTTTTATAAATGTATCATTACACGCATTGTTATAATGCAATTTCATCCAATATTTTTTGCACTGCAAATGGCTTTGAATATTTAATGTACGAGTCACGTAAGTATATTGTTTTCTCTTTATTCTTTTCAGACCACATAGCAGGATATACAACCAAAGTTTTTTTAAATTTATCTTTAGCAATTGTAATTTTTTTATTGCTAAAATCAAGGATACAATTAAATGAACTTAATATATTACATAGTGGTTTAATAATATCAACCTGTTTTTCAAAATTAAGTGCTGATGCTACTGTACCATTTTTACCCCATTGTAATAATTCTAACGCTGCAAATCTATCCAATAAACCATGAACAAACTGATTTCTATAGTTTCTTAAACAATTGTGGCAAGAACTACTACAATCACAATTTTTCAATAAATCTTCAACTTCAATTAAAATTTCTTCAATATCATTAGCTATACTATCTGCATATCCAGCACCACTTGAAAGACTATCATACAAATATATATCAATAAAAGAGCCTTTGCTATTTTCCCTTATTCGATATCCAGTAACCAATTCAGTAAATTCAACATCTAAATGTTTGCTAGCTGCCAACCTCATTGCTTCAGCCAATGATTGACCAGCACGTTCAAGCCAAAGGTTTTCATTTCTATCTACATTAATATAGTTACTATCAAGAAAAAACTCTAACACTAACATATCAGTAATAAAATCAAATCCTAAGTTTACATTTACAGTATTTAAATGATTACATTTTTTTCCAGCATATTTATTATTGTATGGTCGATATATACTATTTAAAACACGCTCATCATCACCTGGCATTGAAGCACCACAATCTTTGCATACCATAAACCCACAATCCTGAACACCTTTATTCATCATAATAATTCTTTGATTAGTCCTTGAAGCTATTCTTATATTATCACAATTAGAGACACTTATCATATCAGAAGAATTAGGTAAAGTTGAATATAGTGGTTGTTGAACTGATGTATATTGTTCTATTAATTGTGCTTCTGAAATACTTTTTCCATCCTTTGGGGCAAATCCCCACGGTCTCAATAATGGTTTACTTGATATTATACTTTTGCTACTGCAAAACGGACACAATGTTAGGCTTTCTTCTTTTAAACCAAACCACCCACATTTTGGGCAAGATAAAATTTCTTTCAAATAATTTGGATCCTCCACATATGCACGAGCTGGTATCTTAGTCAAACCTTTTCTTTTATCGCTATTTGGAAAATACAAGCCACCTATTTGGTAAGTTTGTTTATCAACAACAATCGCTCGTCCTGGTGCATATTCCCCAATCGCAACATCAAGGCCTCTACTTATTTCATAGCGTACTCTGCCATTTTCATCTGTAATATAGGTACTAACAACATTTTTGGGGAAAGAATATGTAGGTATAATACCTTCCTCGTATAAAGCATCTAGTAAAGATTTAGTGTTCTCATTATTAGAGCTTTCAACACCAAACAACTCAGGATGTTCATCTCTTCTATTTTTCATTTTAATTAACTCATTATTAAGCCAATGACAAAACTTTGAATAATCAAATTCAATATTATTTGGTATAAGTTTTCTTCTAATCGCATATTTCTTTAAGTAATTACTAAATTCAAACAAGTGATAATCAAGAAACTCAGCTGCACTAATGAAATCTAAGCTATTATTATTCTTGCTAAGATATTCGCAAAAAATAACCATAGCCAAATGGCGTTGAATCAATTTGTTACTTTTAGTATCTATCCAAGGTTTTCTTGGATCTCCCCTAAGCATTGGAACAGGATCTTTAAAATATAATGTATCATGAGGTCCATCCTCACAAAATGTAACAATAGTAGATAAACTTGAACCCCTTCGACCTGCTCTACCTGCTCTTTGCTGATAATTTTCACGTAATGGTGGAATATTTCTAAGGCCAACTGCTACTAATGAACCAATATCTATTCCAACTTCCATTGTTGTAGTACTACTTAAAATATCAACAGGAGTTTCATTATTTTGAAGTAAATCCTGAAATCTTAGTTCATACTTTTCAGTTTTACTCCAAATAGCATCTCTTTGATCCTTATGAGATACCTGTGCAGTATGTTCCTCTGTATCAATAACATAAATTTTTTTGCCACTAATTGCATCATCTATAGGCTTTCTCCAAAATTCAAGAGACTTAATTTCATTATCATCCATATAATGAATTTTAGTAGTTCCACAACTTGGACAACACATTTTTAATAGATAAGGAGTTATTTCTGAACAGCACTCACACCTATACCATTTATGTTTCAAATCAAATCTCGGTTTAATTTTTGATAAAGATACGTAGTATTTTCCATGATCAAATTGAGACATATCTAAAAAGTTATTGATTAATACTCTTCTCCATATATTCAACACATCAGAATCACTTTTCCAAGCCATAACACTAGCGATTACTTTTGAAAATGACCAATCTTTTTTCAATCCATATTCGTCATAACTAGATCTTACCTCACTTCTAGTATCATCAGAAATTGACTGTCCTAAAGCAGTACTCGAATCGCAAATATTTATCATCCAAGCATTGAAGAGTTCCAGGAATTCATTTTTCGTTACAAAGATACCATTTTCCTCAAGTTCATCAAGAGAATAAAACATTGCCTCATCCGTTGGTTCAATCCAGCTTATAGCAGAATCGTAAAGTGTATTATAACCACCCGCATATAATCTTAATAAATACTTTTGCATCTGTATAGGTGCATTAGATATTATCAACTCAGGTGAATACTCGCGTTTTCTTCTTAATGATCTATTATATTTATTAAGAGCACTATCACAATTTTCTATAAACCTTTCTCTTTCCGGTTCATTAAATATCTTTATTTTATTCTGCGCTGCAACAATACAAAAATAATCATATAAATATTCCATAGAATACTCTTTATTAGATTTTTCCATCATATTAATTGCTAATGCAAATAATTGATGTACAGCCATAATATCTGAAGCTTCAGACATATCACGCGCAAGTTTTGCAGCTCTTTGTCTACTATCAGAAAATATTAAAACTTTTCTTCCCTCATTAGGTAATCGGTCTGGATCGTTATCTTTACCTGGAACAGCAGGTTGCACTTGAAACTGTGATTTAATTAAGTTAAAGAAGGATTGATTACCTCTTGTACTAAATGATGTTAATTGCGATGAAGACAATTGGTGCCTACAATGCGGACAAGTTGGAAAGGTAATAACTTGAGGACGACCTTTGGCAGAATAATCGCAATAATACAATTTTCTATAATTTGAATTATTAGATTGAGAATCATCTTTAAAATTAATAAATCCACTTTTAATATCTAGATAACAAGCTTTTATTGGATACTTTTTACGACCTTTACTTAATTCAAAATCATCTGTTGGAATAAATAAATGAATTTCTTTCACCCGTCTATCTAGTAACTGACCCGGATAATGCCATAAATACGTACTATTACTAATTTCATTATTTTCTTTTAAAATAAAACCTTTATAAAACAAGGCACCACAACGACGATCATTATAAAGTTCATATACAACACTTTTGCATTTAGGGCATATAAAGTTACCATCAGATAAATAAATTTCACCTAAAGTAAGTGTTTCATCACTATGGGAATTATCACAATTTGGATTTACACAAGCATACACTCCATTAATACCTCTGAAAAACATATGCATACGTGCTGGGAACAATATTGTTTCTTCATAATTTTTTGCCAATGGTGCAATAGCCAATAGCACACTCACTGCTTTTAGACCTTCTGTGCTGCTTGTTTCCGGAAAAATTTCATTAGATAATTCGTTTAATGATACTGCATTTCCACGGCACTTATTAAATAATTTATGAAATTGTTTATATTCAATCAAGTGATTATACATCCAATCATATACTTGCTGTAAATTACTAAAAGTCTCATTACTTATACCATTCCAAAATTTCTTTAACGCAACAAATTGAATGTCTTCTTTATCTTCAAAATCAGATGGATTACAATTTCTAAATTTTTCAAATGGTATATTATATTTTGCAAGACCTGAAATATCTTCTCTTTCACCAGTTAAATAACAAAATTCCTTATTAGAATCACTTGCCGTAAGTTCATTTGCAAATTTCATAATAGCATTTCTATCTTCTTCATCTCGATCAGGCATACTGGCAGTAGTTAAAATAAACTGAACTTTATCACGAGTAATTCCAAGTTTATAAAAAAGTCTTCTTAATAGAAGTGATACCTCCCCGCCAGATGAACCTCTATACATATGTGCTTCATCAATAACAAATAATAATTTATTATCTTCACTACAATTCAACCATTTTTTTGTATCATTCCAAATTTTTTCTTCTCTAGGTCGTAAAAGCATATATTCCAACATTGAATAATTTGTAATCAGAATATCCGGACAAAATTGTTGCATTTCAAACCTAGTAATTAACTCTGCATCTTCCTCATTTGGAATATGCTTACCATTATGTAATCCTTCAAGGAAACCTTTCATATCATACTTTGCTGGTATTCTTCCTTCATTCAATAATTGTTTTAAAAATCGTTCTTCTGATTCTGTTTTTGGAAAAGACATTCTTGCTAAATTTTTTTCTAAAAGTCGATCCTGACTTTGCTCCGGTTCAATACCCGGATAAGGTGTACGACCTGTATACATTCCAAATTGAGGTCTTCTAGAATTATATAAACAAGTATCACGAAAAATTTTTACAAATTTATTTTCAGGATCACCTATTAATCTACGTAAACGACTTACCTGATCAGAAACAAGCGCATTCATCGGATACATAATAATAGATCTTATTCCGCGATTACTCCAACTGCTTGGAGTTTCTTTTGCCTCTGTTACTAATTTTGCCATTAAGGGCCACATAAAGCATTCTGTTTTACCTGAACCAGTACCTGTGGCAACAAATAGGTCATCACCTTTAATTGACGCTTCTAACGCTGATAGTTGGTGTAAAAAAGGTGTAGGATACACGCCCAATTTAGCTTCTGATAATCTATCAAAATATTTTTTCAACCAATCAGGTATATTAGAAAACTGTATGCCATTTTTCTTACTTTTATAGGCTGGTGATGATTCAATATATGGTTTTTGATATAAAACGCCTTCTTTATTTATTTTTTCAGATACAGCTGAAAGCAATAAAGGTGTCTTTCCAAAATACTGAGATTTTATATAATTTTCTAGTTCTTTACACAACTGTTTGTGTACATAATTCGCACCATTTGACATCTTATCATTCCTCAATAAATTTATATCCTAACTGTATCATTACAGTTTTAATTGATTCAAATACCTTTCTATCACATATTCTTTTAAAATCATATGGCAATTTTTTCATAAGTCGAGGCCAACTATACAATTTCCATAAATATAGTACTGACTGAGGTGGTAAATATTGAAATTCAATATACACTAAATCTCCGTCAATTTTATATTTAGTTGGTGGTAATACATCTCTTTTCCGTAGGCAAGCATTTGTCAATAGTCTTTTGTTATTATTTTCAACTAACCATTGTGGTAACTCACTAGCATATAACTTATTTTCATATTTATAAAGATAATACAAATAAGTTCCTTTTGTCTTAATTTTCAATATTGATATCTCACCTGTTTTATCAATATTATTAGTCCAATAACCTTTATTATATGGTGGTTTTGTACGCAAATATTCAATATCCGCATTTATATCTACGGTATCCCATTTTGCTTTTTTTGTATATATATCCCATAACTGGGATAACATAATATTTTCAAGTTGAAACATATTAATAAATTGATCTTTATTTTCTTGTCCTGGAAATTGTTCATAGGTACCAAGGCCACTAATTTTCTGTTTACTATCTAGTTCATATCCTCTTGTAAATTTTATTTCATTAACAATTGAATCTGATTTTGATGACATAACAACTCTATTGGGCCTATGATAAATCACACCAGTATTTAAAAAAATATCATACACTTCTTCTGCTAATTCAGTAGAATCCATCGGCAACAAAGTTTTTAATTCTGGATACATATCTTGATAACTAGCAAATACTTTGTTTATTCGTCTTTTCATATGGGTAATTGAAGAATCTTCTTCCTCTTCCGTGCCATAGTCTGTGTCAAATAATGAAGCTAGTGCCATTCTTCCTAAAAGACTATAAATTATTCTAGACTTCCATTTATTAATTTCTTCATTATCACCTTTATAAATTGAAAATTCCTTAGAAATACGACTTAACAAATTTTGATACTTATTCATTGTCTTCTCCAAACAAAGTATTTATAATATCCTCTAATTCTTTTGAAATTGTAATATGTCGATCTGTTGTATTTTGAATCATATCCAACAAAATAGGCATTTGCATAGTTGTAAAGGCATATGGTAATAATGCAAACAAAACATCATAATCAACAGCATCATTTCCCAATAATTCATGCATGTTAGTAATCAATGTTTTGATTCTATTTCTTATTAATAATGGTGCGTGAAACTTCTTTAGAATTTTCTCATATGTTCTTGATGGTCCAACTAATTTATATTCTTCATGATCATCTGAGAAAACTCCTCTTATTACTTCACCTGTTGGTGGATTTTCAATAAGTGGTTCCGTAAGAACTGGCAACATATAGTTAAATAAACTTGATGGTTCTATCTGCATATCCTCAGAATAAGGATAGATTGAAATAAAAAATTTGTTATCATTAGAAATAATATCCGGTAACCTTGAAATCCAATTACCATTAAATGGGTTAACAACTCTAATAATATTATCATCACTACTATTACATAATTCAACAATTTTAGAATTATACTTTCCATTACATTCTAAAATCCCGGCTTTTTTTCCAAATATAGCTCCTGAAAAAGCATCGACAATAGCAGTTGCATTAGGTCCAATTAACAACAATGGACAATTGTCAAGATATGCAATATACATATACGTCGCAAGTGGATGACAATACTTCTCAATTACACCAGCATCCAACAACCCACACTTAATTGTATCTAGCACATTTTCTATAGTATCGTTAATTTCTATATCATTTGAATCTAAAGGTTTGCCTTTATAATAATTACAACTTTCATCAATTAATTCTGTATAAGAATTTTTTCCAGGATTAACTGTTGTAGCTTTTGGTAAAAAAGCAAAATTAGCTACAAAATTTGCTGCATTTTGCTGAGCTTGTTTAATCTTATCATTCACCGCAGCATCAACATTATTAGCAAATTCCTTTTTATCCTCAATATCTTTATTAAGAGCTTCTAGCTTTTCTGCCAACTCAATTTCTCGATTCTGCAGTTTCTCTAATTCGTTTTTTGCAGTTTTTCTTTTCTTTTCTATTTCGTTTTGTAAATCTTCGCGTTTATCTATAAGATTCTTATTTTCTGCTTTCCAATCAACCATAATTAAAGACTTGCATCTCTTCATTAATTCCTCATTGGAATATAATGCTGACAATATAACTTGATCCTCAATTGTATTTCCGTCAATGTAGCAATTAATATTTTCAAGATAATCCTCAAGCATTTTCTGTGCTTCTACAGAACTACAATTTAATTTTTCTTCAACTTCCTCTGTCACCGATTTCAAATCCACATTTGTTAGAAAATCGCGTACTAATTTCCAATCACTTTTTTGTTTTCCTAATTTTTTAAATTCTCGCCATGAACTTCTTTCAAGTAAAATATCATTAATTACCTCCGTAGAACCCTTTACATTGACAATCATAGAAGGAATTCCAATATTTACAGTTTTAAGATACTTTTTATTATTAGATAAACATACAATATCATTCTTAGAAAATTCATAACAAGGCAATTGAATAGTATTATTTTTCAACATAAATAATTCATTGTTAGTTTTTTCAAAATCATCATTTCTACACAAAAGTCCCCAATAATTGCTTTTATCTTCAAGAAAAGCAACCATTATTCTAGAAGTAGTAATATCTAAACTAATTCCGTTCTTTAATTTATTAATAATTTCATCTTTACTTTTACATGCATAAAACGTAACTATCTCTACCGGCTCAATACGACCATTAATCTTAGATTCAACATAATCTTTAGAATAATCATTATTATTTGGTTTAGCAGTCCAACTCCAAGTTGCAAGTTTCCCCACTTTATCTTTAGGTCCATCGTTGATGAATATTATATTACGGTTTTCAAAATAAGGGGGTTCATCATTACTTTGCTGAAAAGAAATTAAGTTACCTTCTCTATCTATATCAGCTAAACGTAGTGCTTTATATTTAACTTTTCCGATTAACTCAGGAGCAATAACTTGACATATAGAAACATAATCATCTGTCAAACTTGAAATAGTATCAGTAAAATCGCCTGTATCATCAAATTTTCTCAGCTTGTTAAATTGTTCAAGATTTACTTGCAATTGTGATTTTTCATCAAGTGCTTTATGTAATCTTTCTTTCATATTAGACAATGACTTTTCCAATTCATCTTGCTTCTTCTGACAGTCTTGAAAATCAATTTTGTATTTCTTTTCTGATTCAAGTAATTTTTCTTTATATTTTGCTAACTGTTTTTTTAAGTTCTCAATTTCAATTTTTGAATTTTCATTAATTGTTTGTACATTTTCATCATTTTTATTTGTTATATTTGATATAGTATTCTGTATTTTTCCCAAATACAAATTATCTACATCGTCACCATTCAATTTAAAATACAATGCAATATTATCCTTAAACGGTGAGTCTCTCAAAATTTTTGCAAGAACATTTATTTCTTCTTCTTTTAGTTGTTTTTTAATATCTGTTAAAAATAAATGTGCAAAATTATCCATAAAGTCACTAATAAAAGGTTTATTAATATTCTCTATTGCTAGTGACACAGCCTTGTTCTTAGGTATTTTTTCTGCACGATACCAACTTTTTATTTTATTATATTCTTTTTGATTTTTCTTAAAATAATCCTTAAAAGCATCGCCAGAAATAATATTACAAAAATTTTTCTTTTCTGTATCATTTAATTTTGAAATGTAATTCATAGTCATATCCTCTCTCGGTTTATTTATATTTTCCCACTTGTTGACCACTTTACTAGAGTACGATAAGCTTTTCTACTCATATGTCCATTTCTAATACACTTATATATCCATCTTTGGATAGCAGTATATTTATTAAGTTTTTTTACTAAAAAACCAATAGTATGTGGTAATTCAATTTGTTCTCCATAATATGATTCTAACTTTTTCAGCATAATATTTTCATCAAAAGTATTATCATGATCTTTTCTCTTAAAAAAGGATGCTTGCCATACTTTATCTAAACCTACATACACCTCAATTTCAGTATTCCAAGAAATATCAAATATTTCAGATTGAGTATCTGCATATAAATTTCGTCTTTCAACCAATATGCCATTCCTTTTAATATTAATATGACCATCATATGGAATTGTAATATTTAATAACTTATTAATAGGTAAAGCTTCATGAGTTCCTTCAACAAAATTATTACCCTTTAAATCCACCACATCTGCTTTTTGACAGTCAGTTATATTATCTAATCGTTCTTGCCAAAAGTATGTATATTTTAAAATTTTGGCACGTCCTATTGTTAACAGTTGTTGTCTGCCATTACAATGAACATTTGCAACATATTCCTCATTCAAATATGGTATATTGTACTTTTGTATATAAACATATGGGAATGGCTTAATATTAGGCGAATTTCCTTGTATATGCATCACAATATCTTTTTCATTGCACTTTAATACATACGGATTTTTAATATATAAAGGCCATACAGTTTGTAGTTTTACCGGTCTATCTGTAAGTCTGCAATGATAATCAAAAAAGAATTCAGCTGACTCTCTTTGATAATCATTAGCAGTAACTTCATACAAACACCAAGTTTCAAGTGAAATTGTTTTTTTCATTATAAGCTTTAAAGTTATATATTGTTTTGTAAGGTAATCAAGATATTTACATCCTTTTTTTAACAAATAATATTTATTTCCAACTTCTACATCAGAATCATAAACTAATTTTTTACCGGTTTTAGCATCGAACAAGGTTCCTTTAGGATCTATTCCACTTACCTCATCTGGCCAATAATTATGTACTTTTTCATTTGTACCAGATACACTTATTATGTATTTTTCATAGGGAGTATTACCAATTGATAAATATGTAATACCTTCATCCTGTAATCTTTCTCTTGAATATATAAATTTTTCTGCCCAAGCATTCTTTGGTTTGATATTAATTTCTAATTTTTTTGTAATCAAATCAGATGGAATTTGCATAAATCCTATTTCAAATGAAAAGGATTTATTATTAAGTTTTATTCTAATAGGTAATTCATATTTTGCTTTATTAAACAAAGTAAAAAAGCCATTTGAACCTAATATTCTTTCAGGACACTCTTTGTCTTTTTGGGCTCTATCATGTCGAAAATGTCTTCTATTAATCCCCTTTTCTGTAAGCAATACATATTGGCCACACAACTCACACATAAATAATCCACTATTAGCGGAAACTTTGCCATATGGATGAATTTCTACTGCTTTATCAATAGTAATTCTCTTCCAACTATTATCTTCCCACATACATACATGTTTTAATGTGCCCATAAGAATAACCTCTCTTTTGTCATTTTGTGACAAAACTCTTACATTCATTATATAATTATTAAAGCAGTAAATCAACATTTTTAATAAATTTTTATTATTTTATTTTAAATTTATATTAATAATAGCAAAACTATAATTAATTTATTAGTAATAAGACCAAGTCCATACTTAATAAAACTTTTGAAAGCAATTATATTCTTATATCTTATATAATTAACGATAAATGCCCTAAAAACAAAATCTGTTAAGGCATTTATTATTAATTTCATTATAAACTTTTACTACTTAGTTATTCTTTTATAGTACATATCTAACTTTTCATCACACACCTGCAAGATATGTACTATATCAGAACTGGAGAGCTTTCTAAACACATTAGAATTAATTTGGATATACTCAATATTCTTAGAATGTTCAAGAAATCTCATATCTGCAAAACGCTTAAAAGGATTACTGAAAATATTTCTTTCAACATCCTTTTCGGTATATCCACCTTTTTGATAGATACTATTTGGTTTCTCTGCGATTAAACCATTGTCCTTTCTTTCCTCATAAAAATCAATAAAGTAATTAACTATATCTACAATCCTTATCTTACCATCTTCGTCCACATGGTCAAATACGGCTTTTAGCAACACAGGTTTATAAGAAAAACTCATATCCATTTTTTCAACAAATTTCATAAACTTTTCTTTTATATTAGTTGGAGTTATTAAATCCCAACCATACTTTTTAGCATACATAATTACTGTATCTTCTTTATAGTAATTAAAGGTTTTATTCTCACTAATCGGAATAGACAAGTCAGGCTTTATATCACCGTTTCTAACATATCTATCAACGGTTTCGGACTGTACATCAACCCTTCTGATAAATTCCTTTTGTGATAACATTGTTTTGACTTCATCTTGCCAATTAAATAAATCTACCGTTTCATAATCATAAATATTTAAAGGTAAATCAATAAACTCTGTTGGTTTTTCACCTTTTCTCAACAAATCTTTATCAAGTTTCTTTTTATAATCAGGTGCAAGTACATACTCCAATGGATGATATTCCTTGATATTGAGAAGTCTGTGTAATGAATAAGGTTGATTAAACATATTAGCATTGTCAACGAAATCAAACACTAACAAATCTTTTTTACCTTTACATTTTCTTGTACCTCTTCCAAGTTGTTGCATATAAACAGTCTTTGACATAGTAGGTCTAGCCATAAACAAAACTTCTGTCTTTGGACTATCCCAACCTTCATTTAGAAGGTCACAAGCACATAGTACATTTATATTACCGTTTTCATAATCATTAAGTACTTTATTTCTTACTTTTGGTTTATCTCTACCGGAAACAGATTCAGCATTTACACCTTGTTCTAATAATAATTTTGCTATTTCAGTAGCATGATTAATACTAGCACAGAAGATAACTGCCTTTTTACCATTTACAAAATTCACATATGTATCGGCTATAATTTTATTTCTTTCAGGTACAAAAAGTTTAGATTCCAAATCTTGCGAATTATATTTAATACCGTTAATTCTTACATTCGTTAAATCAATATCAGTTTTAATTCTGATACATCTTATTGGAACTAATATTTCTTTTTTCACTGCTGTTTCTAAATCCATTTTATGTGCAACATTTTGGAATAGATTTAGCATATCTTCACCATCAGAGCGTTCCGGTGTTGCAGTTAAACCCAATATAAATTTTGCCTTGAAATAGCTAAAAATTTTCTTATAGGTTTTTGCTGCTGCGTGGTGACATTCATCAACAATAATATAATCAAATGAATTTGGTTGAAACTCAAGCAAGTTTTTTGAAATACTCTGTACAGTTGCAAAAATAACTTTAGTATCAGTTGTTTTTTCACTACCTGTATATTTGCCCAGTGTAGCTCCTTTCCAAATTTTTGCAAAGGTGTTTTCTGCTTGGTCTGCAAGTTTTAGTGCATTAACAAGGAATAGTGTTCTGCCACCAACTTCTTTTGCATCTGACGCAGCAGTAACTGTCTTACCAACACCGGTTGCATGATAAAGAAGTGCAATGGTTTCACCATTTTTTCTCATCTTTTTAAGATTGTCTAAAGCCTCTTTTTGATACTCTCTTAACTCAAATATTTTTCCTTGTTGGTTTGGTAGATATTCTTGAAAAGTCTTGAAGAACGGTGTTTCCCCTAAAAAAGTTACCAATTCATCTTTAACTTTTTCAGGTTGTGAAACCAACTGATTATATGTCCAACGATAAACTTTCCAATCTTGATATACCATACTGTTCTGCTTTAATAAGTCATCAAAGTATTTATTATCAGAAACTTTCTTTGGATTGTGATATGTTTCACCATCAATCTCTATGGCAATCTTTGAATCTTCATTTTCTAAGGCAAAATCAATATATCTATGTCCGCCGTATATATCAACAAATGGATATTGAACATATAAATTATTTGCTTTATCCGGACCAAATGTATCACAAAATATTTCTACAAATTTCTCTTCAGCAATGCTATTCACACTTATGGCTTTTTCCATAACTAACCTCTATTTTAATAACAACCATTTTCTTCTTAATAACTGCAAAAGCAATTACCTAACTACATTATCATTATACAAAATCAACTGCCCCATAAATGGGACTTTTTAAATAACTTTGATAATTATTTTTAAATCTTCAAATTATATAGCATTTTGCACAATATTTCTACACTAATAGTATCATATTTAATTAAATTATGCAACATACAATATGGATTTTTCAATAAATTATTGGTAAAAATCACTAATAAACACTATTTAGTTTTATTCAAACATAATAGCAACTAAGCAAAATAAAGCCTATGAAATCGGAAAGAAATCACAGGCTTTGATAATTGTATTTTTAACTATCAGTGTAAGAGAATCACTTAATCAATGATAAAACTTATCATACACTTCATTAATAGTTTCAGCATAGAGTGAACGAGAATGTTTATTAGGGTCTTTATTTTCATTCTTCTTTTTCAAATATCTATTTGTAACAATATTCCATTTGGCAGGGTCTTTCCTCAACTTTGATGCCTTCTTGTCAAGATTGATAAACTCTTTAGGTTGCCAAGCCCACTCATAGACATTTTTCTTCTTATCAAATCTAATGTACTGATTTCCATAGACAATTGCAAAATCACAACTATGATTTATAGAAAAATTCCAAGTACTGTTCTTCACTATCGTAATAACTCTTGTAGAATCCTCGCATCTGTTATAACCATATTTTCGTAATACATTGGTTATAGCTATTCTTAATATTGTTCTAATTTCCTTTGGTGTATAATTTTCATCATCGTCATTAACTGTCAAATTAACATCAAAATCAAATCCTTTATTAGACATTACATCTTCTGTTATCATATTTCTTTTTGTACTTCCAACAAATTCAAATTGAAATGTAAACTTATCTCTGACTTGGTTCTGTACCTCTTTGATTAATTCGATAATCTGTTTCTTCAAATTTAAATACCTAATTCTTGGTACATACTTGAAATGGTACATACACATACCTCCTTAAGAAAATTTAAAAATCATTATATAATACCACTAAAAAATGTTTTGTCAAGTGTTATTTTAAACTATAAAATTTAAAATAAATACAAATTCCGAACATTAGTTCTGTTGTTTTAACTGATATACCCTTTATTTGCTTATATTTTAGTTATAAAAGGTTTTTGTTTAGAATACATTATGTATATTAATTAAGCATAAAATCGAATACAGAGGATTTTAGAGCATATTACAGGTATATCATTTTATCTATTGTAAATAATCAGCCAAAAAGCTGAAAGAAAATTGTAGGTATAATAATTTTGATTGTCTTTCTGTAGAACTAATAGAAATAAAATAAATCAATGTATTAGGGTATAAATAAAAAATATGGCAATTATACGTGCCTATTATTTACAAAATGTGAACTCAGATAACAAAAGTGATACACATGTGTATCACAAAACGATACCGAATATCAAAATGAGATACACATGTGTATCACTTTTTATGATTTTTTACCATCAATATTATATTTTTTTCACATTATTTATCTGATTTGAGCTTTAATTTTAATGAAGATAAAAATGGGTTAAAACAGAGGACTTCCCTATTTATGCAAATGAATTGGAAAAAATTTTTGTATTATGACATTTAGAATTATGATTTAAAATAATTATTGCAATCAAATTTTACAATATGAAATTTTTTAGTTTATGCAAGATTTCTTAAGAAAAAATATTCATCACTTACACTTAATCAATATTTTAATTAAACATTTTATTCACTACTCAAAAAATAATTTTCTTAAATATTTCTTGCAAAGGTTCGGAAATAATCTTAATATTATCAACAATAAAATCCATCGTAAAACAGTTGGATTTAGTTTTTATAAAGTAAAAATTTTCTAGCAATATAACAAAATTAGCAATCTAAAAAGTCAATTATAAAAATAAAATCGTTAAATTATACTAAGACAAAATCGACTTTTTGGTACATAAAAAATATATGTATTAACAACACAAAAAACATAAAATAAAAAAGGCAAAAAGCCGATTTAGTCTTAGTCAGGTAACTTTTTTAAAATTTTACAGGGCAGTAGCCTAGATAATATCCGGCTTTTCAGCGAATTCAAAAGTTGTAAAAAAGGGCTTTTTTTAATGCATTATTTTTCACACTTTAAAAGCCTCTTTTTTTACACGTTTTGAAATTATTTTGTTGTATTTTTTCACATTTTGTGACGAAAAATTTAGCTATAATAATTGTAAAATCAAATACAAATTTGAATAAATTACTTAATGATTTTTCCCACTAAAAGCTTAAATATTATTTGACATAGAAAGTATTTTATTATACAATTTTATTAAGTAACTAAGGTTTTAGTATACTTAATTGAAAGGAGAACTTTATGAAAATTAAAAGAATTTTATGTGTAATACTTGCTATGACAGTATTACTATGTGGTGGTGTTGTAACCTCAGTATCAGCTGATACTACTACAATTAGTGCTAACACTACTTCAAAAGTTATGTGGAATTACAACAAAAACTCTAAAACACTTTATATTTATGGTACAGGTGATATGGGTAGTCTTCAAGACAGTAATAACAAATATAACTATCCATGGAAACAATATCGTGACGAAATAACTGCCATTAATATAGCTGAAGGTATCACAACTATTAGTGACAATGCATTTTTCAACTGTGAAAAGGTTAGAAGTGTTACTATACCTAACACCGTCACTTCTATAGGTAGAAGTTTTGTTTTCTGTAGTTCGCTTACAAGCATTGACATACCGGCTTCTGTTACTTCTATTCATTATAGAACTTTTGAATTTTGTGGTAAATTAGAAAGTATCAATGTTAATAAAAATAACAAATACTTCACTTCAGTTGACGGTGTTCTTTACAACAAAAATAAAACTAAACTGGTAAGATATCCTGAAAGCAAAAGAGATGAATCCCTAGTAATACCTAGTACTGTTAAAGTTATCAATAAAGATGCTTTTTATTCATGCGATTATATAAAAAATGTTACTATTCCTAATTCCGTAACAACCATGGAATATAACGCATTTTTCCATTGTGATGAACTAGTAAATGTTAAGATGGGTAATTCTGTAGTAACTATGGACTCTTTTAGTTGTTGTAACAAACTTAAATCTTTATATATTCCAAAAACTTGTAAAAAAATAGATACACCTTTTGCATATAGTAATAGCAATATTACCGGTATAACTGTACACAAAGATAACAAGTACTTTAGTTCTTCAAAGGGTGTTCTCTACAACAAGGACAAAACTATTCTTTATAAATATACCAGTGGCAGTAAAAACTCTTCATTTGAAATACCTAATACAGTTAAAGAAGTTGATACATCTGCATTTTCAAATAGCAAGAATCTACAATCAATTAAAATTCCAAACACAGTTGAAACCCTTGGCAACTGTGCTTTTGAAGGTTGTTCAAAACTTAAGAGTGTTAGAGTTCCTAATAAAGTAACTTGGCTTTCCCGTACTTTTTTAGATTGCTACAATTTAGAAAGTATTTCACTTCCAAGCTCTCTATATGAATTTGAAAGCCGTGACATTAAAGGTTGCGATAACTTAAAAGAAATTGTATTTAGAGGCAGAAAATCACAATGGAATGCTATGGAAGGTATAGATAAACTTGAAAAACCAAAAAATTGTACTGTCCGTTTTGAACTAAAAGAAAATCAATTTACAGTAACTAAAGAGCTAAGCAACATTGGTATTAGCAACAAAAGCAACATTGTAACAAAAGGTAAAAGTTTCTCAGCAAAACTAACACCATACAAAGGTTATGTACTAACTGAAGTAACTGTAAAAATGAATGGTAGAGATGCTAAAGCTCCTTTCAATAATAAATCTTGCAACATTAAGATTTCTAAAGTAAATGGTGATATTACCATTTTCGCTAAATCTAAAAAATCACAAACTATTAGTGTTAAAAAGTCTTTCACTAAGAAAAAAGGTTGCAAACCTTTCTACCTTAAAGCTAAAGCAAAAACAAAACTTACTTATTCTTCAAGCAACAAAAAGGTTGCAACTGTAAACAGTAAAGGTAAAGTTACTGTTAAAAGGGTTGGTAAAACCACTATCACAATCAAAGCAATATCCAGTAGCACATATGTTTCAGATACTAAAAGAATTGCTGTTACAGTTAAGAAAAAGTAATTGTCTTATAACTTCATAAACAAAATTACACCTATCGTTTTTTACCGATAGGTGTTTTTTATGCTCTAAAATAAAAAAACGATAATCCCCACCATACAATGATGAGGATTATCTTTAAGGAATTAATGGCTCTATAATAAATGTTGGTGTAAGAAAAATAGAGCCTACGAGAAAAATATAAAAAAAGTAGAGCATAAATTTGAAAAATCCGTTAAAATGGAATTGACAAAAAACCAGAACGGAGGTCAAAAATATGCTCTACACTTATTCTATCGAAAAACTAACAGGATTGCGAGGCATAATAATAAATAATATTGAAAGCAACGAAAAGAGGAACAGAAGAAGTTTCCAAAGAGTGAAAGAAAGTATTTCAAACACTCAAGAAAGCTTTTATTAAAACAATTTGATGAATTAAATGATGAACAAAAACAACAAGTAAATATTATGTTGTATAAATCAGCAAACTTGAATATTGCACATTGGTTTAAGGAAGATTTTCTCAAAATACTTGATTGCAATGACAGAGAAGAAGCCAAGAAAAGAATGTCTGAATGGATAGATTCAGCACTTGATAGCGGAATTGAACATTTAGAGAAATGTGCAAAAACAACGCTTAATTGGCTGAATGGTATTTTAAATTCATTCTTGACACCGATAACGAATGGTTTTACAGAAGGTTGCAACAACAAAATCAAAGTTCTAAAAAGGAATGCTTATGGTTATCAAAATTTTAATAGATTTCGTAACCGTATTTTACATATGTTTTCACTACAAAAGCAAAAACAAGTGATAGCATAATACTATCACTTGTCTATCTAATCTATTTCATTTTAGTGGATTTACCCCAACTATTGACATAGAGCCAGAAAAAACCTCTCAAAAGAGATGCTTAAACTTTTGTTATATAATTTTAGCAATTCTTATTTTACAACTTCTTCAACTACTTTTGACAAAGCAGAATAATCTTCTTCTGAGATTTTATATACTGAATTTTTATCAGTATTAACCGTAATATGATTTTCATTAGCAACAGTAAAGGTATATTCTACTTTGTTATCAACATATCCGTTAACGGAAAATCCACCATCATAATCATTACTGTCACTACTGCTTTCAGCATTTTTTAAAGCTGAAATGGCAGTATCTTTTTGGTTAGAATTTAGAGTATATTCTTTTCCCTTATCAGTTACAATAGATAATTTATCTATCTTGTCAAAATCAACCTTGTCGGTAATTTTACTGCATCCACACATAACAGATATAATCATAACTATCAGTAATATTAGTGTAATTGTTCTTTTCATAAATTCACCTTATGGTGACTCAACACAATCAGCATATTGCTGAAGAATATAGTCACCGTAATAATCTGCCTCAATTTCTCTATCATCAACAGACTTTTCTACTCTATTTATCCATTGATAATAGTGCGTAATTTCATGAGATAATGTATAAATAAAACTTGCTAATGCGTTATCCTTACCTATTTCGTTTAACAAATCTTCATAATCACCAGTAGAAATTTTAATATAAGGTTCTGTAAAATAATCATTAGGTTCAAAAAAGCTTCCTACTACATAGTCACCATCTTTAGTTTTTACATAGTCAGTTGCTTTTACATAGATAGGCAACATAATAGGAAATTTATAATTCTTTCTTAACCATTTAGCAAACTTTTTCAATGATTTTTTTACATCATCATTTACATTCTTTTCTATCCTTAAATATATTCCATTTGGAATATTAGCTTTTCCACTAAAATATTCTTGCCAATCTTCTGATAACCAAGGGTTCAAAGCATACTCCTAAATTAACTAATTTTAAACATTCAATTTTTTATGCCTATTATACATTTCAACTGCAATTTTATATAACTGATATACACACATAAAACCAACCACCAATATAAATGATGCAAGGTAAAAATACTTACCCAAAAGATATGTAAATGGGTCAGGTAGTTCATTTGTAACTTTTAGGTAATACCATTCTGTATATGAATTATCTAAAAAGTATGCACCTAAAATAACTGCACAGGTCGGTACAACTCTCCATATATTAATTAATGACTTTTGCTTTAAATCACAAGATACATTTGCATAAATCAAAAACAGTGGTGCTATCCATTGTAAATAAAGTGGTGAAAAATAATCAAAGAAAAACAATGGTACAATAAATAATGCAAATGAAATAACATACATAAGTATATTTCTTAAAACTAACCTTTTCATATAATCACCTCATATGATTCTATCATAATAATAAACAAAAATTAGTGTTTTTACAAGATTATTATATATTATTTATTAAGTTTTAGCAAGAATTAATATTAGAAGGAATAGAATAATTAAGCTGACACTACTTTTGTAATGTCAGCTTTTTTAATATTTTTTGATTAATTATTTTACTGTTATCTTACACTTAGCAGATTTTTTACTACCATCTTTTGCAGTAGCGTAAATAAAACAAGTACCTTTTTTCTTTGCAGTTACTTTACCTTTGCTATTAACTGTAGCAATCTTAGATTTTGATGTTGTCCATTTTACTGACTTAACATTTGCATTCTTAGGATTTACAGTAGCTTTTAGTGTAACTGTTTTCTGTTTAGCTTTGCCCTTTACTTTTAGGATAGCTGAATTTCTGTTTAATTTAACAGATGTTACAGATTGCTTTACTGTTACCTTAATAGTTGCGTATTTATTGCTGCCATCAAGTGCCATTACTTTAATTGTAGCATAACCTCTACCCTTTGCAGTAATTTTACCACTTTGGTTTACTGTTGCTACCTTTGAGTTAGAAGTTGTCCACTTTAGCTTTTTGTTAGTTGCATTAGTTGGACTAACCTTAACTTTAACAGTTGTATTTCTACCATTTAATAATGTAACAGATTTCTTACTTAATGAAACTTTAGTAACTTTCTTTACTGTTGGTTTTGTTGGATTAGTAGGTTCGGCTTTAGGATTTACCTTTACTTTAAATGTATCTATATAGTCATAATGCTGTACAGTTACAGTTCTCTCACCTACTTTAGTAAGGTCATAATCTAAAGTATAGTTTTCTACTACTTTAGAAGTACCGTCCTTGTAATAAACAGTAACTTCAAGACCTGAAATATCTAAACCTTCACCTTCAGTATATTCTGTTTTATTAGGTAGCTTTGTTACTGCAATTCTATCAATATTATTGACCTTTATTTTACAAGTTGTTACAACAGGTTCTTTATCATCAGGATTTTGTACTGAAATTGAAATTGTTGCATCGCCAACACTTTTAGCAGTTACTTTACCGTCATTATCCACAGTTGCAACTTCCGGATTACTTGAAGTCCACTTAATCTCTGCTTCTGTTCTAACATTTTCAAATGTAGGAACTAAGTAAACAAAATTGTCAACTGTAAGGTTAGCACTTCTTGTGTTAAGTTTTACATTAGTATTGTGAATTTCGTATGTAGAACCTTTTGATGTATCCCACTTACCGTCAGAATGTAGATAGTACCAATTACCTTTGTATAAATAACCCGATGGGTCAACTGAAATTCTACTATTACTGTTAACAACATAAATCATATTGTCAAAGTTATCAACACCATCCGGATAAAGGTCACACTCTCCTGCTTTGTATCTATCCAGATTAATACTAAAAGTTTGTAAGTTCTTGTTATAATTAGGGTCATAATCGTTACCTAGTGGTCTTTTTTCAGAACCCTCAATACCGTTGGTAAATATAATATTATGTACATTCTCTGCAACCTCAATGTAATAAACAACAGAATCATCATCTGTTTTAATAGAAGTAGGTCTCATTATGTAAGAATGTTGCTGGTCGTAACAAGCATCTTCACCACTCCACCAAAAAGCACAAGCAGTTGCATTGCTAAAATTAAACCACTTTTCCGGCATCGCAAAGAAATATCTCTTTGACTTATTGTTTATAGGACCTGTATAAGTACCACCTAAACTTGTAACAAATTTAGATTTTCTCATTTCAGGTGTTACTTTTTTATCATTTACATAAACTCTAACCTTTAGCTTTGCAGTTAAAACAATTTTTACTGTTGAATTAGGTTCTGTGATTGTTAGTAAAGCATTTTCAGAACCGGGATCTTTCTCACCATAATAAACATAGCCAGGTTCCCATTGACCATTAGTAGTTACATAAAATTCATATGGTGTACCGTCTGTCTTAGGGTTTACGCCTTTTAATGTAATCTCATAAGAACCATCTTGGTTCTTTGTCATCTTATTTATTTCATTATCTTTTTCCCAATTAATACCGTTACAAAGACCGGCTTCACCTGCAACATAATGGGTAGTTTCTGTTGGTACAACTTTACCCGGTGCATCTACACCATCAACAAGCACTTTTACAAAGCCATCTGTAATTACTTTACCGTCTTTGTTTCTGGTACCCTTCAAAGTTAAAATAACATCAACTGTTGAATTATCCATTGGTACGGAAAATTCAATATCTTGTGGGTTATTCTCACCAAGATTTGAACCGAAATTAACACTCCAATCATGATCTTCTGTAACCTTGATTGAGTAACAATCTGACTTAGAAACATTTGTATATGTTTTCTTGTAAGTACCATCCGACTGAACCACCATATCATCAGCTACAGTTGTTGGGTCCCATTTTGCACCTAAAAACGGTGCATCACCTACAACTGTATAAGTATGAGTCTTATCAATTGTAGTAGCTGATACTGATAGCCCACCAAAAATTGAACATACCATTAATAATGATAAAAACACACCAAAGAATTTATTTATTCTCATATGTAGCCCTCCTACATTAATATAGTTATATTTTACCATAATATAAAAACTTGTTCTACAATAATAATACACCAACATTCTTATAATGATTTATGCAATATGCTTAAACTTTTTGAACTATTTTTTAATAGTAAAAGAAAATCAGACGGCAATATAATCACCATCTGATTTTTTAATTGTATATATTCTGTTTTATATGAGGAATGTAAAAAAGTATTAGTCTGCAATCTTAGTCATATTACCATTTGAGAAAGTATATGTACCTTTTTCAAAATGATAGTTCTGACCGTTTCTGCTGTCCCAACTACCGTTACCGTTGTTAAAGCAAACATTTGCATAAGTTGAAGTACCTAGGTCAATTGTATACTTATGAGTATAACCTGTCTTTTCGTTAGTTGAAGTCATTTTGTAACCAGGAGCATCAGTCCAAGAGCCATTACCTACCTGATAATGAATATATGGAGTTGAGTAACCCTTGTAGTAGATTGTTACTACATTTTCTGAAGCTTTGTCTACTGTAACTTCAATTGATCTGCCGGCAATATACTTACCATTGTGCTTAATTTGTAATAGCATTGTATATTTTCCTGCTTCCTTAGGTGTCCAGTTAGCAGTTCTGTCGATATTTGTTGTAAGTGTTTCTGTCTTGTTATCTTTAGTTACCGTATAAGTATAATCGTGATATGTAACAAGTGATGATAGATTCTTAATATCAGCACTAAATTTAACTATATCATTTACTTTTATTGTACTACTGCTAATATTTAAATTATCAATACAAGCTTGAGCAACATAAATACTTTTTGTAACTGTTACTGTTGCACCGGTAGCGTCCTTAACTGTTACTTCATAGTTATAGTTACCAATATATTCAGGAATAACTGTAAAAGTATTCTTAGTTGAAAATGGCTGTAAAACAGTTCTTGTATTGTACTGGTTCATTGCAAATTCATACTGATATGGTGCTTTACCACCTGATGCATTAACTGACATATTAACATTATCACAGAAAGGAACTGAACCTGTGTTTGAATTAATGTTAAATTGGTTTATCTTTAGAGGTTGTTTCTCTGCAACTGTAACAGTTTTTTCAGCCATTACATAATTAGTTGAGCCATAGCTTTCTTTTGAATAAACTCTAACCCTATAAGTACCGGATTTGTTAAACTGCCATAAACAACTACTGGCACCTGCATAGTCATAAATTGTAACTTCGTGATTGTTTGAATCTAAATATGTGAATTTACTTACAGCATTGGAAGTAGCATTTTTTAATTTAACTTTCATATCTATAAAATCACCAACAGTGATTTTTCCATCAGCTGGAGTAATATCAAATGATTCAATACCGAATTTATCATCTTCTACCGGAGTAATTACACCATTCTTAAACGTGTATGTACCCTTGTTGAAACGATAGTTTTTACCATTGTTGCTGTCCCAATTACCGTTGCCGTCATTGAAACATACATTTGCGTAATTCTTATCGCCAAGGTTAATTACGTACTTATGTGAATAACCGTCTTTTTCGTTAGTTGCAATCATTTTGTAACCCGGTGCGTTAGTCCAAGAACCATTTTCTACCTGATAGTGAATGTATGGAGAATAATAACCAACATAGTAAATTACAACTAGATTATCAGTTGTGTCTTTCTTATTAACAACATAGTTCACTGTCTTTGTTGCAGACTGACCGGACATATCACCCATATTACAAGTGATTGTATAATTACCGGCTTCAGTTGGTGTCCAATCTACTGAAGCATTGTATGGATCTTCCAGAGTTTCTACAACATTTCCATCTTTCTTAATCTCATATTTCAGATAATTATATCTGCCATACTTTGATTGAGAATATTCAATATCTGCCTTAATATTAATCTTTGTACCAACATACTGTGGAGAAGTTGGTGAAGTAACAATATTTTTGATTGTTAATGTATTTACCTTAATTGGCTTAAATGTTTTTGTTAGAGTCTTACCATCAGCATCTGTTACCTTAGCAAATACTGTGATATCACCACCCTTTTTTGCATAGAAGTAATAAGAAGAGTTAGTAGTTTTTTCTGTCTTTGTATTACCGTCTTGAGTGTAACCAAATTCATATGTATATGGAGTTTTACCACCAGATGCTGTAATATAGCAACTAACACAACCGTTTACATATGTTGAATCACTAGGAAACACTTCTGCATTATCGATTTTAAATTCTTTCTTTGGTGAAACTATAACAGTCTTTTCAGCCATTACATAATCTTTTGCATTATAGCTTTCTTTTGAATAAACTCTAACTTTATAAGCACCGGCTTCACTAGTCTGCCATGAACAACCACTGACACTCGCATAGTCATAAATTGTATATTCTTTATTGTTTGAATCTAAATATGTGAATTTACTTACAGCACCAGAAGTAGCATTCTTTAGTTTAACCTTCATTTCTACTGAGTCACCAACAGTAATGTTGCCATCTTCAGGAGTTAGATCAAATGACTCAATCTTAAGTTTCTTTTCTGCTACAAATACAGTCTTTTCAGCCATTACATAACTAGTTGAGCCATAGCTTTCTTTTGAATAAACTCTAACCCTATAAGTACCGGATTTGTTAAACTGCCATGAACAACCACTGACACTCGCATAGTCATAAATTGTATATTCTTTATTGTTTGAATCTAAATATGTGAATTTACTTACAGCACCGGAAGTAGCATTCTTAAGTGTTACTTTCATTGAAACATAATCACCTGCTTCAATTTTACCATCTGCCGGAGTAATATCGAATGACTTAATGCCAAAATTATTATCAACTGCAATTGGTGTAATTACACCATTTTTAAATGTATATGTGCCCTTTTTGAACTTATAGTTTTGACCGTTTTTACTATCCCAATTATTATTACCATCATTGAAACAAACATTAGCATAGTCTGATGTACCTAGGTCAATTGTATATGTATGTGTGTAACCATCAACTGTTGTATCAGGTGTCATTGCTTTACCCGGTGCTGTAGTCCAGTTACCATCACCTACCTGATAATGGATATATGGTGATGAGTAACCTTTGTAGTAAATTGTTACTGCATTCTTATCAGGAGTAGTACCGCCAGCATTTACAGTAATATCTTTTGAATTACCATTTAATTTTACTGTACCGTTTAAATCTGACTTATATGTTTTATTATTGTTATTATCTACAATCTTAACATCTGATACAGATAGTGTACTGTCATTATTATCTGTGTCCTGAAAACTAAATGTCCAAGTATAATCCTCTACATTATTAGAATTCAAGTTTTCAACTATACTGTTTAAATCGTATGTAAATGTACCCTTAGCTTCTGTTTTTGTGCCATCAAAGGAGTAATCATTATTTACATAATAATTACTATATGTTTCAAATGGTTCAGAATAAGATGAATAAGTTGAACCTGTTGCTTTATTCTTAGCAATAATTTTAATTTCTATATCATTACGGCTCTTTGAACTTAGTGTATATTCTAAATTAATATTTGAACAATCAGATACCGGCTTTACAGATATTCTTGCTATATTATCAATACAATTAGCTCTTACTCTATTTGATAAAACTGTACTATTATTTACTGATGAAGTTATATTGATTGAATCATAAGAAATCCAAATATATCCGTTATTCATCCAATCATCACCCCAAGAGTTTGCTACCTTGAAAGCACCCTTTTCGCCTTCTTGTACCTTACCATCTTCATTAATATCATACCAAATGTCATCATCATAACCAACAATAGTCATACGATGACCACCTCTTGTTGACACAAGATAAGGTACTATATACTGTCCGGCATACTTTGTATTTTCCGGTACTTGACTATTCTTTTGAATTATTCCATAAGTAAATCCGTATGATGCATGTGTTGAAAAAGTAAGTACTTCCCCATTAATAAGTGCAGTCTTAACTGTGTCTAGATTGCTACTTTTAGAATTTGTAATAGGTGTTTCACCATCACCTGTTGAAATATAACTATAACTACTTAACTTATATTTCTGTGCTTCGTCAAAAGCCTCTTTTGTAGCTGTCCATTTTGCAGGATCCGTAATATTGGGTGAATTTTTAATTGTAGGTGCACCAATATTTCTTAAAACACTATATGTAGCACTATCATATGAACCAATATCATCACTAAAGTTAGTGAAATTATATGTCCATAAAGGTGAAAAGCTATTTTCATAAGTAGCAGTTCTGTTAAGTTTTTTATTTTGAGTATAACTAAACTGATAGTATGTTTCTGCCCATGCAACACAAGAACCTACACTGCCTTGGCTCTTAATTGGTGGGAAATACTTACTTTGGCTATTATCCACCTTTGAAGGTAAATCACTGTCACCATCAAGTGCCTGAGCCTTAGCTTTAGCCTTTGTTGTACCTTCTTCCTTAGCAACAATTGAATAATACTGATTTTCGCTACTAATTGTAGGAGCATTATCATCATCACTTTTACCTAGGTCACCTGTACCGAACTTTTGACCATCAACATCAACTACTGTTGAATTTTTGTTGACATCTGTAGCTTGTGTATTATTTGTTTTATTTTCAGTTGCAAATGCAGTTAGAACTGAAAAACTTGACACTGTCATCAATACACATAACAATACAGATAACGCTCTCATTGTTTGTTTTCTCAATTTTCTTCCTCCTATTTGTAGCTTTTGCTACATTTTTGAACTTGTTTTTATACAAATTCCACAATCAATTATAGTGCGTTTTCAAACTTTTTACAACTAAAATTGAACAAAAATAAACTTTTCTATAATAAACACTATATTTATTTCAATTCACTTATAGATTTATGTACATTTTTATTTCGCAATCTTTTATTTATCAAAAAGTTGTACAAAACATTTTCATATTGTTTGTTTTAAATATCAATATATCATAATAAAAATATAGATATATCAAATAGTATATATGTCCAATTAATTTATTTAGTAATAAATTTGCTAAAAATATACAATCACTATAAATACCGTACAGAAAAAAACATAAATATAAACTTTATTTAATGTAAAAGTACTTTAATTATACAAGGTACAATGATATAATTAATTTAAAGATTTATCTTTGAAAGGTGGTGCTATTATGGCAGAAACATATGAACAAAAGATTGAAAGAAAATTGAAAGTTAAGCAACAAGTTATTGCAGTTGCATCCGGCAGAGAAAAAGCTGACCTTGTACTGAAAAATGCAACATATCTAAATGTATTTTCTAATGAATTTTTAGTAGGTGACATTGCAGTTTCTAACGGTCTAATTGCCGGTATTGGAAAATATAACGGTAAAGTTGAAGTTGATGTTAGGGGCAAAATTGTATTACCCGGATTTATTGATGCACATATTCACCTAGAAAGCTCAATGGTATCTCCTACCGAATTTGCAAAGGCTGTTATCTCTCACGGTACAACTACTGTTATTACTGACCCACATGAAATTGCAAATGTTATGGGAACTGATGGCATTGAATATATGATTGAGGCTACAAGTAATTTGCCTTTAGATTTTCACTTTATGTTGCCGTCTTGTGTACCGGCTACTGAAATTGATGAAAGTGGTGCAGTTCTTGAATACAATGACATTGATAAATATTTTGAACACAAAAAAGTTCTTGGTCTTGCTGAAATGATGAACTATGTTGGTGTTATAAATGGTGACAGTAAAGTAGTTTCAAAGATTATTACATCTCAAGCACACCACAAAAAAATTGATGGTCATGCACCTGAGCTTTCCGGTAATGACCTTAATGCATATATTTCAGCAGGTGTATATTCTGACCATGAATGTTCAACCTTTGAAAATGCTCTTGAGAAATTACAAAAAGGTCAATTCATTATGATTAGAGAAGGTACTGCTGCTCACAACCTAAAAGCACTAATGCCTTTACTTAATAACAAATACTATGCAAGGTGTATGTTTGCTACTGATGACAAGCACCCAAATGATTTATTATATGGTGGCCACATTGACTACATAGTTAAAGAGGCAATCAGAAATGGTGCTAATCCTATTATTGCACTAAAGGTTGCAACCCATCATGCAGCAAGATACTTTTTACTTAACAATAAAGGTGCTATTGCCTCAGGTTACTTAGCTGATATAGTAGTGGTAAACAACATTAGGGACTTTGACATTCAGCAAGTTTATAAAAGAGGTAAACTAGTATTTGACGGTAAAAAGGTTATTGACTTCCCTACTCCTACTATTGAAAGTAGATTAGTAGAGAAATGCCACAAAACTTTCCACCTTGACAAAGTTACACCTGAAAGTTTTGATATTAAAGGTGATTTAGGATTGATAGGTTTAATCAGTGGTGAACTGCTAACAAAAAATCTCGGTACTGCTAACCATATTGATGTTGAAAATGATATACTAAAAATTGCTTGTGTTGAACGACACAAAAACACAAACCACATTGGCGTAGGATATGTTAAGGGTTATTCCTTAAAGTCAGGTGCAGTTGCTACTTCTATTGCTCACGACTCACACAACATTATTACAGTAGGTTGTAGTGACTCTGATATTGCAATTGCAGTTAACGCAATTAAGGATAATAACGGTGGTATTGTTGTGGTTGAAAATGGTGAAATCAAAGCATTACTGGAATTACCTATTGCCGGTTTAATGTCGGAAGAACCATTAAAAGTAGTTAATGATAAACTTGAAAAAGCAAAAGCCTCTGCTTATAGCTTAGGTGTTAGCAAAAATATTGACCCGTTTATGACACTTTCATTTATCAGCTTACCTGTTATCCCATCACTTAGAATCACTACTAAAGGTGTTTTTGATGTTGATAAATGGAAAATTGTTGAATAAAAAAATTAATATAATATACAAAATAGTCACTACAAATTGTAGTGGCTATTTTTTAGTATTAACTAGGAATAATGATTATTACTTTAAAAGCTGACACTACACAATGTAATGTCAGCTTTTGTATATGGTAAATTAATCATCATACAATATTTATAAACTTATAATATGCATATTAGGTAATATATTTTATGCAAGAATTGCGTAAAAATATCAAAAGTAATATGCAACTTTTGCGTATATTATTTTAAAACTTTACGCAATAATTGCATAAAACAGTTGCATATCAATAAAATACGATATTCCGGAAATTTTAGAAATTCTACATAATAATATAAAAAGTTAATTTTACATAAGCAAAAGCTGGCACTATAAAAAGTGTCAGCTTTTGTTTTAGGGGTTATTACATTGTGGAAAATAATATATAAAACAAATTTATAAAACAAGTCTTAATATAACTTAATCAACTTCATTGGAATACACCTTTTCTTAAATGAAATTCAAAATGTAAAACTAATCTAATATGACTAATTTACTTTCATCAATCATTTTAGCAATCAGTAATTAAATCACTGAGTCTGTGAAAATTTACAAATGCCTTATTTTTATTACATATATGATTATCTATATCCTTTTTCTTTCATATAATTAACGATAGTATCTACATTATGTCTTTCGTAATCGTTAAATTGTGAGTCATCAAAATGACCGGGATTTATTGAAGGTACATACCAATCCTTAGAATTAAAATACTGCTGAATACTTGTGGTATTAAACATTAAACCATATCTTGCATAAATCTCATTTAATGCAAGAGTTAATTCTTCCTTACTCATATTTTCAATTTCACTTTCTGAAATATATTCAGTATCTGAGTCAGGAAGTATATAATCACCATTATAATAAGTATCTTCATCCGAACCTAATGAAACATACAGTGTAACCATTTCACCATCTCTAACTGTTTCACCACTAGGAATACTTTGGCTAGATACAACACCTTCAGAATATATGTTATTATTTTCCTCCTCATATCTAATAGAAATATTTTGTTGTCTTAAAATTCTACTAGCCTCTTCTTTCCTCAATCCAACAACATTTGGCATTATCTTTGATACTGTTGCCTCTGTTGTAGGTTCTGTTGTTTGAGTTGTAGTAGTTATAGCAGTTGTTTCGGTAACAGTTGATGTTACTGTTTCCGATGCAGAGGTATCGGAATTACTGTCTTTGTCATTAAAGAAAATTAGAAATACACAAACACATATTGCTATAACAGCTATAGCACTAACCACAATAACTGTAATTAACAAGTTTTTATTGTTTTTAGGTGGTTTAGGATAATTACTCTGTGGATTTTCATATGATACATTTTTATTAAAATCATCATAATAATCGAAGCTTGAATTATCCTCTAAATTTGACTTGTTAATAGTTCCGTAATTCATATCACTATCAAAACCCAAATCCTTATCCAGCTCAAATTTTGCATTATCAGCTTGATTATTCTCTACACCGGTATTATCCTTTAGCTTGTTTCCACAACCTTCACAAAAATATGCATTATCATCATTTTCATAACCACATTTTGGACACTTCATAACAATTTACCTCCCATTCGTATAATAAAATTATACATAATTCTAACATTTTATTCAAGTATATACATAATAATTATCTCAAATTACAATATTAGTAAAGTTTTCAAAATTATTATAGAAAAATTTATCTGGAATAAAATTCTTCCATAGTTTCAAGGCAAATACCGGCTAATTTGCCTTTAGGAGAAAAAGCACCACAATCAAGTGCAATATGATTATTACCAATAAAAATATAACCAGGCAAGGTATTTTCTTTTATACGCTGAGTTGGAGTATGACCGGTTACTAAAATCTTGTTACTGAAATATTTTTTGCTATAGTCAGGTCTATCCCAAACTAATTCTTCCAATGAATAATCGGTAATAGGTTTTTCAATAGAAAAATTTCCTAGTCCTCCATGTACCAACAAATAATCAACACCATTAACACTCAGTTCAACATAAGGCTTAAACTTTTCTACATAATCCAAAATCTTATTTCTTTCATCTAAAGACAATTCAGAAAATTCACATAATGTAGACTCGGCACCATTATTAAGCCAATCTAAAATATTTAAACAATTATTCTCTATATATTCCGTAGAAAGATTACCTAGATTATTTATCATTTCTCTATTTTTCAGCATCATTAACTCATGATTTCCCATAAGACAAGTACAGTTAGGCAAACCCATAAGCAACTGCAATGATTTGATAGGATATTCACCTTTATCTATAACATCACCCATTACATATAGCCAATCCTTAGAAGAAAAATCCATTGTATTTAATAATTCTAAAAGCTGATTAAATTCTCCGTGAACATCTCCGATAACATATGTACTCATTTAATCCCACCTTTTTAAATTAATTTTAGAGAGTATCAAACCCCTTGCAAAACAAGGGGTTCAACACAATTTCAGATATTATTTTTATAAATTTATTTTACTACAATCTTACACTTTGCATATTTTTTACTACCGTCTTTTGCAGTAGCTGTAATATAGCAAGTGCCTTTTTTCTTTGCAGTTACTTTGCCTTTGCTATTTACTGTTGCAATTTTTGTATTTGATGACTTCCAAGAAACTGCTTTATTATTTGCATTCTTTGGATAAGCAGTAGCTTTTAGTGTAACTGTTTTCTGTTTAGCTTTGCCCTTTACTTTTAGGATAGCTGAATTTCTGTTTAATTTAACAGATGTTACAGGTTGCTTTACTGTTACCTTAACAGTAGCGTATTTATTGCTACCATCAAGTGCCATTACTTTAATTGTTGCATTACCTCTGCCATTTGCAGTGATTTTACCACTTTGGTTTACTGTTGCTACTTTAGCATTAGAAGTTGTCCACTTTAACTTTTTATTTGTTGCATTAGTCGGAGTTACCGTTGCTTTAACAGTTGTACTTCTGCCCTTTACCAATACAACTGACTTCTTACTTAATGATACCTTAACAACTTTCTTTACAGTTGGTTTTGTTGTATCTGTTTCTTTATCTGAATACACTCCACCACCGGCAACTAGGATTTTACCTTCATCAATCATTTTCTTAAATGTTGCCTTTATTTCAGCTAATCTATTCTTATGATTTCTAGCTGATGATTGGTCACTATAAGAATCTTTATTTGGATAATCAGGATAGTTTTTATCCCATTTGTTGATAATATCATAAGGGGATGTACCCTTAGGAATAAACTCACCTTGAATTTTACCTACTGATGTAATCTGTAGTGGAATACCGTACTTCTTAGAATTATTAGTCCATGTAGCCGGATAATACAAAGTTTTGGAATCTATACTATTTTCAATTATCTTTTCATTACCGACAACAGAAATTGTATCACCAATACAATCAGTATTAAACATTATTGGACAAGTTTCATTATTAATATTATCACAAAACATAATAGAATACTGAGTATCAGGCTTTAATCCATCTGAAAGGGTTTTACTATAGTATAGTTTATTTAAATCATAATAAAGTTTACCGTCAGCATCTTCTTCAAGCTTTTCAGCTTTCATCATCCAACTATAAAAAGGCATACCAACTGAATTTTCATAAATATGAGCGAAATAAATATTGCCTTCCCAATCAGGCTTTTCAAAATATATTTTTCCACTATCTTTATAAACAGTTATATCAAAAGTAGCTGACAACTCCTTACACTTAACTGTAATAGTATTGTTACCCAGAGTAAGCTTATCAGTACCCTCTAATGTATAATTATTTATTGTTACTATATTATTATTGGTATCAGTAGCTTCAACATTTAATCCATCAGAATTAAATGTTTCTCCCTCAATATAAATTGTCTTTTTTGGTAATGAAACAACCTTTAAATCAACATAGTTAGGTGTAACTTTAGTAGTTTCTCTGGTAGTTGCATCATCACTAATTTTGAAATCATCAACAATTGCTTCACCATTAAGTCCTGTTACTATTTCGGGACTATTTTTAATAGTAAAGGTACCATGTTGTAAAACTTTAAATGTTGCTTTACAAAGTCTTACATCTTTATATTTTGTTTTGTAACCACTAATATTGCTTCCGGCATAATAAACATAACCCTCAATATCAGTATTTATCATAATACCATCTGTACCATCCTTGCCTATATCAGGCATTGAGAAACTTTCAAGTTGTAATCCACTCTTATCATACTCTAATTGACCTTGAAAATTTTTCCAATCGTAATTAGAATTAATATAATAAGTATATGTTACCGTATCAGTTACCCTAGCACCTTTGCCATTAATCCATACATAATCATCATCCGTTGATGATATTGCTGAAACTGATATTCCACCAAAAGTTGAACATATCATAAGTATAGATAGTAATATGCTAAAAAACTTCTTACCTTTCGTACAAAATCCTCCTTTTACTAATTATAGTTATATTTTACCATATAGAAAGTTTATAATCTATTATGATAGTTTACAAATTTTTTATTTATCCGTTGTGCAACTTGCTTATAACAAAGATAAAGGCTACCCAATGGATAGCCTCTTAAAAATACATTTATAAAAAATATTATGCATATAGTAATATTTATGATAGAATTTAAGTAAGGAAAATTATTGAAGGAATGAGGTGATAAAGTGGCTTACAATGAATTAATAAAGAACTTTAACCGTATTCGTGACTATATGAGGGAATTTTATGTATATGGCTTTAAAAGTAGAGATAAATTCACAAGAAAAAGCAGTCGTTCTTATGATGATGAGCGTAGAAGAATTGAAAGTTGGCTTGGTGACTATATGAGTTTTCGTCAAACTGCTGACAGTAAAAATGTTTTTATGTCAATTGATAGTAGAGTATCCCACCACAATCCCCTATACAAAGCCTTTAAAACAAAGAGTTTTACCGATGGGGATATTACCCTACACTTTATTCTTATGGATATATTAAGTTGTACGGAAGAACCTTTATCAATCAGTGAAATTACCAAAAAGATAGATGAATATTTGTGCAACTTTTCAAATCCAAGAATATTTGATGAGTCAACTGTAAGGAAAAAGTTAAAGGAATATGTGACTGAGGGAATAATTCTTAAAGAGAAGAAAGGTAAAACCTTATATTACAGTTTATCAAAGGATAATGTTAATTTAGATTATAATGTTATAGATTTCTTTTCTGAGGTTGCACCTTGTGGAGTAATCGGTTCTTTTCTTCTTGACAAATGTAACAGTCATAAAGAACTTTTTCAGTTTAAGCATCACTATATTACCGGTGCTATGGATAGTGAGATTATGTGTGAACTTTTCATAGCTATGAATGAAAAGAAAAATGTTACAATAGAAATTCTAAACAGACATAAAGAAAATGTAACAGAAAGCCTTGTAGTACCTTTAAGAATTATGATAAGTGTACAAAACGGTAGGCAGTACCTTATGGCATACTCCCATAATTTTAATAGGATAACCTCCTATAGACTTGACAATATTCTTTCTGTAAAGGTCAATGATAAGTGTGATAACTTTGATGAATTAAGAAATAATCTAAAGAATATGATGCCAAAACTTTGGGGTGTTAGTTCTTCTGGAAAGTCTAATCAAAGAGTAGAGTCAGTTCAGTTTACAGTATATTACAGCGATGAAGAAGAATTCATACATAACCGATTAGAAAGAGAAAAGCGTTGTGGTACAGTAGAAAGGCTTGACAATAATCACAGTAGATTTTCTGCAAATGTATATGATTCCAGTGAATTAATACCTTGGATTAGAACCTTTATTTGTAGGATAACAGATATTAATTTTTCAAATAAAAAGTTGGAAAATCAGTTTAAAAAGGATATTAAAGAAATGTACAAGCTATATGGCATTAAGGAGGACAACAATGATATTTAGTGAATTATACAGTGCCTACTACAATGCTGTTGCTGAAATTCTTAAGAAAGCAGTAAAAGAGCCTATCAACAAAAATGATATTAGAAATATTGTCGGTAAGTATGCCTTTAGTGAAAGTATAATAAATATTGAACCGGCATTAGTTGAAGAAAAGTGGCAACTTCTCTTGCCTAACGGTACAACTCCAATTAAAAAAGAACCAAAAATGCCTCTGACTAATATTGAAAAAAGATGGTTAAAGGCAATTTTTCAAGACCCAAGAATTAAACTTTTTACTGATGATACTTTAGATTTTCCTGATGTAGAGCCTTTGTTTACAAATGAAGATTATTATATTTTTGACAAATATAATGATGGTGATTCCTTTGAGGATAAGCAGTATATAGCTAATTTTAGAACTGCACTTGATGGAATAAGAAACAAATACCCACTAATCATAAAAATGAAAAATCGCTATAATGAGGATATATGCTTTAAATTTTTCCCTGAGTATATGGAATATTCAGAAAAGGATGATAAATTCCGACTTATCAGCAATGACAAGCATTATGGTGGCACTATCAATATGGGCAGAGTGGTTTCTTGTGAAAAATATAATGGCAGACTTAAATATCAAAAACATACTAAAAGAAACTCAAAAAACAAAACTGTAGTCTTTGAACTTATTGATGAAAGGAATGCACTTGAAAGAGTGTTAATGCATTTTGCTCACTTTGAAAAGCAAGTTGAAAAAGTAGAAGAAGAAAAATACAGAGTTACAATAAACTATGATAAAGATGATGAAACAGAAATTGTAATTCGAATTTTATCCTTTGGTCAAATGGTAAAGGTGGTTGAACCAAATAGTTTTATAGACTTAATTAAAGATAGATTACTTAAGCAAAAAAGTTGTGGACTTTAGAGCTCGCAACTTTTTTTCCAAGATAAATGAAAATAAAAATTGTAAAATAATGTCAACAACTGAAAGGAAGTAAGTTGTTAAAAGACGCTAACAGCAATTTCTAATCCAAGATTAATGATTAATTATAAATCATATAAAGCGTCTTGTTCTAAAGGCACAGACAGCAAACCTTTTATTTTTGTAATATTTTATATTACCGTAGTAAGCAATGCTTACCATTTTTTATGTGCCTTGTTTTCATTTTATCTTTAGGAGGAAAATACTATGTTGGAAGATATGAAAAAGAACTCAAATTTAACTTTTACTGAAAACGGTGCAGTAACCCATGTAACAACCGGCTCAGATTGTCTTGACCTATTTTCCGGCATTGGTGCTTTCCGTTATAAAAGTGATGGTGAAATTATTAAATCATTTATCAAAGCTTTTACAGAAAATCCTGATATGGCTATGAAGATACTTTTCTTTGGCAGAGATGTTAGAGAAGGCTTAGGAGAAAGAAAGGTATTTCGTACTATTATTTATTGGCTTGGTGATAACGAACCAAAATCTATTATTAAGAATATTGAGTATATTGCAGAATATGGTCGCTATGACGATTTACTTTCACTTTTAGATACAAAGTGTGAACAGGAAGTAATATCTTTCTTAAAAGTGCAATTTGATAAAGATATAGATGCAATGAATAGTGACAAAGCAGTTTCATTGTTAGGAAAATGGTTACCATCAGTTAATGCATCAAATAAAGAAACTGTAAAAATTGGGAAAAGAATAGCAAAGGCTTTTAACCTTACTGATGAAAAATACAGAAAATCACTGTCAGCATTAAGAGCTAAAATTAAAATTATTGAAAATAATCTTCGTGAAAAAGATTATACCTTTGATTATGAAAAGCAACCATCAAGGGCATTGTTTAAGTATAGAATGGCTTTTATGAACAACGATTATGATAGGTATAGTGAGTTTCTTGCAAATGTATCAAAGGGTAAAGCAAAGTTAAACACTAACAATATTTATCCTTATGAATTAATAGAACCATTTATTTATTCATCATACCGTTATAATCAGCCAATCACTTTTACTGAAGCAGAAAAAGAAACACTAAATGCTACATGGGCATCCTTTCCTGATTTTTGTAATGATGAAGACACCTTAGCAGTTATCGATACATCAGGCTCTATGTATTGTTGTTCAAAGCCAACACCGGCATCAGTAGCACTTTCTTTAGGTTTATATTTTGCAGAACATAACAAAGGAAAATTTAAAAAACACTTTATTGAATTTTCAAATAAACCACAACTTATTGAAATTAAGGGTGAAACCTTTGCCGATAGATTACGCTACATAAGCCAATTCAATGAAATTGCAAATACCAATATTGAGGCAGTATTTAATCTTATTCTGGATACTGCTGTAAAGGGTAATTATTCTCAAGAAGATTTACCAAAGAAACTGATTCTTATTTCATATATGGAATTTGATTGTTGTGTAGAAAATGCAAATGAAACAAACTTCAATAATGCTAAAAAAGCCTTTGAAGAAAAGGGCTATAAACTTCCTAATATAATTTTTTGGAATGTTGCAAGTAGAAACAGTAATCAACCTGTAACAAAGAATGAACAAGGCATAGCCTTAGTTTCAGGAGTAACACCACGATTATTTTCTATGGTTGCAAGTGGTGAGCTTTCACCATATAAATTTATGATTGACACAATAAGCAATGAACGATATGCAAAAATTGTTGCATAACTATATCACAAAGAGATGATAAAATGTTAGAAATAAAAGGTAAAAAAGCAACTGCAATCTGCTATGCAAAGGTAATAGAAGATGAGGCAGTCGAACAGATAAAGAGAATGTGTGACTATGAACTAACTGAGGGTTCAAGTGTAAGAATAATGCCTGATGTTCATTCAGGCAAAGGTTGTACTATCGGTACAACTATGACTATAAAAGACAAGGCTTGTCCAAACATTGTTGGTGTTGATATTGGATGTGGTATGCTTACAGTTAAACTTCAAGATAAAGAAATTGATTTTGAAGAACTTGATAAGGTTTGTCACTTTATCCCATCAGGAAAAAATGTATGGGACGGTAGAATTGAAAGATTTGATTTAACAAAACTTCACTGCTATAGGGACTTGAAAGATACAAGACGATTACAACGCTCACTAGGTACACTTGGTGGTGGCAACCACTTTATTGAAGTTGATATTAGCAGTAACGGAACTTATTATTTGATAATTCATTCAGGCAGTAGAAACCTAGGCAAGCAAGTTGCTGAATATTATCAACACCTTGCTATAGAATTACATCAAGGCAAGGAAGAATATTTTAAAGAAAGAGATAGAATTATTAAGAAATACAAGTCACAAGGCAGAAGAAAAGAAATTCAATCAGCACTAAAGGAATTGAGAAATAATTTCAAGGCAAAGGCTCTGGAAATTCCGGAAGATATTTGTTGGCTATATGGAGAATTCCTTGGTAATTACCTTTATGATGTTGAAATATGCCAAAACTTTGCTAAAAGAAGTAGAGAAAAAATGGCAGAAATAATCCTAAACAAAACAGGACTGACAGCCACAGACAGCTTTCATACCATTCACAACTATATTGACACAAATGAAATGATACTTAGGAAAGGTGCTATTGCTGCCCATAAGGATGAAAAGATATTAATTCCAATTAATATGAGGGATGGCTCAATAATTGCACTAGGTAGAGGCAACAAAGAATGGAACTACTCTGCCCCACATGGTGCAGGTAGATTAATGTCAAGAACTCAAGCTAAAGAAAAACTTGATTTAGAGGAATACAAAAAATCTATGGAGGGAATTTACACAACCTCCGTAAATGAACAAACCCTTGATGAAGCTCCAATGGCATATAAATCAATTGATGATATTATTGATGTTATCAAAGACTCAGTTGATATAATTGATATTATGAAACCTGTATATAACTTTAAGGCATAATAGAATATTATTTTTAAAACTAACTGCTATTTTAGTAGTTAGTTTTTTGTTTATAGACTTAAAAATTTTCAATTTCAAAAGATAAGTCCCAAAAATGGGACAGTACAAATGTTATTATATTAATAGAAAGGAAATCAATAACCCTTTGTTTTATTTTGGAGGTGCTTTAATGAGTATTGTAAAAGAATATGAAGAAAAATTTATAAGTGCATATTGCAGACTTGAATATGAAACTTGGTATCAAGGTTATAAGGATGATGTTTCAAAATATTTAAAAGGAAATTCCGTATATGATGCTCTTGAAGAATTCATAGAGTCAAACACAAAAGATATTATCAAAGTTAGTGGAGAACCTTGCAAAACAACAGAAGAATTATATGGATTTATTCAGTCTATATTGTTTTTCTTAGAGAATAATGACGATTATACGGTTACACTTGCACTGCCTTATGAAAAGCAACAACTTGCTGATACTATGGCATATAAAATAACTATGAACGATATGAATGATGTTATTGTTTATGATGAAATGAACGATAATAAATATGTAATTCAGGTTACACCTCGTGGATGTTTAAGTGTTTTCTATATTAACTTATACCCAGATAAAACTATTGATTATGTTTTAAGTGAAACTAAAGGAATAAATATATTTAGGGGTCAACTTAAAATTGATGATAACCTTTATAATGAAATTTATAAATGGGCAACAAAATATGTTGCTGAAAATAAAACAGCCGGTTTTATTATGGGGGAATTTCATACAAGAGATTATAAATTTGAAGTTAGTTTTAATGATGATTTTTTTGGAATAAAATCAAAATATAGTTATATTCCAAATTATACATTTAATAAAATTGAGGGTAATGGTCCATTAACAAAGCTATTGCAACTTCCTGAACTAAAAGCATTATTCGAGGAGTTAAAAGAATGATTTGCAATTTATTAATAGCAGATACAGGGATGTATGCTGATGAAAATATGACTTCATTATCAGAATACAAAAAGTCACTTAAAGTTATAAAAACCAGACTCCCCTTAACAAATCAAGTTGAGCCTTTAGTATCAGAAAATAAAGATATTGTTATTTTAAGTGACATAAAGACTGATATTCTTAATGTGCTTAATATTCTTCAAAAGTCAAATTATAGTGGAAACATCCACTTGATTTTTCCCTTACCTTTTGGGAAAATTACAAAGAGTACTATGCAATACAAAACACTTTCAAATTTATCTAAGGTAAAATCTGTTGCAGTTTACGACCCTTACAAATTAGCAATGAAAAAGTATAATACCATAGATAATGCTACTATAGAAAAAGTTATCAATGAACAGACAAGTCACTTATTAAATGAATTAGAAAGTATTGAAAGAAATATAGAAAATGATTCTAATAAATATTTCTTTGATTTTGATAAGAATATTTATGTTCAGACTAAGTCATTAAAAATGGTAGATAATTATGAAAATAACCGTTCCCATAACATACAAAGCAATCCTAATTTTCACTATAGAAATGATGATGGAAATCCATTAATTAAATCGGTGAAAGCACCATCCCCAAGACCTGATGGAAAAGTGATTTGTAAGCAATTAAGAGCCATTCGTAAGGAATTTGCAAAGTTAAATGGGATTGACTATAACTTTAAAGAATGTACATATACCGGACCTTGTGCAGGTACTTGTATTGCCTGTGATAATGAGGCTAATGAATTAAGAGAATTAACAAAGAATTTGGATAATGTAAAATACCCAAAGGTGATTGTGAACAACAATGATGATAAATAATGAAAAGAAAAAAGCTGAAATAATGGGTATTAATAGGCACAGAATGGGAACTGACGGGAAAGGAATTTCAACACTTATTACATTCTACGGTTGTCCTCTAAATTGCAAATATTGTTTAAACCCACAATGCAAAAGTGAAAGTACGCCTTGCACTTATATTGAACCTAATGACCTTGTAAATCTTCTAATGGTTGATGATATATATTTTAAGTCAACAGGTGGTGGAATTGTATTTGGTGGTGGAGAACCTTTGCTAAATGCCGAATACATAAAGGAAGTTTGTGACCTAGTACCTCTCCAATGGAAAATACGAATAGAAACAAGTCTTAATGTTAAGTGGGATAAAATCGAACTACTTCTACCCTATATTGACCAATGGATAATTGACATTAAAGATATCAACACAGAAATATACAAAAACTATACAGGTGTTGATAACCTAAAAGTATATGACAATGTACTTAGATTAAGCCATAAAACCGGCAAAGAAAATTTGTTAATCAGAATACCAAAAATTCCAAATTACAATACAGAAAAGAATATACAAGAAAGTGTAAAATTATATTCTAACCTTGGAAATATAGATATTTTCAATTATAAAATACTAAATAGGAATTATTAATAAGTCTAAAAATAATAAACCAACACACAAAAAGGCTACCCATTGGGTAGCCTTTACACTTGCTATAATCTTTTTTTAATGTATTTCATTTCATAACATAAGTACATTAAGTTAACAAAATACTGAAAATCTTTCGGTGCAATTATGGTGCAAATCAAAATACTATTGCACCAAAATGGATGCAAATAGTGTGCAATCCGAAAATAATTTGTATACCGATGAAAAATAAAAAAAGCCTTAAAAATGGCTTATCCATGGGCTTTTTGAGGTATAAAGAAAAAGAGAAGTACTAGTGTACTTCTTATTATGGTTATGGGTGACATACTTTCTTCTTGCACTACTGCCTACCTTGCTTTATAAGCACAAATACGAAAGGATAGAGGAATCTACGCCCTCCCTAAAAACAGTCCACCGGACTGTTTTCTTAACGGTCGCCTTCAAGTCCTGTCACCCTATTGCTTGTTGTATAAAGAAAAAGAGAAGTACTAGTGTACTTCTTATTATGGTTATGGGTGACATACTTTCTTCTTGCACTACTGCCTACCTTGCTTTATAAGCACAAATACGAAAGGATAGAGGAATCTACGCCCTCCCTAAAAACAGTCCACCGGACTGTTTTCTTAACGGTCGCCTTCAAGTCCTGTCACCCTATTGCTTGTTGTATAAAGAAAAAGAGAAGTACCGATGTACTTCTCTTTTTCTTGGTGCGGGTGACAGGACTTGAACCTGCACGTCGGTGAACACTAGAACCTAAATCTAGCGCGTCTGCCAATTCCGCCACACCCGCAAATATTAACTTATTTAGTCGCTATCTCTCAACGACAAGATAGATTGTAACACACATATTGCACTATGTCAATACTTTTTTATAACTTTTTATTATTTTCTACACATACTATTTAATTCAAAACAAATATAAAAATATTTACTTTTAACAGTACAAATCTATTCACTTTTAAACTACTATTAGTTATAATATAAGTGAAGTTTACATAAATATTTTTAAATACTTTTCATACCAATATAATCCAAACTTCTTATTTAACTTAGATTTAACATTACTACTCTTTTTATTTAACCTATCGGTGCTATAATATTAATAGAAAAGAACGGAGATGATATATATGATTTATTTCATAGAGGATGACCGTAGTATAAATGAAGCTGTATTTTATTCATTGAAGAATAGTGGCTTTGAAGTTAAAGGCTTTGAAAGGCCATCAGAATTTTGGAAAGCTATGAAAGAAGAAACACCTGACCTTATTCTGCTAGACATTATGCTACCGGAAGAGGATGGTTTACAGATACTCCGAAAATTAAGAAACAGCAAAGAAACATCAGACCTACCTATCATTATGGTAACTGCTAAAGATGCTGAATATGACAAGGTTATAGGACTAGATAGTGGTGCTGATGATTATATGACAAAACCATTTAGTATGCTAGAACTTGTTTCAAGAATTAGAGCATTACTAAGAAGAACATCTAATCACAAAGATGATGGTGAAATCACGGTAGGCCAACTAACAGTAAATCCCGAAAAACACATTGTTACTGCAAATGGTAAAAATGTTTTGCTTACATACAAGGAGTATCACCTACTTCTACTGTTAATGCAAAACAAAGGTGTTGTTTTCTCCAGAGAAAAGTTGCTTAACAAAATCTGGGGTTATGACTTTGATGGTGAAAACAGAACTGTAGATGTACACATTCGAACCCTTAGAACTAAGCTTGGTGAATGTGGCAATATGATTGAAACTATCAGAGGTTTTGGATATAAGATTGGTGAATAAAATGACAATGACAAAGAAAATATTTAAAAACATTTTTTTAGCTTGTTTTTCTATGCTTGTTGTTACAATCGTTATTGTCTTTGGTGTTATGTACAACTACCATGGAAAACAAATAATGAATGAACTTCATTCTGAAATTAACATAATTTCTGTTGGTGTTGAAGATGGTGGTACAAAATATCTCGACACATTAAGCAAATCAGAAAAAGCCCGAATCACTTGGGTTAACAAGGATGGTTCTATTAAGTACGATTCTAATGTTTCTAAAAGTAAAATGGAAAACCACCTTAACCGTAAAGAAATTAAGGATGCAATGAAAAACGGTACCGGTGAAGATGTAAGAATGTCTGACACTTTATCCGAAAGGACTATATACTGTGCAAAGTTACTTTCTGATGGTTCGGTAATTCGTATTTCCACCAACCAATATACTGTTTGGATTTTATTACTTAATATGTGGCAACCACTTGCAATTGTTGTGATAATTGCACTTGTACTTTCATATATAATAGCTTACCTATCTTCAAAAAAGATTGTTATGCCTATTAATGACCTTGACCTGGAAAATATTGAGGCAGTTACAACATATGAAGAAATTGAGCCACTTGTACACAAAATCAGCCACCAAAACAGAGTTATTCGTGACCAAATCAAAGAGTTAAAGAGAACTCAAGCTGAATTTAATGTTATCACAAGCAATATGAAAGAAGGACTTTTGGTTCTTGATTTACAGGGCAAAATTCTTTCATATAATAAGAGTGTGAAAAAGTTACTTAATATTTCATCACTAAATGATGAATATTTGGAAGACCTAAGTATTGATGATGAATTTAAAACTAACATTAACAATGCTATTCATGGAACTCATATATCAGATACTTTTGAATATGGTGACAGATACTTAAGTCTATACTGCAATCCTGTTGAGGTTGACGGCAAAATTAAAGGTGCTGTAGCAGTTATCCTTGATGTTACAGAAAAGCATCAGAGAGAATTATTAAGAAGAGAATTCAGTGCTAATGTTAGCCATGAACTAAAAACTCCACTAACTGCAATTTTAGCATCTGCTGAAATTATCGGAATGGATGCAACTCCTAAAGAAACAGTAACTCACTTTGCACACAACATTACTAAAGAAGCTAACAGACTTATCACTTTGGTTAATGATATTATAAAGTTGTCTAAGTTAGATGACAAGTCATACGAACCTGAAGATAAGGAAGTTGACATTTATGAAATTGCAAAGAATGTTGAGGACACTCTATCTCCTATTGCAGACAACTGTGGTGTTAAATTAACATTATACGGTGAGAAAACAATAGTACATGGTGTACCAACACTACTAAGTGAAATTGTTTATAACCTAGTTGACAATGCTATTAAATACAACAAGCCTAACGGCTCGGTAACAATTACTGTTGCACCGGTAAACGGTAAAGCCACACTGATTGTTGAGGACACAGGTATTGGTATCAGCAAAGAAGACCAAAGCAGAATTTTTGAAAGATTCTACAGAGTTGACAAAAGCCACAGTAAAGAAGTCGGTGGTACAGGTCTTGGACTTTCAATTGTTAAGCATGGTGTTGAACATCACAACGGTAAAATGAAAGTTGAAAGTGAACTTGGCAAAGGTACTAAGATTACAATTAAATTTTAACTTTTACTTTTTATTTTGTACTTCAAATAACGGTTTATAGCCTTAATTTATAATAAGCTATTCTATATTTAACCTAAAAAGGTGTAGTAGAAAATTCTACTACACCTTTTTTCTCTGTTCATATATATTATAGTAATACAAATTTAGGTTTGTGGGGATGTTTAAATATGAAAAGTGTAAACTATGTCCTTGTATAAACTGTAAACTATGTGATTGTACAATTCAAAATACAACGATATTTTGTAGCATAAACAATAGTAATTTATATATCGTATTGTGGCTCACCGGTGTAGGGGCGAACATCGTTCGCCCGTTAAAAAGTGTGATACCTATGGGATTATTGTCCTGTTTACAGACTATAAATTATAATTTACTACACAAGACAAAGTACCTATAAAGAGGTTAATTTGCTCGGTCCAACGATGTTGGGCCCTACACCTGTAACTCATAATTTTCTTATACTTTGTAGTTAGAAATAGAGGAAAGTTTCAGCCATGATGATATTTTAAACAAGTTTAAAATATCAACCACTCCTTTCGTCACCATTCGGTGACACTTCCCTCAGCGAGGGAAGCAAAATAATTTGTACAAATATAAAATTAGTACGCAATTTTTAAATAGTACAGACTTTATAAATTGATACAATTTATAGTAAAAACAAAGGCTCCCTCAGACGAGGGAGCTGTCGATTGTAAATTGACGGAACGGCAATTTACAATCGACTGAAGGAGGGAAAAACTATAAATTAGATGAATTAATCGGTTATTATCTAATTTATCTACATTACATAATCAACCCCACAAACCCAAATTTATCTAACTAAACTTACACATAAGCAAAATAAAAAACATATAAATTATATTAAACCGGATATATAATAAAAGATTTATCTTTACAATTTAAATAGAATAAAAACTTATATAAAACAACAACAGCACAACTTTCGTTGTGCTGCTGCTGTGTATTTTTGATAGTGAGGTATAGAAAAAATACTACATTCATCAAAAAAACATTAACATTTAACATTTTCACTTGAGGGGGAGTCAGGAATCCCACAAGTAGTTATATTATAATCCTATTTTTTTAATAAGTCAACTACCAGAGACTATTATATAGGAAATTCACTATATTAAATTGCTATAACAAAAAAGGCTTTCACTACAATGTAATGAAAGCCATAATTTATATATTTAGAAATTAATCTTTCTTGCCAAACTTACGGAAACGAGCATATCTTGTATCAATAAGTTTATCTGTGTCAACAGCCATATTTTTCTCAAATGTTCTGGCAACCAGCATTTTTAGTCCCTCAAACATTTTTCTATCATCACTATCAACAGGTTCACGAATAATTCTTTCAATAACACCAAGGTCAAACAAATCGTGGGAAGTTAACTTTAAGCAGTTAGAAGCCTCAGGTGCTTTTGAACTATCTTTCCATAGAATTGATGCACAACCCTCAGGTGAAATTACTGAATAAATACTATCTTCAAGCATCCAAACTTCATCAGCAACTGCCAGTGCCAAAGCACCACCTGAACCACCCTCACCGATAATAATGGAAAGCACAGGTGTCTTTAATGTCATCATTTCCATAAGGTTCTCAGCAATAGCAAGACCTTGACCTCTTTCCTCAGCACCGATACCGGGATAAGCACCACTGGTATCAACTAAGCAAAATACAGGTCTGTGGAACTTTTCAGCCTGTTTCATAAGTCTTAATGCTTTTCTGTAACCCTCTGGGTTAGCAGAACCAAAGTTACGGTTCATTCTTTCCTTAGTATTTCTACCTTTTTCAATACCGATAACTGTGATAGGTTGGTCATAAAGCATTGCTAAACCACCAACAATAGCCTTATCATCACCAAATCTTCTGTCACCATGCATTTCAATAAATGATGAACCGAACATTTTGTTAATATAATCAACGGCAGTTAATCTCTTAGAGTCTCTGGCTGCCATTACCTTATCATAAGCATTCATTATTCTTGAACCTCCTTGTTAGGATTGTGAATAGAAAGAAGATAAGCAAGAGTTTTCTTCATATCTTTTCTCTGTACAACAGAATCTACAAAACCTTTTTCAAGTAAGAATTCTGATCTTTGGAAACCCTTAGGAAGTTTAGTGTGGGTTGTTTGTTCAACAACTCTCTGTCCTGCAAATCCAACAAGAGCCTTTGGCTCAGCAAGGATAATGTCACCCTCCATAGCAAATGAAGCAGTAACACCACCTGTTGTTGGGTCAGTTAGAACAGTAATATATAGAAGCCCTGCATCACTGTGACGCTTTACTGCACCGGAAGTCTTTGCCATCTGCATTAGCGACAACACACCTTCCTGCATTCTTGCACCACCTGAAACTGTGAAAATAACAATAGGTAGTCTATTGTCTGTAGCATACTCAATAGCTCTTGTAATCTTTTCACCGGTAACAGTACCCATAGAACCCATCATAAAGTCTGATGACATAACACAAATTGCAGTATCATTGCCACCGATTTTACAAGTACCTGTGATTACATTTTCTTTTTCATTACTTTTTTCTTTAGCAATTCTTAGTTTTTCTTTGTAGTTAGGAAAATTAAGAATATCTGTACTTTCCATATCCTTATCCATTTCAACGAAAGTACCCTTGTCGGCAACAATCTTAATTCTTTCCCTAGCAGTCATTCTAAAGTGATGATTACATTTACTGCAAACACTAAGGTTTTCTTTCAAATCACTTGCCAAAAGCATATTGTTACAAGCAGGACACTTTACCCACATTGAATCAGGAACAAATGGCACTGAGTTATTTGATTGGTTAGAACCCTCAAGTTCATTCTTTGGTTTTAAAAAAGTAAATAAATCCAACATAATCACCCATTTCGTAAATTATTCGTAAAAACTATATAAGCACATTATAACACGATTTTCACTTTGATACAATTACTTTTTTCTTCTCTTCTCAAATTCTTCAATAAAATCAGTTGTATAAGAACCATCAATAAATTCTTTAGCAGAAAGAATTTCAATCTGTAGGTTTCTGTTGTGGTCAATACCACTGATTGAAAGTTCAGAAAGTGCCATCTTCATCTTTCTGATAGCAAGATCACGAGTTCTGCCTTGAACAATAACCTTACCTACCATACTGTCATAGAATGGTGGAATAACATAATCCTGATAAATAGCAGTATCAAAACGAACAAATGAACCACCCGGAATATGTAGCTTTGTAATCTTACCACAAGATGGACGGAAGTCCTTGTCAGGATTTTCTGCATTAATTCTACATTCAATGGCGTGACCATGGAAGAAAATCTGGTCCTGAGTTTTATCAAGCCTACAACCGGCAGCAACTCTAATCTGCCACTGTACTAAGTCAAGACCTGTTACCATTTCTGTAACACCGTGTTCAACCTGTAAACGAGTATTCATTTCCATAAAGTAGAAGTTCTTGTCCTTATCAAGTAGAAATTCTACTGTACCGACTGAATTGTAGTTTACTGCCTTAGCAGCCTTAGTAGCAGCATCCATCATTTTTGCTCTGATTTCAGGAGTAATTGATGGGCTAGGACTTTCTTCAATTAACTTTTGGTTCTTTCTCTGAACAGAACATTCTCTTTCACCAAGGCATAGAACATTGCCATGCTTATCACAAAGCAACTGCATTTCAATATGCTTAACCGGTTTTAGGAATTTTTCTATGTAGCAACCACTGTCACCAAATGCACTTTTGGCTTCACTTGATGCACTTCTGAAAGCATTTAGGAAATCCTCTTCTTTTTCAACAAGACGGATACCTCTACCACCACCACCGGAACGAGCTTTAATAAGAATTGGGTAGCCAATCTTACCGGCAGCTGCTTTAGCTTCATTCTCATCTTCAATAACTTCTGTACCGGGAGTAACAGGTACACCGGCTTTTTGCATTGTTTTTCTTGCTTTATCCTTGTCACCAAGGTCCTCAATCATCTGAGAAGATGGACCAATGAAAGTAATGTTACACTTTTCACAAAGAGAAACAAACTTTGCATTTTCAGAAAGAAGTCCGTATCCCGGGTGAATAGCCTGAGCACCGGAAGAAACAGCTATTGTTAAAATATTAAGCATATTTAAGTAACTATCCCCTACCTGAGCAGGACCAACACAATAGGCCTCATCAGCTAATGATACATGAAGGGCATCCTTATCAGCTTCACTATAAATAGCAACTGTGCTGATACCCATTTCTCTACAAGCTCTGATAATTCTTACTGCAATTTCACCACGGTTTGCAATTAAAATTTTTGAAAACATTTTTAAATCTCCAATCCTCTAGGAGTTTTACTTTACAGCAAATGACATTTCTGCCTGAACATGAAGTTTGCCGTTTACATAACCCTTTGTACTAATAAAATAGAATGGTGCCCTTACTCTTGTAACTGTAGCAACAGTTTCCAATGTGTCACCGGGTAGAACAGGTTTCTTAAACTTAACACCATCTAACTTTGTAAAGTAAGGTGTGCCACCTTTTACCTTATCAGCAAGAAGTACGCAACTAGCCTGTCCCATCATTTCACAAAGAATAACACCGGGAACAACAGGGTTACCCGGGAAGTGACCTTTTAAGAAAAATTCGTCACCTTTAATTGTATAATAACCTTTTGCCTCATTTTCACCTGTTAATTCTGCTCTTTCAACAAGTAGCATATTATCTCTATGAGGTAAAATCTGCTTAATTTCTTCTTGATTCATTTTAAATTACCTTTCTTTAGTTGTAATTTATTTTTACATATTAATGCATAATGGGGCGAACAATGTTCGCCCATACAAATTTTTTATGTAAAATTATTCAATAACGAAAAGTGGCTGACCGTATTCGATAATGTCACCATCTTTAACAAGGATTTCCTTAATAGTGCCATCTTCTTCTGCCTGAATTTCGTTCATTAGCTTCATAGCTTCAATGATACAAACTGTATCACCCTTTTTAACTGTCTTACCAACGGTTACATATGGTTCAGCTTCAGGAGATGCTGCCTTATAGAAAACACCAACCATAGGTGCTTTAATTGTTTTGCCTGTAGGCTGAGGAGCAGTTGTAGGTGCAGGAGCTGGAGCAGACTGCTGTACAGGTGCAGTTTCTACTACAGAAGCTTGTACATGAGCAGGTGCAACAGTAGGTGTTGGGGCAGTAGCATTAAAAGCTACTGCAGGAGCAACAGGCTTATTCTTTTCAATACGAATTCTTCTGCCCTTTTTTGTTTCTATTTCAAGAACACTTAAATCGTTCTTATTAGCAAGTTCAATTAATCTTTTAACATCATCAAGGTCATACTTCTTTAGTTTAAAAACTTCCATCTTAGTCCTCCATAAACTTCTTGAAGATTAGGCAAGCATTGTGACCACCAAAGCCAAGGTTAGTAGATGCTGCAACATTTACATCTCTCTTAACTGCCTTGTTAGGTGTGTAGTTAAGGTCACATTCTTCATCTTTTTCTGTGTAGCCGATTGTTGGTGGGATAATGCCATTCTTTAGAGCAAGTGTACAAACAATAGCTTCTAATGCACCGGTAGCACCAAATAGGTGACCTGTCATTGACTTTGTTGAAGAAACATTTACTCTGTAAGCATTTTCACCAAGAGCCTTCTTGATAGCCTTTGTTTCTGTTACATCATTTAGGTGAGTTGATGTACCGTGAGCATTCCAATACCATTCTTCATCACCTGTAACATTAGCTTCCTTCATAGCTACCTTAATTGCCTTTGCAGGAGTTTCGGCAGTCGCATCAGGAGCAGTAATATGGTGAGCATCACAAGTGTTACCATAACCGGCAATTTCAGCATAAATCTTAGCACCACGAGCCTTAGCGTGTTCATATTCTTCAAGAATCATACAAGCGCCACCTTCGCCCATAACAAAGCCATCACGGTTCTTGTCAAATGGGATAGATGCATTCTTAGGGTCATTTCTTGTTGTAAGTGCCTTACAGTTTTGGAAACCGGCAATTGATAGTGGAGAAACTGCTGCTTCTGCACCACCTGTTATAATTGCATCACAGTAACCATCTCTGATAGCATGGAAAGCTTCACCGATTGAGTTTGCACCTGTTGCACAAGCAGTTACGATTGGCACACAAGGACCTTTTGCCTTGAACTTAATAGCGATTGTACCTGAGGCCATATTACCAATCATCATTGGAATAAAGAATGGGCTAACCTTTCTTGCACCAAACTTTTCCATATTGATAGAGTTCTTATAGAAACTATCAAGGCCACCGATACCGGCACCTACATAAACACCAAAGTTATCTTCTTCAATCTTACCTAGGATGTCACTGTCTTCTACAGCTTCAGTTGCTGCTGCAACTGCATACTGTGTATATAAATCGTTCTTTCTTAAATCTTTCTTTTCAAAATACTTTGTTGGTTCAAAATTTTTAACTAAACCGGCAATCTTAACCTTTAGACCTTCTGTACTAAAGCGTTCTTCAGGAATAAAGTCAATACCTGAAACACCGTTTACAAGGTTGTCCCAAGTTGTCTTCATATCATTGCCTACCGGAGTCACTGCTCCAATACCAGTTACTACTACTCTTCTCATATTAGCTACCTTTCTTCGTAAATTTAAGGCAAATTACATTGCCATACCACCGTCAACTCTTAGAACTTCACCTGTAATATATGAAGCATCATCAGAAGCTAGGAAACAAATTGCATTTGCAACATCTTCAGGAGAACCGGCTCTCTTCATTGGGATACCACTTGAAATCATATCCTTTGCCTTATCAGAAAGCTGATCTGTCATATCTGTGGCAATATAACCAGGAGCGATAGCATTAACTGTAACATTTCTGCCACCAAGTTCCTTTGCAACTGACTTTGTTAGACCGATGATACCGGCCTTTGATGCTGAATAGTTAGCCTGACCTGCATTACCCATAATACCAACAACTGATGCAAGAGAAATAATTCTACCACTTCTCTGCTTCATAAAGTGCTTATAAGTTGCTTTCATCATATTGTAAGTACCCTTTAGGTTAACATTGATAACTGCATCAAAATCAGCTTCTGTCATCTTAACCATAAGCATATCACGAACAATACCTGCATTGTTAACCAGAATATCAAGACCACCAAAGTCCTTAATAACTGCATTAACAGTTTCCTGTGCTGATTCAAAGTTTGAAACATCACTCTTATAGAACTTTGCCTTTGCTCCCATTTCTTCTAGTTCTTTAATAGCAGGAGCTGCCTTTTCTTCGTCACAAATATCAGTAATAATAATTGTTGCACCTTCACTTGCTAACTTCTTACAAGTAGCAAAACCGATACCTCTTGAACCACCTGTTACAAGAGCAATCTTACCTTCTAACTTCATATACTTCTCCTTTTTCTTACACATTTAGTGCATCTAAATCTTCTTTATTTTCAACCTTAATTGCAGTAACATTTCTGTCAATTTTCTTAATTAGACCTGTTAGAGTCTTGCCAACACCAACTTCAATAAATGTGTCAACACCAGTTGCAATTAAATTCTCTACTGTTTTCTGCCACTTTACAGGGTTCTTACACTGATTAGTAATAAGTGACTTATAATCCCCACTATATTCTTCTGCTGTATAGTTTGCATAAAGTGGAATAGTTGGTTCATTTAGTGTCATATCTGCTAAATATTCACCAAGACCAACAGCTGCCTTAGCCATATAAGGTGAGTGGAATGCACCACTTACTGCTAAAGGTACTGCTCTACCTTTTTCACTTTTAATCTTTTCACAAAAAGCTTCAAGGTTATCTTTGTTCATAGCAACAACTGTCTGTGCAGGTGAGTTGTAGTTAACAGGCCAACATTCATCAAATTCAGAAGCAATTTCTTCAATTCTTTCAGGTGTTAGCTTCATAACTGCAACCATAGCACCGGGAGTTTCATTTGCTGCTTTATCCATTAATTCTGCTCTCTTACAAACAAGTTTGAAAGCATCTTCGTAACTCATAATTCCGCTAAAGCCAAGTGCTGCAATTTCACCTAATGAGAAACCTGCAACATAATCAATCTTAATGCCTTTTTCCTTAACTGCCTCAGCAGCAGCAAGATCGGCAGTAAAAACTGTAGGCTGAGTGTTTACTGTAACAGAAAGCTCTTCCTTTGTACCGTTAAAGCACTGATTGCTTGTACCCTCTCTGATAGAGTCAGCCATATCATAAACTGCCTTAGCAGCAGGAGAACAATCATATAATTCTTTACCCATACCGGGATACTGTGCACCCTGACCTGAGAATACTAATGCTATTTTACCCATTGTGTAGCTCCCTTTAGTGTTTCCTCAGCTTGAGTAAACATTTCTTCAATAATTTCCTTAGCAGGTTGTTCTTTCTTAACCATAGCAGCAACCTGACCGGCTAGTACAGTACCGTTCTTTACATCACCTTCACGAGCTGCAAGTCTTAGCTTACCTGTACCCATACTTTCAAGCTTTTCATCATCACAATTTGTACGGTCATATTCACAAGCCTGATATTCCTTAGTAAAGCTATTTCTGATTGAACGAACAGGATGACCCAGACGCTTACCTGTAACAACAGTGTCAATATCCTTAGCCTTTAGGACCTTTTCTTTATATTCATGAGCGATAGTACATTCATCACATACTAAGAATCTTGTACCAACCTGTACACCCTTAGCACCTAACATAAATGCAGCAGCAATCTGTCTGCCGTCAGCAATACCACCGGCTGCAATAACCGGAATATTAACTGCATCTACAACCTGAGGTACAAGAGCCATTGTAGTTAAGTCACCAACATGACCACCACTTTCGCCACCTTCGGCAATGACTGCAAAAGCACCACGCTTTTCAACCATTCTTGCAAGTGCAACAGAAGCAACTACAGGGATAACCTTAATACCTGCTTCAGTCCACATTGGCATATATTTTGTAGGAGTACCGGCACCTGTTGTAACAACCTTTACTCCTTCTTCAACAACAACCTTTGCTACTTCATCAACGAATGGTGACATCATCATAATGTTTACACCGAAAGGTTTGTCAGTCATTTCTTTACATTTCTTAATTTCTACACGAAGTTGTTCTCCGTTAGAGTTCATAGCAGCGATAATACCAAGGCCACCGGCATTTGAAACACCGGAAGCTAAAGAAGCATCAGCAACCCAAGCCATACCACCTTGAAAAATAGGGTATTGAATACCTAATTCTTTATTAATAACAGTATCAATCATTATGTACCTCCAATTTACGCAACCTAGAAAATAGGTAGTTTTAGTAGATAAACCTTTTTGCAAAACTGCAAAAGGGCACAATTCTCCAATCTTTGTTATTGTACTATAAAAAAGCCTTATTGTCAATGAACTGCACCCTTGTTTTTCCTCTTATAGTTCATAATTAAAAGGTTTTTACGACTTAAAATTTTGTGTATTATTAATCATAATTATATATTTTTGTCTATTAATTAACCGTTTTTGCATATACTTTATTTTAAAAAACTGTTTTCACACTCAACTAAAGCTAACTGCAAAAATCTTCCAAACATTTTCTCAGAGAAGTATCTCCCTTAACCTCTATTCCCTCTTTTAATTTATCTTGGTCATCATAAGGCAAAGAACTAACAAGAGTATCTGTTTTTATCATTGGAGATTTTTCATTTTTCTTAAAAACCGAAACATAACCTTTGTAATTTTTCACATAATAAATTTCTGATGCAGTAGCCTTTTGCTGACTTAAAGTTTGAGCAAATTCTTCCTCCTTAAGTTCAAAATTTGCTGACACAAAAACCGATGCAAAGAGAATACATCCGGTTAGGATAATAGCTACATATTCCTTCATATGTTCAACTTCCTTTCACATAATTAGAAAAATATTCCTTCAAGGAATTATTTTTTCATAAAAATATACGAATATTCATATATTAAAAGATTTTTTTTGCACATATAAAGAAAAAGTAAAAAATAGGTTTATTTTTGTATGATAATATGGTACAATGTAATCTGTTATGTTTTACATATATATTGAAAAATTATAATGTAGATAAAGTACATAATAAAATTACAAATAAAACAGAATATTGCCTTAAAAAGGAGGTGGTCGGTTTGAGAGAAACTGATATCAGTAAGATGAGTACTAAGAAACCTTCTGGTAGAAGTGAAATCGAACACGACAAAAAAGGAACTAGTAAAGTAGTATTTTCAGGTATTGGAAAAGCTATATTCACCATTTTTATGGTTTTCGTATGTGCTATTGTTGCTGTAGGTATCAGCCTAGGGGTATATATCTTTGGCATTGCCTCTGAACCAACAGGCATTGACCTGGTTGCTGCAAGTCTAAACCTAACCAGCCACATTTATGTACAAAACGATGATGGTGAGTTTAAGGAATATCAATCCATTTACGACACAGAAAACAGAGTATGGGTTGACTTTAAGGACATTCCTCAGCATATGAAAGATGCTATGGTTGCAATCGAGGACAAGCGTTTCTATGAACACCATGGTGTTGACTGGCAGAGAACTGCCGGTGCTATGCTTTCCCTTTCATCAGGTTCAAGTAGCTATGGTGGTTCAACAATCACTCAGCAGTTAATCAAGAACCTTACTGATGACAATCAGGTTTCCCTAAATCGTAAGATTAGAGAAATCTTCAGAGCTTTGAATGTTGAAAAGGAATACACTAAGGACCAGATTCTTGAGGCCTACCTAAATGTTGTAAACTTCGGTAACAACTGTCAAGGCGTTCAGGCTGCATCTCAGCTTTATTTTGGTCAAGATATTCAGAAGTGTTCTATTGCTCAGTGTGCTGCTATTGCTGGTATCACACAGAACCCTAGCCAATGGAACCCACTTATCTACCCTGAAAACAACAAGAAGCGTAGAGAAATTGTTATCAAGGAAATGTACAACCAAGGTAAGATAACAAAAAAAGAATATGAAGACGCAATGAAAGAATCCAAGAATATGAAGTTCGTCGGATATAACCAGAAGAAAGAAAAAGAAGAAATCTATGTTCAGAACTGGTATATTGAAGAACTTATGAATGACCTTAAGAAGGATTTAGCGAAGCAGAATGATATTTCTGAAGAGGCTGCACAAAGAATGATCTCAACACAAGGCCTAAAGATTTATTGTGCTATGGATGCTAAGATGCAGAACTATATCGAAAAGGTTGGTAGAAGTGTTAACACAGAAAATGATGTTGCAGGACTACAGACTGCTATGACTCTTATGGAATATGATGGTAGAGTTGTTGCTACTACCGGTTCTTCCCTAAAGAAAACAAGTAACAATCTTTTTGACAGAGCTACATCTGCTGCACTACAGCCCGGTTCTTCTATTAAGCCGGTAGTTGTTTATCCTTATGCTATTGAACACAATGTTCTAACTTATGGTTCACTGGTAGAAGACGAACCGCTAGATGACTATAAGGTTGGTACAGACGGATATGCCGAGGCAGGTCCTACCAACTGGTATTACGGTTACAAAGGTACAATGTCACTTCCGGATGCTATCGAAATTTCTTCAAACGCAACAGCTGCTCAGGTTATGGACAAAATCACACCTGCTGCTGCATATAAACAGGTTACTCAGCTAATGGGCTTTACTCACCTTGATGAACAAGACGGTAAAGAAGTTGGTGCATTGTCTATCGGTGGTATGACAGGTGGTGTTACTGCCAGAGAAATGGCAGCTGCCTATCAGTACCTTGGCAATGGTGGTCAGTATTATGAACCATACACTTACTACTATGTAACTGATAATGACGGCAAGATTGTTATTGACAAGAGAGACCAAATGCCAAAACAAGCATACTCTGATGAAACTGCTGCCATTATGAACAGAGAACTTCACTTCAACGTTACTACTTCCCACAACACTCAGGCATATAATGCCAGAATTGACGGTTGGGATATTATCGGTAAAACAGGTACAACTAATGATGATAAGGATAGCTGGTTCTGTGGTTGTTCTCCATATGCAACACTTGCAGTATGGACAGGTTTTGATACACCGGCAACTAACCCGGATACATCTATCGCAGCAAAGAACTTCCAGACAGTTATGTCAAAGTATCTAAAGGGTAAAAAGAAAAAGTCTTACAACTTCCCTGCTGATATGGAAGAAATTTCTTATTGTGTAGATTCCGGTCTACTAGCTTCATCATATTGTTCAAACACAAGAACAGGTTATTACTTTAAGGATAAGAAGCCTGACTATTGTTACGGTGACCACAGTGGTACAGTTTACTACAACAATGATGACACTTATAGCAATGATAGTTACAACAACAACTACACTGACTATAACAACTACACAACAGCTTATAGCGATAATAACGATTATAATAACTATGACGCAACAACTCAGGGTGCAACCGAAAGTGGTGGAGAAAATGAACCTGCTTCACAGGAAAATCAACAAACTAAAGCACCTGAAACTAAAGCTCCTGAAACAAAGCCTGCCCAGAATAACAACAATGAACCGGTAGCAACTACAGGAGCTGCAAACTAACTAAGATTTTACAAAACAAGATAAATATACAAGAGAGGTACAGATATGATTTCAGTAGCAATTATGGGTCACGGTACAGTTGGCTCAGGTGTAGCAGAAATTCTGACAACACACAAACAGAAACTTTTCAAAGCAGTTGGTGAGGAACTTTATGTTAAGCATATTCTTGACTTAAGAGAATTTCCTGACAGCCCACTGGCAGACAGATTTACAAAGAACTTTGAGGACATTGTAAATGACATTGAAGTAAGAGTTGTTGTTGAAGTTATGGGTGGTACAAACCCTGCATATGACTTTGTTAAGAGATGCTTACAGGCAGGTAAAAGCGTTGTAACATCTAACAAAGAACTTGTTGCTAAGCATGGAGCAGAACTTCTTGCAGTAGCAAAAGAAAACAATGCTAACTTCTTATTTGAAGCATCAGTTGGTGGTGGTATTCCAATTATCAGACCACTTTCACAGTGCTTAGTAGCAAATGAAGTTGACGAAATTGCCGGTATCTTAAACGGTACAACAAACTTCATCTTTGGTAAGATGATTAACGATAATATGGATTTTTCAGATGCTCTTAAGTTAGCTCAAGACTTAGGTTATGCCGAAAGAAATCCTGAAGCTGATATTGAAGGTCATGATGCTTGTAGAAAGATTTGTATTCTTGCTTCTCTTGCATTTGGTAAGCACATTTATCCTGACAATGTTTACACAAAGGGTATTTCAGAAATCACACTTGATGATGTTAAGTATGCCGATAGCCTAAACTATGTTATCAAATTAATCGGCGATGTTAAGAAAACAGAAGATGGCAAACTAGACATTCTTGTTGCTCCAATGCTACTTTCAAAGGATTGTATCCTATCAGACATTAACGATGTATTTAACGGTATCTTAGTTAAGGGTGACTGTACAGGTGATGTAATGTTCTACGGTAAGGGTGCCGGTAAGTTACCTACTGCATCAGCAGTTGTAGCCGATGTTGTTGACTGTGCAAAGCACCTAAAGGCTAGAAAGAGAATTTTCTGGACAGATAGTGACGGAAGTCAGGTTGCTTCATATAAAGATAGTAAGACAGCAATGTACATAAGAGTTGCCGGTAAGGGTGAAATGGCACAAAGCTTATTCCCTGATTCAGAAATTATGAAGGCTGATGGCAACACAGTTCTTATGACACAGGAATATAAGTTTGGTGAAATTGAAGAAAAGATTGCTAAGCTTAACGAAAATGGTGAAAAGGTTCTTTCTGCTATTAGAATTGGCAACCTATAATTAATTAGTTTATCATTTTAAATCTATATAAAAATTCACTTAGGTGGAAAATAAGGAGATAGGAAATGGCACTTATAGTACAAAAGTTCGGTGGCTCATCAGTAGCCGATGCCGAAAGAGTGTTTAATGTTGCAAAGATTGTAACAGACACTTACAAAAAGGGTAATGACGTTGTAGTTGTAGTATCTGCTCAAGGTGATACAACAGATGACCTCATTGCAAAGCAAATGGAAATCAACCCAGAGGCTAACAAGAGAGAAAGAGATATGCTACTTGCTTCAGGTGAGCAGATTTCAATTTCACTACTTGCTATGGCTTGTGAAAAGCTTGGTGTACCGGCAATTTCACTACTAGGCTGGCAGGCAGGTTTCCAGACAACATCAGCACACACATCAGCTAGAATTAAGAATGTTGATGGTCAGAGAATTCGTCAGGAACTTGACCAACACAAGGTTGTTGTTGTTGCCGGTTTCCAGGGTATTAACCGTCACGAAGACCTAACAACTCTAGGTAGAGGTGGTAGTGACACATCTGCAGTTGCTATTGCAGCTTCTCTACACGCTGACCTATGTCAGATTTTCACAGATGTTGAAGGTGTATTCACAGCTGACCCTAGAAAAGTTAAAAACGCAATTAAGCTAAAGGAAATTTCTTATGACGAAATGCTAGAACTTGCAACTCTTGGTGCACAGGTTCTAAACAACCGTTCTGTAGAAATGGCTAAAAAATATGGAATTGAACTTGAAGTACTTTCAAGTCTTACTAATAAACCAGGTACAATAGTAAAGGAGAAACCAAAGATGGAAAAAATGATTATTTCAGGTGTTGCTAAGGACTGCGACATTGCAAGAATTTCAATAAAGGGTATTCCAAACGAACCAGGCTTTGCTTTCAAAGTATTCTCAAAGCTTTCAGCAAAGGATATTAATGTTGACATTATTCTTCAGTCTGTTGGTACTGAAGGCACAAAGGATATTGCATTTACTGTTGCTGCTGATAAGGGTCAGGAAGCTGTTGACACTCTAAACGACAACAAAGATGCTCTAGGCTTTGAAGAAGTAACACTTGACAAGGAGGTTGCTAAGATTTCTATTGTTGGTGCAGGTATGGAAAGCCATGCCGGTGTTGCTACAAAGATGTTTGAAGCACTTTACAACAACAATGTTAACATTCAGATGATTGCTACTTCTGAAATTAAGACATCTGTTCTTATTGCTAAGAAAGATGCTGACAGAGCTGTTTCTGCAATTCACGATAAGTTCTTTGACTAATATTTATTAGTATTAACTTACATTTAAATTATTCAGGGGCGAACTTAGTTCGTCCCTTTTTATATATAATCCTCTCCCCTAAAACTTTGTTTATATTTAGAAATCAATTACTCTATATTTATTGACACTTACCACTAATAATGTTAAACTATATTTATAAACCTTTTTGGAGGACATTATGAAAGACGAAAAAGAAACACTTATACTAAATAAATATCATACATATGATGCTCTTATTGTTGTTGGTACTGCACTTGTAATACTGGGATTAATTGTTTTTGCAACTGTATTTACCGGTGTAGGTTCACTAGGCAGAGCCTCTGTTATTATTGGGGTTTTACTATTTTTAGTTGGTGGCATTATGATTGGCAACGGTAGAGTTATTAAGAAAAAGGCACTTGGTGAAGTTGATGACTTCTACTGTGATTACACAAAAAAGAAAAAGCCTACAGAAAAAACTGCCGATACCTCAACAGATGATTCTATAGACTAAAATAATTTTCAATTAATAGACTTATATAATTAATAGACTTGTATTTTTAATTATATGTTCTAAACTCATTAGCTAACTGATTCTAAATCAGTTAGCTTTTTTATTTATCAATTTTAATTGTGAGTTAAAATAATCAAACAAATTTTTTGGGTTCAATTTTGATTGTGCTATTCTAAAAACAATTCAACAAATTTGGGGTTGTGGGGATAAAAAACTCTGTGATAAATTTTTCCCTCCTTCCGTCAAATTTGTTTCTTTGAAACAAATTTGCCACCTCCCTCGTCTGAGGGAGGCAAAATAGTCTGTACAAATCTAAAAATAGTACGCAATTTTTAAATAGTATAGATTTTACAAATTAGTAGAAATTATGGTAAAGACAAAGGCTCCCTCGCTGAGGGAGCTGTCATTCGTGAATTGCTTTGCAATTCACCTTTTAAAGAATGACTGAAGGAGTGATTGATATTTTAAACTTGTTTTAAATATCATCATAGATGAAACTTTCCCTTATTTCTTACTATAAAATATAATAAGAATTATGAGTTACAGTTGTAGGGGACATCATTGATGTCCCGTTTGAAAATTAACCTTTCTATTTGTATTTTGTCCTTTGTAGATATTATAAATTTATAGTCTGTAAACAGGACAATAATCCCATAGGTATCACACTTTTTAACGGGCGAACAATTAAGTGAACATCAAAGAAAACGAGCCATAGGCGAAGTTTGATTTGCTAATGTGAACTTATGCAAAAGTTTTTTGTAAAAAAACTTTTGTAGTGAAGCCCCTACAACTGTAAGCCAAAAGTTTGTTGTAATTTTGTCCTATGTAGTTACCTTAAATTTGTATATATTCGCCAGTCTCTCTTGTGTAAAGGGAGATGTCAGCGATAGCTGACAGAGGGATTGTCTAGTAGGCAGTAATAGATAGATAAAATTTAGATAGGAAAACAAAACCTATTATATATCTATCGAATAAAATTGATATAGCAAAAAGTATATACCATAACAATCCCTCAGTCGCTCTTTAAGAGTAAATTGTCATTCTTCCAATTTACGAGCGACAGCTCCCTTTACACAAGGGAGCCTTATTTGCTAAAATTTAACACTTTACATTTAACCCCACAAACCCTAATTAATCTTAACGCACAATCAAAATTGAAAAAACCTAATTTGTAGAACTGAATTATCTTAACCAACAAACGAATTTAAAAAGACAAAAGAGAAAAGCAGATGCCATATGACACCTGCTTTTCTAAAAAGGATAGGTATAAAACTAAGTATAAGTTCTTCAGGAAGGAACTATACTAGTAAGCTAAATTAATTAGTCATTAAGGGCATCGTAACCGGTTTCACCTGTACGAACTCTCATAACATCTTCAACATCAGATACAAAGATCTTACCACTACCTCTATGTTCAGTACCGATAGCCTTCTGAGCTGCTGCAACTACAAGACCTGGGTCAACAGTTGAAACAACAATATCTACCTTTACCTTTGGATATAGGTTCATAGATGTTGGAACACCCTTATATCTACCTAGGTGACCTTTTTCAACACCACAACCCATAACCTGTGTAACTGTCATACCGGTTACACCGATAGCGTTCATTGTATCTCTTAAAGCACCAAACTTGTCTTCAGGACAGATAACTGAAACCTGAGTATATTTGCCTGTAGCCTTTGTACCTAGTGTTAGGTCAACAGGCTTAACACCTTTAAGGTCAACTTCTTCTGCAACTTCACCGTTGTAAGCAGGTGTTGTTGACATAAAGTCTGCATATGCTGATGATAGACCATGTTCAGCAACATCCATACCGATGATTTCATCTTCAGCAGAAACTCTTATACCGATTGTGTGTTTAATAATCTGGAATACGATTGTCATTGCTACTACAACATAAGCAACGATACAACAAATACCTAAAGCCTGGATACCTAGAAGTTTAAAGCCACCACCATAGAATAGACCGGCTAAAGCAGAACCATCTACGAAAGCACCTTCGCCCTTACCTGTTGCAAATAGACCAACTGCAAGAGTACCCCAAATACCGTTTGCCATATGAACACCAACAGCACCTACAGGGTCATCAATGTGTAGTTTCTTATCAAGTAGTTCAACAACTACATCAACTAAGATACCGGCAACAATACCGATGATAAATGCACCAAGAGCATCAACAGAAGCACAAGGAGCTGTGATAGCTACCAGACCTGCTAGGGATGCATTTAGACACATACCAACATCAGGCTTACCGTCTTTAATCCAAGTAAAGATCATACAAGAAACTGTAGCAGCACCTGTAGCAACAGTTGTTGTTAGGAATACAGAACCTAAGCTTTCGATTGTAGTACAAGCAGCACCGTTAAAGCCGTACCAACCGAACCAAAGAATGAATACACCAAGTGCACCAAGTGTTAGTGAGTGACCTGGGATAGCATTTGACTTAATCTTACCACTCTTTGTCTTGCTATATTTACCGATACGAGGACCAACTAAGATAGCACCGATAAGAGCAGTTGTACCACCAACTGTATGAATAACAGCAGAACCGGCAAAGTCAACAAACTGTAACTGATGTAGCCAACCGGCTGAGTTCCAAACCCAACCTGCTTCAATAGGATAAACAACAGCACTGATAACTGCTGAGTAAATACAATAAGCACTAAACTTTGTTCTTTCTGCCATTGAACCTGAAACGATTGTAGCAGCAGTAGCACAGAATACTAACTGGAATACAAAGCTTGAATAATCAAAACCACTGTAATTAGTGAAAATTCCTAAGTTAGGAGCACCAATTACACCTGCAATGTAGTCTTCAGACATCATAAGACCGAAGCCTAAGAACATAAATACAACAGAACCGATACAGAAGTCCATAAGGTTCTTCATAATGATATTACCGGCACTCTTAGCTCTGGTAAAACCAGTCTCAACCATTGCGAAGCCGGCTTGCATAAAGAATACAAGTGCAGCACCAATCAAAAACCAAATACCAAAAGAGGTACTTGTCACCATGTCTAATACAGAATTTGCATCCATATCTCCTTCATCTCCTCAAGTAAAAATGTTAAATGTTAAAAAAGAATAGATATAAAAAAGTATGCTCCCTGCTCCTGACACAAGGAGCATACTGTTTTTGAAGATTAAAGGTTAATATTTAATTTTAAATAAAAATCTTTAAATGTTAAATTGAATGTTAATAAATGTTATATGTTGTGTTATCAAACACCAAATAGAAGTTCATCATATGTTGGATATGGCCAGTAGTCAGATGATGTAATTGTTTCCATTTCATCACTAACTGCTCTTAGTTCATTCATTGCTGCAAATACAACATCATGATAGTAGTTAGCCTTTTCCTGAGCATCTTCAATGTCGTTACCCTTAACTACATCTTCTGATAGAGTATCAATCTTTTCTACGAATGATACTAGGTCATTAGATAGAGTAGTTACTAGGTCTTCTTCAACAGAAGTAGGAATTGCATCTGATAGAGCCTTCTTTGCAAGAGCTGTATCTGTTAATTCCTTAACATAAGATGATACTGCAGGAAGAATATCCTGTTTTGCCATTTCTAGCATTGTTAATGCTTCAATGTTGATTGTCTTTGCATATTCTTCAAGAGTGATTACCTTTCTAGCCTTGATTTCAACTTCATCATGAACATTGTTCTTAACAAATAGGTCAATGTTCTTCTGATCATCAAAGTGAGCAAGTGCTTCAGGAAGTGAACGGTAGTTTGGTAGACCTCTCTTTTCAGCTTCAACAGGCCATTCATCAGAATAACCGTCACCATTAAAGATAATTCTCTGATGGTCTGTAAATGTCTTTTTGATAAGTTCTTTAATAGCCTTATCCTTGTTATCAGCCTTTTCAATTTCGTCACAGAACTGATTTAGTTCTTCAGCCATAATTGTATTAATCATAATGTTTGGACAAGCAATGTTAACTGCTGAACCTAACATTCTAAATTCAAAACGGTTACCTGTAAATGCGAAAGGTGATGTTCTGTTTCTATCTGTTGTATCCTTCTTAAATTCAGGAAGAACATCAACACCAAGGTGCATTGGAACTTTACCAGGAGTTGCATAATCCTTGTCTTCAACAATAGACTTAACAACTGCTTCAAGTTCATCACCTAGGAACATTGAAACGATAGCCGGAGGAGCTTCGTTAGCACCTAATCTGTGGTCATTACCGGCAGAAGCAACTGAAATTCTTAGAAGGTCTGCATATTCATCAACGCCCTTCATAATAGCTGCTAGAATAAATAGGAACTGTGTATTGTTAATTGGGTTCTTACCGGGGCTAATTAGGTTTTCACCATCATTTGTACACATTGACCAGTTGTTGTGCTTACCTGAACCGTTAACACCTGCAAATGGCTTTTCGTGAAGTAAGCAAACCATACCATGTTTTTCAGCAGTTTTCTTAAGTGTTTCCATTACTAACTGGTTGTGGTCAGTAGCAATATTTGTTGTACCAAAGATTGGAGCAACTTCGTGCTGAGCAGGAGCAACTTCGTTATGTCTTGTCTTTGATGTAATACCAAGTTTCCAAAGTTCAACATCAAGGTCAGCCATAAAGTCTTTAACTCTAGTCTTTAAAGCACCAAAGTAATGGTCATCAAGTTCCTGACCCTTTGGAGCAGCTGCACCAAATAGTGTTCTACCTGTAAAGATAAGGTCTTTTCTCTGATCAAAGTATTCTTTATCAACTAGGAAGTATTCCTGTTCAGGGCCAACTGTTGATGTAACTTTCTTAACATCTTTACCGAATAGCTTTAGTGTTCTGCAAGCTGCATTTGAAAGAACTTCCATTGAACGAAGCAGTGGAGTTTTCTTATCAAGTGCTTCACCTGTGTAAGAACAGAAAGCTGTAGGAATATATAATGTAGTATCTCTGATAAATGCTGGTGAAGTAGGGTCCCATGCTGTGTAACCTCTTGCTTCAAAAGTAGCTCTGATACCACCACTAGGGAATGAAGAAGCATCAGGTTCGCCCTTTACTAATTCCTTACCACCAAATTCCATAATAGCTGTACCGTCACCTACAGGATCAATAAAGCTATCATGCTTTTCTGCTGTAACACCTGTCATTGGCTGGAACCAGTGAGTGTAGTGAGTACAACCTTTTTCAACTGCCCAATCCTTCATTGCATTAGCAACAACATTGGCAACTGAAATATCAAGTGGTTCACCAAGATCAATTGTCTTCTTTAAAGCTTTGTATGTAGCCTTTGGAAGTCTTTCTTTCATTGTAGCATCATTAAATACCATACTACCGAAAATTTCTGGAACATTTACCATTGTGAGTAATCTCCTATCCTAATAAAAATTTTTACTAAAAACAAAAATGGCGCAGCAGATAAAGAGTTTCTTAATCTGCAGCGCCTTTGCTGTTTCGTTGTTCACATTATAGCCCTATACACAGACATTGTCAATAGAATTTTGAGAATTTATTTTAATTTATAAGAATTTGCAAGATTTTTATATTTTCTTGCAAAACACTTGTACAAAACGTAAAAAAATATATAAAAACGCACTTAAAAGACGGATAATAAAAGAAAAATTGCAATTTTACCTTGACGAATATAGAAAATTCACTATATAATAATATCAGTAAATTATTGCGTAGATTTTTCTGTAAACAAAGATATTTTTATAGAAAAACGGTGTGAAACTGACTTTACATACCTTTCTTGTGATTTTTTTAGATAATTCAAGGCAAATCAATTCGCAAAAATTAACCTATTTTCCCTATACATTATATATAGGCGAAAAAAATGTTTATTTTTTTCGAAAATTTTCGGTTTTTGTCTTTCTTTAGAAGAAAAAATTTGTTATAATTCTTATATGCAATATCTTTACTAAGAATATAGTATAGAATATAGTGAGTGATTTATGTGAAAAAGGCAATAGTAGTGTCCAAACTAAACAACACCCAAGCTTTGACAGCTCTATTAAAGGAAGAAGGCTTCGGCTATGTAGTAAGTGCCGAATCTTCCGAAATTGCAAAAGACTTTATCGAAAATGATGATTTTGACCTAATCCTTATTAACACTCCTTTGGAGAATGAAACAGGACTGGAATTTGCAATTAGTTGCAGCAAAACCACAATAGCAAGTATTCTTGTTATTGTACCTTCTAAGAGCTCTAATAATGTTGCTCAGATGATGACATCAAAGGGTATTATGGTAATATCCAAACCTATTAGCAAACATCTTTTTCACCATTATCTGTTATTCTCTGAATGTTTTAAGGAGAGAATGAACAGAGTAGTCAAAGAAAATACAAAGTTAAAGACACAGGTTGAAACCATGAAACTTGTGAATCGTGCTAAAATTCTTCTTATGCAAAACTTGCGTATGACAGAAAGTCAGGCACACCATTATCTTGAGAAACAAGCAATGAACTTGCGTAAAAGTAAGTATGATGTTGCTCTTAGAGTTCTAAAGACATATGAAAACTAACTTTATGAAAGGAATGTAATTTTAATGGAGTCAAAGGCATATCTAATCCTTGAAAACGGAAAAGTTTTTGAAGGTAAATCCTTTGGAGCAAAAAAGGAAACTACAGGGGAACTTGTTTTTACAACAGCTATGACAGGTTATCTTGAAACACTCACCGACCCTAGTTATTTTGGTCAGGTGGTTATTCAGACATTCCCTCTTATTGGTAACTATGGGGTTATTCCTTCCGATTTTGAAAGTAAAAAACCGGCCTTAAAGGCTTATATTGTTAGAAACTGGTGTCAGGAACCTTCCAATTTTCGTTGTGAGGGCGTACTTGACACCTTTTTAAAAGACTCAGATGTTCCGGGTCTTTACGATATAGACACAAGATGCCTAACACGAATTGTTCGTGAATACGGTGTTATGAACTGTAAATTAACTTATAGCCTTGATAATCTAGACAAGGATATTGAAGAACTAAAGTCTTATAAAGTTACTGATGCAGTTAAGAGTATTACAACTGACAAAGAAGAACTTTTTGAAAGTGAAACACACAAGAAGAATGTTGTTCTTATGGACTTTGGTGCAAAGGATAACATCAGAAGAGAATTAGTAAAGCGTGGTTGTGATGTTACAGTTGTTCCTGCAAGTACAACTTGCGAACAGATTGTTGCTATGAATCCTGACGGCATTATGCTAAGTAACGGCCCTGGTGACCCAACAGAAAATACTGAAATCATTGCTGAACTAAAGAAGTTATGTGAACACAAGATTCCTACATTCGGTATCTGTCTTGGTCATCAGCTACTTGCACTTTCTCAGGGTGCAACAACAAAAAAGCTACACTATGGTCACAGAGGTGCTAACCAACCTGCTAAAGATACTGAAACAGGTAGAATTTATATCACCAGCCAGAACCATGGTTATGCAGTAGTTAACGATAGCATTCCTGAAAATGCAAAGGTTAGCTTTGTAAACGGTAATGATGGTACTTGTGAAGGTATCACTTATAATGATATGCCGGTATTTACTGTTCAGTTCCACCCAGAAGCTTGTGGTGGTCCACAGGATACAGCATTTCTATTTGATAAGTTTGTTAGTATGATGGATTAAGTTTATTTTTCCCTTTAATATATATGAAAGGATGCATATAAATGCCTATTAAACCAAATTTAAAGAGAGTTATGGTAATTGGTTCAGGTCCTATCGTTATTGGTCAGGCTGCTGAATTCGACTATGCCGGTACTCAGGCTTGTCGTGCTTTGAAAGAAGAAGGTCTTGAGGTTATTCTTGTAAACTCAAACCCTGCTACTATTATGACTGACAACGCTATGGCAGATAAGGTTTATATTGAACCACTTACTCTTCCGGTTGTTAAGAGAATTATTGAAAAAGAAAAGCCGGACGGTCTTATTTCTACTCTAGGTGGTCAGACAGGTCTTACACTTTCTATGCAACTTGCAAAGGAAGGTTTCCTAGAAAAGAACGGTGTTCAGCTACTTGGTGCTAACCCTGAAACTATTGATAAGGCTGAAGACAGACAGATGTTTAAGGATACAATGGAGGCTATCGGTCAACCGGTTATCCCTTCCCGTGTTGTTAATGATGTTGAGTCAGCAGTTGATTTTGCCAATGAAATCGGCTACCCTGTAATCATCCGTCCTGCATTTACTCTTGGTGGTACCGGTGGTGGTATCGTTGATAATGAAGAAGAACTAAGAGAAATCACTTCAAACGGTCTAGAGCTTTCCCCTATTACACAGGTTCTTGTTGAAAAGTGTATTGCCGGTTGGAAAGAAATTGAATTTGAAGTTATCCGTGACTCAGACGGTAATGTAATTACAGTTTGTTCAATGGAAAACTTTGATCCTGTTGGTGTACATACAGGTGACTCTATTGTTATTGCTCCTGCAGTAACACTTGCAGATAAAGAATATCAGATGCTTCGTTCAGCATCTCTAAATATTATTCAGGCTCTTGGTGTTGAGGGTGGTTGTAACTGTCAGTTTGCTCTAAACCCTGAAAGCTTTGAATATGCTGTTATCGAAGTAAACCCTAGAGTTTCTCGTTCATCAGCACTAGCATCTAAGGCTACAGGTTATCCTATTGCCAAGGTTGCTGCTAAAATTGCTATTGGTTACACACTTGGTGAAATCAAGAATGCAGTTACAGGTTCTACATATGCTTGTTTTGAACCTGCACTTGACTATGTAGTTGTTAAGTTCCCTAAGTGGCCATTTGATAAGTTTGTTTATGCTAAGAGAACTCTTGGTACACAGATGAAGGCTACCGGTGAAGTTATGGCTATTGCACCAACATTTGAACATGCTATTATGAAAGCAGTTCGTGGTGCTGAAATTTCTCACGATACACTTGACGATAAGAAGTTTGCTAAGATGAGTGACGAAAATGTTGTTGACAGACTTTCTGTTTGTGATGACCAGAGAATTTTCTGTGTATTTGAAGCACTTAAGAGAGGTGTTTCTGTTGACAAGATTCACGAAATTACTTTAATTGACGAATGGTTCTTAAACAAGCTACTTATCCTTGTTGATATGGAAAATAAACTTAAAGAAGGTAACATTGATGAAACTACTTACTTTAAGGCTAAGAAACTTGGTTTCCTAGATAGAACTATTGAAGCATTTACAGGTGAAGAATGTAAGTATTCTGCTACACCTGTTTACAAAATGGTTGATACATGTGCTGCTGAATTTGATGCTGAAACACCTTACTTCTACAGTACATTTGATGAAGAAAATGAAGCTGAAGAATTTATTAAAGAAAAAGGCTCTGACAAAGAAACTGTTATGGTATTCGGTTCAGGTCCTATCAGAATCGGTCAAGGTATCGAATTTGACTATTCTTCAGTTCACTGTGTATGGTCACTAAAGAAAGCCGGTTATGATGTTGTTATTGTTAACAACAACCCTGAAACAGTTTCTACTGACTTTGATACTGCTGACAGACTTTACTTTGAACCACTTACAAATGAAGATGTAATGGGTATCATTAAAACAGAAAAGCCTATCGGTGCAGTTGTTGCCTTTGGTGGTCAAACAGCTATTAAACTTACAAAATATCTTTCTGATCATGGAATCAGAATTCTTGGTACATCAGCTGATGCAATTGATATGGCTGAAGACAGAGAAAGATTTGATGAATTACTTGAAGAACATCACATTAGCCGTCCAAAGGGCTTTACAGTTATGAACTGTGAAGAGGCACTTGAAACTGCTGAAAAGATTGGCTACCCTGTTCTTCTTCGTCCATCTTATGTTTTAGGTGGTCAAAATATGATTATTGCCTTTAATGAGGCAGATGTTAAGGAATATATGGCTATCATCCTTGCACAAAATATAGAGAACCCTGTGCTTATTGATAAATATATGATGGGTACAGAACTTGAAGTAGATGCAATCTGTGATGGTGATGACATTCTTATTCCCGGTATTATGGAACATGTTGAAAGAGCCGGTGTTCACTCAGGTGACTCTATTGCAGTTTACCCAGCTTGGAACATTTCTGATGAAATGACAGAAACTATTGTTAACGCATCAAGAAACCTAGCACTTTCACTACAGACTAAGGGTCTTGTAAATATTCAGTACCTAATTTATAAGGGCGAACTAAATGTTATTGAAGTTAACCCTCGTTCATCAAGAACAATTCCTTACATTAGCAAGGTTACCGGTGTTCCAATGGTTGACCTTGCTACAAGAGCTATGTTTGGCGAAAAGCTAAAGAATATGGGTTACGGTACAGGTCTATACAAGAAGAGCCCTTATGTTGCAGTTAAAGTTCCTGTATTCTCATTTGAAAAACTAATTAATGTTGATAACCACCTTGGTCCTGAAATGAAGTCAACCGGTGAAGTTCTTGGTATTGCAAGTACACTTGAAGAAGCTCTATACAAGGGTCTTATCGGTGCAGGTTACAAGATGAAGCGTGGTGGTGGTGTATTTATCACCGTTAGAAATAGCGATAAGTGTGAAATCGGTGATGTTGCTAAGAAGTATGCAGACCTAGGCTTTAAGATTTATGCTACAGAAGGTACTGCTAACTATCTTCACGAATACGGTGTTAACGCAATTACAGTTAAGAAGATTCACGAAGATAAGAGAGACAACACACTAACACTTATTGAAAGTGGAAAGATTCAGTATGTAATTTCAACATCAGCTAAGGGCAGACAGCCTGAAAGAGATTCTGTTAAAATCAGAAGAAAAACTGTTGAAAGAAACATTCCTTGCCTAACATCCATCGATACTGCTAATGCACTTGCAGATTGCCTAAAGAGTAAGTACAGCCAGATAAGCACAGAATTGGTTGACATTAACGATATGAGGGATGAAAAGATGAAATTGAACTTCACTAAGATGCATGGTACAGGTAATGACTACATTTACTTTAGTACATTTGACCAGAGAATTGACAATCCTGAAGCTCTATCAGTTAGACTTTCTGACAGACACTTTGGTATTGGTGGTGACGGTATTATCCTGGTTTGTCCTAGTGACAAAGCTGATGCTAAAATGAGAATTTTCAACCTTGACGGTTCAGAAGGTAAAATGTGTGGTAACGGTATCCGTTGTGTGGGTAAGTTCCTATATGACCATGGTATGGTTGATATTAAGAAGAAAGATAGGCTAGACATTGAAACTCTTTCAGGTATTAAGCACCTAAAGGCTTATACACTTGATGGCGAAGTTAAGTCACTAAGAGTTGATATGGGTAAAGCTATTCTTGACCCTAAGGAAATCCCGGCAAAAATGGATAAGGATAAAATTGTTAACGAACCATATACTATTGATGGTGAGGAATACAACATTACCTGTGTATCAATGGGTAACCCTCACTGTGTAGTATTTATTAAGGGTGACATTGATAACCTTGAACTGGATAAAATCGGTCCTAAGTTTGAAAATGATAAGCTCTTCCCTGAAAGAGTAAATACAGAATTTGTAAAAGTTCTTGATGACCATACAATCAAAATGAGAGTTTGGGAAAGAGGTTCAGGTGAAACTTGGGCTTGTGGTACAGGTGCTTGTGCTGCTGCAGTTGCAGCTTGTGAAAACGGCTTCTGTAACAAGGGTGACGACATTACTGTTAAACTAAAAGGTGGCGACCTTGTAATTAACTATACTGATGAAACAGTATATATGACAGGTGAAGCTGAAAGGGTATTTGAAGGTACTGTTGAAGTCTAATTAAAATTTAAGAAAATAGTCATTGTCGGTATTTTACCGGCAATGGCATTTTCGTTTTTTTACAGAAATTTATTTTTTGACTAATTTTAAAAAAACTATTACATAAAAAATGAAAATTCCCAATTAATAAGGATTATTCAGGAGGAAAAAAATGAGCAAGATGCCAACAAAGTATATATTTGTTACTGGTGGTGTTGTATCAGGTTTAGGTAAGGGTATTACAGCAGCGTCACTGGGTCGTCTGTTAAAATCAAGAGGTCTTAAGGTTGCAGCACAAAAGCTTGACCCATACATTAATGTTGACCCTGGTACAATGAGTCCATATCAGCATGGTGAAGTTTATGTTACAGAAGATGGTGCAGAAACTGACCTAGACCTTGGTCACTACGAAAGATTTATTGATGAAAACCTTAACAAGTTTTCTAACCTTACAACAGGTAAGGTATATTCAAATGTTCTTGAAAAAGAAAGAAGAGGCGACTACCTAGGCGAAACAGTACAGGTTATCCCTCACATTACAAACGAAATTAAGCACTTTATTTATCAGGTTGGTAAGAATACTGATGCTGATGTTGTTATCACTGAAATCGGTGGTACAGTTGGTGATATTGAATCTCAGCCATTCCTAGAAGCTATCCGTCAGGTTAGCCTTGAAGTTGGCAGAGAAAACAGTATCTTCATTCATGTTTGTCTTGTACCTTACATTGCAGGTAGTGAAGAACACAAGAGTAAGCCAACTCAGCACTCTGTTAAAGAACTAAGAGCATTAGGTATTAACCCTGATATTATTGTTCTAAGATGTGACAAGCCTCTAGAACAGTCAATCTTCAAGAAGATTGCTATGTTCTGTAATGTTCAGCCTGATTGCGTTATTGAAAATATCACAATCCCTGTTCTATACAAAGCTCCACTAATGCTAGAGAAAGCTAACTTCTGTGATGTTGTTTGTAGAGAACTTAACATTAAGGCTGAAAAAGGCGATATGAAAGAATGGCACGATATGCTTAAACGCATTGATGCCAGAGAAAAGACAGTTAAAATTGCACTATGTGGTAAGTATGTTCAGCTACATGACGCTTATCTATCAGTAGCAGAAGCACTTCGTCATGCCGGTTATGAAAACAAGGCTTTTGTAGAAATCAAGTGGGTTGATACAGAACTTATTACAGAATACACAGTAAACGACCTACTAGGTGATGTTGATGGTATCCTAGTACCGGGTGGCTTTGGTCAGCGTGGTGTTGAAGGTAAGATTAAAGCAGCAGAATATGCTCGTAAGAACAACATTCCTTACCTTGGTATCTGCCTAGGTATGCAAGTTGCAGTTATGGAATTTGCAAGAAATGTACTTGGTTTTGAAGATGCAAACTCAGGTGAATTTGCTCCTGAAAGCAAACACAAGGTTATTGACATTATGGAAGAACAGATGGGTGTTGTTACTAAGGGTGGTACAATGCGTCTTGGTGCTTATCCATGTAAGGTTAAGCCTGGTTCAAAGCTTGATAAGTGTTACGGTAAGCCTGAAGTTGCCGAAAGACATCGTCATCGTTATGAATTCAACAATGAATTTAGAGATGCATTTGAAAAGGCCGGTATGGTTATCTCAGGTACATCTCCTAACGGACTACTTGTAGAAGCTGTAGAAATTCCTGCTAACAAGTTCTTTGTTGCAGTTCAGTATCATCCTGAATTTAAGTCAAGACCAACTAATGCTCACCCTGTATTTAGAGAATTTATCAAGGCTTCTCTTGGTGAATAATTAACTTGACAAATTATATATAAATGATAAAATAAGTGTAGTTAGTTTATGCTAACTACACTTAAACATAGAAATGAATTTTAATCAAGGAGCAGAAGAAAATGAAGGTAAATAGAAATTTTGACAATCTAGTTCCTAACTATCTTTTTGCTGAAATCGCAAAGAGAGTTAATGAATATTGTAGTGCTAATCCTGACAAAAAGGTTATTAAGCTAGGTATCGGTGATGTTACACTACCACTACCTAAGATTGCAGTTGAAGCACTTAAGAAAGGTGCTAACGACCTAGGCAACAAGGAAACTTTCAAGGGTTATCCTGACTATGAAGGTTATGAATTTGTAAGAAAAGCTGTTTCTGACTACTACAACACATTTGGTGTAAAGGTTGACCCATCAGAAATTCTTATTACAGATGGTGCAAAGTCTGACTCAGGTAACATTGGTGATATTTTCGATAAGGACAACACAGTTCTTGTAACTGACCCTGTATATCCTGTATATGTTGACAGTAACATTATGGCAGGTAGAAAGATTATCTATGCTGATTCTAACGAATCTAATGGTTTCTGTGCTATGCCTAACGAAGATGTAAAGGCTGACATTATCTACCTTTGCTCTCCTAACAATCCAACAGGTTCAGCTTATTCATATGACCAGCTAAAGACTTGGGTTGACTATGCTAACAAGAATGATGCGATTATCATTTTTGATGCAGCATATGAAGCATTTATCACAGATGACTCTCCAAGAAGTATCTTTGCAGTTGAAGGTGCAAGAACTTGTGCTATTGAACTTTGTTCTCTATCAAAGACTGCCGGTTTCACAGGTACTCGTTGTGGTTACACAATCATTCCTAAAGAACTTGAAAGAGATGGCAAGAACATTTACAAGCTATGGTACAGAAGAGAAGCTACTAAGTTTAATGGTGTTTCATGGCCTGTACAGTGTGCAGCTGCTGCAGTTCTTTCTGAAGAAGGTCAGAAAGAATTTAAGGAAAACATTAGCTACTATCAGGAAAATGCAAAGATTATCGCTTCAGCAATGGACGAACTAGGCATTTACTACACAGGTGGTAAGAACTCACCTTACATTTGGCTAAAATGCCCTAACGGTATGGGTAGCTGGGAATTCTTTGATTACCTACTTGAAAATGCTAATGTTGTTGGTACACCTGGTGAAGGCTTTGGTAAGAACGGTGAAGGTTACTTCCGTCTAACTTCATTTGGTGATAGAGAAAACACTATCGAAGCAGTTAGAAGAATTAAGGAATTACTATCTAAGTAATTTTAATTTTTCCTACTTATGATGTGATTTTTAAGTAATAGAAATAGAGGTAGTTTAATTTATAATTATATAATTAAATTTTATAACTGATTTTTATGATTTAAGCCACCCTGTATGGGTGGCTTTTCTTGTTTTCTTCCCTGTTTAATTGTTTAGCGACTAATTATTTTATCTGTTCTATCATATATTAGTACTACAAATTAGGCAGACAAAATTGAAAAACTAATTTGCAACACAACAAATCAAACATATCAAAAAAAGGCAAGGTCATACCTTGCCTTTTATAATTTATAATAGATAATAATGATGACTGTAGTTAAAATAAAATATTACTCACAATATTTTATTAAAGCATAGCCTACTCTATCTAATTAAAATATTAACTATATTAAATCTAAATCATCACTTAATAAATTAAAATTACAATTTTCTTCATTAATTTTTGAAATGAGATTTTGACTGTTTTCTACTATCAATTTCTTCTTGAACTTTTTTAAATTCTTCATCTAATGCATCGTATTCTCTCTTTACTTCTTCATCTTTCAACTGTTCATTTAAAAAATCATCGAAATTTGTCATAGCAATCTCCTTTATAAATGTTATATATAAACTGCAACCACCTGAAAATAGGTGGTTGCCTCTCGTCTATTTAGTTATAACATAAATAGTTTTAATTTACAAGTGGATTTATTTTACTACAACTTTACACTTTGTATAGACCTTGCTATTGCTCTTTGCACTAACTGTAACATAGCAGGTGCTTTTTTTCTTTCCGGTTACTTTGCCCTTACTATTAATAGTAGCAACCTTTGAATTAGAAGTTTTGTACTTTACATTCTTACTAACTTTGCCATTTCTATAGTAAACATAACCCTTAAGCTGAGCAGTTTTGCCTTTCTTAACTGTAAGTGACTTAGGATTTAATCCTACTGCTGATTTAGCACCGTTATAAGCCACTGTAGCCTTTAATAAGTTAGTTTCAGTAGATTTATCTACCTTAGCCCATTGCTTCTTAGAACCATCATAAAAGACAACTCTCAGCTTGTTACACTTATAGAAAGACTCAGATGAAACAACAGTAACACTCTTTGGAATTACAATAGTTTCAAGGTTAGTACAATAAGCAAAATTATTTTGTTCAATCCATTTTATTGACTTAGGTAATGTAACTGACTTTAGATTTTTGCAATACATAAATGATGCAACACCCATCCTATTTACAGTAGATGGAATTGTAAATCTTGTATCCTTTTTACCGGGAGCGTATTGAATAAGGTACTTCTTACCTGCCTTATATAGCACATTATTAACAGAAACAAAGTACTTGTTATTCTTGTCGACAGTAATCTTAGTTAAGTTAGGGCAACTAAAAGCACCATCACCGATTCTATAAACTTGCTTAGGAATATTAAAACTCTTTAAACTTGTACAACCAAAGAATACATCACTGTCAATATTCATTTTTACATTGCTATTAGGAATTGTAACTTTAGAAAGTTTTTTACAATTCATAAAAGCAAAACTTTGAATAGATATTAAATTTTTTGGTAATGAAATATTAGTTAGCTTTCTGCAATTTGCAAATGAAAGAAAACCTACTGATGATACACTACCGGCTATTTTCACAGTAGCTAAGTTTGTACAGTTCATAAAAGCAAGGTTGCCTATATTCTTCACACCATTTTCTACAACAACAGTCTTGATTTTAGTTGCATAATTCTTCCATGGTGTATTAGGTGTAACCTTAAAAACATCATCATAATCATCATAACCGTCAGGGTCATCAACATCATAACTGTAATCGGACATTTTGCCATTGCCGGACATTGTAAGTGTACCACTTTTTTCGTTAAATGACCACTTACAATTTAGTGAATTACCTGATTTTTCACTTGTTGTACTTGCTGATACAGTAACAACACCAAATACACTAACCATCATCAATACTGATAAAATAATACTTATCATTTTTTTCATAAGTCATCTTCCTTTCTTATTTATATTTTTAGGGTATTCTATATACAACACTACTAAACGGTGGTAGCATTTCCTTTCCATCATCCTTTCTTTTTTATTAAACCCCCTTTATGCTCTTCTATATATAACACTTTTCAAGTATTAAAAAGGTTACACAATTTCCAAAAATTATTAAAATTATTTAGAACAAAGGAAAAAGCCTTCCAAAAGGAAGGCTTAAACTTAAAATCAATATTTAGTTGCATTGATAATTTGGCTAGTAACATTTTGGTCAGTATCTGCAATTGTAAGTAAAGTGTTATCCACTTGTTCTACAACTGCTGAATTCTGCCACAATTTATCGTAGTTACTGCCTTTTTCTTCATCAAACTTAGAGTAGTTCATTGAACGAGCATCTTCAATAACTTTTTTGGCATTTTTATCAGTATCAAAAACATAATATATAGCAACATCACTATTGTTTACATTTACCTTTACTGCTGACTTTAAGCCATCATAAGGGAAGATTTTCAGTTTATTCTCATCAGTCACAATTTCCATCTTAAAATTAAGGGAAGAAACATTTTCAAGTGCTGACTTAAACTCATCAGCTGACAAAGATTTTTTGCTAGGCAATGTTGTTGTAGTTACAATTTTACTACTGTTGTTACTGTCGGAACTTTTATTGTCCTTGCTATCACAACCACAAAATACAACTGCTACACACAATGCCAATGCAAAAAGTGACAATATTTTTTTCATTAATATCACCTAGAATTAGCTAATCATTGACTTGATTTTTTCCAGAACATCCTGAGCATTCGCTTTGCCCTTACTGTTCTTCATTACATAACCCATACAAGCCATAATTGCCTTTTCTTTACCCTGCTTATACTGTTCAACAGCCTTAGGGTTTGCCTCAATAGCCTGACGGCAAAGGTCATCAACAAAACTATCGTCAAGACCTGCCATATCTTCTTCACTGATATATTCTGTACAAGGCTCACCACTTTCAAGCATCTTGTCAAGTGTTGACTTAGCAAGGTTGTTCTGAACCTTACCACCCTCAATTAACTTACATAGTTCGTTAAGTTGTTCAGGTGTAGTCTTAACATCAAATGCTTCTTTGTCCTCTTCTGTCTGTAGAATACGGAACATCTGACCAATAATAAAGTTACTTGCAGTCTTTGGCTTTTTAAGGTCAGTAATAGCTTTGTCAAAATATTCAGAAATATTTCTATATTTAGTTAGAAGTTGAGCATCCTTTTCAGGAACTCCATATTCACTGACATATCTCTTGTACTTTTCTGTTGGTAGTTCAGGAAGTGTACTCTTGATTTCTTCTACTTCTTCATCAGAAACACAGATTGTAACAAGGTCAGGATCTCTAAAGTAACGGTAGTCATGAGCATCTTCTTTACTTCTCATAGAAGATGTTGTGTTAGTAGCATCATCATATCTTAATGTTTCCTGCACTACCTTACCACCATTTTCAATTAGGTCAACTTGTCTTTCATATTCATACTCCATCGCTTTCATAATGTTGCTGATAGAGTTCATATTCTTAATTTCTGTACGAGTACCTAGCTTTTCGCTACCCTCAGGTCTAACAGAAATATTAACGTCACAACGCATTGAACCTTCCTGCATACGACAGTCAGAGATACCAATGTAACGCATAACCTGTTGTAGCTTTTCTACATATTCTCTTGCTTCATCAATAGAACGAATGTCCGGTTCAGAAACAATTTCAATAAGTGGAACTCCACCTCTGTTATAGTCAACATATGTGTCACCATGGCTATGGATAAGTTTACCTGCATCTTCTTCAATATGAATATGATGAAGTCTGATTTTCTTACCACTTGAAAGTTCAACATAACCACCAATAGTTAGTGGAGCATATAGCTGACTAATCTGATATGCTTTTGAAAGGTCAGGATAGCAGTAGTTCTTTCTATCCATTTTTGAAATGTTGGCAATCTTACCATGTGTAGCAAGACCAGCCTTGATACCATATTCAACAACCTTTTTGTTTAGCTTAGGAAGTGTACCGGGAAGTCCAATACAAACAGGACAACAATGGCTATTAGGAGCACCACCAAAAGCAGTTGAACAAGAACAGAAAATCTTAGTATCTGTTGCAAGTTCAATGTGGGTTTCAAAACCTGCTACTAATTCATATTTCATAGCTTAACACCCCACTTTGTATCTTTAAAGTTTTCAGGACAAGCCTGTTCATATTTATATGCAACATTAAGGATTTTGCCTTCCTTAAATTTGTCACCGATAATCTGCATACCGATTGGCATACCCTTTTTGTTGAAACCACAAGGAACAGAAACTGATGGAAGTCCTGCAATATTGATAGGTACTGTACAAATATCTGTTAAATATGTTTCAACAGGATCAGAAGTAGCTTCACCTGACTTAAATGCAGTCATAGGAACTGTTGGTGCAAGAATAACATCAACATTCTTAAATGCATCATCAAAAGCCTTAATGATAGTACCTCTTAGGTTCTGAGCTTTCTTATAATAAGCATCATAATAACCGGCAGAAAGTACATAAGTACCAAGAAGAATTCTTCTCTTAACTTCTTCACCAAAGCCTTCACTTCTGGTTTTGCAAATCATATCATGGATACCTTCATAATGTTCTGTCTTGTAACCATAACGGATACCGTCATATCTGCCTAAGTTTGAAGATGCTTCAGCACAAGCTAGAATATAATAAACAGGAAGTGCAAACTTTAGTGCAGGTAAATCGAAGTAAACAATTTCAGCACCCATTTCTTCATACTTCTTAGCAGCCTCTAGCACAGCTTCTTTAACATCTTCACGAACACCCTCTAGGTATTCTCTGGCAATACCAATCTTCATACCCTTAATATCATTGTTAAGAGTATCATAAGTTGGTTCACCTTGTCTGCCTTCACAGGTAGAGTCGTTCTCATCATATTCAGAAATAACATCATAAACAAGAGATGCATCTTCTACTGTTTTTGTGATAGGTCCAATCTGGTCAAGGCTACTTGCATAAGCAACAAGACCATATCTTGAAACTGCACCATATGTTGGCTTTAGACCAACAATACCACAGAATGATGCAGGCTGACGAATACTACCACCTGTATCTGAACCTAAACCAAAGGCAGCAATATCACCACCAACTGCTGATGCAACACCACCTGATGAACCACCGGCTACATGGTCGGTATTAAATGGGTTTGTTGCACCACCAAAGCAAGAAGTTTCGCAAGAAGAACCCATAGCGAATTCATCCATATTTGTTTTACCAAGTAGGATTGCATTATTCTTTTTTAGGATTTCCCAAACTTTTGCATCATAAATTGGCTTATAGCCTTTTAAAATTTTACTGCAACAAGTTGTTTCGATACCATTTGTAGAAATGTTATCCTTTAGTGTCATTGGAACACCCTCAAGAGGAAGTAGCTTTTCACCTCTCTTGATTTTTTCATCAACTTGTTTTGCTTGTTCAAGGGCAACTTCCGGTGTAACTGTAACATAAGCGTTAAGCTCACCGTTAGCCTCCTCAATAGCTTTTAAATACTTTTCTGTAAGTTCAACACAGCTAATCTCTCCGTTTTGGAGCATAGACTGTATCTTTTCAATATATCCCATATTTTCCTCCAAAACTTAAGCGTGATTTCTTACAAGGAAGTGGTCTTCCCCTTGTTCAGGAGCATTCTTTAGAATTTCCTCTGTTGGCAAAGATGGCTTTACCACATCTTCACGAAAAACATTGGAAAGGTTATTAATATTATCAAACTCTACACCCTCAGTGTCGGCATTGTTGATTGTATCAGCAAAAGAAACAATCTCTTGCATTGACTCTGTAAGGCTGTCCATTTCTTCCTCAGGAACAAATAGCTTTGAAAGTAGAGCAATGTTTTCTACATCTTCTCTGGTAATCATCTTGTCACCCTCTAATTTATCTTAACTTAATATGAACTTCTCTTAACTGTTGTTCAGTAACTTCACCCGGGCTACCTAGTAGTAAATCCTGAGCATTGCTATTCATAGGGAATGCAATAACTTCACGGATATTTTCTTCTTCTGTTAGTAGCATAATCATTCTGTCAACACCCGGAGCCATACCTGCATGTGGTGGAGCACCGTACTGGAATGCATTGTATAGTGAGCTGAACTTTGACTTTAGGACATCTTCACTGTAACCTGCCATATCAAATGCCTTAACCATAATATCTAGGTCATGGTTACGAACTGCACCGGAAGAAAGTTCAACACCGTTACAAACAATATCATACTGATAAGCAAGAATTTCTGTTGGGTCTTGATTCTGTAGTGCATCCATACCACCCTGAGGCATTGAGAATGGGTTATGAGTAAATGCTAGGTGACCGTTTTCGTCATATTCAAACATTGGGAAGTCAACAATAAAGCACATTTCAAACTTACTCTTGTCGATTAAGTCCAGTCTGTTTGCAACTTCTGTACGAATTTGACCTGCAAGAACAGGAGCCTGATCAGGAGTATCAGCTATAAAGTAAATAACATCTCCTGCTTTACTACCGTTTCTCTTAATTAGTTCTTCTCTGTCACCGGGCTTTAGGAACTTATCAATAGGACCGTCAAATGTTAAATCATCATTAACCTTAACATAGCCTAAGCCCTTCATACCGATTGAAAGAGCAAATTCTTCCATTCTCTTGAACCACTTTTTGCTCTGCTTTGCACAGTCAGGAACATTGATAGAACGAACTGTCTTTTTACGGAATGGAGCAAAATCAGTTTCTTCAAACATATCAGAAATTTCTACAATAAGTAGTGGATTTCTTAGGTCAGGCTTATCTGAACCATACTTTAGCATTGATTCCTTATAAGGAATTCTCTTAAATGGTGGTTTGCTAACTTCCTTATCGCTGAACTTCTTGAATGTATCATAAAGAACTTCTTCAGCAACTGCAAAAACATCTTCCTGAGTAGCAAAAGCCATTTCAAAGTCCAACTGATAGAATTCACCCGGAGAACGGTCTGCTCTTGCATCTTCATCTCTAAAGCAAGGTGCAATCTGGAAGTATTTATCAAAACCTGAAACCATTAGTAACTGCTTAAAAATCTGAGGAGCTTGAGGTAGAGCATAGAACTTACCCTTGTGCTTTCTTGATGGGATTAGATAGTCTCTTGCACCTTCAGGTGAAGATGTTGAAAGGATTGGAGTTTGCATTTCCAAAAATCCCATGTCATTCATTTTACTTCTTAGGTAGCTGATAATCTGACTTCTTAGTACAATGTTGTTATGAACCTTAGGGTTTCTAAGGTCTAGGAATCTGTACTTTAGTCTTACATCTTCAGAAGTATTTGTTGAAGTCATAACTTCAAAAGGTAGGTTATTCTTACACTTACCAAGAACCTTAATGTCCTCTGTGTGTACTTCAACATAACCTGTTGCAATCTTCTTATTGATTGTATCTTCATCTCTCTTTACAACTTTACCTGAAAGAGTAACAGTACATTCTCTGTTAATATCTTTTAGGATTTCGTCATTATGAACAACAACCTGAAGAACACCGTAGTGATCACGAATATCAAGGAACATAACACCACCGTGGTCACGGATATTTTCTACCCAACCTGCTACACGGACAGTATCTCCTATATTACTTTCTCTTAATTCGCCACAAGTAACTGTGCGATAAATATTTTCTCTAACCATTTCTACTTTCCTTTCCAGAAATGTTTTGGGCATACTATGACCCATAATGAAACATTATAACATAGACAACAGTATCTTTCAATATAAAATATAAGATTTTTACTATTTCATATACATTATTTTACAAAAACATTATAACACATAATTCAACATAAATACAAAGGTTTTACATATTATTTATACAAAAGAAAAGGTGATAGAATAAACTACCACCTTTATATACGGTCGATATTAATGATTAGAAAATATTAATCTAATAAAGTAAAGAAACCATAAACATGTCCATTTTTCTTATCCACTTCAATATCAGCGTTGAATCCACCAGATTTATACTTAAGATAATCACCATAACAACCTGCATATCTACCAGTAACCTCAAATTTGTAACAAATTTCACCAGTATTATTTGTATCCTCACCTACGTATTCTATTTTTCCTATTTCAGGCGTATACGCTTTAACCAAATAAGTGTTATCAAGCATAGCCTCTTTTATCGCAGTTTCAGTAATATAATTTTCAGCATCATATTCATCCTCTACTAAATCACCCTCTGTTGTTGTTACATATTCAGTAGTTTCTTCTGTAGTAGTTGTAGTAGAATTAGTACCACCAATTGTATCACAACCAGTAGCACCAACAGATACCACTAACGCAATAAAAGTAGAAACAATAATTGCCATAATTTTTTTCATAATTAAATCACTCCTCAAAATCTCTATTACCAAAACACAATTTACAATTTGCCATATACCTTTTACCATATGCAATAGCATCATCTTCTGTAAGAAAATAAATCATATTATCATCTTTCTTTTCCTTACTTGTAAAACGACATTTACCAACAATATGTAACTTTTTAGTGTTTTTATTTAGTGCATATTTTTCCCTCATCAACATCACCCCTTAATGACAATATATCACAAAGGAACAGAAAAGTCAATTTAAAATTGATTATTTTATTAATAATCACATTTATAATTGACAAATACTATATAAAATATCGTTAAGGAGGTATGATTATGGTATATGATTTTGGACTAAGATTAAAAGAATTAAGAAAAAAGAAAAAGTTATCACAAAGCCAAGTATCTGCTAGATTAAACATAACAAAGAGTAGCATTAGTGGTTACGAAAATAATATAATTACACCATCAAATGATATAATAGTAAAACTTGCACTTCTGTATGGAGTAACTACTGATTATTTATTAGGACTTGACAATAATGAAAGCATTGTAATTTCTGACTTGACAAACAATCAAAAAGAAATTGTGAGATTGCTAGTTAATGAATTCAAATTGAACAATAGAAATGCTAACCTAAGCAAGTAATTAATTAAGAGCCTTTATAGGCTCTTTTTTTGCATAAAATAATAAAAATAAGGGTATTTCAAATAAAGATTGAAACACCCTTAAAAAATAACAATTATTTATTTTTTATCGCATTAAGCAGTTTGATAATTTCGGCGAATCCAAGCATAAACATACCACCAATAAAGCTTACACCCCACCAAGCAACAGCAACAGCAAAGCTAAAGTAATATGTGTCCTCCAGAATATTCTTTGTATAGCCCATAGCAAAACCAAGAATTGCACCAATAATAAAAATTGCATATGCAATACCGGTTAACACCTTTGCTACTTTATTTTCCTTATTAACAGGTGTTGTGTTATCACTTTGTTTACAATACTTTAAAATTTCCTCATATTCCTCATCGGTAACATTGATTGGAATTTTCTTAAAATATCTGCCTTCCTTAGTTTCTTGGTCATATTCATATTCAGGATATTCTTCACTCCAAGCAGGATTTTCAGAATATTCTTTATCATAAAGTCCCAAGTCATTCAGAACTTTTGCTTTTTCCATATTCTTATTGTATTCGGCTTGTATTTTCTGTTGATTAATAAATTCTTGTACCCTTTGATTCATTCTACTTCTCCCCTAATTTGCAACAATTATGTTTTACTTTACAATTACTACTATATCATCATCAGACTATTTTGTCAATTTTTGCTTAACCAATCATAAAATACACTATATATACAACTGAGTAATTATTATAAATAGAAATTAAAATAAAAAATCGAGGACATCTCAAAAAGAGATGCCCTCAAAAAGGAGTTGATTATTCTAAATTACTTTAGATATGTTAAACCTGTTTCGCCAATAGCTCCGTCAATACCTGTGAAGCCCTTTGCACAACATACATAAACTCTCATATTTGACTTACCAGGTGCTGAAACTGAAAGTGTACCATTTGTAACAACCTTCTTGTCACCTGTAACTGCGTCAATATATGTACCGTTAGGAACGTTATTGAATGTTGCAGCACTTGAGATTGTAACTAGAGCAAGTGAATCTGTGTCATCGCTTGTATATCTTCTGATATAAGCCATATCGCCACTTACATAGTTGCTATCTACTGTGTACTGACCCTTCTGAAGAGCAGGAACAGCACGACGAATCTTGTTAAGCTTTGTGATATGCTTTGCTAGAGGATAGCTTAGAGATTCTGAAGCAGCACCTGAAGCTGTATAATCACCAAAGTCTGTTGTCTTAACATCACCTTCAACGTTGTCACCGAAGTAAGCACGACCTGTGCCTTCAAGAGGAGTCTTGTTAGCACCACCATCAATCATAATGCCCTTCTTAAATTCAATTTCTGAACCATAGTAAATACAAGGAATACCACGGAATGTGAACATTAGGTCTAGGTTTTCTGCCCAAGTTGAAGTACCACCGTTAAATCTAACGCTATCGTTAGGACCAGGAGCGTAGTCATGTGAATCAACATAAACAACATTCCAAGTTGCATCATTAAAGTATGGATCTTCTTGCTTAGCTAGACCATAAGCATTACCTGCTGTATTGAAGTTATAATGCATTGTAAAGTCAATTGCATTCATACCAGAGGCTTTACTTGTATCTGGTGTATGGTAACTAATACCCTTTAGGAATGCATTGTCAGATGATGGCTGATCTGTTGTATCATCATATTCTTTGTAGTGGTCAAATGTTAGGTTCATGTTATTGTTGATAGATTCAGGATCTGAGCCACTTGACCATTCTTTAGCCCACTTAGGATCAGATTCATCCCATGTATAGAACATTGATGATTCCTGAGCATGACCACGGTACCAAATCTGACCGTAACGAGTACAGATTTCACCGAACATATAGAAGTTAGGATTACCGTACTTAGCTGCATTTGCCATCATCTGCTTGTTATACATCATATTTAGAGTTAATCTTGGAATATGTCTAACAGTATCAACACGGAATGCATCAACACCCATAGCCATATACTTACTGTAAGCCTGGTTGATATATTCAGCAACTGCTGGATTTTCTGTATTTAAGTCAACACAGTCACCGGCAATCTGGCCGTATTTACATGACCAGTCATCCCAGTTAAGGTTTCTAAAGTAAGATGTATGATAATAGTTGTTAGGATTGTAAATTTTAGATTTTGATAACTTAATATCAGAATAGTCCTTTGTTGAAGGGTGAACACCTGTTGAGTTACTATCCTGAATTGAGTTATTCTTCATTAGGTTAATTCTAGCATCATGCTGTTTTGCAGGAGTTAGGTTCCAGTATTCTTCTGCTGTGCTAACACCGGCTTGGTCTAGAAGTTGCTGAGTAGGAATCATAGAATCTTCGATACTGCCTAAATCCTTTGAAGTATCCTTATCGAATAGCTTACAAAGTGTACCTTCACCGAAGTTACCTGTATGTTGCCATACAACATCCTGTACAATCTTCATGCCCTTCATATGAGCAGCCTGAATTAGATCCTGATAAGTGAAGTCATCACTTTCATATCTTGCATCAACCTTTGAGAAATCCATAGCATGGTAGCCATGGTAGTCATAGCCTGAACCGTTTTCAACAATAGGAGTAATCCAAATTGCTGAGAAACCAAGAGCTTTAATGTAGTCTAACTTTTCAGCAAGGCCCTTAAAGTCGCCTCTCCATGCAGGGTCTGAGTCAGGGTTATTATATACATTGTCATCCCAACAGTGAACGTCATTTGACTTATCACCATTATAGAATCTTGTTGTAACTACAAAGTAAATTGACTCTTCACGGAAATCAACAGATGAAGCAGGGTCAAACTCATCAGGGTTTGAGCTCCACCAAATATTGTTATAGAACCACCATTCACCTGTCTTACGAGTAAGTTCCTTTGTAAGTTGCTTACCGTCTTTATCTGTGAACATTAGGTTAATCTTTGTAACATCTTTAAATGTTGTTGTATACCAGTTATCCTTGTCAGCAGTCATCTGTTCACCAGGATATTCTGTTTTGATATTTTTTGGAAGTGAGTTCCAATAATATACATATGGAGTTGTGCCTTCACTCTTATAGTGTACTGTAATTCCAGTTTCTGTAGTTTCGCTTGAAGCAGCAGTCTTCTTAACACTTGTATCCTTAGCAGATACACCGACTGTGCCTACAACCATAATAGATGCTGAAACTGCAATGACCATCAAGAGTGCAATGATTTTTTTTATTTTGGTCATAATCTACTATACCTCTTTTTAATTTGCCTTAGCAAGGATTTTTTGGATAGCTACAGCATCCTTAACATTCATTTTACCATCTTTGTTAAAGTCAGAAACTGTTTCATCATATGAATCAACAACAAAACCTGTGTGTTTCTTCTGAATTAGAGAAGCGTCTCTAACATTTAGAACACCATCACCATTAACATCACCAAGGATCTTACTTGGATCCGGAGTTGATGGTTCAGTAGCAGTAGTTGGAGTTGTTACTGTTGGATCTGTCTTAGATGGAGTTGTTACAGTTGGAGAAGATGGCTGAGTATTTTCTGTTGGGTTTGTTGGATTCTGAGTTGATTCAAACTTTAACTGCTGAGTGATTGTCTGGTTATCACTACCCTGAACAGATACATCAACTGTATAAGTACCTGCCTTTGTTGCAGTAAATGAATAATTCTTGTTTAGTGTGTAATAAGCTGTGTTAACCTGTTCACCTGCAGGATCTTTAACTACATATTTGTAGAAAAGAAGCTTTGTACCTGTGTTACCACCGGCTGCGTTTACAGAAAGGTTAGTAGCTGTACCTGTCTTAATCTGGTTACCTGTAAGAGGGTTAGAAGATAGGAATACAGGCTTTTGTTCCTGAGAAGGGTCTTTGATTGTGAAAGACATTTCTCTAAAGTTTTGGTTACCGGCATTATCCTTAACATCAACTCTTACAGTGTAGTCACCGGAAGCAACCGGATTCCAAACGCAAGAATTGTCAGCAGAATAACTTCTGATAACTTGACTGTTTACTGAGTACTGATACTGTACGCCAGTAGTTTCTGTCTTTGTTGTAGTTGTTAGTGCAATAGCACTGCCAATGTAAGCAGGTGACTTTGTGTCTGATTCAAAAGATGTAATTCTTAGTGGGCTTGTATCATATACTTCCCATGAACCATCTTTGTAAATCATACTGTTGCCAGGGTAAACAATATTACCTGTCTGTGAGCTACCGTTATTGAAGATAATGTGGTCGTATTCGCCTTTAATGTCATAAGACCATACACCATCACCCTCATCAGTCATAGCCTCACCTGGCCAAGCTTTGTTGTTTGCATTGCTTTTACCATCATACCACATGTAAGCGTTAACCTTTGACCAATTACCAGTGTTTTGGAAATACACTGTGTCACCGCTTGCAGAGGTTGCCCCTGATTTTTCTGTGTTAGTATTAGCAGCAAATACAGAATAACTGCCAACACCTACAGCACTTAAAAGCATAAGTACTGCTAAGAAAACACCAAAGGACTTTTTGCATAATGTTTTCATTGTTTTGCCTCCTAAAAGTAAAATATTTTCTTACGGTTAAATTATATCAAAAAAGCTCAAGGGTTTTTATTCTGTAAAAGAATAAAAAAAATTAATTATATACAATCTTTTATACAATAACTTGTTTATATGTACCAAGTTATGAACTAAATATTAATAGCCCTTTAAATACCTGTAACAGTATTTTAGGAAATTATGAACTAGGATTTTATTTTATCCCAATAAGATTTAAATGCTTGTTCATTTTTATTGTCACCATAAGTATAATATTGTCTGTCTTTCAAAATATCCGGTAAGTACTGTTGATTTACATAATGATTTTTATAATCATGTGGATAAAGGTAGTGTTGTCCTTTGTTTTGATTATCTTCACCATCATAGTGAGTGTTTTGAAGTTGTCTTGGAATACTGCCAATATTTCCTGCTTTTATATCAGCCATTGCTTTGTCTATTGCCATTTTTCCTGAATTTGACTTAGGAGCATTACACACCATAATAACTGCATCGGCAAGAGGAATTCTAGCCTCAGGAAGTCCAACAGACATTGCAATATCAACACAGCTCTTTACTATAGGTATAAGGTTTGGGTAAGCAAGTCCTACATCTTCACAAGCACACACCATAAGCCTTCTACAAGCAGAAATCAAGTCACCTGCAATTAAAAGTCTTGCTAAGTAATGCAAGGCTGCGTCAGTATCACTACCACGCATACTCTTTTGATAAGCTGAGAGAATATCATAATGCTCATCACCCTCCCTATCGTATCGCATAGCACTTCTTTGGGTAAGGTCTTTGGCTGTTTCCTCTGTGATAGTCTTTACACCGTCAACAGTATCGGTAGCTAAAAAAGAAAGTTCAGCACTGTTCATAGCCTTTCTCACATCGCCACCACAAGCAACAGAAATTGTCTTAACTGTTTTGTCATCAATTTCAACAGAAATACCGTTTTCATCTGCCAAAATAGAAAATGCCCTTTTAACTGCCTTTTCTACTTCTTCATATGGCACAGGCTTAAACTCAAAAACTGTACTACGACTCAAAATTGCATTATATACATAGAAATAGGGATTTTCTGTTGTTGAAGCAATCAGTGTAATCTTGCCGTTTTCAATGTATTCAAGTAGTGTTTGTTGTTGTTTCTTATTAAAATACTGAATTTCATCAAGATAAAGCAACACGCCGTTTAGTCCTGCAAAACCGTCAAGCTCCTTAAAAATATCTTTCAAGTCAGAAGTTGAGGCAGTTGTACCGTTTAACTTTTTGAAAGTCATATTGGTTTTCTTAGCAATATAAGTTGCAAGAGTGGTTTTGCCAACTCCTGATGGACCATAGAATATTAAGTTAGGAATTTTGTTACTTTCAATAATTTTACGCAAAGGCTTTCCTTCACCTAAAATATGTTTTTGACCTACAATATCATCAAGGGTCGAGGGTCTAAGTCTATCTGCTAAAGGTTGCATAATTTCCTCCTTTCGTATTTTTAATATATTCAACCGTTGTTAACTAAAATAATAGGGTGTCACAAAGACACCCTATTGATATTTTGTAATATTTATTTTGTTAAATACTCCAAATCTAAATATTCCAAATCAGTCTTCATATAGAGGATACTTCTTGCAGATTTCTTCAACACCTGCTCTAACCTTATCCTTGTTGCCTTCATAGTCATTTAGAACTAAAGTAATATATTCAGCAATCTTGTCACAATCTTCTTCCTTTAGACCACGAGTTGTAACTGCTGCTGTACCAATACGAACACCACTTGTAACAAATGGACTTAGTGGTTCATTTGGAATTGTATTCTTGTTAACTGTAATATAACAGTCATCAAGTCTTGCTTCAAGTTCCTTACCTGTAACACCTGTATCTCTTAAATCCATAAGTAGAACATGGTTGTCTGTACCACCTGAAACCAGCTTACAGCCTCTCTTAACAAGACCATCTGCAAGAGCCTTACAGTTCTTAACAATCTGCTTACCGTATTCCTTAAATTCAGGCTTTAGAGCTTCACCAAGACAAACTGCCTTTGCAGCAATAATGTGCATTAGTGGACCACCCTGAGTACCTGGGAAAATAGCCTTGTCAATTGCCTTAGCATACTTTTCTTTACAAAGAATCATACCACCTCTAGGTCCACGAAGTGTCTTATGAGTTGTTGTTGTAACAAAGTCACAGTATGGTACTGGGTTTGGATGAACACCTGCTGCTACTAAACCGGCAATATGAGCCATATCAACCATTAACAAAGCACCAACTTCGTCAGCGATTTCTCTGAACTTTGCAAAGTCGATAATTCTTGGGTAAGCTGACGCACCGGCAACAATCATCTTTGGCTTACATTCTTTTGCAATTTCAAGAACCTTATCATAGTCAATACGGTGAGTTTCACTGTCAACACCATAAGGTACAAAGTTAAAGTACTTACCACTCATATTAACAGGTGAACCGTGAGTTAAGTGACCACCTTCGTTAAGGTTCATGCCCATAACTGTATCACCCGGTGTTAGCATTGCAAAGTAAACTGCCATATTAGCCTGAGCACCTGAGTGAGGCTGTACATTAGCGTGTTCTGCACCAAATAGCTCACAAGCTCTCTTTCTGGCAATTTCTTCAACCTTATCTACTGCATAGCAACCACCATAATAACGCTTACCGGGATAACCTTCAGCATACTTATTAGTTAGTAAGCTACCCATAGCAGCCATAACTGCAGGTGAAACAATGTTTTCTGATGCGATAAGTTCAAGGTTTCTCTTCTGACGAGCCTGTTCTTCAGCCATTGCTGAACCAACTTCAGGGTCGTACATATTTACAAAATCAATAGAATTTACTTTTTCCATTTTAATTATCTCCCATTTCTTTTATTTACTATTCATTATATAGGAAAATTCCTTATATTTCAACTATTAATGTGCATATCCAAAACTTTTTGTACCAAAGCATATAATTCTTCAAGTGACGAGGTATGACCGGCTTCATTTCTTAGGGATGCTGCACCTCTAAAGCCTTTTAGATACCACACAATATGCTTTCTGCTTTGACGAATACCAAGGTACTCACCTTTTAGTTCACACATTCTTTCAATCTGCTTAACCATTACCGAAAGTTTTTCTTCCGGTGTTGGCTTAGGTGGAATTTTTCCTGTCTTTAGATACTGATTAATTTCATCAAATAGCCAAGGATTACCCAAAGCACCTCTGCCAACCATAATCATATCACAACCGGTATGTTCATAAAGTTTCTTAGCCTTTTCGGCAGAATTAACATCACCGTTGCCTATTACGGGAATTGTTAGGTGGCTTTTCACTTCCTTAATAATATCCCAATCAACAGGTGGCTTGTAGTACTGTTGTCTTGTCCTACCGTGAAGTGCTACTGCTGAAGCACCGTTTTCTTCCACAATAGTTGCAACTTCAAGACAATTTATCGAGTCATCATCCCACCCTTTTCTCATCTTTACAGTTACGGGAATATCAACTGCCGACACAACTGCCTTAACTATTTCACCACAAAGTTTAGGTGTTTTCATAAGTGAAGCCCCTGCACCGTTGCCACTTATCTTTGGAGCAGGACAACCCATATTTATATCAATAAAGTCCGGTTTAAACTGCATTGCAAATACTGCAGCATCGGCCATAGTCTTCGGTTCATTTCCGAAGATTTGAATACCGGATGGTCTTTCTTTATCGGTTAGTTCCATTAGTTCAGCTGACTTTTTACTATTATAATGTATTCCCTTTGAGCTTACCATTTCTGTTACGGTATAAGCAGCACCGTAGGATGCACAAAGTTCTCTAAATGCACAATCTGCCACCCCTGCCATTGGGGCAAGAGCAGCAGAATTTTTTATTTCAATATTTCCGATTTTCATATTATATCCTTACTTAATTATTGGTATCTCTTGAATTTGCCCATATTTTTGCCTTTTACCTTAGTAGAAAGTAAAAATGCAATAATTACACAAGCAGAAATAATAACTGCAATCCAACAAACTACACCACCAACAAAGCTAACACCACCATCTTCATCAGCACCAATAGCAGTAGGTAATTCTTCTGCTACCTGAGTCGAGTCAACTAATGTTGGTAATTTATTTACATCATAAGTTGGTTCAGTATAGTTTTCTGTTACAGGTTCGGTTTCAGGCTCTGTTTCCGGTTCTGTAGCAGGTTCAGTTTCCGGTGCTTGAGTAACCGGCTCTGTTTCCGGTGCTTGGGTAACAGGTTCTGTTTCCGGTGCTTGAGTTACCGGTTCAGTTACAGGTTCTTGAGTAACAGGTTCTGTTACCGGTTCTTGTGTTACAGGTTCTGTAGCTACAGGCTCTGTTACCGGTTCAGTTACAACATCTTCAGCAAAAGCAGTTGTAAATGACATTACACAGAACAAAGTTGCAATAGCTAGAACAATTGAAAATTTCTTTATATTAATTAATTTCATTATTATTACCTTCAATAATCATTGATAAGGTAATTATATCACATTTCAATTATTTTGCAATACTTTTGCTAGAGCCTTTCCCACCATCTTTCCGGAACGCTTTACTTCATCAATAGTATTTACATCTGTACCAAATTCAATTAGCAAAGAACCGTTGCACACATTTAGGTTATAAGTATACTCTCCAAAGTTAAGTGGTCTGGTTAATCCGGGATACATTGTTTCTGCAGTTTGTTGAAGTTTTATGGCAAAGTCAAGGTTATCTCTCCAAAACGGAAAGTCCCCTCCACCCTCATACTGATAACCTGTCATAATCATAATTTGTGAGGCCTTTTTCCCTTTGTATTTAAATGTTGGCTTAACCTTGCCTGTTGTATCATCACCGATAGCATCTCTATGTATATCAAGCACAACCTTAATACCTTTGTACTTTTCCATATACTTTTGTATAGTATTGTAACTTCTGTCATACCCACCGTTATATGATGGATAGTCATGCTTTGTTTTGTCATGGATAACACCAATACCGGCTTTTTTCAGTTGCTTTTCTATTTCGTCACCTACTGCTGTAACATTTTCTTTATTATTAGTTGTTCTTGGATAATAGTCACTTGGATAATAACCGGTATCACTTTTTAGATAACTTTCACAAGTATGAGTATGGAAAATCAATACTTGGACTTGGTGGTTCTTTTCTATTTTAAACGGCAAACCTCTCTTTAATTCTGTGGCAATATCAAGAGAAAAGTCAGTATAATTTTTTACACAAAAATTATCATATGTAATACCATCCTCACCAAACTGTTTTTCTATGACAGGATAATTTTTTCCTGATGAGGTGGTAGGGACAGTTTCTTTATTTGTTTTATTTACCTTTGTTTTTGTAGTAGGTACAGTAGTTAAGACAGTAGTAGGTGTTGTTGTGGGAACTTTATCAACCTTCTTAACCACTTCAACCGAATTTTCCTTAGGTGTTACATATCCACCTACCCTATTACATAATGAATACATACCTGCAACAATAGCAACAAAAGCAAAAAGCAAACTTAACTTTCTTATATTTCTGCCCATAAAACCACCTCTTTAATATTCTCTTTAATACTATGATGGGTTTGTACATTTTAGTACATTAGGCTCATAAGGTCGCTTAAATTTAAATCAGAGTGAAGTGCATAATTAATAGCAAGTGCAATCAGTTCAGAGGCTCTATTTATCAGCAAATCTATTTCTTTAGGTGTAACTACCATTTGTCTGCCGTTGGGATTCACCATACTTTTTAATTGTTCCGAAAATTTCACATCTTCCGTATCAAACAGATCAAGTGCCAAAGTTGATGCATCAACAACTGTTGGCACACCTATACCTATAACAGGAATACCTAAAGTTTCTTGTGATAATTTTGTTCTGTTGTTGCCAACACCTGCTCCGGGAGAAATGCCGGTATCACTAATTTGAATTGTACAGCCAAGCCTTGAAAGTCGTCTTGAAGCCAATGCATCAATGGCTATAAGTGCATTTGGCTTTATTTTCTTAATCAAGCTATACAGATACTCACCTGTTTCAATACCTGTTTTTCCTGTTACACCGGTAGCAACTACTGCAACCGGTCTAAGTTTATCAAGACCTGTTGCCTTTGCAACTTCACCTTTTATATGTCTGGTTGCTATAATCTTTGATGCTGATTTTGGACCTAGTGCATCAGGAGTTATTTCTGTATTCCCTAAACCTGCAATCATTACCAGACCATTTACAGGTATAAGGTGCTTTATCTCCTGTGCAATAACTTCTAACTTTTCATCAGGTGTTTTGTAATTATCGGAAAGTGGTGGCATTTCTAAAGTTACATAAGTTCCTTTTTCTTTACCTAGTTTTGCACTTGCTTTATCACTTGTTATTTTCAGTCTGGAAACTTTAATATCTTCCTTTTCGCTTTCTTCAAATTTCACACCTTTAATATCTTCACCAAAAAGTTCTCTTGCTTCTAAAGCAAGGTCTGTTCTTCGTTCCATAATATCCCCCACATTCTGTAAATATCTTTTCCGAAAGTTAACAATTATATTCTTTACAGTGCAAAAAGTATTTGATATAATGTGATTAAATGCAAATACTATCGAAAGGACAGGTAAAATGAATAAATTTACAAAAATTGTTTCTATTGCAAGTGCAATGTTAATTGTGTCTACTACCGGACTTAGTGTTAGTGCTGCAAAAGTTGACACATTAGAAAGTAAAAATTCAAGTGAAATTGCAATACCTTTTACAGGTGAAGGAACTACACTTGATGTTGATGAAAATTTACCTTCATCATATAGTTCAAAAGACTTAAATCTTGTAACACCAATCAGACAACAAGGCAATGCTCAAATCTGTTGGGCTTATGGTGGATTAAGCAGCCTTGAAACATTACTTATTAAAGATGGTGTAATAGATAATTCTTCTAACTCTTGGTACTCTGCTGCTCATGTTGATGCTTGGGGTACTCCAAGAAAAGACGGTACAGGTTGGCAGAGAGAATACTACAAAGGTGGTGGCTTTCCATATATTACAATGGGTTACCTAAGTAGTTGGAGTGGTGGTGTTTCTGAGAATGAATTTCCATACACAAGCCCACTAAGTCTTTTTGATATTAACAAAAAGTACAATATTAATAATGTTGTAACAGGCATTATGTACCTTGATTCTGAGGATAAAGACACTATCAAAAAATCTATAAAAGATTATGGTGCAGTTACTACTCACTACAATGAATATTCAAGATTCTCTGCTGATGATACACATTCATACTGTCCGGGTGCATCAAACTACATTAATGGTCACTGTATTAGTGTTGTAGGTTGGGATGATAACATCAGCAAAGAAAGTTTCACTGTAAATATTGATGGCGAAACATACACACCTAAAAAGGATGGTGCATGGTTATGTAGAAATAGCTGGGGTGACTACAACGATTTTGACGGTTACTTCTGGATTTCTTATGAAGACTACTACATATTCTCTGATGTATTTGGTCCATCATATGCTTTTACCGACTATATGAAAAACAATGTATCAAATACAATTCATCAAGTAGAAACATTTGGTGCTACTTATGAATTTGATTATCTTGATGAAGCATCAAAAGATACAACATACATTAATGTTCTAAATATTGATAACACAAATGAATATTTAAACAAAGTTATGTTTGAGTCAACAAGTGTTGGTGCTAACTATACATTATATTACATTCCTGTTGACAATGAAGGCACACCAAGTAGCGACAAGACAACTTGGAAAACACTTAAAACCGGTAAAGTACCATACAGTGGTTACTACACAGCTGATGTGGACCCTCTATATGTTAGCAAAGGCAAAATTGGTATTGGTGTTGAGATTGATACAACCGATACAAAAGCTATAAACGGTATTGGTGTTTCAGAATGGCTGGAAAATAAAGATGAAAGAATCTTTAATACTGAAGCTAAAAGAGGTCAAAGCTACATTTATACTGACAAAAATATCTTTCCTAACATTCCTAGTCTAAGCAAAAGCAAGGTAAATGATGTTATGGATTTTTACGAAGATGTTAATGATGACACAGAAGGTGGTAACTTTGTAATTAAGGGTATCACTTATAAAAGAGGAACACTTGTAGGAGACGCTAACCTAGATGGTGTTGTTAATATTGAAGATGCAGTTTGTATTCAGAAAAGCACAATTCATAGCTATACACTTTCCAGTGAAGGTCAGATAAATGCTGACATTAATCAAAATGGTGTTGTAAATGTTAAAGATGTAACAGAAATTCAAAGATTACTTGCAAAAGTAACCGGCGATAATCAGTAATTTTTAATTTTTATTTTAATTTTCATATTTTATCTAAAGCATAATTTAAGCCTCCATTTCGGAGGCTTATTTTTATGTTGGTTAAGTGTAACCTTAATTTTCATCTTTAAACTTTTTTTGTAGATTAATAAGAATATACTTTACAAATTTGATTTTTTCAATTTTGTCTGTGGGTAAAGATTAGTTTTATAAATTTGGGTTTTTCAATTTTGTTTGTGGGTAAAGGTAAGTTTGTTTTAAATTTAGTTGTCTACAAAGAAAAATTTATAGTGAGATTATGCATTTTAAATCATATATAACTATGACTCACAGGTGTAGGGGACATCATTGATGTCCCGTTTGAAAATTAACCTTTCTATTTGTATTTTGTCCTTTGTAGATATTATAAATTTATAGTCTGTAAACAGGACAATAATCTCATAGGTATCACACTTTTTAACGGACTTCACTACAAAAGTTTTTATACAAAAAACTTTTGCATAAGTTCTCATTAGCAAATCAAACTTCGCCTATAACTCATTTTCTTTGATGTTCACTTAATTGATGTCCCGTTACAAACTAGTCTTTATATTGGTACTTTGTCCTATGTAGCAAGTGATAATTTCTAGTTTTTACATAGGACAATAATCCCATAGGTATCACACTTTCATTACGGGCGAACAATGTTCGCCCCTACAACTGTAACTCGTAATTTTTCTTATATTTTATAGTTAGAAATAAAGGAAAAATTCAGCTATGATGATATTTTAAACAAGTTTAAAATATCAACCACTCCTTTCGTCACCATTCGGTGACACTTCCCTCAGCGAGGGAAGCAAAATAATTTGTACAAATATAAAATTAGTACGCAATTTTTAAATAGTACAGACTTTATAAATTGATACAATTTATAGTAAAAACAAAGGCTCCCTCAGACGAGGTATTCCCTTGCTAAGGGAAATGTCCCGTTAGGGACAAAGGGTTTGCCGTTTTCGCTAGAAAAGCTAGTCATTCGTGAATTGCAGAGCAATTCACCTTTTAAAGAATGACTGAAGGAGGGATAAAACTATAAATTAAATGAATTAATCGGCTACTATCTAATTAACCTACACAACATAATCATCTCCACAACCCTAATTTGTTATAGTGATTTATGATTGCTTATATTTTTGGTTATACAAAAGGCAAAAGCAGACCCATTATTGAATCTGCTTTATTATAGGTAATATAATTTTTTAATTCTAAATTTTAGGTATCTTTAGAATAACGACTTAACAACAAATTACATTGAGTCTGGGCAAGAAATGTTGAACATTGTTAGAACATTCTTAATAACTGTCTTAACTGCAACACAAAGAGCAAGTCTTGCCTGAGTTAGCTTTTCGTCATCGCCCTTAACTCTACAAGCATTGTAGAACTTATGGAATAATGTTGCAAGAGTTGTAACATAGCGAGTAATCTTTGTTGGGTCATAGTCCTTAGCAGCAGAGATAATCTCATCTTCAAATGATGCTAGGTGGCTTATAATGTCAATTTCTTCAGGAGCAGTTAGCACATCAAGGTCACTTTCTGAACAATCCTTTGGTGTGATACCGTCCTTTTCAAGAGCCTTTAGAATTGAGCAAATTCTGGCGTGAGCATACTGAACATAATAAACAGGGTTTTGGTTATCTTCTTTAACTGCAAGGTCAAGGTCAAAGTCCATCTGACTGTTAGCCTCTCTTGTGTTAAATAAAAATCTAGCTGAGTCAACAGGTACTTCTTCAAGTAGGTCGGCAAGTTGAATTGCCTTGCCTGTTCTCTTACTCATCTTTACAAGTTCACCGTTACGAACCAGCTTAACAAGTTGCATTAGGAGAACATTTAGCTTGTCACCGTCATAACCGATAGCATCCATAGCACCCTTCATTCTCATAACATGACCATGGTGGTCAGCACCCCATACATCAATAAGTGTTGTGAAACCTCTGTCAAACTTATTCTTGTGGTAAGCAATATCAGCAGTAAAATATGTTGGGTTACCGTTTTGACGAATTAGAACATCATCCTTTAGTTCTAGCTTATCAATGTAATCTTGCTTTTTACCTTCTGCAAGAAGCTTCTTTGTAACAACTTCTTTGTTCTTGTACCACACAGCACCTTCTTTTTCGTATGTTAGACCTTTCTTTGTAAGAATGTCAACAACTTCTTTAACTGCACCACTTTTGTGAAGTTCACTTTCAAAGAACCACTTATCATAAGTGATTTTATACTTAGCCATATCACTTTGCATTTTCTTAATATTTCTTGGTAGTGCAAAGTCAACAAGTGCTTTCTTTCTTTCTTCTGATGAAACATTTAGTAGCTTGTCACCGTTTTCATCATTGTATAGATTAGCAAGGTCTGTAATATCTCCACCCTGATAACCGTCTTCCGGGAAAGGTACTGTTTCATCATAAATCTGTAAGTATCTGGCTTCCAGAGAACAAGCAAACTTTTCAATCTGATTACCGGCATCATTTACATAGAATTCTCTCCACACATTGTAACCGGCTTTATCAAGAACAGATGCTAGACAGTCACCTAAAGCACCACCTCTTGCATTACCCATATGCATAGGACCTGTAGGGTTAGCAGAAACAAATTCTACCATTACCTTTTCACCTTGACCGTAATTACTCTGACCAAAGTTTTCTTTTTCTTCTTCAACTTCCTTTAGTACCTTACTGTAGTAGCTTTGTGATAGGAAGAAGTTAATGAAACCGGGACCTGCAGTTTCAAACTTAGTAAATAGAGTACCCTCTAAATCAATATTTTCTGTAATAGCTTGAGCAATTTTAAATGGTGGCATTCTAAAAGTTTTTGCTGAAACTAATGCACAGTTTGTTGCTAAGTCACCGTTAGACTTATCGGCAGGTTTTTCAATAATAAATTCCGGAATATCGCCCTCAGGTAATGCACCGTTCTGTATAGCTTTATTAATAGCAGATGTAATAACATCTTTCAATTGTTGTTTTGCAAGTGTAGCAGTTTTTGACATATCAATTTTCCTTTACTGTAAGAATAAAACGGTTGTAGCTGACAGTTTCACCATTTAAGTCAAGGCTATAAGCAACATCAAGCTTACCACCGTTATCTGTTAAATTATTGTGTAGCTTTGTACATAATACACTAAACATTAAGTCACCCATTTTTGTTCTGTAATGGCAGTTATGTACCTTGTCTTTTTCTAAGAAAAGTCTTGTTGTGTGGTCACCCTCCCTGAGAATAGAGAGTTTACTGTCATTTACAATTTTAATGGTGTTTAGCGAATAGTCACCCTCAAGCTGACTATCTTCAGAATACTCTTTATATTTTACAATTCTTATGCCATTTTCTTCATAGTATTCCCCCGGTGCAGTAAAGGTCATCTCGTCCTTTTCTTGCAGGTTACTTTGAGAGGCATAAAATGTAATCAAATATTTTTTACTCATTAATATTCCTCTATATTTATCTGTTTTACATAGTGGTCAATATTTTGTCCTAAGAAAATTTCAGCAACCTTTTCGAAGTTGTCCGGAGTGTCGCTAACATAAAATTCATTTTTGCCTACTTGAGTTTCCGGTGCAAGTAAGTTTTCCCTCTTAAGAACTTTCTTTGCATAATAAGCAGTTTCCATACCACTATCTATCAATGAAACACTATCCCCCATAACTTCGGCAATAACATCACGCAAAATTGGATAGTGAGTACAACCTAGGATTAGCGTATCAACATTGTTTTCTTTTAATGATGCAAGGTATCTTTCTACTGTAAGGTGTACAATAGGGTCATTTTTATCAATGAAACCATTTTCAACAAGTGGAACAAATAGAGGACAGTCCTGTTCAAAGACCTTAATTTCAGGGTCTTCCTCAGTCAGTCTTTTTTTGTAGCTATGGCTACCGATTGTAGCACTTGTACCGATAACACCAACTCTTTTATTTTTAGTTGTGCGTACAGCAGTATATACAGTAGGGTTTACAACACCGGTATATGGGTAACCCTGAGCTCTCAATAAATCACCGGCTACTGAAGAAACTGTACCACAAGCAGCAATAACCATTTTTACATTGTGTTGTAATAAAAAGTTTGCATCTTGTAAAGCATATTTTTTTATAGTGTCATTACTTCTTGAACCATATGGAACTCTACCTGTATCACCAAAGTAAACAATATTTTCATTTGGCAAAACCTTTATTAACTGCTTAACGGCAGTCAGTCCACCTAGTCCGGAATCAAATACACCAATAGCTCTTTTATCCATTGTAATCTCCTATCAGACTAAAATTCTATAATTTTGTCTTATATATAACATACATATTCATTTTATCATAGAAAGAAGTAACTTTCAAGGGTAAGTCAAGGGAAAAACCTTTGACAAATTCTTATATTCAAGGTATAATTGAAAGACAAGATTGAAAGGATGAATTACCTTGGCAGATAATATTTTAAATAAAGCATTTAGTGCTATTACAGATAAAGTAGAAAAGGCATTGTCACAACAAGGCTTTACACAACAGAATGTAGCCTCTGATGATGGTGAAAAGGTTGCTATGTTTACAAATGGCAGTCTTATTTATTCAGTTATTTATACAGAAAAGGACAACCACCTTGTACTTCGTTCATGTGGTATGACAGAAGAAGGTCCTGATAATGACTGGAAGAATATGGCTACATGGCTATTTGACCCTGAAAGTGACACAATGTCAGATGCTGAGTCTATTGGTAAGGACTTTGCCGAAATGCTTGGTGACAAGACTCAGCTAAAGAAAGTTCAACAGGCTAAGAAGAAAAAGAAGAAAAACAAAGATGAAGGTAGTGCTGACCCTGAATTCCTAGCAAAGAGATTTGTAACATTCTTCCCTGAGCTAAAGGATGAAATTAAGGAAGAAGCTGACAACTACTACCCATTTAGAGGTGTTACTTTTACTAAGGAACACATTGTTCCAAAAGTAAAGGAATATATGAAGAACCCTAACAAGAAGCAAGTTGAAAAGTTAGCTCAACTACTTAACCGTCAGTACAACAACGGTGATGCTGATACTCGTTCAATCGTTAATATTGTTATTATTAACTCTCTAACTGATGAACAGTATGACAAGCTTTATGAACACTTTGATGAAGATATGCAGAAGTATTCTAAGGGTGGCAGAAAGTACATTGGCAAAACTGTTAAACCTGAAAAGGTTAAGAAGAAGAAAACTTCTCGTTTTGCAGAGACACTACAGAATCAGCAATAATCAGTAATATTTGATAACAATATTTTTTCATATCAATAACACCAAAAAAACCTATCACAAAATTTGTGATAGGTTTTTTCTTGCTTATCTTATTGTAGAGTCCTAATTTGAAAACAGTAAAACTAACAGTCCTAAATTTAAAACAAAAGTAAAAAAGGGACTCTTATGAGTCCCTTAAAAATGCAAGTTAAGACTAAATTACTTTAGTTCTACTTCTGCGCCAGCTTCTTCTAGCTTTGTCTTCATAGCTTCAGCGTCATCCTTAGAAACAGCTTCCTTAACTGTCTTAGGTGCGCCATCAACAACAGCCTTAGCTTCCTTTAGGCCTAGACCTGTGATTTCACGAACAGCCTTGATAACGTTGATCTTGCTTGAACCAGCAGACTTAAGAACAACATCAAATTCTGTCTTTTCTTCAGCAGCAGCTTCGCCAGCACCAGGAGCAGCAACTGCAACTGCAGCAGCAGCTGATACACCAAATTCATCTTCTACAGCGTGAACTAGATCAGATAGTTCAAGAACTGTAAGAGTCTTTAATTCTTCAATAATAGCAGTAATCTTTTCACTAGCCATTTTAATATACCTCCGAAATTTTAAGTTATAGTTATAATTTAAGTTAATTTTGCAGATAAATTATTCTGCAGCTTCTTCTGCTGGAGCTTCTTCAGCATCAGCATTTTCTTTGTCAGCAAGGCAAGCTTCAACGCCACCCTTGTCAACGATAGCCTGGACACCTCTTGCGAATGATGCAATAGGAGCCTGGAATGCACCAAGAACATTTGCAAGTAGAACTTCTCTTGTAGGTAGTTTTGCTAGGGCATCAATCTTGTCCATATCAATAACTTCACCATCAAGGAAACCACTCTTAATTGCAAAAGTATCAATATCCTTAGCATACTTGCTAAGAACTCTTGCAGCACCAGTGTAATCTGTTTCACTTGTAGCAATAGCTGTTGTACCTTCTAGTACGTCTTCTAGACCGGCTAGACCAGCTTCTTCACAAGCTCTACCTAGCATTGTATTCTTAACAACTGTGTACTTAACGTCACATTCACGAAGTTCTTTTCTAAGAGCTGTATCATCAGAAACGCTGATACCTTCGTAGTTAACAACAATACCAGAAACAGAAGCTTTTAGTCTTTCAGCAAGTTCAGCTACTAAAGCTTTCTTAGCTTCTAAAACCTTTTCACTTGGCAATTCTGTCACCTCCGTATGAATTTTTATACGCAGTTCAAAAGAAAACCTCTCCCAGTTTCCGAGGAGAGGCATAAATTACATAGTAATAATTCTCTTCCTCGGTAGGCGATAAACTTACGCATTTCTGCACCTACTGTCTTTAGAACAGCGAAATATATATATTAACTTTCGTTAATAACAAATTAATTAGTTGCCGTACTTTGAAGTAGCAAGCTTAACACCAGGACCCATTGTTGATGTAACAGCAACAGACTTGATGTACTGACCCTTAGCAGCAGCAGGCTTAGCCTTAACAACTGCATCCATAAGAGTTTCTAGGTTTTCAGATAGCTTATCTGTACCAAAGCTCTTCTTACCAATTGGGCAGTGGATAATGTTTGTCTTATCTAGACGATATTCAATCTTACCAGCCTTAGCTTCCTTGATTGCCTTAGCAATGTCAGGAGTAACTGTACCGGCCTTTGGGTTTGGCATTAAGCCACGAGGACCTAGGATTCTACCTAGACGACCAACTAGACCCATACAATCAGGTGTAGTAACAAGAACATCGAAGTCCATCCAATTTTCCTGCTGGATCTTCTGTGTCATATCTTCTGCACCAACAAAGTCAGCACCAGCGTCTTTAGCTAGCTGTTCGTTGTCACCCTTACAGATAGCAAGAACTCTAACGTCCTTACCTGTACCGTTTGGAAGAACAACTGCACCACGAACCTGCTGATCAGCGTGACGAGAGTCAACACCTAGTCTTACGTGAAGTTCGATTGTTTCGTCAAACTTTGCTTTTGCAGTCTGTAAACAAAGGTCAAGAGCTTCCTTTGTATCATATTGTTTATTTTTGTCGATAAGCTTTGCGCTATCAACATAATTCTTACCGTGTTTCATTTAAATCCTCCATCATTAGGTGGTCAAACGGATATTCCTCCCACCCGGAATAAATTATTCTTCTACTGTAACGCCCATGCTTCTGCAAGTACCTTCGATCATGCTCATAGCAGTTTCGATTGTTGCAGCGTTAAGGTCAGGCATCTTCTGTTCAGCGATTGCCTTAACCTGTTCTTTCTTAATTGTACCAACCTTCTTCTTGTTAGGTTCGCCTGAACCACTATTTAGATTGATAGCCTTCTTAATAAGAACAGCAGCTGGTGGAGTTTTTGTTACGAATGTAAAGCTGTGGTCTGCATATACTGTAATAACTACAGGGATGATTAGACCAGCATCCTTCTGAGTTCTTTCGTTAAATTCCTTTGTAAATGCTACGATGTTAACACCGTGCTGACCTAGAGCAGGACCAACTGGTGGAGCCGGTGTAGCTTTGCCGGCAGGAATCTGAAGCTTAATGTAGCCGATTACCTTCTGTGCCATAATAAATTTCCTCCTAATTCGTGGTTTATAGTGGGCTTTAGCCCTCCCACTGGGGACACAAAATCCCTCTTATATAAAAAGTAGATTACTAATTATATACTCAGTCTTCTGTTACTGGTTCAACCTGACCTAAATCAAGTTCAACCGGAGTTTCCTTACCAAACATTGATACGATAACTCTTACATAGTCCTTATCAATATCCATTTCTTCTACAGTACCCACAAAATCTTCAAGTGGACCATAAGTGATTCTAACCTCATCACCAACTGAGTAAGAAACTTCAACTGTTCTCTTTTCTACACCCATACGATAAACTTCTTCATCTGAAAGAGGAATTGGTTTACTTGATGGACCGACAAAACCTGTACAACCTCTAATGTTGCGGACTACATACCAAGTTTCATCTGTGTAAATCATCTTTATGAAAACATATCCGGGATAGAGCTTATGCTCTGTTTCCTTTTGTTTGCCATTCACTTCTTCAACAACAGTTTCTGTTGGAACTTTTACATCGTGAATCATATCCTGAAGCCCACGGTTCTCAACAGTTGTTTCAAGAGTTGAGGCAACCTTGTTTTCATATCCTGAATAAGTATGAACAACATACCACTTTGCTTCTGGCATACTAAACCTTCTTTCTCAAAGTTATGCCTTAAGTGTTGGCAGTTTCCATTACAAGATCAAGCAATGCATAAAGACCTCTGTCTACGCCAAAGATAACAAGTCCACAAAGAATGATTACGACAAGAACAATGCCGAAATTTCTTGTTGTGTGCTGCCATGTTGGCCAACTAATCTTTTTACATTCTCCGATACAAGCTCGGAAGTAAGAGATGATTCGTGAAAAGACATTTTTCTTCTTCTTTGTAGCTTTCTTAGAAGCCTTGTTCTTTTCAGCCATAACTACCCTCCGATTACTTTGTTTCCTTGTGCAGAGTATGCTTCTTGCAGAATCTGCAATACTTGTTCATTTCAAGTCTGTCAGGATTGTTTTTCTTGTTTTTCATTGTGTTGTAATTACGCTGTTTGCACTCTGTGCAGGCCATTGTTACTTTTACTCTCATTAACGGCACCTCCCGATTATTCCTATTAGAATAATATAGCCTCCCTCATTGGGGCACAAAAAATAAACCCCTATTCGAGGTAATTAAGATTATATCATATGGCTGTCAATCAGTCAACCTTTTTGTAAAACTTTTTTTACTATTTTGTGATATATTGCAATTTTTTTGCTTTTGCTATATTACTTTACAACATTCTACATATAGTTTTCCCTATTCTATCACACTTTCTCCTATTTTGCAAATTATAATTTTAATATGTTAATAAAAATAAAGGATAGAGAAAGCCCTATCCTTTAGCAAGTTACTTTTAATTTTAAAAAAAGTATGTTATATTAGAAGAAAGATTATTTAATAATCTCACCGTATACTTCACCAAATGCCATTGCTGCGTTACTTTCGTCAGTATCAATGTGCATTGCAGGAGCATAATTTTCAGAAACACGAACAACAACTTCATCAAAAGTTAGTGAGCGTTCTGTACCCTCAATTTTAACAGAAACAATCTGCTTATCCTCTACGCCACATTCTTTAGCGTTTTCAGGAGTAAAGTGAATGTGTCTTTTTGCTGCAATAACACCTTCAGAAATTTCATATTCACCGGCAGGGCCTACTAGCTTACAACCAGGTGTACCTTCGATACAACCTGATTCTCTAACAGGAGCTGCGATGCCTAGCTTTCTTGCATCTGTAAGTGAAACTTCAACCTGAGTAGCCTTTCTTGTAGGGCCTAGGATTGACATTTTCATTTCACCACGAGGACCAACAACAGTTACCTTTTCAACACAAGCAAACTGACCAGGCTGTGATAAATCTTTCTTGTTTGTTAATGTTGCACCCTTACCAAATAAAGCTTCTAAAGCTTCATCAGAAACATGAACATGATGTGCAGATGTTTCTACTAATACCTTCATAATATATACCACCAATCAAAAATATTTGGGAATTTTATTTCCGTAATCATATTACACCTATTCGACAAAATTTTCAATATTTTAATGGAATTTTAGGAGAGAAAAAATGATAGATAATTGGAATGAATTAAAAGAACAATGTTTGAACTGTAAAAAATGTGGTCTTTGCGAAACAAGAACCAATGTTGTGTTTGGTGTTGGTAATCCAAATGCAGAAGTTATGTTTATCGGTGAAGGGCCGGGAGAAAATGAGGACCTACAAGGTGAGCCTTTTGTTGGTCGTGGTGGAAAGCTACTTGATAAGATGCTTTATTCAGTTGACCTTTCAAGAGAAGAAAATATTTATATTGCAAATATCGTGAAATGTCGTCCACCAAAAAACAGAGACCCTAAACCTGAAGAACAAGTTGCTTGTACTGACTGGCTAAGAAATCAATATAAACTTATCAATCCAAAAATTATTGTTTGTCTTGGCAGAATTGCATCAGCAAAAATTATTAAGCCTGACATTAAAATTACTAAAGAACATGGTCTTTTCTTTAAGAAGGGTGATGTTTTGATGATGCCTATGTTACATCCTGCTGCTGTACTTCGTGACCCTAGAAAAAGGCCGGAGGCTTTCAGAGATTTTCAAATTCTCAGAGAAAAGATTAAGGAAATCTGTACCGATACATATAAGAATATTGATGAAGAATAATTTTTTATTTTAATTTATTATTTTGCTTGTGCTAATCTAAAAACAATTTAACAAATTTGGGTTTGTAGTGCTATTTGATAGTTTCAGCAAATATGGAATTGTAAATGAATTTACAATTCCAATCACTCCTTCCGTCTTTGCATACGCAAAGCCACCTCCCTCAGCGAGGGAGGCTACAAGGTCTGTACAAATCTAAAATTAATACACATTTTTTAAATAGTACAAACTCTATAAATTAGCAAAAGTTTTGGTAAAGACAAAGGCTCCCTCAGACGAGGTATTCCCTTGCTAAGGGAAATGTCCCGTTAGGGACAAAGGGTTTGCCGTTTTCGCTAGAAAAGCTAGTCATTCGTGAATTGCAGAGCAATTCACCTTTTAAAGAATGACTGAAGGAGGGAAAAACTATAAATTAGATGAATAAATCGGTTACTATCTAATTTATCTACATTACATAATCAACCCCACAAACCCAAATTTATCAATCTCACCTTTACCCACAAACAAAATTGAAAAAGCCCTAATTTACGGAGCTCACCTTAACACACAAAAGAATTTTAAAAAAATAATTATATGGAAATTAAAATCAAACAACTAAACAAAGTAATCAACAATAAATAACACAAAACAAAAAGGACTGATGGATAACAAATATCTTTCAGTCCTTTTATTCTTCTTTAATTTTTCTTTTTTTGATTGCTGATGTAATAACGAATGCAAGTGCTAAAAGCAAAACAACCGAAGCTACAATTACAATAACTGCAAATCCCATTTCTTTTGATAAACTACTGTCGTCATCAGAGTTGATTTTAACAGGTTTTTGGTCACTAGGAGGAGTTTTTTCGTATACAACAGAATCAAACTCACTGTTATCTTTCCATTCTGCTATAGCACAATACTTACCGGGACTAACCGGATTACTCTGGGTTTCCCCATTGCACACAACAATGTCACCGATACAACTTAAGTCAAAATAAAGGTCATAAGTTTGGTTGCCAATATTATTACTAAAGATAACGGCATAAGTTCTGCCTTTCTTTAAGCCACCCTCTAGTTCATTACTTGCTTTCAGCTTATCCAAATCATAGTACCATACATCATCTTTATATTTTTCGCACTTTTCACTTTTGGATTGCCAGCCGAAAAACTCACCACCACCGGCTTCCCAAATGTGACAATATAATATTTGACCATCGCCCCAAGCATTTTTGCCGGTTGTTGGCACTTTAAAATATATTACACTTTTATTTTTAATTGGTTCTGTCTTTTCTTCTTTTGCAGAAGCAAATGTAGTTAAACTAAATATAGAAGAAAAAACTAACAGTGTCATCAGCAAACACCCAACGATTTTTTTCATCTTTACCTCAATATTACTAATACATCATACACCTATTATATCCTACTATAATAGATTATTATAACCATATACTTTAAGTTATAAAGCGAAATATATTAATGAGTTATAAATAATTTATGAACAGGAACAAAAAAGTGGTAGATTAAAAATAACCTACCACTATCATTGTATAGGGTATTATGCCCAATTTAGTGTATCGTTATATACATTAATGTAGTCTTGTGCACTTCTATCCCATGAGTTATCACTCATCATTGCACGCCACATTAACTGATGCCAACCCCAATCATCCTTGATACCGGCAAGTGCTCTCTTAACTGCATTGCACATATCAGCAATGTCATAGTTCTTAAATGTAAAGCCATTACCATAGTTATCAGCTGAGTCAAATACGGAGTCTTTTAGACCACCAACTTCACGAACAACAGGAATTGTACCGTAACGAAGGGCAATCATCTGTGATAGACCACAAGGTTCTTGCTTTGAAGGCATTAGGAAAATATCAGAACCGGAATAAATCTTTCTTGCTAATTCAGGAACAAAGCCATGACAGAAAGAAACTCTGCCGGGATAATCCCAAGCTAACTGATTGAAGAAATCCTCATATTCCTGGTCACCTGAACCAAGAATAACAAACTGCATATTTTCTGTATTTAGTAGGTCACGAATACCACCACGAACAAGGTCAAGGCCTTTGTGGCTAACCAAACGAGTAACCATAGAAACGATAGGAACATCCCATCTCTGTTCAAGGTTAAGTCTTTCCTGTAACTTCTGCTTACAAATGCCCTTACCTGACATATCATCCTTAGTATAGTTAGCATATAGCTGATAGTCAGTTGCAGGGTCATAAGATGCACAGTCAATACCGTTAAGAATACCACAAAGTTTCCAATGGTTTCTGTTTAGAGATGCTTCCAAACCATAAGCAAACCAAGGGTCTTTGATTTCTGCTGCATAAGAAGGTGAAACTGTTGTAACTCTTGTTGAGCATTCAATAGCACCCTTCATCATATTTAGCTTACCGTCCATTTCAATAATCTTGGTTTCTGTTGGAGGAACACCAACACATTCTGTGTTAACTTCCCAACCATACTTACCTTGATACTGAATATTATGGATAGTAAATACACTCTTAATGTTGTAGTACCATGGATTCTTACTATAGAATAGATAGTAATAAACAGGTACAAGAGCTGTCTGCCAGTCGTTACAATGAATAATGTCCGGATGGAAATCAATGTATGGTAACATTTCCATAATAGCACGAGAGAAGAAAGCAAATCTTTCTGCATCATCGTAATAACCGTATAGGTTATCTCTGTTAAAGTAATATTCATTGTCGATAAAGTAATATGTACAACCGTTCCACTGTGCCCAGAAAAGACCACAATACTGACTTCTCCAACCTACAGGAACCCAAAAGTTTGTAATATACTGTAACTGACATCTTAGGTCATATGGCATTGAGCCATATAGAGGAACAACAATTCTGCAGTCCTGACCCTTTCTATTTAAAGTATGTGGTAAACTACCTGCCACATCAGCAAGACCACCACTACCACAAAACGGATTAGCTTCACTTGCACAATATAAAATTCTCATCTCAATTACCTCCTATTAAGATTATATTATAAGTATAACATATACTGAGAAAAATACAAGACTAAGAAATAACTGAGCCTTTTTCAATATATACCGGATAGTTAGGTGCACCCATTAGTTGTTCACCTTCAGCAATGTTACAGTCCTTATCAATAATAACATTGTTGATTGTAGCATTGTCACCGATTACGCTATCCTGCATAATAATAGAGTTCTTAACCTTAGTATTCTGACCTATGTAAACACCCTTTGAGATAATACAATTTTCAACTTCACCATTAATAATACAACCTTGAGCAATTAAGCTACCCTTAACTGAACAATCAAAGCCATATCTTGATGGTCTGTCATCTCTAACTTTAGTGTAGATAGGTCTTTCCGGATTGAACAAATCTGCTCTTACTTCAGGATTCATTAAATCCATAGAAATATTGTAGTAATCCTGCATTGAGCAAATTGTCTTTAAGAAACCTTTATGTTCATAACCACAAACCTTGTATTTTTCTAAATCAAAGTTTAGGAATAACTTTCTATAGTCAATGTTATTTGTACTTACACATTGCTTAACAATAGATATTAGTAGGTCTTTTTTAATTAAGATAGAACCGGAAATTAGGTTACATTCACCGGTAACAGGTGGATTAATCTGTAATTTCTTAATTCTCTTATCATCATCAATTTCAGCAACCATTGGATAAGACTTATTGTTGTTAATATCCTGATACTGATAACAGAATGTAACATCAGCACCTGTCTGAGTGTGTTGATAATACATCTTTTGATAATCAATATTTGCAATAAAGTTTGTGCTACAAATCAAAACTTCTTCTTCAGAACCATTTTCAATATAACCATGAAGGCTGTCCAAAGTTTCCAGCACATTATCAAAACTTTTGCCACTAAAAGGTGGTAAAATTGTAAGTCCACTTTTTCTCTTTGATAAATCCCAAGCATTACCGTTACCTACATGGTCCATAAGGCTAAAGTAATGAGATGATGCAACAATACCAACATTGTTAATACCGGCATTGCTCATATTAGAAAGTGGAAAATCAATTAGTCTGTATTTTCCTCCAAAAGGTACACTAGCCATAGTTCTCTTGTTAGTTAGCTGACTAATACAACCCTCATTAGTGTTTGAAAAAATAAGACCAAGAACATTGTTACTTCTATTCATTATTCTGCCTCCAAATCTTCACCAATCATAGCTGCAGGTGGAACAACAACATTGTCACCAATATGTAGGTCATCACCGATAACTGCAATACCCCATTTATCCTTATCTTCTGCATCTTCAGGGTTGCCACCGATTACTGCGTTACAACCGATTACAGTATTTTCAGATACAATAGAATATTTAATATCGGCATTTGCCTTAACAACTGTATTAGGCATAATAATAGAATAATCTACCTTAGCACCCTTTTCAATCTTAACACCGGGGAATAGGATTGAATTCTCAACTTCACCCTCAACAATACAACCATCAGAAATGTTAGAATTCTTGATAGTAGCAGTTTCAGATACATAGTGAGGTGGGAACATAGGGTTTTTACTGTAAATATCTCTTAAGTCCAGCTTTAGGTTAGGGTCTAGAAGATCCATATTAGCATCCCAAAGTGACTCAACAGTACCTACATCTTTCCAATAACCCTCAAATGGATAAGCAAACATTCTTTCACCGGCATTTAACATTGCAGGTAGAACATCCTTACCAAAGTCGTTACTGCTGTTTTCATTTTCAGCATCTTCAATTAAATATTTTCTTAGTTTTTTCCAACTAAATACATAAATACCCATTGAGGCATTTGTACTCTTTGGATGAGCAGGTTTTTCTTCAAATTCATAGATAGAACCATCTTCGTTAGTATTTAGAATTCCAAAACGAGATGCCTCTTCAAGAGAAACATCAATAACTGCAATAGTACAAGCAGCATCATGTTCTTTGTGGAACTTAATCATATCTGCGTAATCCATCTTATAAATATGGTCACCGGAAAGTACCACAACATACTCAGGGTTATACCTATCAATATAGCTTATATTCTGATAAATTGCATTAGCAGTACCAGAATACCATTCAGAGCCTTTCTTAGATTCGTAAGGGCTAAGACAAGTAACTCCAGAATTCATACCATCAAGTTCCCATGGTTGACCATTGCCAATATATTCGTTAAGTACAAGTGGCTGATACTGTGTCAAAACACCAACAGCCTCAATACCTGAATTTGCACAGTTGGACAATGGGAAATCAATGATTCTGTATTTTCCTCCGAAAGGAACGGCAGGTTTAGCAATCTTCTTAGTTAATACACCAAGACGAGAGCCTTGTCCACCGGCAAGAAGCATAGCTACTACTTCTTTCTTTGGTAACATCATAATTCCTCCAGTACATTAATTTCTAAACGGAAAAAGCCGTACAATATTTATTTTAACATTTAGGTTATGTCGTAAATTATCAAATCACATTGAGCCTATTATACTTTTCTTCCTATTTTTTATTAACCTTAACTATATTATATTACAAAAATTTCATTTTTGCTATTGATTTTATACATAACAAATTCTTCAATTTTTGTGCAATATAACGTATACAATAATAATATATTTTTATATTTTCGTCAAGTGAATGAATTTATTATATAAAATAAACTGTTCAAAAAGCAAAAATCCCATTACAATGGGATTTTATACATTTTATTATTTTATTTTCTAGGAGTATCACCTCTAGAGATTTCAATACTGTAACCAAAATCTTTCAAAGATTTTTCAAGTTCCTTAACCATCTCTCCCGATTCTTTACCTGTACTTAATTTGCCATCATATAAAGTGTAATTTTCCTTAGCAAATTGTGGAGATAAATTTGGCATTACAACATTTCCTCCATACAAAATTCCAAGGATTCTGCCTTTAGGGTCAATTGTACTAAGTGCAGTTGTTGATGGAAGTAACACATCATTAATCATAAGTCTGATTATCCCTAAAGTTCTCAAAGTCAACTTTAAGTCACCAATAGGTTTATCTCTAAAGTCAGTATCTTTATGTGGTACAAATGGTCCTATGCCAATCATATGTGGCATAAATTTCTGAAAAAATCTAAGGTCAAGAATAATATCATCAACAGTTTGATAAGGTGAACCTATCATAATCCCACAACCTACTTGATAGCCGATTTTCTTCAGATTATATAAACATTGTATTCTATTTTCCAAACTCATTTCTTGTGGATGAAGTTTTCTGTAATGTAACGGATTTGAGGTTTCTTCTCTCAGTAAAAACCTGTCAGCACCTGCATCATAATATTTCTTGTAACTTTCATAACTTCTTTCACCTATTGACAAAGTTACTGCACAATCACTAAAGTTTCTTTTTATTTCACTTACGATACTACAAATGTCATCATCGGAATAGTGAAAATCTTCACCACCTTGCAAAACAAAAGTCCTAAAGCCAAGTACATAACCTTTTTTGCAACAATCAAGTATCTGTTCTATTGTCAATCTATATCTACAAATATTTTTGTTACTTCTTCTGATTCCACAGTAATAACAATCATTCTTACAGTAGTTACTGACCTCAATTAACCCTCTGATATACACATTTTTTCCAAAGACTTTATCCCTAACTTTTTGTGCATACTTTTGCAAAGCTTTATCAACCTTGCTATCAGTAGTTAAAAGAATTTCTTTCAGTTCACTATCTGATAAGTTGTGTTCTCTGTATAATTTTTCTACCAAATTAACTGTACTCATATTTTTCACCTAAGAATATTTTACAGACAGTTTAAGAGAAAATCAACACCTTTCACAAAAGGAAATAGGCTATCCAAAAAGGATAGCCAAAGAAGGTATAATTTTAAGGTATTTTTGTAGATTTTAATTTTTATATTAAACTAATGATGCACCAAGTGCTTTACAATTTGCAATAGCATCATCATCCGGTGCATCATTACAAATTACACTTTCTGTTGCAAGAACTGCACCGTCAGAAGTACAAGTTTCTTCCCAGTTACGCATCCATTCACCATCGCCCCAACCATATGAACCGAATAAAGCGATTTTCTTACCATTTAGTGATGATTCACAACCATTAAACATAGGTTCGAATTCTTCATCCTCAAGAACTTCAGCACCCATTGCAGGACAACCAAAAGCAATAGCATCAAAGTCATTGACCATATCACCGTTAAAGCTATCAGCAGTATAAAGTGTTGCGTTACCGCCGTTTTCATTTACACCATCAGCTACTGCATTAGCCATAGCTTCTGTGTTACCTGTACCACTCCAGTATACAACTGCAATATTACTCATTTATATCTCTTCCTTTCTAAGCTGAAACAGTTAGTTTTTCAAGTGAAAAACCTTGTTTCCATTTTAAGTAATAAATACGAGAGCATTTCTTAAATTTTGCAAATTTTTTCAAGGCTTCTTTCTCATCACCATAAACTTTCCAACAACCTGTACACTTTGAACAAGCACCCTTGTTGCAAATAAAACCGTAAACATCCTCAGGGGGATAGCCGAGGAAAAGTCCGATTTCGTGGGGAAATTCACTAGAAGTTTTTACTCTCCTCTTTAACTGAGCAATACAACTTTCAACATCAATACTGTTGTATCCTTGCATTCTAAGCAAAAACTCAGCATAAGGAGTTGACAAGTCACTTTTTAACTTATTTTTGCGATACAAGTATAGCAATGCTCTGTTGTTAGAATAGTTCAGAAGAATAAGTTTTATTCCTTTTTTAGAAAGTATCTTGTTGTATGTATTTACAAAATTCACAGCTTCCTTCTCACTACTGCAAGTGCAGTTAAAAAGGTTGCCTGTTTTTAGTCCGGCCAATGTTGGTGAGCAATGCTTGACTAATAAATCCTCTGACATATTTATCATTCCTTTATTAAGGAAATTTTATAGTTAGCATTTGCTAACTATAAAGTAAAAATAAAAGTTTTTCATAAGAAAAACTTGAAAGCAAAATCATCATTTAGAGGGCTATGGTTTCCCATAGCACCTCTAAACTTAGGAACAGCTGTATGCAGAACTGTTCCTTTAAGGAGAAAAGAGTTTGCTGAACAATTAATTGGCATTTTAATTATTCGGCGAAGTTAGTTTTGTTGTCACATTTCAGCAAGAAGTATACACCAAAAAAATAAATAGAGTTCACATGGGTTTGTTGTGACAACAAAGTAAAAACATAATGTAATAATGTTTCTGTACTTAGTTAGCTTTCGCTAACCACAACTATATATTACTCTATCCTTTCCTCTATGTCAATAAAAATTTTATTATATTTTTCTTTTTGTAAGTTTGTACAAACAAAGTAGTTAGCATACACTAACTACTTGTGCATTTTGTATTTTCCTGTACATTATAATTGGTTTTTTAGTTTTGATTTTAGGTAAAGACAAAAACGATGTTCGCCCATACTGTGTAACTCATAATTTTTCTTATATTTTATAGTTAGAAATATAGGAACGATTTTGAGTTACAGTTGTAGGGTCTTTCAACAAAAGTTTTTTCAAAAAACTTTTACATAAGTTCACATTAGCAAATTAACTTCGCCTATGGCTCGTTTTCTTTGATGTTCACTTAATTGGTGGGTCGTTACAAACTAGCCTTTATATCGGTGCTTTACCCTATGTAGATATTTTTAATTTAACACCTGTAAACAGAACGATGATCCCATAGGTATCACACTACTAACTGGTGAACATAACAAAAAGGCTTGTCATAAAGACAAGCCTTTTAAAGTATCAATGAAATTATAGTAACTCGATGATAGCCATTTCTGCAGCGTCACCACGACGAGGACCAATCTTAGTGATTCTTGTGTAACCACCATTCTTGTCTGCATACTTAGGAGCAATCTCTGTGAATAGCTTATGAGTAACTGATTCCTTAGTTACAAAACCCATAACCATTCTCTTATTGTGAAGATTGTCTTCCTTAGCTACTGTGATCATCTTTTCTGCCATTGAAGAAACATCCTTTGCACGAGCAAGAGTTGTTTCGATTTTACCATTTTCAAATAGGTATGTTACCATAGCTCTTAGCATTGCCATTCTGCTATCTGTAGCTCTACCTAGCTTTCTTGTTCTTGGCATTTATATCACTCCTTTACCCTAAATATTGGAATTATAAGTGTCTTTATTATTCGTCTTCATCACGAAGTCCGAAACCTAAGCTTTCAAGCTTCTGAATTACTTCTTCAAGTGACTTACGACCAAGGTTTCTAACCTTCATCATATCATCTTCACTCTTAGAAATAAGATCCTCAACAGTGTTGATTCCTGCACGCTTTAAGCAGTTGAATGAACGAACTGATAGGTCAAGTTCTTCAATAGTCATTTCAAGAACCTTTTCCTTACCCTTGTCGTCTTTCTCTACCATAATCTCAGTTGTTGAACCCTTATCTGATAGGTCAACAAATAGATTTAGGTGTTCTGTTAGAACCTTAGCAGCTAGAGAAACTGCTTCCTGTGCATTGATTACACCGTTTGTCCAAACATCAAGGGTTAACTTGTCGTAGTCAGTAATCTGACCAACACGAGTGTTGTCAACAGTGTAATTTACTTTTAATACTGGTGTGTAAATAGAGTCAACAGGAAGTACACCAATAACATTGTTACCTGCAAGTTGCTTGTTCTTTTCGCCAGGAACATAGCCTCTGCCTCTGTCTAGTGTGATTTCCATATTAAGTGTTGCACCCTCACCAAGTGTTGCAATGTGAAGGTCCGGAGTTAGGACCTCAACATCGCTATCAGCCTTAATGTTACTTGCTTTAACTTCACAAGGACCTGTTGCAGATATTTCTACAGTCTTAGGACCATTGTCGTTTAGCTTACAAACAAGGCTTTTCATATTAAGAACAATCTCAGTAACATCTTCTTTAACTCCAGGAATTGTTGAAAATTCATGAAGCACACCGTCAATCTTAATTGACTGAACAGCTACACCCTCAAGGGATGAAAGAAGAACTCTTCTTAAACTATTACCTAGTGTGTTGCCGAAACCTCTTTCTAGTGGTTCAACAACGAATCTGCCGAATTTGCCGTCAGAAGATAGGTCTTCAACTTCAATTCTTGGCTTTTCAATTTCGATCATGAAATAACCTCCTAAACATATATGCACACATATATGTGCCTGTTTCTAATAACCTACGGATGCGTGGATTACTTGGAGTACAATTCGACGATTAGATGTTCTTCTACCTGATAGTCAATATCATCTCTTTCAGGCATTGCGATAACCTTACCGCCAAGTAGGTCAGCATCTTTTTCTAACCACTTAGGTGAAACCATTGACTTTGTTTCGCCTTCTGCAATTTCCTTAAATCTTGCCTTTGAACGGCTGCTATCCTTAACCTTGATTACGTCACCTGGCTTAGTCATATATGAAGGAATGTTTACCTTCTGACCGTTTACTGTAAAGTGAGCATGGTTTACAAGCTGTCTAGCTTCTCTTCTTGAAGAAGCAAGACCTAGTCTGAATACAACATTATCAAGTCTGCGTTCGATAGTTGTTAGTAGGACTGTACCAGTCTTACCTTCCTTCTTAGCAGCCTGGTCGTAGTAACGACGGAACTGCTTTTCCATAATGCCGTAAATAAATTTAACTTTCTGCTTTTCGTTAAGCTGTAAGCAATATTCGCTCTTCTTTCTTCTCATATTGCCGTTAGAGTTTCTGTTAGTAGTCTTCTTGTTGTAACCCATAACAGAAGGTTCGATACCAAGCTTCTTACAACGCTTAGCGATTGGCTGCATATTCTTTGCCATAACTATTCCTCCTTCTATCTACTATACACGTCTTCTCTTTGGAGGACGGCATCCATTATGTGGGATTGGTGTAACATCTTTGATCATTGTTACTTCAAGACCTGCTGACTGTAAAGCTCTAATTGCAGCTTCACGACCCTGGCCAGGTCCTTTAACATAAACTTCTACGGATTTCATACCGTGTTCCATTGCAGCCTTAGCTGCTGTTTCAGCTGCTGACTGAGCTGCGAATGGTGTAGATTTTCTAGAACCTCTGAAACCTAGTTCACCAGCACTAGCCCAAGATACAGCGTTGCCCTGTGTATCAGAAATAGTAACAATAGTATTGTTAAATGTTGACTGAATATGAGCTGCGCCTTTTTCGATATTCTTTCTATCACGGCGACGGCGTACAGTCTTCTTAGTTGCTGCCATTGCTTAATCCTCCTTACTTCTTCTTGTTTGCCATTGTCTTACGTGGACCCTTACGAGTTCTTGCATTTGTCTTAGAACGCTGTCCTCTTACTGGAAGACCCTTTCTATGACGAACGCCACGATAACAACCAATTTCAATAAGTCTCTTAATGTCAAAAGCAATGTCACGACGAAGGTCGCCTTCAACAATACAATGCTTATCAATATATTCTCTTAACTTTGAAACATCTTCTTCAGTTAAGTCTCTTACTCTTGTATCAGGATTAACACCTGTTGCTGCAATAATGTCTGTTGCAGTCTTTCTACCAATACCATAGATATAAGTTAAACCGATTTCAACTCTTTTGTCTCTTGGTAAGTCAACACCTGCTATACGAGCCATTGTGCACCTCCATAAAATTTAAAAGTTTTTACTAATTAACCCTGACGCTGTTTATGCTTTGGGTTTTCACAGATTACCATGATTTTACCATGTCTTTTGATGATTTTGCACTTATCGCAAATTTTCTTTACTGAAGGTCTGACTTTCATTAAGTATCATTCCTTTCTTAAATTCTTGTATTTAATGAATTACTTTGTTCTCCAAGTAATTCTTCCTCTTGTCAGGTCGTATGGAGACATCTCCACTGTAACCTTATCACCCGGTAGAATACGAATGTAGTTCATTCTTAATTTACCTGAAATAACAGCCAAAATAACATGACCGTTCTGTAGTTCAACCTTAAACTGAGCATTTGGTAAAGCTTCAGTTACTGTACCTTCTACTTCTATAACATCTTGCTTAGACATTATAAACCTCCGAACTCTTTAATACTGTTTTTTATTTGTGGATTAGTTTTATAAGTTTTTGCACATCCATTTGTATGCTGTAAGTGAATCAACTTCTTTTTCTTAGGTTTCTCCACTTTTCTTCTTTTGCCGTTGGCAATGTAAGCATAACTACCATCAATACCAACTACAACGAACAAATCGTCTTTATCACGACCTGCCTTTGCTTTTACGATTGATCCTTCTTTAATCATCCTTACCTCACTTTAAGTCAGGAATTGTTAGGATTTGTGGACCATCGGAAGTAATGGCAATGGAATGCTCAAAATGAGCAGCAAGGCTACCGTCACAAGTTACTGTTGTCCACTCGTCAGGCATAACCTTTACCTTATAGTCACCTGCACAAACCATAGGTTCGATTGCAATAGTCATACCGGGAATTAGTCTTACGCCTCTTCCGGCAGTACCATAGTTAGGTACACTAGGGTCTTCATGTAGTTTCGCACCTACTCCGTGGCCGACAAAATCTCGTACAACCGAGTAACTGCGATCTTCGACATACTTCTGAACAGCTGAGCCAATATCGCCAACACGATTACCGGCCTTTGCTTGTTTGATACCTTCATACAAGCTTTCCTCTGTAGCCTTTAAAAGTGCCTCAGCTTCAGCACTAACCTTGCCACATTTAAAAGTGTAAGCATTGTCACCGTGGAAACCGTCAATAAAAGCACCAACGTCAACACTAACAATGTCACCCTCTTTAAGGATCTGTTTCTTGCTAGGTATGCCATGGATAACCACATTATTTACTGATATACATGCACTTGCAGGAAATCCACCATATCCGAGAAAGGAAGGGGTAGCCCCCTCTTTCTCGATATACTTGCGGACGATAGTATCAATTTCAAGTGTTGAAACACCCGGTTCAACTGCTTTTCCTGCTACTACTAAAGCATTAGCAGAAATTCTGCAAGCCTCTTTCATCTGTTGAAGTTCTCGTGATGATTTGATAACTACCATTCTAAAACCTTCTTACTTAAGTACTTCAAGTACTAGCTTTGTAGTACCGTCAATAGAGTCTGGACAGTCAATAAGCTTTAGCTTACCCTGTGCTTCGTAATAATCCTTAAGTGGTTCTGTTTCCTTATGATATGTTTCAAGACGAGTCTTTACTGTATCAATGTGGTCGTCCTTACGCTGAATAAGGGCACCTGTGCAAACATCACAAACACCTTCGATTTTTGAAGGCTTGTTGATTGTGTGATAAGTCTTACCACACTTTTCACAGACACGGCGTCCGGACATTCTGTTAATGATAATGTCGTCACTAACTTCTAGATCAATTACTAGGTCAATTTCAACACCCATAGAGTCCAGAGCCTCGGCCTGAGGAATAGTTCTTGGGAAACCATCTAGGATAAAGCCGTTCTTGCAATCGTCCTTTGAAAGTCTTTCCTTTACAATGCCGATTACAACTTCGTCAGGTACTAAAGCACCTGATTCCATATAAGACTTAGCTTTAAGTCCCATCTCAGTACCGTTTTTCAGCGCTTCTCTTATCATATCTCCTGTGGAGATTGTTGGAATATTTAATTCTTTGCTGATTATTTCAGCTTGTGTGCCTTTACCGGCACCAGGAGCACCTAAAAATATTAACTTCATTTTTTTCTCCGTTTATTAATCAAGGAAACCCTTATAATGACGCATCATCATTTGGGATTCAAGTTGTTTAGATGTTTCAAGAGCAACACCTACGATGATGATAACTGATGTACCACCCATTGAAAGTCCTGTCATACCTGTTGCAGCTGTGTAAATTAGTGGAACAAGTGCGATAAGAGCTAGGAACATAGCACCGATTAGTGTAATTCTTGAAAGAATCTTTTGAATAAACTCAACTGTTGGCTGACCAGGTCTGATACCTGGGATTGTACCATTATTCTGCTTTAGATTATTGGCCATTTCAATAGGATTATACTGAATAGCTGTGTAGAAATAAGCAAAAGCTAGAATAAAGATGAAGTATAGTACCATATATAGCCAACCTTCAGTGCTGAACGCATTGAAGAAACTTACCCAGAAGCCTGACTTAGGCTGCCAGAACATCTGAATTGTACTAGGAATTGATAGGATTGAAGAAGCAAAGATGATTGGAAGAACACCACCAAGTGCAACCTTGATTGGAAGGTGACTTGACTGACCACCGTACATCTTTCTACCAACAACACGCTTTGCGTACTGAATAGGAATCTTTCTTTCTGAATCCTGCATAAATGTAATAACCCAGATAACTGCTAGGAAAATTACAATCCATAGTGGAACGAAAACAAGCATTTCTGTTGAACCTTCAAGACCTGTTTTCCAGAAACCGGCTAGTCTGCTGATTGTGTAAGGGAATCTTGCGATGATACCGGCAAATAGTAAGATTGAAATACCATTACCAATACCATAGTTGTTGATTTGTTCACCCATCCACATCATTAGGGCAGTACCGGCTGTGAATACAAGAATGATGATGATAGCTGAGTAAACTAGATCAAAACCACTCTTATATACTGTAACATTACTACGATATAAGTACCAGAAGTATGCTGCACCTTGTACAAGACCAAGAATAACTGTTACATAACGAGTAATCTTACCGATTTTCTTTCTACCAACTTCACCATCTTTAGCCATTCTTTCAAGAGGAGGAATAGCAACACATAGAAGCTGTAGAATGATTGAACTGTTGATATATGGTGTAACACCCATTGCAAACAATGTTGCATTTGAGAATGCACCACCGGAAAGTGTGTTTAGATAGCTAAGCATTGAACCGCTATCATCAACACCCTTCATTAGTGTATTTAGAGCACCCATATCTAAGAATGGAACAGGAATAACTGAACCAATTCTAAATACTAGAACTATTAATAAAGTGAAAAGGATTTTCTTTCTTAAGTCCGGAATAGACCAAGCGTTTCTAATTGTCTTAAACAATTAAATCACCTCAGCCTTTCCACCTGCCTTTTCGATAGCTTCTTTTGCAGCTGCTGAGAAACCATCAACCTTAACAGTTAAACTCTTTGTTAATTCGCCGTTGCCTAAAATCTTGACACCGTCAAATGAGTTCTTTACAAGGCCAGCGTTTCTTAGAGCATCTACATCAACAACAGCACCGTTGTCAAATTTAGTTTCTAGCTGCTTTAGGTTAAGAGCAACAATCTTCTTTCTGAAAATGTTGTTGAAACCTCTCTTTGGTACTCTTCTCTGTAGTGGCATCTGACCGCCTTCAAAACCCGGACGAATGCTACCACCTGAACGAGCCTTCTGACCCTTATGACCTTTACCGGAAGTCTTGCCCCAACCAGAACCATGGCCACGACCAATTCTCTTTACGCTCTTTTTAGAACCATCTACTGGTGAAAGTTCATGTAATTTCATTTACCTTGCACCTCCCTTAAGCATCAACCTTGATAAGGTGAACAATTTTAGCAATCTTGCCCTGTGTTGAAGGGTTGTCTGGCTGTTCTGTTGTGTCGCCAATCTTCTTTAGGCCAAGTGCATGGGCAGTTGCAATCTGATCCTTCTTAGTGCCGATAAGGCTTTTTACTAGAGTAATTTTCATTCTTAGCAACCTCCCTATTATAAAATTTCTTTAACTGATTTGCCACGAATAGCAGCAACTTCTTCAGCTGTTCTTAGATTCTTTAGACCTTCTAGTGTAGCTCTAACTACATTACAAGGGTTATTTGAACGAAGAGCCTTTGTTCTGATGTCCTTGATACCTACAGCTTCAACAACTGAACGAACAGGACCACCAGCGATAACACCGGTACCAGGAGCAGCAGGTTTCATAAGAACTCTACCTGCACCAAATTCACCGATAATTTCATGAGGGATTGTTGTGCCTCTTAGAGAAACCTTCATTAGGTTCTTCTTAGCATCTTCAATACCCTTTCTGATAGCGTCCGGAACTTCACCGGCTTTACCGATACCGAAACCAACAGTACCTTCGCCATCACCTACAACTACGAGAGCTGCGAACTTATAAATACGACCGCCCTTTACAGTTTTTGATACACGGTTGATTGTAACAACTCTTTCTGTAAATCTGTCGTCATTTCTATCATAATTAGCCAAAGTAATTCCTCCCCTTCCTTAGAAATTGAGGCCACCCTCACGGGCGCCTTCGGCCAATTCTTTAACACGGCCGTGATAGATATTACCGCCTCTGTCGAATACAACATCAACGATATTCTTCTCTGCTGCCTTAGCAGCAATTAACTTACCAACTGCTCTTGCAGCCTCTTTGTTTCCGCCATTGCCACTAATGCTCTTATCAAGAGTAGAAGCAGCAGCAAGTGTAACACCAGCAACATCGTCAATTAACTGAGCATAAATGTTGTTAGTAGAACGGAATACACAAAGGCGTGGACATTCTGCAGTACCGCTAATCTTACCACGAACTCTCTTATGGCGATTTAGACGGGCTTTTTTTGTATCAGGTCTTTTTACCATTTGTCATTCACTCCTTAATTACTTGCCTTTACCGGCTTTACCTTCCTTACGGCGGATAACTTCATCCTTATACTTAATACCCTTACCCTTGTATGGTTCTGGTGGACGCTTTTCTCTAACTTCAGCAGCGAACTGACCAACCTTCTGCTTATCGCAGCCAAGAACAATGATATTATTAGGATCTGGAACTTCCATCTTAATGTCGTCTGTTTCTTCAACAATTACCTGATGAGAGAAGCCTAGGTTCATAACAACTTTGTTACCCTGCTTCTGAACTCTGTAACCAACACCGTTAACTTCTAGTTCCTTCTTGTAGCCTTCTGTAACGCCGATAACCATATTATGGATTAAAGAACGAGTAAGACCATGTAGGCTTCTGTTTAGCTTGTCGTCATTAGGACGCTTAACTTCAACAACATCACCATTGATTTCAACTGTCATATTTGGGTGTACCTTCTGAGTTAATTCACCCTTAGGACCCTTAACAGTTACAACGCCTTCGTTTACTGAAACAGTAACGCCAGCGGGAATATTTATAGGTTTTCTTCCAATTCGAGACATCTCGGCACCTCCTTACCAAACAAATGCAAGAACTTCGCCACCGATATTTTCTTTACGAGCCTGACGGTCTGTCATGATACCCTTAGAAGTTGAGATGATAGCGATACCAAGGCCCTTCATAACCTTTGGTAGGTTTTCTGCATTGCTGTAAATACGTAAGCCTGGCTTTGAAACTCTTCTAAGACCTGTGATTACAGGAGTCTTATCTTCAGTGTACTTAAGTGTTACCTTAATTACGCCCTGCTTACCATCTTCCATTGTAGTAAATTCTTTAACATAACCTTCATCAACAAGAATCTGGCAAATAGCCTTCTTCATGTTTGATGCTGGAATGTCAACTGTATCGTGTTTAGCAGAACTTGCATTACGAATTCTTGTAAGTAAGTCTGCAATTGTATCAGTAATCTGCATAACTTTACCTCCTTACCAGCTTGATTTCTTAACGCCTGGAATCTCACCCTTATAAGCGAGTTCACGGAAGCAGATACGGCAAATACCGTACTTACGGAGGTAAGCATGTGGTCTGCCGCAGATTTTGCAGCGAGAGTACTTTCTTGTAGAGTACTTAGGCTCTTTCTGCTGTTTGATTTTCATTGCTGTCTTAGCCACAACTATTCCTCCTTACTTTGTGAATGGAGCGCCCATTAAGCTTAGTAGCTCACGGCCCTCTTCATCTGTCTGAGCTGTAGTAACGAAACAAATGTCCATACCACGAACTTTATCAATCTTATCATATTCGATTTCAGGGAAAATTAACTGTTCCTTGATACCCATGTTATAGTTACCACGACCATCAAATGAGTTACCGTTAATACCTCTGAAGTCACGAACTCTTGGTAGAGCAACATTGAATAGACGATCTAGGAATTCATACATTCTGTCGCCTCTTAGTGTTACTTTACAACCAATTGCCATACCTTCTCTTAGTTTGAAGTTAGCAACTGATTTTCTTGCTTTACAAATCATTGGCTGCTGGCCGGTGATAGCACGAAGGTCAGTACAAATTGAGTCGATAACCTTGTGGTTTTCCTTAGCTTCACCAGCACCAACATTGATAACAATCTTATCTAGCTTTGGAATCTGCATTACGCTCTTGTAAGAGAATTTCTTCATAAGAGCCGGTGCAACTTCTTCTTTGTAGAAAGTCTTTAATCTAGCCACTGTGAAATCCTCCTTTAAATTTCTTCTTTACACTTAGCGCAAATACGATCCTTAGAGCCGTCAGCGTTAATCTTGTGAGCAACTCTAGTCTGCTTTTTGCATCTTGGGCATACTAGCTGAACTTTTGATGCATACATAGCACCTTCAGCCTTCTTGATACCACCTGCTTCACCCATTCTTCTAGGCTTAACATGCTTAGTTACCATATTGCACTTTTCAACGATAACCTTGCCTTCCTTTGGTGAAACAGCCATAACAGTACCCTGCTTGCCTTTGTCTTTACCGCTAATAATTACAACGGTGTCGCCTGTTTTAACATGAACTTTATTATTCATAACTTGACACCTCCAATTAAAGTACTTCAGGAGCTAGAGAAAGGATCTTTGTGAAGTCCTTTTCACGAAGCTCACGAGCAACTGGTCCAAAAATACGAGTGCCTCTTGGACTCTTATCATCTTTAATAATAACAGCTGCGTTTTCATCGAAACGGATGTATGTGCCGTCTTCACGACGAACACCCTTAGCTGAACGTACAACTACTGCACGAACTACATCACCCTTCTTTACAACGCCGCCTGGTGTTGCTTTCTTTACAGAAGCAACTACAACATCGCCAATGTTGGCATATCTTCTCTTAGTACCACCGAGAACACGAATGCACATAAGTTCCTTAGCGCCAGTATTGTCGGCTACCTTGAGATAAGTCTGCTGTTGAATCACAGTGTGTTCCTCCTTTTTCTCAAGCTAACTTATTTAGCTTTTTCAATGATCTCGACTAGTCTCCATCTCTTATCCTTAGAGAGTGGGCGAGTTTCCATGATCTTTACTCTGTCGCCTACACCTGCTGTGTTATTTTCATCATGTGCTTTATAGCGAACAGTTCTCTTAACAATCTTATTATAAAGCTTATGCTTTACGCTGTCTTCGATTGCAACGACAATGGTTTTATCCATTTTGTCAGATACAACCTTGCCGACAACAGTTTTTCTGTAATTTCTATCGCTCATTGTTGTATCCTCCTTAAGCTTCAGCTAATTCATCTTCACGAAGAATTGTTGAAATTCTAGCAATATCTTTCTTAACTGCCTTAATTCTTGTTGGGTTTTCTAGCTGATTAATAGCAAGCTGAAAACGAAGGTTGAATAGTTCTTCCTTCAAGTCTTTTAGCTTAGTCTGCTGTTCTTCAGTAGAAAGTTCTCTAATTTCCTTTGATGTCATTACTGTTCAACCTCCTTTGTAACAAACTTACACTTAATAGGTAGCTTATTAGCAGCAAGACGCATAGCTTCTCTTGCTGTAGCTTCATCAACACCACCAAGTTCAAACATAACTCTGCCTGGCTTAACAACAGCTACCCAATATTCTGGGTTACCTTTACCTTTACCCATTCGAGTTTCAGCAGGTCTTGCTGTAACCGGCTTATCTGGGAAAATCTTAATCCAAACTTTACCGAAACGCTTGCAGTAACGAGTCATAGCTACACGGGCTGCTTCGATTTGGTTTGATGTAATCCATGATGGCTCTAAAGCCTGAAGGCCGAATTCACCGTAAGTAACCTTATTACCACGGTAAGCTTTACCTGTAAGACGACCTCTGTGTACTCTTCTGTACTTTACTCTCTTAGGTAATAACATTACTTCTTGCCTCCTTCTTTACGAGCTGGACGCTTCTGTACATTACCGATTACTTCACCCTTGTAGATCCAAACCTTAACACCGATCTTACCGTATGTTGTGTTTGCTTCTGCAAAACCGTAGTCGATATCAGCACGAAGTGTCTGTAGAGGAATAGTACCTTCATGATACTGTTCATTTCTTGCAATTTCTGCACCGCCAAGTCTACCTGAACACATTGTCTTGATACCCTTAGCGCCGAACTTCATTGATCTGCCGATTGCCTGTTTCATAGCACGACGGAATGAAATTCTCTTTTCTAGCTGAAGTGCAATGTTTTCTGCAACAAGCTGAGCATCTGTATCAGGATGCTTAACTTCAACAATGTTGATGTTAACAGGCTTGTTTAAGAACTTTTCACACTGAGCCTTTAGCTTCTCAATTTCACTACCGCCTTTACCGATAATCATACCAGGCTTAGCACAGTGAATGTGAAGTCTTACTTTCTTACCATCTCTTTCGATTTCAATCTTAGAGATGCCTGCTGTATAAAGCTGTTTCTTTAATACCTTACGAAGGTTGTAGTCTTCAACAAGTGTATCGCCGAAATCTTTCTTGCTGGCAAACCATCTTGAATCCCAGTCTTTAATTACGCCTACACGAATACCGTGTGGATTAACTTTCTGTCCCATTGCTACAAACCTCCTTTATTCTTTCTCTTTTAGCACTAGAGTGATATGAGATGTTTTCTTATCAATTCTAAATGCTCTACCCTGAGCTCTTGGTCTAATTCTCTTAAGAATTGGGCCCTGGGATACTGAACATTCTGCAACATATAGTGCAGATGTGTCCATGCTGTGGTTATTCTCAGCATTAGCAACTGCTGACTTGAGCAACTTAAGTAGTGGCTCACAAGCGGCCTTTGGGGTATGCTCGAGAATAGCCTTTGCAAGTTTTACGTCCTTACCACGGATAAGGTTTAGTACAACTGAAACCTTACGAGGTGAAATTCGAACATATTTTGCATATGCTTTTGCTTCCATCTTGCTTACTCCTTCCGCTTATTTAGATGTCTTACTACCAGCATGACCTCTGAATGTTCTAGTTGGAGCAAACTCTCCAAGCTTGTGACCAACCATATCTTCAGTTACATATACTGGAACATGCTTACGTCCGTCATGGACTGCAAATGTGTGACCTACAAATTCAGGAAAAATTGTTGAACTTCTTGACCAAGTCTTTAGAATTCTCTTTTCTCCCTTTTCGTTCATATCAATGACTCTTTCGAGCAGCTTAGGCTGGACAAAAGGGCCTTTTTTAGTACTTCTACTCATATTAAATTAGCTCCTTCCGTCTTACTTACCGTTTCTTCTTCTTACAATTAGCTTGTCAGAAGCCTTGTGGTTCTTACGAGTCTTGTAACCAAGAGCAGGTTTACCCCAAGGAGTACATGGACCTGGACGACCGACTGGTGATTTACCTTCACCACCACCGTGTGGGTGGTCATTAGGGTTCATTACAGAACCTCTTACTGTTGGTCTCCAACCCATATTTCTCTTTCTACCAGCCTTACCAATCTTAACGTTTTCGTGATCTGAATTACCTACAACACCGATTGTAGCCATACAGTTATCAGGAACGTTTCTTAGTTCGCCGGATGGTAGTCTAAGTAGAGCCATACCGTTTTCTTTAGCCATTAGCTGTGCCATATTACCAGCTGATCTAGCTAGCTGAGCACCTCTACCTGGGTAAAGTTCAATATTGTGGATGAATGTACCTGTTGGAATAGCACTTAGTGGTAGTGCGTTACCAGGCTTAATATCTGCACTAGGACCGGCAACAACTGTGTCGCCAACCTTGAGACCTTCCGGTGCAATGATGTATGACTTTTCGCCGTCTTCATACTGAATTAGTGCGATAAATGCTGAACGGTTAGGATCATATTCTAATGTCTTAACTGTTGCAGGAATGTCAAACTTCTGTCTCTTAAAATCAATTACTCTGTACTTTCTACGGTTACCGCCGCCTCTGTGACGAACAGTAATTCTACCATAAGAGTTACGACCAGCATTCTTTTTGATTGGCTGTAGTAGACTCTTTTCAGGTGCTACCTTTGAAAGAGATGAGTAATCAGTAACCGACATATTACGGCGTGCGTTTGTGGTCGGTTTATATACCTTAATGGCCATTTGATTTCACTCTCCTCATGATGGCTTTGCGGGGTTTATGGTGAAGCCCCATACATTCTGCCTATTAATTAGTAATTTTTTAGAATTCTTAATTAGGCTTACATCATGCCTTCAAAAAATTCAATGCTCTTGCTATCTTCTGTTAGAGTAACAACAGCCTTCTTCCAAGACTTTGTATAGCCCTGTGTTCTGCCCTGTCTCTTTAGTTTGCCACGAACAGAAACTGTGTTAACCTTAGCAACTTTAACTTTGAAAGCTTCTTCAACAGCGTTAGCAATATCAATCTTTGTAGCTGTCTTAGCAACTTCAAAGGTGTACTTCTTTTCTGCAATACCCATCATTGACTTTTCAGTGATGATTGGGCGAATAATGATGTCATGAGCGATCATGCGTACACCTCCTCAATCTTAGCAATTGCACTCTCAGCGATAACTAGCTTGTCTGCATTTAGAATATCATAAACATTGATTTCGTTATACTGACAAGTCTTAACACCAGGAATGTTGTTTGCTGACTTGATAACTTTGCTATCAACTTCTGGAAGAACGATTAGTGTCTTCTTTTCAGAGCCGATTGCTTTGAGCATCTCAACCATAGTTTTTGTTTTGTAGTCGTCACAAGCGATCTTATCAACAACGATAAGTTCATCTGCAGCAACCTTTGAAGATAGAGCTGACTTCATAGCAAGTCTCTTTACCTTCTTATTTACACTGAAGCTGTAGTCTCTTGGCTTTGGAGCAAATACGATACCACCGTGTGTCCACTGTGGAGATCTTGTAGAACCCTGTCTAGCACGACCTGTGCCCTTCTGTCTCCATGGCTTTCTACCACCACCGGATACTTCTGAACGAGTTAAAGCACTCTGAGTACCCTGACGCTGATTAGCAAGATAGAGAACTACCATCTGATGCATTACTGCTTCGTTTGGTTCGATAGCGAAAATAGAATCGTTTAGTTCGATTGTCTTAGCGTTTGAACCCTTCATATCAACAACGTTAATACTTGGCATTTGTAGTCCCCCTTTCTTAAGCCTTTACAGAATCTTTGATTACAACATAGCCTTTGTTAGGGCCTGGAATAGCACCCTTAATAGCAATGAGGTTGTTTTCTACATCAATCTTAACGATTTCAAGATTCTGAACTGTTACTTTTTCAGCACCTAAGTGACCAGCCATCTTCTTACCCTTGAATACACGAGAAGGAGATGAACAGCAACCCATTGAACCACCGTCTCTTACACAAGGACCTGAACCATGAGTTTCCTTAAGTCTCTGGAAATTCCAGCGCTTGATTACGCCGGCAAAGCCTTTACCTTTGCTCTTACCAGTAACATCAACTTTGTTACCAGCTTCAAAAACATCTGCTTTGATGATGTCGCCTACGTTGTAAGCATCTGTGTCTTCAAATCTAAATTCTTTAAGAACTTTCTTTGGAGCAACATCAGCCTTGTCAAAATGACCCTTCATAGGCTTGTTTACTTTGTGAGGCTTCATATCGCCGTAGCCCATCTGAACTGCTGCGTAGCCATCACTCTCAACTGTCTTTTTCATTGAAACTACACATGGGCCAGCTTCAACAACAGTTACAGGAACGAAACGTCCCTTTTCGTCGAAAATCTGAGTCATACCGACTTTCTTTCCGATTAATGCCTTCTGCATTATGTTTTCCTCCTTTTAGGTTATTGGTTGGTTTCCCAACATTTACCCTGTCTACCGGTAGGTTGAAATGAAATTATAACTTAATTTCGATGTCAACGCCTGCAGGGAGTTCTAATTTCATAAGAGCATCAACAGTTTTGTTTGATGGTCTTAGAATGTCGATAAGTCTTTTGTGAGTTCTCATTTCAAACTGCTCACGGCTGTCCTTGTACTTATGAACAGCTCTTAGAATTGTAACAACCTGCTTCTGTGTTGGTAGAGGTACAGGACCTGAAACTCTAGCGCCTGTTCTCTTGGCTGTTGCAACGATTCTTTCAGCTGATTGATCAACTAACTGATGATCGTAACCCTTAAGTCTTATACGAATTTTTTCCTTGACTGCCATAATAACGCCTCCTTAAATAGTTTTGAGTTGGCGGGCGTGCTTTTAACTGATAACACATCCGGGTGTTTCACACCCTTGCATTAAAAAAACCGGATGAATTTTATTCATTCGGGCAGTTCAAAGCGCATTAAGAGCATAGTGTCACCCTATTGGGTAATATTTGCTCAATCTTAACTTAATCGCCCGGTTTAAAATCGGACATACTCCACGGAAAAACCGACTAACTGTCGCAACCTCCCGCTTCTTCGCATATCTATCGCAGTCACGCAAGGCTTATTATACTAGATTTAATGGGCTTTTTCAAGGTTTTTACACAATTATATCATTAGAAGTTTATAAATATTTTAAAGATGTTTTTGTATATTATGCACAAAGATTATATTTTTATTGCACATAAAGAATTTTCGCCCCTAAAAGCCCTATAAATCGGCATTTTTGCTGCTTTTAAAGAATAATTTTACAAAAAATTCATTAACTAAAGTAAGCAGCAGCAAAAACTGAACCCAAAATAAGCACTGCACATACAATGGCAACTATACGAATTATAATCATCTGTCTTTTTCTTTTTTTCTGATAATTCATAAAATCACTCCTTCTTTGTATTATAACACACTTGATTATTTTTTCAATGGGATATATTATTATATTAGAAAATAACTTATACTATTATATATAGAAAGGAATGTGCTATATGCTACACATTTACTATGGATATGGCAAAGGTAAAACCACCTGTGCTGTTGGTGTTGCTATGAGAGCTGCCGGTAGCGACAGAAAGGTGCTGTTCTCTCAATTCTTAAAAGGCAATGATTCCGGTGAAAGACGCTCAATGGAGCTTATACCTAACATTGCCCTTACTCCTTGTCCTGACCATGTTAAGTTTGTCAGAGATATGACTGATGAAGAAAAATTGCAATGTCGTCAGCATTGCAGAAATACATTTGAGTATTGTGCTAAGGAGGCATTAGTGGGCAAATACAATATGGTTATCTTTGATGAAATATTTATCGCAATTGAAAACAATATGCTTTCTGAAAGTGATCTTTTTGACTTCTTAGCCAATGCTCCTAAGAATATTGAAATTGTTTTAACCGGTCACAACCCAAGTGAAAAGATACTTAAACTTGCTGACTACTGTACCGAAATGAGAAAAGTTGCTCATCCTTATGACAGAGGTATATCTGCAAGAAAAGGAATTGAATTTTAACTATACTATATATAGGTAAAGCCCCACATAATAATATGTGGGGCTTTGTTCTACCTATCCTATATTTATTAATACTTTTCAGCTACTTCGCCTAATCTTTTATAGATTGAGTTTTCTGCTACATAGCCTCTAACGAATGAAAGTGGATATACATTAGTATTTTTACCGATAACAGTACCTGGGTTCAGAACTGAATTACAGCCAACCTCTACATGGTCTCCTAGCATAGCACCAAACTTTTTAACACCTGTTTCAACCTTTTTACCGTCTAATAAAACAGTTACAAGAGTTTTGTCACTCTTTAGGTTTGATGTAATTGAACCTGCACCTGTATGTGACATATGACCTAGAATACTGTCACCAATATAGTTAAAGTGAGGAACTTGAACACCATTAAACAGAATAGCATTCTTAAGTTCTGTAGAGTTGCCAACAGTAGCACCCTTACCTACAATAGCATTACCTCTGATAAATGCACACTGTCTAACTTCAGCATCTTCATCAATAATAAGTGGACCATTTAGGTATGCTGAGTCAAAAACTTTAGCTGACTTAGCAATCCAAATGTTGTCACCTTTCTTTTCGTAAATATCAGGATCAAGTGTGTTACCTAGCTTAATAATAAAGTCACCAATTAAAGGCAAAGCCTCCCAAGGATATGTAAGACCATCAAACAAATCTTTTGCAATAGTTTCGTCTAAATTGTACAACTTCTTAATTGTTAATCTTTCCATTACAATTTTTACCTCTCAATAATATTTTTATGTATCAAAAATTCTTTAAAACCTGTTTTCTTCATTAAGAAGCATACCAACAATGCAATTAAAGAACCTACAATAGCACCAACAAGTACATCTGATGGGAAATGTACAAAAACATATAATCTAGATAAGGCAATAGCTGTTGCAAGGATATATCCCAAAATAGCCCATCTCTTTTTCTTTAAAGTAACAAGCAAAGCAGTTGCTGCTGCAAAAGCACTTGCTGAATGGTTTGATGGAAAGCCATAAGAATCAGGTCTTGAAACAAGCATTTTTATAGAGAAATCTATATTACAAGGGCGAACCCTACAAATAATATTCTTTAGTGTAAATTCTGTTATTAAAGTGTCTATGCCCATTGCAAGTAAAATTGCAAAACCACAATATCTTGTTTTCTTAAAACAAATTAGTATGATTGAAATTACAATCCACACCATACCACCCTCTTGAATAAATCCAAACAGTGGCATTAAGAAATCAAGGAAAGAACATCTTAAATGTTCTTGAATATAGTACAGAATACTAAAATCAATTTTTGTAATATAGTCGAAAAATCCCATCTTATCTCCTTACCGAAAAAAATGCAAAGACTAAAAATCTTCGCATTTTAGTTAATTATTATTTTTCTTTAAATTCTTTAAACTTCTCCTTAATAGGAGCATATAGTGGTTCAACCTTTTCTATATAGAAAGGTTTTAATTTTAGTTTTTCTATAATATAGCTGATACCACCAAAGTGAATTCTATCTTTAATCTTAATTTTGCTATTAATCTTGTTACCTAAATTAGAAAACAACTCCTGAGTATTTAGCTGAGGAAGTTCATTTTCGTATTCCTCTCTGTTTTTTGACTGAGTTTTCTTTGTTTTATGTAACATAGCTATTGTATAAATATAATCGCATACAAAGATAACAGCCAAAACAATAGCTGACCAAAACTGATAATCTTCCGGAATAATAGAAATCATTTTCATAAAAGCAGGATGTACTGCTTTACATAAAAGCATACAAAGTGTACCAAAACACAATGCACCTAAAAGGCAAATCCTTCCTTGAAAGTTAAATCTAATATTGCTATAGTCCCACCATTTTTTATGGAAACAATTTTCCAGTATAACTGCTACTAAATATTCAATAATTGTAGCAATAGCCATACCTCCAAAGAAAATCACCCAAGAATTATCTGTTCTACCATAAAAGCAAAATACCATTGCTACTGCCCCACCACCATAAATCGGACAGTAAGGACCTTTTAGAAATCCGGAAGAGATATATCTTCCTTCCTGAACTGTATATAGTGCAGTTTCATAGGCCCAGCCAATAATGCTATATAGCATAAACGCTAAAAAATATTGCACTAAGTTCACTTTTCTCCACCTACTTCTTAACTAAACCCTTTGTCATCAGTTTACGCAAGGACACTCCCCATTCTTTGAAAACTTCTTTTAAGGTACATGTCTTGTCAAAATAACAGATGACATACGCTTCCCTACATTTTGGTGGCACAACTGTAAGTGGCCACATATGTTTCTTTATAATTTCTCTTTCCTTATCATCCAAAACAAAGGCTTTTTCAGCATTTCTAAGTGCTATTCCCGGATGATAAAAACCATGTAGGTTTATTTCTAAATCCTTATCGTGCCAATCATAAAGGAACAAATCATGAAGAAGTCCTCCTCTTGCAGCAGCACGATAATCAAGATTGAATTTTCTACAAAACTGAAAACTTTTGAAAGAAACCATCAAACAATGGTCAAAGGTTGTTGTATCTCCATGCTGAGTAAAGTTACACATTTTCTGTACTACTTCACTTTCAATCAAATCACTTATGCAGTCAAGAAACAAATCAATCTCTGACTTTGTAATTATACCGAAACAATTCAACAGCTTATCGTTAATTGTAAACACTTCCTAATCTCATATGTTACTATTATATCATTTTTCTCATTTTTCTTTCAACAGTAAAAAAATGGAAATACACAAACAATATACATTATCGTTTGTGTATATATAACAAATTGAAGTGTTAATTTAAAATTCATCTTCAAGAAGTTTCATACAATGGTTGTATTCTTCTTCACTGATACTACCTACTTTGTATAGGTTTTCTGTTTCTTTCTTAACTCTTTCAATCTCTGTTGAGTTGTTAATAAGCTGATTTTTCCAGAGAAGATAGTTGTCCTCAGAAATAATCAAAATTGCCTTTGCTTTATAAAGTGTTTCCAGTTTATCAAGCAAAGTGACCTCATCATTACTGATAAATTCTTTCAAAATTTGGTGAGTATCCTGCAAAAGTTCTTCTTTTTCTTTTTCAAACTTTTCTCTATCTTTAGCACCAAAATGATACTTCTTATCAATAGCATTTAGCGCTACTTTATATTCTTCAATCAAGTCCTCCGGCTTAAAATCAAAGTCAAGTTTAACCTTAGCGATTTTCACCAGCTTATTTTCTTTCCAACCAATCTTTACACCAACAAACTGATATATAATAGTCAGCAAAGCAGTAACAACATTTAGCGCAACTTCAACCCACATATACCAATTATAATTAGGATTAATAACTAATATAGCAGTTAATAATGCCATAATAATCAGTGAGCAAATTGAAATGGGCGTATTAAGATACTTTCTATTCAGACAAAAAGAAAGAAAATTAAAAATAATGCATAGTGTTGCTACTGTAATTAGAGCAATGCTTCCCGTTACAATTGGAAAACAAGAATAAATTATGTATCCACTGTAAACCGTTGTAATAGCAGTCAGTATGCCATTAATTGCCCACAAAATATTTTTATTTACTTTATATTTATTTTTTATATTGCTTATAATCCCCATACAATCAAATCCTTTTACGGAAAATATATGTAATAAGTTTTAATATACAAGCACCAACCATAAATGAGCCCACATAGGTCATTAGTTCTTGATAACTACAGAAATATCCCCAACCGGTAACTGCAAGGACTTTCCACCACAAGGCAAGTACCACACCAACAACACCAATGAAAAGTATATCCATCAAAAGCTGTGGAATGTTTTTTGTACTTGATAAAACCATAACACTTATTACTGCACCTACAAGGGCCAGTGTTATGACTACTACAAAATTACTGTTAGTTAAAACTTGATTAGCAGTTTCTCTGCTTGTATATGTAGTTATTTCAGAAAGAAGTGCATTCTTAAGGTTTACTCTGGCATATATGATTAGAGCCAAAACAAAATCGCAAATAGCAAGAGTGCTAATTTTCTTTATCATAACACCAACCTCCTTATTTTTAATGGTCCACCTGACAGGACTCGAACCTGCTATCCCCAGAATCGGAATCTGATGCGTTATCCAAGTACGCTACAGGTGGATTTTTATGAAATCATTATATCATAGTATAAGGTTGTTTCGTGCTTTAAAAGAATTATGATTATGTTTTGCAAATTTTCTAAAACACTTTTAGTACATATTGAACAAAACTATAAAATTAATTATGTGCATAATGTTAATCAGCAAGTAAAACACTACCACAACAAACATTACAATATTTACTATAAAAATCAGATTATCCGATGCATTCTTAATGGCATAAAAAATATAACCCACCAATAATAAAGGCAAAACACACTTTATCATAAAGCAAAACATAGGTTTCTCCAGCAGATAAATCATTATAGGATTTATTTCTTTAAATCCATTGTACTGAATTATTGTAATTGTGCAGAGATAATCGGATATATTTAAAAAAAATAATAATAATAATTTTCTTCGACAATTAGTCACCTGTAGCCCAGTTATATTCACACTTTTCACCTCACTATAGTGTAACTAAAAGCCAATAAAAAATACTTTTCTTTAAAAAGAATTAAAAAAGATTTAAAAAAATTCAAAAAAATTGTTGACAAAAATTTTTCCATATGGTATAGTAAGGGAGCGTTAGAGATACGGAAAGTTCACTAACACAAAACACTACATAAGCTGGTGTAGCTCAGTTGGTAGAGCAGCTGATTTGTAATCAGCAGGTCGGGGGTTCAAGTCCGTCCACCAGCTCCAAAAACAAGCCTACTTAATATAGTAGGCTTTATAATATGGGAGATTTCCCGAGTGGCCAAAGGGGACAGACTGTAAATCTGCTGGCAACGCCTTCGGTGGTTCGAATCCACCATCTCCCACCAAATAAGAACCGTTCGTTTGAATGGTTCTTATTTTTTTGCATTTTTTATTTTCTTTATCTTTATTATTATCGTAATTTATCACTCTCTCCCTATGTTTATTGTGACAAATTAGTTTTTTAATTTTAATTGTGCTAATCCATAAGAAACTTTTTTCAATTTATTGAATAACCTATCTATATACGCAAAAACAAAATTGAAAACTAATTTGCAGAACTGATTAATCTTTACCCACAGACATAATTGAACAAACTTCTCTCATAAACAAACAAAAATCAAAATATTTTCAATTTTTTCTTGACAACAGATTATTATTGTGGTATAGTAATGGAGCGTCAGTAATTTGGAACTCAAATTACTGAGAAAACTACATAAGCTGGTGTAGCTCAGTTGGTAGAGCAGCTGATTTGTAATCAGCAGGTCGGGGGTTCAAGTCCGTCCACCAGCTCCAAAAACAAGCCTACTTAATATAGTAGGCTTTATAATATGGGAGATTTCCCGAGTGGCCAAAGGGGACAGACTGTAAATCTGCTGGCAACGCCTTCGGTGGTTCGAATCCACCATCTCCCACCAATAAGAACCGTTCGTTTGAATGGTTCTTATTTTTTATATCTATATATCTATTTTTATTCGGTTATCTTTTCAGCCAAATATAATAATTTTATGCAAAATAAAAGGACTATCAAACGATAGTCCTAATTTAATATTAGATTGAGTAATTATGAGAAATTACCATACACAAGGTTTTCAGCTTCTTCAACAGAAATATCCATTGAACAAGAAAGTTCCGAAAATAGATTTCTTGATGAAATTCTCATATACTTTTCATCAATAGCAGAAAGGCTCTTCCCTACTCTCTGACGCTTTTTCTTTCTGGCGACAAAGTACTTTAGCATAGCAACCAGTACTTCCGGAGTAGCCTCTTTCATACATTTTCTATATGCTTCATCTCTAAACCTATCAAATTTAACATCAATAGGATCGACTTGAGGAATATTGTCAATCAATCCCTCTGCCTCTGCTTTAGTCATTGGTGAACGCATATTCTCTTCATTTTCTTGTGGTATGTAATAAACATTATCACTTTTCTGAATATCGTGCATAACATAGTAATTTTTTCTAATCTTGCTATGAGGCATCTTCATTCTTTCAATTCTGTCAATTACACAGGCAACACCATTGCTGTTGATTACCTTGTCACCCTCTTGATACATCTTTCATTCTCCATTCAAATAACACTGTTCAGTCTGAGCTTCTTAATAATTCGATTTATTACTCATATATTTCTTACACATATATTATATCACATTTTACAAAAATTTCACATACCTTTAAAAGTAAAATTTCTTGCGAAAAAACCCTTAATTTTACAGAAAAATGCACAAAAAATAAACAATTAATTATTGACAAATTAGAGAACCACTGATATAATTAAAAATACTGTTGGGGCCAATAGCTCAGTTGGTCAGAGCCACCGGCTCATAACCGGTTGGTCCGGGGTTCGAATCCCTGTTGGCCCACCATAGAACGCATTAGCATTTGCTAGTGCGTTTTTTCATTGTACATTAATAATTTTAGTTGTATAATTATGTTATTACACTTTAAGAGGTTTTATTATGAATAAGGAACTAGCTTACAAATTAGTTAAAAATAATGATGAAATTCATTCTTTTTATCTTCTTGCAGACAAAGTATGGCATGAGTACTTTCCTTGTATTCTTGAGAAAGAGCAAATTGACTATATGGTTGAAATGTTCTTTAGTAAGGAGGCTATGGATAAGCAAATTAATAGTGGCTATGAATTTTATTTTGTGCAAATGAATAATGAAAACATAGGTTTCATTGTTGTTCATCCGGAAGAAGAAAAGTTATTTTTAAGCAAACTTTACCTAACACTTGAAAACAGAGGTAAAGGCTATGCAAGTAAAATGATGAACTTTGTTATCGCAAGAGCAAAAGAGCTAAAGAAGAAATCAGTTTACTTAACTGTAAATAAATACAATAAGCACACAATTGATGTGTATAACCATTGTGGCTACAAAACAATAAGAAGTGAACAAACTGACATTGGCAAAGGTTATATTATGGATGACTATGTAATGGAACTTACATTATAAGCCAAAATACTCCTTTTTATTTGACTACTGCACTTTAATGTGGTAAAATGATAAAGACTTTTTATTATGGAGGGGTATTATGACAACATCCAACATATGCATATTAATATCCATTGTAGCATATCTTTTCCTTGTGCTAATAATCGGTGTTGTATGTGCTAGACAAAACAATTCTGTAGATGACTTTTATTTAGGTGGCAGAAAACTAGGTCCACTTGTAACTGCAATGAGTGCTGAGGCCTCTGATATGAGTTCTTGGCTACTTATGGGGCTTCCAGGTGTTGCATACCTAAGTGGTGCCAGTGAAGCTGTGTGGACAGCTTTAGGCCTTGCTATCGGTACATATTTTAACTGGCTAATTGTTTCTAAAAGACTTCGTAACTATAGCCAAAAGATTGACGCTATTACTATTCCGGAGTTTTTCTCAAAAAGATTTGGTGAAAAGAATAAGGTTATTATGGCAATTTCAGCAGTAGTAATCATTGTATTCTTTGTTCCATATACTGCATCCGGTTTTGCTGCTTGTGGTAAGCTATTCAGTACAGTATTTGGTCTTGAATACCATTTGGCAATGGTACTCTCTGCACTTGTTATTGTAGGCTACACAACTATTGGTGGTTTCCTTGCAGCATCAACAACAGACTTTATGCAAAGTATTATTATGACAGTTGCTTTAATTGTTATTCTTGGCTTTGGTACTTATTCTGCCGGTGGTTTTGAAAATGTTATTGCAAATGCTCAGTCATTACCAGGTTACTTTAGTTTAACAGAAAGCTTTGATGCAGCTACAAAAACATCAACACCATTTAGTTTACTTTCAATATTCTCCCTACTGGCTTGGGGTCTTGGTTACTTTGGTATGCCACATATTTTACTAAGATTTATGGCTATTGGTGACAGTAAGCAGTTAAAGCTATCAAGAAGAGTTGCAACTGTATGGGTTGTTATTTCACTTGCAATTGCAGTATTTATCGGTTTTGTTGGTCTTGCTATGACAAATAACGGTACTCTTGAACACTTAGCAGATAGCGAAACTATCATTGTAAGCATTGCAAACCTAATTTCTAAAAACGGTATTGTATTTGCATTATTAGCCGGTGTTATCTTGGCCGGTATCTTGGCATCAACAATGAGTACTGCTGACAGTCAGCTACTGGCTGCATCTTCCGGTGTATCAGAAAACATTGTTGGTGGTTTATTTAAGGTTAAAACATCAAAAAAATCAGCTATGATTATTGCCAGAGTTACACTTCTTGTAATCTCAGTTGTAGCAGTTATTATGGCTTGGGACCCTAACTCATCAGTATTCCAAATTGTATCATTTGCTTGGGCCGGTTTTGGTGCAGCATTTGGTCCTGTTGTACTATGTGCTTTGTTCTGGAAAAGAGCTAATAAGTACGGTGCATTCTCCGGTATGTTTGTAGGTGGTGCTATGGTATTTGTATGGAAGTACCTAATCGCTCCTATCGGTGCATCTAACCCTGAACTTTCATTCTTAAACATTTATGAACTACTACCTGCTTTCTTAGCCGGTTTAATCGTAATTATTGTTGTTAGCTTACTAACTAAAAAGCCTAGTCAGGACATTGTAGATACTTTTGAAGAAGTAAAGAAAATGAATTAATTTATAGTAAGTAAGTTAAGTCAGTTTTGTCATATAGTTATCTACTGTATAGAACACTATTCAAAAGATGCAACTGTATTTGTAGCAAATCAAATGAAAAACCATAGAAAAGTATTTCAATTAGAAAAACTAATAGATAAGCATTTGCCTGAGAAGGAATTATTAAATGAGATTAAAAGTTGGAAAACGATTTTTAATCATCACATTTAACACTAATATTTAGATAAGGATACCATCATTGGTATCCTTATTTTTTTGCTATTTTGATTTTAACTAAGTATTCATACATTTACTATATTAACACTTGATCAATTGATACAGCTTAAATCTGAGGATTTATAGGCATAGCAAAAGGCTGTTGCCTCATTGCAACAGCCTTTTCTTATTTTTTATCCGAATCATCTTTAACTATATGATTATAAACATCATCAATCTTTTTCATTTTAGGGTCATCAATCTCTGATGATTTTTTCTTTTCTTTTTCTAATCTTTCTTCCTCTTGAAGTCGCTTAATAATATCATTAATATCGGCCTTAGGTTTTGCATTACCTGTAAGAACTCTTATGAAATTAATAAGTTCATCAAGGAAGATTAGTATAATCAGTAGCAAGAATATTACCAGACCCCATGGTGACAAGAACAAGTTGTACAAAGAATTGACAAGTGGTATTTTTGCCACAAATTTTGCTTTAACTTGGCTTATCTTTATTGGATGGTCAGGTGCATCGTTAGCAACACCTTGAGTTTGCAACATTGTGTTGCCATTATCATCCTTATAAGGAGCTTTAATAACCTTATGGGTGATAACCATACCGTCAAGTGAACCACTGCCATCATAGGAAATTATGTCCCCTACTTTGATTTCACTTTCTTCTACCGATTTATCAAGGATAATATCTCCAACATGCAATTCCGGTTCCATACTACCGGTTGTTACCCTAAAAATAGTATAGCCAAATACTGTTGGAGTTTCTCCATTTATTCTTGTTACCACAATAATAACCATCGCAATTCCCAGTAATACAACTAAGAACCAGCCGATGGTGTTCTTTACTGTGACAAATGTTTTATACTTTTTTGATTTTTCTTTTACTGCTTTCTTCACACTATCACCAAATAATATTTATACTATAAGATTATAGTGTCAAATTGATTTTGTCAACACTAACAGTAATATCAGAAGAACCTTCATTCTTAATATACCAATATACAGTCACTAAATTTTCTTTAGTCTTTTCATTATAAGGATATGTTACCATATTAGTAACTACCGGAACACTGATTAATTTTTTTGTTTCATCTGTAACAACCAGTCTACAATTTGCAGTTTGAGTGTCTCCATGAGCACCGGTAACAGTTAATGTCAATTTTGTTTGACCAACAGACTTACCGGTAACTACACCACTACTATCAACTGTTGCTATTTTACTATCTTCTACTTTGTAATTAATACTTGTTCCTTGAGCAATAGCAGAAAGGTCAATAGTCTTACCAACACTAACTGTTGCCAAAGAATAAAACTGCTTAATACCTGCACCCTTGCCTGTAGAAGCATAGTCAGCGTTAGTACCGAATCCACCTTTAAAAATACCAATTAGGTTTTTAGTATCTACATTAGTATTATCAGCACCGTAGTAATTTTCGCTATCTTTCAATCTAGGTTTTACACAAGTTGCATCATATGGAATCTCAGCATGATAAAGAAAGTATTCGGAATTAAATGCATTTATTGTGCCATGCGGATAATCAGAAGCCACAACCGAATTACCTGGAGTAACACCATCACCCCAATAGTGAACTGAAAAATCAGCAGGATTAAAATTGTTTGAAGTATTAAATCCAACATAAACATTTTTCTTGTTTATATCATTGATAACCTTGTTACCGGTATTAGATTGTAAATGCTTATGGGTTTTCATAGGATTATTAACGCCTACATATGTACTAGCGTAGTCATTAGAATCAACACCGGAAAGATAAAGTGAAACTGTTTGAGCTTTTAGTTCACCGGTATTCTTTATCTCTGTTTTATAGCACAATCTTTTACCGGCAGAAAGTTTTTGATCGCTGATTGAAGAAATAGAAGTTGTATCATAAACTCCCTCTTCACTAGTCATTTCGTAAGTTTTAACCTCAAAATTTTTACTAGAAGTTTGATTATAAGAATTCTTACTCCAACTAAAAGAATTACCGTTTCCTTCTTTAGGTCGGGTAAACCATGAGAAAGTGTTTGTTGAAACACACAAAAAGCATAATATTAATGATAAGCACAAAATTGCAATTATTCTTGTTTTTCTCATAGTTTCACCTCGCTATTTCTTAATTACTCGGAGTATAAGTCCAAGTATCAACATTATAATGACCCTTTTTATCTTTATCTTCCTTTAAATAATAAGCAGTACCATTTTTAAAACCGGTAACATCTACTGTCTGATTTTTATCGTTACCATTACTAAATACTAAACTTGTATAAGTTGAGTCAATTTCAACCTTATAAACTGCCTGACCTTGGTCGTTTCTATATTTTGTGTCAGTCATTTCTACACCCGGGAATTTACCGGTAGTCATAGTAGCATTCCAAGCATAACAATAAACTTTGTCCCAGCCCATATTATTGGTTAGGTAAATAGTATATTTTTCAGCAGGAGTTTCCTCAACATACTTTGTCCAATAACCTTTGTATTTTATATTGGTTTTATCGTAAATAAAACAATTTTTTTCATCACCGATTTTTGGAATATCAGAGCCATTAGTTTGACCTGTCCAATCATCTTTGTTTTTAAAAATAATTTTGGTATATTTTACATCAATATCGACTTTGTAATAGTTGTCGCTAACCTTAGTCATTTCAATTGATTCATTATGGGTATTGTCATACCACACATAAGCATAAGGTGGTGTCCAACCCGGAACATTCTTGAAGTAAACTGTCACCGTAGTTTTCTTCTCAAACTTAGCATAATAATTAGTAGGTGTGTCTTTATTAACAGTAACAGACAAATTCTTGTCAAGATAATTATCTCCGACTTTCTCAGTACAAGCCTCATCAGTAAACCAACCCTTAAACTCACTGTTTGCACCAGGTTCAGCAGAAATTGTTGCTGTTTCGCCATAGTTAATCACATCAGTAGTAAGTGTACGGTTAATATTTACTGTTGAAGTATCTGTTGTATCATTCTTTACCGGATGAACATTGATTGTCTTTGTTTTTATCTTAAACTTAGCATAAAAACTCTTTTTGTTTTCGCTTGTTTGAGGGTCACCTTTAAATGAATCAACACTATATGTAACATTTTCACTATCAATTAAAGTATCATCAGCTTTATTATACCAACCCTCAAATTCGCAGTTTTCATTTCCTACAGCTGTAAATGAGAATGATGTTCCATACTTTACAATTCGTGTAGTATGAGTTTCTAGTGTTTCATTATCAGATTTAATTTTACCATAATTAACCTGTTCACTCAAATCTGGTGTTTTATCATTATAACAATATGCGTAAACATCAATCGTGTATCGTTTCAAAACAAACTTTGCATAAATATTTTGGTCAGCTTTTACTGAGCTAACTGTGTAACTTTCCTCACTTGAAAGTTTATTAGCAGAAGAACAAGCCTTATCACTATACCAACCGTCAAACACATAACCGGAGCCATCAGCAGGAACAGCCTTAAATGTTACAGAACCACCATGATTTACAATAACTTGAACTTGTGCTTTTGACTCATCACCATAGGTGATTTTGTTTCCTTGTATGTTATCATCGTCATCTTCAGAAACTGCACTTGCAGTAACTGTATATTTCTTAATCTCAAATCTGGCATAGAAAGTTCTATCAGTAGGATTAACACTGTCAATCTCAACATTAGTAGGGTTTTCACCGGTAATCTGAGTACCTCCGGTAGCACTGTCAAACCAACCAACAAAGTCATAACCTTCATTAGGTGTCGCAGTAAGTTTTACTGTTTCTCCAACAGTTACATCACTTTTAATTGCACTGTCAGATGCTGTACCGGAATTAATTTTAACTGTACCGCCTGTGCCACCTTGAACATTATCAGTTACGGCAATAACATTAACGGTATAAGTTTTCTTAAATAACGCATATAAAGTTATATTGCTGTCACTACCTATTTTAAATTTACCGTCTGTTACAGGAGCTTTAATTGTACAATCAATATCTTTGTACCAACCCATAAACTTGTAACCCGGGTTTGCAGTAGCATTTAGAGGAACCGTAGTACCCTCTTCTCCGTAACAAACTTTCTGATTTTTGCTACCAATAGAAATATTACCCATTGTTTCATTTGAGTCAGTGCCATATTTCACTTCTACACGCTTCTTGCTGACAACCAGTGTAAAGTCATTTACTGCTACATCTCCGTTATTGCCACCGTTAGAATCTTGAAGCCAAAGAGAAATTTTTACTTCTTTACTAGAATTTGCAGGTATAGAAAATACCGGTAAAGTCACTTTTTCATCTGAATTAGTATATTTATCAAAAGCGTTAACCGTAGTTTCTGAAGGCGTACCGTTAGTAGCTGCTACAACATTTTCAGTAGCATCTTTATTAGAGAATATCTTAGTAACACCATCAACTGTAATAGCAATTCGCACTCTGTTGTCTGTTACTGCCTCATTACCGATTTTGATTGATGGTATTTTACCAAACTTAAAATCTTTACTTTTATTTTTTTCTTTATTTACTACTTTAAGATTATAACCAATGTAGTTTACATTACGGTCATTTACAGTTGATTGACGATAATTATTGTTATCACCAACAATAGGAAAATAAAAGTTCTGACCGTCAGCACTGGAACATGTAGCTAAATGAACATTACCGGCTTTTTTGAAATAGCCGTCTAAATCAAGGGTTTCGTTATAACCACTGCCGGAACCGATATTCGCAACTGTCATAACAGGATTGTCAATTTTACCGCCACCGGTAAGTGCCAAAGAAGAAATTGTTTCTACCCAAGAAAATGTTGTACCGGTAATTAAAAGCATCATTTGGATAAGTGCTACAACTGATAGTACAATTGTCTTAATTGAAACACGTCCAAGGAAATTATCACTTTTCTCAGTTTTTTTGCCATGTAATGGCCTTTTCTTATTCATTTGTGACATCTCCTTATCTTAATAATTCATTAATTTGTTCTATGAGCAACATCATCATTTGAAATTTCCATTGCAATATTCATACTTCTATTAAATATAACATTTTGATCTATTCTAATTGTCTTTGTATCTGATTTGCTCTTTAGCACAAAATTGGTTAAAATCGAATTGACTTTCATCTCATAATTATTAATCTTACAAACATCGTTGTCCAATTCCATAGGAACCAATGTTCCATCGATAAACTTAGCATACATTGTGTAACCATTATCATTAATATTACTTTTTATCCAATTCTTATTATTAGCAGTTATGTTAAAGTCAATACCTATCTTAATCTTAGCATTTGGATCTTCAACAATTCCACCACCGGAGCCACTGCCACCTGAACCGGAACCACCACCGGAAGAAGAACCACCACTGGAAATATTTTCGTAATCCCAATAACCCAAACAAGGTGATAATCTCTCTGATATATCCTCAGTTGTACTATAACCATTACCACCAAGAGCTGTATAAACAGTTTTTCTTGTACCATTTATTTCTCTGGACTCTTGAAGTGGAGCTTTTTTTCTGTCAGTATTTAGCTTTTTTGCCCACATTGTTTCAACATCTTTTCGGGTATACCATGCGTTATAAATCATTTCATCGTTAAGACTGTATCTATTAAAGGTTATATCTGTTACAACTTTTTCAGGAATTGGAGCAACCCATGTTGGATTTCCTTTTGCATCTTTATCGTTTTCTTGCATAATAACTGTACGATAAGGTGAACCTGTTGTAGTAATGTCTTTATAAGTCATAGTTACAATACAGTCTTTGTCTTTATTAATCCAATGTGTTACTGAAGGATCATTATCACCTACAGTATCATCTACAAAAGTAATCCATTCCATATCTTTAAAATTACTTTCAAGTTCTATATCGATAGAAAGATCTTTACCTGCATATTTATCACAATTATCACCTGTGCCCTCAAGCCACGCAACCATAGTCACCTTCTTTGGGGTCGTGCCCTCTAGTGTAAATATTGGCTTACCTACTGCGTAGTAGTAATCAGAGAATGAAATGGAAGTTGAATTTTCTGTATTTATAACCAAACCAGTATCCAAAGCAGTCGAACTAATTGCCGGATAAGTCTTTGCATATCTGTCAACAAGGGCAGTTGGATCAAAAACTGTTGGTTTATCCTGACTGTCAGTAATGAATGCAATCCTAATGGGACAAGCATCGTGAGTAACAATACCGGTTGGTTTCAAAGGGTTATTTTTATCTTCAAACAAAATCTGTGTTGAACCATTAAATGTTTCGTTACCGACTTTAATTGTGTAACTCTTTACATAAACATTAGTTTCCTTTGAGTCTGCACTAACAGTAAAATCTTTGTACAAAAACCTTTGGTTCTTGTCACCAACAGTAGCATCTCTATATTGCAATGAGTAGGTTAAATTACTATCACCATCTACGTTATTATTCGGAAAAAATAAATTTCTGCCATCAACACTTGATGCCTCATCAATTTTAAAGTTATCAACTTTAATATGATTTGTAATATCTTCACCATCATTAACACGAAGCCCTGTACCTGAATTAAAATTCATAATATTTGAATTAATATTTGCATTATCCTTAATTGTAAACCAAGATACTGTTGTACCAACAAGCACCATAACAACTAAAAAGAGTGATATATATGAATAAGAAATACCCTTAAAACTATGTGAAACATTACCACAATGTTTTGAAACATACTTTTCTTTTTTCACTCATATCACTTCCTTTCAATTTAGTGCCTTATTACAAGGATAACTTAATTGTTGCCTTAAACTTTCCACCAACCATAGCAAATCTTGCTTCATCATCTTCACCGTCAACCCAAATATTTACTGTTGTCATACCTGAAGCATATTTATCACTAGGTTGTTTTTTTGTTAACATGGCAAAATCATAATTTTTACCTAATTTAAAATCATTATTTGTGTTTGTAATAACATCTTTATATTCTACCGGTGCTGTTCCAGTAGGTTTACCCGTTTTGCCATCTGAATTTTTTGTTACCTTCCAATACTTATGTTTAAACGTATCGCCGGAAGTATTACCTAAAGTAACTTCCTTTTTATCACTGTCATAGTGAATTTGAGGAGCCGGTATCCATAAATTTTTCAATTTTGAATCAGCACTGTTTACAGTAGAAAGTCTTACTGCTCCAACAATACAGTCCTTTGAAAAATCACCGTCGTCACTTTTATTACCGGATTGTTCACCTGTTAATGTGGTAGAGATTGGAGAAATCTCTGTTCCTGAATTCAAATAAACCATATGATCTTCACCCGTTTTCATATAAACATCAATTGATAAATAAGAATCCTTATCAGCAACATCCCACTCACTACTTGTATCAGGCTTAGCCTTACCATTTTCTTGAGTAAGCTTTGGTTTATAGAAATCCGTACCGTCACTTGTAATTTCGATAATTGACTGTTCTTTCAAGAAAGGATAATCCTCTTTAGTTAAAGTAATTTCCCCTTCTGACCATTGAGTTTCATCATTAACATCAGGAGCAGGTTCACCATGTTGCACAACTGCAATTTTTAGACCTTTAGGTGCTTCGCAGATAACATTGATACCATCAGCAGTTGCCTCGGTCTTGTTTGTAAACCAAGAGATAACACCGGTTAGTGCGATAATAATAAGCACAGCCATAACTATTAAGTTTTTTATAACTAGGGATTTGGTATCCCTTTTTACTTTTACAAGTTCCTGGTCTTTACTCATATTACCCTCACTACTTTTAGGTTATTTAATATTCTCTAGTTCCTCAGCAGTAAACATTTTCTTCTTAGCTTTTAGCTTAATGGCTTTAACCTTTTTAGCCTCTTGCTCTTTGATTTCTTTAACTTTCTTATTATACTCTTTTTCCAGTCTTTTTTCAACTTCTTTTAGCTTTTGATTAAACTTCTTTTCTTCTTCAGAATAAGCCTTATCTTTCTGCTTTTTAACCTTAGCAATTTCTGACTGATGAATCTTTCTTTCCTTTGCTAAGGAATCAGCAGCACTTCTGTGTAACTTTTCTATTTCTTTAGAATGATTAGTGTTAATCTTGCTAATTTCTTTTTCTTGTTCATCTTTTAGTACAACAAGTTTAGCTTCATAAATCTTTCTTTCTTTTTCATTAGTCTGATTTAAGCTATCCTTTTCCTTTTGGAAAGACGCCTGTTGCTTTGACATTTCATTTTGAAAATTAGCTTTTTCATTAGCCATTTTCTTGTCAAAGTTAGCATTTAACTTGTTGATATTTTCAGCATTTTTAGAATTAATTTCTTCTACTTCTGCTTTATGCTCTGCATTAATAGAGTTAACATTTTCACTATGCTTTCTATTAATTTCAGCAACTTCATTTTGGTGGTTACTATTGATAGTAGAAATTTCTTCACTATGCTTTGTGTTGATAGAAGCAATTTCATTATTATGATTTGCAACCAAAGTATCAACTTCATTTTTATGTTCTAAGTTCAAACGGCTAATTTCAGCACTATGTTCTTTTCTTTCAGTTTCAATAGTGTTGTTAAGGTTTGCAACTTCATTGTTCAAAGAAGAAATTTCTGCTTTTTGGTTAGCGATAATTCTATCTCTTTCAGCAATATCTTCCTTCAACTTAGCAATAATACCGTTTAACTTTTCGATTTCTTTATTTAAAGAATCAATCTCTGCTCTTAACTGTTTTTCAAGTTCAAGTAGTCTTGTGATTTCTGCTTTCGCCTTTTCAAGTTCAGCAGTTAACTTTTCCACCTTATCTTCCAGTTCGGCAATTTTCTTTTTCTGTTCTTCAATGATACCTAATAATCTTTCGATTTCAGCCTTGAGTTTTTCAATTTCTTCTTCAAGAGCCATAATCTGTTTCTTTAGGTCTTCAATCTGTTCATAAGCTAAGTTTAACTTATTGGTTAATTCAACAATTTGTTGTTCTCTTAGCTCAAGAGTCATATTTAACTGTTCAATTGTTGCCTTTAATTTATGAATTTCAGTTTCTCTTTCACGAATTTCCTGAAGTCTAATGTTCATTTCTTCCTGACGAACTTCTTTTAGCTTTTTCTCAAAAGCTATTCTAGACTTTGTACCTTGGTCAGCAAGAGCCTCTTCTTCAGCTTTTTCGTCTAAATACTTTTCGTGAAGGGCTTCCTTCAAAGCCGGACTTTGTTCAATTTCCATAACGAAACGGTTAAGGCTCATAAGTCCGTAAATATCACGCTTAATATCCTTACTCATTTCACCGTTAAAGGCGTTTTTCTCAACAACAAAGCCAGGTTTTTTGTATTTTTCTAGGAATGTCCAAAGTTGAACAGCCTCTTTAAAGTTAGGGTTTTTCTTCAAAAGGTTAGTCATTGTTAGTGGTGAATGAACCACTTCGCAACCAACTAACTCTTTCATAAGTTGTGAATTTAAAATACCCTGTGTAATTTGTCTGATTCTAACTACTCTGTCAAAGTCACTTAAATTTTCAACATCTTCATTATTATCTACTTTTTCAACTTCATGGTTTTCATCTCTAAAGTCAAAGTTAAACTTTATCCTCTGACCATGATAGTCAACATCTCTGTGGATATGTGTTTCATAAAGTGAGTCTTCCGGAGTTTCTCTTAACTTTCTGAATCTCTCAGAAATAAATCTTGAAATGTTGGTAAGAAGTGTAAACAACATTCTGTTTTCATAAATGTTATATGTATCTTCTTTTCTAACATTCAGTAGATTGTTAGGAATAACATCACCACGTTCATCAATTTTTGAAATAAAGTTAGTATGGGATGCTAAATGTTTAACAGTCTCCGGACCTACCTTCTTGATTTTTGCAACATTAACTACTTCTTCTTCGGAAATAATTGTCCTACGCATTTCATCAACTGCATTTTGGATATAAGGCAAAGCATATTCAATTGCTTCAACCCAGTCCATATCAATATAACGAGAGAAGATTTCACCACTGTGAACATCCTCACCATTATCGGCTCTATCCATACCGTCAATATAATAATTAAAGGTGTAGTCATCCTTTAGGGTTTCACGCAATTCATAATATGCACGATACAATTTATTATATTTTTTGCCCATAGGACACACCTCATTCTCAATAAAATAATCTTAAATTAATAAGTCCACCTCTCCCATAAGGAAGAGGTGATATTGTTTTTATACTAGCTTTTGAAGTCTATGTAGATAAGCCTTACTTTCGCCCATATTTTCTCTACCATATAGGTGATCCATATAAGCAACCAGACCATCAATTTCGTCTCTAATATATGATAGGTTTAGAGATTCAAACTTTCTAAAGATTTTTCTTGCTAGGACATAGTCAAGACCGTCAATTTCTTTACCACCACAAGCAACATAACATGGTGTAAAGGACATTACCTGACGCATAATTCTGTTACCGAAAGCAATACGGAAATGTTCAATAACATAATCATCAAGCTTGTTTAGTTTATCAATTAGTTCTTGGCTAACAGGATATTGCTTCTTAGCATTGTCAAATAGACTCTCTAGATAATGATAGTTAATCTGTACAGGTGGAGTATCCGGTGCATCAAATGGAGTACCCTTACTATCAATATCAATAGGCATTGCTCTATCGTAAACCTTATCGGCAATAGCAAAAGTAGAGTCATCGTTATTAGCAGTACCGATATACCACATATTTGGTGGTATCTTAAAGTTACCTTGTTCAAAGTGTTTAGGGTCATCAGGCCATACATTTGGAACCATTGAGATTACCCATTCATCACAATCCGGCATTTCTAGAATTGATAACATTTCAGCAAAGTAATATTCAACTCTGGCGATATTCATTTCATCAAGTACAATAACATAAACATTATCGTTATAAGTTGCTTCGTACATTGCACGCAATAGTTCTGTTTCGTTAAATCTCTTAGTAAATTCGTTGAAGTAACCGAATAGTTCAGTTCTATCTCTCCAAGATGGCTGTACAGGTGTGATGATTGAGTCGTTACATACAAACTTACCGAATGCACGAGCAAGGGAAGTTTTACCTGTACCGGAGATACCTTGTAGGATAATAAGTCTGTTACTACCGAATGAAGCAACAAAATATCTAATCAACTTAGTATCATAATAAAGTCCAAGTCTTGAACAAGCAAAGTTACGGAACTGGTCACAGAACTGTTCAAGTGTAATTGTATTGTTATATACAGGTGGCTGATAGTCTGCCCAAACTTCATCAATATGACATAGCTTGTAGAAACGCTGAGTTGTTTCTTCTTCACCATTATTAAGAGCTTCCATTTCTTCCCCTGTAAGTTCAGAAATTTCGTTAGGGTTAAGACCAATCTGAGAAACCTTCATTGATAGAATCTTATCTTTCTCAAGGTTTAATCTCATAACCTCTTTAGTTAGGTGATTAACTTCTGCTACTAAGTCCCCTGTATCCTTAACCTTTTTCTTATAACGGAAAAACTTTTTTAAGGATAGAACAACAAGCATTACTAAAAATACAAGGACAGCTGCTAGTAACAACATTGCAAATATGGCGATTACCCATTCTAAACCTCCAAGTTCTGATGTATAATCGCTAATAATCTTACCGTATGCCGGAAAGTCAAACATTCCAACAATGCCCTTGAAAATTCCTGTTACAATACTCCAAAGTGAAGTAAAGAATTGTCCCAGAAATTCATATAAAAATTTGAATACTGTATCCATAAGGAATCTACTCCTCTTTCTGTTCTTAAAAAAGTTTTACCCTTAGTCCTATGACTAATCGCCTCAATCATAAACAAACAACAAATCTTTCCGGCGTTGCTGACCCGTTAGAAAGATTTATCGCTTATGTTTACATATTTGCTTAACCATATAATTCTTTCCGGTTTAGCCCTCATATGCAGTATTTTCATTAGTGTACTGCCAACTAAATTGTAGTGAAAATTCTCTGCAACAGTGGACTTTCACCTCTTAGCAAGTTTTTAATTTTATTCTTGGTCATTGGATTTTTCTTCTTTAGAAGATTCTTCCTTTGCCTTTTGACTTGCTAAATATTCTTCTATTGCTTTTTGCTTTTGCTCTTCACTAAGCTCTGCGTTTTCGGCAGCCTCTTGAGCAGCGGCAATAGCTTTTTCCTTAGTATAAGCCATCACATTACGGATAACACGAACCAGCTCATAGATAAAGAATAATATCATTGGTAGAACGATTACGAAGAAGAATCCCCAGAAACTCTGTAAGTAGTCAATTACAGAACCAACACCCTCAAGTTTCTTACCTTGATAGTCATTAGTCTGATAAACTCCCACAATCTTGTCAGCAGTTAGCCAACCATCAGTTTCTTCATCGGAAATCTTGTTATTATCACCTTTAGTTAGGTATGTTTTAATTCCGTTATCGTCCTTAGTCTTTACGATACGATGGCACTTTACCATTTTGTATTCAATACCATCTTCCCCTTTGTAGGAACTTTCAAAGAAAACAATGTCACCTTTGTTATAAGTTCCGTCTATGTCGGTAGTCTTACCGATAAGCAAGTCGCCGTCATAGAACTCAGGTTCCATTGAACCTGTTTGGATAGAATTTAGTGTGTATCCAAGTAAATTAGGAGACCCGGTATCTTGAGAAGCTAAAGATAATGTTAAAATTAGAGCTGATACAAGTAGTATTAATACTACAAGCACATCAATTACTATGTTTATCACTTTCTTAAAAACTTTCATTTACTTGGGTCTCCATTTCATTTCTTAATTAATTATGTAATTTTACCTAAATAAAATTATAAATTAGTTTCCTGCATCCTCAGCAGCAGTACCTGATACTGTAAGTGTTACACCAGGAATAGCCAGACCAGAGTTAGCATTTGTACACTGTTTATCCTGACCTTCAAACCATACATATACATTGAAGTACTTAACCTCTTCTGGTTTGATTGTACCAACACTAATTTCTTTACCTACAGATGGAGTTACAGCTTCAACATCCTTATCTGTGTATGTACCATCTTGTTTATTAAGTGTTCTTAGTGTTGTACCTTTTGCAGCCTTATATTCTACACCATCAGTATCGATAATATAGTCTTTCCATGCTGTCTTACCTTCTTCAAGAGGATCAATAGTTGAACCACCCTTTTCTGTTACAGGAACAACAGCAATTCTACCATAACTACCTAGAGCACCAGTGATATTAATTTTTACTTCATTACAATCTGACTGACCGGCATTCTTAATGTTAATCTGGTCAGCAAAATAATAGTCATTGAAGTTTTTGTTCTCAGCAAGCGGTGCATCTGGTGCATCTAACTTTGTAGCTGTATCAGCTTCGAAAGAAGTACCATCTTTTGCTTCTGCATAGTACCAGTCACTACCGTTTACTGTTGAGACAGGTGTTAATTTCTTTCTAGCACCAGCTTCACCAACATTGTATTCAACATGTGTTCTCCATTTATCGTCAAGCTTACTGTTTAGAACTAGGTTAGATACCTTAGTTGTTCTTACATATACACCGTCTGCATATGCTTCTGTTGAACTTGTGAACCATGCGAATGTTGCTGTACCTAGAGCAATGATTGCTACTAGAAGCATTGCTACTGAAGAGATAAGAGCTCTCTTCTTTGTTAATAGATGTGTTTTCATAGAGATTTTCCTCCTAAAATTTATTACCCCTTAAACACCACCGGGGTTTAATTACTTATATTCCACATTCTACCCATCCCTCTTGTCAGCATTCAAGGTTAATAGAACATTATGGACTTTTTTGACTTTAATAGGTTTGTACTAACTATAAGTTTTCACATAAGACAAAATACTATCTATATTAAACTTTCTTTACGGGCGAACAATGTTCGCCCCTACATAACCTACATGTAAAGTATATGTACTAACTATCCAGGCTCCCTTGTGTAAAGGGAGCTGTCGCCGTTAGGTGACTGAGGGATTGTTTTGGTACAATCTTACCTATTTATCAATTTCATTCGATAGATATTATTTATAGTTTTATCTTCTATCTAAATATCATCTATCTTTAAATTTCTACTAAACAATCCCTCCACCACTTACGTGGTCCCCCTCCCTTTACACAAGGGAGGCTAGAGAGTTTGTACTAATTTTTTAAATTTTGCTGAACCGTCATATCTATGTATCTACACACACCATCAAAATTTTTATTTACTTCATTATTAGGAATTCTAACAACTTTTATATTAAATTTTAAAAGATATTCTGTTCTTGCTTTATCGTAATCTAACTCTTTTTCTTGATAATGTTGAGAGCCATCAAGTTCAATTACAAGGTTTGCTTTTGCGCAATAAAAATCTGCAACATACTTGCCTAAGATTTTCTGTCTTGAAAAACGGACTTTATAATTTTTCAAGTAATCATACCAAAGATGTTTTTCTTCTTTGGTCATATTACTGCGAAGATTCTTTGCAACTCTTATCAAGTCTTTGTTATGTTTTCTATTCAACTTATGTCTCTTTATCATCCTCAACTGAGAATGTCATAGACATTTTCATATGACCACCAAGGATTTCGTTGATACATTCAGGGTCATTGCCCTCAACCCACATTAGGACTGTATATTTATCAACTTGGTTTGGCTTAAAGTTTTCACTTTTTGTTGTCATAATTTCTTTATCATTTATCCAAGCCTTAGAATTAAGTGACTTTGGAATAAACTTGCTATCGTCTTCCGGTTCATTACTTTTATGCTTTTTGTGAGCATAAACAGTAGGTTCACCGTTTTTGAAAACAATAACTCTAACCGCTTCATCCATACTCTTAGCAGCACCCTTATTAATAAGAGTTGCATCATAAGTTAAGGACTGATTACCGGCATTCTTACAATAGAATGTATAAGCCAAGTAATTTTCACCGGCGTTATTAGTACCGGCAATTTTCTTTTTATTGTTGTTACTGTCACCGTTATGACTGCCACCGTCAATTGACTTGTCCTTACTTGACACATACTTATCTAAATAAGAAATATCACCATTAAGTGTCATATTATCAGTTAGCCAAGCATAAGTAATGTTGGTTACATTATCAACGCCTTTACCCGATAAAATCGTTTCGGGATGTTTAAAATCTGAAGTTTCTGAAAGGATAATACCTTTCTGGTCAGCTAGACGGTCAACATCAATAACCAGGTCACCGGCTCTTGTCCACCAAAACATTAATAACCACAAGCAAAGTAGAAAAGCAATTAAAAGTAGACTTAACCAAAACAAAAGTCTTTTTCTTCTTCTGGTTTTGTCCAGAACCTCTGCATCTCTTGCTTGTCTAAACTCACCATATGAACTTTCTTTTCCGGTTTCTCTAGCACCTTTTTTGGTTAATTTACTAAGGTCACTTGGAGTAAAGTCCACATTTTCATTTTTCTTTTTCTTAAACAACTTTTATCTCCTCCCTATCTTAGTAAATTTTTATGAATTAACCTGCGTCAGCTTCTCCACCAAATGTTAGGATAGCTTCCATAGTTGATTCTTGAATTTTGTTAACACATTCAGGGTCTTCACCCTCAAACCAAACTCTAACTGTAACTTTCTGTGGAGTTAGCTTCTTAAGGTCACAAACTTTGTTTGCATCACTGTAAGTCATTGGTCTTGATAAATCAAATGTTGTTTGACCGGCAACTGCTGAACCTTTGTTTGGTTCATATATAATAGTTCTGCCATCTTCATTAGTAAAGCTAAAGCGAACTGCCTTAACAATATCAGCCTTATCACCTGTTTCTTTAGTAGAAACCTGAGTACCTTTGATTCTGTTCTCATTGTCAGCATCATTAGTAATATGAACTGTTAAATCCTTAGTTGAGATTAAGTAAAGGTCAAATTCTAGGAAAGTGTTTTTGTTTCTTTCCATTTCTCTGCCACTTCTGCTTTTAAATGCTCTACCGTTTGAAGAAGTAACAGGATCAAGAACTTGGTCTTTCATTGTTGTATTAAATCTATCGGTTAGTTCCTTATCAATCATAGCACCTGTTACAGTCTTTACATATTGTTTAAAGTTACTACCGTGATTCTCTGTACTGATTCTAAGGTCCGGTGCAGTACCAATAGTCATATCTAGTTTTTCAACATTAGCAAGGGTACTAATAGTAAACCAAGCAAACGTTACTAAGACTAAACTCATAAATGAAATGAATAACAACACCAAACTGGTCTTTCTACGAACACGCACATTGACTTTGTCCATTATTTCTTTTTCAGCAAGAGCCTTTTGAAGTTCAAAGGTTAACTCATCCTTGTTATCCATCATTGCACCACCCTATTTCACCTTATAATAGATAGTTCACAAATCGTACATAAACTATCGGAACATTTATCGGAACGTTTAACGTTTATTATTATACTACAATTTAGTTGTTTCTTCAACAATATGCCTAAGTTTCTACCTTTTTCATAGTCAAAATCGCTACAGTTTATGCAATTTTTCACAAAACCATCAAATCAAGAGTAAAGTTGCACAATAAAAATTTTCAATTTATCACAAAATGTACAAACAAAATTTACCATTTAATACATTTAGAAATTTTGCATAAAATTTATGTAATTTTAATTATGAACATATTGTAAACATACATACTATAATTCTTTAACAAAATTATAGTAGCATATATTTCTACAGAACAAATATAGAACAAATATAATTTAAAAAAAATATATGTTAAATGTTTATTTTTGTCTAATTATGTGGTATCATAGAGAAAAACGATTTAGGAAGTATTATATATGAAAGCGAAATCAATTATTATCACAACTATACTCGTAATATTAGCTATTATTTCAGTTGTTTGTGCCGGTCTTACCCTTTATGGTGTTGACATTGTTGAGGAAGCAAAAAGTATACTGAATATAACTACAAATGCTCAGTCTGTTAGTTTTAAGACAAAAGAAATCACCCTGGGTGTTGGTCAAGAATCTTCTCTTGATGTTGTCCTTTCTCCTAAGGATACAAAAAGCACCTATAAATTATCCTCTACTGACAGTAGCATAGTTAAAGTTACAGGCAACAAGGTTATGGCTCTTAAGAAAGGTGATTGTTCTATTAAAGTAACAACAGATAATAACCTTACTAATTATGCTGACATTACCGTTGTATCAGCACCTAAGAAAATCTCTGCACCTAAAAAAGTAGTTATGGCTAATGGTGAAAGCTACACCTTTAAACCGGATGACAGTGAAAATACACCTAGTGACTTCTATACATATAATATAGATAATAAAAATGTCGCTACTATTGATAAGAATGGTACAATCAAAGCAATATCAAAAGGTAATGCAACTATTACAATCACAAGTTACAATGGTATTGAAAAGAAAGTTAAGCTACAAATATTTAATGAACCTACCAGCTTTAAACTAAACCTAGCTAACACAACAATGGGTGTTGGTGGTACAATTAGTATTGTTCCGGAATTTAATAAAAATGAGGGTACTTCAAGCTACACATTCACTACAGACAATGACCACATTGTTTCTGTAGATAACAAAGGTCTTGTAAAAGCGCTTAGAGAAGGAGAGGCTAATGTCACTTGTACTCTATACAACAATCTTTCTGCTACCTGCAAAATTGTTGTTACAGAACAAAAGGCTAAAATTCGTAAGAACCTAGACAGAACAAAGCCTATGGTAGCACTTACATTTGATGATGGTCCTGATGCAAGTAATACAGAGCAAATTCTAAAATCACTAAAGAGTGTAAACGGTAGAGCAACATTCTTCCTAGTTGGTTCTAGAATTGAGGGTGAAGAAGATATTATTCAGCAAGAATTTAATGCCGGTCATGAAATCGGTAATCACTCTTGGGATCACCAATATGCAAGTAACATCAGTGAGAAAAAGCAAAGAGCTGAAATGAACAAAACAAATGATGCTATTAAGAAAGTAATCGGTGAATACCCTACTGTTTTCCGTTGTCCCGGTGGTATTACTTCTAAGGTATATGAAACTGAAAATATTAACCCTATTATTCTATGGTCAATTGATACACTAGACTGGAGTACAAAGAGCAGTCAGGCTACATTTAATGCAATTAAGCGTGTATTTAAGAAAGGTCAAAACCTTGATGGAGACATTGTTCTAATGCATGATATTCAAGACTCAACACCAAAGGCAGTTGCAAACATTGTTAAGTATCTTGATAAAAAGGGTTATCAGCTAGTTACTGTTTCTGAACTTGCTTACTACAGAAACACAACTATGAAAAATGGCGAAACATATTCTTGTTTCTACCCTACAACAAACTATTCTCAAAAGAGAAACAACAGTAATACAAACAGTAACCAAACTGAGTTCAGTACAAATCAAAGTAACAACTCAAACAATACAACACGTACAACAGTAGCAAACAATCAAAATGTTGTAACCGATAATACAACACCTACTGTTGACTAAACAAAAAAATTAAGGAGTGGCCAAAACGGTCACTCCTTTTTTGTTTGAAAAAATTATTAATTTTAAATAAACTTCTGTAAATCAAAGTTAGAAGTATCAACTTCTTTATCAAAATCAACTTCAGTTACCTTTTCAAGGAAAATCTTATTTAATTCTCTATACTTTTTAATATCTTCATCAGCAATACCATCTGTAACCTGATGAATTAGATTAAATAACTTTTTCTTTTGCTTAAGAATAACCGGTTCTGCAACTTCTTTATTAATGAAAATTCTTAGAACTCTTCTATCCTTTTCATCAACTGAGGTAGTTACATAGTTACCTTTTCTCAAAGTTTCTACTTCTCTTGAAATTAGGCCTTTGCTAAACTCTAGGCTATCTGCAAGGTCACTAACTGTGTTTAACTCCGGATAGTATCTTAGTGTTGTTAAAACCTGTAAACCACAAACGCTTACCTTTTCCCCTTCTACAGCAAGTTTGCTGAATGTACGGTAAGCCTTTAGTATTGTTTTTACAACACGCATAGCCTCTACACCGGTATCATGTAAAAATTTTTCGTCCATCATAAGCCACTCTTCCTTTTACATAGTAAACAATTTTACATCACTATGTTAACAAATATCTATTTAGGTGTCAATGTTATCACACTAAAAAGAAAACAAATAACAAATTAGTTATCTAATTTAAAATTCTTTTATATATATTACTGCACATTTGTTTATTTTCATATAGTAAATATTGCATATACATATCATTATTTTTACATTTTATAGGTGTTATATTCATTGGTATTGATATTTGTATTTTCAATTTTGTCTGTGCGTTATGATTAATTTGGTAAATTAGGGTTTTTCAATTTTGTCTGTAGGTAAAGGTTAGTTAGATAAATTAGGGTTTGTAGAGTTGTTTATGTAATGTAGATAAATTAGATAGTAACCGATTAATTCATCTAATTTATAGTTTTTCCCTCCTTCAGTCATTCTTTAAA